>JAABUH010000080.1_pt1 | contig 135252 bp, 142 predicted proteins | sample 5559121 | NCBI WGS metagenome assembly JAABUH01 (sample SAMN10711871, study PRJNA513364) | rock metagenome | isolation source: Antarctica rocks | place: Antarctica: Victoria Land, Battleship Promontory nord | collected 2015-12-28
GGGGATAACGTGGAGATGCAGGTCAAGCTGATCGCGCCGATTGCGATCGAGCCGGGTCTGCGCTTTGCCATCCGTGAGGGTGGCCGGACGGTTGGCTCTGGCGCTGTCACCAGCATCAAGGAGTAGGTATGGGACGCACGCTGGCCAAACAACGCATCCGAATACGCCTCATGGCGTACGACCATAAGATTCTGGATCAATCTGCCAATCAGATTGTGGACACAGCGCAGCGGACCGGAGCAAATGTCTCCGGTCCCGTTCCGCTGCCCACTGAGATCAATCGATACACGGTAATCCGAGGTCCATTTATCGACAAGGATTCGCGCGAGCAGTTCGAAATCCGAACTCATAAGCGGCTAATCGATGTACTCGAGCCCACGCCCAAGACGGTCGATGCGCTTATGCGCCTCAATCTGCCCGCCGGCGTGAACATCGAGATAAAGCTGTAGGACGGAGCACGGCCATGATTGACACCCTGCTGGGACGAAAGATCGGCATGACTCAGGTCTTCAGCGAGACCGGAGAGGCGATCCCGGTCACCGTGCTTGAGATCGGTCCGAACTTTGTGACCCAGATCAAGACGGCGGATCGCGACGGGTATGCAGCCGTACAGATTGGGCATGGTGAGACCAAGAAACTGAACAAGCCCGAGAGGGGGCATGTGAAGAACATTCCAGTCCAGGGCCTGCGTCATCTGCATGAGGTTACCGGCGACGGGACAGACATGAAAGTTGGCGATCGCGTCGGGGTGGACATATTTGTGCCGGGTGAGAAAGTGGATGTCACCGTGGGCGCCGTGGCCGGAACCATGGGGAGCAAAGGGAAGGGATTCGCCGGCGTGGTGAAGCGACATGGCTTTGCCGGCGGACCAAAGACACACGGCCAATCGGACCGGCATCGAGCACCGGGGTCAATCGGAGCCGGCTCGACTCCTGGGCACGTCTTAAAAGGAATGCGAATGCCCGGTCAGATGGGCAACAAGCGCCGCACCGTGTTAAACCTGACGGTCGTCGATGTACTCCCGGAACGAAACCTGGTTCTGGTTCGCGGTGGCGTTCCGGGCGCGAAGAACGGGATCATTGTTCTCCGCAAGGCCATCAAGGCCAGAAAAAGGAAGAGCTAATCATGCCTGACATTGCCGTGAGAAGTTTGAGCGGTGAACAGCTCGATACGATCACCTTGAGTGATCGGGTATTTGGCGCCGCGTTGAACGGTCCTCTGATTCACCAGGCAGCAACACGGCTCTTGGCTGATCGTCGTCTTGGCACGCAGAAGGCCAAGACGCGCGGCGAGGTGCACGGCACCACTGCTAAGCCGTACCGGCAGAAGGGGACCGGCCGAGCTCGACAGGGAAGCCGAAAGTCGCCCCTGGCTAAAGGCGGTGGAGTAGTTTTTGCTCCCAGTCCGCGCAGCTACGTAACCAAGATGCCAAAAAAGATGCGGCGTCAAGCGACGCGTTCAGCGCTATCCTCCCGGATTACCGACAACGGTATCGTGGTGGTGTCGTCACTGCAACCGGAGCAGCCGCGAACCAAGTCCATGATTGCGGCGCTTGGGAATATCGACGTCGCCGGGAAAGTGCTACTGATCGATGAGCGCCTTCAAGAAGATACAACGCGATCGGCCCGAAACATTCCGGGCGTCACGTTCAAACCGGCTTCCGTGATAAACATCATCGATGTTCTTGATAACGATGTTCTGCTCTTTTCTGTCGACGGCATCAGGCAGTTGGAAAGGATACTGACCGATGGAGACGTATGAAGTTCTGCTGCGGCCGGTGGTAAGTGAGAAGAGCACCGAATTGGCGTCCGACAACAAATACACCTTCGCCGTCCACCCGAAGTCCAACAAGATCCAGATCCGTCTCGCGGTTGAAGACCGCTATAGAGTTCGGGTGGATAACGTGCGAACGATCACTATGCCTGCCAAGGAAAAGGGCTCGGGATTTGTCGGCATTAATAAGCGACGGCGAGGTTTACGAAGCCCCTGGAAGAAAGCCGTTGTAACGCTGGCACGGGGTGAACGAATTGAGGACTACTTTGGTGCCGTTTAACGGTTTTTTCCGAACCCTGCACGATCACCGCCGATACACGAACGGAGCATTCCCGTGCCTGTAAAAAAATACAAGCCAACGTCCCCTGGCAGGCGGGACATGTCTGTCTCAAGCTTTGACGAACTCACTGCCAGCAAGCCGCAGAAGTCGCTGACGCGCCCGCTCAAAAAGCGAGCCGGCCGCAACAACCAGGGGCGCATTACCACCCGCCACCAGGGCGGGGGTCACAAGCGCCAATACCGTCTGATCGACTTCAAACGGAACAAAATAGGTGTGCCGGCCAAGGTTGCAACCATCGAATACGACCCAAACCGGTCTGCCCGGATCGCCCTCTTGCACTACGCGGACGGAGAGAAGCGGTACATGCTTGCTCCCAACGGCCTAAAGGTTGGCGATCCGATCATGGCGGGGCCGGAAGCAGATATTCGGGTGGGGAACGCCCTGCCAATTGCCAATATTCCTGTGGGCAGTGTTATCCACAACGTTGAGTTGCAAGCAGGCCGTGGTGGAGTGCTGGTCCGCTCTGCCGGGGTGCAGGCTCAATTGGTGGCGAAGGAAGGGGATTACGGGTCCATTCGCATGCCCTCCGGTGAAATGAGAATGGTCCACGTCAAATGTATGGCCACCCTGGGCCAGGTTGGCAACGTCGAGCACTCACTCATCACCCTGGGCAAGGCAGGCCGCGCGCGCCACATGGGCCGGCGTCCCTCCGTCCGGGGATCGGTCATGAATCCGGTGGACCACCCGCACGGCGGAGGAGAAGGGCGTGCGCCAATCGGCGGGCAGCCGCAGACCCCGTGGGGCAAACCAACGCTGGGTTATAGAACTCGGCGCTCCAAACCCTCCGACAAATTTATCGTCCGACGGCGCAAGTCCGGCCGCTAGGAGAAGAGAGCAATGTCAAGGTCTGTAAAGAAGGGCCCATACATCGAGGCATCGCTGGCCAAGAAGATCTCGGCCGCGACCCGCACCTCGGAAAAGCGGATCATCAAGACGTGGTCGCGCGCCTCGACGATCATTCCAGACATGGTGGGACTGACCATAGCGGTGCATGACGGTCGGCGCCATGTGCCCATTTTCATCAGTGAAAACATGGTTGGCCATAAGCTCGGCGAGTTTGCGCCAACTCGGCACTTCCGCGGCCACATTCGCGGCGAACGCTCCGGTTCGGTTCGGTAGGCGCGCGACATGGAAGTTCGAGCCGTCGCCAAAAATATACGGCGTTCGCCACAGAAGGTTCGCCTGGTGGCCGATAACGTACGCGGTCGCTCGGTTCGTGAGGCGCTTGCCATCCTGAGTCTGTCGCCCCAGGGAGCGGCACGGGATGTGTACAAGGTCGTCAAGTCGGCGGCTTCCAACGCCGAGAGTAATTTTGAGCTCGACATGAACGAGCTCTATGTGCATCGCATCTTCGTCGACGAAGGCGCCACCCTGAAGCGCTACAAGGCACGGTCGCATGGCCGAGCGGCGCCGCGTTTGAAGCGAGCGTCTCACATTACAGCGATAGTGTCAGAGAGAGGAGCCCAATAAGTGGGGCAAAAAGTCAATCCGAACGGTTTCCGCCTGGGAGTCATCCGTCCATGGAGTGCTCGCTGGTTCGAGGACAAGAACTACAAAACATTGGTGCACGAGGACCTGGCGGTTCGCAAGATTATCGCGACTCGCCACGCCAATGCCGGCGTGGCCAACGTCGATATCGATCGATCCGCCAATAACGTGACGGTCACGATTCAGACTGCACGGCCCGGAATCCTGATTGGGAAGAGCGGCCAGAACGTCGAGCAACTTCGACAGGTACTCGAGCAAGGCACCGGCAAAAAAGTCAAGGTTAACATTATCGAGGTTCGTCAACCGGACGTGAACGCAACCCTGGTAGCCAGAAACATTGCCGATCAGCTGGAAAAGCGCGTTTCATTCCGCCGGGCGCTGAAGCAGGCGGTGCAACGGGCCATGGATCGCGGAGCGAAGGGCATCAAGGTTACCGTGGCGGGCCGGCTGGGCGGCGCCGAGATGTCTCGCCGTGAGACCGATCGTCGTGGTCGGGTACCATTGCAGACCCTGCGTGCCGATGTGGAATACGGTACCGCGGAGGCGCATACCACCTATGGCGTGATTGGCGTCAAAGTATGGATCTACAAGGGTGATGTCCTCACCGCGCCCACGGCGATGTCCATCATGGAAGACGAGCCGGCGGCGGCACGCGCGTAAGACAGGGACTGAAGGAGAAAAACAATGTTGATGCCTTCGCGCGTCAAACATCGCAAGACGATGCGGGGCCGCAATCGCGGTACCGCGCAGCGCGGCACCGAAGTATCCTTTGGCGAGTTCGGCCTACAGGCGCTTGAGCCGGTGTGGCTAGAGAGCCGGCAAATCGAAGCGGCACGCCGTGTGATTACCCGCTACGTGAAACGTGGTGGAAAGGTTTGGATTCGGGTGTTTCCGGACAAGCCAATCACCAAGAAGCCGGCCGAAACCCGAATGGGTAAAGGGAAGGGCGCTCCCGATCATTGGGTGGCCGTGATCAAACCGGGTCATGTCATCTTCGAGCTTGCCGGAGTGCCCCAGGAGATGGCCAAAGAGGCCATGCGACTGGCCTCCTACAAACTACCGATCAAGACTCGCTTCCTGGTACGCGAGAACGAGGCCGGGACGGACGGGAACGAATAGATGCCAAATAAGTTAGCTCAGGAGTTGCGCCTGCTGGATACACCGGCGCTTTTACTTCGACTCCAGGATGCAAAGGACGATCTCATTGGACTGCGGTTCGGTCTGGCCACCCGGCAGACCGAAAACACAGCTCGACTGGGACAGGTGAAGCGTGAAATCGCGCGGATTAAAACGTTGCTGACGGAACGGGAAGCTGAGGAAGAGTAGATGGCAGAACACCTGAAGACGAAAACTGGCCGGGTCGTGAGCGACAAGATGCAACTAACCATTGTCGTCGCGGTGGAGAATCTGGTCGAGCACCCACTGTACAAGAAGCGCGTGCGCCGAACCCATAAGTTCCACGCCCACGATCCTCGCAGTGAAGCACACATGGGGGATGTCGTTCGGATTGGCGAGACGCGCCCCATCAGCAAAAACAAAACCTGGCGCCTGCTGGAAATTGTCCGCAAGGCCGACCATACCACAGTCTAGGAGACCCTGATATGATTCAGAATTTGTCGAGGCTGCGGGTGGCAGACAACACGGGAGCCAAAGTAATTATGGTTATTCGGGTCCTGAAGGGGTCGAACGCGAAATACGGCGGCGTCGGTGACGTGGTTGTCGCTTCGGTCAAGCAGGCCAATCCCGGTGGGACAGTCAAGAAGGGCGATGTGGTTCGTGCCGTGGTAGTTCGTACTGCGAAAGAGTACGGCCGCCCGGATGGTTCCACCATCCGATTCGACGACAACGCCGCGGTGATCCTTATGCCCAATCAGAACAATCCGCGCGGCACGCGCATCTTCGGCCCCGTGGCTCGAGAGCTGCGGGAAAAGAACTTTATGAAGATCGTGTCGCTTGCTCCGGAGGTGCTGTGATGGTTGGCCACAAACAAGCGACGAAGCGAAAGATGCGACCGAAGATGGGGGTCCGAAGCGGCGACGAGGTCGTCGTTCTGGCCGGCAAGGACAAGGGCAAACGAGGAACCATAAGCCGGGTGCTTCCGGCCAAGAACCGCGTCGTGGTTGACAATGTCAATATGGTGAAACGGCATCTGCGGCGCCAGCCGGGGAGCTTGCAGGCCGGCATTATCGACAAACCCGCCCCGCTTAACCGCTCGAACGTTATGCTCATCTGTCCAAACTGTCACGCGCCAACTCGAGAGTCCCGGACCATCCTGCCCGACGGCACTCACGTCCGCGTCTGTAAAAAGTGCAGCGAGATCATCGACAAGGAGCGGTAATGGCAGAGCCTCGATTGAAGAAAAGATATGAAGAAGATATTGTGCCCGCGCTTCGGCAGGAGATGGGTTACACCAGCGTCATGGCCGTTCCGACCGTGAAGAAGATCGTGCTAAACATTGGGCTCGGTGAGTCCCTCACCAATCCCAAGGCCCTGGACGCAGCGGTGGGTGACCTATCGCTCATCACCGGCCAGAAACCCGTCGTGACCAAAGCCAAGAGATCTATCGCTCAATTCAAAATTCGCGAGGGAATGCCAATCGGCGCCATGGTGACGCTGCGTGCCGATCGCATGTGGGAATTCCTCGACCGATTTATCAGCGTTGCACTCCCGCGCATTCGGGACTTTCAGGGTTTGTCCGACAAAGGGTTCGAAGGTCACGGCAATTACAGCGTCGGGCTGCGCGAACAACTCATGTTCCCGGAAATCGACTACGACAAAATTGATCGCGTGCGCGGCTTGCAGGCGACCATTGTAACCAACGCCAACACCGACCGGGAAGGGAAGCGTCTGCTTCAACTCCTCGGCATGCCGTTTCAGGGTTAAGGAGAGACAGCTTGGCAAAGAAATCCATGGTCGCAAAATCGAAGCGCGCGCCGCGCCATCGCGTTCAGCAACACAATCGATGTGAGAAGTGCGGGCGCCCGCGCGCGTATATCCGCAAGTTTGGACTGTGCCGCATCTGTTTCCGGGAGCTTGCGCTCAAGGGGCAGCTGCCGGGTGTGATCAAGGCGAGCTGGTAAACAGGAGACTGAGCAGGTGAACATTACAGATCCCATAGCAGACATGCTGACTCGTATTCGAAATGCGGCACAGTCTCGTCATGCGAGCGTTGAAATTCCATTCTCGAAGATGAAGCTGGCGATAGCCAAGATTTTGGAGCAGGAAGGCTACATTGGTGGCTTCGACATCCGCGAGCAAGACAAAGCAAAGTCGCTGCGCTTGCAATTGAAGTACGACGTTGAACGCCGCCCGGCGGTCAACGGGCTGCGTCGAGTGAGTCGCCCAGGTCTGCGCGTGTATAGCGGCATGGACGACATGCCGCGGATCCTCGGCGGCATCGGCACGGTGGTGGTTTCCACCAACCGCGGAATCATGACTGGTCGCGAGGCTCGCCGACGCCATCTTGGCGGCGAACTCATCGCGGAAATCTGGTAGGGGACAGCAATGTCGAGAATCGGAAGGAAGCCGGTGTCCGTTCCCAGCGGTGTGACGGTCCACACCGTGGACGGATCAATCACGGTTACGGGTCCACGAGGAGCGATGACGCAGAGCGTCCCTTCGACCATCCATATTGATCAGGTAGACGGCGTCCTAAACGTCCGTCGCGATTCAGACGAGCCGAATGTGCGCGCCTTGCATGGACTGATTCGTTCGTTGGTCGCCAACATGGTGACCGGCGTGACCTCGGGCTGGAATCGCACCCTGGTGATCAATGGCGTCGGCTATCGCGCGACCAAGGATGGCGCCAATCTTCGGTTGGCAGTCGGGTATTCACACCCCGTCGATATCGCGGCTCCAGAGGGCATAACGTTTGACGTGCCGGCTCCAACGCGAGTTGTGGTGGCTGGAAACAATAAGGAGTTGGTGGGCGAGATCGCCGCGAAAATCCGCTCAACTCGACCTCCTGAGCCGTATCTTGGCAAGGGCATTCGGTACGATAACGAAGTGATTCGCCGCAAGGCCGGCAAGGCCGGCAAGGTCGGCGGCAAGTAATTCAGCGGCCTGCCGCTCACGGTAGCCGCATTCAGGAGAAGGAACGTCCCATGCCACAAGCAGCCAAGCAGGTGCGGCGGCGCCGCGAGCGGCGACATCGCTCCATTCGCAAACGCGTGGTTGGAACCGCGCAGCGTCCGCGTCTCAATGTGTTCCGCAGTAGCACGAATATCTATGTGCAGCTCATCGACGACGCGGCAGGTCATACCCTCTGCGCGGCCTCGACCCTCGACAACCCCGTCACGTCCACGGGTTCCAAAGTGGAGAAGGCGCGGAGCGTCGGCCAACTAGCCGCCGAGCGTGCCAAAGAGCAAGGAATTACCAAAGTTGTGTTCGACCGCGGCGGCTATCTGTACCACGGGCGCATCAAAGCCGTGGCCGATGGTGCTCGCGCCGGCGGTCTTGAGTTCTAGAAGGAAATACCATGCGGAAAATTAACGGGTCGGACGCAAAATTGGAAGAACGGGTGGTCCGAGTGAACCGTGTATCAAAGGTCGTGAAGGGCGGCCGGCGCTTCAGTTTCAGCGCGATGGTCGTGGTTGGCGACGGCAATGGCCTGGTAGGAGCGGGCATGGGGAAAGCCGGTGAAGTTCCCGAGGCCATTCGCAAGGGTGTCGAGCAGGCGCGCAAGAGCTTGATCCGGGTGCCGATGTCCGGCACCAGCATCCCCCATAAAGTGGAGGTGCATTTCGGCGCCAGTAAGGTCATGCTGAAGCCGGCCGCTCCCGGAACGGGAGTGATCGCCGGTGGCGCCGTGCGGGCGGTGGTGGAAGCGGCCGGGATCCATGACATCCTCAGCAAGAACTACGGCAGTAACAATCCCGTGAACGTGGTCAAGGCGGCCATGAAAGGCCTGGGCGAACTGCGATCACCCGAATCGCAGGCCGCTGCGCGTGGAAAAACACTCGAGGATCTCGGCTTACGCCGAGCTGAAAGCCATGACGGGACAAGGGGCGGATCGGAAGGCGCGGGATCGGAAGGAATGGAGACCAATGGCGCATCTACTTGAGATCACCTATAGTAAGAGCGCAATCGGACGTCTACCGAACCAGCGCAGGACCATTGAAGCACTCGGTCTGCGCAGGCTCAACGACCGGGTCCGACACCAGGATACTGCGACTATCCGTGGCATGATACATACTGTTCATCACCTGGTGACCTGGCAAGAGGTCGAGGAAGACGAGAGGATATGAGACTACACGACCTCCAGCCAAGTGAAGGTTCGCACCGCGACCGGAAGCGCTTGGGACGCGGTAACGCGAGTGGTCAGGGTACGACGGGTGGCAAGGGAACCAAAGGGCAGAAGGCCCGGGCGGGCGGCCAGAAGGCCGGCTTTCGTGGCATGTCGTCTCGTAACTTCCGTCTGGCCAAGCGGCGCGGTTTCAGTAACGCTCGGCATACCGTCAGATACGATGTCGTCAATCTGGAGAAGCTCGTACGCTTTGAGTCGGGCGCCACTATTAACCTGGATCAGTTGACCCTGGTGGGTTTGATCGACGGCCGGAACAGCAACGTCAAAATCCTGGGAGATGGTGAGATCGCAGTCCCTTTGAACCTGGTCAACCTAAAAGTCTCAGCGTCGGCGCGAGACAAGATCGAAGCCGCGGGCGGCTCGGTGACGCAGGATGGTCCGGCGCTCGCGATGGCGGAGCAGACCGATGCTTAAGGCCGCGCTCACCGCCTTCAGCGTTCCAGACCTCCGTCGCAAAATCCTCTTCACCCTGGGCTTGCTCGTCGCATTCCGCATAGCCGCGCATGTACCTGTGCCGAATGTAAATCATGCCGCTCTGACCTCGGTGCTGAACAACAATAACTTGCTGCAGATGTTGAATCTGTTCTCCGGCGGCTCCCTGCAGAACTTCTCTATTGCAGCCCTGGGCGTCTATCCGTACATCACGGCCTCGATTGTCATGCAGTTGCTGGTGCCAATCATCCCACGCATGGAGGAGTTGTCCAAGGAAGGCGAGTACGGCCGCAACAAAATCAACCAATACACGCGCATCCTGACGGTGCCGCTTGCCCTGGTACAGGCCTACGGACAGATGCTCGCCCTAAACAATTTGGGATCGGGCGGAACCGCCAAGGTCTTCACCAACTTCGGCCTCTTCAGCGGGGCCACCTTTTTCCCCACCATGACTATTCTGATATCGCTCGTCGCTGGTACCATCTTCGCCATGTGGCTGGGGGAACTGATTACTGAGAACGGAATCGGCAACGGCATATCGCTGATCATCTTTGCCGGTATTGTCGCCCGCCTCCCGACCTTGCTCGGTCAGCAATTAACGGCCGGCAACGCACTGTTTCTGATTATCATGGCGATTCTCGCCGTTCTCGTCATCTTCGCCATCGTCTACATCTCGGAGGGCCAGCGGCGGATACCGGTGCAGTACGCCAAGCGCATCCGTGGCGGCCGAATGTACCAGGGACAGTCGACGCACATTCCGCTTCGCGTTAATTCGGCGGGAATGATTCCGCTGATCTTCGCGGCGTCGATCGTCATCCTTCCCGGTACGATCTCCACCTACTTCATCGGCGCGCACCAGGGCTGGCTGCATAACCTGGCCCAGTCGGTGTACAACGTGATGACGACGACCAACGGAGTGTACTGGTTCCTGTACTTCTGGCTGGTCGTGGGATTCACATACTTTTACACCGCGGTGACGTTCCAGCAACAGAACCTGCCGGAGACCTTGCAGAAAAACGGCGGCTTCATTCCAGGCCACCGTCCAGGGAAGATGACCGAGCGCTACCTGCAAGCGGTGTTGACGCGCATCACACTCGCCGGCGCGCTCTTCCTAGCGATAATCGCAATTCTACCGTTCTTCATCAGTCTGGCAACCGGTATCACCACCTTCACCTTCAGCAGCACAGCCGTGCTCATTGTGGTAGGCGTGGCCATCGACACCATGAAGCAGCTGGAGGCACAGCTGATGATGCGTCAATATGAAGGCTTCATCAACAGGTAAGGCATGAAAGTAATTCTTCTCGGTCCACCGGGCGCCGGCAAGGGAACGCACGCCAAACGGCTAGAGCCGATCCTGCATGTGCCGCATATCGCCAGCGGCGACCTCTTTCGAGACATTCGCCGTGAGGATAGCGACTTCGCGCGAGAAGTGCGAGGCTACATGGACCGAGGCGCATATGTCCCCGACGCGGCGACCATAAAAATGGTGTTACAGCGCCTGGCCGAACCGGACGCCGCGGACGGCTTTTTGCTGGACGGCTTTCCTAGAACCGTGCCGCAGGCCCAGGCATTGGACGCTGCGCTGATGAGTGAGGATCGCAGGATCGACTGCGCGCTGTCGCTGGCAGTGCCTGACGATGTGCTGGTAGCGCGGATCGCCGACCGGGTTATCTGCCCGCAATGCCACGCTATCTACAATCTGAAGTCCAAACCTTCCAGAATTGAGGCGGTCTGCGACGTCTGTGGCCATGCACTTGAGCGACGAACCGACGAGGAGCCGGACGTGATTCGCAAGCGCGTGCAAGCATTTGTCGATCAAACCAAACCGGTGGTTGAGCACTACCGAAAAAAAGGAATTCTGGTGGAGATCAACGGCGACCGTCCGATCCCGGTGGTCGAAGCTGATGTCGACCGCGCTTTTGGCGTTCGAGTAGAACGATGAGCATAATTCTCAAGTCGGCGAGGGAACTCGAGATCATGCGCGCAGCCGGCATGATCGTGGCCACGACGCTCCAGGAGCTACGCGCGGCTGTCGAACCCGGCGTCACGACCAAGGAACTCGATCGGCTGGCAGCTCTATCGATTCGCCGTGAGGGCGGCGATCCGGCTTTTCCATACGTCAACAATTTCCCGGGCAGCCTGTGTGTTTCGGTGAACGACGAGGTGGTGCACGGTATCCCCGGCAAGAGGCGGCTCGTCGCCGGCGACATCGTAAAACTCGATGTCGGCGCCATCTATGACGGCTTTCATGGCGATGCCGCGATCACTGTTGCGGTAGGATCGATTGCAGCGGATGCACAACGGCTCATGGATACGACAGAAGAGTCGCTCGCCGTTGGTATCCGCGCCGCAATCGTTGATGGCTATCTGAACGACGTTGGCACGGCGATTCAGCAGTACGTGGAGCCACGCGGGTTTTCAGTGGTGCGTCAGTACGTGGGCCATGGAATCGGTCGCTCCCTTCATGAAGAGCCAAGTGTGCCCCACTTTGCGCAGCCAACGCGAGGTCCACGCCTGCGCCCTGGCATGACCTTTACCATCGAGCCGATGATCAATGCGGGGTCGCGCGACACGCGGGCGCTCAAAGACGGTTGGACGGTCGTGACCCGGGATGGCAAGTGGTCCGCCCAATTCGAGCACACTGTCGCGATTACGGAGGCGGGGCCGGAGGTGCTGACCCTGCCCGACCGCGACCGGGTACCGAGTATACCAATTCACGTGGCAAACGTAGTACAATAATCGTGCATGTTGCGAACTGTGACTGCGCCGGTCTACGAGCGGACCGGACCGCCCATCCGACGAGGGCCGTGGGGGGCGGAGCCAGTCGAGCATGTCATGTGGAGGATGGGAATATATGAAGGTATCTGCATCGGTAAAGAGACGCTGCGACAAATGTCGAATTATTCGACGTCGCGGGGTAATCATGGTTATTTGTACTGACCCACGTCATAAGCAGAAACAGGGGTAACGAGAAGATGGCACGAATCGCTGGGGTTGATATTCCACGGGAAAAGCGGGTCGAGATTGCCCTGACCTATATATATGGAATCGGGTCGACGGCCAGCAAGAAGATTCTGCAAAAGACACAGATCAATCCCGATACGCGGGTACGGGCTTTGACCGAAGAGGAAGTGCAGCGCCTGCGCGAAGTAATCGATCGTGACCACAATGTGGAAGGTGACCTGCGACGCGAGGTCGCCTTGAATATCAAACGGCTCACGGAAATTGGCTGTTATCGAGGCTTACGACATCGGCGCAACTTACCGGTGCATGGTCAAAGGACTCGAACCAACGCTCGTACCAAGCGGGGCGCGCGCAAAACCGTGGCCGGACGGCGCAAGGCAGCGGCGAAGAAATAAGTGAGGGTCGCCCAGGGGCGGCATTGAGCGATGGAATCTGAGGAGAAGCGCATTTATGGGTAGACCAGCACCAAAGCGGCCCCAACGGGGGAGGCGACGAGAACGGAAAGTCGTTCCTCGTGGCCAGGCCCACATCCATGCCACGTTTAACAACACACTGGTAACAATGACCGATCTCACCGGCAGTCCAATTGCCTGGGGCAGTGCCGGTGCGGCTGGGTTTAAGGGTTCGCGTAAAAGTACGCCGTATGCTGCCCAGATGAGCGCGGAAGGCGCCGCTCGGCGCGCCATGGAACACGGGATGCAGACCGTGGATGTCTTTGTAAAGGGACCTGGTCCGGGTCGGGAGTCCGCCATACGTGCGCTTCAGTCCACCGGGCTTAATGTTCTGTCGATCACGGACGTTACGCCTGTGCCACACAACGGCACGAGACCGCGCAAGCGTCGCCGTGTCTAGCCTGGCATAGCCGGCGCCCGCTCGTACGGACGCCGGCATGACTCGTCCCCGCGTCTCACGTTAGAGGCCGTGGTCGGACCTACGGAACCGCTGCGGCGAGCAGCGGTATGAAACTGTCATCACCATGGAGGATTAATGGCTCGGTACACCGGCCCCGACTGCAAACTGTGCCGCAGAGAGGGCATGAAGTTATATTTGAAGGGCGACCGCTGCCTTACCAAGAAGTGCGCGATCGAGCGTCGGCCCTACCCCGCCGGCCAGTCCGGCCAGGCACGCCGCCGCAAGCCGTCCGAGTATGCGCTGCAGTTGCGGGAGAAACAGAAGGTTCGGCGTATTTACGGAGTGCTGGAAGGTCCCTTCCGTCGGGTCTTCGCAGAAGCCGATCGCAAGCCAGGCATGACTGGGGAAAACCTGCTCCAGCTCCTGGAGCTTCGTTTCGATAACGTTGTCTACCGCATGGGATATGCCAGTTCCCGCGATCAGGCTCGGCAATTGGTAACACACGCCCACTTTCGAATCAATGGCCACAAGGCCAATATCCCCTCTATGCAGCTTCGTCCAGGTGACGAGATCACCGTGGACGAAGGAAGTGCAAAGACGGAATTTTTTCAGTCCGGCGCCAATTTTGGTAGCGCGCGTGCTCAACCGCCGGAATGGCTTCAGGTTGATGCAACCGCGATGGTAGGGCGTGTGCTAGCGGAGCCGCAGCGCACCGATGTGGACGCCCTGGTTAGCGAGCAGCTTATCGTTGAGTATTATTCGCGATAGCCGCAAAGGAGAGACACTTTTTGGAAATTTCTTTACCAGGGGTCGATTGCGCGACAAGATCAGACAGTTATGCGCGCTTTGAAATTGCTCCGCTGCAGCAGGGGTACGGCGTCACGCTCGGTAACGCGCTGCGCCGTGTGTTGCTCTCGTCATTGCCCGGCGCCGCTATTACGGCGGTGCACATCGACGGCATCCAGCACGAGTTCTCGGATATTCCCGGCATTAAAGAAGATGTGACCGAGCTGATCCTCAATTTGAAGAAGGTGCGTTTGCGCTCTTTTTCGGATGAGCCGGTTCACCTATCGGTGGAAGCGAACGGGGAGACGGTGGTCACGGCTGGCGACATTCGCCTTTCCGACCTGGTCGAGATCGCGAATCCGGAGCAGCATCTTTGCACCATAGACGCGGCAGATGGCGTACTGAGTCTGGAGATCGTGGTTGAACGGGGCATTGGATACTACGATATCGCGGACCAGCGCGAGGAAACACCGATTGGACGCATTCCAGTAGACGGCATCTTCTCACCCGTGGAGCGGGTAAACTTTACGATCGACCACGTTCGCGTCGGGCAGATGACTAACTTCGAGCACCTGGTGATCGAGGTGTGGACCGATGGAACGATCGACCCCAACGATGCTTTGACCCAGGCTGCCAGTATCTTGACGCAGCACTTTCAGCATCTTGCCGGTTTTGGACAGGAGATCGACACCGTGGCCGGAAAGCCATCGGCGCATCGTGGCGCGTTGCCTCCGCAAGAGGCGGAGACCGCCATCGAAGACCTGCAGCTCTCGGCCCGCGCCGAGAACTCGCTCAAGCGCGCCGGTCTCAGTAAGGTGGGACAGGTCGTCGAGCTGGTGGTAAACCGGCCACAAGACGTACTCGATATTCGCAACTTCGGCCAGAAGTCGTACGACGAACTCATCGACCGGCTCAAGCTGCGCAAGCTGATTCCAGAAAACTTTGCCACGCCCGTGGCTCCAGGAGTTGCTTAAGCACCTGGTTCGTCCCAACGAGCCGAGAGAGGGAGAGACGTGAGACACAGGAAGGCCGGGCGTCGACTTGGTATGCCCACCTCTAGACGGATATCTATGATGCGCAGTCTCGCTGGCGCCATGGTGATTCACGAAGGGATCAAGACCACGGAGGCGCGCGCCAAGGAACTGAGGCGCTTCGTCGAACGGCTCGTAACTATTAGCAAGCGGAACGATCTGACGGCGCGTCGCCTGGCCATGCGACGGCTGCCGGATAAGCTCCTCGTGGAAAAGCTGTTCGAGGTGTATGGTCCGCGCTACCAGGATCGGCCGGGCGGCTACACCCGCATCATTAAACTTGGGCCACGGCATGGTGATGCGGCGCCGATGGCTCGCATCGAATTTGTGCAGGACGAAGGACCGGCAGGGTAGCCATACGTCGCATCCGCTGTTCCATTGAATATGTTGGCACCGCCTACGCGGGTTTCCAACGCCAGCCAGAAAAGGTAACTGTGCAGGGAACCCTCGAGCGCGCTCTATCGACCATCATGGGGGAAGACGTTCAGGTGGCGGCATCTGGCCGAACAGACGCAGGGGCCCATGCCGTCCGTCAGGTTGTTGCGTTCACCACCTCTTCAGCCCTTCCGGCCGACGCCATGTGCCGAGCGGCGAATGCTGTCTTACCGCGGAATATTGCCGTCATTGAGGCTCAAGATGCTGTCCTATCGTTTCATCCCCGCGTCGACGCTCGCAGTAGAACCTACCGCTACCTCATCTGGAATCGCGCTACTCGTTCGCCATTCTGGGAAGAGCGGGCAACGCACGTCAAGCGACCGCTTGATGAATCGAGGATGAACGAGGCGGCACAGCGTCTGCTCGGGATTCACGACTTCAGCGCATTCGTGCCAAACGCGCTTGAGGGGCAACGAGTTCGACGGATTGACGGCGCTGTGTGCCGGCGCAACGGAGACCTGGTGATGGTCGAACTGCAGGGAAGCGGATTCATGCGGCAAATGGTCCGCTCCATCGTGGGGACGCTGGTGCGGGTTGGTCTTGGAAAGATGACCAGTACGGCGTTTGCCGCTGTGTTGCAGAGCGGAGAGCGCAAGGCGGCGGGCGATACCCTGCCGGCCTGTGGGCTGTACCTGGTCGATGTCCAGTACGACGCAGTGGCGGAGCCACACGACATAACAGATCGGGGTCGGCATCCAAGCCGGCTCTGTAGCAGGGAGGAATACTCATGAAAACATACGTCCCCAAACGGGGAGACATACAGCGCCAATGGTATGTCGTGGACGCGGAGGGGCAGAATCTCGGTCGCCTGGCGTCAGACATAGCGCGGGTGTTGCGGGGCAAACACAAGGCGACTTTCACTCCAAATGATGATGTCGGCGATTTTGTGGTGGTGGTCAACGCGGCGAAGATCGTCTACACCGGCTCAAAGGCGTCTGGCAAGGTATACTATCGCCACTCGGGCTATCCCGGTGGTTTGACCGAACTATCGCTCGATAAAATGCTGGTGCAACACCCCGAGCGGGTATTGGAAAAGGCCGTTCGCGGCATGCTCCCGCACAATCGGCTGGGGGATGATGTCTATCGCAAATTAAAGGTGTACGCCTCGGGGGATCACCCACACACGGCTCAGCGGCCGCGGGATCTGGGCGAGGCATTTCGAGGCCAGAAGACCGGCGCGACATACGCCGCGGTAACGGAGGAATAGGGATATGGTCGTTCAGCAGTACTCGGCAGCGGTGGGGCGCCGCAAGACCTCGACAGCCCGAGCGCGTGTCATGCTCGGAACCGGAGAAATCGTCGTCAACGGTAAGCCGGTCGATCTGTACTTTGGCGGTGGGACGTACACAGCCTACATTGAAGAGCCATTTCAGGTCGTCAGTCAGGCAGGTCGCTACAACGTGGATGTAAAGGTGCTTGGCGGTGGACTCTCGGGACAGGCCGGCGCCATCCGCCACGCGATTGCTCGTGCCCTGGTTGCTTCAGACGAAGCGCTCAAGCCGCAATTGCGCAAAGCGGGCCTTCTCACGCGCGACGCGAGAATGAAAGAACGGAAGAAATACGGCTTGAAGCGCGCTCGGAAAGCTCCGCAGTACACGAAGCGCTAATCGGTCGCCGCGTCCCGCGGCAACAGCAGTTTGGACGCGTGTAGGGCAACCAGAAGAGATTCCGGTCGCCTTTTTCTATGGGTTTTCACGGTAGCCGGTGGGAATCACTCGCAGACCAATTCCCACCGGCGCTATCTCGCCGACTTCCGGTAGATCCAGGGGCGGTAGGTCAGCTAGCGAGCCGAGACCAAAATACTCCAGAAAGGCGAAGCCGGTTCCGTATTGCAATGGCCTGCCGGGCGTCTGCCGGTGGACGCGCTCCTCGATCAGATTGCGCGCCAGAAGTGTTTGTACCGCACGGTCACTGCTCACCCCTCGTACCGCCTCGATATCGGCGCGCGTCACCGGCTGGCGGTACGCGACCACCGCCAGCGTTTCCAGTGCCGACCGCGACAGAGGGGGAGGCTTCTCGCTGCCCAGGAATCGACGCACCATATCGGCGTTCTCCGGCGCGCTCACCAGCTGAGCCTCACTGCCATGTACCTGTAGGCGGATTCCGCCATCTAGCGTCTGTTGAAGGTTCTCCAGCGCCTCGTCGACGTCAGACCGCGAGATCGCCAGGGTGGTGCAGAGCAGGCCGATATCAACCGGACCAGCGGCAACCAAAAGAAAACTCTCCAGAACTGAGGTCAGCCGGACCTCAACCCGCTCGCGAGGCACTGTTGGCGGGGTCGTGCACCCGCTCGAGGTGAATCTCATCGAACAAGCCCTGCTGCTGAGCAGTTACCTGGCCGCGCCGGACCAATTCGAGCACGGCAAGAAAATGGACCACCACATCTTGCCGCTGCGTCCCCTGCACCAGTGTGCTGAACGGCAGGCGCGCCCCGCTACGCACGCCGCGCATGAGCCGGCTCAGGGCCACTTCCAGACGAACGAAACTGGGCAGGGCAACCACGCGGGTGCGCTCGCCGGTCCGCGACAGCATATCGTGCCAGATGCGCGGCAAGACCGCGGGCGAGCGTCCTATGACCGGCCGAGCAATAGGATCCGTTCTGTCTCGTTTTGCGAAACTCTCATCACTCGCCGCCTCGAGCAGCCAGGCCGTCGAACGCTGCATGGCACGCTGCAGCGGATGATCGGCAGCGGCGACCGGGCCTGCTTCCTCCTTCTCCTCCAGTGGCTCCGCTACAAGAAAGGCGGACTTCAAAGCCAGAAGACGAGCTGAACTGGCAACGAATTCCCCGGTCATCTGTAAGTTCAGGTCGGTCTCCTGCTGTAGAAAATGGAGGAACTGCGCCGTCACTTCGGCCAGGGAGACGGCATCCGCGGCGAGTTTGCGTTGGGATACCAGCCGGAGCAATCCGTCTACCGGCCCTTCAAAGCTGGGCAAGGATAGCTGGAATGGGCCGTCTTCCTCTGACATCGTCCCTCCTCACCCCTGACAGGCCGGGCAGAGAAGGCTGGACACGTGGGACACGGCCGGGAACAGAATATTTCCCAGGATGTGAATCTGGGGATCAGCCACAAAGAGCACCAGCAATACCAGCGGTCCCCACTGTTGGACCGGCGCCAGCGCATACATCTGCCGGGCGCTGAGAAAGCCCCCCACCACACTGAAGCCGTCGAGTGGCGGGATGGGGAGTAGATTGAGCACAAATAAGATGATGTTGATTTGCAAGGCGAGAAAGACGAACTTCGCGATTTGCTGGGACAGGGTGATAGACCCGTTCAAGTACAGGGAAAGCAGCGCACCCAGCAGGGCGGCCAGGATCAGATTTGATACTGGCCCAGCGATGGCTACCAGAGCATTGCCGCGCTGAGGGCCGAACCGAAGATTGGAGGGCGTGACGTGGGTGCGCCCATAGGTGAAGCCGAACGACGAAATCGACGTCAGGAGGAGAAGCATGATCCCAACTTGATCCATATGGACCAGCGGGTTCAGAGACAACTCTCCCATGCGTCGCGGAGTTTGATCGCCCAAACGATCGGCGACCACTGCATGGGCCAGCTCATGCACGTCGATCGAGATCAACAAGATGATGATCATGTCGATCGCGCGCTGTATATCGATCGGTCCGAACATAATAGTGACTGACGCCCGAGAATACAAAAATGGGCCGGCATGCTCCCGGCCTTGACTCACTGCAGTATATCAGCGGAGAACCGAGCGTCCGAGCCCCTTTGCTACAATTAATCGGGCGGCGCATGACGCTGCTCGTTCCACAGCATCGAGGTAAGAGAGTGCCGCTTTACGAATACCAGTGTTTGCCCGAACGCCACCGATTTGAAGTTCGCCAGGGCATAAACGACGACCCAGTGACTGTGTGCCAGCAGTGTGGAGCGCCCGTTCGACGGGTGGTACAGCCGGTGGGTATCGTCTTCAAAGGTAGCGGCTTCTACGTGAATGACTCGCGGAAGTCGTCTAACCCGACGACCAAGCCCGCCGACGGGAACCAATCCGCCGACGGGAACAAGCCCTCCGACGGCAATAAGCGCGCCGACTCGAACAAGTCAGACACCGCTCCCAGTCAGGAGAGCGGTAGTACCTCCAGCGAGAAGGCGGCCACCTCGACCGAGTCCAAGAAAGATAGCAAGAGCGAGTCTAAAGCCGCGAGCTAAGGCGCCGGGCGACAGATCTATTTATTCTTGTAAAACTTCTTGAGTTTGGGCTTGCGCTCTTCCTCATAGGCCGGCTTCTCCTCAGAGCGCGCGGTGGCCGCATCCTCAAGATCACCCTCGAGTGCGATAAAGTCCAGACGCACGTCCTCATCGTTGAGCACGTCCGGGGTGCGCATGGCATGACGCAAGACCTGGAGACGGCTCATACTCAGGGTGCTATCTTTCTGTGCATCCGCCAGGCTTATCATCTTGTTGATGACGCGCATCGTCTTCAGCCCCGCGTCTCGCTTCTCGAGATCAGCCTTGACGCCTTGCAATTGTTCATAGATATTCATGGATGGACAAGTCCTCTCTGCAAAAGGCTATCATACGCGATCAGCGACGTATCCCTTAGCCATCAAGGTAGTCGGTTGGCCCATCCGCCGGGAATTCGTCCTGCAAAAGCTCGTCGCTATACAGACCAACTTCCCGCCCCATGAACACGCGGATCAAAAAGTCGTCCCGCGCCACCTCGCTCGACAGGACCAGATCCTCGTCGATGTGCTCGATCAGATCGGCGGTTTCCTGTTCGGTCAGTTCGCGATCCAGCACCAGCGTGGCGAATACCTCCGATGCCCCGTAATGGAGGTCAAGGTGCCCCAGGCGCTCCTCATTTTCGATGAGCAAATACTGCTCGGAGGAGGCGGTACGCGATTGTCGATGATACACAGCTCGTGTCATGTTGTCACACTCCGTTTTTCCCAGCGTATGCAATCCTGCTCAGCGGCGCCTTGCAGTGGCGATGAGTAGAGCGCTTCAGTGCTGTTCAGCGTAAGGAGCGATCCCGGCAGCTCAGTGCCGCAAATGGTGGTCACGCCGCAGTTGGCGATACGTACGCGGTGCAGTTGATGCAATCCCAGGGAGAGGGCCGCGCAGACCAGCGTCTGGATCACGACCGAATGGGTTACCAGCGCGACACGGCCGTCGCCGTACCGGCAGAAAATGTCCCGCAGAACACATGCTGCTCGGTGTTGCACCATGGACGCCGACTCTCCTCCTGGGAAACAGAAGCGTTCCGGACGGTTGTACCACTCCCGGTAGAGCTCGGGATACGAGTGCTGAATCTCGGCCAGGTACAGCCCCTCCCACGGCCCCTGAGCCATTTCGATCAGCCGGCCGTCGATGATCAAGGGCGCATTGGTCTGCTCCGCGATCGGGCTAGCCAGACTGCGAGCACGGGTCAGCGGGCTCGAATATACCGCATCGAGACGGTCGCCGGCGAAGAGACGGCAGACGGGCTGAATCTGCGCCCGGCCTTTATCGCTCAGGGGTGCATCAAGTCGTCCTTGATACCGCTCTGCCGCGTTCCAGGTGGTCTGCGGGTGGCGCAGCATAAGTACAGCTGTCATGCTGAAATTATAGGTGACCGGCGGACTCGCGGCGGCTGCTCGGTATCGCCGGCCTACTGTGGCGCTAAGGCCTCCAGCGTGGTCATGATCTCCTCCATGCTGCTTCCGTGGGGAAACGCGATGACAGGCAGCCCGATGCCCTCTCGCCGATACTCAGCGAGCCGCTGGCGGGCACCGGTAGGCTCACTTCCAACGGTACATGTCTCCAGCAGCCGGTCACTCACCAGGTTCTCCGCCTCTCGACGATTGCCTGCCTCCCAGGCAATACGAATAGCCGCCGCTTCCTCGGCAAACCCGGCGCTTGTAACAAAGTCAGCGTAGAAGGCGCCCATGCCACCGATGTAATACGCGAGCTGCCGGCGGAGCAACCGGTCGCCCCGGCTGCCCATTAAAACCGGCACGTACGCGGCAATATCGAGCGAATCGGGGTCCCGACCGGCGTCCAGGGCCGCACCTCGAAACTCCTCAAAGAGCGCCGTCATGTGCCCCCGTGCCGCGAAGATGGGAAGCCAGCCGTCGGCGATCTCACCGGTAAGGCGCACGTTTCTGCGCCCCAGCGCCGCAATGTAGATGGGCACTGTCTCGGACGGCGAATTCAGCAGCCTGAACCCCCGCAACCGCACCTGGTTGCCCTCGACGTCGACCGGCTGGCCGCTAAGCGCCAACCGAATGGCGGCCACATACTCGCGAGTCCGCTCCAGCGGTCGGTGGAACGCCATGCCGTGCCAGTTCTCCACCACGGTCGGGCCGCTGGCGCCCAGCCCGAGAATAAACCGCCCATGGGAGACATCCTGCAAGGTAGCCGCAGTTTGGGCGATCAGCGCCGCCGAACGGCTGTAGACGTTAAAAATACCGCTGGCCAGTCTGATCCGACCCGTTTCACGCGCTAGTATCGCCAGCAGGGAAACAGCGTCGGTCCCCCAGGTTTCCGGCACCCAGATCGACTCGTACCCCAGCGCTTCCGCCGCCTGAGCAATCGCCACGATGCTATCAAGGGTCAGCTGCCGGCTAGCCGCCACGGTCACGCCGAGCCGAGGCGCTGTTGGGGATGACGGTTCAGAACCCACTCCGGTCTCCTCCTTCATCGGTGGACGGTGGTACGATATCGCGTCCACCTGTTCGGGTCGATTAACTGCGGTTCAGCATCTCCACTGTCTTGACTACGGGCACAGTGGACGCGTAGGGGTCGCGGCTCCTGCCCGACCCGCCCAACGGTGTCTCCGCGGGGAATCGTGTCCACTGCAACCGACCCAGGCGGCTCGACCATGAGGATCCCGGCCCCATACATCAACGTTATTACAGTGTCCGCTGACGGTAATCTCCTTGAGCCAAAGGCACGGGACCAACGTCCACCGCCCGAAGGCTGCTGATTGACATAACTAATACCATTATGAGCCATCGTCTTTCTTGGCGGGGAAGCGCCGCTGAATACCATATTCGCGCACCAGCAGAGATACAAACTGAGGCGTGCATCCGAACTCCCTGGCGATATCCGCCTGGGTACGGCCTCCCTCGACATACAGCCGCTGCAAAGTCTCGGCGTCGAGCGCCTGCTTCACGCCCTTGCCGGCGCCGACATTGCGAAAGCGAGTTTTCCTCATGGGACTATTATGGTGGAAGGCGTATCCCTATCGGTGAACGGGTGGAGGGACTTGTCATGTGTAAACACGAGCCTGACTTTCGCTCAAAGTGTCACTTCGTGTATCAGTCGGCAGCTTCCTGGGACAAATTGTGCCCGAAAGTTCATGGCGGGCGAACCGCCGCGACACGAGCGAGAAAGTCAGATTGTGGCAACTTGCTGCTCGGAGTGCCGACTGAAGGCAAGACCTCATTGATGGATCAAACCCTCAACAGCCTCCGAGAGTTTGGCACATGCGCAGCCTTGCGAGACACCCGACTCCAAAAGCTGCTCTCACGGAAAGCGCTGGTACACGATTCAGAGCACCTTATCGAGCAGGTGGTGTAGCCACGGATGCTCGCAGTTCGTCGCTCCAGCAACTCCTCTGGGGCGGAAACCAATACGTAATTCCCGTGTTCCAGCGGTACTACTCCTGGAAGAAGAAGGATTGGCAGCAACTCTGGGGCGACATCGAGTCTCTTCTCGAGCCAGAGGAGATACCCCGCCACTTCATGGGGCCTCTCGTGTTCGTCGCGAACCGCACTTCCGTGCTCGCTCCGCGCTACCTCGTCATTGATGGCCAGCAGCGGCTCGTTACACTCTCCGTACTCCTCTCGGCTGCCCGCAATATCGCGCAACAGCGAGAATATGACGGATTGGCTGAGGAGATCGAGGAGAAGTTTCTCGTCGATCGACACAACCGGACGAGAGAGGGCCTTAAGCTCCTACCTCGCCAGCGGGACCGTGAAGTTTACATCTCGATCGTCCTAGATGGCCGCTCTCCGGACGGTCCCCTTGGCGAGGCACTTAGGTACTTGACTGAGCGTCTCAACAGGCTGGATAACTCTTATTCGCAGGCGGCCTTCCGAAATCTGGTCATGGCGGTAGTTGCAGGTCTGGAATTTGTTGTCGTCACCTTGGACAATGAAAATCCCTACGAAATCTTCCGCAGCCTCAACGCCACGGGCGTTCCCCTCAGTGAGGCCGATCTCATTCGGAACTTCGTGTTCATGACCGTAGAGCCCGATGCCATCGACTCCTTTGATGAACAACAGTGGCAGGCCATCGAGGCAGCGCTCCAGCCCGGAGTAGGCGGCCGAGATCTCCTGACGCCATTCTTCCGAGATTTCCTGATGAAAGACGGGAAGTATGTCAGTCCTCGCGCAGTCTTCTCGTCATTCGAAAGCCGCTATGGGAACAGTGCTCCCGACCCACAGAAGTTGGCCGAGGAGTTGACAACCTATGCCGGCTACTATCGGGTAATTCGAGGCATTGATCCAGGACCGCTGCTCCTTCGAACGCCTCTTCAAAAGCTCGTCCGGCTGGAGAGTTCCACTACTTACCCGCTGCTTCTTAACCTGTACGCCAGAGCGCAGGCAGGCGAAATGCCGATCGACGAGCTGGCTGAGGCCCTTGAATTGATCGCTGGCTTTATTCTCCGACGCCTCGTCTGCCAGGAGTCGTCGCGTCTATACGGGCGCTGGTTCGTTGCGGCCTGCCATGGGCTCGGAGACAACCCGCTCCAGGGTCTTAGACTCTTCCTCGAGGAACGCGGCTTCCCTGCTGACAAGCGGTTCGAGCACGAGTTCGTGTCTTATGACCTGTATCATAGCGGGTACGGACGTCCCGTCCTTCTGGAGTTAGAGTCTGCGCTGTCCATGGGGCACAAGGAGCCCGTCAATTTGTCGCAGGCGACCATTGAACACATAATGCCGCAAACCCTCACAGGTGCCTGGCGTGCGGATCTGGGAGATCACGCCGAGCAAATACAGACCGAGTGGCTGCACACGCTGGGCAACCTCACACTGAGTGCCTACAACTCTGAACTCCGGAACAGCCCATTCGCCACCAAGCGGCGCATCTATGAGGACAGCAACGTGACCATGAACCGCGACATTGCGGTAGCAGACAGCTGGACACGGGGCGAGATTGTGGCTCGGGGCGAGAGACTCGCCGAGCTTGCCTGCCGCATCTGGCCCGGCCCTAGCCAGGAACCCGACGCGGCGGTGCCACCCCCGGGATTTGGAGAGAGCACCGAGCAAGCTGACCTTTATACCGAGTACTGGGACGCATTCCTCGCCGCGCTGCGAGAATCCGGCTGTCGCATCGCATCGATCGCATCGCCTGATGGAAACAAACTTCACATCGCCATGGGAAACCAACACAGCACGCTGTTCGCATACATCGGTGCCGGTCGCTCGCGATTTGTTGGGATCGTCCTCTCACTCACGGGGCCGAACAGGTACTCGACGTACCGAGCACTGCTGCGAGTCAAGGCCGAGATTGAGGATGAAATCGGCCGTTGGCTTTATTGGAATGGACGGCCCAAGGGTTCCGATAGCACAATCTGCATGTACATGATGCACCCCAACCCTGGGGATCGCGGTCAATGGCCGCAGCAGCATGCCTGGTTGCACCAATACCTCGAGTCTATCCTCGAGGCCTTTGCCCCACGCCTTGAGGACATTGCACGTTTCCATCTACCTCAGCAACACCAAGGCGATGCGGGCTCATAACCTTCACTGAGTCCGACCTGAACACACGGAACTAACGTGCGGACCATCTTTGATACAAGTGCAAATAATATACATTATGGAAACTCAGCCCAAACCACAGGGCTGCCCTCGTTTCGACGCTCCCTGTCGTGTCTCGGACTAGAACGAGCCGCCCGTCACCCAGCGCACCACATCCTGGTATGAAATCACCAGGATCAGTACCAGCAAGACTGCCATCCCAATCATGTGGATCACGCCTTCAAGCTCCGGATCGAGGTTCCGGCGGCGAACCCAGGACAGCAGCACAAAAGCGATGCGACCACCATCCAGAGCTGGAATCGGCAGCAGGTTCAGAACACCGAGACTCGCGCTCAGTAGGGCCATCCACTCGAAGATGGTGCCGAAGCCCGTCTGAGGCTCGTTCTTGACCACCTGTGTGGTTCCGTAAGCAATGCCGATCGGGCCGCTCACACCACTGCCGCCGTGCTGAGAAATACTGTGGATCAAGGTAGGGATGCTGGTAATCGCCAGGCTGACTTGCTGCAGCGAAAGCTTCAAGGCATCGCCCGGACTGTAGGCCAGCGTGACCGTTTTGTACAGTGCCACACCCACCGCCCCTTGATTTCGCGGGGGGTGTACCCGCGGCACTACGACGAACCGCATCACGCGCGATCCACGACGTACCGCCACCTGTACCTGTTTACCGAGCTTTCCCATAATGGCGGTACGCAGATCGTCGCTGTATTTGACCTGCTTGCCGTCAACCGCCACGATGGTATCTCCGGTTCGCAGACCGGCGCGAGCGGCTGGGCTGCCCGGGGCTACACCGGTCACGGTGGTCAGCCCCCTCGGGTATCCTCCTAAAAACGCAAAGAAGAATATGACCACCGCCAGGGCTAGGTTCATGGTCGGACCGGCAATCAAGATTATGAATCGTTGCCAGGGCGCTTTGGCCCCGAAGCTATCCGGCTCCGCCTCGCTGCCGTTCTCACCCAGCATCTTCACGAAGCCGCCAATCGGGATGGCGTTGAGTGAATAGACCGTCCCGCCGCGCTTCCACCCTTTCAGCCGGGGCGGGAACCCAAGGCCAAACTCTTCGACCCGCACCCCCATGAGCTTCGCGCAGGTAAAGTGGCCCAACTCATGGACCATGATGAGCGTTGCCAGGATCAGGAAAAAGGCCAGGATGCCGAGGACAACGGTCAAAGAAGGCTCACATCGTGGGAGGAAACAAGCCGGGACGCGGTAACTCGCGCCCATCTATCTGCTTCCAGTATATCGTCAAGGCCGGGAGACGAACAACGCGTATGCCGGGTCAACGTCGTCTCAACCAGAGGCGGTATCTGCGAAAATGGAATCTTTCCGGCCAGGAAGGCTTCGACGGCTACCTCGTCGGCCCCGGCTAGAACGGCCGGATAGGTTCCTCCAGCTTTCCCCGCCTCAAGCGCTAGCCCAAGGGCCGGATATCTGGCCCGATCGACCCCGCCAAACGACAGGGTGCCGATCGCAGCCAGATCGAGCCGTTCCAGGTTGTTCTCCCATCGCTCCGGGTGGCTGAGCGCGTACTGGATCGGCAGCCGCATGTCGGGCAACCCCAGCTGTGCTTTGGTGGAACCGTCGGAAAAGGTGACGAGTGAATGGACGATGCTTTGTGGATGGAGGACCACATCGATTCTCTCCAGCGAGAGGTCGAACAGCCAGCGCGCCTCAATCGCTTCCAGCCCCTTGTTCATCAGATTGGCCGAGTCCACGGTGATCTTGCGGCCCATCGACCACGTCGGATGCCGTAGCGCTTGCTCGGGTGTCACGCCCTCCAACTCGTCCAGCGACAGATGACGGAAGGCGCCGCCGGAGGCGGTCAGGGTGAGGCGCTCCACCGCTCGCCGTGGTTCACCCTGCAAACACTGCCAGATGGCGCTGTGCTCACTGTCGATCGGCACTAGTTCCCCGCTGCCCGCTTGGAGTTGCCTCTGAATTAGCGAGCCGGCCATGACCAGCACTTCCTTGTTGGCCAGCGCCACCAACTTTCCGGCGTCAAGCGCGGCCAGGGTAGGGAGTAGCCCGGCCTTGCCCGCGGTACCAACGACGATCAAGTCCGCCTCCGGCATCGTGGCCAGCGCCTCCAGCCCTTCTGGAAGATCAATCATCTCGGCGGTCCCGAATTCGTGATTCAGGTCAGTGCCCACGTGTGCTGCCACAACTCGCGGGCGGAACTCTCGGGCCTGTTCGGCCAGCAGCGCGGTATTGCGGTGCCCGGCCAAGCCGACTACACGGACTCGGTGGTCCATGGCTCGAACCACGTCGAGCGTCTGGCGCCCGATCGAGCCGGTGCTGCCGAGTACGACCAGGTTACGGACCATAGCCCAGGATCACGGCTGCATAGAAACCCAGGGCGCCGGTGAACAAGAGGCTGTCGATTCGGTCCAGCAACCCCCCATGTCCCGGAATGACCGACCCCGAATCCTTCACCCCACTACTCCGCTTCATCATCGATTCCACCAGGTCCCCGGTCTGCGCCACCGCTCCGGTGAGAAGACCAAGGAGGAGTGCCTGCCACGGCGCCAGGCCGATACGCCATACTCCCAGCAAGCCGGCCAAAGTGGAAAGCAAAAGACCGCCCAGCACGCCCTCTCGCGTCTTTTTCGAGCTCACGTGTTGCATGAACGGCGTGTGGCCGAATTTCCGACCCGCGAAGTAGGCGCCGGTGTCGTACGCCCAGGTCATGACTAACACTAGAACGATCCACCAGGCTCCATGCCGTGCGTAGCGCAAGAGGTGCAGAAGTCCCAGCAGGAGACCGCTGTAGAGCGGTATGGAGACCGTTGCCATCCAGTTTGGGAAACCCGTGGCGAAGACGGGTGGAAGCAGGTAATATGCGCCCGCCAGGCACATGACCGCGACGATCACACCGACCCAAATCGCCTCGGGGCGATGGTTAAAAAGCGGTGCGGTCGCGAGTACGACCGATCCGAGGGCAGCGACCGGGAGCAGAGGTCGCCGTCCCCCTTGACGCAGCATCTGCCGCAGTTCAAACGACCCGACCAGCGACGCCGCCGCGACCAGCAGGGCCAGGGCCCATCCGCCAAGGTAATTGACCGCGATGACCAGTGGAATGCCGACAGCCGCTGTCGCCACGCGAGTGCCTAGGTTCGATGAGCCGCCCGATGGAGTAAGCACGCGGCTACAGCTTACCGAACTTCCTGTGCCGGGAGGCATACGACTGCACTGCTTCCGCCAGGTTCTGCTCATCAAAATCGGGCCAGCAGGTCGGCGTCGAAAAGTACTCACTGTAGGCGGACTGCCAGATGAGAAAGTTTGAAAGCCGCATCTCACCCGCGGTGCGGATTACCAGCTCTGGGTCCGTCACGCTGTTGGTATAGAGATAGCGACAGACGGTTTCCTCGGTAATTTCGTTTGCCGGCAGTCCGTCCGCCACGATGCGCTTGATCGCGTCCACAATCTCAGCTCGACCTCCATAATTGAAGGCAAAGTTAAGGGTGAGGGTGGTGTTGTCTTTGGTCAGTTCCACCGCTCGCTCGATATTGGCCCGCAGGTGCGGCGCAACGCCTTCCATGCTGCCGACATGCCGGACTTGCACCCCATTCTCGTGCAGGCTTCTGGTCTCTCGCTCGCTGGCATCAGCAAAGAGCGTCATCAAGCCGCTGACCTCACTTTTCGGCCGGCCCCAGTTTTCGGTGGAGAAGGCGTAGACGGTCAGTGTTCGGACACCGAGGTCCACGCAGGCGCGGACAATCCGATGGATATTGCGCACCCCGGCGCGATGCCCGGCAATCCGTGGTAGATGACGTCGCTCGGCCCATCGCCCGTTCCCATCCATGATGATGGCAATATGCGAGGGGCCGGACTGAACCGAATCCGGGACTGAAGCCGGAGAGGAAGCCACCATCTAAATCTCTCGCATTTCCTGTTCCTTCGCCTCGCCAATGGCGTCAGCGGCGCGGATGGTGTGATCGGTACTCTTCTGCAGTTGCTCCTGAGCGCGCTTCTCCTCATCTTCCGAGAGTTCCTTGTCCTTGCGCAGCTTTCGCAGGTGATCGTTGGAGTCCCGCCGCACGTTGCGGACAGCAACCTTCGCCTCTTCGACCCGCTTGTGTACCAGCTTGACCAGGTCGCGCCGGCGCTCCTCGGTGAGTTGTGGGATCACGATGCGCACCACCTGGCCATCGTTGGTTGGGTTAAAGCCGAGGTCGGAGGTCCGGATCGCCTTTTCGATGCTGCCCAGTGCCGAGCGGTCATACGGCTGCACCAGCAACTGCCGGGGATCGGGAGAAGAAATGGACGCGATCTGTTGGAGCGGCGTTGCCACACCGTAATAGTCAACGTGCAGGTGTTCAATGATGGACGGATTCGCTCGGCCCGTCCGGATCGTGGAGAGCTCGCGGCGCAACGCGTCGAGGCTCTTTTCCATGTGCTGCTCGCTTGTCTTGAGAAAATCCTGTTCCATCGTGTGTCGCTTACTCCATGCCTGCCAGCACAGCCCCTAGATTTTGTCCGATCAAGGTACCGATTGAGTCGCCCCGCACCACGCGCTCAATGTTGCCGGACGCCAGGTTAAACACGACTATGGGCAGCCGATTTTCCTTCAGCAGCGAGATCGCGGTGGCGTCCATCACCTGAAGCTCCAGATTCAATGCATCCATATAGTCCAGGGTGGTGAATTTACGGGCAGTCGGGCTGAGTACCGGGTCGCTCTCGTACACGCCCTCTACTTTGGTTGCTTTCAACAGCACGTCCGTATGCAACTCCACCGCGCGTAGCGCGGCAGCGGTGTCGGTGGTGAAGTACGGGTTGCCCGTGCCCGCCACCAGGATCACCACGCGTCCCTTTTCGAGATGACGCTCGGCGCGACGGCGAATAAACGGCTCCGCCACCTTGTCCATCTCGATTCCGGTCAGCACGCGAGTATCACCGCCCAACTTTTCCAGCGCGTCCTGCAACGCCAGACCGTTCATCACCGTCGCCAGCATGCCCATGTAATCCGCCGTGGCCCGATCCATGCCACGAGCCGCGGCGGTCGCGCCGCGTAGGATGTTTCCACCCCCCACCACGACGGCCACCGACACGCCCCAGTTATGTATAGTTACGATCTCACGGGCAATCGAGGTCACAACATCTGGGTCGATGCCGTATTCCTGTCGCCCTAACAGCGCCTCACCACTCAGTTTCAGCAGGATCCTTCGATACTTGACCCCGGGTGGTTCGACGGTCCGCATTTAGCTTCCGACCTGGAAGCGAGCCACGCGGCGCACCACGATGTTCTCCTTGGTGGAGGCAGCAAGTTCCTGGACCAACTGACGGATCGTCTTGGAGTCGTCCCGGATGTACGGCTGCTCCATCAGAACCTGCTGCTGCGCCTGCTTCTTCCACTGCCCTTCGGCGATGGTGGTCGCCAGCGCCTCGTTTTTACCTGCACCAATCTGCTGTTCGCGGAAGGTTGCCTTCCACTTCTCGACTTCCTCTTCAGGAATCTCGTCCAGGTTGGTGTAGAGCGGATTATTGGCCGCGACTTGCATCGCTATCTCATGCGCCAGCTCTCGGAATTGCGGCATGCGAGCCACGAAGTCCGTCTCGCAGTCCAGCTCAACCAACACGCCGATCTGTCCCCCGAGATGAATGTACGGTTCGACGATACCCTCGCCTGCCTGCCGGTCCGCGCGTTTAGCGGTGCTCGCCGCGCCCCGTTGCTGGATTAATATCAGTGCTTTGTCTCGGTCTCCACCGGCGTCGGCCTGGGCCTTCTTGGCCTCCATGATGCCACATCCAGTTTTTTCCCGAAGCCACTTTATGTCTTCAATACTGCTCATTGTTGTTCCCGTGTGATGATCCTATGATGTACAACAGTGCGACGCGCTTTGTTTCACTCGGCCGCGTCGGGATGAATGCCCAGCCGGGACTCGTCTGCCGCGGGGGGAATGCTACCGCCCATGGCGTCCTCGCCGGTCGCGACTAGATTGGCGTCCGCCGCCCCCGTGGTGAGATCGGGTGGCGCGTCGTGCCCCCCGTCCGCGGCTGCCCCCTCCGCATCATCGGTCTCCGCTACCTGCGAGTCGATGGTGCGAGGCGCTTCCGGCTCGAGGTCGGCTTCACCCACAGATGAGGCGACCGGGGGCGCAAAATCTTCATCCTCTACCGCGGCAGCTTCCACCGCCGGGCCCGCCTCGGCGGAGTCGATGGACGCATCGTAGCCCTCAGGGTCGGCTGTGTAGCCGCCCTCGAATGCTTCCGGCGCCACGTCTTGCTCCGCCTCTTCCTTCGCTATGCTACTGGCTCGCTCCTGGGCGCCTTCGTAGGCGGCATCCGCAATTTTCCCCGAGAGGAGACGCACGGCCCGAATCGCGTCATCATTGGCCGGAATGGCGTAATCGACCTCATCTGGATCGGAGTTGGTATCGAGCAACGCCACGATCGGGATGTCCAGCCGTCGCGCCTCGTGGATGGCGATATGCTCCTTACGGGTGTCGACGATGAACAACGCATCGGGCAGACGCTTCATGCCGCGGATACCGCCCAGCATCTTGGTCAGCTTCGCGATCTCGTCGCCCAGCTTGAGCTGCTCTTTTTTTGGAAGCCGCTCGAAGACCCCGGTATCGCGCATCTGCTCCAGCTCGTTGAGGCGCTTGAGACGTTGCTGAATCGTCTGGAAATTCGTCAGCAGGCCGCCCAGCCAGCGCTGATTGACATAGAACTGCTCGGCCCGCGAAGCCTCTTCGGCCACTGCGTCCTGCGCTTGCTTCTTCGTTCCGACGAACAGCACTTTGCCGCCGTGGCTGGTGACATCCTGGACGAAGGCATAGGCTTTATCGAGCAAGCCCACGGTCTTCTGTAGGTCAATGATGTGGATACCGTTCCGCTCGGTGTAGATGTACTGCTTCATTTTGGGGTTCCAGCGCCGTGTCTGGTGCCCAAAATGCACGCCAGCTTCGAGAAGCTGCTTCATTCCGACAACTGCCATGGGTGTATGCTCCTTTGTTTGAGTCCGCCGCGCTCTTCATCCCTTGCGCACACCGCGGCAGTCGCGGCAACATCGCACGGTCAGAACGCGTGTGTGATTAATGCGCAGAAAAGACCAGCGTTGCCGCTGGCCCAATCGCGCTGTAGTCTAACAAATGTGGCTCGACACCGCGAAGCCCCAGCCCTTACAGAATGTATTTGCTGGCTTCGTCGGTAAACGGCACGCCCGCCATGCGGGTCTGCACGTAGGCTGCATCAATCACCACCTTCTGACCGGCAAATTCGGGCGAACGGAAGCTAATTTCCTCCAGCACCTTCTCCATCACTCCGAAGAGGCGCCTCGCTCCCAGGTTCTCAGTGTGGCTGTTCAGGGCCGCGGCAAAGCGCGCGATCTCTCGCGCGCCATCCTCGGTAAAGTCCAGTTGAATGTCTTCCGTCCCCAGCAGGGCCGCATATTGCTTGGTGAGGCAGTTTTCCGGCTCGGTCAAAATACGAATGAAATCCTCTTCGTTCAGATTCTGAACCTCTACCCGGATTGGGAAGCGGCCCTGTAATTCCGGCAGCAAATCCGACGGTCGAGCTCGGTTAAATGCACCGGCCGCGATGAAGAGAATATGATCGGTGTTAATCATCCCGTAACGCGTCGCCACGCTTGATCCTTCCACGATCGGCAGGAGATCCCGCTGAACGCCTTCTCCCGAGACGTCGGCGCCGAAATCGCCGTTGCGCGTCACCAGCTTGTCGATCTCGTCGATGAAGACCATACCAGACTCTTCGACTCGGCGCAGCGCGCTGTCCACGACATCCTCAAAGTCAATGAGTTTGTTCGCCTCCTGCTCCACCAGGATACGGCGCGCCTCCCGCACCGGGACGCGCCGTGAGCGCTTGCGTGAGAGATTGACGTTATTCATGAACTCCTGAAATTGCTCGTGAATCTCATCGGAGCCGAGGCCGGAAACAAACTCGAGGACAGAACTATAACTTTCCTCTCCGTCCACCTCAATTTCGATGACACGCTCCTCCAGCTCGTGATCGGCGAGTTGCCGAGCCAGCGTGCGCCGGCGCCGTTTCATGTACGCGCGCTCGGCAGAGACGGGCCTGGCCTCCGCTTCGGGATCACCGCCTGCCTCGATCAGATAGTTCAGGATGCGATCGGCGGCTCGGCTCTCAGCTTCGTCGCGAGTCGCCACCATGCGCTCCTGGTGCACCATGGACACGCTGGCATCTGCCAGGTCGCGAACAATCGATTCCACGTCCCGCCCGACGTACCCAACCTCGGTAAACTTGGTGGCCTCCGTCTTCAAGAACGGCGCGTCGACCAGGCGGGCCAGGCGCCGGGCTAACTCAGTCTTGCCGACGCCGGTTGGTCCGATCACCAGCAGGTTTTTGGATCCGATCTCCGTGCGGACCTCCGGCGCCAGGCGCTTGCGGCGTTCTCGCTCCCGCAGGGCGATCGCCAGTGACCGTTTGGCGCTCGACTGACCGACCACATAGCGATCCAGCTCGGCTGCGATTTGTTGGGGAGTAAAGTCCGGCACGTTAGCCCCTTTCTCCGGCGCCCATCAGTGCTGCGCCGTCCACACTCTCCAGAGTGATGTGATGATTGGTGTAAATACAGATGGATGCCGCGATGTCCATGGCGGCCCGTGCAACCTCCACCGCATCTAAACTGGTGTAGCGCAGAAGCGCCTGCGCGGCGGCCAGCGCATAGGTCCCTCCAGAGCCAATCGCCACCACGTTGTTGTCCGGCTCAATCAGTTCGCCATCACCGGACAGTAGCAGCAGCGTCTCCGGGTCCGCCAGCACCAACTGCGCCTCCAACCGTCGCAAGAATCGGTCCGTCCGCCAATCTTTGGCGAGATCGACCGCTGCCTTCCGCAAGTTGCCAGAGCTGCGCTCAAGTTGTGTCTCGAACCGATCAAAGAGGGTGAGCGCGTCGGCCACCGCGCCGGCAAACCCAGCCAGGATTTGCCCGCCATACATGGTCCGGATCTTTACCGCGCTCTGCTTCATGATCGTATCCCCCATGGTGACCTGACCGTCTCCCGCCATGGCGACCTGGGTTCCCAGCCGCACCGCGATAACGGTGGTGGCACGTGTTGGTTGCATGGTCATGCGCCTCTATGGGCTTTGGCGTAGACATCCCGCAGGTAGCCTTCCGATACGTGGGTATAGATCTGCGTGGTGCTGATACTCGCGTGTCCCAATAGTTCCTGGACGGTTCGCAAATCCGCGCCTCCTTCCAGCAGGTGAGTTGCGAAACTGTGCCGCAGCGTGTGCGGCGTGACATGTCGCTGGATGCCGGCGGTGTGCAAGTGGTTCTGCAGGATCATATGGAAACCTCGCACACTCAACGGCTTGCCCAGATGGCTGAGATACAGAGCGGCACAATCCGGGTCTCGGAGCAATTGCGGGCGGCCCTGGTGAATGTATCGCTCCAGCGCGTCAATAGCCAAATCACCCAGCAACACAATACGATCCTTATTTCCCTTGCCTCGCACTTGAGCCGAACGCCTGGGCCAGTCTATCTGGTCAAGTGTCAGCCCGAGGAGTTCACTGAGACGCAGACCGCTGGCATAGAGGACTTCAAACATGCATCGATCACGCAGCCCCAATGGTGAGGCGGCCTCCGGCGCCGCCAGTAGCCGTTCGACCTCCTCGACCGTCAACACCGGTGGTAACGACGCGCGTTTCTTTGGCGCCGGAATCAGCAATAGAGGACTCCGAGCTACCCGCTCCTCTCGAACCAGAAAGCGAAAGAGCGAGCGCAGAGCCGAGACCTTGCGACAGATGCTGGCGGACGCATACCCCTGAGCATGCATCCAGGCGACCCAGGCGCGAATCGTCTTGCGATCGACATCCTGCCAGCTACCTTCCGGCCGCGACGCAACCCACTCGCAGAGATTCGTGAGATCCAGACGATAGTTGGCAAGGGTGTGCGGCGATGCGCCCCGGCGCTGTTCGAGATCAGTCAGAAAAAGGTCGATCTCGGCGTTCATATTCCTCGGAGGACAGGGGATGTGATTTTTAAGCGGAGACGAGTTCTTTGGGGGCTTCGGAGGGAGCGCGCTGGTAAGTACAGACCGTGCAGTGCAGCAGACGCTTGCCCCGGCTGGCAATAGCCATGAGTTCGCCACATTCTGGACACGGTTCAGGTACCGGCCGGTCCCACAGCGCATAATCGCAAGTTGGGTAGGTCCCACAGCCGTAGAACACCTTGCCTCGCTTGCTGTGTCGCTCGACCAGGTCATTGCCGCAGCGCGGACATGCCACGCCGATCTTTTTTTGCAGCTGACGCGAGTAGGTACAGGTGGGATAATTGGAACAGGAGATGAACTCCCCGAACTTACCCTGCTTGATGACCAGCGGCTGCTCACATTCAGGGCACGCTTCGCCAATTTCGACCACTGGCCGCTCAACCCGTACCATGTCCTTCTCGGCATCGCTCAGCGTGCGCTTGAAGTCGCCGTAGAAGGTTGTCAGGAGTTCAGTCCACTCCTGCTGACCCTCTTCCACCTGATCCAGCCCAGACTCCAACTGAGCGGTGAATTTCACGTCCACGATATCCGGAAAGTGCTGCTTCATCAATCGGTCGACAATTTCGCCCAGTTCAAGCGGCACAAATCGCCGATTTTCGAGCTTGACATACTTGCGTTGTTGAATGGTGCTGATAATCGGCACGTAGGTACTCGGACGGCCTATACCGAGTTCCTCGAGTTCTTTCACCAGGCTGGCCTCACTGTAGCGCGGCGGTGGTTCGGTGAAATGTTGCTGGTCGTCGAGCTTGTGCAGCTTGAGCGATTCCTGTTCTTCCAGTGCCGGGAGGGTCGTGTCCTTCTCTTCTCGGGGCAAAACAGCATAGTACCCCTCGAAGCTCAGTGAGGAGCCCGTGGCAGCGAACTGGTAGTTGGCCGCCTCGACCAGGACCCGAATCGAGTCGAACTGGGCAGGCGCCATGAAGCTGGCCACGAACCGAGTCCATATCTGGGTGTAGAGCTTGAGTTGGTCGCTGCTCAGGACGGATCGCAGCGCATCGGGCAGACGCGCCACGTCGGTGGGACGAATTGCCTCATGTGCTCCCTGCGTGTTCGCCTTTTGCTTGGTCTTCGGTCCGGGTCCTTCATACTTCTTGCCGAAGGTCTGCGCAATGTAGGCTCGCACGCTCTTCTGCGCCTCATCGGAGACCCGAGTTGAATCGGTTCGCATGTAGGTAATCAGGCCCGTAGTGCCCTCACCGAGATCAATGCCCTCATACAGCTCCTGCGCAACTTTCATCGTTTTCTTCGGAGAGAAGCGCAGGCGCGTCGAGCTATCCTGCTGCAGCGAACTGGTGCTGTACGGCAGGGGCGGAGAACTCTTGGTCTTCTTTCGTTCGATCTTCGAGACCGTGTACTCAGCGCCCTTGAGGTCAGTGAGAACGGCCTGCATCTCCGCCTCGCTGGTCACCCGCAAACGCTCTTTGTCGGTTTGGTCGAGACGACGTACCAGTTCCGCCTGAAAAACCTTACGATCCCTCTGAAGCTTGGTCAGATGAGCCGTCAGGGTCCAGTATTCCTCCGGTACAAAGTTGCGGATGCTCTGTTCACGATCCACGATCAGGCGGACTGCGACCGACTGCACGCGTCCGGCACTGGTATGCTTCTGCACCCGCCGCCACAGCAGCGGACTGATCTTATAGCCCACCAGTCGATCCAGAATACGGCGAGCCTGCTGGGCATTAGCCAGATGCTCGTCGATCTCGCGCGGGTGGGCGATCGCCTCCCGCACGGCGTTTTTGGTGATCTCGTTGAACACCGCTCGTCGCGCATGTGGTATCTCCAGGACGCGGGCCAGGTGGGAACTGATAGCTTCGCCCTCGCGGTCCGGGTCAGGCGCCAGGAACACCTCATCTGCGGTCCGGCTGGCTCGCCGGAGGTCCAGCAGCACCTTTTCCTTACCAGGAATAACCACGTAGTTCGGCGCGAAGTTTTTGCGCGTGTTCACGCCCAATCCCTTGGCCGGCAGATCGACCACATGGCCGACTGAGGCCATGACCCGGTAATCCGCCCCGAGAAATTTTTCGATTGTTTTTGCTTTTGATGGTGACTCTACGATCACCAGTTTGGACGCCAAAGTAACTCCATGTTCGCTGTGTTGCCCTCAGTATACCAGAGAATGGCAAGCACAATCAGTCAGTTGGATACCGGAATCTACTATATGTAGCGTCGCGATGTCCTGTCGCCTCCTTATGTTGTGCATCGACATCTTGTACATCGACTAGACAGATGCCGCCTGCGGCTGTTTGATCGATTGCTGCACGGCTGCCATGTCCGACAGGATTTGTTCGAGAGCTTCAAGCCAGGTCTCGCCCAGCCGGTATCGAGGAATGCGCAGCAACGCGTTTGAAATCCGCGCGTCCGTCCCATATGCGCGATAGAGCGACACGCGATCGTAGAGCGCTCCGGCCTCCGCGCGGAGCGAAACCTGATCGCGATCCATGGAGATAGTTTGCACCCGCGCCGCCTTGGCCTCCAGCTTCAGCCGTACCACGCTCAGCAGGTTCTCCACCGGCGCCGGCATGGCGCCGAAACGATCCTTCATTTCGTCGGCCAGCATCTCAACTTCAGATTCGCCGGTAACCCCGGCCAGCCGGCGATATAGCGTGAGGCGCTCCGTTTCGCTGCCGATGTACTCAGCCGGCAGGTAGGTGGTGAGTGGCAAGCTGATGCTGACCGACGCCGGTTCCTCGATCGGCGCTCCGCGCAGGCTCTCTACCGCTTCACCGATCATCCGCGTATAGAGATCGAAGCCGATCGCCGTGGCGTGGCCGCTTTGCTCGGCGCCCAGTAGATTGCCGGTGCCCCGAATTTCCAGGTCTTTCATCGCAATGCTGAACCCGGCGCCGAGATCCTGTGCCTCGAACACCGCCTCCATGCGCCGCGCCGCATCGCGACTGAGCCGCACATCCAGTGGATAGAGTAAGTACGCGTAGGCCTGATTGGCGCTCCTTCCCACCCGTCCGCGAAGTTGATAGAGCTGGGTGAGGCCGAGACGATGGGCATTGTTGACCACGATCGTGTTGACATTGGGAATGTCCAGCCCGTTCTCAATAATTGTGCTGCAGAGCAGAACGTCTGCCTCTCGACGGGCGAAGGAGAGCATAACCTTCTCCAGCAGTGCGTCGTCCATCTGCCCGTGCGCTACCACAATACGCGCTTCCGGTACCAGGCGGCGGAGTCTCTCCGCCATAGCCTCGATGGTAGCTACCTTGTTATGCACCAGGTATACCTGGCCATCGCGGTCCAGTTCGCGCAGCACCGCCTCGCGCACCAAACGCTCGTCGAATGGCTGCAAATAGGTGCGAATGGGGAGGCGGCCTTCGGGCGGCGTTTCGATCACACTGATCTCGCGGATGCCCACCAGCCCGCTGTGCAAGGTGCGAGGAATCGGCGTGGCGGTGAGCGTCAGCACATCAATCGACTCCCGCATTTTCTTGAGTTGCTCTTTGTGTCGAACCCCAAACCGCTGCTCTTCGTCAATGATCAGCAACCCAAGCTGCTTGAACGAAACATCCTTCTGCAGCAGTCGATGTGTGCCGATCAGGATATCCACCTCCCCGGTCGCCACTCGGCGCAGGATATCGCGCTGCTGGGCCGGCGAACGAAAACGGCTCAGCACCTCCACTTTGACGGCAAATCCGCCCATGCGCTCTGAAAATGTTTCATAGTGCTGCTGGGCCAGAATGGTGGTAGGGACCAGGAGCGCTACCTGCTTGCCGTCCATCACGGCTTTGAACGCGGCCCGCACTGCTACCTCAGTCTTGCCGTATCCGACATCGGCGCAGACCAGACGGTCCATGGGATGTGGCGCCTCCATGTCCTCCTTTACGTCGTCAATAGCGCGTATCTGATCGGGCGTCTCGGGATACGGAAAGGAGGTCTCTAATTCTCTCTGCCAGGGCAGATCGGGAGAAAATGCGTGGGCCGGCCGAGTACGGCGCCTCGAGTACAACTCAATTAATTCCCGAGCAATGTCGGCGGCGGCCTGTTTTGCCCGCTGCCGTGCGCGCTGCCACTCGCCGCCCCCCAGCTTGCTCAAGGTTGGAGCGGTGTCACCCGTACCGACATAGCGCGTGAGGCGCTCCAGTTGATCGGTGGGCACGTAGACGCGGTCCGTTCCCGCGTACTGGACCACCGCGTATTCACGCTCAGCACCCTCGATCGACATGCGCGTTACACTGTCGAACCGTCCGATGCCATGTTCCAGGTGAACCACATAGTCCCCCGGCGAAAAATCCGCGAAGAAAGCTTCGCGCGCCGGTCGAGTACGACGCGGGACAGGTCGCGTCAGTGCTTTGCCGAATATCTCGTGGTCGGTAAGCAGCAGCACGGAACGGTCCACCAGCGCCCAACCCTGAGCGGAGGGCGCCGAAACCACCGAGACGCCGGGCGCCGGCGCATCAACCAGCTCGCTGAGGCCGCGGGACGGTACCTCTTCGGTAGCCAAAAGTTCGCGCACACGGTCGTCCTGCGCCGTGGCAAGCACGATTCGTTCCGCCGCGCCTCCCTGCACGCTCTGTACAAAAGCGCGCAGCCGGCCCGCGAAGAGATGAGCCGGAGTAAAAAGCTGGGACCAATCATCGCCTTCGCCTTCCGGCGCCGATCCCGCCATCCATTCAATGCTACGTCGGGCCGACACGGCTGCTCGCACGGTATCCGGTGTCAACAGGGCAGATTTGAGGTTGGCCGGGAGATTGCCGCTGTCTTCCAATCCCCGCTGCACATCCAGCGCCTGTTGCCACAGGTCGTCGAGGGCAACCCACGTCTCCTGCGCGGTATCCATCACCACCGTGGCATCAGTCTGGAAAAATTCCACCAGGGACCCCGCCCCCTCCATCAGATACGGGCCAAAGAGAATCAATTCGTCGAGTGCGGAGCCTGCTTCTAACAGAGCAAGGTCGTTCAACCACAGTGTCTGTGCCTCAGCGTTCATGAGTGATACATCGACCGCCCGCAGCTTTTCGAGGGCCGACATCCGGGTGCGTTGATCCAGGCTAACTAGGGGTGGAATCTCGACGGACACGATCGGTGTCAGGGATCGCTGTGTTCCGGGGTCAAAGGTTCTGAGTGATTCGACAGCATTACCGAATAACTCGATGCGGACCGGATCATCCATGCCCGCCGGGAAAACGTCAACAACGCCTCCCCGCCGAGCAAACGTACCCGGTTCCTCCACCAACGCGGTCTCCGTATACCCGCTCTCGTTCCATAGCCCGAGCAAGCGCTCCAGTTGTATCTCCTGGCTCACTGCCACGGCGCGTGCTCTCGGGACGCCCGGTTGGAAGGTGGCAATGGGCTGCATCAGGGCGCGAATCGATGCCACCACAATGTGTTGTTCGCCAGCCAGAATATCCCGTCCGATTGAAGCCCGTTGTGCCAGCACCGTTCGGTCAATGTGGACCCGCTCGTAGGGCAGGGACTCAATGGCAGGAAACTCGACGACGCGCTGGTCGGTCCACAAGGACAGTTCGTGAACCAGGTCGCGCGCCCCCTGGGCGTGGGCGGTAACGAGTAGCGTCTGCGTCCCGGCGTTGTGAGCCAGCGCCGCGGCGACTGCCGGCTTGGCCGCGCCCAGCAGACCAAAGGTGCGCGCTCTGCGCGGCCCGCGAGCAATCGACTGCAACGGTTCGAGCTGGGCCAGGAGAGAGGAAAGACCGGAAAGCTTCATATTTCACGCCGAGGAGGAAGGACAAAGAGAGCGCAGGCATACAACCCGCGCCGCTCCATCATAGACCCAGAACGCCCGCTCGGCGTTCTACCTGCCTCAGGAGACGTGCCTGATCCTCGCTCGCGAGAGATCCGCGATGGAGGGAATCTGCACTTCCGCCACCTTCTCCAGATAGCTCTCCCAGCCCTCCGGGCTCCAGACTTCCAGCCGGTTAAACATGCCAACAATGATGGCGCGTTTATCGATCGCGGCATGCGTGAGGAGTGGCGCCGGGACGCCGATACGCTTGAGGTTGTCGACATCTGCGAGATGAGCGTCTCCCATGACGCGGTGCATGAAAATGCGACCTTCATCGTCGTCCATGCTCTGATATGCCTCGTCCAGTACGGTTCTCCAGGTCTCGAGGTCGTACACATAGAGACAAGCAGACTCGGCCTTGAGGATCATCACTTTGCTCCAGTCCGATTCCGCTGAAGCCACGAGCAAGTGTCCGGGGACAGTAAGCCGCCCCTTGTGGTCAACCGTCCGTTCGTACTCACCGAAATACACGGTGTACAGTCCTTAATTGGTAGAGGGTTGGACGGGTGGGGGGAACAAGGACAGTATAAACCAATATAGTTGACTTACGCGGCTCTCAAGCCGACGTATGCCACGGCCCGACATACGCCGGGACGCACGTAGACGGGCCGTCCCGGTGGGATGGAACCATGGTGTCGGCCTGCGAGCCGATCCGCTCAACGGGTCGAGCTACGCGCCGCTATCGACCGACCGGTAGCCCGGCCCTGGCGCCGTCTACGTCCGGTAGCCCGGGCGTCCTGGGCGGGACTAGCCCGCAGGCCAGCACGTGCGGCGATGTGAGTGGGATTTCAGACCCCGACCGGATGTCGGTGCTAGATGGATGTCCGTCCGCGATTCTCTAAACAAGAATCATATCGGGAGTGAAAGAAAAATGAAACGGAGGCGATCAACGTTGGAGTCGAAGTGGCACTGCCGACCTTGTGCATCGGAGGCAACTCATAGGCCGAAGGAGCGCGCCACCAGTTCCGTCAATTCGTCCTCGCTAATGGATGTGTCGACTTCGATTGTGGGCAGTCCGAGTCGCATAGTCTCCGCGCGCAGCCAGTCAGTGAACATTCGGTCCCGCTCGAGCAGATTTCGATAGGCTCTCGCTGGATTTGAGGTCTTGTTCGGGATATCCCACGTGGTTCCTCGGCTCTCAAACGCCGTCAGCCGGAACTCAGGCGTGGGTAGCAGCCACACGACGTGACCGGGCTCCGCCACTAGCGGCTTGACGAACGCCGGCAGCAACCGGAAGCCCTCGGCGATCACGCCGGTTTCCGACGGAAGCTCGAGTAGGTCCTCGATGATCAAGTTGAACCCCTCACCCCGGAACCAGTGAAATGTCTCGAGCATGGTTTCCGGACTCCGCTTTACCCAGCGCTCGTCCATATCGCTGGACTTGAACTGCGAGAGATATGGCGCGCCCTCGTCCGGGGCGCGGCGGGCGTGGTCCGACATCACGTCGTCAGTCGCGTAGACTTTCAACCGATGGTCGGCCGCGATGCGCCCAGCGACGGTCGACTTACCCCCGCCGCTGCCACCACCGAGCCAGTAAACGTGCTGCAAGCACTCCCGCAGTGCCAACATCCCGCTGGGCATACTGCTCTGGTTTATTAGCATCCTCGAGCCACAAATATATTAGGCGACTACGCCATGCGACGCAGCGCTGACTGATAGAGGCTAATGTAACGGCCAGGGACGCGGCTCCAGTCGTAGTCGGCCATCTGACCATGGTTGGGTGTTGGCACACCTGCGACGAGCGCGGTGTCGAGCTGGCGTCGCAGCCCTTCGCCATCGTGCGAGGCGACGACCGATACAGGGGGAAAAGGACGGGCGATAAAGTCTACCGTATTGACATATAGACGTACTGTGCCACGATCTGGCCGGAGCCAGCTCTACGGTTCCTCTCCTCGCAGGCTCCTTATCTCGGCTTCTAACGCGTCGACTCGTTGTAAGCACCCTAGTACCGCCCTGGCCAGATTATGACGATCGCCTCCATCCACAGGCTCCGACAGGGGACGTTTCATCACGCCTGTAATCTGCACTTCCACCCCACGCCAGAAAGCTTTGGTCGCTTCAGCCTCTTGACTTTGACGTGTATTGTCCCGTCCGCCTGTGGCAATACCAGCGGCCCGGTACGTTGCCTCAAGTCTCGCTACACGTGCAACGAGGTCCTGAATCTCTATCTGCAAGTCGTCGAGGCTCAATGCCATTGAACGGGCTCCTCGCTGTCCGTAACTCTAACCGGGTGAGCCGCGAGCGTTTTGGTCGCACTATCGCTTGTTAGCACCCGGCATTACTGGTCGCATACACCGTCAAGTTTCTCGCTGAGCCAATTCACCGATTCATCAGCCCCTTCGGCAACCGCATCTTGCCCGAGGTCAACTGCTTCATCATCTTCTGCATTTCCTTGAACTGGTTCAGCAGCTGGTTGACCTCCTGCACCGTGGTTCCACTGCCCCGCGCGATGCGGCGGCGGCGGCTGCCATCGATGATCGTGGGGTTCTGGCGTTCCTTCATGGTCATCGAGGTGATGATGGCTTCGATCCGCTTGATTTCCTTATCGTCCATGTCTGGGATGCCACCCGCCTCGCGCATCACGTTGCGCATGCCGGGTATCATGCCCATGATCTGAGAGAGCGATCCCATCTTGCGCACCTGCTGCATCTGCTGCAGAAAGTCTTCCAGGTTGAAGGTGCCGGTGCGCATCTTTTTTTCCGCGCGCTTGGCGTCCTCCTCGGTGATATTCTGCTGCGCCTTCTCGATCAGCGACAGCACGTCGCCCATGCCCAGGATGCGCTGGGCCAGACGATCTGGGTGAAACTGCTCCAGGGCGTCGGTCTTTTCACCGGTGCCCATGTACTTGATGGGGACGCCGGTGACGGCCCGAATCGAGAGTGCCGCGCCACCACGGGCATCGCCATCCATCTTGGTCAATACCAGGCCGGTCAGATGGACCGATTTGTGGAACTCCTCGGCGGTGTGCACCGCGTCCTGGCCGGTCATGGCGTCGGCCACCAGCAGGACTTCGTGCGGCTTGACTCGCTGCTCGATCGCCTGCAACTCGCGCATCATTGGCTCGTCGATATGCAGTCGACCGGCCGTATCCAGGATGACCACCGTATTCGCATCTTTACGCGCCTGCTGCACCGCGTTGGCGGCAATCATCACCGGGTCGGCCCGCGTCCCCTCGCTATAGACCGGCACGTTCAACTGCTTGCCAAGTGAAATCAACTGATCGATGGCGGCGGGTCGATACACGTCGAGGGCGGCCAGCAAGGGGTGATGTCCCTGCTTGCGCAGCGCCAGAGCCAGCTTGGCACTGAGCGTAGTCTTACCAGACCCTTGCAGTCCGGCCAGCAGAATGACGGAAGGCGGTGTGTTGGAGAGCTCCAGCCGCGCCGGCTCGCCGAGTACGTGCAGCAGCTCTTCGTGGACGATTTTGACCACCTGCTGCCCTGGGGTTAGGCTCTGCAAAACTTCCGCACCAATGCTGCGCTCTTTGACGCGACCAACAAACTCCTTGACAACCTTGAAGTTCACGTCGGCTTCGAGCAGTGACATTCGGATCTCGCGCATGGCTTGATCGACGTCGCGCTCAGTCAACGCCCCCTTGCCGCGCAGGCCGGTGAAAATGTCGGCAAGTCGGTCCGATAACGCATCAAACATGGTCGTTGGAGCGCCGCTTGATGCCGCGCTCGCATCCCCTTTCACTCAAACAGAGCATTCACAAATTCCAGATGGTCGAAGGCCGCGAAATCCCCGGCCTTCTCTCCGGTGCCCACATACCAGATGGGCACCTTTAACTCGTTGTACACCGAGAACGCCACCCCGCCTTTCGCGGTCCCATCGAGCTTGGCCAGTATAATCCCGTCCACGCTGACCGTTTGCAAAAAGCTTTTGGCCTGCAGGATCGCGTTCTGCCCGGTGGTAGCGTCGAGCACCAGCAGCGAGACCATGGTGGCGTCGGGGCTAGCCTTGTGCGCCACCCTCTTAATTTTTTGCAGTTCCTCCATCAGGTTGAACTTGGTATGGAGCCGGCCGGCGGTGTCTACCACCACAAAATCCATCTGGCGGGATTGGGCCGCCTTCACCGCATCGAACACCACGGCACCCGGGTCGGCATCTGGCTGGTGGGCAATCACCGGCGCTTTAACTCGCTCTCCCCAGATGCGCAGTTGATCGATGGCAGCCGCGCGGAAGGTGTCGGCCGCAGCCAGGAGGACCGACCGGCCGTGCCGTTCGAGATACTGGGTTAGCTTGGCGGTGCTGGTGGTCTTTCCCGATCCATTGACGCCAACCATCAGGATAATAGTCCCACGGGGCATGCGTTCCAGCGGCTCGTGCTCGTCGCTGCCCAGGATCTCCACCATCTGCCGGCGCACGGCGGTCTCGGCCTCCACCGCGGTACGGGTCTCGCCCCGTTCGACCTCCTGGCGGGCGCCATCGACCAGCGCCAGCGCAGTTACCGGTCCCACATCGGCTTGAATCAAGTACTCTTCAAGCTGCTCCCAGGTCTCTTCGGTGATGATTTGCTGCTTGAAGAGACCGGTGATGCGATAAAAGGCGCCATCTTTGGTTTTTTGAACAGCCTGGTCTAGCTGTTCCTGCTCTTGAGTCTTCGGTCCGCGGTCCTGCCGCCGGAACAGATTTCGCACTGCTACCTCTACGTGAAAACAACACCTCTCAGCACGAAAGGTGTTGCTCTGGGGGCATCTTGTCCAAGTATATCAAGCTATTGACCCGGTAGCCCGCCTCTGCGCTCGCTCATCCTGAGGCCCACTTGCACCATGCGGCAGGCGCGCATCGCCGCTTCCGTGATCAGCCTCGAACTCTCGGCTACCGCCCTCTCCAGCGGCATCGGGCGATTGGTGGTGCCGATAACCGCGTCGATGCCATGGTCATAGACGATGTGATAGTCCCGGCCCGTGCTACCCACCACCGCGATGCATGGAACACCCAGGCGATGTGCGCGTTGGGCCACCGCCAACGGCGCCTTCCCATACAGATCCTGCCGGTCCATCCTTCCTTCCCCCGTGAACACCAGATCGGCTCTCTCCAGGTGCTGATCAAGCTTGAGTGCCTTAAAGATTATGTCGACACCCGGCTGCATCCGGGCATCCAGAAACGCCATCAGCCCGGCGCCCAACCCGCCTGCCGCTCCTGCCCCGGGGGTCTCAGCCACATACTTGCCTAGATCATCACGCAGCAGGTCTCCGTAACGCCGCATCCCGCGATCCAGATCGTGGACCATCTGGTGGTCGGCGCCCTTTTGCGGCCCATACACCGCCGTAGCTCCATTTGGACCGCATAGCGGGTTATTGACATCGCTGGCAACCTCAACCTCCACGCCGTAGATCCTCGGATCGAGATCGCTGACGTCGATCCTGGCCAGCCGGCGCAGAGCGCCGCCTCCCAGGGGCAGTTCATGTCCCTCGGCGTCTAGAAAGCGAACGCCCAGGGCGCGAGCCATTCCGGTCCCTCCGTCGTTGGTCGCGCTTCCGCCTATTCCGATGATGAGCCGGCGCACGCCATGATCGAGCGCATGGCGGATCAATTCTCCCGTTCCGTAGGTAGTGGTGCGCATCGGGTTGCGCTCCTCCCGGCGAATCAGCGGTAGACCAGACGCAGCCGCCATCTCGACCACCCCGGTGCTGCCATCCCCCAACATCCCCCAATTGGCATTCACCGGTCGTTCCAGCGGCCCCATTACTCTGGAGCTCATGACCCGGCCGTTGCTGGCTTGAACCAGCGCCCGCACCGTTCCTTCGCCGCCATCGGCTACTGGGAGGAGCGTAATTTCCGCGTCGGGGAAGACCTGCCGAACGCCTCGCGCGATGCAGTTTGCCACCTCGGTCGCGTCCAGGCTCCCTTTGAAGCTCTGGGGCGCAACAACAATTTTCATGATCCACTGTAGTGCACACCACCAGGCGGCACAGCTTCGATCCAGCTGTTTCCCCGATCCAGCGACACCGTTGCGCCGCCTGAACCCAGGAACAAGAGGGCTGAACCAATCGATCTCTTCCGCCAGAATCCACGAACCATATGGCCGTCCCGAAAGTACAGGGCGCGCCCTGAACCGGTCGTCTGCACCGTCACTCGCTGCAGGGGGTCGTTAGGAATAGGCGTATCGCCGGCGAAGAGAACCACAACATTATTGGTCGTTACCGACTGGTTGGTCGCGCTATCTACGAACGGAACGCCTCCCTGCGCCCTGACGTAGACGTTGCGTCGACGCAGGTACCGATATGAGACGACATACGCAGCGGGACTTGGCGCCGAGGGTGTCGAAAAGTCGACGCGGATGGTCTGGGCGTGCCCTCTGCGCGAGAGTACCGCAGCGGGCTTGTGGGCAGAGAAGGTGAAGGGCAGCGGAGAATCGATCCCGTTGCGCTGCGCCACGGCAAGCATGGCCGTCGTGCTACTGAACAGGTTATGCGGCGCTGGCTTATCCTTCGCTCGGTCGAATTCTGACCCTCGTCTCAGTGCTTCTAGATCACCCACCTGCGGGACGTTGGGCAACAGCTTCAGAGCGGCAGGCGACCCGCCGGCGTGGACGAAAACCGAATGGAAACCCGCGGCCCAGGCCACAAAGTACGGCCGCGCACTTCGAATCGGACCGACCGTGGGCGCATCGTCCTCCAGATAGATAGCCAGCAGCCGTGTGATGCCACCCTCGACCGGCGCCTCAAAGACCACGCTGGCGCGACTCAGAGCGGCTTGGGGCCGTGCATCCGGAAAGAAGTTGTCGATAATCACCGCCAGCGGTCGCCGTGTCGCCAGGCTGCGCGCCGTTGGTAGCCCGGTGAGAGGGCCGGGCAGCAGGCTGGGCAGCGCGCTGGGCCGAGCCGCAACACCGTTGCCCGGCGCCATCGGCTGAGCTACACCAAACGATCGGGGTGAGCGAGTGGTGAATGCCACAACCAGCGCCGCGCCAAAGGCGACAGCCACTACCAGCGATAGCGCCCTGAGTTCGGGCCGGAAGGTGATCACCGTGAAGGCTCAAACTCCTCAACTCGCAGCTGCTGGAGGTACTCACGGAATCTTGACCCGAGCGCCGGATCGGCCAGCGCCAGCTCCACCGTGGCCCGCAGGAAGTCGAGCTTGTCACCGGCATCGTACCGCTTCCCGTGAAACTCATAGGCATAGACGTCGCGTTGAGCCATCATGCGGACCAGCGCGTCGGCCAGGTAGATCTCTCCACCTGTGCCCTCTTTAGTCTCCGCCAGCAGTTCGAAAACGTCCGGCGTAAGGACGCAGCCACCGATCTGAGCCAGGTCCGACGGCGATTCCTCGCGCCTCGGCTTTTCCACGATGGATCGAGCCTTACCGATCCTGTTTTCCATGCGATCAACTGAAACCATCCCGTATTTGTCGAACTGCTCCGGCGGTACCCGACGGACCGCGAGCACGGGCGCTTCCAGCCGCTCGGCCGCATCGATCAGCTGCCAGGGGACGGGAGGATCGCCCAGCAGTATATCGTCGCCCCACAGCATGAGGAACGGCTCATCGCCCACCACCTCACGCGCCATCAGCACCGCATGGCCGTTGCCCAGCGGTTCCGTCTGTCGCACATAGGTAAATTGTGCCAGGCTCGTCAGCCGTTGCACCTGTTCCAGGAGGGCCAGCTTGCCGGTCTCCCTCAATCGCGCTTCCAGCTCAAAGTTGTGATCGAAGAAATCCTCGATTGGCTTGCAGTTGGCGCTGGTGACCAGCGTGATGTGCTCGATGCCGGAGGCCACCGCCGATTCCACAATGTAGAGAATGATCGGCTTGTCAACCACCGGAATCATCCCCTTAGGGATGGTCTTGGTAGCCGGTAAAAACCGGGTGCCGAATCCCGCCACGGGAATAACTGCTTTGCGCACCTTCATGGCACTTCCTTTTGCTGATTGCTCTTCGTTGCCTCAAGAGTCCCGTCAATCATCCTATCGACGAGACCCGCTCCAGCTTCCCTCACGCGCCGAACGGTTGAGCAGGCGAGATTGGCGATGCTCGAGATCGCGTTGACTGGCTTCCGGCCAGGCAGAATCGTACAACTCGGCCAGGCGGAGCGCGCTCTGCACATGATCGAGGGCTTGCAGGTAATCCCGTTCCACGTGCTCGTAAAACTTTGCCAGCTCCAGTCGGGCGAAGAGCGCCCCACTCCCGCCTTCGTCGATCAAGAGGTCCCAGCACTGCAACGCGGCGTCCCAACGCCGTTCCCGCTTCTGCACGATGGCCAGAGACATCAGACATTCCCCCCGTTGGTGTACCAGGAGTCCTCGCCGCAATCCCTCCTCATAGCAGATCACCGCCAGTTCCGGGTCGCCGGCGCGATCAAACGCTCGGCCCAGGCAGAAGAAGTCGATCCCTTCCGTCACCAGGCCACACAGCGGATCGCTGAGCACCCGGTCGATGTGGACGGTAAGGGTGGCAAGCGACAAAATGTCTTGCAGATTGTGATAAAATACGCCCTCAAGTTGTCGCCCGTCGCCGGTTCGCTGGTACATGAAGTACCGACCAGGAATCTCCCAGCCCGGCACATCCTCTTTGGTCCGCGCCACACCGAGAATGTTGGTCTCCAGGGAAGAGAGCGCGCAGCTTTCCAATCGCCGTTTCCATAGGCGCCTGGCCGGGTGCAGCAGGTCGACGTGTGGAGGATCATTGAACGGCGATGCCCGTCGTTGCCGGACAAAACGGCTCTCCAGCATCGGCCAGTCAAACGCCTTGCCGTTGAAGGTAACCATGCAGGAAAACTCAGCCAGAAAGGCTCCCAGGGCAGCCAAAAACGCCGTCTCCTCGTTGGGGCCACGCAGAAAGAACTGCTTCACGTGGAACCCATCGGGTTCGAAGTAACCAGCCCCAACTAGAAACACGTAGGTGCCGGCACCCATACCCAGACCGGTGGTTTCGGTGTCAAGAAACACGGCTCGTGATAGGTCGGCGTAGGTCAACTCCGGGTCCTTGCTGATTAATGCCAGCTGACTGCCAGAAACCCTCAGCACATCGCCGAAGGTGTGAAGGCCATGAAGGTCCTCGAGACGGTGGACAGTTTCGACCACGAAGCAGGCGCCCGCGTCATGCCGAATCAGCTCCCCCGGCAGCAGAGTTTCCAGGCGGAGCGGGTTTCCGCGCAGCTCGGGACGTGGAGCGGCGGCGCTTGCCGGGCGTTGGGATAACCCTAGCTCGCGCGATATGCCATCCAGCTTCTTGCCCAGGGTCACCTCGCGCTCCGTGTCGCCGCGGCGGGTAGACGCAGCTCGTCGAGCAGTATTCCCATGAGACGGATGGCGGATAGCTTGGCGTTCAACCCATGCTCGGAGGCAGGTCCGATACAGGCCGGGCAACCGCGTTCACAGGCACACTTCGCCACGAGTTGACCGGCGTTCACCAGCAACTGCTGGTGCATCTGAAACAGGCGTTTGCTGAAGCCGATTCCACCGGGTACTCGGTCGAACATGAAGACGGTTGGGGCGCCCGTAAAGGTAGCCTTCACCTCCGGCCATACCGAGACATCGCGCGAATCGCACATCAGAAAGAGCGGCGCCACCTGTCCCAGCACGTGAGCCATGGCCAGCAAGCCGCTTTCCAACTCGGTGGACGGCATACTCCCGACAATGTGAGGCGGTATGCAGAGCCAGTAGGCAGTGGTATGGAACGTGTCCTCCGGCAAGTGGATGTTTCCCCATCCCACGTTTTCATGCGTTTGCAGTTTGATCTTCTTATAAATGGTGGGCAGATAGGTGACCGCGACCTCGCCGTGGTTTCGTCCATCGGCTCCATCGAAGCGTTCCAGCACGTTGACCTTCACCGCCTGCTCGGCGTCCGTGTAATAATCCACGTCGACCTGGCGAACAAACGCTTTCTTCTCCTCCAGGTCCAGCGTTTCCACTTGATACTGCTGTCCCTCGTGGATATAGATTGCCTCTTCATGCACCATGGTGGGGGCCGAGACCCGGTCGATCTCGCCGATGACTCGGGCGGGAGGACCCTGATCCACGATGACCACGTTGTCGGAGGCGGCCGTTCGGAGGCTTACCTCCTGGGCCGGAAAGGAGTCCGACATCCAGTGCCACACACCATCAACATGATGCACCAGCTCATTCTCGGCCAGAAACTGCAGGATCTCCCCGGTGCTGTCCGTGCCGAATTCCTCTCCATCCTCAAAAGGCAACTCGAATGCCGCGCACTTCACGTGGTTAACCAGAATAATGAGGTTGTTTGGGTCAATCAGACCGCTTTCCGGCGACTGGTCGAAGAGATAATTGGGATGGGTGGCGAGGAACTGATCGAGTGCGCTGCTGTTCGCCACGAGTATGGCCACCGATGATTCATTCCGGCGCCCGGCCCGGCCCATCTGCTGCCAGGTGCTGGCGATGGTCCCCGGATAGCCGGTTACCACGCAGGCGTCCAGCGCGCCAATATCGATTCCCAGTTCCAGAGCGTTGGTTGCCACTACTGCCCGCACCGCGCCGTCGCGCAAGCCGCGTTCGATCTCCCGGCGCTGCAGCGGCAAATATCCGCTCCGGTAGCCGCGCACAGCGTCTCTTTTACCGTGACCAACTCGTTCGCGCAGGTATCCCAGCAGCAATTCCACTCCCGTTCGGCTGCGGGTGAAGACGATCGTTTGAATGTTGTTCTGCACCAGGTCGGCCGCGAGATCGCGGGCCGCCAGGCGGGAGCTAGCGCGCAGGCCCAACTGCCGGTTGACCACCGGCGGGTTATAGAGCAGCACGTGCTTCTTTCCCTGAGGTGCTCCATTCGAATCGATCAACGTCACGGGCGCGGCGATTACTCGCTCGGCCAACTCCGCCGGATTCGCGATGGTCGCGGAGCAGCAAATGAACTGTGGGTCGGAGCCATAGTACCGACAGATGCGCTTGAGCCGCCGGATCACATTGGCGACGTGACTGCCGAAGACACCCCGGTACACGTGGAGTTCATCAATAACGACGTAGCGTAGGTTCTCAAAGAGACGAAACCACCGCGTGTGGTGCGGCAAGATTCCGGTGTGGAGCATGTCCGGGTTGGTCACCACGATGTGGCCGGCACTGCGAATCGCTTTGCGCGCGGTTTGCGGGGTATCTCCATCGTAGGTGTACGTCTTGATATCCAGGTTGAGCGTGTTTACCAGAGTGTGCAGCTCGCTGACCTGGTCCTGAGACAGAGCCTTGGTGGGAAAAAGGTAGAGCGCACGAGCCGTGTCGTCGGCCAGGATCGTATTCAGTATCGGCAGGTTGTAGCACACCGTTTTGCCGGAGGCCGTGGGAGTGACCACTGCCACATTCTTCCCAGCCAGAACGGCGCTGACCGCCTCGGCCTGATGCGAATACAGATGGCTGATTCCCCGCTCCGTCAGGGCCGTGATCAGGCGAGGATCGATACCCGGCGGGAAGTCTCGAAAGGTGGCGGAACGGCGCGGTAATTCGCGATAGGCTGCGACGTTGGCCGCGATCCGAGGGTCGCTCAGGAACCGTTCGACGACTTGATCAACGTTCAAGGATCGGTTGCCTTCCTAGCTCTGCACCGCCACTGCCGAATGATCAACGATATGAGTCCGGGGCGTTCCCCACCGTGCTTTTAAGTTGTTGTGGGCTCAGGTCTCGGCCCAGGCAGGCGGCCAGCAGCGCCATCCGTATGTACAGGCCGTTCTGGGCCTGACGAAAGTAGGCGGCTCTGGGATCCGCGTCGACCTCGACGGCAATTTCGCCGACCCGCGGCAGTGGGTGCATGACGATCGACTCCTGCTTCATAGCCGCAACCAGGTCTCGATCCACCACATACACGCCCCGAGCGGACTCGTACTCTTCGGTGCGGTTCCCGAATCGCTCCTTCTGAATCCGAGTTTGATAGAGCACGTCGACCTCTCCGGCCACGGCCCGCAAATCGTTTTCCTCCCGGTACCAGACATCGTGGCGCGCCAGATACTCTTTTATGTCCTCACGCATCCGCACCACTTCGGGCGCAACCATGTAAATCCGCGTGTTTCGGTACTTGGCCAGCAGATAGCAGAGGGAGCGCACCGTCCGTCCGTTGGCCAGGTCGCCCACCACCGCGACCGAGAGATTATCGAGACGCCCCAGCTCTTTGAGAATCGTGTACATGTCGAGGAATGCTTGCGTCGGGTGCTGCCCGGTCCCATCCCCGGCATTGATAATCGGCACGCGAGAGACATCGGCGGCGCGACGCGCCGAGCCGCTTTCATAGTGCCGCATAACGATGACGTCAGCATACCCGTTGAGGATGCGGATGGTGTCTTCGAGCGTTTCACCCTTCGATACCGACGAGAACTGACGAGCGTTCTCCGTTGAGATCACGGACCCACCAAGGCGCAGCATGGCCGATTCAAATGAAAAACGAGTCCGGGTGCTTTCCTCGTAAAAGAGGCTGGCCATGATGTACCCATCAAGCAGCTTGATGCCTCCCTGGGCAACGATTCCTTCCATGGCCCGGGCCGTCGAGAAAAGCTCCTCGAGCATGCCTCGGTTGAAGTCTTGAGCCTCGATAACGTGATGCAGCCTCAAGCGCGTACTCCTGACACAACAGCGAAGTTCTAATGGTTTCCTTCAGCCACCGCCTCCCGAGTCGGGACGGTATCCCCTCTCCAACGGGAATCGCTTCGTTCGCTCTTCCCCGGAGCGCAGGACACGGACAGCCGCCGACCACCTCACAGATTGTAGACATGTGCGCCCATGGCAGACAATGCCGCCGATGCCTCTGGTTAAGATGGGAGGATGGAACAGTCTATGCGCCGGACCCAGTGCTACGCCCCTTTGCTCGAACCGGCGCCCCGCGGGTTCCAAATCGCCCGGCGAGTCGCGCCAATCTGGACGGAACCGTGACCGACGGACTATACATTCGACGGGCGTTAGCCGGTGATCTCAACGATGTGCTGCAACTGACACGCGATGTGTGGGAAGGGACGGATTACGTTCCTTATGTATGGAGCGATTGGCTTGCCGATGCGCGTGGCTACCTCCACGTTGCCCTCCTCGATAATCATCTGATCGGGCTGCAGCATATCGATCTACAACCGGACGGCACCGCCTGGTTGGAGGGAATCCGTGTTGCAACCACCGTACGCGCGAAAGGCATCGGTCGAGCCTTGCTCGACCATGGGGCGGCATGGACTCGCAATCTCGGCAGCCCAGTGGTTCGGCTTGCTGCATACTCGGGCAATGAGGCCAGCAATCGCCTGGCCGAGAGCGCCGGCTTTCATCTCATCCACACCTTCGGGCTATGGTCGGCGCCGGCCGCCAAAAGCGGAAGCGAGTTGTCGGTGCGACTCGCTGGGCCGTGGGAGTCGGACGACATTATGCGTTTCATTTCGTCCTACCCGGACAGCACCGACGGAACTATTTTCTACACGGAGGGCTGGACCGCCTACTCACTGACCCCGCAACGACTTGCCGCGCTGCTGGCCCAGCATGCAGTGGCCGTGACCGGCGTTGACAGGATCACGGGGGTTGCCATTGCCACTGCCACCGTGCAGAGACCGGCTTTACGGCCGGGCTTCCTGGTCGGGACGCCGCAGGCAGCGGGAGACCTGGGAGCCTGGTTGCGCGATCGGGCCGCCCGGGGCGGAGCGACGGGAGTGCGCGGTCCGCTCGCCGTGCCCGATGGCCTGACAGATGCCTTAGAACGTGAGGGGTTCATCCGAAGGGAGGACGCCACCATGAATCTGTGGGAGCTTCGGCTCAGATAGCCTCTCTGCTCCCATCCTCCAATCGGCTCACCCAATCGCGCAATGCCGCCTCGGTGTTCCAGAATGCCAGATCGTCCCACGGAATCGAATCGGGGCGGAACGCGGCGAACTCCAGGGTCTCTTTCCCTCCACGTGGCTCGCTCAGTGTTTCCGCCAGAAAAACCATGAGCACCGACGTGGTCGCTCGACGAGAGTAGATGTTGAGGAGCGGGCCAAGACGAACTTCCGCGCCAAGCTCTTCGCTGGTTTCACGGACGGCTGCCTCCTCCACCGTCTCTCCGAGTTCCATATACCCGGCGGGGAAGGTCCAGGCGCCGTAACGCGGCTCGATGGCGCGGCGGAGGAGCCACACCCTGCTCTCTACCACGGGAATGGTACCAGCCACCAGGAGGGGGTTAACATAGCGAATCTCCCCGCACACGCCGCACACCGAACGCTCCCGGTCTTCCTCAGCTACGAAGCGCAGCATTAGCCGCCCGCCACAGGCAGCGCAGAACGCCGGACTAAAGTGCGGCACCGTCGACGTTCTGGCGGCTGATTGAACTCACGTCGATTGATCGTGATACGGCGTGCGGACCAGAGATGCCTGCACTCGCAAATGCTCGACCGGGCCGGTATCGGACCCGTAAGTGACTGGGGCCACGTGGCTGATCACCAGCGTGAGACGCTGAGACCTCTCCCCAAACGCCTGGATAGTTAACCGCCCGGTTCCCTGAGCATCGAAGGTAAACCAGTGTACCGACGTGTCGGCGAGCGAACCCGGAGTCTCGAGCACAGCCCCCACCCGAAAGAAGTGGGGAGCGCCCTTCACCGTCAGTTGAAGGGCACCGATCTCCTTCGTTTGGAACTCAAGATAGCCATGCGCCCATGGGTCGAGAGAGATTCCCGGAGGGAGCGACCGCTGGGTGTCGAACGGGTAGGCCCGAACCGGCGACACGGCCAATGCGGGAGTCACCCGCCCCTTTACCAAGCCTCTGTATCCGTAGGTACCCGGCCGATTGAGCAGCGCGGCAACTCCCCAAGTGGCAAAAGCCGCGGCCAGGCTGGTGTGATACGGCGTGGAGTGCAGCACTTCGTCGATGGCCGGAAGACCGGGACGTGGGTTAGCAACAATACGCCGCGTGAAACTCGAGCCGTACTGTGCTCCCAGATAGGTCATGAAGAGACCGGCGCGCCCGTATGAAGTGCGCGCATGATGGCGCAAAAAAGCGGATCCTTCGTTGAGGGAGGTTACGCGCCAGCCGGGCGTTGCTGCGGCGGCGCCCATCTTCATCTGATCGCGTGGAGTCCAGTATCCGTTCGCCACCTGCGCGTAGAACGAGAGTCCTTCATTCAGCCAGTCGTCCTGCGGTAAGTACCCATGGTCCAGCACTCGTATTCGGAACTCGAAGAGATGCTGCAGCTCATGCGCCACCGCCTCATTTTCTTCAGCCATCTTGTCTGCATCGGGCATGGTATCCGGCGGCCGAACATAAAGAATGTTGGCGTGATTTGAGTGTTTCGGATCGAAGCTGTCGCCATTAAGCAGGAGATCATTTTCGTCGAAGTACCCGATCACCATGCCGGAGAGCGGTACTAACACGATGTTGATCTGTCCGAGATGGCGCGGTAAACCAAAAAGATGCGTATCGGTGGCGAAGATGCGTCGCTGGAACGCATCGATTATGGCAGCCACCTGCGTGGATGCTACGGACGTGCCAGGACAGCCAAACACCGTGACATGAACTCCCTGCCCCAATTCGTCGCAGCCAAGACGCTGCCACCCGGATCCAACGAAGACCCAGAACGAGCGGTCAGCCGCCTGTCGGTTGGCTCGTGCCGGTTGCGGGGCAATTCCTTGAATCACACCCTGAAGCAGCATGGCGACCAGGAGAATGATGGCGCCGCGGGGGCGGGCAGAACCGCGCTTCCCAAAGATTACGATGTCGATATCCCTCACAGGTGCGGACGGGTAACAGGCGTACTAATCGTATACTCGTACTCTGGCATTCCCGGGTCCGTTGGTACAATCAGGCAATGCTAGCAAGGGATTGAACGTCGACTGATGAAGAATACCATGGAATACGACGTGATTGTGGTGGGAACGGGCCACGCTGGCTGTGAAGCTGCACTCGCCTCGGCTCGCATGGGCCGCCGTACCGCCGTCTTCACCCTGAACCTGGACAACGTGGCGCTGATGCCGTGCAATCCATCGATCGGGGGGCCGGGTAAGGGACATCTGGTGCGGGAGATTGACGCCCTGGGCGGCGAGATGGCCCGAAACACCGATCGCACCAGCATTCAAATACGCATGCTTAATACCAGCAAGGGCCCGGCGGTTCAGGCGTTGCGCGCGCAGAATGACAAACGCGCATATTCCCAGGCGATGAAGGAAGTGATCGAGGAGCAACCGAACCTGGATGTCAAGCAGGCCGAAGTGGAAGACCTGTTGATCGACCGGGACACTGGCGGGCCTCGGGTGGCTGGGGTCGTTACGTCAAGTGGGACTGAGTATCGCTCGCGCACCGTCATCCTCACCACCGGTACCTTCTTGCGCGGTCGCATCATCATCGGTGACCAGGTCGTGCCGGCGGGCCGGGCGGGCGAGTTTCCCGCCGACAAGCTTTCCACCAGCCTGGCGCGCCATGACTTCCAACTGGGACGTTTGAAGACCGGAACGCCACCGCGGATCGATGGACGAAGTATTGAATATCGTCTGGCGAAGGTACAGCCGGGCAGCGACCAGCCGCTGTTTTTCAGTTACGACGCACGCGGGGCATACCGCGCCGGAAAGACAGCTTCCCCCAGCTCTCGCTCCCCAGTGACCGACCTGGGGGCCAGCGCGCTACCACCTCACGGCGACTGGCGGGAACAGGTATGCTGTCACCTGGTGCAAACCAACGAGCAAACTCACGACATCATCCGGGAGAATCTCGACCGCGCCCCCATGTATAACGGCGGCATTACCAGTGCCGGCCCCCGCTACTGCCCTTCGATCGAGACCAAGATCGTGCGCTTCGCCGAGAAACCGTCGCATCTGCTCTTTCTGGAACCGGAAGGGTGGCACACGCGCGAAGTGTATGTGCAGGGCGCGAACACGAGCTTGCCGGAAGACGTACAGCTAGCCATGCTGCGCAGTATTCCGGCTCTGGAACACTGCGAGATCATGCGCTCTGGATATGCCATTGAGTACGACTATTTGCCGGGCCGGCAGGTGACGGCGACCCTGGAATCCAAACCCTTGCGCAACCTCTTTCTGGCCGGTCAGATCATCGGTACCACTGGGTACGAGGAGGCGGGGGCGCTCGGTATCATGGCCGGCATCAATGCGGCACGCCGAGCGCGAGACGAGGAAGGTGTGGTGCTGCGTCGAGATCAGGCATATATCGGCGTGTTGATCGACGACCTAGTGACCCGGGAAATGGATGAGCCGTATCGCATGCATACCTCGCAGGCCGAATTCAGGCTGCTCCTGCGCCAGGACAACGCGGAACAGCGGCTGAGCGGACTGGCGTATGACCTGGGGCTGATAGACGAGGCGCGACACGTCGAACTGCAGTGCCGAGACCAGCAGGTGCGAGATATGGTCCAGCACCTGGACTCGTCCTGGCTGCACTTTAACGAAGAGACCACCACCAAACTGGAAGCGGTAGGATGCCTGCCGAGCAAGCAGAACGTGCGCGCCGGCGAGTTCCTCTGCCGCTCCGATGTGCGAATCGATCTCCTGCAGGCGCTCGGTTTGGTTCCCGCCGATCTGCCCGATGAGGTGGCGCGTGAGGTAGAGACCGTCGTCAAGTACGCCGGCTATGTGTCGCGTCAGCAGGGGGAGGTGGAGCGGCTGCATCGGATGGAAGAGCGGCCTATTCCCCCGGTCGTCGACTACAGCGCGGTGCGCGGCTTGCGCACCGAGTCGCGGGAAAACCTGGCGCGGGTCTCTCCGCTCACGGTGGGGCAGGCCTCACGGGTGCCGGGCGTGACCACGTCTGATATCGCGGTGTTGCTGGTCTATCTGGAGCAAGCCCGGCGACAGACCGCCGGCAGCGCGTGATATGCGAGCACAGGTGGTGCTGACGCAGGGAGATCGAGTCTTGCTCTGCCGGCACCGCGCTCGAGACCGAGAGTACTGGGTACTGCCGGGCGGGGCAGTGGAGCAGGGTGAGACGGCCGAGGAGGCCGCCGTGCGGGAGGCTCGGGAAGAAACCGGTCTGGTGATAGAACTCACTGGACTGCTCTTTGTGGATGGACCGCGCAGCGATGGACCCATACCCATTCGGCAGCCGAGATATACCTTCGGAGGCCGCGTGGTGGGGGGCGAGTTACATGCGATTGAGGAGCCGTGGGCAGCGCGAGGCGACAACGGATATCTAGCAGGAGCGGCATGGATGCCACTGGAGGCGGCCCAGTACGACGCAGCCACGCGGGACACGCTGCGACTGGTGCGCAATGCGCTACGCCGCTCGAACGTAGCGTGTTGTGCTGGAGACCAATAGCGTCGTATTCGAGGAGAGCTCCCTGCGTCCAACAAAGGCGACGCGCCCGGGCCTCCCCCTTGCATTCGCCACAATGCCCCCTACACTCATCTCAGAACACCTCCCATCTCCCTGCCCTCCCCGTCCAGCGTTACAGGGTTGCAAAGTTGCACCGGTTGCACCAACCACAGCCTGCTCCCCGCAGCTCACCAACTGGGCGGTTTATCCTCTATTCAGATTTGCGGCGTGATATCCGCGACAGTCCATCCGTTATCCCTTATAAGGTGGTTTCGGTTGCGGGGCTTTGGAGCCGACACCATTGCCATCCTGGCAAAATAGTAAGAGCCTACCAGTAAATCTTTACAATAAGAAGGAATAGGCAGGGTATTTATGAATCTCAGAGGAACACCGACCCGCGGACACCGGTGGGCGCTTTACGCCGTCCTGGTCGCCACGCTCGCCATGGCGCTCTCCACGGCATCGGTCAGCCATGCAGCCACCGTCGTACTGACCAAGCTACACATGACAGACCAGCCGGGTAGCAGTAAATCTCCGGTGGTCCACTTTTCATCCGGCGGTAGCGTCTACTTCGACTACTCGGTTGATGCACCGTATGCCTCGGATAACGGTCAGGTGCAGGTGTATGGCGGCGGCACAACCGGGCCGGTGCTGGGCAGCAGCCCCCTGCTGTTTAGCGTCGGCGGCCAGCTCTATGCCCAGCTCCAGCCCTCCGGCGGCGGAGCGTGGCCGGTCGGCGCCTACTGCACGGTCCTGGTAATTGATGGGGTGCCGGACACGGCCAATGGACAAGCGCCCCTTGCCTGGACCGTGGGGAACGTCAATTCGGTCACTTGTCCGAATCCGAAATCGGCCGGAGCAACCTCTCCACCTGCTACCACGTCACCCTCGGGCTCGACCACGCCCACCGCGACGCCGACCAGCACGACCGCCGCTCCTACACTGATCAAATTCAGGGTCAGTTCGCACAGCACCGTGCGAGCGCATCATTCCGGCAATGTGCGCGTTACCGTGCGCGATAGCTCGGGCCCAGTGGCTGGCGTCAGCATCAAGGTCAACGGCCGTTCGGCGGGCATTCCAAAGATTCTGACAGGAAAGACCGGGGCCAAGGGGGTGGCAACAATTCACAAGGTCAAACCCTCCAGGGCCGGCAAGCTGACCATCTCGGCGACCAAGGCCGGCTACCGTACGTCGACCTACACTCTGCACGTGGCAGGATAGGCCGGCGTGCGACCACTCTGGCGCTGCCTGGCGGTTTGCGTCCTGCTGGCAACCGGCTTTCACGCTGCCGTCTCTCCAGGCGCCGCCACTGCTCGTACCCAGTCGCTCTCTTCCACGAGCGTGGCCCTGGGTATCGACCGATCCGGTATCTACCGAATAACGGGCGCGACCCTGCGAGCACACGGCTTCGACTGGAGCGGCGTCCGCGGTAGCGACCTTGCCCTGGTAGCGCACGGCAAGGCCGTGCCGCGCTTTGTTTCCACCGCGGGCCCACTGAGCGACAGTTCGTACGTCGAGTTCTATGCGTCGTCGATCTTCACCTTCTATACCTCGCGAAACATCTACTATCTCCAGGTGAACCACCAGCTGGCGCTGGACGCCGCTGCGGTTCCCGCCTCCCCCGAGGCCGGCACCCCCGCCGCCGAGTACCTGGGGCGCTACCAGGAGTCGCGGCGCACCCTGTACGAGCCCATGGCCCCGAACGACCAGTGGCTGTTCGGCTCGGTCACCGCCATTACCCCGCCCAAACACGCCAACGTGGCCACGCACCTGGATGCAGCGATTAATCTGCCGGCGGCCGTGCGGCAGGGACAGGCAAGCATCACCTTCGATGCTCGCGGCGCCAGCGGCCTCTCTGGGCCACCGCCGCAGCACCACCTGATCGTGTACGTTAATGGCCACCAGGTGGCGGAGCAAACGTTCTCCGGCTATGCGGAAAAGGTGACCACCGCGAAGTTCCCCGCCTTCTGGCTGCTAAAGGGCCGCAATAGTGTCCGCTTCATGCTGCCGGGAGACGTGCGCAACAAGACTCTCGACGGCCAGGACATCAACATCGATATTGTGGAGATCCGCACCTTCTCACTGCGCTACCCGCACGCCTTCGCTGCCACCGATGGCTCGCTGGCTGCCCAACTCACGGTACAGCCGAACGTGGTGATCAGCGGCTTGCGCACCGCCCAGGTCAGCGCCTGGCGTGTTGTCGCCGGCACCCCGCAGCGCCTCAACGGCATTGCAGTGCACGCCGTTACCACCGGCTTTCAAGCCGATTTCGCCGCGACTGCCAGAGGTGACTATCGCGTGGAGGAAGTCAGAGCGCTGCTGCTGCCTGCCAGCTTCACGCATGTTCACGACACCGGGTATCTGCTACAGGGGCAGGGACAACTGCTGGTTATCGGGCCTCAGAAGTTTCTGCCTGCCCTGGGTCCGCTGGTCGCCTATCATCGTAGCCACGGCATGACGGTCAAACTGGTCGACCTGGCCGATGTGTACACCAAGTACAGCGACGGTCTGCTCGATGCCGTCGCTATCCGATCGTACATCGCCGATGCCGAGAAGCAGCTCGGCACCCTGTCCGTCCTGCTGGTCGGCGCCGATAATTACGACTATCACCACTACATCACCTGTCGCCACCGCGCACACGATAAAAAGCATGGCTACTACATCAAGAACGACTGTACCGGGAATCCCAACGATCGCGTCTTTGTCCCGTCGCTCTATGTCGATAACCTCGACTTCGGCCGCATCCCCTCCGATTGGGCATACGTCGGAACCTCAGCGGTTGGCATCGGTCGCATTCCGGCGGTAAACGCCGATCAGGTGCGAGTGGCGGTGGCCAAGAGCTTGATGTATCTACGATCTGGCGGACGAACGCAGGCCATCTTTACCGCCGGAGGCGAGGAACCGGACTTTGCGCAGACCAGCGATGCTCTGGCTGGCCTCTTGCCTTCCTCCTACACCGTCGCCAAGGCGTACAACAAGCCGACCGGCGCTCGAAAGGTGCGCGTGATCTTGCGAGACGGCATCAACCGTGGCGCTAAGATCGTGGACTTCGTCGGCCACGGTAACCTGGAGCAGTGGGGCATGCCTCCCTCCCTCTTGAACGTAGGCATGGTGCCGAAGCTGCAAAACAGAACCAAGCCGGCCGTCTTTTTCGGCTGGGGCTGTCAGACCGCGTACGACGTTGACCCGACCGATCAAGCGCTGAACGCGCGTCTGCTCTTTGCCCAGAACGGCGGCGCCGCGCTCGCGCTCGGCTCGACCGGCCTGGACGATGCGGATGTCCAGGCCGTGCTGGCCAAAGACTTTTTCCAAAAGCTGTTCCACGATCCGGCTATCACCACCGTTGGACAGGCGCTGCAGGCCGCCAAAGTAGAGACTCTGGCCAATGATCCCTCAGTCCAGCCGCCAGCCGATAGTTATGAACTCTATGGCGATCCAGCCCTGCCGGTCGGTCCGCTGCGAGGCACACCTTAGGATGCCGCCAAAACCGCCGGGGGACGATCCGCACGACAGTCGCGCGAAAAAGGTGGAGGGCCGAGCCAAGCGACGCCGCTTCGTGCAGGGCACCCGAGCCTACACTCACGCTCTGACCAATAGCATCGCTCGGCGGGCGCAGCATCGCAAGAAGCCGAGGTAATGCCCCCGCACGAGCAGGATGCGGCGCGATAGCTTCAATGCCAGCGGGATGTGAGATGGGGTATCGATGATTCGCCTATCGGCCTGTGCGGACCAGGTTTCCGCCGATCTGATCGAGCAACTGTATGTGTTGCGCAGTGAAGGCATTCGGTGGGTGGAACTGCGCTCAGTCTGGGATACCGACGTGCTCGATCTGTCAGACGAGCAGGTGGAGGAAATCAAGGACGCGCTCGACGGTCAGCGTTTCGGCGTCTCCGCCATCGGCTCATCACTGGGCAAGGCCCCCATCGACCAACCATTTGCCGAACAGTTAGCACGCCTGCGGCGAGCCATCACCCTTGCCTACACCTTCGAGACACCGTACATCAGAATCTCTTCGTTCTATCCGCCGACCGGCCAAGAGGGCGCCACACTCGATCCCGAGGTCTATCGCGATGAAGTGCTGGGCCACGTCACTGAAATGGCGGAGCTGGCCGGAACGGCCGGTATCACGCTGCTCCACGAGAACGTGGAGGGAACGTATGGCGACACAATCGAGCGTTGCGCCGATCTGCTGACCAACTCCCGCTCGACCCATCTGCAGACGGTGCTGGACCCGGCCAACTTCATCCGGGTCGGGCAGACGCCGTATCCAGATGCTTACCTCGCGCTGCGCACACGAATTCGCTACCTCCATGTAAACGATGCACTGCCGGACGGTACGGTGGTCGCGGCGGACGAAGGTGCCGCACAGTGGCCCGACCTACTGACCACACTTCGAATGGATGGATTCAGCGGTTTCTTCTCACTCGACTCGCATCTCACGGCTGCCGGTCGGTATGAAGGACTCAGCGGCCCGGACATATTTCGTCAGGCGTCGCATGCATTTCAGCGACTATTACGTCAGATGGATTGGGCGCTGGAGGAGTAGCGAAGGTTCTACATGAGAGTTACGATGTAAACAGCAGCGGCGCTGGAGTTATTCATTGTCGAAAGTGGTGAGCCTACGACTCCGCGATTCACAGGTAGAGCGTCTGAGCCGCGTGGCTCGACGCATGCAACGGACACCGAGTGAGACAGCCGCGATCCTCCTGGAAGAATCGCTGCGAGTGGCTGAATTCCCTCACATTGTCTTCAAGGATACGGCCGTTGGACGGCAGGCATTCGTATCAGATACTCGGCTCAAGGTCTGGCAGGTGATCAATCTGGTTCGCTGCTACGATCACCATGTCGCCAAAGTGGCCGATCATCTCGACCTTGCGCCGTTTCTCATTCAAGCAGCAATTCACTATGTCGCGGCCTTTTCCGAAGAAATCGACGCTGCGATCCAGGATTGTCAATCGATGGATTTTGAGGAGGTGAAGCAACTGCTGCCCAACCTTGAAGCGTTTTATGTTGAAATTGATGGGGACCGGCGGACCCGCCGAAACATCTAGGCTTCCGGCGGCATGACGCGAACAACCAGATCGCTATTGAGCGTGTCCAGGTGAACCATCCCATCCATCTTGCCCTCAGCCTCCCCGCTGATTACCACCCGCGCTGCCCGCGTCACGCTGCTGATGTCGTCGGCCGCGCCCGCCATGGCCTCAAGAAGTTCGCTCGGTTGCACCGACACCTGCAGCACAGCGAGCGGCGCGCTCAGCGATACGCCCTGCTCGCTCTTGTACTGGCGTACGGCCGATGCGACCTGCAAGAGTTGCTGTCCGGCCGTCTCTGCTCGCCCATCGATTTGTGATGTATCGACTACCGGCCAGCTCGAACGGTGAATCGATTCCTGAACGGCGAACAGGCCCTGATAGATCTCATCCGTGACGTATGGCAGGATCGGCGCGAAGAGCTTTAGCACCACGAGCAGCGTGTGGTGCAGCGTGAACCGCGCCCCGGCGTGCAACGCGTTCGTCTCGTCGTACAGTCGCTGCTTGGCCATCTCCAGATAGTTGTCGCACAGATCGCCCCAGAAGAATCGTTCGGTCGCGTTCTTGGCGCCCATGTAATCGTATGCCTCGAAGCTGGCGGTGGCCTGCCCGATGAGCCGCTGCGAGCACGACAGTATCCAGCGATCGGCCGTCGAGAGCGGCGGTCGCTCTGGTGGACTCTGAAAGCCCTCAAGAAAGCGCTCGGCGAAGCGGGCCATGTTCCAGAGCTTGGTGACGAGCTTGCCACCCGCCTGAATCTTCTCCTCGCTGATCGTCGCGTCCTTGCCCAGGCCCGTGCTGGCCGCCCAATAGCGCGCGGCGTCCGCCGAATGCTTCGCCACCATCTCCATTGGCGGCATGGGTCCGCCTCCCCGGCTCTTGCTGATCTTGCCCGCCCCTTCCGCAGCCAGCCCCCAACCGGAAATGAGCGCCGCACGCCAGGGCGTTTGGCCGAAGTGGTACTGACTTTTCACGATCGTATCGAAGGCCCAGGTTCGAATGATGTCGTGTGCCTGGGCGCGCAGCGAGAAGGGAAACACGCGTGCATAGAGCACTGGATCGGTCAGCAGGCGACCCGCTATCTGCGGAGAAACACTCGAGGTGGCCCAGGTATCCATGACATCTCTCTCCGGTTCGAAGGAGGCGCCGCCGCATGAACAGCTCCGGCCCGGCGGCTGCTCAGTAGGATCGACCGGCAGCTCGTCCTCCTCCGCCACCATGATTTCGCCGCATGCTTTGCAATACCAGACGGGAAAGGCCACGCCATACAATCGCTGACGGGAGATACACCAGTCCCAGTGCAGATTGGTCACCCACTCGCGATAGCGGGTCTGCATATGAGCCGGGTACCATTCCACCTGTTCGCCGGCTGCCAGCAGTGCCTCCTTGTGGTCCAGCACTGGAATGAACCACTGGGGCGTCACGATGTACTCCACCGCGGTGTCGCAGCGATCGTGGACCCGCACGGACTGGCTCACCGGTCGTCGCTCCAGCAGCAGTTGCTCCTCCTCCAGTGCCCGCCCAATACTCTGCCCGGCCTCAGCCACCGGCTCCCCAGCAAACACACCAGCAATCGGAGTTAACCGGCCATGCGTATCGAGCCCCTCGCGCAGCGGAAGGTCGTGCGTGTACCACCACTCCACGTCCATCTGATCGCCAAAGGTGCAACACATTACGGCGCCGGTGCCCTTGCGCGGATCAGCACGATCGTCATGGAGAACTGGGACGCTCTGACCAAAGAGCGGGACCGTCGCCTGGCGACCGGCCAGCTCGCGGTAACGCCCATCGTCTGGATGCACGAACACAGCCACACAGGCCGGCAGCAGCTCGGGCCGAGTGGTAGCGATCTCCAGCGTATCCCCGTTGTCCAGCCGGAACGGCAGGGTCACGAACTCGCTCTGTCGCTCCACGTCGTTTACTTCCGCTTGAGCGATGGCAGTATGGCAGTGCGGACACCAGATCGACGGTGCCCGGCGTCGATAGGCCAGTCCCTTTCGGTACAGATCGAGGAATGACGATTGCGACGTGCGCCGCGACAGATCGTTGATGGTGCTGTAGGTGTAACGCCAGTCGATCGACAGACCGAGCCGCCGCCAGAGGGCTTCGTACTCCAGTTCCAGCTCCGCGCTGACCTCCAGGCAGGCCCGAATAAAGGCGCCGCGGCCCAGCTCTTCCGGCGTCTGGCCCAGACGCCGCTCCACCAGCCGCTCGGTGGGCAGGCCATTGTCGTCGAAGCCCATGGGAAAGAAGACGTTGCCGCCGCACATGCGGCGGAAGCGGGCAATGAAGTCCGGGTGACTGTACGAGTAGACATGACCGAGATGCAGAAAGCCGGACACCGTTGGCGGGGGCGTGTCGATCGAGTACACCGGCGCCTCCCGATAGAGATCGAAGTCGTACACGCCGTTTTCTTGCCACCATGCCGCCAGCCGCGGCTCTGCCTCAGCCGGATCGTACCGCCCGCGTAAACTCATCGCCCTTCTCCCCACACTCGCGTTCTCCGCAATAAATGAAGGCATGCCCTTTCATCCCGCTGGGGACGAAAGGGCATGCCTTCCGCGGTACCACCTCACTTCGTCAGGCGCTTATCGAGACCTGACGCGCTCGCCATCGTCGACGGCATAGCTGTAACGGGCCACCCGTGCCGGTCTAGGACTTACCGTCGTAAGCTTCTTCGGCAGTCAATCCGGTTGACGTTCAGCAGCGGGCCTTTGCAAGGAGCTTGCAGCCAATGGCTCCCCGTCTCTTCACCGGCCCGAGGCATACTGTTCCGGAGGAATCGATATGCGATTGATGACAGGATTATAGCGAGTCATGCCGCCTTGAATCGACCGCCCTCGCCCGCCTCAGCTCCTTTCCCGCACGTTGCGCGCGGCCGGAAGAGCGAGGCTAGCGGTCGTGCCCTTTCCTGGCTCGCTGGTCAGTGCCAGGGAGCCACCGTGCTGGGCAGCGATGCTCTGGGCGATCGAGACGCCCAGCCCCGCGCCGCCGGCCTCTCGAGATCGGGCCTTGTCCACCCGATAGAAGCGTTCGCCCAGGTGTGGCAGATGCTCCGCTGCGATGCCCATACCGGTATCCCGCACCTCTAGCAGGGCTCGGCCATCCTCGACCCCGGTTCGGACTACCACCCCACCGCCCTGATGGTTGTACTTCACGGCATTGTCCAACATCACCAGCGCCGCCTGTTCAAGCAGCAAGCGGTCGCCGATCACCAGGGCCTGGCCCTCGCGCTCCACTCGAACGGTGATCTGACGCTCGTCGGCCAGTGGGCCGATCCGACGGGCCAGCGCGTCGGCCAGGTCTCCCAGATCCACCACCTCGTGCTCGATCTGGGCCGAGCCGGAGTCAAGTCGCGCTAGGTTCAGCATACTATTGGCCAGATTGGCCATATGTGAGGTCTCCGCCACCACGTCCTCCAGGATGAGCGCATCGTCCGTGGGCAGCCGGTCGCGTCCACGCAGCAGCACCTCCGCGTCGGCCCGCAGCATGGTGAGCGGAGTTCGTAGCTCGTGCGAGGCATCGGCGATGAACTCGCTCTGGCGAGTATGGGCCAGCCGGGCTGGGACCAGGGCTCGATTTGCCAGAAAAAAACCGCCGGCCGAGGCCGCCAGCAAGGCCAGCACACCGACGGCCAGCAGCAGATGCAGGAGCACACTGAGCGCATCGAACTGTGCTCCCACCGGGGTCCCGACCTGCACCACGCCATACACGTTGCCGAACACGTCAATCAGCTGGTAGTAGCGGGTTTCCACCCTCCCCAACACTGTGCCGGTATCGACGATATGGGCGGTCACATTGGCACTGTGTAGAGCGCTGACAGCCACCGCCGCATCGACGTAGTGCGGCAGAATGTCGGCCGGGGCGTACGGGTGCCTGCCGGTCAGGTCGTAACACACCAGTAACGGATTGGTGCTTTCATCGGTATAACCTGGCGGCGTGGGAGGTGACGCAATGCCAAACTCATGGCTGCAGACCCGCGAGGCTCCGGGATATTGCTGGTCTAGTTGCTGATCCACCGTCGAGAGGAGTGTATTCCTGCTCTGCACGTAGACGACGATCCCGCACAACAGCAGTGCCGCCGCCAACACACCGGTGTACCACAGTGTGAGCCTCCAGCGTATGCGGCCGAACATGACCGAGGAACGAGTATTCGAAGCCGGGCCGCCTCGTCTCAGGGCACGTCGCAGCAGGTCAATCGCGTGGTCTGCACCCACAGCCGTCACGCCCCGCATATGGACCGTGACCCGAGATACATCGGCAGTGCGTCGACCATTCGCTACCCGGCAATCTTGTAGCCCACACCGCGGACCGTCTTGATCAGGGCGCGGTCGAAACCGCGATCGACCTTGTCGCGCAGGTAATGTATGTAGGTATCGACCACATTGGACAGGGCATCCAGGTCATATCGCCAGACGTGGTCGGTAATCTGCGTGCGAGTCATGACCTGGCCCGGATGGCGCATCAGGTATTCCAGCAGCGCAAACTCCTTGGCCGTTAACTCGATAATGCGGTCGCCGCGCCGCACTTCGTGGCGCACTAGATCGAGCGCGAGGTCCGCCACCCGGAGCTCGGGTGTGGCCTCAATAGCCCGGTCTCGGCGACGGAGCAGGGCATCCACCCGCGCCAGCAGCTCTTCCATGGCAAACGGCTTCACCAGATAGTCGTCGGCGCCAGCTTTGAGTCCGGCTACCCGATCCTCCACGGAGCCCCGCGCCGTCAGCATGAGTACCGGGGTTTGCACCTCATATGACCGGAGCTGCCGGCACACCTCGATGCCATCCATCTCGGGAAGCATTACATCCAGGATCACCAGGTCATAGGTATCACTGGCGGCCAGATCGAGGCCGGCAGCGCCATCGTTGGCCACGTCTACACTATGACGCTCCTCCAGCAAAACCCGTCTCAGCAACAGCGCCAGCCGCTGCTGATCCTCGACCACCAGGATATGCATGTGGTACCCTTCCTAACTGTTACCGCGTCTCTCTCCAACTCTATGGGAGCGAGATGGGAAAGCCATGAGAAAGACGGCGCGAGAGACCTTTGGCATGCAAGATCAAACCTGACAGGGTACCCTACAGTATGTCGTCTCAGGTAACAACCATAGTCAAAACGCTGCCTTCCGCCGAGAACCGCCCGGTCTTCTCCGTCGTCGCGCCGGTCTTCGATGAGGAGGAGAGCCTGCCGCAGTTTTATGAGCGGCTCGCGGCTGTAATGGACCGACTCGGCCAACCGTGGGAACTGGTGCTGATTAACGACGGCAGCCACGATGGCTCGTACGCGGTGATGCGCGCGCTGCACGACCGCGACCCGCGGGTAACGGCGGTGGACTTCTCGCGCAACTTCGGTCATCAGATTGCTATCTCGGCCGGGCTGGATCACGCCACCGGTCGAGCCGTGATCATCATCGACTCCGATCTCCAGGATCCACCCGAGGTTATCCCCGACCTGGTCGCGAGATGGGAAGCAGGCGCCGAGGTGGTCTATGCCCAGCGGAGAAAGCGAACCGGCGAGACACGCTTCAAACTGCTCACGGCCAAGGCATTTTACCGTCTGATTGGGCGCATTACAGCCGTGGATATTCCGCGCGACACTGGCGACTTTCGCCTATTGGATCGCAGCGTGGTAAATGCCCTGGTCCTCATGCGCGAGCACCATCGATTCATGCGCGGTCTCTCCGCCTGGGTCGGTTTCCGCCAGGAGGCTGTGCCATACGACCGGCAGGAGCGATTCGCCGGCAGCACCAAGTACCCTCTGGCGAAAATGATTCGCTTCTCGGTAGACGCCGTCACCAGCTTCAGCCATGTGCCGCTGCAGTTGGCAACTACCTTTGGCTTCGTGCTCGCCGGCGTCAGCCTGATGGGCATTTTGGTTGCCGTCGTGCTGCGCATCACGCACAGCGCCATCGCGGGCCAGGCGTCGACCTTGATCCTGGTGCTCTTCCTGGGCGGCGTGCAACTGATCTTTCTCGGCGTCATCGGCGAGTATCTGGGACGGATTTACGATGAGGTGCGAGCGCGGCCGCTGTATGTCGTGCGCGAGGTACTGGGAGAAAAGGACGAAGAGCACTAGCGGACTCTGTCACCCGCGAGTCCAGGTCCCGTTGGCAATCTCCGTCGTGCCAGCATGCTGCGGCCAAGCTGCCGGCCCGACCACCAGAGGCCGACGAGGAGCAGCGCTACCCCGCGACTCAGTTGTACGAAGGCTCCGTGCATGACCCCCTGATAGACCAGGCCCATGCCGACGATGCCGGCGAGCGAGGCCATGAGGATCAGGGCGTGGGCGAGTAGCGCGTGGCGACCCATGGCTATGGCTCAATTGGGCGGCTGGCCACGGACGACCGCTGCTCCCGGTAGTAGTCTTTCCAGATGAGCCGGTAGACTCCCAAATATTTGGGCAGCCGGTTCAGGCCGGGAATCCACGGCACGAGGATCAAGAGCAGCGAGGCAATACCCAGCGTCAGCATGGCGGCAAGATCGATGCTGGGGTTCCAGGCGGTGTTATACGGGGCGATCTGGTAGAGCAAGGTGTAGAGCCAGAGCCAGGCCTGGCCGGGATAATTGCCGGTCTCGTTCATAACACCCCACTGCGAACCCAGCAGGTTAAGCTGCTGGGCATGGGTTTGCACCGCCGAATCATCTTGCAAGAAGAGCAGCGAGCGGGTGTAGTCGGTTTGATAGTAGTGAGGGGTGGCGAGCAGCAGACCGTCCATGGCGCCACTCTGACTGAGCCGTAACATCGCTGCCATCATCGGCGCCACCGGACCACAATTGCAGGAAGGAACGCGCAGGGTTGGACCGGACACTTTAGCCTTGCCAAGCGCCGTCATGTAAGCCGCCTCCCAGTCGGTTTCCTGCTTGCTGGAAGCACCATGGAATCGACTCAGCGCTGCTTTCAGCGTGGGATTCGTCTGGGAGGCCTGTCCCAGGGGACTCAGCACGAAGTCTTGCCCGGTATTCACCGGAATGTGTGCGCCGACGATCTTCTGGATGGAGAAGGAGCCGATGCCCTGAACCGAGCCGCTCTGTGTGTTGTACGGCGGTCCGTAGCCTGCAATGGCGCTGGTGCCGGTTAGCTCGCTCAACACGGTGGCTACGAAGGTGTAGGGCGCCTGGAGCGATACGCTCTTGATAGTCAACGGCGCCTCGTCCGGAGAGGAGAGCGCCGCTGATAGGAGGAAAACCAGCACCGTGACCACGGCAAGTGCCAGCAGAAACTCTTTGATCAGATCGTATGGCGCCTTGCGAACTCCCTGGTAGTAGACCTTCTTCCGCGCGATCATGAGGTCGGCTCCGGTCTTGTATCGTCGATCGGATACGGTTTCACCACGCCGCGGAGACGAACTAGGACCAGATGGACTGCCATCAACACGCCGACAGCTAGCGGCAGCAACAGGATATGGAAGCCATACATCTGGCCAAAATTGAGAACATTGAAAAAGGCGCCAATGCCGGTCGCATTGAGCGCATCCTTGGCCTGGACCCCGATCCACTGCGCATCAAAGTTCTGTTGTGAGACATACCCTGTGAAGGCTGCCAGGATTGAGACCAGAAAGGTGATAGCCCCAGTGGCCCAGGTCACGGCACGTCCATCGCGCCAGGCGCCCTGGAAGAACGACGTCCAGAGGTGCAGCACCATGAAAAAGAAAAAAGCCTGAACGGACCAGAAGTGGAGGCTGTTGAGGAAGTGGCCCACTCGCGAGGCATGCCACCACTGTGGACCGAAGGCCGACAGGATGATACCTGATAGCAGCAGCAGGATGAAGCTGGCGATGGTAGCGATGCCGAAGAGATAGACATAGCTATGCACGTACGCCGGCTGCTCGTAGGGTAACAACTCTTCGTAGGGCAGATTGTCGCTCAGTTTCTGTTGGGCGCTCCGGGTCAAACTCATCGTTCGGATTTCTTCGAGCCGGGAAACGGCAACAGGACGGCCAGCACGAAGACCAGCACCATCAGAGCGATCACGATGAGATTTGCGACCGAAATCAGAATAAAGCCCCAGTGGAAATAATGCTGCGATCCATTCATTGCTTGCCTCGTTGCTAGCGGGAAGCAGGTCCGCGTCAGGTGCGGGGCTGCTTGATTTCTATAATACCGTTTGTCTGGGGAACGAGCGATGGGGTGCGGAATCGATAGTTGTGGGACGACGGTATGTCGTGGCGACCCACGTCAGAGGAACAGGGAATGATCGCAGTGGAGACGAGGTAGCAACCGGCTTTCCGAGTACAGTACACTGACGGGCGATGCTGACCCGACTGTTTCCCGCGTTCCTGGTCCTCTTCATTCTCTCATCGACGGCGCTGGCTCGGTCAGCACTGTCCGAGCCACGCCTGGCGCGTGCCTTTCCGCCCCCGCCCATTCTGGCCCGAGCCGGGCTGGCCATGAATGCCGACAATGGCGTTGTACTGGCGGCCAAGAACTCCCACCTTCACCTCCCTATGGCCAGCACCACCAAGATCATGACCGCGGTGGTAGCCCTGAAATTCGGCCATTTGAGCGACCGCATCACGGTTCCGAGTTCGGCGTTCGACTTTGAGAGCGATGCGACCGTGATGGGGCTGCACACCGGCCAGATCGTGACGCTGCGCGATCTGCTGTACGGGCTCATGCTTCCTTCCGGCGCCGATGCCGCCAACGTTATCGCTATTCGCTATGGCGGCAGTGAGCAGGGCTTCGTCGCCATGATGAACCGGGAAGCCCAGAAATTGGGCATGCACGACACGCACTACGCCAACGCTCATGGACTGACCGCGCGCGACCACTATACCTCGGCTTACGATTTGGCGCTGCTGGCCAGGTATGCGTCGACCATCCCCGATCTGATGAAAGTCGCCTCGACCAGGACCTACTACTGGGATGGACACCTACTGACCAATGTGAATCGCGTGCTGTTCTGGTACCCGGGCGCCGACGGTCTTAAACCCGGCTTCACCGATGACGCTGGACTGTGCCAGGTGCTTGATGCGCGCCGAGACGGGCGTCATGTGGTGGTGGTGCTGCTGAACACACCGAATCTGGATACCGATGCACGAAACATGCTGGATTTTGCCCTGCGCGACTTCTCCTGGGTGCTGTCGCGCCTGCCGGGCGATCAACCGAACCTGGTTCAGAGCGGCATCGACAACGCCGGCCCCTTCTTTTACTTTCCGGCATCGGGCCACTATGTGCGCGGTAAATTCTGGACCGCCTTCAGTGTCGATGGCGGGCTCAGCGCCATGGGGTTTCCGCGAACCGAACCCTTGCTGGAGCATGGCTCCCAGATACAGTACTTTCAGAACGGCGCACTTTCGCTCGCCCCCTCAAGCGCCCGGGTGAGCCGAGTGGCGGTTGGCCTGACACCACTTCCAGTGGCCACCGCAACGCCACTTCCCGCGGTCCCGGCTCCCCTTCTGCCGACGGCGACTCCGTTCTCTCCGCCTGCGGAGTCTACCGTTGTGGTGCCGACTGGGACCGTGACGCCGGTGGCCAGGCCTCGGCAGGTGGATGCCACCCCCACCGCCCAACCGCTACCACTGCCCATCCTGACTCCCACCGCGATGGCTCCTCTGCTCACAGCCAAAGTGTTCGCGGCCTACCAGCGCTCCCATCGTGCCACGCTCGGCGCGGTTGCCGGCCAGATGCGATATATCCAGGGATACCGCGTGCAGGCCTTTGCCTACGGCGCACTGGCCTATCACGACAAAACCCGAACGCTCTTCCTTCTACCCATTGGCGACCGGCTTCTCGCCGCTCGGCACTTTCTGCCCAAGCATCCGGGCAATTCATATCCCGCCGGGTTTGCTCCACTGTGGCTGCAGCGGACCGTTGGCTGGATCAATCAGTAATCGGGCTGGGATCGCGAAGGGAATACTCCTCCTCCTCCTGGCCCGTCCGGGCGATCGAACTCCGACGCGGGATCGGCCTCGGCGATGGCCCATGCCAGCGCGCCGGCGGCCGTTGCGAAGTCCGGGTGATGCGCCTCGCCCGTCAGATTATCGACCCACTCGTAGATCGTAGTCGGCTGATTGCGAAACACGGACTCGATAACCTCCCGGGCCCGTCCCGAGTCGCCGATTCGTGCCCACGCTACCGCCAGAAATGACGTTATCCACGGCCAGATACCTTCGTTTTGATAGTGACCGGGTGGATATTTCGATGGGCCGATCGCCTCCTGGGAAAACCCTGGTTCGATCACCGCGTGGCCGAACGGTCCACCCAGGGTCCCAAGTATCTCGAGCACCTGGCGCGCTCGCTCTCCGTCGCATGCGCCGAACGCGACCAGCAGGGCGGTGTCCAGAGAGCGGCGATTTGAGATTCGATCCGACGCCACGAAATTGGCGTAATAGCCGTACCGTGTCATTAAGATACGGTCGATAGCCGTGCGGACCTCGTCCCACTCTCGCCGGCAGAAATCCGCTCTCGCGCGATCTCCCGTTGCCTCGAAAATCTTGGCCGCTCCGGCCAGACAACCCAGCCATACCGCCTGCGAATATGCTACCTTCCCTTGCCTGAGCAAAATATCCGCCCAATCCTGGTTCGGGCCCTGTTCCAGCAGATGGTCCCCGTCCTCATCGCGGCTACGTAGATAGGTGATGGCGCTCGCCACACCGGCGGCGAATCGCTGGACCAGCGTGTCATCTCCGCTGCACATCCAATGGTCGTGAAGGGCGATCACCAACCAGGCAACACCGTCCAGGTCGGCGCGCGTGGTATAGACCTCCCGAGTCCCAGCCGGGAAGTCGGGCGTCCGGATGTACACGCAGGTTGGAAAGGCCCCAATCTCCCCGTCCAGTTGTTCTTTGCTCGGCCGGAAACTGTCGGCATCGGTCCAGCCGGCATGCGTCTTGTTCCGAAAAACAAAGGTGTCGGGATCGGATTGCGCCGTGATCTGATATTCCCAAAATCGTCCTAACAACTCTCCCGCCAACTCGGTCTTGCCCAATCGATTGAGTCCGAGGGCCGAGATCGCCGTGTCCCGCGCCCAGATCCCCAGGTAGCTCGGCCCAGGCATCAGTATCCGGCCGATCTCTGTATCGGCTGTCTGTCGCTCGAGGACGTTCGACACGGTGTCGCGCAAACGTCGCATGTCGATGGCTGAACCGGTTTCTTTCTGCATGGTTGATCGCACGCTCGCCGGCGGCCCATCGGCGGGCGGTGCCTTCCTCCTCGTGATAGCTGTTACAAGGAGAGCATAGGCCATGACGACGGTTGGTCACGGGCGATTTGGCACTCTCTGTCTCTATTATTTTCTCCTGATTCCGTGGCCGAGTGGATACAGACCTCTCAGTTCCACCGGCAGCCGGCCGCATGCCTCTGCCTCGCCGAAGACAACGGCGAGCGCTGCGTCGAGTTGGTGAGTTGTGTCTCCGTAGGTCGCCAGATAGCACGGAGCTTCCGGAAAAGAGAGCAGATCAAAGGGATCGCTGAGGGCGAGTACGACGACCCGCTTTCCAGAGCCCGAAAGCGTTTCGACCACGTCGCGTTGCAGGGGGTGGCCGGTCGTAAAGGAGGTTCCCACAATGATGGTATTCGTATCGCGAAGGGCCTCAAGAACAGCATTCGGCTCCGCAGCTTCCACAGGCACCTCGATCACACGCGCATGGTAATTTCTCAACATCGTGCCCAGGCGCGACGGAATGGCTCGCTCATTTTCGACACCAGTAGGCCGCTGCGGAGAGAACGTGACAATGCCGAGAGGTTGATTGTCGGCTATCCGAAGCGGAATGAAGCCTTGCTCGTCGCGGACCAGGGTAATAGACCGTCGCGCGATGCTCCGAGCGAGCTCGTCCCCTCCCTTCGGTTGTTCGGTCTCAGCCGATCGCACTCGCATTCGAAGGGTATCAAGCCGGCGGGTCGCGTCCATCAGCCGTGATAGAGGAAGAGTTCCGTTCTGGACTGCTGCTACCAGCGCCTCCAGCGCTGCCTGTTGCAGCTCGATGTGGTGGGAGACGAGCGCGAGGTCCGCGCCCGCCCCTATAGCCCGTACCACGGCCTCGCCGGTTGTCATATGGGTCTGAATTGCGCCCATCTCCATGCAGTCGGTCACAATCACGCCATCGTAGCCCAGCTCGGTCCGCGCCAGGTCCATGACGCGCTTCGACACGGTTGCAGGCGTCGGCGCATCATCCAGCGCGGAGTACCAGATGTGGCTGATCATGAGGCAGTCCACACCCGCGGCAATCGCTGCCCTGAAAGGGACGAGATCGTGGCGTTCCATCTCCTCCACGGTGCGACCGACCACCGGCATATCGACGTGGGAATCGACGGACGTGCCGCCGTGGCCAGGAAAGTGCTTGGCGGTGGCGGCGACCCTGGAACAGCGGTATCCCTCGATGAACGCCGACGAGTAGTCGGCGACGATCTGGGGGTCATCGGAGAAGCAGCGCACACCGAGTACGGCGTTGTGATAATTGTCGAGGACGTCCGCCACAGGTGCGAAGTTCAAATTGATGCCGAGAGCGGCTACCTCCCGCGCTGCCACGGCGGCGGCCCGGCGTGCCAGGTCGATGTCACCCGTCGCTGCCCAGGCCATGGGGCTGGGCCAGGGAGTCGACGCGGCTCCCAGCCGGTTCACTCGTCCCCCCTCATGGTCGATCGCAATCAAGACATAGTCGCCGGCCAGGGCGCGGAGTTGAGCGGTCAAAGACTTGACCTGCTCGGCTTCCCCAATGTTGCGCGCAAAGAGGATGACGCCTCGCACTCCACGGGTGATCAGATCGATCGTGCCGGCCGGGACGGACTGGCCAGGAAAGCCGATCATCAGCACTCCAGCGGCCATGCGTTCCAGGGATTCACGGTGTCCCAAAGGGTCGTTTGACCCGACTGTTTCATGGTCCATGTCGCCACCTCCTCATCCAGATGCCCAGTTGCGAATGCCGCCCCATAGATACTATCCAGGTTCCGCGAGTCGTAGCGATGGCAGGTGATTGCGAGCGTTGCAGACGCACATCAAGTTTCGTTATAACTAATGCATTCGGTGGGCATGTCGTTCATCGAGAAATTGTGAGGATGGAGGAAGCACGTGAAACGTTTCAGGTATGTGACTACCGTTCTGATCGCCGCCGTGGTCGGCACATCGTATGCCGCGGGCTCGCCGCGAGTGGACGCGAAATCGTCGGCCGCGTCGCAGCACACCTACTACGGCGTTGCCAACATCCAGCAGGGCGCTCCGCTCAACTTCTTCAGCCCGTCCGGCATGGGAGGACAATGGGGACCCGATATCACGATGGCGCAACTGGGTGACTGGCACTTCGGCAGCAACATGTTCAACTTTGTTCCGGTTATCGCCAAGACCTGGAAGGTAACCAAGGGCGGGAAACAGGTCACCGTCTTCATTAACCCCAAGGCAAAATGGTCAAACGGCAAGCCGATCACCGCGCGCGATCTGTATGTGACGGCACAGATTGGGCAGATTCGCGGGACAATCGCCCCGTATGGCCTGGCCAACCCGATCAAGATCGTCAATACCCACGAGGTAGTGTACAACCAGCTATCGACCAGTAATTACAATCTCTTCCTGCGACAGATACTCTTCCAACCCATTGCGCCCGCTGCGCAGTATGCATCGCTGCTCCCCGCTGACATCAACACCACCATCCAAGATTCGCAGTACACGGGCAGCGACCCGACGCTTCAGGCCAAGGCCAAATCCGCTCTCACGGTGCTGTCCGGGCTGTCCAAGAAGATCGAGGCGTATAACCCGCCGCAGAATCTCTCCGACGGGCCGTACCAGATTCAGGACGTGAGCCCGAGCGAAATCGTCCTGGTGAAAAACAAGAACTACGCTCTGGCCAGCAAGATCCGGATCGACAAGCTCGTTCTTCGCAACGACAATGACGATAATCAGACCGTCTGGAACTTTACACTTGCCGGGCAAACCTACCAGATGAGTTCCGGAGGCATGACCCCCCAGTTAATCAACCAGATGAAGCGCGTCAGTGGCAACTCCTTCTACAAGGTGTCCTCGACCTCATCGTTGCAGCTGATCTTCAATGAGAATATGGCGCCGTATAACAATGTGAAGGTTCGCCAGGCTCTCGCCTATGTCATCGACCGGAAACCGGTCTGGAAGGTGGCGGCGCTGGTGGCCGGCTCACAGTCGAAGACCATTACTGGGGGCGTGGACGCCAACGCTAGGGCGTACCTGACGCCGGCTCAGTTGAAACAACTCAATCCCTACAAGACGAATCTCAAGACAGCCACCAAGTTGCTGCAACAGGCGGGGATGACCAAGAAGTCCGGCAAATGGTACCTGCCGAATGGCTCGCAGTGGACCATCACGCTCTATACTGTTGCTGGCTTCAATGACGTCATCGAGGCCTTTCAAAACATCGCCAACCAGCTTTCCAGCTTCGGCATCGACGCACAGCCTCAACTGATTCCCTCCTACGCGCAGTACCTGGCAGATTTGCCCCTCCAGAAATACGCGGTGGGCTTCTGGATCGGCACCTCTGCTATTCCATATAACTTCATGGCGCGGCTCTATGGTGTGCCCGATGGCTACCAGGTAGAGAATGGCCAGTTGGTTCACTACACCGCCGCTGACCAGGGCAAAGGCAATTGGCTGAACTTTCCCACCAGCGTGAAGGTGAAGGGATATGGGAACGTCAAGGTAGGCCCGTTGACCTATCAGCTTAGCCAGACCCACGATCCCGCCAAGATCCGCAAGATTACCCAGGAACTGATGATAACGACCAACGAGTACGTGCCGGAGATCACGATGTGGGACGTGATCCAGACCGGGTTCGTCAACCAGAGCTACTTCACCAACTACCCCGTGAAGAACGTGTCGGTGCTGCGATCGTGCTACGGCGATTACCCGCCAATTGGCTGTTGGCAGAACTTCGGGTACCTCAAGCCGAAATAGGACTGCAACCAACTCTAGCCAGCTACCATACAAGAAGGACCACAGCGGGGATTTCCCCGCTGTGGTTACGCTCCGGTGGAGGGTCGCCATGAAAGGGTTCCCGTTGCGGCTGCTGCGTAAGCTGCTGGCCGGGATTGTCATGATCTGGGTCGTTGCTACCTTCACCTTCTTTCTGGTGAGGTTGATACCGGGGGACCCGGCCAAGGCGCAGGTCGAAACCCTGATCCAGCAAGGGTACTCGCAAGAGCAAGCCCAGGCCGTCGCGGGCAACATGTATGGGTTTATCCCCACCGATCCGTTGCCGATTCAATACAAGGACTATATCCTGCGCCTGGCCCACTTCGACCTTGGGCAGTCCACCTTTTACGCCACCGGGGAGCCGGTGTCCCATCTCGTCATGGCGGCGCTGCCCTGGACCATCTTCCTGGTCAGTATGGGCATCCTGGTTACCTTCGCCATTGGGGTGGTCGGCGGAGTCATTGCCGCCATGAAACGCAACTCCTGGATCGGCGGCGCCATCACCCTGCTGGGTTCCATTTTGCATGGCATCCCGCAATTCATGCTTGCCCTGGTGCTGGTGTTCATCTTCTACGTTCGCACCCACGTCGTCGGGACCCTCGGGCCGTATGACGTGGAGCAGGTCAGCCCCGGCGCCACTCTCGGCTACATCGGCAACCTCGCCGATCATGCTGTCCTACCGGTAGCCGCGCTTGCCATTTCTGGCTTCGGCTTCTGGGCGCTGGCCATGAAGTCGAGCGTCGTCACGACGCTGGGCGACGACTTCATTCTGGCCTCCGAGTTGCGCGGGATTAAGCCCTCGATCCGGTTCCGCTACATAGCGCGGAATGCGTTCCTGCCCCTGTTTACCGTCCTCGCGATATCCCTCGGCTTCGCCTTTGGCGGCGTGATCTTCATTGAACTGATCTTCGTGTATCCAGGCATCGGGAAGATGCTGAACGATAGCGTGGGACAGCATGACTTCCCGCTGATGCAAGCGTGCTTCCTGATTATTACCGCTGCCGTCATCGTGTCCAACATCCTGGCAGACCTGTTATACGCCGTGATCGACCCCCGGATTCGAACGGAGAAGTAAGCGATATGGAAGCCATACTTTCCGAGGAACCACAGGCACTAACCAGCAAGGAACTGGTCCCGACGCCCAGCGGACGGGGGCAGCGAGGGCAGTCCTTTTGGGCCATCGCCTGGAGCGTGCTGAGGCGCCGGCCCAGCGGCCTACTGGGCCTCTTGATAATCCTGGTCTTCACCGTACTGGCCATAATCGGCCCCTACCTCTACCCCTCCCCTCTGCCCGTTGACACCAACAGCATTCTGGCCCCTCCCTCCGGGGCGCATGTGCTGGGGACCGACTTTGAAGGGACCGACGTGCTGGCTCTGATTATCGTCGGCACCCGGTACGTCATTCTATCTGCGGCCCTCGCGGGCTTTTTCATCGCCTTTTTCGGGACCGTCCTGGGGCTTATCTCCGGCTACTTCCTGGGATGGACCGATAGCGTCATCATGCGCATTACTGACTTCGTTCTCACCATACCGAGCTTCCCGCTGCTGATCGTCCTGGCTACCGTCTGGAAATTCGGGGATCCCCTTTCGATGGGCTTCGTCCTCGGCATCGTTGGTTGGGGCGCCCTGGCTCGTGCCGTTCGCTCGCAGGTTCTGTCGCTACGGGAACGAACGTTTATCGAGGCGGCGCGGGGGTTGGGGTTCTCGCCGTTCCACATCATCACGCGGGAAGTCTTGCCCAATATCGCGCCCTACATCGGTATGAAATTCTTGCTCGGCGTCACCGGCGCCATCTACGCGGAGGTCGGTCTCTTCTTCCTCGGCGTCGTGCCCTTTTCGGTCTCAAACTGGGGCGTTATGCTCAATTTCGCCTATCGCCAGGCCGGCGCCATGTACTCATCCAACGCGCTCACCTATTTGCTGGCTCCTCTGGCTTGCATCCTGCTGGTCACCCTGGGAGTCGTCCTGTTTCTGGACGCAGCCGATGAGATCCTCAATCCCCGTCTGAGGCGGAGCTAGGCTGTGGTTTCCAGTCCGGCACATGCCGTATCGATCGCCGGCGCCTCCTGTGCCATCCGCGACCTGACCGTTTCGTACCGGGTGGGAGGCGGGGAGTATCCGGCGGTGCGCGAGGTCCAGCTCGACATTCCAGCCGGCGAGGTTACCGCGGTCATCGGTGAGTCGGGCTCCGGCAAAACCACCCTGGCCATGGCTATGCTCAATGCGGTCCAGCCCCCCGGGCGCATCGTCAGCGGGAGCGTTATATATGAGAGTGCCGGCGACATCCTGGCCATGAACGCCCGCCGGCTGCGCCAGGTTCGTGGGGATCAGGTCAGCATGGTGTTCCAGACGGCCCAGAACTCCCTCAATCCGCTGAAGCGCGTCGGATCACAGGTGCTCGACCTGGCACGTTCCCACGGGCATAAAGACAGCAAGGCAGTGCTGCGCGAGGCCGCCGGGCTCTGCGCCCGGATGTCTCTCAACGCCGATCGAGTGCTGACCTCCTATCAGCACGAGCTCTCGGGAGGCATGCGCCAGCGAGTCGGCATCATGCTGGCGTTGGTCCTGAAGCCGGCGGTGGTGCTGCTCGATGAGCCGACGACTGCGCTCGATGTTCTATCGCAATCCGAGGTACTTCAGATTCTGCGCGACCTGCAGCGCGAGCGGCGTTTTAGCGCGGTGCTGATTACCCACGACATGGGCGTGGTAGCAGAGCTGGCCGACCGGGTGGCCGTGATGTACGCGGGACGAGTGGTCGAGCGCGGGCGCACGCAGCAGGTCCTGATCAACCCAATGCATCCCTACACCCGCGCTCTGATTGCCTCCATTCCGCGTCTCACGGGCGATCCCTCCCATGGCCGTGCCCTACCTGGCCTGCCACCAGCACTGACCACCATCCCCCGGCAGGGCTGCGTCTTCCGGTCTCGTTGCCCGTACCATCCCCCCATCGCCGATACCGAAGTACCGGAACTGCGGAACATGGATGGCGATCACTGGGTGGCATGTCATCTCGCCGGACAACTCGATGATCGAGGCGATTAACCTTACCAAGACCTTCGCTGCTCGCGGTGGAGGTCTGCTCCCCGGTGAGATAGTCCGGGCGCTGCGCGGCGTGAGTGTCAGCGTGCCCGATTCCGGCGCGCTGGCACTCATTGGCGAATCGGGGTGCGGTAAGACCACGCTCGGACGTATCCTCTGCGGGTTGGAACCGTATGATGGGGGAGATTTGATCTTCGACGGCGTTTCAATGAGCAGCCTGGCGCCGAAGGAGCGGAACAGCCGGTTCCGACAGGCGCAGCTCATCCATCAGGATCCGTATGCGGCCCTCAATCCAGTCCGGACGGTGGGTAAAACACTCACCGATCCATTACGACTGCGCTCCAAGCAGATCGGCAAGGACGCGTCCTGGGTGAATGAGCGCGCTCATGAACTCCTCAACCTGGTGGGGCTGGACCCAGAGGAAGTCCTCTCTAAGTACCCCCACAACCTCTCCGGCGGACAGCGCCAGCGCGTGGTCATAGCACGGGCGCTGACCGTGGATCCCAAGACCCTGGTGGCCGACGAGGCGGTTTCGATGATTGATGTCTCCTTACGCCTTGGAATCCTCAAGCTGCTGAGCGATCTACGCGAGCGACTCGGTATCGCCATCGTTTTCATCACGCACGACGTGGCGGCAGGTCGCTACGCAGCTCGGGACGGCGCCATGGCCGTCATCTACCGTGGAGAAATCTTCGAGTACGGGCCTATCGATGAGGTCATTCAGCTCCCCACCAATCCATACACCCAGTCGCTGCTGAGTGCCGTACCCGTGCTAACAGGATTGGAGCGGCCGGGGCCGGACCGATTTACGCCCAAGCAGGCGATGGATGCCGACCGAACCGAGACGGGCTGTCTCTTTCACGGGCGTTGCCCCTTTGCCACGGACCGGTGCCGCGGTGAGCACCCAGAGCTTCTGCCCCTGGAGGGGATGGAGCGGCTGAGTCGCTGCCATTACTCGACCACACGTCGAGTGGTTGCCATACCCGCCCAAGCGGGCACGGCGGTGAGCCAGTGACCGATGACGCCGTGCTCCGTCGCCACCGAGCATTAGCCCTCGAAGGTCCAGTCTCACGCCGGGGCTTTCTCGAAACCTCTGTTCGTGGCGCCGCGGCGTTTGTGGGGGCTACCAGTCCCCTGGTCTCCGCACGAGCCACCTTCCCTGCATCGCCTGTCCCACAAACTCTCCGTCAAAAGGTAGCGCAGCTCTTCATCATCAGTTTTCGCGGCCTCTCCGCCGGTCATGCGACCCTCTCTTTGTTCGATCGCTATCCGTTTGGCGGCGTGATCCTGTACAGCGACAACTGTCAGTCGGCGCCACAGATTCGAACCATGCTGGCCGAGTTGCAGGCGGCGGCTCCATACCCCCTCCTGGTCTGTACCGATCAAGAGGGTGGAGGGGTCGTTCGGATCCGCAATGGAGCGCCAAGCTTTCCCTGGGAGGCGACCTACGGCCGAATTGGTTCCGCCGAGCGCGTCTATCGCGATGCCTCAATTACCGCCCGAGACCTGCGCAATCTCGGTCTCACGATGAACCTGGCCCCCGTGGTCGATGTACTGAGCAATCACCGGAGCCCAATTGGCCGGCGGTCCTATGGGTCCGATCCTACCCTGACGGCTCGCCTCAGCATGGCTGCCATTCGTGGCTACCAGCAGCACGGTCTGGCTTCGACCGCCAAACACTTTGTCGGACTCGGCCATACGTCGATCGACTCGCATCACTCGCTGCCCACGGTGACCCTGTCCCTGGCACAGTTGGAAGCACGGGACTTTATCCCCTTCCGCGCGGCTATTGCCGCGGGGGTCTCCTCCGTGCTGGTCGCCCACGTGGCCTTGCCGGCCGTCGATCCCATCTACCGTCCTGCTTCACTCTCGCCGGTGGTGATCGAGGGGGTGTTGCGCCGGCGGCTGGGCTTTAAGGGTGTGGTGATGACCGATAGCCTGGTCATGGGCGCCCTGCCGAAGGGAAACGAAGCGGAAGCAGCCGAAAGCGCCTTCGCGGCGGGCGCCGATATCCTCCTGATCGCCGCAAACGCCCTTATTCCATCCGCGGTGATCGAAGACGCGGTGGAGCGCGTGGTGACGGCGCTGGCGACCGGGCGCATCCCCCAGAGCCGGCTGGACACCGCCCTGGGACGTGTCCTGGCGCTCAAGCAGCGTTACCCGCCGCCCTTGCCACCCGTGCCATAACCACGGCGCTGCTCAACCATAGTGCGGCGGATTGCTCGGGAGGACAACGTGAAGCGCCCATACTCCCTCTCGTCCCTGGCAGGCTGGATCAGTAGACCAGGACTGCCTCGCGTGCCACACGAAAATTCGCCTCGTCAGACTCCCATTCCGTGGCGATCTCGGCAGGGGTTATCCCGCGCGTCAAACGTTCGCGCCACGACGCAGTGCCCGCCAGAGCGTCGAACTGGCCGGCCAGGAAGGCAAACTCCGGATAAGCCGCCAGAGCAGCGACGAGCGCCAGCCCGGCACGTACCGGGCGGAATCCGCTTCGGTCGTTCATCGCGAACCGCACTCCACCGCAGGGCAGATTGGCCCATTTACTTGACTGAGGCGTGAAGGTGACCTGCTCAATCGATGTGCCGGCCCATGCTTCGTCGTTTGAGAGTACGGTCGCGAGCAAGCCCCCATCCAGAAACGGGGCGCCCACCATCGTAAACGGCGATTCGGTCCCACGTCCCTCCGACACATTTGTGCCCTCGATCAAACAGGCGCCGGGATAAAACCCTGCCGCCTCTGCACTCCGCAGGGCGGGAGAGGGTGGCGTCCAGGGTAGCCCCGTCTCGGCCCAGGTCATTCGACGGCGCCAGCCCTCGACGGTGATGATGGATATGTCAAGTTCGAGACCCAGGTCGGATCGATGCCACGAGGCGAGCTCTCCCAAGGTCAAACCGTGCCGCACGGGGACCTTGGAGGCGCAGACGGCGGAATCGTAGCCAGGGTCTGGTTTGTTCCCCTCAATCTCCATACCGTCAAGCGGATTGGGACGATCGAGACAGTAGACCGGCTTTCCATGGCGAGTTGCGAGTTTCAGAACCTCGCGCACGGTCCAACCATAGGTATAGTACCGGCAGCCAACATCCGGAAGGTCGATGACCAGGGCATCGACCGTTTCCAGCGCCGCCTCAACCGGCGAGGTGTCAGCGCCGTAAAGGCTGAGAACCGGAATACTACCGAACTGCGAATGACCGACCGGCGCTCCCGCGGCCGCATCCACCGCCAGGCCATGCTCCGGGGTGAGGAACAGTGCGAGGCGGTATCCAGCGTCCACCAGGACTGAGCCAGTCCACTCACCGGCCGAGGTCCGCGCCGCTCGATTGGTCAGCAGTCCCAATCGAGCTGATCGCGGCAGTTCCGCCGCGCCAACCGCGAGACGATCGACCCCGATACGAACTGACTGCGCCATCCGTCCTTCATTCCCCGGAACGCAAGAAACCAGTTTCCGGCACGTAGTGGTCGTTCATCTTCACCCACACCTTCTATCATGGCTGAGATCGAGGAACAGCGCGAATCAGCAAGGGGGTGGCGACTGTGCGCTACGTGTTGGGCGTCGACGGCGGCAATTCCAAGACGCTCGCGGTAGTCGTCGATGAAAAAGGCTCTGTGCACGGCGTTGGGCGGTCGGGCAACAGCAACCATCAGGGAATTGGGCTGGAGGCGGCCATGCGCGAGGTCCGCCGGGCCGCCGAGGGAGCACTCCAGATCGCCGGTATCAACCCGTCGTCAATTTCTTCTGCCTTCTGTGCGCTGGCCGGCGCCGACCTGAGCGAAGATTTTGACGCCTTGAACCCGGCACTGGCTCGGCTCCAATTGGCGCCGGTTGTGGAACTGGATAATGACAGCATGGCGGCATTACGAGCCGGCACCGATTGCCCGGATGCCGTTGTCGTGGTTTGGGGAGCGGGCACGAACGGGGCCGGGAGGAACAAAGCCGGCGCGACGATTCGTCTGCCAGCCCTCGGGTCGATCTCCGGCGACTGGGGAGGTGGCGGGGATTTCGGCCGGGACGCGATTTGGTTAGTTGCGCGAGCGCACGACGGTCGAGGACGTCCTACCGTTCTGACGGACCTCGTCCTGAATGCGCTGGGGTTGGACGACGTTGACGAGATGATCCGGGGCCTCTACCTCAGACTGATACCCTCCGTGAAAGTGATCGAGTTAGCGCCCCTTGTCTTTCAGGCGGCGGATGCCGGCGACCCCGTCGCGAGTGAGTTGGTGGTGCGCGGCGGCGAGGAGGTAGCAACGACCGCGCATGCGCTCCTCTTGCGGCTGGACTTGCTGGAAACCGCGGCGCACGTCGTTCTGGCCGGTAGTATGTTTCGAGCCGAGGGGCCGCTCTTTCTGAGCACTATATGGGGCACAATGGGCGAGATGGCGCCCTACGCGCGCATTGTTCGCCCGGACGTGGAGCCGGTGGTGGGAGCCGCCTTCCGGGCTCTGGACCTTCTTGGTCTTTCGGTTGACACGACCGTTCGAGAGCGAGCCCGGCGGAGCTACGGCAAGTGCCTTTGAGCTGGACGGGCGGCACCGGCGTTCCTTGACCAAGGCGTTCAGGGAAGGAGAGCGGCGGTATACGTGGCAGCGACCGTGGTGAGCCAGCGAGGATCGTCCGATAGGCCCCTCAAACGGCGGGCGAGGAGAAGTGCTCCCACAATGGGTGGGTAGGACGCTGGACGGACGGTCGCGTGGGGTATCGAGTCCTGCACCGCTTGTCGAAAGGGGCCGCACACAATCTCGTCCGCGTCGAAGACGCCTCCCGCTGTATACACAGTGGGGTCCGTCAGTCCCAGCTTTCTAGCGACGGCCACTGCAGCTCTTCCCAGTTCCTGGCCCGCGCTTGCCATGATCTCGCGGGCGACTACGTCTCCATCGACGGCAAGCGCCGCCACAGAGGGCGCCAGGTTGGCGATGCCGGCACGGGAGAAGCCCTTAGCGTACACAACGCGGGTGATGTCTCGCACCTCATTCAGCTTGAATGTTTCGCGTATGAGTTCCTCCAGCGCCGTTGGTCGATCTCGGCCATCGCTCGACCTGGCGGCAGCAGCAACCGCGCGCCGGCCAATGTCGTAGGCGCTCCCTTCGTCCCCCAACATGTAGCCCAGACCCCCGACAACCGCCTCGCGGCCGTCGGGCGCCAGGCCGTAGGCGATGGAACCACCGCCCGAGATCACCACAATGCCCGCCGCCCCTCCCGATGCGCCCGCCAGACTCACAACATAGTCGGGTAGCACGATGAGGCGCGCAGTTGGAAGAAGGTTCGCGAAGATTTTCTCGACCGTCACTACCTCCGGGCTGCGAGGACGCAGAGCGGTCCAGCCAACCGCAACGGCGGTAATCCGGTCACGCTCGATCTTTGCCGCCCGGCACAACTCTCCGACAACGTCCCTGATAACCTCTTTATTGCGCCGACGCGCGCCGTGTTGCCTGAAGTGATCCACCGCTCCGCCGCGCCGATGCAGCGCGACGTTGCTCTCCGGACAGGCGAGGATCGATTTCGTGGAGGTCTGCCCCGCGTCCACCGCGAGGAGATACGCCTTGTCTGTCTCCATGGGGATCACGCTGAGGCGCTATGCGCCGTGTCTCGTAGCGCCCTCGCTACCCCGTCATGAAAGCGCCTCCTAAGTCTGGTTATAGCGGCACTGTCGCCTACCATTGGGTGGACGCGATTGGTCAGCAAGACGGCAACCAGGTTCAGAGTCGGATCGACCCAGATTGAAGTGCCGGTGAATCCAGTGTGCCCGAAGGCATGAGCACTGAGTTGCGCTCCGGCAGAAAGCGGCCCTGACACTTCCATTTCAGTATGGTCTTGAGAAGGCCGGTTGATTTGCCATCCCAGGCCCCGGGCTTCATTCAGGCCCGGCGTGCAGTCCCGGACTGCTGCTGTCGCGGTCTGTTCTTCCAGCACGTGGGTGCGGCCCGCGCGACCGCCGCCCAGCCACATTTCACCGAGCGTCGCGACGCCATGTGCTGTGCCAAACAATCCGGCGTTGCCGCTGATGCCGCCCATCGCGTACCATGCGTTTCCATCATGAACGCTACCCACGATGTGGTCCTCACGCCACCCCTGAAAGGTCAGTCCTGCTGCTGCCACGTTCGCTTGCTCGTACTCGTTGCCGCGTTCCGTCCAGGCGCATCGTTCTCGATCAATCCTTGGGGCGTATCCCAAGTCGACCAGGCCGAGTGGTTCGAACAGCGACTGGCAAGCCAGGTCATCAAGCGGCCGCCCGGTCACCTCCTCGAGGAGCACACCGAGAGCAATGTACCCGAGACAACTGTAGATCGCTCGAGAGCCAGGCTCATAGGCCAGATCCATTTCCGCGATGGTGTCGAGTACGTCTGGCCGTGTCCGAGCCCGCACGTAGAGGGGGCTCCATGCCGGCAAGCCACTTGTATGGGTGAGTAGCTGTCGTATCGTCACCCCTCCGTCCGCGAATCGTGCCAGGGGCGGAAGGTACCGTGACACCGGGTTGTCCAGGGAGATTGTTCCTCGATCCACAAGTTGTAGAACAAGCGGGGCCGTTACCAGAGGCTTGGTCAATGAAGCCAGATCGAAGATCGTGTCGGCCTTCATGGCGCGCTGCTCCGGCACGAGCGCGGCCCAACCGGCCGCTTCGTGCAACACGGTCCTTCCATGCCATCGAACGAGGGCTACCGCGCCCGGTATCTCGTCGTCGTGTACCGCTCTTTGCACGACATCCCACGCGGCGCTTAACTTCGGGCCGTGACCACCGCTATTCACGAGGTGCCCTCCTCCGGACATCGAATCTCCTGGATAGCATGCTGAACAACACCGTTGCTTCTCGACAGGCGGATCCGCGCATCGTCCGCGTCGACCCCGGCCAGAGCGGCCACAATCGCGACCTTGAGATCTCCATCGCAGGCGGCCAGGAGCGCCCGCGCTTCTCGATCCCCGAGCATCGCAGCAGTTCGTAGAATCCGAAGCGATCGATCGCGGAGCTTGACGTTGCTGGCACGCATATCCACCATGAGGTTACCGAAAACTTTGCCCAGCAGAACCATGACTCCCGTGCTCAGCATATTAAGGACCATCTTCTGCGCTGTGCCCGCCTTGAGCCGCGTCGACCCGCCGATCACCTCGGATCCGACCACCGGGTGGATCATGATATCCACGAGCCGCGCGAGTTGCGTCTCCGAATTGCAGGCCAGCCCAATAGTCAGCCCTCCTCGCTCCGCCGCCAACTCGATGGCGCCCAACACGTACGGCGTCCGCCCACTTGCGGTAATCCCAACCACACTATCGGCTTCTTTCAGCCCTAGCGCTTCGAGATCTGCTCGCCCCTGATCTGAATTGTCCTCAACTGCCTCAATCGATCGAGTCATGGCCGGCGTGCCGCCAGCGATGACGCCGACCACGAGTTCCGGAGGAGTATTGAAGGTGGGCGGGCATTCGGCCGCGTCGAGCATGCCCAGGCGTCCCGACGTGCCCGCGCCCACGTACACCAGCCGGCCGCCTCGCCGTAGACGGGCCGCGATCTCCGAGATGGCGAGGGCAATATGTTCGGCCTCCGCCGCCACCGCCGCCGCCACCGTCGCGTCCTCCGCGTTCATCGTCTGCACGATGCCGGGCGCGGTCATCCTGCCGAGGTTGGCGCTGACCGGGTTGATGCTCTCAGTTGTCAGTTCGGCAAGGGAACAGTCGGGATCGGGAACCACGGCTCGGGCTCTCCTTGGTCGTCTAACATTGGCGCCAATGATCAATTCATATCCTTCATAGGATACCTGGGCCGCCGGGTTCCAATCGGCGCCCGCGTGGTGTGCATGGCTACGACGCTGCTTCGAAGGCTCGATGCACTGGAGAGCAATCCCGACGGCGTCCTGAGCGGACGCGTCTTTCGTGGAACCGGTACACTGCTGTTGGTTACCGTTCGACAGCATGTATACGCTATCCCACTCACAGCGCGGATAGCGCGAGCCGACATCGAGCCGGTACTTGGCTCGCTGTTTTAGGCCATGGACGTTGTGAGTTTGTAGGCGGACACAGGACACCTGCGTGGGCAAAGCGGAGCTGCGAGCGACTCGCAGGCGGGGAGATGGAGGAGAGAGCGCTATGTCAGACGGTCTGTGGAAGGTCTGTGTAATCGGGGCGGGCAGCACCTATACTCCCGAGCTGGTGGAGGGCATCATCAACCGGGCGGGTGTGCTCCCCGTGGGCGAGCTTGCCTTCGTGGATATAGACCAGGAACGGTTGGAGATATTAGGCGCCATGGCCCGGCGCATGTTCAGCGCCGCCGGGCAGAAGGTCCCTGTAACCACCACGACCGACCGGCGTCGTGCCATCGAGGGCGCTGACTTTGTGCTCAACCAGATTCGCGTTGGCGGCCAGGCGGCGCGCATCCGGGATGAGTACTTGGGCCGGCGGCACGATGTGGTGGGCCAGGAAACTACCGGTCCAGGCGGGTTCGCCAAGGCGCTGCGCACCATCCCGGTGGCTCTTGCCATTGCATCCGATATCAGGGAGCTCTCCCCGGATGCCTGGATGGTGAACTTCACCAACCCGGCGGGAATGGTAACCGAGTCCCTTCTTCGGTTCGGTGGCGTGAAAGTTATGGGGCTCTGCAATTCGCCCTTTGGGATGCAAGTCGCGATCGCCCACAGCGTGGGGGTCGAACCGGGTCGGATCCGCATCGACGTGGTGGGCTTGAACCATTTGTCGTGGGTCCGGACTGTGTATCTGGATGGCAAGGATGTGACGAATGATGTGATCGAGCGCCTGGCGGCGGAAGCCAGAGGAGGACCAAGGTGGTTCGACCCGGAGCTCATCGGCGCGCTGCGCATGGTGCCGTCGTCGTACCTGCATTACTTCTATCACCAACAGGTGGTGTTACAACGGCAGCGAGAGGGCGGTCAGAGCCGGGGCGAGCAAGTACGAGAGATCGAGCGCAACCTGCTTGAGATGTACCGCGACCACAACCTCTGCTGCAAGCCGCCGCTTCTGGAGCGACGCGGTGGCGCGCACTACTCCACGCTTGCCGTATCCCTGGTCACGGCTATCGCTAACGACACACGGGAGGTTCACATCGTGGACTGCCGAAACAATGGAGCACTACCCGATCTTCCGGACCATGCGGCAGTGGAAATCGCTGCCACCATTGACCGTCAGGGAGCACACTCGATTGCTGCGGGACATCTACCTTTTAGCATTCGGGGCCTGGTGCAGCACGTCAAAGCGTACGAGGAACTGGCCATCGACGCAGCCATGAGTGGAGACGAACGCACCGCCCTCCTGGCCCTCACGGCGAATCCGCTTGTACCCTCGTTCGAAAAAGCGCGCGCCCTCTGGAAAGAGATCCGGGACGAGAACGCAGAATACCTGCCACAATATCGCGCAGGGAGTGCGTCGCGGCCCATGTCTGCGTGAGCGATAACGGCTCGACGCTTCCGTCGGGAAGTATGCGCGTTCCCCGGTCTTGCTGTTGGTGCTTGCGCAGTTGGTCCGCAGGCTCTCAAACGTGGTTTGAAGCTACCGTGTGACGGCCAAGATGGGCACGTAGCACCTTCATCCGGCGGGCACATGTCTTGCTACATTACCGGTAGTTCGACGCGCTGGGGAACAGCGCAGAAAGAGGAATACCATGTCTGTTGCACGGGTTACCGAGATTAGCTCGACATCGACCAAAAGTTTCGAGGACGCCATTCAGCAGGGTATCGATCGCGCCACGGCCACGCTGCGCAACGTGCAGAGTGCCTGGATCAAGGAACAGCAGGTGAAAGTTGACAATGGAAAAATTTCGAGCTACCAGGTCCATATGAACATCACGTTCATTCTGGAGGACGCAACCGGGCCCAGCTAAGTCACCCGGGGCCCGTTCTTCGCGTGAGAGCCTTGCGCAGAGTGCTCCCCCTCTGCCACCAAGTCGTCGTTTGGCAACGTCCCCGCTGCTGTTTAACCAATCAGCCGATGGGCATCCGGGATGAACTTGATCCAGTTGGGATCGTATGCCCCGTGCAGGTGCTGGTGCACCCAGTAATAGCGACTAACGTGGGGCTGGGCCGGCATCGTGATGGGGAGCATTCGCGCCTCTTCCGGCATGCGTCCCCCTTTTCGGTGATTGCACGATTTGCAGGCGCTGACCAGGTTGTCCCAGCGGTGTGGGCCGCCGCGGTGACGCGGTATCACATGGTCGATCGTTAACTCTTTGGGTTGTTTGCCGCAATACTGACAGGTGTAATTGTCACGCAGGAACAGTTCCTTACGCGTCAGTTTGGCAATCGGGTGAACTCGCTTGATCAGATAGAGCAGGCGGATGACTGACGGGCAATCGAAAGTTCTCGTGGAGGTATGCAGCACGGCCACACCCAGTTCCACCACCTCGGCCTTGCCATCGCCCACCAACACAAAGGCGCGACGCATGGGACACACGTTGAGTGGCTCGAAGTTCTGATTGAGAACGAGGACTCGCCCGTTCACGGCCGGCAGCTCCATCTAACACAAAAGCCGATGCCTCATGCGATGGGAGGGCATCGGCGGATCACAGTAGTATTCTATCATCGTCCCCAAATCGCTTCAATGCAGTGTTCTACGCGCGCCGTCACCCGTGGGCCAGGGCGTGAGCGCTGTTGTTCCGTGACCCGTCCCCATGGAGGTATTCGCACAGGCGCCGGACCGCTGAAAGCCCATTCTGCACTCGTTGTAGAGTAAGATTACCAAGCGCTGTCACACTTGCCTGGCCAGCCGCGTTCTATACACGGATTGACTCAGACGCATGGAGACACCTGGTAAGCATTGACGCGATGATAGCTGCTCTCGTGGAGGTCCGGCGCGTGCCGGAGGCGCAGGCCCAACCTGATGATCAGCTTGTGCAGTTGATCGAGCAATATGAACGACCTCTCTATAATTTCTTGCTCACCCTGCTGCGAGATAGCGATCTCGCCCTCGACTGTGCGCAGGATACGTTTCTTCGGGCATATGAGAACTTGAGGAAACACCGCCCCGTCAACTCGTCATGGCTCTACACGGTCGCGCGAAATCGTGCCATGGATCACTTTCGCCGGCAGCGGCGGATAGAACCGAACGACGATCAACTCGAACACGTTCCTGTTACCTTTGGCACCGACAGTATGCTCGGCGTTCATCAGGTCATGGAACAGCTCTCACCCGCCGATCGAGAAGTGCTGTATCTATATGACATGGCCGGGTTCAAGACCGATGAAATCGCTGTAATGCTTGGTGTGCGCAGCACGGCGGTTCGCCAGCGACTCTCTCGGGCTCGCGAGCGGTTCCGGGTGCTCTATGGAGCCGAGACGTGAATCAGCACCAGCGATTTCGAGAGCGGCTCGCGTATCGCTCGGAACTGTCGCCCAAACAGGAGCGGCAGTTGGAGGAGCACCTGTCCGGTTGCGTGGAGTGCCGCCGCATCGCCGAGGACTACGCGCGACAGGTGCAACTCTTACGTGCGCTGCCGGTCCTCACACCGCCGCGAACGGTCCGGCTCGGCGCCCTTCATCAAGCGCATCAGCTACCTCTCACCCCACGCCGGTCCTTTGGTCGACCAGCCTGGGGAGCCTTGACTGCAGGCGTGGCGATGCTGGTGGTGGTGGCTGCGGCCGCCTTGATAAACCGTCCACACGACAGCTCGAGATCCGCCGTGCAACAGCGCGCAACAATCATCATCTCCACGCCTGTTGAGAGCCGGCCCGTCGCTCCAACCCTGAAGCCCCCTAGCAAGCCAGCAGTGACTGCCCAGCCAGGCGGCCATCGGCCGCCTCAGTCTGTCTCGGGCCAGAAAACGTCTCCCCTTCCAGTTCCGTCACAAAGTCAGACGGAGGCGCCAGGACCCGCGGCTGGGCAGCCATATACCACCCAACCTCTCAGTGGGCCGGCGTCGGTTCTGGGTCAGGTGCTCGCCCCCACGGCAACTCTGCCCAGCGTAGCGAACACGCCTGTGCCGCCTCGTCGCACCCTGGTATCGCCTTCGCCGCCTACCTCCTTGCCGGTTCATCGACGCGCGCCAGCGAGCACGAGCCCGGTTCTGACAGCCGCTCCACCTCGTCCGGCCCCATCATCCCCTGTTCCGGTGTTCTCAATTCAACCCGGCGCTCCGACTTTCTCCCCCACACCAATGTCCTTTCCGTCCCCCACACCACTGGCTTCTCCGATTTCGCAGCAGACGGCCAGCCCTCCCGTCGTCCGACGCACCATCGTGGCCAGTTTGCGACCAACCCAAGCAGTGCCTATTGGGGCCGCCGCGCGAGCCACCACGACACCATCGGCAACAGCGGTCGAGGTCCCGGCCGTATCCGCGGCCCCCAGCCCAACGAAGACCTTCCCGTCAGCGTCTATGACTGCTCCGATAGTTTCGCCCAGCCCCTCGACGACGGCGACACCCTGACTCGGGCACGCCCTCGACCGTTGCACCTTCCTGGCTGATCGTCCCATAATGCGGAAAGAGGGGTAGCTCCCTCCAGAACTCTCCACCTCGTACTGACCTTTCTCCGTGAGTTGCCATGATTCCGCATGTGGAGCGTTCACGTCCGCCCGGCCGAAATGACCAGTGCCCGTGTGGCAGTGGCAAAAAGTACAAGCGCTGCTGCCTTCTCCACGAGACGACTATCGCACCAGGAATGCATCTGGGCGATGTGATGGCGCATCTCCAACTGGCCGACCAGGGTGGCGACCGCCACACGGGCATCGAGATTCTGGAGCAAGCGCGGGCCACTATTCGTATGCCGGAAATCGAAACGCTGCTGGTGGAGCGCTATCTAGAGTTGCCGGTCGAGCAGGCCGAAGTTCAACTGCGGCAATGGTGGGAGCATGAGCATGACCGGTTTAGCGGCGCTGGATTGGCACAGGTACTGACGGGTCAGGACCGCAAAGAAGAGGCCCTGGCCATTCTCAACGAGAGCCAGGGCGCGGAGGCGTGGCCGGAATACTGGCATCTGCTTGGCACGCTGCGAGAGGAGCAGGGGGACACTGAAGCCGCGGTGGCCGCTATGGAGTTATACACCCGGTTGTGTCCAGAGGATAGTGCCGCCTGGATGCTGCTGGCCGACATGCAGCAGCGAGCCAATTTGAACGACCGTGCGCTGGTGTCACTGCGCCGGGCGGGCGAACTGGCGCCGGGACGCATGCTTCCCCGGATGCTGCGCGCGCAGATTCTTTCAGAGGAAGGACGCTGGCGCGAGGTACGGGACCTCTGCGAATCACTGCTGGAACAAGAGCCCGACGACGCCAGTCAAGCGACGATGTATGCACTGCGTGACCTTCTCGCTCAGGCATATTTTGTCCTGGGCGATTTTGACGCTGCGCGTGGTCTGCGCGAAAGCCAACTCAAAGTCGAGCCAGACGATCGTGAAGCGCGCTTCCGCCTGGCACACCTGGAAGCGACGGTTGGCCGCCATCGTCGAGCACTCCTGGTTTTGGAACGGTACCGCAGTGACGAACTAGAGATGCGCGTACTCGATATCCGGCTGCGCTCCCTGTTGGCCCTTCATGAGTACGAGGAAGCAATGGGCGTGGCGGCCGATCTGGAGACGGTGGATCCAACGATCCAGGTCGTACCGCTGGTCCAGGCCGCCCAGGCGGCGGTGCGCAAGGAATATAGCTGGGCGTTGGAACAACTTGAAGGGAAACCGGCTGATCGATACAAAGACTTATGGTACAACCTGCGCCTGGAGTGCATGGCTCATGCCAACTCCTGGAGCGACATCTTGTCGGTGCTGAAGGCAATCGACCAGCCGGACGATGCGCTCCTGCTGCGCGCCGCACTGGCCGCCATGGCCTGCGAGAAGCTGGACGTAGCAGAACGGTTGACCGAGAAGATTGACGATCAGCAGTCCATGGAAGCACGATCATTGAGCGCGTTACTCGGGCCGCTACGCCAATACCGCCGTGCGTCGGAGGTGCGACGCCAGCAGCAGGTGGACCAGGTCGAGAAGCAACGGCGAGCCTCGGAAAACCGGGATTTGCGCCGACAGGTCCACGAGGTGGAACGGCAGAACAGCTTCTTGGCTCGCGCCCTGGCCGACTCGGAGGCAACCGTCAAACGACTCTTCTCGTTGATCGGGCCTTCCACCGATGGCGTCGGCGCCACCAGCTGGGAAGTACAACTGCGCGACATCGCTGCGCGCGCCCATCGCGATGTGGTGACCCAGGAACGCCAGCAGGCGGAATCCCAACTGCGTGCCATGCTCGGACAGGGCGGTTGGTCACGCCTCTCGGAGAGCGTGCGCACCTCGTTGCGTGAGGGAGAGCGGCTCTTCGTCTCCACCGACGAAGAGCGGGACTATGGATCCGCGTTGATGGGTTACGCCCGCGGATTGGAAAGCGCCTTCAAAGAAGCGATCTTCGGCCCAGCAAGAGATCAATGGCAGCGCGAACCGGGCTTGGTGGCTCGTTTACAGGACGAGGGACACGATCCCGCACTCGGTCCGTTTGTCCGCTACCTCCTCCAGGGCGGCCATCTTACGCTGGGCAGTATGGCGGCGGCACTGGACCGCATGGGCGACGTGCGCCGCAACGGTGTGGCTATCGGTCTGTTACGCCAGATGACGCGGGTACGCCCGTATGACGAACGCGCGCTGGCTGATTGGAAGCGGACCGCTGAGCGCTTGAACAGCGCGGCCTACGCGCGAAACCGTCCGGCTCATGCCGCAGCGGTCAGTTACGAAGAGGTACGCGAGTTTCGCGAACTGGTACTCGGCACCGATGGCCTGCTGCGTGAGCTAAGTGACATGTAGCCCCGGGGTATCCCTCCATGACGCGGGTGGTCCTTACAGGTGCTTCGCGGGATAAAAGAAGGCGTGCGGCTCGAGTAGGTGACCTGGGGCAGCTACCGTCGGCGGCTCGGCCGGGAGCGGGATGGGGTGGAAGGGCGCGAGCGGGATAGAGATGGTGCGCTCCCAGTCCCGCGACGGGTGAGGGATGCTCCACGTGGTGCCTCTCACGCCGGTCTGAACGGCGATATCGAGTTGCTCCGGTTGGCTCCCTGCTTGATGCTGGACCACGAGACGGTAGCGGGCGCCATTTGACCAGGAAAACACGTTTGCCGGCACCACATATTCCAGCGTGATCACACGGGTCTGGCCATTCGGGACAACCAGATACCCGCAGAACATGGTCTTACCGTACGCCGGCCCCCCGGTCCAGGGCTGGGTCCACCCCGACTGACTAATGAGTTGTGCGCCGGCCGGCACATACACGCGCAGAAACTCGGCGTAATCGAGCGGACTCCCAAACGCTCCAGCTCCCGGACCAACGCCATGGGTGCGCAACGACTGGGGCACCGGTCCATCCGTATACGTGATTGTTACCTTTGCCTGCAGCCACCGGTCGGGCCGCACTCGCACCTGATACGACTGCTTGATCCGCACGTAGGGGTTGATCTTGTTGTACGACATGTTGGAATCGACCATATACAAGTAATCCGACGTGGTGGGACGCACCATCCCATCAGCTCCGATCTGGTGGATCAGTTGCTGCTCCTTCGGGGAGGTCAAGCTTAGCTGCACGTCACGGGTGGCAACCGCTGAACTGAGGCTCTGGAAAAGCTGGACCCACTGCGATGGGGTGAGGGTGTTGAGGCGTTGGATCATGTGGTGAGCCATGATCTGGATAAACTGCTTGGCCTCGTTCCCCGCATTCTGATATCGATACGGTCCGGGTACCGGCGACCAGTGCGTGTAGTAGTCCGCAAGCTGAGCGATGTTCGCGCTGGTGATCCAGCGCTGGTACTCGGGTGAATAGATCGGACCGGTGGCGGCGAGCACATCGGCTGTGGCAGCAGGCGTGATATTGATCACGCCCTGCGGACTGACATGCCGATCGATCTGCAGTAGATAGCGTTCTACCCCGGCCGTGGTGGGAAAGTTGGGAGACCAATTGGCGTCGCGCAAGTACCAGGCAGGCTCGTTGTTGTAGATCAGCATCGGCTGCGGGGTGGGGACGGTCTCATTCTCCTGGTCGAAGCCGGTGGTACCGAACTGCTGCCGGGTGATGCCATTGTGGACGCTGACCAGCCCCACGCTCCCGATAAAGCCACCGGTAGCCCGCAGTTCGGCTGGATCCTGGTAGGCCAGGAAGTAGGTGCGACGATGAGGATAGCCGAGCAGGGCGGGCGCCAGCGAGAGCCCGTCACACACTCGCAGCAGATTCGGCAACTGATGATCGATGGTGTGAAGCGCGGACGACAAGCGAGGCGAGTGGTAGGCACGCAACTCCTGGCGTGTCTGCTTCGCATCGTTCAACAATTGACAGGACCGTGCGAAGCTGGCATGGGAGGCGGCCAGCCGTCCGACCAGCACGCTGATCGAAGTGTGCGATTTCGTGCCGTGGTGAAATCCGGTCAGGATCGGCTGCAGCCCCTGGAGCAGTGGCAGCATACCGGCGGTTAGTTGCTCGGCGGTACGCGCGGCCATCGGCGCCGCAGCCACATCCTGACCGAGACGCGGCAGCCAGAAGAGACGCTGGAGCACGAACGACAGCGGGGATAATTTGGTGCTGGCCGAGTCGAAGTCGAGGTGCGCTTGGGCAACATGCTGCTGCGTGCCTGCCAACGCCGACTCAGGGGAAGCTTCTACGTTTTTTATGTGGAGCAGAGCCTGCGCCTGGCGCATCTCGTCGATCCCGCTCGAGATCGAATTCCGCGCTGACAGGAGCAACAGTGCCATCACGATCCCGATTGCCAGCAGCACCAGAGCAACCACGGGAAGAATAATTCGAAAACGCAACAACGGTCCTGTGTGCACGCGGGACAGCGCTCAGGTAGCCTCCGTCCCAGAGTCAAGCGAATACGCCACGCCCTGGACATCTCCACTCCAGACCGTGGCACGTTCCATGATAGTTGGTCTCGACTCAATGTATTCCGGGTCACTCCCCCGCATGGTCGTTCGCGCGCCACTCGCGTATGAAAAGCGGCAAGAGGCTCAACAACGCGATCTTCTCGCGAACGATGAGCGGCACGTGGCGCAGATATTCCGCCGGGTCGCGGCGAAAGTACGCGTAGTGCCAGCGCCAGTAGCGGCGTATCGGCAGGAGGACCCAGCGTGAGAGAACATGATCGGCACGCTGCACGGAGAGGGTCTGCGAACGCGCCGGCGCATATCGTGAGTACCTGCGCTTGAAGTGCAACTCGCTCTCCAACAATGTTCGCCAGGCACCGCGGTCGGCCCATTCTTTGGGTCGGGGAGGATGGACCACGATGGCCTCGGGCGCAAAGATGATCGGACCGCGCTCCAATACCCGCATCGCCATGACCACGTCTTCGCCGCGAATAAGCATGGTATCGAAGCCGCCCAACGCCCGCAGAACGTCCGTCCGATAGGCCACGTTACAGGTGCGATACGGCTGGCCTCCCTCCAATTGTTCTATCTGCCGGGTGAAGGGTGTCATCGCGGAGTGGACGGTCACTGTCTTTCCCTGCACGCCCAGCGCTTCGGGATGAGCATGGAAGGTCTTCGCAAGGGTGCCAACCCACGCTGGGTCGACCAGGCAGTCATCATCGGTGAAGGCTACGATGTCCCCGCACGCTGTCGCGATGCCGAGATTGCGGGCCGCTCCCATCCTTTGCCAGGACTGATACCGATAGTGCAACCGCAAGCCGGATGCCTGAAAGCGTTCGACCACAGCAGCTGTGCCATCGGTCGATCCATCGTCCACCACGATCGCCTCCCATTGGGGATACTCCATGTGCTGGAGTGATACCAGTAAGCGCGTTAGCATCGCCGACCGGTTGCGGGTTGGAATAACGACGGTTACCAGCGGTTGCATAGAGGGTGTGGCCACCGCCGCTACTGCTCCAGACTGAACCACAGGAAGCCATGCGGCGCGAGAGTCAGCAGGTACGGCAGATCCCCGATGCGGGGAAACCGCACGCCGCCTACCATCTCGACCGGAGTGCGCCCCTTCCAGCGACCCAGATCAAGCTCGAGGGGCTGCGCAAAGCGCGACAGACTATTGACGCACAACACGGCATCGCTATCGAACACGCGCAGGAACGCGAACACCGAGGTGTTGGCGGGATGAAGTTCCTCGAACTCCCCTTCGCTGAATGCCGGCCATGCCTGGCGCACTGCGATGTACTGTCGCAGCCAGTGGAGCAGGGAGGATTCGTCGCGTTGCTCCGCCTCGACATTGACGGCTTGATATCCATAGACCGGATCCATGAGCGGAGGCAGGTAGAGCTGAGCAAAGTCCGCCCGGCTAAAGCCGCCGTTGCGGTCGCTGGTCCACTGCATGGGAGTACGGACGCCATCTCTGTCCGACAAAAAGATGTTGTCTCCCATACCGATCTCGTCGCCGTAGTAGATGATCGGCGTCCCCGGAAGCGATAGCAGCAAAGCGCAAAACAACTCGGTCTCGCGGCGGCCATTGTTCAGTAACGGCGCCAACCGGCGTCGGATGCCCAAATTAAGTTTCATGCGCGGATCGGGCGCGAACTCGCCCCACATGTAGACGCGCTCGTCCTCCGTCACCATTTCCAGGGTCAATTCATCGTGATTGCGCAGAAAGATGCCCCACTGAGCGCCGGTGGGAATCGGTGGGGTGCGCGCCAGGATCTCCGTTATGGGCGCTCTCTGCTCGCGTCGCAGCGCCATAAACAGGCGCGGCATGAGCGGGAAGTGAAAATTCATATGACACTCGGGCCGCTCCGGCGTACCGAAATAGTCGATGACGTCTTCAGGCCACTGATTCGCCTCGCACAGCAGCACTCGGTTCGGGTACTCGCGGTCGATCGTGCTGCGGAGGTCGGCCAGAAAGGCGTGAGTTTCCGGTAAGTTCTCCCCGTTGGTGCCCTCGCGTTCATAGAGGTACGGGACTGCGTCCAGCCGAAAGCCGTCCATCCCCATATCGAGCCAGTAGCGAAACACGTCCAGCATGGCCTTATGCACCTTGGGGTTGTCGTAGTTAAGGTCCGGTTGGTGGCTGAAGAAGCGATGCCAGAAGAACGCGCCCGCCTGCTCGTCCCAGGTCCAGTTGGAGGTTTCAGTGTCGAGAAAAATAATGCGGGCGTCCTGATAGCGCGTCGTCGTCTCCGACCAGACATACCAGTCGCGATGTGCGCTCTTCGGCGAGGAGCGCGCATCTTGAAACCACGGATGCTGGTCGCTGGTGTGGTTCATCACGAGATCCATAATGACCCGCATCCCGCGACGGTGGGCCTCGTCTAGAAAGCGGCGTACATCCTGCACTGTGCCGTACTCAGGGAGCACGTCGAAGTAACCAGACACGTCATACCCGCCGTCGCGCAGCGGACTCTGATTGAAGGGAAGAAGCCAGATGCAGGTGACGCCCAGCCACTGCAAGTAATCTAGACGCGATATCAAGCCGGGGAAATCGCCGATGCCATCGTCATTCCCGTCCTGGAAGGCACGGACCAGAAGTTCATAGAATATCGCCCGCTTGAACCAGTTGGGCCTATCGTCAAGCGGCTGAATAGATGGAGCGGTAGAGGCCGGCAGGGTAGTCGCGGTCACGATGCCAGGGAGAGCACCGCTCTGCTCTATAGCCTGCACCGCGCGGCGCGGATCGACCGGCATCTCCGCTCTCTGGTCGGGTGCCATCCGCTCCTGGGAGCCTCCATTCGGCTGGTCGTCGTACGGCATCATCCCTCCTCGCATCGCGATGTGCTTCGTTCGGTCTCAGTACAGTATGGGACACGTTCCGGGCCGCTGTATTCTTGGCGCAGGCAAATGCTAAACGGCTCGCGTTGGCGGTTCGCAAGGGAGGGTATCGATCCCTTCGCCGCTTCTTGCCCCTGGTTCAGCGCATTCAAGTCGGCTAACTACCGGCTTGTTGGGCGGAAGGATATCGCCGGTATTAGGGAGAAGCGGAATAGCTTGACGTTGGGCTTATGTGACCGGTGTTGAAGGCGTCATACGCAACGTGGTACTCATTGGGTGATGACTTAAGGAGGTGATCGTATGGCTCGACGCTTAGAGCTAAGCTCCGCAGTGGCGTCAGCGGTCGCTGGCGCGGTAGCACTTGGAATTTTTCTCTTCGCCCCAATGAATTCGACCAACCCTGTTACAGATATATACCGGCATTACAGCTTCGTCGACAAGGGGCTGTCTCCATCTGACGTGCTCTTCTTCAGCGTGCTTGTGCACCTGTATGTCTGCGTACTTCTAGGGGCGCTCCTTCATTCACTTCGCGGATCAGGTGGTGATCTATGGCTCCTGCGGATTTCAGGCATCCTACTCGTTCCTGCCTCGATCACTACAGGCGAGATAGGTTTGTATTTCTTCGGATGGGCTGCTTTGCTGGGTCTGGCGGCCGTAACGGCTACTTTCATGTCGGCAGGATCCAGTCTCGCGGGCGCGCACTGACAACGCGCACCTGGAGACGAGATGCAACTGAGCATGAAGTTGGGTCCGCCAATCAGCGCCGGATTACGTCTCACATACTCCGGCGGTCGACACAGTGTGAGCCTGCTTTCCCACCCGGCACCTTCGGGAACCGACCTTCTCAGGTTGTGCTGGTCGGAGTTGGCCAGGGCGTAGGGACAGGTTTTGCGCCGGGATTGGTCGTTGTCTTGACTTCCTTGCGTTGGTTGTTGAGGCTCTGCGCCAACCCATTGAACTGGGCGATTACGGCAGCAATGCGGCTCTCGGCCTCGGCGGCGGTGAGATTATGCTCCTGGCGCAAGTCTTTCAGCTGATCGTTCATGTCTTTGACCAGCGAGGCAACGTTGTTGGGGAGCTTATTGGGGTCGTCCACCTGGTAAGTGTACTGCAGAGCCTGAGCAACGGTGTCGCAGCGGGTGCATTGATAGTTCAGCGCTATAGCCGTGTTCTGTGGGCGGATGGAGGTGGCTGTTTTGCTGATCAGATTGATCTGTAAGGCAACCGCGAAGGTCTGGCAGTCGGTACACGAGCTATAGGCGTAGGCGTAATTGACCGGCGCCACGTTGTCACCGGGAATATGGTTCACCTGGATGCTGCCGTCGACCTTTAATTCGTTGTCCTGCTGATTGATCACCTTAACCACATTTTTCCCACCGGTCCCGCCCTGGTTCTCGGTGTAGTCTCCATCCGATAGGAGGGGCGACGTCACTCGACGAACAGTACCGGCTTTGGGCTTCTTAGCAGAAGTGGTGGCGAGAGGCGATATCTGTGCCGCTCTGATCGTGACGGTAGTCACGGAAGTCGGCTTGGAGCCGGAGTTCGATTCAAAGCGGAAGCCTCCTCCGGCCGCCCTGGCGGTCGGAGTGGCGCTGAGCAAGAGGCCAACTGCGAGAGCGATCGAGAGCCACCTTCTGGTCGTGAGCAAAGCGAGTAGCGCTTTCATGATTCTCTCCCTTCTATGGTGCGGTGGTTGGTTGTTGCACTGGCGGCACGGGTGGCACGGTTGCTTGCTGCTGAACCGGCGGCGCCACAGTTGGTTGTTGCACTGGCGGGGCAGTCGGCGCCGGAGGCACGCCCTGAGGTACCAGCGTCGGCCCAAACGTGCTCCCCAGGGTGGGTGGTGGAGCGGCCGGCTGCGTTGGAGCGGCCACGGGCGTGACGGTCGGGGCTAGCGCCGGAGCCGCAGTCGGCGCAGCGGTCGGCGCGATCGCCGTGGGCGGCGCGACTGCGGGTCGAACGGCTGGCGTGGGACTGGCTTTGCCATTAGGACCGGCGGTCGGCTTCACTATCGCGCGAGGTCGGGCGGGCGTCGCGACCAACCGCACCGGCGCGACCGGCGCCACTGGCACGAATACCCGCGCCGGTATGATGCGCCTGAAAACCGGCACGCTGCGAACGGCATCCCCCAGCGTGCCACGCTCTCCCAACCGAATCGGTGTGTACGTCTGCTTATCGTACAGCGGGCTGCGGTTGTGCGGCCGCGGCAGCGGTATCTGTGGGACCCACAGCAAGGCCAAGAAAGCAACAATACCCACCGTTACCGCTGAACCCGTGACGCGGCGCCCGACGGTTGGCTTGCTCCAGCGCCACAGCGCGCCGAACCCTCTGCGCGCGATATTGAACAGTACGTAAAGCAGACCAAAGGTGGGCAGGGCCAGCACTAGAATCTGCACAGCGGAGGTAATCGTGCCAAGAACGTCACCGTGGGCGTGAGCGGTCGATAGACTAGCCGCTTGTTTCGACCCTGAGTCCCAGGCAGTAGTCAGGACTCGGGGAACGCCTTTGATCATGAGGAAGGCCAGAAACGTCAGCAGTGGCACCGTAATGATGATGTAGATGGCAAAAACCACCCTCACCCAGCGCTTGAGGTTCGCGATACCCGGCCCCTTCTCTGAAAGGAAGGGGAGCACGGAGCGCAGAAACGGCATGATCTGAGAGAAAAAATCCGGCATGCCGGTCAGATCGGCCAGCGCCCAGTAGCCGTCGAGCCGGGCGATCGGAAGCGTCTGATGAAGGATTTCTATGTCGATCAGCATGATCACCAGCAAGAGAAAGTCCTGCCGGGTCAATGCGTAGAGTCCGACCATAACGATCCCGAAGATCATATTGAAATAGAAGCCGCCCAGGTCGGTACGCACCTTTCCCCATCGAGCCAGGCGATAGTTGTCCGTCACGTCGGTGTAAAACGCCGGATACACGAGATACGGTCCGACCCCGATACCGCGGACTTCTCCCCCGCCGTAGCGCAAGGCAGACGCATGACCCAGCTCGTGAAACACGGTTCCAACTATGATGATCCCTAGCAGGGCCAACATCAGGCCCGGGTGGTACAGCACCTGGTGGATACTGTTGGCCACGCCATGCACGGCAAAAAGCCAGACCTGGACAGTAGCTGCCACCAGGAGCATGACGGCCAGCACGGGGGGCCAGAAGAGCCAGCGTAATACCGCGGTAAAGGGAGCAATCAAACGCGGACTCATCATCCGCACCCGCATGTTAATTTTCAGGGGTGACCGCATTGCCGGCTAACCTGTAGCATCAGACGCAGCAGCGACAACCGAGCCGTCGGCCGTTGTCACCAAACCAAGCGGGATCAGTTTCCCGCTGAGCAACTGGCGGATATTGTCCGCGCTGACGACTCGATCAGTCGCTTCCGACACACCGGCCGCCATTTCCTCCAGCGTATGCTCACCGTCCGCCTGCTCGGCTACGCGATACAACAGTTCGGTTAGCTGCACGAAGGTCCCACTTCGCTCAGCCAACCACTGCTGCTGCTCGTAGGCGCTGTCCTTCATTTCGCCGCTGAGCGTGACATCGGGGGCTAACCGGGGGCGCTCTGCGACACTGACCGAGTGGTTATCCGCTGGGCTTGGAGCACCTTGCGGACTTGCCGTCCTGTCGGTCCGATCCTCCACCTGAGACATAGAGACGCTCCCCCTGCCCGGCCAAAGTATGGCGGGCCAGGGTTTCCTGGCCCGCCATACTTTGTGGTTTCGCTGGTTACTTAGTGCAGTTAGCCGTTGGTCTGGGTGATCGGCGCGGTCTGCGTCGCGTTGGCCGTGGCCGTCGACTGATCGGAGAGCACATTGGCCGCGACGGCCGCGTTGATTGGAGCAGCCACGTTGGCATTGATGAGGGACATCTCCTCGCGATCAGGAAGCTCGGAAGCGTCCTGCGACTCGATCTCGTCCGTGGTCAATTCGGTCTTGTCAGTTGTCATGATTCGGATCCTTTCCTTGAATGAGCGTATGTACTGGGTGCGTCGGTTATGCCGACTGAATCGGTGCGGTCGCTGTGTTACGGGTTGGACTGGGTGATGGGAGCGGTCTGCGTCGCGTTTGCGTTGGCGGTCGAGTTGTCGGACAGCACGTTCAAGCCGGCGGCGAGATTCACTGGTGCGGCGACGTTGGCGTTAACCAGCGACATCTCTTCCCGATCGGGAAGCTCGGATGCGTCCTGCGACTCCAGTTCCTCGGGGGTGAGTTCTGTCTTCTCGGTGGACATGCCTCGTTCTCCTTTCTCTAGGATTCCTGATTTGGAGCGGTGTACCTATCTCGGATATGCCTGCCCGGGGGCAGCGCCAGGGTTAAACGTTGTTCTGAGTAATTGGCGCGTTCTGCACGGCGTTGGCCGTACCCGTCGAGCCGTCGCAAAGGACGTTGGCCGCGACCGCTGCGTTGACCGGAATTGCCACGTTGGCATTGACCAGGGACATCTCCTCGCGATCCGGCAACTCTGCTGCTTCCTGCGAATCGATGTCCTCAGCACTGAGCGTGCGATCTGTCGTGTCTGTCATGTCAATCTCCTGCTCTGTAGGTATCGGTACGTTCCGCGGCTCCCGCTAGTGGAAGCCGTTTTTAGGCATCGGTCGGCGGGTTCGGGTCGATAGGGAGAATGACCGGCGGACCACCAATATGGGAGGAGATGACAGACATCTCCTCGCGCACCGGTAACTCAGACGCGTGTTCCTCGCGTAACTCTTCGCTACTCAGCGCTGGACCGGTGGTCTCGGTCGTCTTCTCAGGTGAAGTCATTCTTGCCTCCGTGGGGACGAAGCGCCGTGGCCGCCCTGTTGAATGGTGATGGTTTGGTTCGACGAAGCGACCTCCACCGAACTGTCCAATCCGACGTTCTTTGCAACCAACACGTTGGAAACGCCCTGAACATCGACATCGGTTCTGCCCGGCGTTTTCACAGCGCGTCGAACAGTCTTCCGCACGTCTTGCATCGCTTTGCGTACCGTATCATCTGTGCTCACATTCACCTCCCTTCCTGTCTCGCATCGCATGCTATTTGCCAGGCCGGTGGAGCCAACGACTCGAAGGGGCAATTGACCTCGCCGGACCGTCAAACCGCCTCCTCCGCGTCTTCACCCTTCAAACTGTTCCGCCGCAGCCCATCCCATTCCTTTCGAGGTTTGCTAAAAATTGCCGCCCACGGGCACGATTGTCGCCAGAGCAGCTACAGTCGAAAGGTATCGCCTGAATCTCCGGGCGGGGTGAAAGCTCTGCGCTGTTGTGGCGTAGAAGAAGGATGAACGGATCGTATAGCGTCGATGCCACTCACCGACGAGCAACTCGCCATGAGCGCGATGAACGGCAACCAGGAGGCGTTTACGGACCTGGTTACCGCCCATCAGAGAAAGGTGTATGGGCTGGCGCTGCACCTGTTGCGAAACCAACAGGACGCTGCCGATGCCGCACAGGAAGCCTTTATGCGCTGCTATACGTCTCTACAAAGTTTTGATCCCTCGCGCAACTTCGGCGCGTGGCTCTATCGCATTGCTTACAATCACTGCCTGGACGTGCTCCGTCAGCGTAAACGAACTCCGTTGGTTGCCTCGTCGCGTCACGACGACGACCACGTGGCGCCCGAAGCGCCAGACCCCGGTCCCGGGGTTGAAGAGCTGGTGGAACGGGTGGAGTCGGTCGAAACGGTGAAACAGGCCATGAACCGGCTCTCGGCGGAACACAGCCATATTCTCGCGCTCCGCTACACGCTCGACCTGTCATATGCCGAGATTGCCGAGGTAGTGGGAGCACCGGAATCGACGGTCACCATGCGGCTATATCATGCCAAACGCGCGTTACGGTCAGTGCTACGTGACCAGGGGGAGGGCACGTATGCCTCATCCTGAGTTGTGGCCATTGATTGACGCGTATGTCGATGATCAGTTGCCTGCCGAGGACTTGCCCCGCCTGGATCGCCATTTGCAGGATTGTGAGGACTGCCAAATCCGCCTGGCCGGAGCACGTCGGGAAGTCGCGCTGTTCCGCTCTGCCCTGGTCGCCGGGCCTGCTCCCGCCGCCCTCCTGGAGACAATACAAGCTCGGATCAATGCCAAGCCAGGTCGAGCCCGTCACCCACTGGTAAGCGGCGTCCTGGCTGGGCTGAGCGCCAATGTAATTACCGCTGCGCTTTTAGTCGCGCTCTCGGCCGGTTCTCGTACGTCGGTTGTATTGATGTCCACCATTGCCCTGGTGGTCGCCCTTCTCTGGGGGGCCATCAAAGGGTTAGCCTTTGCCGCGATCCGAGAATGGCTGCCGGGGAACGTACTGCTACGAGGTCTGGTGTTCGGGCTTGGCGCCTGGGCTGTCTGGAACGCCGTCGTGGGCGCGGTCTCGACCGCCAACAGCGGAATGCTGTTCTCCACGCCCGTGGTCCTGAGCGTCAGCTTGATCCACTATGTGATGTACGGGCTTCTGGTCAGCTGGTTCTACGATCTCTTTGGTGGTCGTACCGAGAACTCCAGCCATCCGCCAGGCGCCCTGCGTGGTAGTCCCATGCCGGCCATGCTGCTGCTTGTCACCACCCTGCTGGCCGGATCTCCAGGGATTCTCGCGTCACCAACTCCTGGCAACACTATCGATAGCGGTCCGACGGCAGTAGAAAGTCCAACCGTCGATCTGAACGCCACCGCGACTACTACCCCAACCGACACCCCCACGTTAGGACCGCCAGTCGGTTCCACGTCAACGGCAACCGCGACGACGTCCGTCGCCCCGGTCACGCCCACCACGTCCACCACCCCTGCCACTTCAGCCACCTCCTCTACGTCCACCACAACTGTGACGACGCCCTCGGCCACCCCGGCGCCCTCCGGAACCACAACCTCGGTGACGCCGCCTCCGCAACCCACTGCGACCGTCAAGAAGAGTTCGCCCCAGCGGATTCCGGAGTCACGTCGACCGGTTCGAGACCAAGTGCGTGATGTACTGCCAACCGTGATCTTCGCTCCATCCCATCGGAGCGCGTATCAACGGGTTCGCGATGTGGCTGTGCTTCTCGATTTCTTGTAGTTGACACCTTTTGCAGTCGATGCCTATAATCGAGCAGATATCAGCAATCAATAACCGCCAGACCCTCAGCACGAGCCGGAGTAGGTGTGCTGGGGTTTTTCGTCACAGGGGCGGTTTTACGTGCAATTTTTTTGATTATGGGGTGCTGGAGACTCAGCGATGAAACGAACCTATCAGCCGAAGCGAATCCCGCGAAAACGCGAGCACGGATTTATGGCACGAATGGCGACCAAGGGAGGCCGGCGGGTGCTCAAGGCTCGCAGATTGAAAGGGCGCCACCGGCTAACGGTGTAGGTGGCATGTGATGCTGCCAAAACAGTACCGGCTTACACGGTCGAAGGATTTCGCCCGCACCCGGCGCCTTGGGCGATCATCTGGCAACCGGCTGGTGGTGCTCTACGTATTGCCAAAGCTTTCGGACGAGACTCGTGTCGGTTTCTCGGTGAGTAAGCGCGTGGGCAAAGCGGTTATTCGTAATCGCGTCAAGCGACGGATGCGGGAAGCGGTCCGCCATCAGGTATCTGCCCTGCGCACCGGCCAGGATCTGGTCTTCATCGCCCGCCCGGCATCGTCGGGGGCAACGTACCGGCAAATCGAACACAGCATCGCGTACGTGCTCGACAAAACTGGCGCGGCACTGCAACTCATGGGAAGTGCGTGAAATGCGTAGACTGGTAGGGGGCCTGATCCTGATGTATCAACGCGCGATTTCGCCGCTGTTGGGCCCTGCCTGTCGGTACGAGCCGTCCTGTTCGGAGTACACGCGGATCGCTATCGAAAAGCATGGCGTGACGCGGGGAACGTGGATGGGTTTGAGACGCATTTCCCGTTGTCATCCATTTCACGCCGGCGGCTACGACCCCGTTCCCTGAGACTGGAGTCTTTCGTTGCAAAGCCTTTTTGGATTCATTACCTATCCCATGGAACTCGGGCTGGTCTGGCTCACGGTGGCCGTGGGCCACGCCGGTATCGCCATCATTCTTTTCACGATCTTTGTTCGGCTGCTGCTATCGCCACTGCAAATAACACAGCTGCGCAACGCCAAAGCGATGCAACGGGTGCAGCCAATGCTGGCCGAGCTGAAGCAAAAGCACGGCAAGGACCGGCAAAAAATGACCGAGGCGACTATGTCGCTCTACAAAGAGCACAAGGTCAATCCAGCCATGGGGTGCTTGCCCACCTTGGTCCAGTTCCCAATTCTGATCGGCCTATTCTATGCGTTGATCCACCTGGGCGCGTCTCCGCTCGGCTATCCGCATCCTAATTGGGCAGGATCGACCTGTGATGGCCACAGTGTCACCGGCTGGAATTCTTGGTACCAGGCATGTTATGCCATCAAGAACGGCGCTGGTAACGCCAAGGAAGTATTCACGCTGTTTCACGCAAATTTCCTCTGGCTGAGCAACGGCCTGGGACGTCCCGATCCGCTCTACATTCTGCCGGTTCTGGCGGGTGTCACGCAGTGGATCCAGTCCCGTATGATGCTCACTCGCAGTGTGGACCCGCAACAGCAGATGATGAACAACCTGATGAACTTCATGCCGCTCATGATCGTGTTCTTTGCGACCCGCTACGCTTCCGGCCTTTCCCTCTACTGGGTCACGTCGACGGTCATCGGCATTCTCATCCAGTACCGCATCACGGGATTGGGACTACTGCCCGAAACGTTCCGAGGTGGATTTTTCCAACGAGGGGCGGGAGGTTTGGGTGGTAGTCGAGGCGGCGGCGGTTCCCGAGTTCCGCGTCCAGATAGCAAACCAAAACAGCCCGGCGGTGGCATGGCTACCATCCCCAGTGGTGCTCGACCGCTGGTGTCTTCCGACGGGGACGTAGCCGGCCAAAATGGCATCGCGGACAACGGAAGCGGAGAAGGGGCGGCGCCGCGTACTGCATCGGCATCAGCACGTCCGCGCAAGAGACCGAATCGCGCCAGAGGGGGTACCAGGAGTGGTAGACGGGGTTGAGTTTTCAGGGAAAACAGTTGAGGACGCAATAGCCCAGGCTGAACGACAGCTGGGCGCTTCACGCGATACATTGACCATCGAAGTAGTGAGCCAGGGAAGTCGCGGCGTTTTCGGCATCGGCGCCGAGGCCGCACGCATCGCGGTGCGCCAGCCGCGTCCACCAGAGACCTCGCACGTGGCGCAGCCAGTTGAATCGCCCGTGGCTCCGCCGGATGAAGTACCGCTTCCCGTCATAGAGCGCATTGAGGCCAACGATGTGCAGACGGCGGATGAGACCGATGAGCCGTTCTCGAAAGCTCCGACGAAAAGCGATGGCGATCTACCGGTCGACGCCAGGCAGGTATTGGCCGACCTACTCAACAGTATGGGATTTGACGTTGAGGTAGTGGTGCGCAGCGACGAAAATCCAGTCATCCTGGCGGTAAACGGGGAGAATCTCGGCGTACTCATCGGTAGGCGTGGGGACAATCTGGCGTCTCTCCAGTTCATGCTGAATCTGATTCTCTCGAAGGACCGTCGCGAGTGGCCACGGGTGGTGATAGACGTGGAAAACTATCGCGCGCGGCGCGAGGAGTCGTTGCACTCGCTAGCAGACCGTATTGCGTATCGCGTGGGTCGAGGCGGTCGCCCTTTCACGCTTGAGGCCATGCCGGCCAGCGATCGCCGTATCATCCATATGTCCCTCCGCGAACGTGATGATGTCGAGACCTATAGCGTGGGCGAAGGTGCGTCCCGCCGGGTGGTGATTGCCCCTATTCAACAGGAAGGCGCCAGGACGGCTGAGCCCGAGCCGTATCGCTCCTAACGCCAGTCGCTCACAATGGAATCGGACACGATAGTCGCCGTGGCAACCCCACCCGGTGAGGGCGGCGTCGGGATAGTCAGGGCTAGTGGTTCGTCGAGCGCTCTGTTGCCCGAACGTCTTTTTCCGTTCACGCCTCCCCCCTGGCCATCGCGTCGCATGCGCCACGGCATCGTGATCGATCCGGAGACAGGTCAAGCTTTAGACCGGGCCATAGGATGCCTGATGCGCTCCCCTCGCAGCTATACCGGCGAAGACATCTTCGAGATTCACTGCCATGGCAGCCCGCTGGTGCTGAACCAGGTGGTGCGCGCCTGCCTGCGACTCGGCTGCCGCCCGGCGCGGCCCGGCGAGTTTACACTCCGAGCCTTTCTCAACGGGCGTATGGATCTGAGCCAGGCCGAGGCCGTGGTTGATGTGGTCCGAGCCCGCACGAACGCTGGCTTAGAACTCGCTATGCAGCAGCTCGCCGGCTGGCTTTCGCAACGAAGCGAACCGATTCGTCAGGGTTTGCTCGGCGCCCTGGCTCACATGGAGGCCATGGTGGATTTTGTCGAGGACGATATCCCGCCCGAGCTGGACGCGTCGATGCAGCACCAGCTCTACGCCGCGCAGCAGGCCATCGACACCCTGCTCGACGGCGCGGAACAGGGAATTATTCTCCGTGAAGGGGCGACTCTAGCAATCGTCGGTAGTCCCAATGTCGGCAAGTCGAGCATCATGAACGGCCTGTTGGGGATGGATCGCTCGATCGTCACCCCTATAGCCGGCACGACTCGCGACACGATAGAAGAAACACTCGAGGTACGCGGCGTACCCTTCCGCGCCATTGATACCGCGGGCATCACAGACACCCTCGACGAAGTGGAACAGGTCGGTGTCGAACGCAGCCGGCAAACGTTGAACGCCGCGGACGTGGCGCTCCTGGTATTCGACCGATCTCGTCCGCTGTCAGCGTCGGATCGTCTCGCCATGGACGCGGTGGCAGCGGCCGGCGAACAACGCCGCGGACACGGTCACCGGCAGCGGCTGGTCGTGGTACTGAATAAAGCCGACCTTCCGAGCGACCTGGAGCTAGATGGAGCGCTGCAAGGTCTCGCCCCCGAAGCAGTGGTTTCCAGCAGCACTGCCGCTCCAAACGGGCTAGACGCACTGCGTGACGCGCTTGGACACGCCGCTTTGGGGAACACGCGCCATGAGTTCGTTGTCGGCAATATCCGCCACCAGGATGCTCTATGCCGAGCATCGGCCGCTCTCCGGGAAACACTGCGCAGTCTACAGTCCAGCACTCCGCTCGACCTGGTCTCCCTTGACGTGCGCTCGGCGGTCGCTGCCCTGGGCGAGATCAGCGGCGCCCAGGTGGATGACGAGCTTCTGGACCGCATCTTTCGAGACTTCTGCATCGGCAAGTGACGGTCACGCCAGGATCGAACCTCGATGACGCGGGCGCCGCGCCTCGAGGCCACGACGACTGACCGCAGCGGCTCAGGGGCCGCCGTGCGGTACGGCACCCGTAGCCCGGTCGTCCTGGCCGGACTGGTCCGAAGGCCAGCACTGGGTGTGCCCCCTATGCGGGCTATCGGCTCGGCAAGTGGATGGAACCGTGGTGTCTGCCCGCAGGCCGACGCTGCAAGAATTCCTTAACGTCTACATCCGCAACTGCCTCCACAGCAGCCGCCACTCGAGCTTTGGATCGGCGTGACCGAATCGTCGATACCGCCGACCATGGCGAAACTCGACACTACGCGCCGAACGTTGTGCCCCGAGCAATGGCGACAGGGGGTGGAATCAGCCACCGATAGATTTCGAACCAGCGCATCGAACTTTCGATTGCAGTCTTTGCAGATGTACTCGTAAACGGGCATCAGCACTCCATCTCTACGCAACAATGTAGCTCCCCCGATTCTGACGGATTGATGCCGGCAGTGCCAAAGAACAGGGCGAACCAGGCAGGAGCATGCTGATATACTGGCCGTGATGGTAAATGAGGAACTTGGCCACAAGATACGGTCGAGACTCGCCCGGTTTTTGCCGCAAATGGACCAGCCGGCGCCGGCCTCTTTGTTGTCAACCAAGAATCAACTGCACCTTCCGCCGGCGAGTCCGCTCCCAACAAGGAAAGGCATCAGCGGCAAGTCTCTGCGGAATCAGGAACGAGTCGACTCGTTACAACGGGATCTGGATATTCAGTTTGGCAACCCATCCTTGTTGCGCGAAGCTCTCACGCACCGCTCATACTTGAACGAAATCAATCAGGCGTGGCCCTCCAACGAGCGTCTGGAATTTCTGGGTGACACGGTCCTCGGATTGATCACCACGGATTATCTCTTTGGCCGGTTCCCAGGCCTGAGTGAGGGGGAACTGACCAACCTCCGCTCCGCCCTGGTGCGAACCGAAACGCTGGCACGCTTTGCCCAGAACATCAATTTGGGACAATATCTCTTTCTGGGCCGGGGCGAGGAGATGAGCCAGGGACGGCGCCGGCCGGCCGGCATGGCCTGCGCCTTTGAAGCCCTGCTCGGCGCCATCTATCTCGATCAGGGCTATCCCGCGGTCCAAGACTTTGCCATGCGGTTCATCGACCCGGAACTGGCACAGGTGATTGAGGGCCGGCTACACAAAAATGCCAAATCTACACTGCAGGAATTGGTGCAGGCACGGATGCAGCAGACCCCGACCTATCATTTGATCGACGAGAATGGCCCCGATCACGCCAAATCATTCACCGCCGAGGTGCGAGTGGGCGCCCAGATGTTGGGCCGGGGGCATGATCGCAGCAAACGGGGAGCCGAGCAGTCCGCGGCCGAAGCCGCACTTGAGCAGTTGACGTCCGACGATCCGACCGTCTCTACCAGCGCCCTCTAGATGTATCCTGCCATAAGGTTGGTGACGGTGGGGCTGATCTGGATCGTTCGGTAATCACGGCTGACTTAGGAGTGTCTACATGGCTGATGTCCTACTCTTCCACCACTCGCTAGGGTTGACGCCCGGCATTGCCGCCTTCGCCGACGAGTTGCGCAGCGCCGGGCACACCGTGCATACGCCCGATTACTACGACGGCCACACCTTCGACAGCATCGAGGCGGGGGTGGCCTACGCCGAAGAGCTTGGTTCCGGTGAGCTCAGGGAGCGGGCCAGGCGGATCGCCGACGGACTCGGGAACGCGCTGATCTACGCCGGGTTCTCGCTCGGCGTCGAGCTGGCGCAGATGTTGGCCCAGACCCGACCGGGAGCGCGTGGAATGCTGATGTTCGACGGGTGTGTGCAGCCGGCGGAGTTCGGTACGCCATGGCCCTCGGGCGTGCCGGTGCAGATCCACGGGATGGACAACGACCCGTACTTCGTCGGCTACGAGCTCGACGCGGCGCGAGAGTTCGTCGCGTCGACCGAGAACGCCGAGCTGTTCCTTTACCCCGGCGACCAGCACCTTTTCGCCGACAGCTCGCTGCCATCCTACGACGCGGACGCTGCCGCACTCCTGCTCCAGCGGGTGCTCGCGTTCCTCGCCGCGCGATAGGCGAGCATCCATACATGCAGACCAAGCTCGAGCTGACGCTCGACTGCACCAACGCGGCTGCCCTGGCCCTGTTCTGGAAGCTCGCCGTCGGGTACGTGGATGCTCCGGGACCGGCGCCGAACGGCGTAGCCTGGCTGTACGACCCGGGCGGGATCGCGCCGTCGCTGTGCCTGCTCGAGGTCCCGGAGCCAAAGAGCGTGAAGAACCGTCTTCACATGGATCTGGTGGTGTCGGGCGAGGGGTCGCCGCAGGAAAAGTGGTGGCGGGTCACTGCGGAGGTCGCCAGGTTGCGCGCCGCCGGCGCCTCTCTGCTCGCCGAGTTCCCGGGACATCACATTGTGATGGCCGATCCCGAGGGCAACGAGTTCTGCGTGACATGACGAACGAGACGATCCCGACATGAGGATCACCGCACGGGAACTCAACCGCTCCACGCTCGGCCGGCAACTGCTGCTGGAGCGGGAGTCCCTCGGCGTCGCAGATGCGGTCCGTCGCGTGGTCGCGCTGCAAGCGCAGCAGGCGGCCTCGCCGTACCTCGCGCTGTGGAACCGGCTCACCAACTTCGACCCGGCCGACCTCGACGCTGCCTTCGACGACCGCGAGGTGGGCAAGGCAACGCTGATGCGGATCACGCTGCACGCGGTCCACGCCGGGGGCTACCAGGTCTTCCGCGAGGCTATGGAGCCGACACTGCGTGCCGCCAGACTCAACGACAACCGCTTCCGGGTGTCCGGACTCACCATTGCCGATGTCCATGCGCTGATCCCGGACCTGCTCGCGTACGCAGACCAGCCTCGGACCACCGCAGACTCCGAGGCCTGGCTCGAGCAGCGACTGGGTGCGACGAAGCCCGGCGCGTGGTGGGGCCTGCGGCAGTATGCTCCACTGCTGCACGCCCCTACCCGGCCGCCGTGGTCGTTTGGATCCCGCCCGGCGTACATCGCGGCGAGGTCGCGGCCGGTGCTCGCGGAGCTCGACGCGTCCGCCGCAGGCCTACAGATACTCCTCAAGCGCTACCTGGAGGGGTTCGGCCCGGCGTCGATGGCGGACGTGGCACAGTTCGCAATGGTCTACCGGCCCCTCGTCAAAGAGGCGTTGCAGGCGCTCTCTGGCGAGCTGGAGCGGCTTGAAGGACCCGACGGCAAGGAGCTATACGATATCCCCGGCGCTCCGCAGCCACCCGAGGACAGGCCGGCGCCGCCACGGCTGATGGCCATGTGGGACAGCATCCTGCTGGCCTACGCCGACCGGAGCCGGGTCATTCCACCCGACTACCGCAGGCTGGTCATCCGGTCCAACGGCGACGTGCTGCCGACCCTGCTGGTCGACGGCTACGTCGCCGGCGTGTGGCGCCCGGTCGAGGGAGGAATCGAGGCGACCGCCTTCCACCGCCTACCGGACGAAGCGTGGGAGGGAATCGCTGCCGAGGCCCGGTCGCTCGTGGCGTTCCTCGCCGGCCGCGAACCGAAGGTCTACCGCCGTTACGACCATTGGTGGAGCAAGCTGCCCAGCGCCGAGGCTCGGCTGCTCCCCGGCGATTGAGGTGGCGCGTCCCGAACGTCCCCAGAGAACACCCGGATACGCCGACGGACGGATACATCTAGAGGGCGGATCGCCGTCTTCAGTCAGATTTTCGGCTTCGCCGCTATTGTCAGGACATGTCGCACCTTTTCGACGTCGCGATGCATCTCCGCGACTAAGGCGGAAACGCTGTCGAAGTCGCGCTCTGGTCGGATACGATCAACGAAGTCCAGACGCACCTCGGTGTCGCGGAGATCGCCGGTGAAGTCGAGTACGTACGCTTCCACCACGATCGCTGTTCCGCCAAAAACGACGTTGTAGCCCGCACTGATGGCGGCGCCAAGGGAGCGCCCATTGAATCCCAGATAGCCGGCGTAAATCCCCGTGGCTGGGAGCTGTTGGTGACTGGGCGGCCGCACGTTTGCCGTGGGGAAGCCGAGTTCTTTGCCGCGCCCAAAGCCGCCAACAACCAGGCCATCGAAACCAGGATAGTGGCCGAGTATCTCTGCCGCATGGGCGACATCGCCCGCCGATACCAATTTCCGCACGGCCGAGCTACTGATCAGCTCTGGCCCGAACTGCTCCCGCCCCACCACGTGAACGTCAAAGCCCGCGTCCAGCCCCGCGCGCTCAAGGGATCCAACGTCACCCTCTCGTTTGTAGCCGAATGCAAAATCTGCTCCGGTCCACATTTCGACAAGATTGACGTGTTCCAGGATTGAAGCCAGAAACTGACCGGCAGAAAGGGACGCAAGGTCCGGCGTGAAGGGCAATAGCACCAGCGTATCAATTCCCAGTGCCGTAATCATGCGCGCCTTGGTCAGACCATTGGTCAACTGTGACTCCCCCACTCGCAACACTACCGACGGTCGCGGATCGAAGGCGATGACCAGCGATTGACAGTGGAGGTCTCTGGCTCGGTCAACTACCTGCTCGATAAGGAACTGGTGGCCGCGATGGACACCGTCGAAGGCGCCGATCGTCAGGATGGTCGGGGCTCCCCGTTTCAACGCAGCCAGCTCATGTACCAGCCGCACAGATTACTGCCTCGCCCCAGTAAACACACGCACTGGCTTGATCTGCCGGCCCTGTGCTTCTCCCAGGGCCAGTAACGTCCCCTCTGTTCCATAGAGGCGTACCAGGCCATCCGTCTCTCGCTCCGACAGAATGGGCAGTCCGTGTTCCACGCGCTGCACGTCGATCGTCTGCAGCATGGCGGCAGGAAATTCCAGCACCGCTCGATCAAGTGGCTCCAGACATTCCTCGATCGACGTCGCCGACTCTAACGCCCGCACGGTGTAACAAGCCTCGGCGTGAAACGCGCCGCTTGCCACGCGTCTTAGACCGTGGAGGTAGCCGCCCACCTCAAGGGCGGCGCCGAGATCACGCGCCAAGGATCGAATATACGTGCCAGATCCACACTCGATACGAAGCATGAGCCGCGGAGGCGACCACGCCTGGACTTGGATTCGATGAACCTCCACCTGCCGCGCTACAGGCTCTACTGGCACCCCTGCGCGCGCGAGCTTATACAGTTTTTCGCCGCCTTGACGTACCGCTGCATACGCCGGCGGCGTCTGACGAATCGAGCCGATGAAGGTCAGCAGACAGCGCTCGATATCGGTTCGGGTCACGTGTGTAACGGCCCGTAAGTCCTGCGCGGGCGCTTCTGCGTCGTCGGTCGCCGTGGATGCGCCCAATACCACCTCGGCACAATAGACTTTCGGCGCTGCCATCAAGTATGACGACAACCGCGTTGCGTGCCCTAGCATCACCAACAGCACACCCGTGGCCAGCGGATCCAACGTTCCGCCATGTCCCACCTGCCGCTGTCCTGTCAGCTTGCGTACCCGGGCAACGACATCGTGCGAGGTCCACCCAAGTGGCTTATCGACCGGGAGAATGCCTGATATCAAGTGAGGAGCTCAAGCTCGTGGTCGAAAACCTCGACCAGGGTCGCCCGCGCACGCGAGTATGGACCGGGAATAGTGCATCCCGCGGCCTGTCGGTGGCCGCCACCATCCAGTGCGGAAGCAATTGCAGACACATCGACGCTGGGACGGGAACGCATGCTCACTCGCATCGCGCCATCCTCAGTTTCTTTAAGCAGCATGACAACCTCAGCCTCTTGCACGCCCCGAAGATACTCCGCGATGCCTTCCGTTTCGTCCACGGTGGCGCCACATTCGCGCAGCATTTGCTGGCTCAGATATGCGAAGACGATGCCGCGCACGCTATCCAGTTCGGCGGCGCTCACAACCCGTCCCCAGATATGGGCGGCCACAAATCGTTTGCTTTCGAAGAGTTGAAAGGCGATACGCTGTATGTCCGCTCCTTGCTCAACTAACTGAGCGGCGGCAACCAACGAGCCCGGAGTAGTGGCTCCATTGCGAAAAGATCCGGTGTCGCCTACCACGCCAAACAGCAGCGCATCCGCTGCCTCGGGGCCGATGCTTACCCCTAGTTCACCGAGCAGCCGGACGATGAGTTCTGAGGTCGACGATGCCGCCGCGTCCACGTAGTTCACGCGTCCGTACAAGGGGTTGGTGCGGTGGTGATCGATATTGACGATAGTGGTAGCAACGAAGCGGTGGGTGTTTGCGGTGTAGAGGTCGCCGATCCGCTCAATACTGGCTGAATCGGCGCAGATGATCAGGTCGAGCGGCTCAGAGGGTAGCTGGGCGCCTATTGAATCCGCCCCACGCAGAAAACGCGCATACTCCGGCACCGCATCGCTCAGCGCAGCTGTCACGTCTTTGCCCAAAGCTCGCAAGCCAAGCGCCAGACCCAACACCGAGCCAATGGCGTCGGCATCGGGATTAACGTGCGCCACCACAGCGATACGCTGTGCCGCTGCAACGCAGGCGCCTGTTTCAGCAATTGATTGGCTCCCCGGCAAGAGTGAGAGAGTCACGCCTCTTCACCTGCTTCGAGTTCCTGTATGATCTCCAAGATACGAGTGCCCCGAGCGATTGAGGTATCCAGCTTGAAGGCAATGTCGGGCACGGTTCGAATTCGCAACCAGTCCCCAATATCGCGCTTGATGAGCCCCTTCGCCCGGCGTAAGGCGTCCATCGTTTGCTTTTGTTCAGGTTCGTCACCGAGCACGCTAATAAACAAGGTGGCGTGCGTCAGATCGGCGTTCACCTCTACATCGGTAATGGTGACGAAGCCGATCCGTGGATCCTTGAGCTCCTCGCGAATGAACTGGCTGGCGCGACGCTGGATTTCCTCGGCGACGCGTTCCCGGCGGCGCTGGCTCATCTGTCTCTCCTCAGGACACCCTTCCGGACGGGGATCGAGCGGCAGCGGGTCTCAACGAACCCGCTGCTGCCCAAAGGCCTCGATGATATCGCCCTCTTCAACTTCGTTGAAGCCTTCGATGACGATGCCACATTCGTATCCCGACTGAACCTCACGCACATCTTCCTTGAAGCGCTTGAGGGAGGTGATGCGTCCAGTCGTTACCACCTGCCCCTTCCGCACCACACGCGCCTCATCGTTTCGAGTAATGGTTCCGTCGGTCGCGTAGCAGCCCGCGATGTTCACTCTGCCCGACTTAAAGACGGCTCTGACTTCGACATGACCCAGCACCACCTCCGCATAGACCGGATCAAGCATGCCACTCAAGGCAGTCTCGATGTCCTCGGTCAGTTTGTAGATGATGTCGTAGTACCGAATCTCAACGCCTTGCTCTTCGGCGGCTCGCCGCGCGCCGGCATCAGGCCGCGTATGGAATCCGATGATGAGCGCGTTTGAGGCCGTTGCCAGGAGCACGTCCGATTCGGAGACGGCTCCGGTCGCCGTGTGCAGCACACTCACACGCGCCACATCGGTGTTGAGTTCATTGAGTGCGTGCTCCAGTGCTTCGATCGATCCCTGCGTATCCGCCTTAATGATCAGGTTAAGCTGCTTTACATCACCTGCCGCGATCTGCGACATGATGTCGCCGACGGAACGCGTGGATGATAGTCCTTCGGCGCGCTTCTGGCGCCCGCGTTGCAGCGAGACCGCGCGGGCCATCTTTTCGTCTGCCAACACCTGAACCTTATCCCCTGCCTCGGGGACCGCATTCAATCCCAGCAGCATGACCGGTGAGCCTGGCCGGGCGGTGCGTACCGTCTTACCGCGATCGTCGAACAGCGCGCGCACCTTTCCGAAGGCGCTACCCGCCACCACGATATCGCCGGGACGAAGCGTCCCGCCCTGGACGATAACCGTCGCCATCGGGCCGCGGCTGCGGTCCATATTGGCCTCGATCACCACCCCGGCCGCGGCCTTGTCCGGATTCGCCCGGAAGTTACCGATTTCGGAGGTGAGGAGGATAGTGGTAAGCAGGTCGTCGAGCCCCTCGCCAGTCTTGGCCGAGACCGGGACCAGTTCGATATCGCCGCCCCACTCCACCAGATTTAAGCCTTCCTCATTCAGGCCAACCTTCACCCGGTCGATATTAGAATCCGGCTTGTCGATCTTGTTCAGCGCGACAATAATGGGCACATGTGCCGCTCGTGCGTGCGCAATGGCCTCCCGCGTCTGCGGCATGACGCCATCGTCCGCCGCGACCACAATGATCGCGACGTCGGTCACTTGCGCGCCACGGGCCCGCATAGAGGTGAAAGCGGCGTGTCCCGGCGTATCAAGAAAGGTAATCTTTTGTCCGTTTTTCTCCACCTGGTACGCGCCGATGTGCTGCGTGATACCGCCTGCCTCCTTGGCCGCCACGTTGGAGGAGCGAATCGCGTCCAGTAGCAGAGTCTTGCCATGATCAACGTGTCCCATGATGGTAACGACCGGAGGGCGATCCTCAAGCAAGGACTCGTCTTCGGCGGCCTCGACCTCTCGCTGCTCAACCTCTTGCAGGATGGGCGGCGCCTCGGTGACCTCAACCCCGAGATCACCGGCCACGATGGCCGCGGTCTCAAAGTCCAGCTCCTGGTTGATGGTCGCCATGATGCCGTTCTTCATGAGCGCCTTGATAATGTCCACCGGCGTGAGATGCATTCGCTCCGCCAGCTCTTTGACTGTTAATGCCGCGGGCAGCTCAACCGTGGTAGGTACAGCCAGCGCCGCTTGCCTCGGTGGGGTCTGATTCGGGGAGCGGTGATGAGTCGTCTGTCCACGACGGCCACTGCCGCCGCGTCCTCCGCGGTTTCCACCGCCTCTATACGTTGTTGCCATTCTTACCTCTCTTCGCGGCCTTTCGACCTCGTACCAGCGGCACTTCTCGTGCCACTGGGATCTCCGCCAGGCGGAGATCCCTGTAGACGTTTGATTGGCCGGACTACCTGGCCGGCCATCGCGGGTATCCGCGTAGGAACTTTGTGCACGGGAAGCGTTTCCCGAGCGTAGGTGAACAATTCATCCCAGTTAGCCGGAGAAACCGTTATATCCAGCGCATGATTGAGCGCCCGGCGTTTTTGGCCGCTCTCGAAACACTCTTGTGCGGGACAGAAATATGCGCCCCGACCGTTCTTTTTACCGGAGCGGTCAATCTCGATGCGATCGTCTGCCACGCGAACGACTCGAATTAGCTCGCGCTTGGGCTTGCTCTCGCGGCATGCCACGCATGACCGAAGGGGAACATGCTTCGGCATGGTTATTCCTCCTCCTTTGCTTCCACCGGCACCCGTGCGAGCAGCTCTTCCATGGTTGCTCCATCGTCTTCCGTGGCGACATCGGAAGATACCAGCTCACCTAAAATCTCCACGGTCGGCGTCGCCACCGCCTCCGCTTCCCGCTGCTGAGCAACCGCGTCGGATTGCTTCTTGATGTCGACCCTCCAACCGGTGAGCTTGGCGGCTAATCGAGCATTCTGTCCTTCCTTGCCGATGGCCAAAGACAGCTGGCCGTCAGGAACCGTTACCACAGCTCGTCGCTCACTCTCCGTAACGTCGACCCCCAGCACCTGTGCCGGACTCAATGCGTTCGCCACAAAGCGGCCGGGATCCTCACTCCACTGCACAACGTCGATCTTTTCACCGTTCAACTCGTTGACCACATTCTGGATGCGTACGCCACGCATGCCTACACAGGCGCCCACCGGGTCGATCCCCTCTTGACGCGCGGCGACGGCGACTTTGGTGCGCGAGCCAGGCTCGCGTGCAATCGCCTTCAACTCCACAGTTCCGTTAAAGATTTCGGGAACCTCAACCTCGAAGAGCCGGCGCACCAGTCCCCGATGACTGCGAGACACGACCAGTTGGGGGGTTCGCAGACCCCGATCAACCTTCACCAAATAGACCTTCATCCGTTGGCCAATGCGAGGGCGCTCGCGCGGCACCTGCTCTTGCTCCGGCAGCACGGCCTCCGCTTTTCCCAGGTTGACGATTATGCGATGCTGTTCCACTCGCTCAATGGTGCCATTGAGCACCTCGCCCTCGCGATTGGCGAACTCTTCGTAAATGAGGTCGCGCTCTGCTTCCTGAATCCGCTGCAGAATAGTCTGTTTGGCGGTCTGGGCTGCGATACGCCCGAAGTTGGCCGGCGTTACCTCGACTTCGATGACTTCGTTGAGGCCGGGGTGGTCGGGGTACGCCTGCGCGTCCTTCAACGAGATCTGAACCGATTGATCCTGGACCTCGATCACCACCATCTTTTCGGCGTAGACATGGAACTCACCGGTCTCGGTGTCCAGATGCACCCGCACATCCGGCACCTGGCCGTGCTCGCGCTTATAGGTCGCGCCGAGAGCACTCTCGACCGCCTCGATAATGACATCCATGGGGAGGTCCCGCTCCGCCGTGAGCGCACGTATCGCCGTTACCAATTCCGTTTTCATACCGCTCCCTCCCATGGCGAGTGGGCTTCGAGCGTGGAAAAGGCTAGTCCTCAAAAAGAACTAGCCGTTGGACACACTCCGTAAAGAAAAGAGAAGTGGGCCTAGCCGCACTTCTCACCTGCCGGATACAAACCCTCTATCGAGTACTTGATTATAGCAGATCGCCGCGTATTGCCTTCCTGGTTCAGGCTCAATTCCCATAGCTTCAGCACCTGCCGAGCGCGTTGCTCATGTTCAAAGCGGCCAGAGCTATCGCTGCTCCAGCCGCTTCTCACGGTGGGGAGATGAGGCGTGCTGAGCCAACTTCCCCTATTCAATTTTTGGGGCTCTAACCCTCTTTACTATGCGGCTCCGCATTTTCTTTCACATCAGTGGAAACACTGATCTCTGCGCCCCCGGAGAACGCCAGATATCCTCTCGTTATGTCACGTGATATAGTGAAACGTAGTTCGTCTATAGCAGAGTCTCTTTCACGCCGCATGATTGACGCCAGCCGCCTTAAATCCGTACCCACTCGCCCAGGTTGCTATCTCTTTAAGAATGCCAACGGAGAAACGCTCTACGTCGGTAAAGCAGCATCGCTGCGTACCCGTTTGCGCTCGTACTTCAACTCGCCCAATCAGCAATCCGTGAAGAACCAGGTCATGCTGGCTCAGGCCGTGGACTTCGAGACCATCGTCACCGACTCTGAGTTGGAAGCGCTGATCCTCGAGAACAACCTGATCAAGGATCGTCACCCCAAGTACAACGTGATGCTGCGCGACGACAAGCAGTACCCCTATCTCTGTGTCACGTTGCAGGAACCGTATCCGCGCGTCATTAAAGTCCGCCGCACGCGGAAGGACGGCTCCGCGTACTTTGGCCCCTACGCCGACACGCGGGCACTGAGCGAAACGGTCGGCGTCCTCAAGAAGCTGTTCCCCTATCGCTCCTGCGACCTGACGATCCCCGACGCGGCGCAGCATCCGGACCCCGTGCTCGAACGTCCCTGTCTGGAATACTTCATCAAGCGCTGCGTAGCCCCCTGTGTGCGGTATGCCGATCGCGCGACGTACATGGCCATCATTCACCAGGTGCTGCTCTTCTTGCAGGGCAGACACGACGAGGTCTTGGGACAGCTGCGCGCACAAATGGCACGCGCCGCGGAAGACATGAACTTTGAACGGGCTGCCCAGCTACGGGATCAGATCGCGGCGGTGGAACGGAGTGCCGAGCGGCAGAAGATTACCTCGGCCCGAGATTCGGACCAGGACATCATCGCCGTGGTGCAAGAGGGCGCCGATGCCTGCGTCGAAATCTTTAACGTGCGCGACGGGAAAGTGATCTCGCAGGATCATTACTTGCTGGAGGCCGCCGAAAGCGAGCCGGGTGAAGTCCTTTCCTCCTTCGCCAAGCAATTCTATGGCCGCGCCGCTCATATCCCTCGCGAGGTTCTCCTGCACCATTCGGTCGATGACTCCACACTTCTGGAAGAATGGATGACATCACTACGCGGCGGCAAGGTATCGATCATTGTCCCGGTCATCGGCGAGAAACGCCGGCTGGTGGAAATGGTAGCCGACAACGCACGCCAGGCGCTCGAGCAACACAAACTGCGCTGGATGAGCGACGAACAAAAAACGACCGGCGCGCTCCTGGAGTTGCAGGAAGTGCTGGGGCTGTCAACTCTCCCCAGCCGTATCGAGTGCTACGACATCTCAAATATCCAGGGCACTTCCGCGGTCGGTTCCATGGTGGTCTTCGAGCGCGGCAAAGCAAAGAACAACGAATATCGACGCTTTAAGATCAAAACCGTGGAGGGCGCCAACGACTTCGCCATGATGGCGGAGATGCTACAGCGCCGCTTTAAGCGCGCCGAAACCGACTCGACGGACGAGAGTTTCGGCGTACTACCAGACCTGATCATCATCGACGGCGGAAAGGGACAACTGCATGCCGCAGTGGACGCGCTCCGTGCCGCCGGCCGAGAAGACCTCATGGTGGTGAGCCTGGCCAAGCGACTGGAGGAGATTTTCATTCCCGATCGTCCCGCCTCGGTCCTGTTGCCCCGCACGTCCCAGGCGCTGTACCTGGTGCAGCGTATTCGCGACGAGGCGCATCGCTTCGCCGTCACCTATCATCGCAACGTGCGCCAGAAGCAGGCGATCACCTCGCAGATCGACTCGGTCCCGGGTGTCGGACCGTCAAAACGCAAAGCATTGATCAAAACCTTTGGATCGGTGCGGGGAATAAAGGCCGCCTCCACGGACGAGATCGCCGCGGTGCCCGGGATTACAACCGTCCTGGCCGAAACCATCAAAGAGCATCTGGGCAGCGCCAGCTAGACGCCGTCCATGCCGGAAGACGCGGACTCCCGGGAAGCAAAGGTGCTGAACGCCATGGCTCGGGAGGCGATTCGGCTTTGGGATATCCCGGAGCCCCACGTTTCCCTCCTCACACACCACTGGAACGCGATCTACACGGTCCGGGCTGGCGATGGCGAACGGTACATCCTTCGTATTGGCAAACCGAGAGTACGGAGCGGAATCGAAGTGCGCTCGGAACTGTTCTGGCTTCAATCCCTGAACGACGAGACCGACATGCTCCTGCCGAAGCCGCTGCCCGCGGTCGATGGGCGACCGTTTGTCACCCTGCGAACAGGCGATTCTTCCACAGCGCGCTACTGCGCCCTCTTCACCTGGCTTCCGGGACGAACGCTGCGTAGGAAAGCCACTCCCAACAGTGTCGAGAAGCTGGGAGGGGCCATGGCAGCGCTGCATCATCATGCGGATCGCTTTGTCGCGCCGCTGTGGTTCACCGACAGCCGGCTGGACCGCGTCTGGACCCACAGTCCGCTCGATCCCGCGACGAGCGCCGAAACACACCCACTGCTCACCCCTCGACTTCGCGTCCTGGTGCGACGAGCCGCGGAACGGACGCAGGCGGAACTGGACCCCCTGTATGAGAACTCTTCTGGTGCCCGGTTCTTGCACGCGGACATGCACCTGGGAAACGCCAAGCTTCACCGAGGCAAGCTCGGCATCCTCGACTTCGATGACAGCCTCTGGGGTTTCCCGATCCAGGATATCGGCATCACCCTCTTTCACCCGGCTCGCTACGCCGAGCCGGATCAGCTTCGACAGGCCTTTCGCACGGGCTACGAACGAACCCGCCCATGGCCGGAAAGGTACGAGGGCGAGGTGGAATACCACATCGACGCCCGCCTCCTCGACATGATCGGCCTCTTCGCCGCGCCGGAAAGCGACCGCGACGTGGGATGGCTCGGACAGTTTCTGGCAATGGCGGAAAGAAGATTCGCCGATTGACCGCCAGACATCAACGTGGCTAGACTCTATTGCGAGGGCGGCTAGCTCAATTGGCAGAGCAACGGACTCTTAATCCGTGTGTTGGGGGTTCGATTCCCCCGCCGCTCACCACGTCCCTCTCGTCGTTTTCCTTGATCTGGCGCCATTTCTGAACGTTCCCCGCGATTGTCTGGGTGATCGCCTAACGGCGGTTTTGATCGTTTGACGGCAGAACTGACGGCAATTCGTCCCGATACCTGTCGTGGGAACCCTTATCCGTCGTCTCTGAGTGCGGTTGCCCATCGATGCTGTCAGCCTGGCTCTTCGCGTGCTGAGCCTCATCTACCGGCTTCCCCTCATCGGCATCGTCCTTTGCCTCGAAGAGCTTGTCCATCTGGGCCGCGATCTCCTGATGCATCGATGGCAGCACGTGACTGTACGTGTCGAGCGTGAGGAGGATGGAACTGTGCCCCAGGAGCTCCTGGACCTTTTTGGGGTGGGTGCCGAGACTCAACAGGTAGGTTGCAGCCGTATGTCGAAGATCGTGAACTCGCACCAGCGGGAGTCCTGCTTTCTCCAGGTCGCGATGGAGCGATCGCCAAATGTTGTTGGGCGCGAGCGGCCGCCCGCTCCGGGTGCAGAACACCATGACGTTGTCGTTCCACGATCGTCCAGCTGCTCCCCATGCAAGCTTTTGCTGGTCCCGATGCTGCCGCAGGACCTCGACGGTGCGCGATGCCAGGTAAACAGACCGGCGACTACGTCCGGTCTTTGGCTCGACCAGAACTAACCCCTTACCCAGCTGCCACTGGAGCGTCTGCTGTACTGTTAGCACACCGGCCGTCAGATCTACATGTCGCCACTCGAGTCCGGTTGCCTCACCGATCCGCAGACCTGTGGTGCAGAGGAGCACCCAGAGGGCATGCAGGTCGCTGCCTTCCGTACTTGTGAAGAGCTTCTGCACTTGCGTTGGCGTGAGCGGCTGCATCTCTCGGCGCGGTGATCGAGGCGGCGTGGCGGCTGCCGTCGGAGCCTGAGCCAAAAGACCCCATTTCACCGCCTGACGCAGTGCCGCCCGAAGCACGCGGTGGGCCTGGTCAACGCTGCGAGGCGACAGGCCATCCTTCAGGAGCTCCCCATAGCAGTGCTGAACGTGACCCGGGCGCAGTTTGTCGAGCCGGATGTAGCCGATGTACTTGCCCACGCGGCGGACATTGAGTGCGTACGACTCGTAGGTGCGCGGCCGAACAGACATGCGGACCTGGTCCTCGAGCCAGTGGTTCAGGTAGTCGTTCACGCGTTGACTCGGCTCGGCCAGGAGCTGGCCTTGCTGTTGCGCATGAAGAGCCTCCGAAAGCTTACTCTGCACCTCGCGCCGCGTCTTGCCGTAGATCCGTTTACGATGACCTCCTTCTAGGGATATGGCTGCTTCCCAGCGACCGTCTTTTCGTTGGTAGATGGTACCTTCACCGTGTCCGCGCACGGGTATCCTCCTTTCGGTCCTCGAGTTGCTGCGCGATCCACCTCTCGAGCGCGGACTCCGGGATGCGTGTTGCACGACCTATTTTGATGACTACGAGCTCTCGCTTTGCAATGAGCTCGTAGACGGTCGTTCGGCCGACAGCGAGTCGCCGAGCGACCTCCTTGACGGTCAGGAATGTTTCAGCCATGGTGCCCTCCTACACCTATCCAGATCGACTCACGTTGTCCAGAGGCTGCATCCGGTCCATGAGGATCCGGCCCGCTAGCGGACAGCCAGCGGCGACGGTCATCGAAGTCCGCATCTGGCGGCCGCCAGATGCGTCCGAGCAGGCCCTGCTGGTTGCTCGGGTCGTCGCTGTGCCAGCGGCAGGTAAGGAGCAGTGGGAGAGGCTGCGGCTGGCCCACGGCAGCCACCTGCGCGGCTCGGGCGACCCGCCGCTCGGTCGTGTTATCAGCGGCCACGACCAGGATCGTTGGATAGCCGGGGTAATCCCGCTCGAAGCGCCGGTTCAGCCCATAGGCGTAGTAGGCCGCGAACTTCTTGGCGTAATCACGCGCGTTGAGCGTGCCACGATCGAACTCCAGGAAGAAGCCATGCAACCAACCACGGCGACGGTAGAGACCGTAGCCATCGGGCCGCAGATGGGAGCGGCTGCAGGCGGCCGCGTTCTGCCACTCCACCACGGCGTCGTCGCTCCCTCGAGCGGCAAGCTGCCGTGCCATACCGTAGAGACGAACGAAGAGCGCGTCGACACCCCGGGTATGGGCCAGGTGCTGCAGGAGCTTGCGCCGGGCGCCGAGGGGATGATCGGGGCCACCTCCTGCCAGACCCAGCTCCCGGATCGCCACCGCCAGGGAGAGCCCCCGACGGGTGGCGACGAGTTCCAACCCGTCCGCGGTCAGCTCAGCCAGTTCCGGGGTCCCATCGCCAGTCTCGTCTGCCCCGACCAGCGATATCCAGCCCCGCCGGATCAGCCGGTTGCGTCGCGATCGGACCCGCTCCGCCTCCCACCCCAGCACGACCGCCAGCTGCTCTCGATCTAAAAACGGGTGATGTCCGAGCAGATCCAGGAGTGCATGATCGCTCGGGGTGAGCCGAAGCACTCGCGTCCCCAGGTCATCAGCGCTACATACTCGCCCGGGCACGATCAGAGCATTGCCGACGGGACGGGGAAGCGGTCGGTGCGTCGCCGGAGGACTGAGCGGACGCCACGGGATCCATTGGATAAGCTGATCGGGCGAGAGCGCCTGATCCAGTGCCTCGAGCCCGGTGAAGCCGGCATCGAGCTCACCCCAGACGGTAATCCGCGCACGGAGCGGCACATCGCGCCGGGCTCGTCTCACCTCCCCCAGGAGCGCCTCCCATGCCTCGGCCCGTCTCCATCCCGTCGTGGTCACGAGCAGGAGAGGGAAGGTCCGGTACTGCCCGTGACGGAGGCCGACCAGATGGCCGAGAACGGGGCGGTAGAGCCGCAGGGGGAAGCTCCCCTGGTCGGGGAGCAGGAGATACGCGCCGTGGCCGTCATCCCAGGAGAGCGCGGCGTAGGCGGGCAGCGTGACAGAGACAGGGGCCTTGGCGGTCGGACGCCGGTAGCGACGCCGCCAGGGACGCTCCCAGGCGAGGAGGCAAGGTTGACCCGGCCGCGAGGCGGCAAGCGTCCCCAGGAGGTCATAGGTCGCAACGAGCTGGACCAGTCTCGGCAGGAGGGCGACAAGGTTGTTCGCGCGAAGATGGAGTCGCACGACCAGATGATCGAGGTCGATGTGGCGGTCGAGGGCGATGGTGGCAAGGCCCAGGTCGGTCAGGTAGAAGAGCTCAGGTGATCGGCCATCGTGGAGCGGGAGCTTGATGGCGGCGACGAGGCCATCGTGCCTGAGGCGCGCGAGCGAGCGGTAGACAGTCATCCGGCTCCCCGCCGTGAGCTGCTCCAGGACCCGTTCGGAGGCCAACGGCAGACGGACCAGGAAGAGGAGGATGCCGCGTTCGTCCTCCCTGCCCTGCAGCGACCGGGCAGTCTCTTCCGCGTCCCGCCAGTGCAGTCGCTCGCTCACGACGCCTGCTCCTCGCCGATTGGTTTCGGCCGTTCCGGCACCGTCGGGGACTGAGTATCCTCCGCCAGTACCTGGCCCGTGGCGGCATCGAAGAGTGGGTGCTGCCGCATGGAAGGTTCTGCCGGCTGGTTCCGGTGCTCACTTCGTTTCCGCTTACCGGCTACCGGTCCGGTCCCCTTGTCGGCCTTTCCCTTCCCGTCCTTCGGCTGCTCCGCTTGTCGCACGTCCTCCGGCCATGGTTTACCACTGGCGACGATGCGATCGAGGGTGGCCTGGAGATCATGGTCCACGGCGGCTCGGTCCCGACCAAAGCGGGTGGCAGAGGCGAGGGCCAGACGTCGGCAGAGAGCCGGATCGCCCGGCGGCGGCGGATCGAGCTGCACCCAGAAGGTGGGGAGGCGCTCGCCGCTGGCGGAGAGCTTGACGTAGCACTGGTGCTCGCCCAATCCCACCAGGTCTTGCTCGTCCACCTCCCCGCCGAGCTCTGGTACCAGGTAGCGGGCATCCTCGGCACTGGTATGGAAGGCGAAGAGGCCGTCGAGGTTGCTGAACACCTTGGAGCGAAGAGCACGATCCTGTTCCCGGCCCAAGGCCTCGAGCGTGGCCAGGCTCTGCGTCGCCAGGACGAGATTTGCCCCGTACTTGGCAAGCTCAGAGAGGATGGCATCGTAATCCGCCCCCGGCATGCTGTGAAACTCGTCGACCACGAGCACCATCGGTCGGCGCTGACGAGCCTCGAGGGCAGCCTGCTCGGCAATGCCCAGGGCGACCAGGTTGAGGAGGGTGGCACCGAGAAGGGCGGCCGTATCCTCGCCCACCACTCCCTTGGCCGTGTTGACGATGACGATAGCACCGGAACGGATCCAGCCGAGGGGATCCACCGTGGAGCGGGGTTGACCGACGATAGCTCGGGCGGCGTAGCTCCCGGCATACTTCTGGACCTTGGTCTGAACCGGATTGACGATCTCGGTGGCAAGGCGCCGGTCGAGGGAGTCGAAGTACTGCTCCCACCAGGCCTTGATGACGGGATCGGTCACTAACTTCAGGAGACCTTTCCGGAACGGGTAATCGACGAACAGCGCCGGAACCTGCAGAACGGTGTACTGCTCGCCGCGACCGCCCGGACCCTTGGCGCAGATCGCTGCGTTGGCCTCGTACAGCGTGAGGAGGGCGTAACGGAAGGCATCCTCCATCCGAGGTCCCCAGTAGCCTTCAAACTCGTGGCGAAAGACGGCCAGGCAGTTACTCACCGCCTTGTCACGGTTCCAGCCGAGGCCCACGTCGAGGAGATTGAGTCCGAAGGGACGCTCCCGCTGGGAGACGTCGAGGTAGACGATGGCATCCTGCCTCCCGGGTGGAACGAGACCGAGCGCGGCCTGGGCCAGGTCGCGGTGGGGATCAATCAGCACGAGCCCAGCCGGCATCCCTCCCGACCGGTGCGCCTCCATCGCATACTGCGCCAGGCGCAAGAGGAGGGAGGATTTCCCTCGCCTGGTCTTCGCCACAAGCAGCAGGTGCCGGCGGAGGACGTCATCTGGAATCGAGACTGAGACGGTTTGGCCCTGGCGCGTAGACACGCCGATGCGACAACCACGGGCGACACTGTAGGGCAACGGGAGCAGTCGCCGGGCGGTCGTGCGCTCCAGCAGGGGCACGTCGGCCTGGGCCTGTGGCAGGTGCCAGAGCCCAGCCAGCTCGCGGCTGTTTAACACCATGGAGCCGCGAGTCGACGGTGGGGAGGCGAGGTCACGCAGATCGCGTCCTCTGAGGTCGAGGGGGCGGGGGGTGAGGCCGTTGCCGGAGGCGAGGTTGAACTGACGGTAGGCGGCAGTGAGACGATGGAGGCGCTCCTCGACCGCATCCCTGGGGACGGAGGTCGGGGCAATGATCGCCAGCCGAACCTGAGCGAGATAGGCGATGCGGCTGACCTTCTCCTGGACCAGACGCATGTCGTAGATGGGACGGCTCGTCAGATGCCGTGCCAGCCAGATGAGGGCGGGGACGCCCAGCAGCAGGGCAAGGATAAGGAGGCCCAGGTGGGACCAATCCCCCAGCCGGTACCAGCGATACGCCTGCACCGACAGGGTGCCAGCCATGAGCAGACCGCCCAGGGCAAACACCTGCGTGAGTGAGGTGTCGCCGCGTCCAGCTGCGTGTTCGGAGGCCAGCGGATGTTCGACGGCCAGCCGCAGATAGTCATGGCACCAGTCGTCGGCTGCCGGTCGCAGCACCAGCTGCGTCAAGCCGCGCCAACCATCCGGCAGATCGTCCAGGGCGCCCAGGATGCCCAGCACGGGATCGGCCTGAGCGCTGCGCATGGCGTCGACGTCCGAGTCTTGGAAGGTGCGGAGGGGCAGATAGGCCGGGGCACGAAGGACCAGCCTGCAGGCCGCAACCTGCTCGTCGGGCCCGATTCGGGCGGGATCCAGACCGGGATAGTGCTCCACATCGAGCGGGCGCAGCTCAGTCTGGGGATAGGCTACCGCCACCTGGCTCTCGAGGTGACGACGCATGGCGACGCTTCCCGCCCGGGCCAGGAACCAGCGGGCACTGTGGGAGGCGGCAATCTCCAGACTGAAGGGCTCCGGCAAGGAGATGGCAGCGATAAGATTCTCCGCCGGGGTGATGGTCGCCATGTTGGTCCGCGGCGTCACAATCTCCACCAGCTCACATTTGAGCGCGGCAGGCTCTCTATCGCGCCGCCACATGGCGATCCTCCTCCCGCTCGACACCGTCTGCCCCTGGCTGCTGCCGCGCCCGTTTCTCCTGGATCACCCGGCCGATAGCCCAGTACTCCTCGAGGACGGACTCGAAATCCTCACAGCCACAGCGTCGCCATGGGCGATTCGTCACCGCCTCGGCAAAGGTAATCGCCTCACGGGATCCCCAACCAAGGAGTCCGCCAAGCCGCAGGACAGCGGCACGCAGCTCTGCCCGGCGCCGCCGTCCGTCCCGGGTGTTCGTATCATTCATGGTGATTCTCCGCGCATCGCTGCTGACGTGAGGTCGTCAGCAGCTCAAAGAACTGCTGTCTCCCATTGGGTTCGCAGGCCAGATCGTTGAGGTCGCACCCATCCGGAAGCCGAAGAGGGCAGAAGCGAGGCCCCAGGATTCGGCCAAAGCGCTCGGCCGCTTCCTGCCCGGCCTCATCACCGTCCAGCACCCCGTAGATCACCTCGGCTCGGGCCAGGAAGCCCAGGCGGTCAGGGGGCAGGTAGGTGCCGCAGGGACTGAGGGTCGGAAGCTTCCAACTCACGGCGGTCAGGTAGTCGAAGACGCCTTCCACCAGGAAGACGGCACGGCGACCGACGGCTCGTTCGAGACCCAGGACGGGCCGCTCTCCGCTCAGCGCCAGGTACTTGGGGCGATGTGCGTCTCCCTGCAGATCACGACCGATGAACCAGAGGCACTGCCCCGCCCGGACTTCCGGCACGACAATTCGGCCGGTCAGGAACTCGGCCAGGAGATGTCCGCCATCTCCATGTCCCGGCTGACGCAGCAGGCCCAGCTCCTGGGCGGTGCAGAGGCCAGAGCAGCGGCGGAGGTAAGCCTCCAGCGAGTGCCCATCGGCATATCCCAGGCTGCAGCGGCGAATCACCGAATCGGGGATGCCGCGCGCACGCAGGTAGTCCAGGGCACGCGGTTCCCGCCAGAGAGTGTGCTGGTAGAGGGCACAGGCGGTATTCATCACCACCTGCTCCTCCAGCGTCAGGCGATCCCAGCGCCGCTCCCGCTGCGGTGAAGGTGCGGAAGCCCGGACCGGTGGATGGGGCGGTAACCCAACTAGCCGCTGGCAGGCCTCAACAAAGCCCAGGTGCTCCTGACGTCGGATGAAATCGATGGCGTCGCCGCCCACCGAGCAGCGATAACAGAACCACCGCTGGCTCTCCGGATATACGTGGAGATTGGGCCGGCCACCGTCGGCATGGAAGGGACAGCGACCGACCAGCGACCGGCCGACCGCTCGGAGCTCGATGCCGTAACGAGCCACGACCTCGGTGACTGGGTACTCCCGCCGCAGTCGCTCAATGTCGTAGCGGGTATTCATGTGGGATGTCATCACTCACCGCCCTCGCCACTCAGCCGGTGGCGGCGTACCTGGTTCCTCTTGCCACCCTCCGTCTCCCCATCGCCCTGCGCCAACTCGCGGGGCGATGTAGTAGCGAGCCGGTGCTCCGCGGGGCTGGCCTCGATCTTGAGCGCGACGTGGCTGCCTCGGGCGAAGAACAGGCCCTCGCCCTTGCCGGCCGCCAGCAGGAATTGACGCTCCTCGGCCGAGAGCCGGAAGGCCTGGACCACGGGATCGATGATGGCGGCGTCCTGCTTCATGAGAAGCTTGAGCGCGGCATTGGCCAGCACCGTCCGGCCGTGGTCCACAGCCAGGAAGTCGGCCACATCCTGCGTGATGGTCACCAAGCCCAGGTAGTACTTGCGGGAGCGACGGGCCATGCTGGCCAGAAAGGCGCCGCCCTCCGGGTACTGCACCAGACTCCAGGCCTCGTCGATGATCAGGAGTCGAGGACGGCGGGAGCGGCGAACCTGATTCCAGACGAAGGTAGCGATCAGGTGGACGCCCAGCGGTCGCAGCTCCGGCTCGAGCGCCTGGATGTTGAAGACCACCAGGCGACGGTCGAGCGCCACATCAGTGGGGGCGGAGAAGAGACCGGAGAGGGAGCCCTCAACGTAGCGCTGCAGGCGGGCCGTCAGGCTCATCGCCACCTCCCCCGGTGTATCCGCCAGCACCGCATGCAGGTCGCGCATGAGCGGCGCCGGACCATGCTGCGTCGAGACCTCGTCCGTGATGCCGGCTGCCGCATAGGTCTCATAGAGGGCGCGGTCGAGGAGGGCACGTTCATGGGAGGTGAGCCCCTGCCCTGGCTCGGCCAGCATAATCTCCAGCAGGGCCAGGAGCGCCGCGACCTGCTCCGCCAGCGGATCGCGCGCCTCCTCGTCCTGGTCTGCCGGCGGCAGATCGAAGGGGTTGAGGTGCTGCGCCGAGGAACTGGCCAGACGCACGTACTGTCCGTCAACGGCGGTACAAAGGGCGCGATACTCGTCCTCCGGATCGATCACGAGGAAATCGACACCGAGCAGAAGGTTGCGCAGCGCCATCAACTTAGTGAAATAGCTCTTGCCCGCGCCGGAGGTGGCGAAGACCACCATGTTGGCGTTCTCCAGACTTTCGTCAAAGGGATCGACGATGACCGGCGAGTGATTGTGCCGGGCGATGCCGTAGAGGACGCCTCGCTCCATGGTCAGGCTGCTGGAGGAGAAGGGGAACATGGTGGCGACGGAGGAGGTATCGAGGTTGCGGTACAGGAGCAGTTGGTCCTGCCCCTGTGGCAAACATGACT
>JAABUH010000081.1_pt1 | contig 134997 bp, 161 predicted proteins | sample 5559121 | NCBI WGS metagenome assembly JAABUH01 (sample SAMN10711871, study PRJNA513364) | rock metagenome | isolation source: Antarctica rocks | place: Antarctica: Victoria Land, Battleship Promontory nord | collected 2015-12-28
CTGTGCAAGAGGATCAGTTGCTAGCATGCATATTATGCAAGTAATGACCATATGCGCTTCAATTAAGTAAGAGAAGTAAAGTGTCCGAACTTCTGGTGATGTCCGAACATCACGTGGTAATGAGTACGGTACATCCGCCACATGTCAACCTCGGTGTCGCAAAATTGAATTCCCCCCTTTTATCCCAAGAACCCCATTGACCCCCCGCCGCCCATCTTGCAAACATCTTCTTTTTCTAGGGTACATGGTCTTCGCGTTTTGATATTTCTAGTCAAGGAAGAGTTGAACGGTTGAGAATGTCAAGAAGTCTGTAGTGGGAATTCAATTGGTAGTATTAGTACGCACTCGGCTTCTTGGGAATCAGCGTGTCAGTAAAGAGTTGAGCGGGATTCTACGGGTGTCTCGTTACACCAAGAAGCATCCACAACAATGGATGCGTGGACGGTGTTACAGCAATATCCGTACGTATGACATTACGTCACGTCGTTATGAGCTGATCGGTGTCGTCTCTGCACACTGGTATCAACATCTACATCTCGCCCTTTCTTTCTGCACGTCCATTTCCGCCTCCGTCGTCTCCTACCTACCTTTTCAACCAAACAGCCAATCTCACCAGCAAAGAGCATGGCTTGATACAGAACTCTTCTATCACCCTATCCTTCCGTTTCAGACCCCAGAGGACTGGTTGCTGTGGCGGACGAAAGTTAGTGAGGGGATGAGCGAGGAGGAGGGTTGGCAGTGGGTTCAAAGAGAAGCGATTTTGAAAGGAGGTCATATGCCTAACGGCGGCGGATTTTTGACTCAACCAACTGAGGGGGTGTATCATTTCCAATATTCGTATCCACAAGGTGAGCGATGGTCCCCTCTCAAACTGACGGAGTCTTCCCCTTAACCGATCATTCTTTTCTGACTGTGCTGGTGTTTTTGCGCGACAACGTCCCTGTACTTCGCAAACTTTATCATGATGAACTTTTGATCTTACGCGTGGGCTATCGTTCTACATAGCTCCAGCTTTGAGATTTCCTATTCCGCCAATACCGTTGAGGGAGAGGACACGACAGCCTAATGCAGCTCAAAACACCGCGAAACGCCATGGCTGTCCGATTGCGGAAATGCCGAGAGTTTCTTGTGTGGTCACGTGATGCCCTTTCATTCTTCTTTTACTGGATGTGGCGCTTTTTCTGGCGATCCGATTCTCAAAAGGTGGACTCGTGCTGATCTTGCTTTTCTATCGCAGCTTCTCAGCAAATTTACAGGACTCGACATGAGCCGGAGAATCATGGAAATGTACAGATGCAAGATATTCTACCTGCACAATCTATACCTGTCAAGATCGAAGGGACAGAACATCCTGCTGCAGCAGGTCCAAGCACAAATGGGACCCCACTGTAGGTTGTCCATTGCGCACCCACGGAACTCGAGAATGACCATTTGTTCAGGTCCGTCCATGTCATAGCCTCTCCGCCTCCCCCTCCTCAATCGCCACAGAAACGGTCACCTGTACGAGCACGGGACAATTCGCCTTTCTCTGATCTGCAACCACCGAGCGCAACGATATCTACGTTTGCGAATCACCTCAACCCCGTCCCGCTGTTTGTCGGCCCATCGCAGACGAAGAGACCTCTGAGCCCGCTCGCAATGCCTGTAGTAACAGCAGCAAATTCCGGCGAGCCATCAAAGCCAAAGCGATCTCGCATCGATTCCTCTTCTATCGACCGGTTGCCGAACCCCCCACCGAAGCGGAAGAGCTCTGACGACGTCAAGCCGACCATGCCGGGTCGCAATGGTCTGGCTCAAGCTGGTCCGTCGACGAAGGAGTTACCGACCATGTCCATGTCATTGATCCGTGCTTTAATCACACGCGATGCTCTCCAATCCAGCAAACCTTTGATGCTATTCAAATCACTTCGCACTCGAATCATCAACGGCGACGACGCGCTTCCACCTCTCTTTGTCCCTAATCCTGGTCAACTGCGAGAAATACTCTCCGCTTTGGCAGATCATGCTACCAGCGAGTATCTGCGCAATATGGCGGATGATGACCGGTATACAAACGTCATTCAGAAGTGGCTCAGGAGTTTTGCGAAAGATCCAGAAGAGTGGGAACCGGCTATAGTCCCGATGCTAAGGGTATGACCATCAAGTCCACTGTATCGCCCCCGCTAACCCGGCCGACAGGTCCTCACACGGACAGATATGGCGGTCAATTACCTGGCCGAGTATCAATTTGGTAAGGTGGCGAAGATAGTATTCAATAAGGCGTCAGAGAAGGGTAAGCGTCGGATGACCATTCTCGATGCTAGGAGATGCATTAGACCATGTATGGCTTGTACTGGACTGATCTTTGTGTTCTTCTTTGTGCACGTATAGGCCTCGCGAGCAGACACGAGATTGCCGATGCGTATTACGCCTACAAATCGTGGATCCAGGACAAGCTTTTACCGATGAATCGAACCGTTCCCAAACCGAATGCGGATCATCCTGGTGCGCATGTTTTGTTCCGGAATACTTGCTATGCTAAAACCCCTTCTTGCAGCTGCGAAGAAACGAAAAGTCGAAGATGGTTCGACTCCCGCTGCGAGCGGAGTCAAACAAGAGCCAGGTTCTTCGACATCCACTCACCCCGCAATAGCAGCTGCCAATCGCGCCGCGGCGGTTCCGAAACCTGCCCCCGTCATCGTCAAGAAGGAACCGGGAAAAGCTGCTGTTACCGATATGTCTTTCTTCGGTGCACCAGCGGTTTCGACCTCGATGAAGCCTAAACACAAGCTTCCGGACATCAAGAAGCGTGAACCGGCGGTCCCGACCATTTCTACGACGAATGCTGCCGGATCATCAAGTCTATTGTCAGCGACCATGTCAAAACTGCTCAAGAAGGCCGATTCCCCGATTCCCACTTCAGCTCCACTCTCCGCCGGTCCTCTCGACATCGTACTGAAACAAGAGGTCAAACTCAATAAGAAAGGTCATACGGTCAAATTCAAGGACTCCATACCCGAAGGGGGAGCGCTCGAATCTATCCGGGAGTTCACCCAAGCACCACATGAGCATTACGATGCGCCTTGGAAAGTCGAGGATGACGTTCATGGCATGAGTACGCATCAGCTGGATATGGATGAAGGGAAGGCTTTGCGGGCGGCTGAGGGGATCGAGGAGGTCATCGACTGGTATGAACCGGATGGTAAGTTCAGCTCGCTTAGATCTCACCCTGACTGACGATTCTACAGTATACAACGACAGTTCGGACGCTCAGAACCTTAAGACCGATGAAGTAGCAGAGCAGGAAGCGCGAGAACGAGGGATCCTAGCGATCTCATACCCACCGGGAATGGTACCACCTGAACCGACCGAGACTGGTGTCCGGATCATCGCACGCGGACCCGACACACGAACATGGGATATCCGACCACCTCAATCCGCACCAAACGTACCCGCAATAGCTCCAGCCCCGTCCATAGCAGACCTACTGGGCCAGATCAACCCGAACCTTCTCGCTCCTCAGCCTGCTCCAGCTCCGGAATATCCGTTTGCTCAGCCAGAGGCTACGCAACCCCAATACCCATATGGCGGCTATCCAGAACCACAACCTCCTGCTCCACAATCTGGGTGGGGTGTACCAGTACCATATCCCGATGACAGACCAGGTTGGGGAGGGCAGAACAACTATCAGCGGAACTATGATCGAGATGATCGAGGGGGAGGAAATCGACAGAATGGGTTCAAAAGGAGGATCAACCCTGGTGGGGGATTCAAGTCGAAGGTCTGCAAATTTTGGCTTAAGAATGAGTGAGGCGTGTCAATTGTGCGCGAAGAGATGTCGGTTGGCTGATGATGCGACAGTTGTAAGGCGGGGGACGAGTGTACATATCTTCACACTTACCGTATGTTGTTCTCGAGTTTAGTGAAGCAAGAAGCTGATAATCACTAGAATAACAACTTTGTTTGCGTCTTGGTCTTGGGCTCGATTATGCATGTGTTGCCATCACTTGCTTAGAGCGAACCCCACCGGGAATAAGCATCCAGATCGTGGTCGGCTGCAAGCTGTAAGACTGCGGTGCCCAGTGTTAACCTAAGATGCATTCAATCAAACCAACCTTCCCTCAACAGTCCTCTCAACCTCCCGCTTAGCTTCCACCTCCCCCTGACTCCCACCAACATAACTCCTCCCACTAGCCAACCCATCCTCCCCACCAAACTCCCGAGTCAACCCATGTCTCCCCCCCGTCTCATCCCGCCCATAGTCCAACACCTGCTTCCCCTCCCTCTGCAAATCCTCAACGCCCCGCTGCAAACTCTCCACGACCTGTTTCCCCTCCCTCCCAATCACCTCGACAATCTGCGTCGTCTCCCTCCCAACCTCCTCCACAACCTCCTCCGCAACCTCCTTAACTTCCCCACCCAACCGCCCGCCCAACTTCCATCCTTCGTCAACGACCGCCATCCCCGCCGCAGTCCAATTCATCTCTCTCACAGCGAATAAAGAACGAGAGAGAGCTAGATTCCATCTCGATCGAAGAGTTTCGGAGAAAGGTCGTACGAAAGGACGGGTGGTGTGAACGGAGGGACCTATGTAAGAAGATGATGCTGGGACGAGTGAGGGGTCTAAGGCCGTTCTGAGGAGATGGGAGGAGTTATGTAGCCTGTAAGGAAGGACTCAGATCTGTCAACTTCCTTGATCTTCAGTTGAAAAGGCGGTAAACAAGCGAACGAAGGGAATAGGTCGTATTGGTCAGAAGGGTAGAGTGGATGGATGAAGATAGGATCAAAAAGAAGCGATGAGGGCGATGCTATCAACTCACTCGGACCGTAAGGATGAGGTCGAAGCGGAGATGAAGGTTGAGATGGTATAATAGACCGCGGCGGCAGCGAGTACACCTGATCCCGTACCAAGGATGAAGCCGGCCATGGTGGACGCCCAGATGGGATTGGCCTGTGGTGGATTATGGAGTTGAGCAGAGTAGATCAAATGATCAAAAGTGTTGACAATGTAAAAGATCCTGCGAAGGTTGAAACCGGTTCCTGTAAACATAGACGGACCTGCCCCGCAAACTCTTGGATGCGGGATTAAGGCCATGCTGTATCCTGTATGCATCTCTTTTCTATTGCTCTGGCCCTTCTCCCGGTCCATCCTCACCCATCTCCCCACCCATGGTCTGCACCCCTCCACCACCACCACCACCACCACCACCACCCTCCTCACCCGGCCGTCGAGCAGAGACTATGTCGTCTACCCGCAGCAATAATGTCGCAGACTGACAATATCAGCAGAGGGCGAAGGAGGCAACGTAAGACACACTTCGATGGCAGTCTTCAGCGTCTGTATCTTGACGCTCGCCGATTCCAACAGTCCGTATTCCTTCATATCCGTGACCTTCCCCGTATCACCATCCACACCAAACAGATGTTGTCCATCAGCGTGCTTAGCCTGAATACCAGAATCAGCCCATATCCTGAAGCGAGGAGAGGAATCCACCTACTCTCAGCTCTGTCAACGTCCGAATCGCGTTGCCTCCGCAATTCTGCACCAGTGTCCGCGGGATCACCTCCAGAGCATCCGCGATCGCCTTGTAAGGCGCTCCAGCAACTCCAGGCAATGTCTTCGCTTTCTCCCCGAGCGCAACAGCGATGGCCATCTCGGTCGCACCTCCCCCTGGCGCAAGGATAGGATTAAAGACTACGTTCCGAGCGACTGACATGGCGTCTGCGAGGTTCCGATCGATCTCGTTGAGAATATCCTTTGAGGGACCTCGTAGGAGGATGGTGCACGCTTTGGGCGACGTGCACTCGTCTAGGAAGGTGAAGTATCTGGAAGATGGTCAACAATGTGATAGAGTAGACGGAAACAACCAACTCATCGCCCAGCTTATCGACATGGAACAAGCCACACTCGGTCCCGACATCAACATCTCGAAGGTCCTCGACCCGGTTCACAATCGTGGCACCAACAGCTCGGGCGATACGATTGTTATCTGACTTTCGCACTCTTCGGATGGTAGTGATATTGGATTTGAGCAGGTAGTGTTGAGCGAGATCTAAAAGCAGATCAGCTGCCTTTCGCTTAAGTTCGAGCGGAACCCACCTGACACGCCCTTCTCGGTGAAGACAAGATCCGGCTTGAACTCAACGATCTTATCGCACATCGCCTTGATCTGCTCCTCCTCGATTTGAAGTACCCGATTCCAATCTTCCTCCTTCGTGATCTCAATATTTGTCTGACTTTCTCCCTTCTTGTACTCAAGAGGGCAATCCAACAACACGATTCTAGGGTTCTCGATCCGTCTCCTCATCTTGGGATGTGTAACATCCTTGTTGATCATCACTCCACTTAGGACTCGGCAATCCTCAATCTCGCCTCCTGGTACCTTCTCGACTCGAGCATACCGCTTGATATCAACCGTCTTGATGTTGAGCGAGCCAGCACCCTTATCACCACCGACCAGCCCATTCTCCGCTTCCGCAGTCACGGCCACCGTCCGCACTGCTTGGAGTGCGAGCTTGCACATGAGGTCTGACCATCTCGAAGAGAACTTCGTCCCGATGGATGTTTTGATCAAAGCGAGCATTTCGGTTTCAGACGAGATGTTGACGGGAATGGAGATTTTGGCTATTGTTTCGAGGGCGTCGTTAAGAGCGGCTTTAAAGGCTCGAATGATGACGACGGGGTGGATGTTTCGCTCAAGCAGGGGTAAGGAGTAGGCCAAGATCTCTCCAGCTGCGCGAAATGTCAACGTTGACCAAAGATGGGGAAATCAGTATAGCGAACCCAATATGATGACACTGGTAGTCCCGTCTCCAACCTCCTCATCCTGAGTCCGAGAAAGCTCGATCATTGATTTCGCAGCAGGATGGGCGACGTCAATCTCTCGGAGAATAGCATGACCGTCATTTGTCAGGCTGAGCTCGTCAGCACTGCTCGTCTTGAAGCCAAATTGACCCACAGGATACCGCCCATGGGGTCAAGGATCATCTTCAGCATAGCCTTTGGTCCCAGACATGTGCGTATCACATCCGCGACGGTCTAAGAGAGCTTTAGTCAGCAGTATTTACCCAGCCAGACTAGGGCAGGAGCACCGTGATCTGGGAAGCTCACCTTCGCTGCGATGATGTTGGCTGTCTGGGCTTTCCGTCCTGATTGACGCTCAGGTCCGGTGTCTGGTATTCGTTAGCGTCGGGACAAAGAATCCATAGAAGCAAGGCTAAGTCTCTTGTACGACAGGCTGACTCACTCATCATGATGACCGGCATCCCACCAGGCATAGACATCTTGCTCGAAACCTACTTGGCGAAAGTTGATTTTGAGGGAAGAGAAAGGGTTGAGTTCGAACTCGGGAGGATCGGACGACAACGCTCAAATACGTGTTAAGATTAGGTCAGGGGCAATCCTGTCTGTTGACGAGGAAGTCAAGGCGTAGTAGCGAATAGGACCTTGACACTACAGTATAAAGATGAAGATTTCGGAAAGGCAATTCGTCGTGTCCCCAAACGCGAAACCTCGCGACATGAGGTGATACCATACGCCACGTCATGACACTTACCCAGCGAATTGTACCAGATCTCCCTCCCTCAAAGTCCTCTGAGTAGCTAGCCTCTGCATCACCCATGGCTCGCCATGAGGCCAACGACAAAACTCCTCCGGCGTAGCACCTGGAAAGGCCAGTCATCCTCATCCTTTCTTTTCTTTCTCCTCTCAAGCTGAATGAACGTCCTCCCTCAGGCCCCTACTTCACCGCCTTCCCCTCTCTCACAACATCCCTCAAAAACAACACCCCAATCTACACCAAATCCAGAGCATGCACCATCGTACCCAACTTCGTAGGACTGAAGTTTATGGTACACAACGGGAAGGATTTCTTACCTGTTAGTGTGAGCGAGGAAATGGTTGGACATAAGTTGGGGGAATTTAGTCAGACAAGGAAGAAGTTCTCTTTCAGGTGGGTTTTGCCTTACTACGTTTACTGGCACAACTTGGGGACAGAAGCTGATGGTTAATGAAATCAGACAAACAAGGAATCGATGAGGTGACGGGACTATTGGAGACGACATATACCCTGGCATTATATACCTTGCATGCAATGCCACCCTTCATCACTATTTTTCCTCTTCAGTTGGTTGATCTCGTCGCTTCCGGTAGTGGGGCTCGGTTCACTGCCCACCAAGAGAATAGAGACTAAGCAAGCATTTGGGCATACACTTGGGCTAATTGGCCGGTCTCATCGAACAGTTGCGGCGTTACCAACACGATATGATCAATTCGAATGGGGAAGCAGCAGTCATAGGCGATCATACGATAATGTCGGGCGCATGTGCAAAGACTCGGCGGATCACATTTGAACAGTGTCGACCGATTGATACCTGAAACCCACTGGCTGGGCACGAATTGGTGTTCCCGATGCAATATACACATGCATGATAATTGAAGACCGGTCAACCGCTGTCTTCGCGCTAGCAACTCAGGGCGCTCAACCTATGCGGCAGCCTTGATCTTCATTTGACCAAGGAATGAAGCCTTCTCCTCCGGCGTATTGTACTTTCCGTGACCCATTTTCGAGGTAGTGTCGATGTACTGTCAAATCCGTCAGCATCGATCGTTATTTCAAGTTTATGAAAGTTGCTCACTTTAAGCTGCACCTTCTCGAGGTGTGCTCGGGATGTATGGGTTCGAAGAGCTTTTCGCAAGGTGAGGATCCGCTTGACAGGTCCAGGGCAGGCGCCCTTGATCATCACAAAGTCGTTCTTCACGATACCATATCTGCGATGAAGAAAGTCAGTCACGAGTGCCATGCGGCAACGAGCATAGCCAAGACTTACCGGACGAAACCCCCAAGAGGAGTAACACCCTTCCTCGACACATCGAACTCGGTAGCACCGCTGGCCTCGTCGGCTCCGTTTGCGATCCGGTAGATCCTGCGCGCAGAATCAGCGAGAGTTTTCGAAAGAGCGGTGCAGGGCTCACTTGTGGTTCATCGATGTTCGCTGGTGGTAACCGCTGCACGAGGGTCAGCTACAATGGACAGGCCAAAGCGATGCAAAAACGCAGGCAGACTGCTTGAAGCTGCCAAGTTTCTAGCTAACTCACTTCTGACCTGCTCGAGCCACACTGTACATGACCTTCGAAGCTGATCAAGGGTTAGACATATGCTATAACTGCGGGGCCAAGCGTACGATGCCATGCTCCAATACCTACGAAAACATCAGCTGAGACTCGTCAAATGTGATATGTGGTCACTCACAAGCAACCTTTCGGAGACCCTTGTGCGTCTTCCTCGGAAGCTTCTTCACACCCCATCGGTGAATTACACCCTCAAACCCGTGACCCTTCGTAACCGCGACAACATCAATCACCTCATCCTGCTCAAACACCGATCCAACCTCGACAGTCTTCTCGAAATGGCTCTTCGCAAACTCCACTTTGTCCGCCACGCTCCCTCCATTCACCTGAATCTCCATGAGATGCGCCTTCTTCTGCTTGAGGCCGGTCTTGGCAAGTTGGGTGTGAGCGAGGACCCGGACGATGGTGCAGTACTTCTTGATTCGCTCTAGCTCTCGGCCGATTGATTGACCACCGTTGTCGGCGTGCTTCTTGGCGTACTTGGTGAATGCCTTCTTCTTACTCCGGTACCAGTTCCTGTGACCGTCAGTCCTGCTTAATCGGTATGTTTATGGCAATCCCACTTGTAGAACCGCCTCTTGACCTCGTCGCTCAGGTGCTCCGCCCAAACAGTAGTGAGAGATCGTAGTCCTCGGGGTGTCTCGACGTAACCGACAACACCGACGACGACCATAGGAGGGGTTTCGATGACGGTAACAGCCTCGACGACCTCTCGCTTGTGCATTTCTGTATTGTCAGCAAACCATCTCCGTCCGTCTGAGGCTATTCACTCACTTGATCCAGGCCTGTCGAGGTCTCGGACGACGTGTGTCATACCGGATTTGTAGCCCATGACAGCGGTGAGGTGAACAGGCTTCTTCGGGTCATCTTTGGGGAAAGCCTTGACCCGTCCTCGATGGCGAGCAGCCCTCTTTCGGGGGACTAAACCAAAGTGTCAGGGATGACCCCTTGTATATGATATTAAGCTTACGGAAGGCAAGCGAGCCGGATCGAGGTTCTTCGTACTGTTCAAAGCCATGTCAGCTCCGTCTCCAATTTTCTTCCCCTAGCGAAGGATCCAGCTAGTCTTTCGCGACCGTACTCTCCGGCTTTCCAGACGATCCAGCTACTGCAAGGAAGGAGACGCACTTTTCGATGAGACATCTTGCCGGGATTCAAGGGTGATGAGAGCGAGCAAGGGGAAATTTGAGAGTTGGGGATCAAAGCTTCTGCTCAACATGATCGTTGTCGGGTGAGCCTGACTCGGAGCCTGACATCGTCGAATCACCGGAATGAAGCCGATCGGCTTCTGGGGTTACATTTATTATCGCCGACATCTACGGGATCCACTTCTTTGCGATTCTAAGCCCCTTTTATCGGCTCTTGTGATACGGCTTGCTCAAGCTTTTCGTAGCCTTCATCTCGGTGGTTTGTACCCACCTCCACGCACCTCATGAGCGACGATGAGACGCTTCTTCTCTGTGAACATATGACAACTAGCCGAGCAGCTCATTTCAGGGCGATATATCACTTTCATACAGTCATATCGACATCCAGATCATTGACGTCGACAGGTTTATCCCGTTCCTAGGTATCACTAAACAAGGCTATCGCAGCCAAAACGAGCACATCACCTCGAGGCGATTTCTCGACTAGCCCTGAACATAGCGCGAACTCTACTTCGCCATGACTGTGATGAGAACCCCAAAGATCCAGGAACGTCGAAAGGCCGGGTCCATTTTGCTGATGGAAGTCTTGGATACGCTTTCATCTATCTCGACCGTTACTCTTTAACTTAGAGGCATGATCGGCATTCTACGTTTCGATAGCTCGTAAGACGAGGACCCTTGAATGCGATGGGGGAAAGGAGGGTTGCGGAAAAGCGCTCGGATCGCTCTGAGATGCGCTAGACTCGTATATCAGCGTCATCTTCCCATGCCTCTTTTCCCCAGCCATCTCCGTCTCTTCTTCTTCCTCCATCTTTCTCCACTCATGTCTCTTCTTTTCAATTCCCATGTATGCGCTCAGTCGACGATATGATAGACATTTAGTCGAGGACGCACGAGGTAAGCAGGTCAACGCGTGAGTGCTCGCTTCTCCTTTGTAACTCCGACCCAACCAAATTTGGTCCTTTGCACCTATTCTTTCTCGTCCATCCTCATCTTCCCCTCATTTAACGTCGAGACACCTAACAAAGTCGTTTGAAGCCCAGACTTTAAAGGCCGAAGAGGATACTGCTTGCCGTCAATCGATGGAGAAGAAAGCTGATGATATATTGAAGCGTAGGCCTTCAAGAACACTCGGTTTGCGCGTCGTCAAATCGTTTGAATCGTTCTTCATCAGATCGGAGCATCGAAAGACCTGACAGCATCTTCGACATCGGGAGTGAGGAGGTGAGCTCTTCGAATCTCGTGTAATAGCAGTCTTCACCGCTGAGTACGCGAGCGAAAGGCGAGTTGACAGTCCATTTCAGCGTGCAGTATGCCAAGCAAGCGACCCGCACCCACCTGCTCGCCCGCTGACTGGTCAGCCGCACGGCCTCGCACACATCTGCGCTCGCGAGAGGATATTCCATCGGCAGAGGAGGTTCCGGCTGAGGAGTCGGACAGGAGGAGGCCCCGTAAGGGGGTCTGCGTTAACTGTGGCTGCGATGAGGTCGGTCTTTCATCCTTGACAAGCGGTACTTGCTTTTATTTGGGAGCTGGACTGATGTACACTCAGTCCCAGACGCCGATGTGGCGGACGAATGGCAACGGGAAGACTGACAATTCGGGAGCGCGCCTGTGCAAGCCTGCGGTATACATGTCAGCCGAGTTTGTGGGAATCATCAAAGAGCTGACGGTTTTAACAGGTCAAGGAGAATGGCGTGCATCGTCCTCCGTCTTTATTCAAGACGAATGGGTCGGCTTCCTCCAGCGCACCCAGCTCGTCCGCGTCTGCTCGTGGTCGATCAGGGGTCAGCTCCGCGTGGACGAAGCCTAGCCGGGCTGCTCACAAGGCATCGGCCTGGAGATCATCGGCAGGGTACACAAAACAGCTCGAGCTCGGAGAAGCACCAGGCGAAAAGATCAGGGCGAAGGGGTACCCCCTGGGGAATTGTACGAAGATTGACTATGAGGGGGAAACGGCTGATGTCCTCATAAGCATCCGTTGCGAGGTACGTAATAAGCCATTCCTTAAATCCCCACGCCTCCGCTAAATCATACTTCCAGGCTCCGCCAGTCCAGACCTGGAAGCCGAGTACGGACCTCAAGGAGGCGGTCCTTCTAAATACACGTCCAAGCTGGATCTTCGACCTGCCGCCGAAGCAATACGATGTGATCGTACCTCCCAGATGGCGCGACGCTGTGCGGACAAGCCATCAGGATTCTGTCCTTCCGCTCGATCCCAATTTACATCGCATCTCCCGCATGCCCCGCCGCTTTGACGTTTCGGCTACCGCGACTAACGCGCTCAACCCTTCGCGCCGATCCACTATGCAAAGCGAAGACAGCAGTGACATGTTGATGACGCCTGCGGACGGCTCAGGTCCCCTGCCGCCTTCCGCCGTCCAGAAAGCGACCAAAGCGCTGCTGGTACTGGCGCAACTTACAACTCCGCCCCTGACCGCTGGACTTCCGCCGCTAGACGCTGTATGACGACGTCGAACGACGCGATGGACTCGATAGACCCGGACCAAAAACGTCTCGTAGACTTATGTGATTTGTGACGGGACTTATCAGTATAGACACCTACAATATGTCATGTATAAAATCTGTCAGCTCAACCAGATGTACAGTCAGGATCTGCCTCTTTCTCGTTCGAAAAAAGCGGTTCATCGACAAGCATGGACTGAATAGGAGATTGCGTATCATCCCGTCATGTCCCTCTTCCTACCCCTCAACCTCACTAACCCATCATTAGCTCCGCTTGGACTCATGGACAGATTGACGTACCTTCTTTTAGCTTGGCTTCGATGAGACGCCATTTCTTCTCCCCCAATCCCTTGGCATAAGCTTCCAGGACCTGCCCAAGCTGTATAAGCCATCTCATCTTCCCAATGCTGCCTGGTGAAACTTACGCCGGCATATAACATTTCCGAAGCAGGGTGCGTCGAAGCGAAAGCCCGTTCCAGTACGTATAGGTCAACAGCGTAATTCTCAGCGTATTGTGCGGTCGAAGATAGTCCAAAGTCTATCAGGACCTGTCTGATCATCAGTGTCGGTTCCTAAGTGGAAGATTGGGAGAGCGAGACACCGTAAAATACACACGATTTGGTATAGTGAAGAGGAGTTGAGAGTAAGCCGGACCATCATGTTTGATGTCGTCAGGTCGCCATGGATGATCGTCGTCAGGTGGAGTCGAGCTAGAGCTGTTCCTATTGTCGACATGAGGTGTTCTAATCACATCAGCTCTCACTCTGACCAATGACAATGAAGAGAAATACCTTGAGTCACCCCCAATCGTGAGAGGGCTTTCATCCCTTCAGTCTCTTCCTCCACCCCATCCTGTTGTAGGTCTAGTCGTTCCAGCCCATCATCCGGATCAAACTCCACCTCTCCCTCCTCCTCCTGTACCTCGCCCTCACCCCCCGCGCCCCCACCCAAAATCTCCCTCATGCTCCAACCTTCAACCCTCTCCATGCCAAGTACCCCTGATCTCTCATCAACCCATACTACCTTTGGAACCACGACGCCAGCTCGGGTACATCGTGCCAGTGCTCTAGCCTCGAAGGAGAGCCGAGATTTGGTTAATTGGTTGTCGAGCGTTGGATGACGGTATTGTTTCGGAAAACGGTATTTCAGGATAATCGGTTGAGGTGGGATGGGTGGAGTGGGCTGAGTAGAAGACGAGGAGGAGGAGGAGGAGGATCGCGGCCAGTACATGGAAGGTTGAGGGTATAGAGAAGGGAGAAGGTAGACTTTCTGCATAATTTCGGTCAGCGGGTTGAAGCGTATAGAGTGGAGAGGGACCGACCGCCTCAGCGCCTTGTTTGATAAGCGTCGCTTTGTCGATCAGCTGATGAGATGATGAGGCGTGACTCGTAGACATGATGACTCAGCGACCAGAATGAGATAGTAAGATTTCCAGTACCATGACATTAGAACCGCCTCCTACAGTCATCGCTTCAGGCGGAGATCCAGCGAACCCCATTCCTGATTCCGGCGTGTTTCAGGATGATGTTTCGTCTTCATGCAATACATCACAAGATATGTACATCATATCAATCCACCTCTATCTTCACTCCCTTTCCTCACACCAGCTGAAGGCGACCTCTGACCCATACCCACCTCCACCCTTATCCCACCAGGCGGACTTGCGCTGGGTCTTCTACCTGATTCTGCCAAGTTTGGCCGACTCGCATAAGGCGGTAACGGTGGAGGTGAACCTTCATTCGAGCTGGTACTGTATACCGACCGTGCCGACCTTCTAGCTACACTTTGCCTGACGACCGGCCGAATCATCTCATGCTCGCCGTAAGTCGACTGAACGGTTGATTGGATGGATTCGTAGTAGCTTGGAATGGCCGTGGACTGTGCTCTTGAGGCTACAGTCGACTTGCGTATTGAGAGTGGTACGGTTCCGGTCCCACCGAGAGTCTCTTGCCTGTCCCTGTCGAGGTCTGAGATCGAGCGAGTCGTGGGAGGACGGGTGTAAGCTGGCATCGGTGGTACAGGAGACACGTCCGGTGTACTATCGCCAAAGTGGACTGATGCTACTGAAGTGCGGGCAGGGCGACTGGAATAGGTGGTTTGGCGCATTGCGGAAGGTGGTGCTGTTGGTGGTGCTGTTTGACGAGGCTGATGGTGGTTATTCCATAGCTGAGCAGGAGGTTGAGCGACGGAGAAGCGGTTTTGCGGCTGAGTTTGAAGGGGAGAGGCATGTGGAGATGGGTTGGAAGGGTAGAGTGTACGAGCGGGTAACACATTCGGGTCGACCGGCGAGCCGTCTGCTGAGACCTGCTGTGGTGGTACTGCAGGGATATCTTCTCTGCCAGTGCCGCTCTCAACCCTCGCTATCGACTTCTGGTGAAATGCTTGAGCTTCGTAGGGCTTCTCGGCTGGAGGATAATACTGTTCCTCAGTTGGAGGGTTATACTGCTTTTTGGCATGTTGCGCCACGACCTGATCTTCCACCTGGTCGACTGTGCTCCTTCCGCCTCGATGTCCTCGCTCAATTTGAGCAGCTTGAGCAGCCATCTGACGCTTCCTGTGACGCTGGACCAGCCAAATCACAAGGAAGACGAAGAGGAAGATCCCGGCTGTCACACCGACACCTCCGCCTATCAACGCTGTCGTAGAGATGTTGCTTTTCTGGCAGCCGATGTAATCTCTGCGGCTCATTAGCAAAGCCGGTCCGCAATTGCTGGTTTACTTACGTGACGGAACCATCGTATGAGCAGTCGGTGCCGGATGAAGAGTTCGAATCTGAAGAATCCGTAGATGAAGCATCAGATCCGCTGGAATCAGTAGTGTTGACTGACTGAGCGCCGATGCTCAATGCAAAGGTCACCACGGTCAGTAGAGCAAGTCTGAGGCTGAAGAGCTTGTTGAATCGGGACATTTTCTGCAAATATTTGCTGAGCCAATTTCCATTCTCGAATGAGTAGCAGGATATTCTTCGACAAGACCATTCAACAGTCTACTAGCAGTCCGTCATGAGCAATTTGCGTCTCAGGACGGCAAAGGGTGATATTGCCTGACATGTATCAGGTCACGTCGAGACTCACAAAGGACCACTTGGTGGCAAGCTGACGGACGCGATGGCTTGATATCTCACGTGGTTTGACTTTTGTCAACAAAACCCGACAAACCCAAAAACGATGAACCGCGTGCCGTGTGACTGATTTTATAACCGCCAGGAACGCGTTCGTTTCATAAATATTCAAGCCATCTTTGGCACAACGCCGGAGGTTCCCAGAGCCGGGAACCTGATCATCCCTCAGGGTTTTCTAACAGGGACGCCATTTCGAACATTAATCGACTGTCGGGTATGGGATCACGGAAGCGTGAAAAGAAAGCTCCTTGTTGTCCCGTTACAAGGTGGAGATATTACCACTGTAACAGAGGGGGGGGGGGACGCGACCTCACCGGTGGCGGGCTGACGCGCACAGTTATGACGAATGTCGTTTAGGTATTCTGGTGGTTCCTTCATCATTCTCTTCTTTTATTCTCATTGTATATCCATACCCCTTTCTTCGACCGACCGACCGACTTCAAAGTCAGGTGCTCTGCCCTCAGCCTCGACGGCCACCACTCTCTTTCTCTCGATATCCGACCCGGCTCCGAGTCGAGCTCGGACGAATATACCTAGCACTACCTCGCACGGATACAACTTAGGATATAGGATCCTATAATGGCGCCAGTCGTCGCTTCTCTCATTTCGATCTTGGCAATCGCCGGTGCGGTCGATGCTAAACCCCTCCTCACTCCCGGCAGACATGCTCCGCCGACCGTTGCAAACGTCCTCGCTCATTCTCGGAGATCGTTCCACAACTTGCTTGCGAGGTACTATGGAGATGCACACGGATTGGTGAGCGGGATCATGGAGGACTTGAGCTGACGTCAGAGCAAACCTGCTCCACTTCCTCAGAAACGAGCAGTGACCCTCCCAGCGGGATGGAACTACTACGGCTGTGTCAGCGAATCATGGAATAAACGTCTTCTCGAAGGTTTCGCGTTCTCCTCTTCGAGCTTGACACCACTCCTTTGCATGAATGAGTGTACCAAGCTCGGATACTCCATGGCTGGTACGGAGTACGGTGACGAGGTGAGCAAGTCGATCTGGACCTTGAGATCAAGCTGAGTATGCGCAGTGCTATTGCGGGAACTCATATGTCGGTTCTGGCGGTGCACCGACATCAGACTCGAGTTGCAGTATGCCTTGTCAAGGTGACTCTACTTCGACATGCGGTGCCGCCTGGCTCTTGAGTCTTTATGCCTACAATGAGACTGGACTTCCGGCATGTTCTGGGTCCGTTGCTGCGACTCCTGCGACGGTATCAACCACCATCGCAACGTCCGCAACGGTGTCAGCCATGACAGTGACCTCCGAGACCGTGTCTGCCGCCACTGCGGTCAGTACTCTTGATCCTGGTAGCGCTTCTCCCAATGCTACGGATTCGAACGCCACTGTCACCGGTTCTGCCACCTTGTTAAGCAGCAACACTGGATCCGCGTCATCGTCAACCTTGTCAAGCACCACTAGAACCTCCATTACCATCCCAGTTTCCGCTTCCTCCACCATCTCTTCGACCGCCTCTCCCTTAGCAACCTACGCTATTCATACCGATTCGACCGACTTGTCCGAGTGGTACTCCCTTGGCTGTGCTGTCGACTCAGCTACCCGTATCCTGGGAGGGTACTCTGAGACCAGCCAATTGAAACTCACGATCGACGGTTGTCTTTCCATGTGCGAAGACAAGGGATACTCCTTCGCCGGTGTCGAGTTCGGGGAGGAATGCTACTGCGGTTCTTCGATCCCGACTACCATCACCTACTCCGATGGCAACTGCAACGTCGCTTGTACCGGTGATTCAACTGAGATGTGCGGAGGAGGTTGGGGTCTTGACCTTTACGAGCTCGTCTCTTCGGCCAGTGCCTCCTCTTGCGAAGCCACTGCCACCGGGAGCCTGACTGTCGGCAATGCTATTGCCCTTCCGGTGGGATTGACTGTTGTTGCTGGAGGGTTGACAGTCGGTGTCGGTCCATCCTCTGCGTCGGTTTCGACCAAGTTGGCGTCGATCACGACCTCCCCTCCCGCAACCAAGGCGGCATCCGTCACTGTAATCCCTACCGCGATCACGTCCGCATCGGTCAGCGATGTGGTCAATACTGCTTCTGGAACTACTGCGCCTGCTGACCCCACGACCGTTCCAACCTCGGGCGACACGCACAACGTCTGGGGTCACCACATGGTCGGTAACACCTACCCTTACACCCAAGCGAACTGGCTTTCCGACATCCAAGCCGCGTCGAGCTACGGTATCGATGGTTTCGCCTTGAACATGGGTAGTGACTCGTGGCAACCCGCTCGTATCGCCGATGCTTACGCTGCTGCTGCATCGAGCGGGACTGGATTCAAGCTCTTCCTCTCGCTCGACATGACCTCGCTCAGCTGTGCATCCTCCTCCGACGCAGCCAATCTCGTTGGTATCGTCAAGCAGTTTGCGTCCAGCTCGGCCCAGGCCATGCACAATGGGAAGATCCTCGTCTCGACCTTCGCAGGATCCGACTGCACGTTCGGTACTGGCTCGAGCAACGGCTGGCAGGGCTCTTTTGTCAACGCGCTTTCATCCCAAGGCGTCGACATATTCTTCGTACCAAGTCTCTTCTCCGACATCAGCACCTTCTCATCCAATACCTGGATGGATGGCGAGCTCAACTGGAACTCCGGTTGGCCGAGTGGTGGTAGCGATATCGCGACGGCGGGCGACACAGACTACATGGCCGCTCTCGGTAGCAAGGAGTACATGCCCGCCATCTCCCCCTTCTTCTACACTCACTTCGGCGCGAACTCATGGAATAAGAACTGGCTCTACCGTGGGGACGACTGGCTCTACTGCACCCGATGGGAGCAGGTCATCGCCATGCGTGAGAGTGTCAAGATGGCGGAGATCCTCACCTGGAACGACTACGGAGAGTCCTCTTACATCGGTCCTATCGAAGGTGCTCTCCCTGCTGGATCCGACGCCTGGGTAGACGGTTTCGATCACACGGGTATCAACGTCTTGACCAAGTATTACGCCACTGCTTTCAAGACCGGTTCGTACCCTACCATCACTGCGGACACAATCATCATGTGGTCCCGACCTCACCCACATGACGCGACTGCCTCCGATGATTCCGTCGGCCAACCTACCGGATGGGACTGGACAGATGATTACCTCTACGCGGTCGTCCTCGCTCAGTCCAACGCTATCGTCAGCCTCACATCCGGCTCGAATACCGCCAGCTACTCCGTCAGTGCCGGTCTCACCAAACTCAAGATCGCATCATCCCCCGGATCAATGTCCGCTCAGATGACGAGATCGGGCAACGTTGTCGCCTCGTACTCTGCCGGATCGGCATTCACCTACACCGACTCGCCCTCGACATACAACTTCAACTACATGGTCGGGTCGAGCTCGTAACCCTTGAGCTCTTCGACGTATTTTGTATGGACGATGCGGCTTCGGTAACCTCTGTTGACCATAAACCCCCCACCTCCCCTCGTGCTGGCACGGACATTATTCTAGTCTTTTCTCCTCTCTCAATTCAAAAAATCTTGTTGGATTGAGGACGTCTTGAGGGGTGTTTTCGAGGATCGGGGATTTTGAGCTTGTAGCGTTCTTGACGTTCTTACGCTGCAGCTGGGTGAATGGATATTCAATGCATCTTGCTATAGACGAACGAGTCTCGTGTGTGAACAGATAGTCGTGATAGTCTTCACCGGAAATGGTCTTTTCAGCATACGGCTTTGTGATTGTAACTCGGCGGTGATGACATAAGGCCGACCGCCGACTCCACCTCTCTCTTCTCTGTGATCCCGTCTCAGAGCAAATAGGTAATCGTCCAGGTATGGCTACTCCACGCAAGACTCGGTCGCAAGGGCCTGCCGATGGGGTGGATCTTGATCGTCCCAATGGGACTGGTGCGAAGTACAGCTGGCTCGACGTGGAAAGCGAGGTGAGTTTATCTCATACCCCTTCCTTACCGACTTCCCCTTCCTTGACGAAATGGTGCACACCTCCCATCGACCATCTCCCATCTTGCGTGTAGGGAGAGTGTGGGGGACGAATGTTGCTGATGAGATCGTGCATGCTCAGCTCGCCTTCTACAGCTCTTACCACAATACAAAAGGCAACAAGATCATCCACTTCATCTTCATCCCTCAAATCGTGGCGTAGGCATCGTCCTCTTCTTCTGTATATCAAAAGCTGAGCTCCCACCCTCCAGATCCACACTGATCCTTGCTGCCCATGTGCCGCTTCCCGGAACAAACCCCACGACCTTCTTCCCAGGTTTCGCCTTCCAACCAAGTCTCGCTCTCCTCCTTTCATCATCCTATCAGCTATACTACTTCCTTCTAGAACCTTTTGCAGGTGTAAGCCCACCTCCATCGTCCATATCTGCCTTACGTCCCTCCACCTGATCGCATCAGTCCTGCTAAAGAATGCATCCGGCTAACGTCCCCTCGTACAGCTCACCTTCCTCCCCTTATCCATCATCTTCTACTCCACAGCGACCTACCTCTACGCAAACCCACCCGATTGGTTACCCCTCGGAAATAACAGTCTCCCACTCGGATGGATGATCTTCACTTCGAGTTGGATCTTTCAATTCATCGGACATGGGGTTTATGAACATCGTGCCCCAGCTCTGATGGATAATCTCGTTCAAGGTGAGGAGGGAGATTTCCAATACACTGATAAAGATCAAGTGGTTGTCGCTGCTTATTGACGGATGTGTGTAGCCTTGGTCTTGGCTCCTTTCTTTGTTCATTTGGAATTCCTGTTCTCGGTGTTCGGGTGTGAGTACAAGCTGTTTGAAAGTGGATGGGAAAGAAAGGTAGCTGATATTGAGTTCCGGTGCTAGATCGGCCGGATCTGCAAAAGAGGGTCGAAAAGAAGGCGGAGAACAGGATTAGGGAGATGAATAGGGCTAAGAAGGTGAAGGTTTAAGAAGTTTCAAGTGGGGAGGGGGAGTCGATCTATGGAGGGGGAACGGGCGAGTCTGTGTAGTGATTTGGGATCTGCTTCGTTATAGCGATCTACGCTGAAGCTGCTCGGTCTGTGTCTTTTGCGATGCTGGATCAGGAAGGAGGGAGTGAAAGGCAGCTGAAAGCGGTTTCGAACAACATGTCTGTTTTGGGGTTCTCCCCTCTATCCGGTCTCAGATTGAGAGGATGCATCGACTTCGGCCACAGGTTGGAGCATTAGTAGGAGACAGATCGGTATATAATACATGGGATGTCGACATGAACGTTACCACCACAACACGATGCTCGAAATCTGAAGCCAAAAAGAATCAGTAAACGATAACTCAAATCTCAGTATCGAGAAGTCTGCGCTCAATCTCCCTCAGTGTAACTATGAACATGATTCCCCCATCGCCCAGATGGCGCCGCCTCCCATTCCCGCGCTGATCAAAACGATCACAAAGGTAGGAAAGCGAGACACCTAAAGAGTATATCTTCCTGGGCTGGTGCGCATTTGCGATTTGGGTTTTCTTCGTCCTTGGGAGTGGACCAAATTACTAATTCGAGGAATAGCACTCACTGTACGGCCCATCAGATCGATGTTGCTATGACTTCGAAGGATCAAGAGCAGACCTAGGGGTTAGTTTTTTTGGCTTTATGACAGATGCTTTGTATTCCACGTCATGATCGAGCGAATGACTATCAATCTCAATTCTTTACGTCTTTCACCACTATTCCATATCAACAACTTTGATCGAGCATGCGTATCATCCGCCATGTCGAACTCCCAACTGTCTGTACCCTTAACAGGCGCTCGAGCTACGGTGCTTGATAACGCCGAACGACGACACGCTCTCCTCCGTATTGACCGAGAATTATGCCCACTCGCTTACGCTTCAACTACCGGAGCTGTTTGTCACCGCATCAGACTCCTACATGGTCTCCAGCATCATCTCCTAAACAATCTCGCCATCACCCCTCCCTTGCAGTCAGAAATTTCAGCCGAGAAAGCGGTTTCATCAGCTGAAGCCTCGACCGAGGAGCCAGTCCAAGACTTTATCGAAGGTGAATGGAAGTGAAGGGCGTATAGATTGCAAGCTATGGAGAGGGAGGCGGATAAAGGGAGAAGCAAATGGAATCGAGACGGGTCGAGGGGGCTACGATGTTGTCATTGACGGATGAGATGGTAGATGCCGCGAAGTTTTAAGATCTGATGCGGGCTGCGGAGATTACGTGGAACGCGGAGCCTAACGATGGGATCAGCCGTTCAGGAAAGCTGGTGAGTTGTGAAGGTTCCTCTATCAACGAGCATATCATGCGAGATGATGCACCAGCATGAATTTATACGGTGGCGTTCAAAGCATCAATGAATGAAACTTTTCTGCTTGCTTATAACGACAAATTAGCCAGAAGAATGATTGGATGGAGAAGTTTCCCCTGGTAAACCCTCGCAACGCGACCGGAAAATACGTTTCAGGCACGCAGCTCGTGACGACCGCCACCCCCTCGGGCCAAGGGGGCTGTATGCCTTTCTTTTTACCCCAGATCGTCTCTTAAAGCGTCTTGTGACCTCCTTCCAGACGCCACTGTTTCGCATCTCAATCTCATAAACACCTACACCACCACCAGCATTGATCTTCATGACATCGTATCAAGCCCTCGCGTAAAATCATTGAAACCCAGCTAAAATCCAACGTAAAAGCCGACATTTAGGCCGGGACATTAGCGTCGATCGAGGTGAGTCTGAACACCCATATGGGGAACTAAGAAGGCTTAACGAAACGAAAAGGGATTCCATCAGCTGATAGACCTACCTTTAGCTCCATGACTTCCATTATCATCCCTCAACAGACACCTAGACGTCCCGATCTGGCGACTATCGATTCGAATCCCTCATTGACCCATCCCAGCTTCAACGCAAGCACGGACGATCACCTTGTTGTGCCTGCGCAGATCTCCGAAAGGCTACTCACTCCTGTCGAGCGGACGCGGCAGGATCCAAGTATCCAAGGAGAGTCTGAGTTACTCTTGAGCCCGTCAGAACACTATCGCGTTGGCGTTAGCGAAGGCACGAAACCGTTTGGAAGACTGAATTTGACCAAGTCTGTATCGAATCTTCGGACGAAGGGGAAAGGAGAAAAGAAGAATTATGGCAGGAAAGCGCCAGGTCGAGGTAGAGCTATGAGCGCTTCCCACGAGAGGTGAGCATTTGTCGACAGAACGGTTAAGCATGACTGACACATGTGTCAGGCTGGTGACCTCGCCGGTCGCCCTGGCTTGGAAACCTATTCCCATTCCCACCGCCAACTCATCCCGTCCATCACGACCGAAACCCCAGCGCTCCGGCTCATCCTTCTCCTCTTTCATTCGAAAGCTTACCGGCCGATCCGCTTGTCCCGCAATCAGTCAGCCAGACCCAGTCGCCATCCATGCCTCCTCGTCTCGCTCGCCTTCGACCGAGCCGTCTCGCAAACCAGTTTTACCCAAACTCGATACTCGTCCTCAGGCCCAGCTCACGCCCCCAACTCAAACCCCAACGCTAGCTCCATCTTCCGCTCCCGCAGCGGCACCACCGCAAGTGAGGATTGAGGTCGATCCGCTGAATATCCCTCTTCCCCCTTCACCGATCTCGACGCCGACAGTCCTACCCGAACCAGAGCCATCCGCTGACTTTACCCTCGCACCACCGGTGGTGATGTCCGAGCCAAGCCTGAAGCGCATCAAACAGACGGCCATGCTCAGTCTCGAAGGCTTCGGTTTCGAGGAGGATGACGAGGCCGAAGTTCTCAAGGAGGAGGATATGATTGAACCCCTCGCACCGCTTCGAATTACGCCGAAGCCGAGTATCGCGGTTGAGATTCCGACGACGCCTGTGACGGTCTCGACAATGGGTGAAGACATCGTTGCGACTTTATCGGCTATTGAGATCCCAAGTCCGTCAAGCGATCGAGTAGCGCCAATTAATCTCTCTCGGAAGGGGATGACCGCGGGCACTACAGGACTAGGGAGGAAGGAGAGCAAGCTCCAGAAATCGGTAATGGTGTTGACCGAGGTCAGTCTAGGCAACCTTTTCCGAGTACTTCAAGCTGAGGTAACCATCAGACTCTTAACGGGAAAGTCGTATCGAAACCACCGCCAGCATCACAGGACGCCTGCCTCGCCCAGCAGAGAGCGGCTAACCGAGTATCGCGAGCTCCGAAGATACACAGTATGGCGAGTGTAGCGAAGGAAGCGAGAGAGATCATGGATAAGGAAGAAGGTGATATGGCGGAGACCTTCTTTCTCTCGTGATTTCCTGCCTGATCGAGAGATCCAGTATATGGGGTACGGACGTGGACATTGCATTGTTGGGACAATCATTTTGTTGGGCTTGGGGGTTTCATATTTGTTGGTGTAGGCTGTTGTACATCTAGCATTCTTATTCATCCAGTATTTCGGATTTATAGGGTAACTTATGACAAAGCGGTGCTCGTCAATTCGGAGTTCTAATTTTGCGAGTTTGTCCTTTTGTTCGCGTTTCACATTCCCTTTTTTTCTGCCTGTTCACCCAATAAAACTCGGACATCCCTCTCAAAATCTTCGATGATCGGGATCATCGAGAGACGTGTCACATCGTCACCTAGAGACGACGAGTCTCGCCCGATATGGTCTGGTCGATAGAAGCTGCCCGACAGCGCTTCGCCGCTCAATCGCGCCGTACCCGACTCTTCCTCTCCATCACCCTCTTCCTCCTAATCACATTCATCCTCTCCCGTCCCTTCACTTACTCCTCCTCCTCCTCCTCCTCCTCCTCCTCATCTTCATCTACTTCTCACACCTTTCCAACCTTCCCCAAAGAGGATTACCAATACCCAGCTTCTCCTCACCATGGAGCGCTCAACCAGACACGACCGAAGAGGGTGGCTATTATCGGTGCTGGTGCTTCAGGGTCGAGCGCTGCTTTCTTCTTGAAGAGGGCTGGGAGGGTTATGGAGAGTAGGATTGGCGTTGAGGAGGGGGTTTTGTTGGGTGATATCGTATTATATGAGAGGGAGGGGTATGTTGGTGGACGTGAGTGGTCTTCTTTTTTGCTTCCAGCTTGTTTTTGGGGGATTCCGTTCTGATAGGTGGGATGAAAGGGAGTATCACTGCGTACCCGCACTCGGATGAGAGGATGAAAGCTTTCGAGATAGGAGCTTCTATCTTCGTTGATGCCGATAGGCATATGGTGAAGGCTGCGAAGGTGAGATACACTGCTCTCATTGTCAATGCAGCTGATGTGGCGGCTCCAGTACTTCAATCTCACTACCAGTAGCCCCGACTTTGGCGAGTCTGGTCTAGGCATCTGGGTGAGTCACTCCGCTCCTCTCTCTTCTCATAGATCTGAGCTCAAGTATCGCTAGGACGGCTCGAAATTCCTCTACACCACCTCAACCTCTTCATCCTACTTCTCATCATGGTTCGACACCCTTTCCGGGCTCCGTCGCTACGGCGTCATGTCGCCTTACCGATCTTCCGCAGCGATCAAAGTTCTCCTCGCGAAATTTGCAAACCTGTACGATCCGGAATGGCTCGCCGAGAAAGGTGTAGCGAGGAGTATTGAGGCGTTCTCGGAGAGGGTGGGTTTGGGGAAGGAGATGACGATGAAGTGGGGTCAGGAGTGGGCGCTGGGTCAGGGTTTGGGTGAGAAGTGGGTTGGTGAAGTCATGGAGGGAAGTACGAGGTGTAATGTGGGTTCCATTCCCCTTCAACCTTTCGGTCTTCATGAGTAATGTCTGCCCCCGTGCTGATTTGGTTTGGGTAGTACGCCGCGGACATGGATGGGATTCATGCGCTTGGGGCGAGTGTTTCGATGGCGACCGGTGGGGCGAAGGCTGTAGATGGTGGCAATTTCCAGGTCTTCGAGCAGATGATCGAGGACAGCAAGGCAATTCTCCATCTCACGACGGAGGTATGTTCCTACCAGAAGTCCTTTTGGAATACTGACCCCCGCCTCCTAGGTGAAGGATATCGCTCGCGTTGATACCGAGGACAGCTTGCCTTCCTTCCGAGTGATCTCAAATAGCTCGTCGATCGATGACGAAGAGCCCTTCGACCAGGTCTTTTACGCTGCTCCGTGGTACTTTTCGCCAAAAGACCTAGGCATGCGCAGCCTACGGCAACATCTCGCCGAGCCCGTGCCGTTCGTTCTCCTCCCCTCCGAAATCCCAAAGCAGTGCTTACCCAAGCTAGACGAATCCAATACGTCCGACTTCATGTCACACTCCTCACCACCACCCGACCCCGCCCCCTCCCCTCATTCTTCGGTCTTCCCGACAATACAGTCCTACCTACAACAATCCTTACCACAGCCGTCACGGCTCGCTCCACAAGACAAACGCCTCCACCCCGTTTCCAATCCATCTCGTGGCACGGCGAGACGCTCCCCGGTTCAGGCGAATATGTGGTCAAGATCTTCTCGCTCCGATACTTAAAGGATAAGATCATACAAGACATCATTGGAGAGGAACCCACTTGGTTATTGAGGAAGGAATGGGATAGTTATCCGGTTTTGAAGCCGGTTGAGAGGTATGCCCCTGTTGAACCTATTAGGGGTTTACAGTATCTTGCGGCATTGGAGCCTTGGGTATCGACGTGAGTCATATTGTCTCTGATCAGACTTCATAGCTCATTGATGATGTAGGATGGAGACGCAGACTTTGTCGGGTCGAGAGGCCGTGTCGAGGGTGGTGGAGGATTGGTGGAATCTGGGCATGGGTGAGTGTCGGGGTGGAGCAGATGCTTGGGACTGGACTTGCACACAATGAAGGGTCGTCCAGCTTTCGGACCTTATCGGAAGGTGTATTTGACAATTGATCGCGAATCTTGGCAACGCGTGGAAGAAATCTTGTGCTTGGACCAGCAATTATGCAATGAATATGCTAATACATGACAACATAACGTCAAGCGTCGGACCGCCTCGAATGCGCTGCAGAACCAAGGAGACCCCATCGATATTACAGCTCCCTACTCAAGGAACCTGCCCCTCCCCATCTCCGCCAAACCCACCAAGCAAATCCAGCCACTCCTACACCGGTAGCAAGAGCACGAATAATGATAGCAACTACCAATGCTTGTCGTACAGCAGAGTAAAAAGTCGAAAGTGCTGCACCTGACCAATTCGTCCTGATAAAACATCAGCTAGGGCCGGCCCATAAGGGGGATGTAAAGACGAACCGCCGATCTGCAGCTCGGTCGGGTCCGCGCACCGAAGCCTCCCATCCTTTGACGACTTGTCGATATCGTCGGCCAAAGACCCTGCACCATATCAGCAAGGAATAAGGGATTGATGGAGGGGACGCACCAGATCCAGAAGTTGACGTCTGGATATGAGAACCTAGGGAACACAGCGCTGGGTCTATGAGCATGAATTACGAAGTCAGGCAAAATTACGGACGTCACGCCAGGCCCTACACCTCTCCTCCGCCTCCCCTTCATCCCCTTCACATCTACCTTCGCTCCCAGACTACCCATGCGAGAGAGTCCAGCTCCACTATGCCCTGCCTCAACCACCACAGATGCCCCACTGGTTTGCCTTGAGCTTGCGCCGTTGATGTCCACCGCCTCAATAGCCTTGCGCGTATTGACCCATTTGTCTTCGAAGCTGCTCGTGACGGTGACGGGTGTACGGGGACCTAGCCGTTCAGGCGAGGGGGGTTTTGAACCAGATCGCTCTCGGGGTAATACCAGAGGTGGAGGTGTCGCAGTGGGCTGATGAGCAAGCAGGTCGCTGAGATTCGTCAGATGCGTCCTGACCGGAAAACCTCGCAACTCACAGGGTCATGCCGAGACTCAATCCCCACAGCCGAAGCATCCTCTTCCCCTCAATCTTATTGTACCAGCTCCCACTACCTCCCTCCGGCGGTTCCGCAAACTCCATATTCTGATCAAAGCCCTCAGCGACATGATCGGGCTTGTCAGGAAGTAGGACACAGCCAAACCTGAAAAGTTAGCGAAAGTCAAGACGACGCCTTCCCAGCTACAAGCTGACGAGGATGATCTGAACTTACTCCATCTTTCCGACGAGCCCTCGTAATGCCCATCGAACGAGCTTATTTCGAGGACTGAGCCGTGTTGAAATGTCAATCTCGATATGTGACCATTGCGTAGGGGCGAAGGGAGGGGTGAGAGTGGAGAGTGGGATCCAGTGAACAGAAGAGACTTCGGACTGGGATCTGATCAGCTGAAGCTATATCGCTTGTTCGTAAAGCGCACAGCTTGTAGCTCCGGTGCCGGACTGAAAGGTGATGTCTGTAGAAAGACTGCGGAAAACTTAGCTAGCTTCCAGGGATGCAAGGGCGACTCACCAAAAGGGCTCAGAATCATCAGCAGCCTCTTGCCCAAACTCGTCGTGATCTCCCTCTCATCCAACCTCCCGACCTGGAGAAACTCCCTCTCCGCCAAATCCACCCCGATCTCCTCCCACGACTCCCTGAAAGCCGTATATAAAGCGCTCTCATCGCTTGGCTCGTGTCGCCCTCCGGGAAAGGCTATGTGGCTTGACCATCGTCCGTGGGAGGAGATGGAGCCTGTCGAAGGGGAAGATGCTGGAGAGCGGCGGATGAAGAGGAGTTCGGCAGTGGTACCGGGGTGACTCACCCATGCTATGGTTCTATCAGGTTGAGCCATGGTACAACAGATGGAGAGGCGGACGGAGACGGAAAAAGTCATCTAGACCGAGACCTAAGCCGAAATCTGATTCTGGGATAACCTCTCCATCCCATCCTTCTGGTTCATGACCGGCGAATACTAAGTCGTCGGATGGTCGGAGGCGAATGATCATTGCGACGGATGCTCGGCGCGGTTGGGTGGGTGGAGATTGAATGAGTCGTGGTGGAGTTAGACGAAGGGAGTGAAGGAGGGGTAGGAGGTTCTCGGTAAGAGCTGGTGTGGGAAGGGGTGAGTCTGACGAGATCAGTCTCAGGCTAATGGGAAGCGGTAAAAAGACAACTTACTCTGCATGTTACGATATCTACTGTACGCGGTGGATGGACAGGAAGCTGATGTAGATAATGAGCTTTGGGTGGGAGAGGAGGATATGTGAGGCGGGCGGTACGAGCTGAGGAAGGATCAAACGTGGAGTCTCGCGGTGATCAAAAGGTATGTCATATGTGAAGCTGAGACGTGCAAGATTATTACCGGCAAAGCCGAACAACAAGTCTCTCTCGTTCTCGATCGCTGTGCGAGATTCCTCGAGTCGACTTGAGTCAAGAAGAGCGACGTCAATGGTCGAATGTGGAAGTCTTTGACGTCAATGCGAGAAGAAAATGATATGCTGGAGCCGTCCTTCCTGCTGAGGATGACGTCGTAGTGATCGGTAACCTTTCTATTCCGGTAGGATATGGAGTCCCCTCAGGCAAACTTTTGGGGCAAAAGGCACGGCTTACGTAACCAGACGAAGAACACCGTTCGGGCATGGCCGAAGTAAACGAATAGATACAATAAAAAGGATCCGCTCGTGATGTGCAATCTGTCATGCTCCTTTCCGAATACCTTTCCAAACCACGAGTGAATTGGTACACGGGATGCAACATGCTTCTCACTTCACTCTCCATAACTTTACTGACGATACTGCCATGAGTTCATCTGCTAATATGGCGACAGCAACCAAGATCGAAGTCACTCGTCACTCGCTCGAACCCCCTTGCGGTCTCCCTTCACCTACTTTCTCCAACACTGGCAAACTCAGTACCGGCCCGAAGCCTAGCTCTCGACCTCATATCCATATCACAGCCCTGATCGATGACGACCTCACCGATGACGTCAACTTTGACGGACCCGAATCACACACCCTCATCTCATGTCTCACCCATCTTTCCCTCTCATCCCTCTCTTCCCAGACCGCAGGACCGGTAATCACTCGCTTTCCCGCACCACCACCGCCGGTTCCTTCTTCATTACTGGGCTCGAGGGAGGAACAGAGAAGAATCTACCTTGGTCCGAAGTTGAGCGACCGTGCTACGGGTGGACCCGACGCTGGACCGTTGATTGAGAGATTTAGCTGTCTGTTCAAGGATCGTGAGTATCGTTCTCTCGATCTCGACGCATCAGCGTACAACATCTCCGCTCCTCTTCTGTCTGCACTGATCTTATTTGAGGATGACGTTCATGTAGAGTACAACTGCCGGACGAATCCGAAGGGGATCGTTTCCCTGTGAGTTATCAGACATACTGACGGTCGATCTTGCTAGAAATATGGATTGCTGACGGATGTAGCGGTGTTGCCGAGAACTTTCTCATGGAGAAGGAATGTCTCGAGGTCTGCACCGAGCCAACCAATGCAAAACCTCAGCTGATCCTCGCAGTACTTCTCTCAAGCACTCGCCAAGAACCTTCTCTCTTCGGATTTATCGTATGGCGACTCGCTATGGGGGAGTCGAAGGATCAACAAAGCTCTCAGCGGTTTCTACAATGAGTGAGTCGTTACGATCACTGACATCGGAGGATTTGTAGGTATTCCATACTGACAACGTCGGTTCTCAGGTACTTCCAACCGGTCGAAGAGGTGTTGCCGGAACAGCTCATCACTGGTAAGCGATAGACCCGGCCATGCTCAGTTCGTCGAACTGATCAACATTCCGCACATTAGGTGTCGGTTGTTCTGCAGGTCAGCTCATCTGACCGCTCCGATCTCGGCATCTAGTATACCTGCTTATCGCTGAGGATGAAGTCTCGGACTGCGCTGATCTGATTCTCCACTAGTTCTCGATCAGCTATTCTACACCCTCATGGATGAGGGTGAGGCCATCCTTCTCGCGGCTCCATAGTACCTGTCCTTGACTTCTTGGCCCTCTTAGCTGAACCTTCTCATTCCAGCTACACCGGGTTCGATCGAGATCTCATTGGAAGAGGTCGAGTCCAGCTTGTCGCCGTGCCTGTTCCCCAAGGAGATGCCGCTTTCGAGCCGTCCTCTCTGAAGGCGTTCGAAGCTGCACTCAAGAAATGCAAGAAGGAGGGGATCACCGTCCGTGCGGTTGTGAGCCTTTCTCCTGTTGTCAACAATCGGACCTTTGACCTAGATTCAGATCGTGTGCAATCCTCAGAACCCTCTTGGTCGAGCATATTCCCGAGCTACGCTATTGGCGTACGCCAAATTCTGCGAGGAGAAAGACCTCCATCTCGTTTCGGATGAGATCTATGCGCTCAGCGTGTACGAAAACAAAGGTGACGACTTTGGGGTCAGGCAAGCTGCCGCTCATCACCGTGATAGCCTGGGCGGAAGCAAATACATTCACCAGTATACTCTCTTTAGATGTCGAGAAGGAGCTTGAGATCTCGTTCGACAAAGCCCGACTGCATGGTGCGTGTTCCTCGTCGCTATAGGCGAATCGTGGCCAACCAAATCTGCTTCTCTCAGTGGTGTACGGAATGAGCAAGGAGTAAGTGAGAACTCACAGGCAGACCACAAGTGCTGACCATGATGTCTGCCTCCAGCTTCTGTGCTAATGGCTTACGGGTCGGCTCGCTCATCTCGCAACATAATCCACTACTCCTCCGAGCTATGGCCAATACCTCGATGCTGATGAAGAGTGGGTCTCTCCCATCGTGTATGGGCGGATCATAGATGATATCGGTGAACTCGCTCGCAGTATCATCACCTGCAGACGTCATCTTCTCATCCCTCCTTAACGACAAACCCGCTTTGAGCAACTTCATCGCAACAAATCGCTCCAGACTTGCTGAAGCGCACGGTTTTGCTCGAGGTTGGTTTGAGTCGCGTGGGGTGACCGTTGCCAATTCAAATGCGTCAGTCCATCTCGTCGGTTATCGCCATACTTTCATGACTCATTCTGCCTATTAGAGGCCACTTCATTTGGGTTGACCTTGGCGGACATCTTGGATTCCGAGATGCCACGACGGAGAAGCGGGTATTTCAGAAATTACTGGATGGAGGGGTTTACATTGTCAGCTGTTCGGGTTTTCATTGCCCTCCGTGCCGCTTTAGCCGCTTTAGCACATGAAGGGCGTTAACAAGAGCTGATCGGATGGTCTCACAGGCTCCGGGAACGGCGTATCATAATCAAACGGCTGGCTGGTATCGGGTGACTTTCAGTGTGGCGCGAGACAATCTCCTCGTGAGCTGTGCCGGGTTACACTGATCGTCGGCGGATACCTGGTCTTGATCTCCGCTGACGACTGAGTAGGTCGGTCTGGGAAAGATCGAGGAGATTTTGGGATTGAAAGTCTTCACCGGATGATCGAGCGAGGTGTTCAGGGGCCCAAATGATCTACGACGAGCAGGACTACGAAAAGTTGGCGAACGTTGTACGGGCAGAGCAGGAACAAGATCACAGGCAGCATCCAACAATCGCATGGACAGTAACATACAGAAGCCGAAGCTGTGCATAAGGTCTATCATCAGGCGATGTATTAATGCTTCTAATTGGAAAGGGCCCTGACCGAGGAAATTCTTTGATGCCATCATCCCAACAAGCTTGCTCGCCTCCACCAGCTCTTCTTCGCTTGTCCCATTTCCCGCTCATCATGAACGCCTTCCAAGCGGATAGACGCCGGTCGTGCCCCTCCCTTGTGCAGCTTTCGTCCGCCTCCATGTGATGTATGACTTCTGCGAACGCCGTCCGGATGTCGGTTCCGGTGCATCTCGCCAAGTCCCAGATGTTCAGCTGAGTAACCTACACCTAGGCCGTTGTACGCCGCCGATGAGCGGGAGAAGCGATTCCCTATCGTATCGGGAGACGATGAGGCTAGTCCGCTATCGAGAAGAGACGATGTACGAGGGTCGACCATCGAATCAAGTCGGGTCCTAGGGAATGCATCGTCGCTTGATCGAGCAGGAGCAACGCTTTCTTTCCCGACGCCATCCAGCATCTCCCTCAGGGATGTCACCGCGCTCATCCAAGCATCTTCACCTCGACGTAAGCTCGTCCAGCCTTCGCGTCCAAGTCGATCGGCCTCTTCGAGTAGGTCTGCTGGCAGGGACTCGCTGTGCTTCCTGCTAGCTTCCGACATTCGACGGGATCGTGCGTCAGATCGAGCGGTGCTGGGTCTTCGAGGGAGCGGTGTGAGATGATCAGACTGGGCGTCCTGTCTTGTCGTCGCAGGTCCAGTCAACGACATAGATCCAGTGCTCAATTTCTCGAAAGCTCCTCGGAGTGGTTCTTGATCGTAAGCATCTTTGGCCGAAGGGGGTGCAGCCCTTTGTCGTCCGTACTGATCGTCTTGATCCCATGGACCGCCAGGGTGTGGCGGCGCGTTCGTCATGCCCAGTATGATCTCGCCCCATCTCAGGCTTTCTTTCGCCATCAGATTCATGGTCTCGCTGATATCCTTCATGCTGCTTGAGTGCCGCATGAGCGTCGATGAATGGGTCGACAGTAGGTGACTGGCAATAAGGAGAGGCAGGTCGGATGTTCTCGACGTATTGTGCGAAGCTGGCGCTGTCAAACTTGAGGCAGGGGGTGGCGGCGGAACATGCAAGTGTGGAGGGCCAATATTCGGTTGCTGATTGTGAGACCCCATCGAACCGATAACGGATATTTGGCTATGATCGTGATCACTTGCTTCTTGATGCGACGCAGGAGATGCGATGCGGAAGCGCGAGTGGAAGGGATCACGCGCACGGCCTGAGCTGGCAACAGCTTGACCATCGGGATTGAATTGCGGATCGTCACGACCGTTCTTTGTCTGACCCTGAGGTATTGGCTGCGCAGCACTCAGTGGAGGTGGAACGCTCATCTGAAGGTGATTGCCGAGCCGATTCGCAAGGTGTTCTGCTGTTGCGCCAATGACGGAGATCTGGCTGTGACTGACAGTACTCGCCCCTGGAAGCATGGCCGCTCTTCGAGCGGGATGAAGCGGATCCGAGTTCGGCCGTGAATGAGCCGAGCCGATCAGCGAGGTTCGACAGGCATTGACTAGACTGGGAGTTCGCGGAAGGGGGCGACGCGGCGAAGAAGCCGCCGAAGTCTGCATGCCTTTGTCTATCATGGACTGCCGGGTATCGGCGACATCGTCCTTTGACGGGTAGAAGGTGTGGTGGTCAGCCGAACAGGGGCTAGTGGCCGTTGTGTGAACCTCCAGAGTCGGCTCTCCAATAGTGGGCACTCCGTATGCAGCAGCAGGGATGAAGGTCTGAGCTAGGACGGCAGGACTATTGATCGACCATCTTTCCGGAAGTACACCAGCGGTCGATCTGATTGATGGTACGCTGAAAGATCGCTTTCGGGTATCGAACCCAGCTGTCGTGTCGTCAGGCGTTCCAAGGCGCCGTACCGGAGCACCAGGACCATCGAAGCTCGGGGGAGTATGGAAAGTTTCTGTAGCAATCTTGTCCATCCCTTCGTCCTCGCTGAGCGCTGCGTCCATATTCTCGACGTACAGGAGCTCTCGTGGTCTGAAGGATTTTACGGATCCATTGCCTGATACGCTCCGACCCCTCACAGTTGACGACCGGATAGGGCGAGAATGCTGTTCAGGGCCATCGGTATATAGCTCAGATCCATCGTCCTTGATCCCAAAGGTTCCGGAGCTGCGGATAGCGGTCTTCAGCGGATCAATCTCATCCTTTTGTGGCGGAGAAGGCGTGGTAGGAGTCGTCTTCGAGATGGTTCCCGTGAAGGAGGGAGACGCTCGTTGACGGCGATGTTTCGATAGACGGCGAGCAACCTTTTCGCCGAGATTGGCGTTGGATGGATCGGTCCCGAGGAAGGAGAGGAACGTCCGCATTCGTGGGGGAGTCTTCCGGGCTAGCGTTGAAGGTGTCGGTGGCGAGACGGTGGTTGAGGACATGGTAGATTCCCTTGTCAAGGGAAGGGAGGGATCGGATTGGCATGCTGCTAGCAGGAAATGGAGAGTGGAGGTAGCTTGACCCGATCCAGCAGCCGCCTGACCCTGCTGGCTTGGCATTAGTACCCTCCCGACAACTTGGAGGAGACTCACCCTCATCTGGATGCGGTCGAGTGGCTCCATACCGAGCGGAAAATCACCCTCTACAGCGTCGAAGACATGCTCGGTCCCAATACCATGAAAGGTCTTCGGTCTCTCCTTGTTAGGTGCCTGCTGATCCTCCTGGACGCTGCTCAATCGTTTCATCCAAGCGTTCTCGGGTCCACTTGCTACGCCAGCACCGATACCTGCCAGACCTGCAGTACTTTTCGCGTCTTCCTCCTCGGACCAGTCTGTACTCATGCGCAACTCGGGTCGATCGGACTTGACTTCATCCACGATGAAGCTTGGCGTCCTACGCTGGACTGGCCTCTTCTCCTCGGCTTCGGGCGCGGTGTCGGAATCGCGAAGCGCTGAAGGAAGGATCGGAACCCCCGTGGGTAGCGATGATGAGCGAAGCGCAAAAGCAGGACCATCAGGGATCAAGGCGGTCGAAGGAGGAGTGGTTAAATACTGAGTGGTAGTACTAGGGTCAGTCTCCCTGGGCGTGCGGACTGGTGAACCTAGAGGGATGAGGGGAGGTTGACTGGCCGGAGAAGTGGGGCTGCAAACCGGAGAGAGCGATCTTGCCGGCTCCAAAAACGCGGCCAGAATCGTTTGCGCTGACTCGAATGATCGCGGACTTGGTATGTCCTCTCCTTCTCGTTCGGATCGGTAATCATGATCAGCGAGCAGGGAGAAGGTGATGCTGCGCAGCGATGCGGGAGTCGTGAGTTCAGTGATAGGAGAGAGATTTCGCTGTTGCTGAGCCGGGTATGATGTGGGTCCGAGCGAAGGATGTATAGTCGACGCTACGGGAAGTCGACGCTGTTAAGCCCACAGTCAGCGAATGAGATCAATCGCGTATACATGACTCGGCGAACACGCCGCTCACCTTGTCGAACATCCTACGGTCGGACTGAAACACGTCTGGAATGCTTCGCAAGTCAGCCTCAGCTCGGTTTCCACGGCATGATATAAGATATTAGAAGAAATAGAAGCGAATTGTGTCAGTAGGATGAAAAAGAAAGAAAGATGAACAGGGAGCGAAGGGGTCATTTCCCCTCGAGGAAAAGCGTCCCGATCACACTGATCATCATCCCCTTAATCCATCAAAGGGAGTCAGTGCGGGTGCGATACAAATCGGCGCAGGAAGCGACTTCAAAAACCCCGAGCCGAGGAAGAGGTGAATTGGTGTCTGCATATGGTAGGGGATATTGAATGAGGATGCGCAAACAGAGTGATGAAGGGGATAAGCCGTTCACAAGCAAAAGACCCTCAGTCGCCCTGAAACTTCGAATACGCTGTGCCACTTTACCAAAGCCGCGGAAATAGCTCGTTGGCGGCCCCTTCGAGTTTCATTTTCCGCGGGCACTCGTGATTATCCCCTGTATCTATTCCACCTCCACTCGAGCGGTCCAACAAGACGCGTCTGAAATCGATGCATCTCAGCTCAGCTTAGGTTGATCCGTTCCATCTTCATCAGTCCGGGCCAAGCGCCTTCTTATCGCTCGAGGTGGCGACACCTGCTATTGTTTGTTGAGGACGCGACATAACCGATATAATCTGCATAGGTTAGCAGGACTTTGGTCCGCCTTGTACTTCTTGTGGCGCCCCTAGGAGTATCAGCAGTAGCCATGGCGACACCAATGGCGCCTTCATCGGCGCCCTTATCCGCATCATCACCAGCTTCCTTCCCCGCCATGAACTCAGCTGCCAGCTCCTCTGCTCCTCCGCCTTATAATACCTCGCTCGCTCCCGGACCGACTCCGTCGCCTATAACGACTGCAGCCATCGACGACGAGAAGAAGATGGAGCTCGTGGCTGCCATGGATCCGATGAAACTTCAGAATATCAGGAAGGTAAATGTCTCTGCTCTCGCATCGTTTCGTATGGCATTCAAATAGAAAGCTTGTCTGACACCTGCGCTGTAGCGAGCCAACGACCTGTCAGCAGCGGGACATACGAAGGACAACTCGACCGAGTTTGCGAAGCTGGCAATGGTGCTCGACCTGTATGCGCGAGCGAAGCACCTGGAGTGAGTTGCATCATTGCTCCAAGAATGAGAGGAACAGACCGGTCCGCCCAAATGCCGGCTGTCGTTGACGAAATCATACAGGGAGCGAAAGTATTCTCAGACACAACCATCCGGCTCCTCTGGACCACCCGCTGTCAACGGCGGTACTCCTGCAGCTGGTTTCAGTAGCGCTCGTAAGTCTTGCAATTTGATACCAGCAACTAGCCTAATCTCATTATCACAGCCTCTCCCGCTTCGACCAATCCTAACCATGTCTCTATGACACCTCAACAAATCGCTCAGCTCCGTACACAGGCTGCCTCCTATCAACTACTCAGCCGCAACCAATCTGTGCCGCAATATCTCCAAGAGGCTGCGAAAGGTACACCTCCCTCAGGCGCAGCCGGCTCGCCATCCGACAATCCACTAGGAAACGGACTCGAGGCCAAGATCATCGAAAGAACAGTCGAGGGAGTGGTTGGCGACAATATGGCAAGGAAGGGAAGAAGTGGCGAAAATAATGGATCGATGGCCGTGGACGGTAATGCTTCGGCTTCCGGCAGCGACAACGAGAAGGTCACCACCCCGCCCACAGAGCCACCGTATGCCATGGAGTTTGACCAGTCTTCGGCAATCTATCCTTACAACGCTTTTACCCACCCGACTACATATGCCCACCGGAAGTTCGATGACGAAGTTGCAAATCCGATGAACAAGCTTCAGCGAATGACAGTACCCTCCTTGATGCCTCGGGCTCTCGATCCATACCTCTTAATGGAGGAGCGAAATCGCTTCATCGAGACGAGGATGGCATGGCGGATGAAAGAGTTAGAGGAGATGGACTCAACCATGGGGATGGGCGAACAGGGAGCTAAGGACATCCCGGGCATCGTGGAAGGGGATAAGGAGCCTTGTGCAAAGCTAGGAATACAGGCCCGGATCGAGCTGTTGAGCCTGCGACTACTTGACAAGCAACGGCTTTTGCGGGAGGATCTTGTAAGAGCCATGCACGGTGCGACACAGGTCCCCGCCGACCGGAGTCAATTCCGCCGCTTCCGGACGCACACTCTTCGAGATGCCCGAGCGACCGAGACAGCAGAGAGAAGACAGCGCACTGAGCGGGAACAGCGCGGCAAACAACGGCATCTCGCATATATCACGTCGATTTGCGACCACGGCCAGGCGATGATCGCTGCTGGTACCGGTAGCTCAAGAGGAGCTGAAGGGGAGAAGATGCGTCGGCTAGGTAGAGCGATGATGAAGCTTCACAGCGACACGGAGAAGGAGGAGCAAAGGCGTGTCGAGCGGTTGGCGAAGGAACGTCTGAAAGCGCTGAAGAACGATGATGAGGACGCGTATCTTGCATTGCTGGGCGAAGCAAAGGATTCTCGTATCGGTCATCTCCTCAAACAGACCGATCAGTACCTCGAGACGCTTGCGGCCGCTGTTGTGGAGCAGCAGAATGACGACGTGCATCGCGATCAGCTGCAGTTCGAGCTACCGTTCGAACAGGAAGATGGACCAGCCAGTGAGGCGACATTCGGAGCGAGAAGGCAGGATGGAGAGGAGGAAGGAGCGGAGAAGAAGGCAGGAAAGGTGGATTACTACGCCGTTGCGCACCGGATACAGGAGAAAGTGACGGGACAAGCGAACATGTTGACTGGCGGTTCGTTGAAGGACTACCAGGTCAAGGGATTGCAGTGGATGATCAGTCTGTACAATAACAGGCTGAACGGTATCCTAGCAGATGAGATGGTGAGTATCTGGTTATCAAAACAACAGCTCGCTGATTGCACTCGCAGGGTCTCGGGAAGACCATCCAAACGATATCCCTGGTCACCTACCTTATCGAGCGAAAACGGCAACCAGGACCATTCCTCGTCATCGTTCCCCTCTCCACCCTCACGAACTGGACACTCGAGTTCGACCGATGGGCGCCAACTGTCCGAACTGTGATCTTGAAGGGCTCGCCACTTCAGCGGAAGGAGCAATACTACCGACTGCGAGCCGGTGACTTCCAGGTCTGCCTGACGACTTACGAGTATGTTATCAAGGAACGACCGCTCTTGGCAAAGATCAAGTGGATACATATGATCATCGACGAAGGTCACCGAATGAAGAATGTCAAGTCGAAGCTCAGTCAAACGCTGAACGAGTATTACTCGACGCGGTATCGTCTCATATTGACTGGTACTCCCCTTCAGGTATGTGCTAGCTTGCAGGGCGGAAGCAACTCGCTCATCTGCGCAGAACAATCTCCCTGAGCTATGGGCATTGCTCAATTTCGTCCTTCCCAAGATCTTCAACTCGGTCAAATCATTCGACGAATGGTTCAATGCACCTTTCGCCAATACAGGAGGAGAGAAGATGGAGATGAACGAAGAAGAGGCTTTGCTCGTAGTCAAACGTCTCCACAAAGTATTACGCCCTTTCCTGCTCAGGCGACTAAAGCGAGATGTCGAATCCGAGCTCCCGGACAAGGTGGAGCGGGTGTTGTACACCAAGATGTCTGCTCTCCAGTGGAAGCTATATGAAAGTGTCAAGAAATACAAGACGCTACCGACGGATATGAGCGCCGCAGGGTGAGTTTCTTCCTTCACCACCCGGTCCGATGGATGCTGATCCGACCTTCCAGGAAACCTCGGAAACAAGCGAATCTGCAAAACGCCATCATGCAGCTCCGAAAGATATGCAATCATCCTTTCGTCTTCCGCGAGGTCGATGAAGACTTTACCGTCGGCAGTAATATCGACGAGCAGATCGTCCGGACTGCGGGAAAGTTCGAGCTTCTCGATCGCCTGCTTCCCAAACTATTCAAGACCGGACATAAGGTCAGATCTGTCTCCATGCAACAAAATGAGGCTCATCCGTTCCACCTAGGTCTTGATCTTCTTCCAGATGACGGAAATCATGACGATCATCGCCGACTTCTTCGACTATCGAGGCTGGAAATACTGCCGGCTAGACGGTTCGACAAAGGCTGATGACCGTCAAACCCTCCTTTCCACCTTCAATGACCCGAACTCGCCGTATCAGGTGTTCATTCTGTCTACCCGGGCTGGTGGCTTGGGTCTCAACCTCCAATCGGCGGATACAGTCATCATGTGAGTATCGCGGACTGTAGTTGGATGCACCTGATACAGAGCAGTTATGATACCGACTGGAACCCACATGCCGACTTGCAAGCTCAGGATCGGTAAATCGCAGCGCGTACTGCCAAGTTTCTGCTAACAACCCATAGTGCCCATCGTATCGGTCAGAAGAAGGAAGTTCGCGTACTGCGACTTATCTCTTCCGGGACAGTCGAAGAGCTCGTACTCGCACGAGCGCAAAGAAAACTCGAGATCGATGGGAAGGTCATTCAGGCCGGGAAATTCGACGACAATACTACCGGTGCGGAGTATGAGGCTTTGCTAGTCAGTCGAGCCTCAAAGATCTACCGACTCATCAGGCTAATGGCATCCAGGCGAAAGCTTTCGAAGCCAATGATGTTGAAGATACTGAAGAGACAAATGAGCTGGACGATGATGAGCTGAACGAACTGCTGGCTCGAGGTGACCATGAGCTCGAAATCTTCGCTCAGATGGATCGAGAGCGGAATGCAATGAAGACCGCTCAATGGCGAGCTGAAGGTCACAAAAGCGTGCTTCCTCCTCCGCTCATGCAAGAGTCTGAGCTTCCCCCATTTTATCGTCGAGACATCGGGGAGGAGATGGCGCAAAACCTTGTCGTTGATGAGGATCAAGGGCGAGGACGTAGAGCCAAGGCGGAAGTCCGGTATACCGATGGTCTCACGGATGATCAGTGGCTCATGGCGATGGAAAATTCGGATGATGATGTGGACGAAGCAGCGGATCGGAAGCGGAAGCGAGCGGATAAGAAACAGGACAGGAAGAGGATGAACGACATGCTCGCCCAAGCCGAGGCGGAGGGGAAGCCCTTGCAGATCAAGACCTTGCAGGCGGAAGCAGCATCGCCACCACCTACAGCATCCAAGAAGAAGCGGGGCAGACCGTCCACCAAATCTGCTACTCCATCCTTACTCGGCGATGATCTACCTACAGTGAGTTAGCTACTCCCGTGACAGTATTTCCCTGATCTGAGCAGAAACGACGCAAAGTCGACAGCTCGACGGATGGTCCGAGTGCCTCCGATGTGACCCTTATGTGGAAGCTGTACAACGAAACGAACTCGCTCAAGTCGGACGCGGATGAGGATCTCAACCAGTACTTCCTGAAGCCGGTCGACAAGAAGGTTTGTTGGGATCTCGCCATTATTACGTTTTGCTGATATGACGTCAGGCATTCTTTGACTATTACGACGTCATCAGGCGACCCATGACCATGAATCAGATCAAGAAACGCATCGGAAAAGACCCGACATTGACCCTACAGCAGTTTCGAGACGACATGCGACTGGTCTGGGATAATGCTCGAACCTACAACCAAGAAGGAAGCTGGGTGTACGAAGCCGCTGAGGACATGCAGGCGTTCTTTGCCAAGATGTATGAAGAGGAAATGGCAAAGATTGAGCCAGGTGAGGGAGACAATGGTCCAGCTTGGCCTTTGTTAGGAGGTCAGAGGAGTGGGCAAGCGAGCGGAACGAGTACACCGATGTACAAGCCTCATGATAAGCTGGCGGCGCCGAAGATCAAGATCAGCGTCGGAGGTGGAGCCGCAAGGAGGAAGGAGGTGAAGCCCGAGCCTACGCCGGATGCAAGCGAGGCGAGTGAGTCGGATATGGATGATGACGATTATTGAGGGAGAAGGGCAGGGAAAGGAGGAACTAGAGAGGAGATTTGTTTCAGGCATCTGCATGGTGCATTTGATGAGATTCCCACTGTCTGCAGCGATTTCTAGCTTTGATTTCGGCTGGAAGAAAACGGCTTTCGTTTTGAATAATGCAATCACCTCTTCTGGTTCCTTCCCGCGCTCCACTTTGGACTCATCCGCTCGCTCACCCATTTCAGCGTCGCTCCGACCATGCCGCTTTCATTCCTCCTTATCGGCATAGCATGGGATCAAATGGAACGTCTCGTCGGTCCTGATCGAGCCCCAGCCATCACAACGCAAGTCAAGGCTGCCCTTGCTCGCGGCGAAGAAGAATTTCGACAAGCAGGGCTTAACTACCGGTTGATCAATTTCGGTCCTGAGGAGAGTATGGATCGGCTCGAAGGGGTTTTAAGGGAGAAGAAATGGGATGGCGTTTGTGTGTGAGTCTCTGGCCCCCTCCTCTTTTTTGCTTTATCTTGTCGCCCCGGCACGGCAGTATTTGGTTTGACTGTTGTGCGGGTTGACTTGGATGTAGTGGTGCTGGGATCAGGACGAGCGTTGAATTCACATCACTTCTCGAGAAACTCGTCAATACGATCCACGAGAAATCGGCTCATTCGAAGATACTGTTCAATACGAAACCTGATAATACGATGGATTCGGTCAAGAGGTGGTTCCCTGTTGGGGAGTCGACCGGTCAGCTCTAGATGACACGCCATCGAGAGAATGCATCATTTCTCGGCCTAGCACTGGAGCGAGGAGTATATCTCATACCATTTGCTGTCAAGTCACCCGATCTCCATCTTTAGAAGCGGAACGCTCCCCTCAGATCGACTCTCGGTCAGACATGGCCCGTTCCCCCTCCCCCTCCCCTTCCCCGTGCGGCCCCCCTCGAGGCTCCCGCGAGCTCCATTCCTTCCATCCCGGGCAGTGACTGCCAGAGCTGATGTGATTTCTCGAGGACGTGCAGTATGCGAGACTTGTTTAGCGTGGTTTTGGCAAGGGAACAGCGGTCAGGAGGACTGAGATGAGATTCCTGCCCTGTTGGACGACCAAGAAAGTCCCCAATACAGCCTGAATCAATCTTGCTAAGTCTCCCCAAAACCTGCCTCATTCATTCCCCGCCCCGCCGGTACATATACAATCTTGAAGCAGACCAGGCAATCAATTTGCATGTTTGAGCGCGGAGAAGTGCAGGTCGAATGATCACGTCTGTGAACGTGTGTGAGAAGCATTTGGGAAGCAATCCGAGGTGACGGACGATCGGAACGCCGTCCGGCCATGTTGTTTCTATAGGTAGCCATTACCTGGAAACGGCTCGTCCCACCAGAATCATGGATCACTCCGTCCGACTACATGGGACCACGACCACGCTAAACACCTCAAATCAGCCGCGGCTTCCCGTGAGCCCCTTCTGAAGCGTTTTTTATTGGTTTTGATGGAGGAGGGGGGCCAAGGGAGGGGGGGAAGCGGGGGGGGGAGGAATTGAAGGCGTGGGGGGGGGGGAGGGAGGGGGAAGGGAAGTGAACAAGTATCTCTCATGCATACTTTCCGCAAGTTAGCAAGTGGTGCAGCTAGTTCCGCTTCATTCGCACCCATTCACATCTGGGGGTGCGACCGCGTCAGACGATGCATCGTGCTACATCGCCCAAACTTTCGCACACCCATCTCGTCCACCAGACACAAGATACTTATCGATGAACCGCATCTTCTCCGCTGGTTTCGTATGACCGTTGACGACAAGCCGTGAATGTGCATGTGTCGTACGGTTGTAAACCTAGCGCAATCGCGTCAGCACCTCAAGTTTTAAGCCTTGATGAGTGATCAGTCACCTCGACGCCATTCTCACCGGTGCAAGCCACAACTTTCCGGCTGTCGAACTGCAGAGCAGTAACAGGGTATTCGAAGCGATGGACCTCGGCGACATTGCCTGTTCGGATATCCCATATCTGCGGGGAGTCAGCCGAATATTTCGCCGAAACGGCGAAAGGAACAAGCTCACGCGGATCATCTTGTCCAAACTTCCGGTGACAATGTTGTTTTCGTCAAATTGAAGGCATGTGACAGGAGCAGTATGTCCGACCAGCGTACGATGAGCTTGACCCGTACGCACTGTTCGTTTCAGTTATTGATACCGGAAAAGAAGGTACGACCCACTATCCCACATCCGTACCGCACCATCTCCGCTCCCACTGGCCAGCGCGTATCCCCAAAATTGTACGCCTCCAACGAAATCCTGATACATTTCCCAAGTCCCGTCCGCGTATGGCGGAGTAGGCACTGCGAACTGCTGATTCGTCGCTGCATTCAGTAATCCAGCTCCTGATAAGCCTAACATCGATGGACCGGGAGAAGGAAGGATATCGTCGTAGTGAATTGATCCGAAGGAAGTGGATGATCGATGTGAGAGACGAGGCGGTTTGGGTGGAGGAGCGGGCGTCGGCGGGGGATTTGAGATGGCCCAGAGTATGTCCATGGTTAGAACGCATTGACCAGTCGCAACGTCCCATTGACGAATGGTCTTGTCCGACGAGCCGGTCACCTGGATGTAAGCGATGCACACCGGGAACTCGACTCACCAAGCAGCCATCCTCATAGTACAACGCAGTAACGCTTTTGCTATGCCCTTCCAAAGTCCGCACACAAGGTCCATTCTCCTCGAGCAGAGACGCATGGGTATACCCACTTGGTCCCTCCTCCCAATCAAATTCGTCCGCTGCGTCGTGTTCGGCTATTCGCTCCAAGGGGTTTTGATGGGCCATATCATCCGTCACTCGCTGTAATCGTTCCTCGTAATCCTCGACTATCCGTAGATCCCATAAACGGATGTTCCCGTCTGCTCCGCCCGTGAGACATAAGGTGTCTTCGACCTGGACAGCCTTGACTGCACCTGTATTCATCAGCAGAGATCAGTCAAGGAGAGAGATAAAGTACCTATGTGCCCTCTTAGCTGTCCCATCTCCTTTCCATCGCAAAGATCCCACACCTTGACGATCTCGTCCTGCCCAGCAGTCACCAGTATCCCATATGGCTCGTTCAAATCCAAGGCTGTGATAGGTGCAGCATGACCAGCAAGAGTCTACTTCCGTCAGGCGCAGTGCGCTACTTCAAGCTGTGGAGCTCACCATGAAAGCCACTCCTGAGGGCAGATCATCATGCTCCGAAGGCAAGAAAGCCGGTCCTTTCCGTCTCCTCGAGCTCCTGGCCGATATCGCAGCGGCTGAAGTTGGTAGAGCTTTCGTCCCTGCTACCGAAGTCATCGCAGGGGACGCCATGAGCTCTTGAACCCCTTCCAGCTCATCGTCCAGCTCGAGCTGCTCTTCTTGCAGGTGGAGGAGAGAGGCTTCTAGTCGCCTTCGGATCTCTTCGAGGGCATCGATCTTTGCTGAGACTTCGTATATCTCGGCGTGGATGAGGGACTGCACCATGTCAGCGCTTCCGTTCTCACAATTAACGCCAAGACTGAGCTTTGTCGAAGGAGAGATTCAAATAACAGCTCCCCAGGACCTACCGTTCGGACATGTAGGTTCTCCTTATCCAGAGCAATCTCATCCGCCTGCTTCAACAAATCCTCCAAATGTAATCTCCCTTCCAAACTCCTCCCCTCCGACAACCTAGCCCGCTTCTTCTTCCTACCCCTCCTCCTCCCAACACCCAACCCATCCTCTGAAGAACCGGCATCATCATCCCTATCTGTCAATAGACCCCTCGCTCGGTCACCAAGCTTCTTCAACCCTATCTTCTCGTAGCCTAGGTCTTGATCTACTAAACCACCTCGGAGTAGACGTCGACGCTGTTTTGGTAGCTCGGATGAAGGGACGGTTGCTTTGAATCCACGGATTAGGGAGGGTGCGATACCTTCGGGACCTGATTTTTGGGGTTCAACTAGGGAGAGTGAAGCGAGTTTGTCGACTGCTTCTAGGATTGCTAGGGAAGAGGATGTGGCTCGGTTGGGTAGATTCGTCAGACCTGCTGGGAGGGAGGTTGGCATTCGTAGTAAAGGGTAAGGTGAGGGCGGTTTGGGGAGCGGTTTGGCGGTTCTGTGGTTGGATGCAGCGTTGAGGAAGCGAGGTTGCATGAGAGATGGAGCGACTGGGACCAATTAAGCGAGTGATCGAACAGTAAGGAAGAGGACTCACGGTCAGAGAGAATCCGGACTGATTCGGAACGTCGATGCTCGGATTGGAATGAACCCATTAGGACTTCTTTGGCGATGGAGAAAGTACCGTTCCATGTGGATAGTGGGGATGAAATTGGGTCGAGAGCTGATCGGAGTGGTCGTCGAGAGGTATGATCGTCATGTCGGGACATGGCGAATGAGCTCAAGTCTTCAGCAGGGAGAGTGAGGATGTCAAAATGCCTGGTACAGGCTCAGGAGACGTTGCCGCCGGAAGCGGCCGGAAGGAGTTCTCGGTTTCGGTTCCTTGGCACTTTCTCCATCATTCCCACTTTCAAGCAACACCCTACACGCCGTAACGGTTTACGGGGTTTCTTCCTGAAGGCCCAAGCTACGCTGTATGGCCCTCGTCACTATCGTCGGCTACCCATGCTCAGGTAAATCAACCCGTACCGCTCAACTCGCCAAAGCATTCGAGACCCATCTCTCCGATCCAACCTACATTGGCCCGAGACTCAACGTCGTCATCGTTTCTGACGAGTCCAGTCATGTCTCCAGATCTTTCTATGATGGTACGGTGAACTGCTACCCCTGTTAGTTTCAGACCTGATGCTTTGTCCTTGTCATGTCAGATAGTACTGCGGAGAAGTCTGGAAGGGCGAGCTTGTTCGCCGCGGTAACCAGATCGCTCGGACCGGATACCATCACGATATGTGATAGCTTGAACTATATCAAGGGGTTTAGGTATCAAATGTACTGCGCTGCGAGGGAAGCTCATGCTCGGGTCTGCACCGTGAGTCTGGCTGGTCATCCCTGTCAATCAATAGCCAATTCCGATGATAGATACACGTTGCGACACCTCCGGAGAAGTGTCGGGAATGGCATGAAGAGCGAGGAGTGTCCTCGTACAAGCCAGAAACGTACGTCATCGACAAAACAGCTTCGAAGCGTGGTGATTGACGGGTTGTTTAGCTTCGACAACCTCATCATGCGATTCGAAGAGCCCTCATCAATGGTCCGCTGGGACTCCCCTCTCTTCACCATCCCATACAACGAAGACCCACCTTTCAAAGACATATGGAAGACTATCACTAGCGGAGCGAAGAAACCTCCTACTGCAGCTGTTATTGTCGTAAGTACTGATTCCCACTTGCTTCGCTAGCACTCGCTGAGACGGCTTAGCGGAACAAACCCCCTCCGAATACTTTGCAAACTCTTACAACCACCACGTCTACCATTACAGCCTCCCTTCTCGCTCATATCAACGCTTCACCCGCTGCAGCGAATTTCCAACTACCGTCACCTCCTGCGGCAGGACAATTGGTGTTGCGTCTTCCGATGAGACGGGTAACTTTACCCGAGATGCAGAGATTGAAGAGGCAGTTTGAGGGAGTGCAGACTAAAGCTCAGGCAAGCGGTGGAAGGGCGGCTGGGATCTGGATCGAGGGGAAAGTGGCTGCAGGCTTCGTAGGATTTCTTGAGGAGGCTTGGGACACGACGCCTTAAATTGATCCTCGAGTATAACGGAAACCCGAGGATTCGGAAAGCCACCTGAATGGCAGCTGGCCGAAGGTGAGAATTGCATGATGTCTAGGATATGTACAACGATCAACCCGATAGCCGACCAATTCAAGCCTTCTTCGCCTTCTTCTTCTTCGGAGCGCTCTCCTCCTGACTGCTGCTTTCCGCTCGTTTCGCTACGACCGCCTTCTGGACTGGCTTCGGATGTGCGATAAACTTCGTACCAGGTCGACAGAACTCTCCCATCTCGATCTCCTTCGCCTCGTCATCGTCTGGATTGATGCCTTGCTGTTCCTCGAAAGTCGACTTATCCTGGATCTGATTGCTGTCTTCGAGGATCCCAGTCGCCCTAGGTTGTCAGCACTGACTAAGATCAAACGAGACGTACTCCTTGTACACCTTCTTCCGGTTCACCCATTCTTTACGCCATTTCGTGAACTCATCATCGATCTTCTTGATCTCCTCGGCGGAAAGAGGGACTATGGCTTTGTTGCTGTCAATGTCCCCGCGGAATGAGAGGAGGGCTTTGAGCGTGATATCGTTCTGGCGAATGCAATGAGTATGAGAGCTATTTAGGACATCGGAGGGACCGCTTACATCCGCCTTCACTCGCTCGATCTCCTTACTCAGATCCTTTGTTTTTGGTTGAGATTCCTTGGTCGTCAGATCTAATGGGAAAGCATTAGGGATCGAGCTGAACATCTGGCTCATCACTCACCAGTCTGCAGACCCTTCAGCTCCTTCCTCCGCTCATCCAATTCAGCTAGCGTCTCCTTCAGCTCGCCATCAAGTGTCGAGAGTTCCTTGGGATTGAGGACGGGGAGATCGTTCTGAATGTCGAGGTCAAGGTCGTACCGAAGGGAAAGGAGAGGGTGAGTTGATCATCTCCACGTCGGCACGTTTCCATCACCTCACCTGATTGTACACGAAGATGGTTTGCTTCCCGTAACTCTTCATCGTCAAGCTCCCCTTCTCTACCGTACGATCAGCTTCCGCCGAAACACAGAAGGGAATCGCCCACCAGCGAGGGCAGTTAGGACCTTCTGAGCAGCGGCCTTTGGGACTTTATTCTTCAGATTGGCTGAAACATCGGCTGAAAAGTAAAGTTTAGTAACTGATGGTGATTTGCGCTGATGGATGAGCCCAGACTTACTGCTTGCATATGGTCGATTCACCTAGATATCATCAGTATAGGATCGAACGCCTCAAGGATGACATACGGATCTGAGATACTGCAGGACCATCTGAATGAAGGAAATTCAGGGTTCGAAGGCGGTGAACTACTAATCGCGAATAGACATACCTCTTCAGCTGTGAGCAAGACAGAAGGAAACACGGTCAATTTGAGTTCCTTAAGCGTTGAGTGACATTCTCAAGCAGGATGAAACCCACCTACCCTTTACCACCTTCTCCTTGACAGCTGGCTTAGGTACCATCGTACTGGAGCTGTATATCTACCGAAAGAAGCGACGGCAGAAAACTGCTTAATTTTACGAGTGTTCAGTGGCAAGAAAAGAAAGAAATCATTCATCAAGACCATATACATTACGTAAGAATGCAGGCCGGACATGAAAGCTTCCCCTGACATAAGCGGTTTCTCCGATCCGGATGAGCCTAACATCCCGCTTGAATTCGCTGGAGTTGGGTCCCTCTGCTACTATTCCAAAACAGCTTGGCCCTCATTCTTCAGCCTTGCGGCTGCCTGACCAACCTGCGGTTTGGTGGGATATCTTCCTTCTAACCCTTCCTCGGCAGATCAGTCCAACTGCATCAGTCACTCTCAGCCTAATACCCCATCTATACCCCTGCCCACCATGCCGCCAAAAGTAAAGGAGGACAAGGTGGGTGATCTCTTATGACGAGACCATGAATGCCTTGTGCTTAAAGCTGACCATATTTTGCTTGTAGACCTTCGGGATGAAGAACAAGAACAAGAGCAAGAAGGTGCAACAATACGTCGAAACGGTGCAGAAGCAGCAAGCATCAGCAGGGAAGAACAAAGACCAGGTGAGGTGGATCAACTATTGGGTGACGCTTCAGCTGATTAGCTGCTTCTTCTACCCGGGACCCTCATTCACTGTTATTTTCTTTCTGTATGGCACACATCGCTTCCAACTTTTGGGTGATAGCTTGCGAAGGAGAAGGAGAAAGAGGCGAAATTAGAGGCGAAAAAGGTTGAGGAAGCGAGGAAGAAGATGGAGGCGGAGTTGTTTGCTCCGGCACAGGTGCAGAAGGTGCCGTTCGGGACAGGTGCGTCTCTCCGACTTCATCTTGGTTCTTTTAGCTCATGGACTGATCATGTCTTGCAGATCCGAAAGCAGTATGCCTCTCCAATGCGAAAGAAGAGAATGATTTTGATCGATCCTATAGGTGCTCTGTGTTTTCTTCAAATCTGGACATTGTGCCAAGGGCAAGTCAGACTGGTTCGAGACTGTCAGATACGGGATCGGACAGCTGATACTAAGTTGTATAGGGAACAAATGCAAGTTCTCGCATGACCTGAATGTCGAGCGGAAAGCGGAGAAGGTGAATCTCTACGAGGACACACGAGACAAGGAAAAGGACAAGAAGGATGGTGAGGATGCTTGAGCTGTGGTTGCTGGCCGGGCTGACATGTGACGCCGTAGATATGATGGAGACATGGGATGAGGCGAAGCTACGAAATGTTGTTGATCAGAACGAGACGAAACAACGGACGACGACGGATGTGAGCTGGAATGAGGACTGTCTGGACCGAGCTGATGAGTTCAGATCGTGTGCAAATTCTTCATTCAGGCCATTGAGGAGAAGAAGTACGGATGGTTGTGAGTGATATGACGCGGGTGCGCAAGACCGAGCTAACTTCTCACGTAGTTGGGAATGTGTGGGTATTTATTGAAGCGGAGTCTCGATTGGTAGCTAATCTCCTATCTCTTCCTTCTTCAGCCAAATGGAGGTATGTCGTCATCTTCTTCGGATGTCCGTTTTCAGCTCACCCGTCCGTCAGGCGATAAATGCATGTACCGACATGCTTTACCACCCGGCTTCGTGCTCAAATCCGATAAGAAGGCAGCGGAAGATGCAGCTAAGAAGCAGCAAATATCTTTGGAGGAGTTCCTAGAGGTCGAGGTGGGTGTTTTACTTCCTTATGTGCTGGTGTTGCTGTTCTGACCTGGCTCAGCGGCATAAGCTGAAACCTCCCCTCACACCGGTCACTGCAGAGTCTTTTGCCGCTTGGAAGAAGACACGGCAAGAGAAGAAGCAAGCAGAACAGGAGACACAGGAGAAGGCGAAGGCTACGCAAAGAGCTATGGGGAAGATGACCGGAGCTAGCGGACGGGAAATATTCGAGTTTGGAGGGGAGTTGTATGAGGACGAGGAGGATGGAGGGGATGATGATTGGGATATCTCGCGGTTGTTGGCGAGATATGTGAGTGACTTATCTGTGCCGGCTCTCAGAGCTGATACTAGTGCAGAGAGCGGAGGAGGGGCGACCTGACGAGTACGATGCTCCCCCTGATCCCGGAGCGAGAGGTAATGGTGAAGATGAGGAAGACGAAGAGGAGAAGGAGGAGGAGAATGATGGAGATGAGAGCAGGGTGAACGGCTTGGCGCATGGGCTGAATGGCTTGACGATCACAGCATAGAAGCGGAGGGAAGGGTTATCGCATTGCATGGGTTCGAGCAACATATGTAGCTATGCATCACGTCCATATATCTTGACAGGCCAGATTTATTCGCCATTGGGTGGCCACTGACCGAGAGACGCGAAGTGGTCTGTTTCATATTTACGTGAAGATTATCGCTATCTTCACATTCTACCATCCATATCTCGCTGTTTCCCATGTATCGAGTCTGTCCGCGTAATTCCTTCTCAGCATGTCCGACATCCAGAACATCTCCATAATTTCGACGCAAACAGTCCCCCAGCCCAAACCACATACAACATACACCATTCAGAGTTAGTCAGCCTTCCTTCGCTCTCTTCAGCTACTCCTCTCAGACAATCTCTGTTCTAGGACGTGTGAAAGGCCGGCCACTGATGCTGGTATATACTTAGTCTCCACACCTACACGAACATGGACCGTCTCAAGACGATACAACGACTTCCTCTCCCTCCACGCCGAACTCCTCTCTTCAACAGGGAAAGAGCCACCTGCGCCTCTCCCTGCGAAGCATCCTTGGTCCCTTACTCGAAGCGCTTACGATGAGAAAGTCAGTCCAAACTCTACTTACTACTCCATCTCCTCGACCACTGGCCAGAGTAAGGTTGACAGAAGCAGATCATAAGGGAGAGGAAAGTCCTACTTGAGACCTACCTCCGATCAATCCTCACACATCGAGACGATCGTTGGCGATCCTCATATACTTTCAAAGACTTCCTCTCCGTCCCTTCCACCACCTCTCGAACAAACGCCGCTTCGTCCTCTTCAATTTCCACCACATCCTCTTCATCAGGCGTCCCAGGCCCACCGGACCATTTCACACCTTCCAATTGGTTGACGGAACATTCCAACCTCCAGACTCTGCTCCGGTTGATCCGTTCGGCACTTCTTAAGAGAGGTGCGTTGGCTGGAATGGGGGATGCTGCCGGAAGTAGAGGTGCGAGCGTGGAAGCGAAGAGGCTTCTAAGGGAAGTTGGGGAACGGGTCGAAGGTCTGGAGCAGGGTTTGAGGGGGCTTGGAGGGCTTGGAGAAGGGGAGAGAAGGAGGAGGGAGGAGATGGGTGAAGGGGTAAAGGTTGAGAGGGGCAATTTGCAGAGGATGACTGAGGCCGGTGTACGATCTTCCGGCTTCAATCGGAATTCGGGTACAGCAGCGCATGCGACAGGGAGCGGGACGATGCCTGGAGGGACTGCAGCATTATTCGCACCCGCTCAATCTGCTACTGGGCGAGTTTTCGGGACTCGTCAACCGCCTCAGGAAACAACCGAAACACGACCATTGGACGATCGAGGACTCGTCCAAGTCCAGCAGACACAGATGGGTAATCAGGACGAGGAATTGCAACAGTTGTCAAAGCTTTTGCAGAGACAACGAGTCATGGGCGAGCAGATCCATCAAGAGATAGGGGAACAAAATGAGATCCTTGATGAGGTTGATTCCGAGGTTGGGAGGGTTGGGAATAAGTTGGGTAAGGCGAAGAGGCAGATGAATCGGTTGAATTAGTCAGACGGTCAATCTTTCGAGCGGAATAATGATGGGATGCATATCACATGTAGCATCTCCGCAGGTCTGTTAATATGTTTGCAGGGTATAGTCGTGCAAGGTGTGGTCGTGGAAGGTCTGCTTGGGGCCGCATACGATTGTGCAAGGTGTGATGGTGCTAGGTGATGGTGCTGTATTGAGCGTCGAAAGGATTCGGGTGAAGCGAACGTAGGTTTCATGTGAATAATCGCTGATAGCGCCGTGCGACTATCTGGCATACCTGACCCGTGGGCGACTAGGTACACCGTCAGCTAAGCATGGACAAGGGAGAGAGAGAAACGAACAGGTTCGCAAGGCAAGATACGCCTCATCAACAGCAAGCATGTCCACCTCCTGTACTCGTACAGCAGACTTGCCTGCTTCCGGGTGATATTGAAGGAGCGATTTTATCGTCGAGTACATAGTTGCCACAATTGCCACGTCAGGTTCCTGTATATACGCATTTCAAAAAGATCGGCAGAACTGTTCTTCCACGACCGATGACATTGGATCCAGCGATCAGCCGGCATGGAGCTGATCGTTTTCTCGAGCTCGCTTGGCGGCGATCGAGACGGAAAGATGGACTTTTTCGCCTGGTGAGATGGGTCTGTTGTTACTCCGAGGAGATCACATCTGACCAGACTCCGTATAGAGCCCCGCTGGAATTTACTCTCCTCGAAGCTTGCACTCCTCACCTCCAGCTTTTCGGCAGGTTCTCCTTCGAGATGCCCTCGTTCGACAAGATCCATACAGGAGGGTGCAGTTCCTACCCCAAATCGTGACGTCGGCTCAAGCTCTAGCACGATATGTAGATGGAATCACTACAATCACTCAAGGAACATGCTGAGGCGCCTGATAGCCCAGAGCTATCAATATCGAAGCCCACCTCATCCCTTTCTGGTCGGTATCCTACATCTGCGATCATGCCCATACCAAAGTGGTCCGAGAATCCGGTCAGCCTGTCGTCGAATTGAAGAGGCGCTTCTGCAGCGAGCTGGGATGCGCGATTGCCGCCGTACCACCTGAACATTGGTGCAGGTGAGCGGATGAGGGTAATGATCGCTGACGAACCAGTGGCCTTGTACTACGAGACAACATCCCGCTCGTCGCCGGTGCCATGCGGAACGAGCGCTTCCGCCCCTCTTCAGATCTCAGTCGATATACTGGCTTCACCGGTACGGCAAGATGGGATCCCGCGAAGATACCGCTGTTCGCGTATGCCTATCCGAAGCTCGACAAGGACGAAGGGGCGCGATTGTCAGCTTTGCAAGCGAACAGGGAGGAGCAAATGGAGATGATGCAGGAACCGATCGTGTATTCTGTGCCGACCTATCGTGAGTGTATCTTTCACGATCAAGCTGACAGTCAGGTATCGGCTACAAGGTTGACCTAGAGGAGGGGGTCGCTTATCTAGATGGATACTTCGATAACCCGACCCATCGGCTCTTGCTGCAGACCAAACCGGGCAGGTCTTCGCGGAAGTTCGACTTCGACATCGTGAGCGTAAGCTTTTGGCACTCACTTAAACAGTACAGACATCTGCCTTCAGCTATAATCAGCAGCAATGCGTCGAGGGCGAATCCTCCGGTAGCATCGCTTCCTTACCCCTCAAACCGATATCTCGAAATGTCATCTTCATGGAGATGCTCCTAAAAGCGATGAAGCGATCCGCAATTGACTGGGAAGATCCTCACATCTTTCCAGCCGATGGTCCCCCGGGCAAATCTGCTTCTATACTTTCGTATGTGTCTGAGGGTCCTTTTACGAGGCTAACTGAGATCAGGGAATACCGAGCCAAGCAAGTACTCGGACGATGGTACCCACCTGCCCCGCTGTACTTCACTCCAAAGAAGGCAGTATCGCAAACATCGTCGACGTTTTCAGCACCAATATCCCCTAATCCGCCCAATTCGTCACCTGAAGCGGAGACCGCTCAGGAAATCAAGGTCGAGATCAGAGGCCGATCCCTGAAGGAGAGACGACGCGCACTCGCTGCAGCCCGTTTCAGGATAGCTCGTGAGCGGGTCGAGGCGGCAGCAGCAGCTCCTATACCTTTACCTCCACCTCCTCCGCCCGCTGTCATCCATGACTACAAAGGGTGGTATCACCTTCTCGGCGTTCGACCGGATACCGATTATCTACGACCGAATTGCGCCGGTGTGGTGAGCCAGCAGTTAAAGGAGAAGCGATTATTTCTGGCTCTGAGGTATCACCGGGATCAAGGAGGCAGCGATAAAAAGATGACCCAGCTAAATGTCGCTTGGGATCAGTTGAAGGGGCTCGAGGGGAGGATCAGGTATCATGAGAAGAGGTTGTAAATTTTCGTCTTTGCACCTACTCCTAAATCGGCATCAGGTTCACCCGGCACATTTATACCATGCATGTCACTCATATCAGTCAATTCAATCGATATACCGCGCATACATACATAAGAGAACCAAAAGTCCATCGGAACCCCGCAGTTCCGCGCTGTAGGCGATGCTCTCCGAGCCACCTCAGTACATCGGATCACCAGTGTCTACTCTCCAGATATGGTCCTACCTACATGCTATGCGAAGACACTAGATGGGAATGAATAGTCACTGATCGTTTGCATGACACATACCCTGCTAATGCTTGGGGAGGGGAAACAAAGTTGGGCAAAAGTCTACATATCCCGGCCATTTAGTGGCAGTTTAAGCGTACCCGTACTTGGGGGGTTCTGTTAGTATTTGACATTCCATGCTTGAGGTCGAATGTCTTGTAAAGTAGAAGATATACAAGAGGCGGACGGCCTTTGCTGCCAAAAATGAAAATTTTACGGCGAGTTTTGGTACTTGCGGAGGAGATAGGCTAAGCGCGATTGCCACGTGTCACGTCAATTCTTAACTCACAATTCGGTCTTCTTCAACCTGCTCTTCCCTTTTGGTCTAGTCTCTCTCCGATGCCGTGGGGACATGGTTTAGTGGCCAGTACGCAGATCAGATGAGGTTTGGCTGGGCAGCGACACGACCCAGTCGATCATACCCTCATCTCCATATCCAGGTTAATAATCCACCTCTTCATGCCATCATCAACAAAGTCGAAGGCTGACCCGAGTTTGCTTAGACCACCGTTTGCTCCCGATCTATTTTTGAAAGAGCCACCTCTTCTCGTCAAGCCACCTCGTACACTGCCTGGAGACGCCTATAGCCGCCCAAGATCTTCACAACGCATCCGATACCTGCTTCCGTGCGTCTGCCAGTGGATCAAGACGCAAAAGGAGCGATTCGACAAGGTTGTTGCCCATGCCAGACAACTGGCGCAACCAAAGAAGGACGTCTTCGGTTTCATAACCAAGTTCTTTTCGTCCAGCGAGCCCGTAGAGATCGCTGCGAAGCAGGTCGAAGTCGAAGTCCACCTCGTACCCTTCTGGACGGTCTCGATGCTGTGCGAGAGCCGAATTCGCAATGGAGGTTACGGCACGGCCAAGGCCGGTGATATCGTTAGACATGAGATTGGATTCAGTATCTCTGCTGTACGGGACGATCATTGGTGCAGGTGAGTCTTGGGATCTCGCGGTCATTGACCTGGATCAGCGGGGTGGTCATCAGCTCGAATATCGAAAAACAAACAACGGCAAATCCGATCATACCGGCTGATATGAGCTTTTTTACCAAGCATCTGCAGTCGAAGTCGAGCCGTTTTATGAGCACAGCCACTGCCATCCGCCGACCGCACCTCTTTTCGCGTACTCCTATCCGAAACTGACTCTACCGGAGATGGAGATAATAACCAGGCTAATACGGCCAAATCCGCCCGACGACGCACAAATTCTATGATCTAATCCTGCATAGTCCAATGTTGAGTGTCACCCATATAACGCGGCCCTTTCTGACATGCCGTAGGTCACTTACGGTATCCCTATATACAGTGAGTACAATTCGTCTGGCTCGGCTCATCTTGCAGGATTGGTGTACAGGGCGATGCTGGAAGACGGTCGCGACGTGTGCTTGGGACACAAACGAGAAATCTGCGAATGACAAATATCTCTCCTTCATGATCGAAGACAAGCCGGGGCGGTCATCGAGAAGATCGTTTGACCATAAGGTGATCATGGGACTTTTCGTATTTGATTTTCATCATTGATCTCTTTCCAGGATGACGAGGATCAACTCGAATACAAACTAATACGTCATGAGGGTGATCAGTACACGCCGTGGAGGTACAAGTTCAGGGGCCATCGGCCACATCAGCTCTCTGAAATATTCCTCGACGCCATGCTACGAGGAGGCCCGATGACAGCGGCAGCATGGGAAGATCCCCATGTCCTGAAGGGGTCCAGCAATTCACTCAGTGAAGAGGCCGTGGGACGGACGGGCTCGAGTTTATTGTGATTCAAGCTTGATCAAAGCACTGCTTCTTATTCGGACTGATGTGCACAGTGCATGCTCTTGGTCTCGCTCACGTAAGGAACCTCACAGTCGACCTCAACCCTTGGCCTTCGACCGCAAACCGGTGAAATCGGATGTGGATCATTCGGAGAACGGATCAAAAGATACTCAGAAAGAAAAGCCCGCTTCGACGCCAAAGACGCTGATAGATCCCGTCGAAGTCGCTCAGCGCGCTGCCGAGAAGGCGCAGACAGTCGCCGCCGAGCGGGAAAAACAGGATATCGCCAAGCGGAAACGAGAGGAGGCGGAGGCTGTTCGTTTTGAAGCGGTCAGGGCGCGGCAGGAGAAGTTCAAACAAGAGGAAAATTTGCGCAAAGAAGAGGACAAGTTGCGCAAAGAAGAGGACAAGTTGCGCAAGGAGAGGGAAGCTGAGTTGGTGCAAGGAGAGGGAAGCAGTCAGGTTGGCGAAACTTAAGGCGGACATCGAAAAGGCAAGGTTGGCTCGCCCACTGGGTCCATCGCAGCCGAAGACTAGGCTACCCGACCCTGCGCTCTACTACCAAACTCTTGATATCACTCCGGATTCACGTTTTGTCAACACAGCTCTCGAAACGAAGATGAACGGCATGATCGACGATGCCTACAAGCAATCTGCGAAAAAGGTCCATCCGGATGTGACGCCAGGGGTTTTGGCCTGGGAGGTGGCGACGTCGAGAATGGTACAACTCACTGATGCAAAGAATCAACTCATCATTTGTGAGTGATTGAATAGTGTTACTTCAGCATTGCTGATTGAGGCCTCAAAGTGAATCTTCGCGTAGCAAACAACGGCGGCAAGAGCACGACATCATTTTCGAAGCTATGATCGTCTGCTCCCCCATCCCGAACTGTAACATGACCCAGCACAGTAATACCTTCAGCGGATACATATTTTAGACTGCATGCACCAGTCAATGAGGGTTGCAGAGATGGTCTTTTGCTCTGTGCACCCTGAGCGAGGATCGTTGCGCCTGTTGGTCTCGAATACACACACGTCAGAACGGACATGAACGAAGTTTAGCAAGAGCCAATCGTCAACGAATCTCCGTATCCCAGTCGACGATACCTAGCATCCCGTCTCAGCCCAATGATTCAGTAGTCGGATTGGTATGCAGAGATGATCCTCTTCCTTGTACACTTTTGTTTTCTACTTGTAGTCCCTGACGATCTTCGACTTCACGCACATCAGACAAACATGGGCGATAGTCAGCAGGAGCGCGCGTGGCTTCAGTTCAAACCCGAAATCGATCGTGGTTACCTTAAAATTGGAGCGTCCTCGGCACAATTATCCAGTACCTATAAATAGACAAAGAACGATGCATGAATCAAACAACAACAAGGTGGTGAATGAGAGGATCACACCTTCGGGACTCTCTGAGTGGTCTTTGCCTCCTCAACAACCCTCCCACCTTCCTTGGCTCGCCTAGCAGCTTCCGGGACAAGGAACTATGCCCCGTCAGAGGTGCGACCTGTGAGGAGGAGTAGAGGACGACTTTTGAAGGGTTCAAATTGAATGAGGAGGAACTCACCATGAAAGCGATGACGCTCGGTACGATTGAGCCGAAAACCAACCATCCGGCCCAGAAAGCCCATAGTTCCATGCCATATGAAGAAGTATCTCCATCATTCGAGCGTCGCCAATTCGGGTCATTTGCGGGACTATTAGCCGAGGGCGAGTTACTCTGAGGAGAGGTCGTATAGGTCGTAGGAGCGGTTCTGATACCACATGGTACATCAGCGCTTCGATTCGGAACTAGTCTCTCGGGTAAGACTACAGTAAACGTACGGGTAAGGATGTGATCCGCCTGATAGACCCCAGAAAGACTGATGCATGTAGAGCACGACGATGAAGAGTTTGAGGAAGGCGTTGGCGATGACGTAGAAGAATAAACCGGTCTTCTTGTCACGTTTACCAGTCATGATCCCAAGTGCGAAAAAGGCTGCGAGTGGGAGAGGTACGTCAGCGCGGGGCGGGGATTGGAAAGGGGTAAAGAGGCAAAGCGTACCCTCGACGTAATGCCCGCTATAGCCATCGTAGGCTGACCTTCGCCAGGCGAAGTCGGAAGCGATCGTCAGGGTGACGAGGACGACGATGGACATCTAGTGGACGGTTCAGCGGAGGTCCGGTATCATCGTTTCGACCCAGCTCACCTGGAAGAAGAGCATCCAAAGAGCCGAACCGAGATGCTAAACTGTTCAGCTTGCTTTCCAATTCTTGAGCGTTGCGGAAAGACCTACCTTAGGCGCATTGGTATACTCCACATACCCACATCCCGCTTCACCAATATACCCTCTCGATGCTGTCATATCGTCAGTCTTCAGGCAAATAACGGGAAAGCGGCGAGACCGTACGATATCGATGACCATACTGATCAATGTAATGATTGAAATTGTTGGTCAGGATGATGATCTCCGCCACGGCGAGTTGAATCAGAGCGAGAATCCCAAAGACATTGAAGAAGAAGCAGATCCAGATCCAGATCGTTGGGAAGGTATCGGCGCCGATGAAGGGTTTCGATGGTGCCACCACCGTCACCCTCTTCTCCGTCACTTTTTCGGCGGCCATGGTGTGGATAGAGTGGGTCCGGACTGTGAAGATGGATAGCCAATGGATTGAGTTACGATATGGTCAGTATGAATGTTGGGGCGGGAACCTGAGATGGCAGAGGAGTGGTGTGTGATGATTCTGGTGGATGTGAGGTGAGGATGGAAGTGTTGTGATTGGGTGATTGAATGGGATGATGGAGTGGGATGATGGTCAGTGCATGACAGCTTGCGTGGCCACCGCTCTCTTTTACCCCCCGTCGCTTGATAGGACGGGAACCAACCTTTGTGCGCGACTGGGAGTCGAAACTCCTCGGATATCGGTTGAAGATCGTTCCTTTGAGAAGCCGAAACGATAGGATGCTACAAGGCGGCTGCGAAAAGTACTGAATGGTTCAGCGTCCGTCCACCCGTGGCTCCGTCAGCGATGGTCTCAGCTGTACTCCAATGGAGCTAGTAGTGCATCCGCAGATGATATGCTACAGGTGTCCTCGACAGGGCGGATGCTTCTCAAGTTTCAATGGCAGGCCAAGCCTTTACCTCCTGATCCCGAAAGTACTGATCTATGCAGGGCAAACCTGTCAGCCCACTGAAACCTTAGGGAAGGGTTCAAATAGTCGACTCACCCCACATCCATCGATCCCTCATACAAGAGATGCCCCAAGAAAGCTCCAATCACGATCGATCCAAAGAGAAAGGTATTATACGTCATCGCGACGAGCATGAGCTAGTGAAAGCAGCATGCCGTTGTCAGCGAAGATCTATCTCTAAAGATGCTCCGAGCTGTCAAGGCTTAGCTCACCCAAAATGAAATAGCCACCGAAAGAGCATACAATCCCGCTCTCATCATCCGAGCCTGGAAACTCAACTTCGCTCTACTCCTCCATCAGTCAATCTTCGCAATGCTATATCCCAAACTCCGACTCACATCCCGATCCTAGCTGCGCCAGTCTCGATGGAAGAGTAACCTTGCGGTATTGGCGGTATCAGACTCTCCCTTCTGCCCGGAGCAATACTCTCCCTCCGATTCGCAGGACTCATTTCCGATACGATGGAGATGGCTATGGAGCGGTCGTTCCTGCTGATATAGTGGAGGAGGAATGAGTAGAAGATCGCTATGGCTGCCACCGCGAGACTAAACATCTTGATAAGTTCCCAGTCGGGGTTTGAATGAACGGAAGAGGGGACATACCAGGATAGGAGCATCGTGAGGGGTCCGGTGATATGCCATGAGGAGAAGACGACGCAGACGTCCTCAATATCGCTGTTCCATAGCATGTTCATCTGGATGAAGACGTGGGTCAGCACCTTCCAAAATCACTATACAGTCATCGACTGTCATGACAAAGATTGCGGACTGACTGAGCACATGTGCATCTCTGGCATCGGCATGCTGCTGCCAGGATTGTGTCCGTGATCCATGTCTAGATTGCGAACGTCGGCGTGGTCGAGTAATGATCTGGTGTATGCTGATCTGAGCAATGGGTATGGTCCTGACTACTTTGAGACCGTCGTACGCGACCTGTTTATTATCCTTTGAAGATGTTCGCAGAAGAAGGGCGAACTACGGCAACAGAGACGACCGAATACGGAATCACACAATCTGAAACAGGCGGAATCAAATCAAGAGGGAGGCGCTTCTCCACATGACCTAGCGAGGGGGCGGCTTTGAGGCTCTTTGTCACGGTCGATCCAACATGATGAGGGATTTACCTGTTGATGATGGTATACATGTGTGTCCAACCATATCGATGCGTCATGCTACCGCCGCAGAGCCAGAGCAAGGATGACAATCAGAATAGCCACAAGCACAGCGATCATCTCCCTCGAAACTGTAAACAACTGATCAGCAGGAATCCTCTTCGCCAGGATTAGCAGAGCACCTCCGCTGAAGCTCGCTGGGACTACTATAGCACGTATAGTATTATCTGCGCTGGCTGAAACAAGAAGAGTAGCGGATGGGTTGAATCGGAGAGCTGTTGGCGGGAAGGAGTGCGCCGCTAGTATTTTGAGCAATGGCTATCGGAAACAACCGTCAAGTGTGTTGTACAAGCTGACCAGGAGTTCCAGCTCACCGCGAGAGTTTTCGCGTCCAGTATTCCAATGGAAAGGTCCGAGCATCCGTAAGCTAATAGCTTCCCATCTGCGCTGCACCGTCCTCAGTGAAGGCTCCATCAGAAGTCGTCCAGCTCACCTGACGTCGAAGACCGTCACAGGCTTCCCGGCAACCTCCCTCCTCACCAGGACATCCCACTTCCCTAGCTCCTCAGATTCGACAGTCTCGTTCTCCTTACCCTTCCCTTCCTTCTCCGCAGACGTCAAAGGCGCATGGCTAGGTCCAGCTACCAAGCCAAATGTACAGACAAAGGCTTTTCGGGGTGCACCTCGTTTCGGTGATTTTGTGGCGTTGAGGACGGCGTGGATGGTAGGCGGAACGATCTGTGTGGGCGAAAAGCTGGTAATGTCAGTGGAAGCTGGAGAGAAGTCAAGGGGCTGGAGTGGAGTCAAGTTGAGACGTACCGAGCTGAGCGGAAGGCTACGGCTGTGATGTCGAGACTCGGGGGAAAGATGGTCTGTATCAGGTCGAGCTTGACCTTTTCGCCGAGAGTGACACGATACAAGAGCAAGGACGACGCTGTGGCGACTGAAAGCTGAAACTAGCATCAACATCCCGCTTTAATTGGACACCGTATTTACCCATTCTCCTCCTGGTCCACCCCAATCCAGGTCCACCAACTCCGCATCGACGTCGAAAGTAGATGAAGCCGGCTCGAGGGAGGGGAACCGTAGTAAGGAGACCTTGTCGTCTGTCGTACCGACCGCCACCAGGGATGACGAGGGAGATATTGCGGTTAGTTTCCGCTTTCAATCAGCTTGGTCCTTTTATGTCAGGAACCTAATGTGCACTTGATATGGATAGTCGTCGGACCAAGGAGCATCGATCGTCTTCTCACTCCTCACAAACGCCAATCTACCTAGCAATCAGCTGGATTCGCCCGGTACATTACATTACAACAAACTTCTCATCTGCGTACGAGTATATCCGACACTGTTCGTTCTTTCCCGCCTGGACAGAGGAGGAAGACCCGTTGATCCCCGTCACAAGTTGACTCGACTGTTTCGATTCAGCACATATGTCCCTTACCTGGATCCGCAAACTCACGGTCCGGTCAACCGCCAAGGTCATAGGCGGGTCTTCCTCGTTGCTGAGCTTGAGCTCATTGACATACTGGACTTTCCGAGCGTCTTTGGATACCTTGGCAATTCTCTAGCATTGGAATCAGTTTAAGAGGCTGTTCTGACATGGAGTCCGAGGCTCACAAGCTTATTATCTATCCCACTTCTGCTAGCCCCACCTCCACCTCCAAGAAAAAGGGTATCATCATCCGCCCAGTCGAGGCAGTATACCGGGAAAGCCGGGGTAGCATGGGGATGATGAGATGTCCGCGTCATAACCACTCAGCAGAAAGAAAATGTCTCGCTGTATCTGTGCTCGTCCCTGTCCAATGCAGCTCACGTATATATCAAGTTAATTGTCGACCATTCGCCACTACTGACAGCGCGTCAAAGACCCTACACGTGGCTTTTCCCCACATTCGGCAAAGGTTAGAGCCGGCCGGGGTTTGCGATTCTGTGTGTTGACATTTCTCTTTCTTCTTCTTCTGCTAAGGCTCGTAGTCTTACAGTCATCATGAGGCCAACATTGCCTGCGCTGATCAACATTTTGGTCCCTGTGAAGCGTTCGATCGATTATGCGGTGTAAGCTCTGCCTTGCCGCTTGAGTTATACTGTACTAACCAATGCTCGCAGGAAGATCCGGATAGCGAGCGATGGTAAGGGGGTCGACACGAATGTTAAGCACTCTATGGTGAGTTTCACCCATTCCTACGATTCGAGAAACGCTCAAGAAGGTGCAGAATCCCTTTGATGAGATCGGTAAGCTCCTGTTTACAGTAGGTAGTCTCCGCTAATCTCGCCCAGCTGTCGAAGAAGCCATCCGACTTCGAGAAAAGAAAGGTTCCCTAGTCACCTCCATCACAGCCCTCTCCATCGGCCCTCCCAAATCAGTCGACACTATCCGAACAGCCCTAGCAATGGGTGCTGACTCCGGTATCCACATCACCACACCCGAGTCTACCGTCGTCGAGCCCATCTCAGTCGCACATGCCATCAAAGCTGTCATCGAGAAGAACAAATACGATCTCGTTATCATGGGGAAGCAGGCGATTGACGATGATTCGGGGAGTACGGGTGGAATGTTGGCTGGGATGCTTGGATGGGGACAAGGGAGTTTTACTAGTAAGTTGACTGTGGAGGAGGGTGGGAAGGTGGAGATTACGAGGGAGATTGATGGGGGCTTGGAGAAGTTGGAGGGGAAGTTGCCGATGATTGTGACGACGGATCTGAGGTGGGTCTTTCGACCTGTCGGACAACATGAAATTGGAGCTGATTTCCGGCTTTTGGTTAGACTGAACGGTAAGCCTTACCCATACGAGACTTCGTCGGAATTGACGCACGTTACCAGAACCGCGATATGCCTCTCTACCTAATATCATGAAGGCGAAGAAGAAGAAGATCGAGACGATGAAACCGGAAGATCTTGGACTTGATTTCGTATGTCGACCTTGTGTACCATACGGAAGTACTCCCAGCTGAGACGGTCGCTTCAGAGCCCCCGAATGGAGACCATGTCCGTGTCGGAGCCACCAAAGCGGACAGGCGGAGGAAAGGTCAGTCTCCCTATCTCGGGCTTTGCGAAGGCTGACATACCCATGTCACAGGTGGAGACCGTGGACGAGCTAGTCGCGAAGATGAAGGAGGCGGGTGTCATAGCATGATTAGCATTATCTTCCTCTTGTACCAACCTGCTATGCTGCGTTGCATGCATCTGGTTATGCTGGTGGCGGGCCATCCGCGATCAAGCAACCCGCGGAGAAAGGAACGTTTCTTCGCGGGACTCCAAGGGTTATCTTCTGCATTTCCAGTCGCAATCATGGGCTATCCATCTTTTTGGACTTGCTAGATTCCCCGCTGATTATCTAGACCGGCTCCCATCTTCTTTCGACGTAGTGATCATGTCGATCCTTCCCCAAGCCACCTCCCGAACACCCCTCCTCGCTGCATCCCCACCGCATTCACCCCGCCCAGCAGCCTCCCGTTCCCTCTCCTTCCCCCTCGTTCGAAAACGGCGCCATACACCACACACCCACATACTTCCCCTCTTCGCTGTGCTTTCACTATGCATCTTCGTAGCATTCATTACATGGGACGCTTCCTCTCTCGGCCGATGTGATCTCGCTCCTTTATGTCGGATGCTAGGAGATCACAACGAAGGGATCGACGAGGTCTGGTGGAGGAACGCAGGGGCTTATGCGCCTTGGAGACGTCTTGGTCCTGGAGGTGGGAAAAGAGGTTTACCGAGAGGATGCGAGATCAATCAAGTCACCGTGGTACGCCACACACCTGATTCAGTACGAGGTTGGACGAAGCTGATGATAAGGAAGTTACATCGACACGCTGCGAGATACCCTACGTACTGGGGTGGACGATGTATTCGACGAGTCATGGGGAAGCTCGCGAATAGGACGGTGACTGTACCGAGACGACATCCGGAACTTGCTTTTCTTAAGAATGCGGATTTGACCATGGAGGATTGGAGGTTTGAGGAGTTGTTGAATCAGGGGAGAAAGGCGTGAGTCAAGCTCCTCGGACCGGAAGGCTCTCCTTCTCTCGTCGCAAGCAAAAGATGGATGAACTTTCTTCGTGCGGGGCTGAAGAGTGTTGTGCAGGTCTTGGAGATCTGGTCGTGAGGTTGCTGCTTTGTACGAGCAGTTTGTCGAAGCTGGCGAAGGGGTGTTTTCTCGCTCGGCTGGAGGCGATCGTGTCGTCGAGACCGCTGGGTACTGGATGGAGGTGGGCCCATCTGTAGTTTGCAGCGGACTTCGCTGATTTAGTCAGGGCTTTCGAGGCGAGCCTTTCAGGCTCAAGGCGACGAAGCGTCTTCCCGAGGTTGACCTAATTCTCCTAGAAGAAGACGTAAAACTTCCGTTTTCTGCTTAGGCAACGCTAAGCCCCGCCAGACATTCAATAACACCCTCTCCGTTCACTCGTGCCCAGCATCCCGACACGCTCCCTCCCCACCCGAATTCACAACCCTCATGACCCTCTTCGAACCCCTCCGAGATAGGCTGAACAACCTCCTCGGTCCCGTCCCTCCACTCCAGGTATCCGATACCATCTGCCTAGCGGATGTATGTCCTTTCGACTCGCAAATGGATGGTGAGGACTGGGAAGGGTGGAGTCGGTGGTGTGGGGTCTATACGAGGGAGGAATGGGAGATTATCGGGCATGTTCGGGACGCTGCGCGATATTATGAGACGGGAGAAGGGAGCGTAAGTCGTTTCATTTCCCTCGATGATCTTGTACTGACAGAGTTCAAAGGTATATGGGCGAACTCTAGGGGTATTCCTATTGATCACACTACTGATGCTTAGCTGAACCCGGGGAGTAGTCTGGGTGGACCAACGAGCTCATAGCTCGACTGACCGATTCTGCACCAAAAGACTCGACGAGTACAAACCGGACGCTTGATGCCGTTGAAAGGACCTTTCCTCGAGGTGGAAAGCGGCTATTCGTGGTCAGTCTTTCTTGGGATCGTCAAGGATTCCGAGACTGAATCGTCCTAGGATTTCACGCATGATACCGAAATCGTTGAGATACTGGCCACGATGGGAATCATGAGGGTGAGCGATTCATCTTCGATATATGACTGCTTGCTGATTTCCCGGTGATAGCAACATCGACCACCTCCCATCGATCAGGTGCCTTTGAAGCGGACGTACATACTCTCCGAAATCATCCCGTTTGGATCGCGTCTCATCTTTGAGCGGATCGGATGTCCTCTTGGTGGCTTGCAACCCACTCCCACGAATGACGAGGACAAACGGGATACGTCAGCTAAGATCAACTACCTCAGAGTACTTGTCAAGTATGTCCTCGTCGTTGTGGCTCGACGTACATAGCGGTATTGATGCCATACAGTGACAAGGTCGAACATGTTGATCATATCGCTTGCAAGCAGTCAAGCTTTGCCGAACATGGATTATGCGATGTCGAGGCCTTCGTGCAAAGCCAGAGCTGGTCGCAGAATGAGGTAGATTGGGGAGTATGCTATAGATGATAATAGATGCATAGAAATTTTGGTCGTTTTGATCATGCTTGATATGCGTATGCAGGATAGAGGATGACAAGCTGATATGAGATGACTATTGAGTCTCGAGCACTTTCGACGCCATGCTGGGGGATGCTAAGAGGGCTGACTTTTGGCTTCCAGTTGCAGCGCGGTGAGGGTATCTTGTGCCGTCTTCAGGAACGACTCAGGCATACCGGCGAGCTGGGCGGCCCGCTATGGATGGACAGGTCAGTCTTCGTGTAACGGAGAATGTGAGAAACCCGCTCTCACAATGGCATGGGAGTTGCGATTGATCCCAGGCCTCAGTTTATACGAGTACGAGAAACCACCGTCCTGCAGTTCCTCAGTCCCGTAAGGTGAAAAGACGAGCAGAGCATGAAATGTACCACCTCGTCCATATCAGTACACCAGAACTCGACACCCTCCTTCGCGTCACTTCGCCTTCCAGGATCGTTCAGCATCTCTGATAATTCATGGTAATGCGTGGCGAAGAGGGTCCGGCACTTGATACGAGAGAGTATGTAATCGAGCGTTGCGTAGGCGATCGATACGCCTGCTTGAAGAGTTGTACCTCGACCAATCCTGCCGAGGTCAGTCCTGATTCAACAGGATGAAATCGAAACCTCACTCGTCCATGATGATCAGAGATCGGTTTGTTGCATGGCGAAGGATAGATGCCGTCCTGCTCGGTTAACTATGCTCATCAGGATAGGAAGCTGACATACTCGACCATCTCAAGCATGAATGTACTCCTATCCCGAAAGAGGTCATCTCTGGCTCCGACTCTACTGAACACCTTATCCACCACACCTATCTCCGCATGATCAGCTGGGACAAAGCTCCCCGCCTGCGCTAGGATGGCGATGATAGCCGTTTGCCGAAGTAGAGTACTCTTGCCGCCTTGATTCGGACCCGTGATCACGTGAAGATGAGATTCGGGGTGCATCGTTGTGGAGTTGGGTGTGAAGGTTCGGGCGGAGGAGAGCAGGCCTGCTTCGACGGAGGGGTGGCGGCCATTAACAATATTCAAGTAGGTCCTGAACCAAAGTTAGCTTGTTTACCCGAGATTGGGATGTGAATACATACCTAGAGGTCATGACCGGCCGGACATAGTCGAGCTCCACAGCGGTCTGAGCGAAACCCATGGAAAGATCAAGCTCGTCTACCAAGCCAGCATTATGCTGAATAGCTTCGCCTTCTTCCACGACCTAGATTAGTCAGCATGCCCATGCTTAACTGACCCACCTGTTCGCGCAACTCCTTAAAAGCCCTGTGCTGAGCAGTCCAAAGGTCATCGACCAGGCTTTCCCGTCTCGCCCCCAGGGCCGTCCATCGCTGCAAGTTGCATCAGTGAAGCCATCTCCTTGTCGAGCTTACGTACGTTATACGTGAAAGCAGACTGTGACCTCCCCTCAGATATGACTTGGAATTGCCTAGACTTGACAAGCTTTTCGAATTCTGCCTTCTTGTAGACCATCACGAGGTAGCCATGTCGGAAGCCCTTCGTCAAAAGTAGTGACGGCGCGTCTAGGTACTCGCTTTAGCGATGTGACTACGTGACGTGCCGGAAATCACCGTAAGTACGCCGGAGTCGGGCTTGGAGAGCTGCCTTCTCCGCGTTGAGCTGCTCTCGCTCATCATGAAGCTTCTTCAGTTCGAGTGAGAAGCTGTCGTCGATTTATCAGAGGGGCCTTTGTCCCACATGATCATGCTGACCTAGGACGGATCCACCACATCGCACCCTCCTTGCCCTCCCGGTCGAGCTCCTTTTGCTCCCTTATCATCCCAGATGTCCTCTTCTTCGCCGTTGAATTGTCCTCGATAGCTTCGCCCGCCGCCTCGATGCCTTCGGCTTCCTCCGCACTTTCACTTGGATCGACACCTTGCAATAAAGCTTCCTCGTCGATGGCATCCTCGATACGCTTCTGGAGCTCATCAAGGTGTCGAAAGGACAAGAGCAGCTCCTTCAACCGATCAACCTCTTCCGAGCTTGCTTTGGCGGATCCTCCTTCGTGATTGATCTCGTCCTGAATACGGTCTAATAATCGGGAAACCGCTCGAATCCACCGTCCAGTCTCCCAGATGCTCCGTCCGTCGCCACGCTTTCCACGGAAAAGCTGGACCATCCGCATGACATCCCTGATGTTCTTGATGAGACCACGCAGCTCCTCTCGTAATTCGCGACGATCGACAAAGGTTTGAACGAGATCGAGACGCGAATTGATGGTATCAAGCGATGTCGACGGTGTAGTCAGGGTCCGGATGAGCAGTCGATGCCCAGATGGTGTACTCGTGCGGTTCAGTACCGATAATAGGGTACCTCGAGCGGAAAGAGGAGAAGTGCCGTGTGTCTCGCCTGAGGCCATAAGACCGCCTGGACGTATCGCGTGACGGATCTCAAGCGCGTGGAGAGTGGCGGCGTCGATCTGCATGTGAGCTGAGCTGAATTGACGATCTGGCTCGGAAGGCAGATCTGGCATCGAGTCGCGCAGAGCGAACTGGAGGTGATGCCGAAGCAAGGAGATGGCGAAGCTTTCAAGGGTTGTAGGAAAGGATGTAGGGAGATCGGAAGTCAGTGCTGGTCTGTCGAGAATCGGAGGTCGGTACGAGTCGGCGAAAGAGACATGAACACCAAGTACACGAAGAAGAGCGAGGAGATCACTGATTGTGCCCGCGTCCGGAGAGGAAGGCTTCTCAAGCTGAGCGAGCCAGAGGGGCTGCAGCGAGTTGTCGAGGACTACCTCTCGCGGTGCTATCCGAGCGAACTCGTCCTCCATCTGGGCGAGAGTCGTATCCTTGGCGAAGAACTCGCCTGTCGAGACGTCGGTATAGGCAAGCGAGAGTGCCAAAGAAGGCTTCTCGTCTTCTTGAGGAGCGAGATTTGGCTGCCCGATGGCGATCGCGAGGAGGTATCGGCTCTCTTCCCCCATCAACCAGCTCTCGTCGACGAGTGTACCCGGCGTGACGACTCTTCCGACCTGTCTTGGTATGCGGCCAGCTTCGGGGTCCCGCTGATACTCCTCAACCAGAACAACCGTATGTCCGAGATCCTGGACAAGTATCTTAAGGTATTTGTCAAGCTGGGTATAGGGGAACCCGGCGAAGGGGAAGAGACTGGTCTTCTCCTCGTTGATCTTGTACCGTTTGTAAGCGAGCTTGATATTGAGTATGTCGGCTAGGAAGTTGGCCGGTCCGAAGTAGGACTGAGCGGACGTCAACCTGATAATCTAATGGAATGTAAGGGTAGACGTACCTCGTAGAACTTGCCAACTCGGGTCAAAACAATAGCGTCGGGAAACCGCATCCGGTTCTTGAAGATCATCCTGGATAGGTCGCTGTGCGGAAGCTCGCCAGCTTTCACAGCTTTATCAAAGGCAGCATCCCAATCAATCGGGACTTCGTCTGTCGGAGCTGTCTGCTCGGTGATGGGTAGTATAGGAGAAGGGTGTTGCGCTGTATGCTCGATGAGTCGTCCTATCGATCAGATCAAGCAATATCGCTGCTCACCAGATACCAGCCCCGATCTCTCATTCCACTGCGGAAGAGTAGCTCTTGGTCTCCCAGAGTCATCAATCAAGATGGAGGGTAGCTCCACTGAAGACACCTTGGTCCTCGTCCTCTTTTTCGCTTTCACCACCTGTTGCTCTCTCAGCACTCTGGCCGTCGATATCGTCCGAACTGATCCATGCCGGAGGATACCTGAACATCTTGCGCAGAGACCGAAGATACTGGATCGTGCGAGCACGGGCTGCATGATTTTGGTTACCGGTACATTGCGCTGTTGTGGCGTTACTGATCGAGAACGAGCTGAAGACTGTCAATAGGACAAAAGGCAAACGGACTCTAAGATCAAGGAGGTAATCGTGTATCCCGAGAACCGATGATGACTCAGCCTATTCCAGTGCGAAGGTTGGAACTCCTTGCTGGAAGACCCATATTATCGCTTCAGGAACGAAGAGGAAATTTTATCACGTGATCACTGGTTTCATATGCTCTGCCAAGTTGCAGAATAGCTCTAAAACCCCCTTCAAGGGTTTGCTGACACCATCATCTTCGTTCTCGCGGACCAGCACTTCATCCCAGTAGATTGTTATGACGACCAGTAGTGGGTTTGCTTCGTCATCCAGCTCCAGGCGGGATGACCTTGTTCACGTCCCGGACACTCCCTTCGACGCCTCGCCTCAACCACCCTTCAGGTATCGGTCCGTCGTCAAAGAAGACCCTGTGATCTGCATAGACATTGGTGAACCACTTGCAAAATCATTGGTTGACTTCTGTCAGGTTCCCACTCTTGGCGAGCCGGCTTCTCCACGATGTCCACACCATATATCGACCGGATCAATACCGTCTCTCGGTACAAAGAGCGAAAGCGAGGACGGAATACCATGCTCTTCGGGCGAGATACCGAGGCGGATGCGAACGCGAGATCGAATGCGAGGCAGATGTTTGATGGTGACATGTTGATACATGGGGATCTACTAGTGAGTCGCGTCACTTCAAGTACCGCTTGCAGCGAAAAGGCTGAAGCATCGGGGCGTGAAGGCGCTGAGATCTGTATGAACAGGAATCCGCTTTAGATTACACCTTTATCACCCTTGGCATCGATACTTCGCGGATTGAACATCCCATCGTCATGACAGAACGGCTCGCCAACCCCCTTTTCACCCGAGCGAGTACGGCTCCCTTTAACCGACATCAGGAATTAGCTGAACTAGTCCGCTCTTAGTGACATCCGAACTACTCTTCGAGCTGTACGGTGCTCCGTCCGTGACTTACGGTATCGAATCCCTCTTTGCTTTCTCGCGACATCGACATAATGATGGTCTAGCTGTTAGCTTGGGACATAACGCGAGTACTGTCATACCGGTGGTCAATGGTCGAGGCATCCTCAGCAGGGCTAAGCGGTAGGCCCTTCCCTGCGAGCGTCGAAGAAGTCTGAAAATCTGCTAAGGATACCCTGGGGAGGTGCTCAAGCAGTGGACACAATGCTCAAATTAGCTCAGCTAAAATATCCATCTTTCCCCATCAAAGTCACGCCGAGTCAAGCTACGGTAAGTTCTCCCCCCCAAGCTTCGCTCTCTGAATCTGACCTCAGCCAGTTCATGTACCAGGAGATGTGCTACTTCTCGTCCAGTTACGAGGACGAGGTTCTTGCGATGGGAGATCCCGCCAAAATGGCTGCCATGACCAAAGTGATGCAGTTCCCCTTCACGCTGCCTGTGAGTCCAAATATGCTGAAGTTTGTTACCGCTCATGAATCGCGCAGGATGTGGTGGAGAAGACGGAGGCTGAGCTTGTGGTGGGCGCTGAGCGGAGAAGAGAGCAAGGCAAGCGGTTGCAGGAGATGCAAGCGAAACAACGAGCCGAGAAGGTTCCTGATTTCTCGACCAACAGTCAAAGCTGCGGCTAACGATATCGATCATAGCTCGCTGTCAAGCTCGCCGAGCTTGATGAGTACAAGATACTGCTCTTTGAGCGACCATCTCTGAAGAAAGCCGACTTCCTCCTCAAGCTTTCCGAAATGACACCATTCGAAACAGAAGCGGAGCTCGAATCATGGATCAAGCGGACCGAAGCCGATATCCGGCGGAAACAGCGGAAAGATCTAGGCGATGATGCTGAACCTGAAGAAGACCCGACCTTCCCGCTTGTGGACCGACCAGACGAAGAGTTGAACGAGGAGGAGCTGAAGGAGAAGAAGCGGCAGAGGTTGATGAAAGCTGGTTGGGAGGCGAGAGTGAAATTACGGGAGGAGAAGAAGAGGGAGAAGGAGAGGATGGTGGGCCTTCATACCGGATAATCTACGACCATCTGACGTGATATTAGGAGGAAGAAAAGCGAAGAGACGAGGAAGAACGAGTAGCCGATCGCTCTGGCTGGGCGGCCAGACTGCGTGCTGAGCAGGAGGTGAGCTCTGTAATCTTGGGATTGATAGGTTGGCTGAACGGTTCTAGGCGGTGATCACCCGATTGCACGAGCGGAAGCGACGGAAAGCCCAGCTGGGAGATCGAAAGTCCGCGGCTTCCCAAAGTCGGATGAAGAGCATCGCTTCTCTGGCAGCGGATGTGAATGCTGGTAAGAAGAGGAAGAAGCAGCTGGATGGTAGGTCATTCGTCTCCTACGTACAGTAATATGTTTTGACCTGCTGTCAGAGAAGGACGATGGTTTTGGTAGAGATGACTCGGACTGGGCGGTCTACCGCGAGATAGTGAGCTCAGCTGTTCAGAACATCATGATGGCTGATCGTCACCAGGGAAACGACGAGGAGTCAGACGCCGAAGAAGACGACCTCACGCAATTACAGTTCATAGAACAGCAACTCCTGCAGCATGACACCGCATTCACGGAAGACGACACGATGGAAGGACGAGTCAATGTCAAACACGCCTTGATCAACGCCTTTGTCCGAGGTGGGACGACCGAGCGATTTGATCCGGAGAACCTGGAACAAAGCCATCAGTTACACCTGAATGTTGAGCGAATAAGAGTGCCAGAGACATGGTTTCAGCCGAGCATGTTTGGCTTAGATTGCGCTGGGCTTGGAGAGGTAGCGGGATGGGTTCTGAATGCGTTCGAAGAGGAGGAGAGGAGGAGATTGATGCAGGTGAGCGTAGACTTCTCGAAACATTTCGCTAAATGGCCCAGTGCATCGTCGTGACTGGCGGTTCAGCAAATGTACCGAATCTCATCAACAGGATGCGGAATACCCTGACTCCTGTCCTACCCTTCCGAGCTCCTCTGAAGATCTTTGGCGCGGTTGATGGGGGAGACCCGAGATTGGAAGCGTGGAAGGGCATGGCAACGTGGAGTAGCATGGAGGAGGCGAAGCTGGCGAGGGTGACGAGGCAGGAGTATGATGAATGCGGAGGAGAGTGGTTGAAGGAGCATGCTTGGGGGAATTTACCGCCATGACGTGCTCGCTTACACAGACCGTCTTTCGGTGATGTAGATCTCCAGAGGTCAGATTTCTCCAGGCTTCTCCGTTGAGAATCGCGAAGCTGGCTACGTCAGCGGAGATGTCCGCCTCCATAGTAATTAGGTGATGTTTCATTCAACTTTCTCTGCTCCATCTCTCGTGCACCAGGACTACCACGGAAAGGAGCCCCTGATGCCCAATCAAATGTATCGGAGGAGCGGATGATGTGGTGGCGACCAAGTCGATATCCACCTGAGCGAGACCAATACGCGTAGTCACCATCACATCCTCACTCAGCCTTCACGCATCTCCTTGATTCCACCATGTCCAGCATGAATACGGAACCGGGATATCGAACCTCAATCCCTCGCCCACGTACCAACCGATTCGATTTCCTCAACTTCACTACCTGTCAAACAACGACGAACCTCTCGAAATCTACCTCCACCAGAAGTCCCGATGCGTAATCATTTCCTCTCCCAGATCGACGTATGTCTCCGGATTTTATTGAGCTGATCTGACTGAGCTTAGATGTATAGCCACTCTCCCACTCGAAGAGACACATGTCCTACTCGATCTCCTTCCTCCTCATCGGCTGTCTACTATGCGCCCGAACCCGGAACAGAGGGTTTCATCGAACATCGGGGAGAGAGGAAGGTTCTGTGTGGGTATTGGGCGCAGGAGTGTTTGAGGATAGAGGGGGTTGCTGAGACTGGTTTTCTGGGATCTGAGTGGGTAGGTGAAGGATCGACTGTCAACCGAAGGGCTGGAGATGAACACGCAGGAAGCATTGTATATCTCGGAGCATGCGGAGGGAAACTCGCCAGGTCGTCCAAGAGGACCCCCTTTCGAGCAGGAGGAGACGATCATGCCGGAGTTGCGCGAAGAAGTCCGATCGCTCGACGGAGAGGGCAGAGTTCGCTGCAGCAGGAGTTGCGCGTATTAGGACAACCAGAAGAGTGTCCGTCAACGTCAGTGTCAGCTCGGCCAACGAGACGATCGCTTCTTCGAGCTCTGCGAGTTAGGAAAAGGTCGTCACCTCTCGAAGAGCCAACATCCTTCCACCTTCGACACCCTCTTCCTCTCAGCGGAAACGTCCACCACATTCCATCTCTGAATCTCTGTCCTCACAAGCGAAGAAGCGGACTCGGCGGCTCATTCATCGCTTCGTCACCTTCCTCGTCGATGAGGCAGACTCATCCCGCTCCGTCCGCGAGCCTGACTCGTCGAGTACTGCGCAAAACACCCATAGCAGGACTCAACGCCTCCCTCAACTATGGAAGAAGAATCCGAAACTCTACGAACGAACCCCAGCACAGATAAAAGAGGTGTGGCAATACTTCCTCGCTTCAGCGTACTCCCAACTCCAGCTACCGATACCCCAAGGAGCGAAACCTGGGACGGTCGATACAGTCAGAACCTAAATGCTTACTCGGGTACATAAGATGTGGGTCGAGGCTAGGACGAAGTGGTGTCGAATGAAATTGGATCATATGGCTATCATGATCTCTACCTGGTCTACCGCTCGAGTACGCTCCTCTCCATGGGGTCCATTCGAATTCAGAAACACTGAGCTGATGTCGGCTCGATAGGAGGAGTTCAACCTTTCTCCGAAAGCGTTGAGGCGGTACTACTAAGCTCACAAAAAGAACATCATCTGGGAAAGAGGACCTTATGTACCTACACCAGATGGTTGGCCATTCCATAAGATGGAGCTGGTCAATCCTGAAGCTGGAGCTGGTCAATCCTGAAGCTGGAGCTCGGTGGATCTGGGAGTGGGGGTCGGATAGGGCTAGCCAGCTTTTGGGGAGAGAGACGGGAGCTGTGCTTAATGGGACGGGGCGAGAGGCGGAGATGGACATGGAGCGGAAGGAGGAGAAGATGAAGAAGAGAAAGAGGAGGAGGAGGTTGAGGAGGTCAAGGTGGAAGTTGAGGACGGGGAGGAAGATGATTTGCTTAGCTATACATCGGATTGATCAATCAAAATGCTTATAATCTGCTGTTGTCGATATTGCTGCTCTATCGTGAACTAAGGTGACTTTGGAGAGTATCAAGTTCCGAGCAGGTCATCGAGCTGACTTTCCTTTCATGTTTCAAACACTTGTGATGTCAATCACAGCTTAACAGGCCTTGATAGATCGAAAACCCTTCTCATCTGGCAGGCTTTCTAACGCTGCTGCGATTCGTAGTGATGCCTGACATGCCTTGCACCGCGGATCGAGTTGTGATGCATGCATGCAAAGCGAGATCTACTTCTACAAGTCTATCCAACTTAAAATCTAACCCTACTCCTGAGCAGACCACCTCATGACACCCTCCCAAACAGCGAGCGCCGCTGCGTTGGTCGGTGTCGCTCGCAAGAAAACGGGTGCGAAGCCCTAATTATCGTCAGCAGGCCTTGGGAAGTATTAGGCTGGGTTCCGAGACCCGCTCACCCCGTAGAAATTTCGTATTCGAGCGAGACTATTCCATGTCAAGCTCTTTCGAGGGTCGAAGGTATCTCGCCATGTTTGGCTGTAGGCGTCTATCACCCCGCTATACCGGGGTTTCGTAATCGAGTCGGCTGCTAAAGTCAGCCTCCGGGGCCACCAGCTGAGTCACCTACTGATTATACGGTTCTTAACCGTGTCGAAAGCTGTGTACCGCATCAGTCAAATCTCACACGCAAGAACACCATTCGCTCACGTAATGCAGTGAACCAAAACATGTTTGAAGCCAATCCTCCAGCCCAGAAATTCGCAGCTGCAGTCGACATCCCCCAACTCGTCCCATCCCAACTCATGAACAATCTTTTAAATATCTCAAACCCTCCTTATCAGCCCTGATCATGCTAGAAGTCGACTCACCTCCAAACATCGCTGCAAAAGAGCTTCGAGAGACGAAGCTCCCCATTACACCTTTCCACATCCCTCTCACCCCTTGAATACGGTATGTCTGCCCGACGACGTCGAATGGGCCGGAGAATTGTTTGGGGGTATTGTCCGGTTGGATGGATTGTAGTTGGAGTTTACATTTGATCAGTTCGACTGGGTGAGCGACGGTGGCACTGCTCGAGTAAACGGAAATACTATCAAGGTAGATGCGACACACTTGGTCCAGCCGGCGAAGAGGCCTGCTACACTATGACCAAGGATTGAAAGCCGATATCCGTCTGCGCCAATGTTCTTGGACTGCGGGATCCGTTCAGCGAAACCGTGGGCTTTCAGGTAGGCACGATAGTTATGCAGGCTGAATGGATCAGCTGTCGCCCGGACCAAAATCACACAACTCACCTGCCCATGAGGACGGAGTCTGTCGTCCCCCATGCTACAGCAGGTACGGAAGCGCCCTTGTACAAAGCTCGAGGTCCCTAACACCGGTCAGAGCGAATTCTTTCCTCCAGCGACAAACATACTCACTTCCTTCTTGACGGTCGTGCTGAGGCAGTTCCATGCCCCCCCGTACAAACCTCTCGGCGAGCATTGCACTGTTGATTATCAGGTCTCTGAGATGACTCCTTTTGATGAGGTATGTAGCTTTACCCCTGGTCTGCGGTTTCTATCAGCTTACTCTCGGTAGGTTGGGATGTACTCACCTTAATTGTATCAAACGGATGTCCGACGACAAGCTTCGTCCACCTGTCTTCACTGTCAATCTATTCCTCGATGGTTTTGACGTTCCCGCTCACCCTGAAGCGATCCCCGCTGCAAACCCAATATATGGATTATGCTTCTTCGATCCCTCGCCGACAACTCCGGGCACCTCGGCCACCTCTGGAGGATCCGCTGCTATCACCTCCTCGGCCTCAGTTCTAGACATACCCACACCGAGGCCTTTCTGACCTCATAAATCGTAGCCCCAGGCTGGTGTCGGAGCAAAAGCAAAAAGTTGAGCGAAGGGAGGAAATATCATTCATTATTTGAGGTTCTCGATGATCTTCCGTGTGCCTGGATGTCGGAAGCAGTTGTTGTGACGACTTAATCGGAAGGATGTACGTACAGCACTAGCTTGAGTTTTGCCAGCTCATGCCAAATGTAAGTCAGATCGAGCGCTTCAAGCTAACGAGCGGGCGACAGTCAGAGACTCGGCATTTTAGCCGAAGTGATCCTTATATAGGGTGTCAACCCTTATGGCCACTTCCGTTTCCGTGACTACTGATGGTATCACATTTAGTACGTGATAACCCTTAGTGCCTATAGTGGCACTCTCGGCACGTTATCTGACGATCTTTTTGCGGTGGACCGCGGGACGAGACGGTGGAAAGTAGTGGTGTCCGAGGGTTCGAGAAAGCTGTGGACGGTTTGACGTCGGTGACAGCATACATGTAGAGACGGACGAAAGGAAAAGAGCGACGGCGAAGACGAGTGCGTAACGATCAGCTACGCCACTATTCACGGGTTCCGCTCCGGACGTTGTCGCGATATACCATGTAAAGGGTCCTGGTACAGAGATGTATGCGTAAGCTAGCACAACTTCCCGATCTCCTCCGCGAGCTTCTTCACCTCCTTCTTCTTATACCCTCTCGACTTCCCCTCGATCGTCCCTTTCGCACCAAGTACCTCTAGTAAGGGTTTCACCGAGCTCGCATACGACGGGGAAAGGTACAGCATCAGCGCCAACGCCGCAAGAAGCCGATGCGCCACATCGTCGTCTGCCTCCCGACCTACCGCCTCGACGAGCGCACTGACAATCTCTACGTCCCACTCCTTATCCTCTAAATCCTCTGGATCTTTTCGCTGCTCCTTGGCGAGGCGATGTCGCCAGCTCGCGATATTCAAAGCCACTCCCGCTGCTGCGCTTCGTACCGATGTATCCGGATGGAGGAGGGAGTCGACGGTAATGCTCAAGATTTCCGGCTGTAGTGGTGACGCGGATAGTAGGAGATTGGCGAGTGGAAGTGGAGCGAGGATGTTGGTAAGGAGTCGCAGGACGGTGAGGAGGAATGGTTTCGACGGGGAGGTCGTCGACGACGCCAGGCCCAGAATCGGTGATATAGGTTCTGGTGTGAAGGCGGGAGACAGAGCGAGTGCAAGGAGCGATACGAATTGCGGGTTGAGTAAAGCGACGCGCCAGAGATCGATCAGGGGAAAGGTGGACTCGGGTTTGAGCGTGGACACTAGCTCGTTCGAAGCCGCTGTCCAATCCGTCACGAGAGAGGGCAGATCGCACGCCTCACCCTCGAGGAACGGCACGACTCTATCTCGCAGCACCACGACTTTGCCTCCCGCACCGAAACTCTCGAGCTTCGACAGCAGTGCAGGGTACGCTGGGACGGTCGCGGAAGTAATCGGATTTCTCGGGATCGCCTCGATCGCCGGAAGGTACAGCTTCCTATGGGGATGTCGTGGGAAGCACCCGTCGAGAAAAGTCTGCACCTTCATCGCCAGCTCCTTCTTACTCGCCCCCTTGAGCTCGTCCACCTTCTTCCCATCCCGGAAGAACAAGAACGTCGGCGTCGCGTGGACCAGGTACCGCGAAGCGATTTCTCGACCCTCCCCACTCCCTAGCTCCACCTCGACGAATCGCGCACCTTTGGCCTCATAGCTCGCATATTCCGCGGCGATCGCCTCGTACACCGGTTTGATCACCCGACACGGCGGGCATCCAGGAGTATTGGTAAAATTGACGACGACGGCGGGATATTTCAGAATGGAGGTGAGGTTCGACATGGAGGAGACCAGGGTGAGGGGTGACGTCTCGGGGGACTTGTCGGTCGCTTGTGCGGCAATGGATGAGAGTAGGTTGGCGGAAGGTCCAGTCGTAGGCGGCATTGGGTTGGTCCCGGCGACTTGATGTTCGCTCGGTGCTGTTCTTCGGAACATCGCGTCGATTTGCGGTCGCATCGCTTGACCAAATGGTGTAGACAAGAACTCCGCGGGAAGACCTGACATCAACGACATCGAGTTTTCGACTCACCGCTGATCCAGCTAGGAATCGTTGCACCAGTCAAGAACCCCACCACATCCGCCGTGAAGTGATTGCAATTGAAATCCATGAGATGATAGGCCGAAGGCGTGTACATCTCCCTCAGTGACACCAGGTACTCGTGGAAAGTCTCCTCGTCGATCTCCGTTCTCCCACAATCGATCACTTTCATGGGCTGTCCATGGTGCGTTGTCCCGGGTCGAGCTTCCATGATCCCTTGACCGAAGAAGATTTCCCGACTAAAGACGACTACGCTTGTATGCCTAGCTACATTAGGAGCATCAAGAATTGACGTATGAGCTCCTCACCAGATGCCATCGATCTGCTTCCCGGTGAGCATGAGTGACATATCCTTTGCCATTCCTCGGGAAAGGTCGTAGACGTAGAGCTGGACCTGCGCCATTTCGGCGGTCTCTGTTGGGAGGCAGTGCCTAGTGCGTCAAGTTGATCGGCGTTTCTGGGCCGTACTCTAGTGAGTGTTGAAACTCAAAGTCACGTAATGTGTGGTTATGTGTCTAAAAGATCTATAATATGTAAGTCCATCTTTAGCTGGCGCGTCTACCTTTTCTCGAAACGCTTTGTCTTCATTGGCTAGGTCGCACGTGACTGATTTCCACGCGCGGCGCAATCCCGGAAGAACACGTACAACTCTCCTACATCAGATCAAGTTCCGCTCATCGATAGGTTGACGTTTATTGAAACCTTCCTCTCTGTGAAGATGTCTGGACCCTCCACCAGTACCGGGAAGACGGTCTTCTACATCGGAGCGACGGGGTACATCGGCGGTACCGTCCTTCAACACCTCCTATGCTCCAACCCACCATCACGTATCACCGCCCTCATCCGAGATCCTCACAAAGCTGAGTTGCTGAAGAAGCTCAAAGTCCCATCCGGCGTAACGATTGATTCTCTAATCGGAAGTCTTGGAGATTGTGATAAACTCACCAGAGCGGCGGAGGAACACGACGTGGTGTTCTCGATGGCGGATTGCGATGATCTACCCGCGATGAAGGCGGTTTTGGGAGGAATGAAGCGGAGAAAGGCGAAGACGGGGGAGGTGCCGTTACTCATACATACGAGTGGGACAGGTGTGCTAGTTGACGATGCGAGGGGGATGTATGCGGGTGAAACTGTAAGCCTTGCGCAATACTCCGCTGATCAAGATGATCTATACCGACTACGAGCCTAAGCCGAAAACGGCAACCTCCCCCGGCCTCCACGCGATCGATGAACTTCCCGATGACGCCGCACACCGACCTGTCGATCTGGCTATCATCGCCTCGGACGCTGCCGGCGACGTCAAATCGTATATCGTCCTCCCCTCGACGGTGTGGGGCGAAGCGACCGGCGAGCTTTTTGACATCGGCTTCTCAAACTCATACTCGCAGCAGCTCCCAGAGCTTATCCGAGTGGCGCTCGACCGGCAGCAAGCGGGCATGGTGGGAAAAGGTAAGTCGCCACGCCATTCGCGCTAATGGAAGGTGTAAACATCTGGCCCCACATCCATATCGACGACACGGGAGACCTCTTCGACCTAGTATACTCCGGTGCACTACGCGACGACATCGGACACGGTTATTCCGGGTTCTACTTCGGTACTGCAGGGGAGTACACCCTCCTCGGTGCAGCTCACGCGATCGGGTCCGCTCTCGTAGCCCAAGGCCACGGCAAGGCCGCCGAGCCGACGACCTTCTCCGATGACGAGATAAAGAAGTACCACCGAGGCGCGTATTACTCCGGGACGAATAGTCGAGCGGTGAGTGAGCGGAGTATGAGGATTGGTTGGAAGCCTAGGTATACGGAGATGGTGGATATGGAGAAACACCTGGGGGATGAGATGATTAGGTTGGTGAAGAAGTATGGGACGACCTATAGCGGATAAGAGACGTGCTGAGCAGGATCAAATGTCAGTATGTATCCGAGTGTACAAGTACTTCCCGGCTTAGGAAACTCCATCTACCGCCTCAAGCCCATAGGTTCGCCTCCACCTCCACCGCCAACTTTGCTCGACACGTGGTATCTGTTGTCCAGAACGCTTGCGCACCGCTGAGCTGCTTTGTTGAGCTTCATTGTGTATTTGAGCTACACACCGCTTCCATGTCAGGTCTCAGCATACACAAAGCCGCCCTCGAAGGTCGGTAAACCCGTTGATGTGAACGAAAGCGCTGATGTGATCTAGGCCAACCAGGCCTGGTCCGTTCCCTCCTCTCCGAAGACCCGAAACTCATCAATGCGAAAGATGAGGTGAGTGGAACTAGACGCTGAGTGCTAGATAGCTTAAGCAGCTTTCAGGATGGTCGAACACCATTACATTGGGCAGCAACGACACCAAGTTTGAACGTTGCTCAACTCCTGCTTTCCTATCATCCGGATCTTGCAGCGAGGGATGAAGTTGGATGGACACCGTTGATGGTGGGAGGTGAACTAGAACAGCTCATCTGGAGATAAGATTGCTGAGAGGAAATAGCTGCGTCCGGACGGTATGACGTGGTGAATGAGCTTTTGAGTGCTGGAGCCATTGTGGATGCGACGAATGAGAAGGGCCAGACACCATTGTGAGTTGTCCTGCTTCCCCCGCTATCCAGTTCAGCTGACTCTGGAACAGACACTACGCAGCATCCAAGGGACATGTAGCCGTAGGTATCGTTCTCGCTTCTCCCCGAGACTCCCTGACGAGCAAGGTAGATAGGTCGATTACTAGTCAACAAAGGAGCAGATGTACGTTCTTCCCCTTGTCCTGATGATCGTGTTGACAGGAGCGTAGATCAACATGAAAGACCGAGCTTCCCAGTTTCCATTACATCGTGCTGCTACGACCGGATCGACGGCGTTCCTTCAGATCTTGTTACATCCACCGGAAGGTCGGCCGAAGACTCGGTTGAACGGTGCAGATCGAGCGGGTGTGCTTGCTATCAATCTGAGAATTTTGTTCACCAGCTAATCTGAGACCGTTTAGGGAACACACCGTTACATCTGGCGATGGAGAGTGGACACGGAGCAGCAGCAGTCGCTTTGATAGAAGCAGGAGCAGACCGAGAAAGGGTGAGTTTTAGGCCTGTGCTAGAGCTGATGATATAGACAAACTCGGATGGAGAGGTACCGGAGGAGATCGATGGAGTTGGCGGGAACGAGCAGAAGAGCGTGAGGGAGTTTGTCATGTCGCGAGTCGGTCCGAGACGGGAATGATATATTGGTCTCAGAAGGGGAAAGCGCTACGTTGTGGATTCTCCTCGTATCGGCATGCCGTGTCTCCCCTGATTATCAGAATCGCAATCTCCAGCGAGACAACCCCCTACTCTGACATTCCTTCGCCTACGAACTACCAGAAGTCGCTGTAAAGGAGTTGCATAAGGAAGTGACTGCTTATCTGATTGTCGGGACCTCCACCATAGGAGCACAAATGACTAGATATTCAGTCCCGGCTTTTCCGTAGCGTCTTTGCCCAAACGCATGCCCGCCGAGCTAGCGTTTGGCAGGACGCCCGTAAAGCCTGATGTCGAGACGCTTTACAGGCGTTTTGCAAAACGCATATGGTCTTGCGGTGTGAAGTCTGGGGACGCATCCTCGCTTGAAGAAGTTGCTCATGTATTTCTGATCTATTTGCCGTTTTGAGACTCGTCTTCCTCATCTTGCTAATCATCGTATGCGCCTCCGCACCTGATGAGTCCTGCGGCTCGGCATTCCACATCGAGCCCCCTCACTGCATCCGAAACACAGAACGGATGGGAATCACAAATGTGACTGAGGTCGATTAATGCTTTGAACGCCGCCTGAGACGGGGGAATAGAGACGTATACGATGGTAAGGCAAATGCAGGACGTGTCGTATCAGAAATCGAAATAGCCATAGCGCAAGGATGACGGTCTCGATGTCAATCTTCAATAGCGTGACAATATATGTTGGGCTAAAACAACACTCAAGCATTACATTCTGGTATACGTCGCTTTTTGAGCGGTACTGAGGTTGACATTACGGTCTGACCACGTGGAGAACGACAGGTAAAAGATGACCTGTAAACTACGGTAAATATTGTCCTTGAAACGGCGCAATCCCGACATTGTGGCGGCTTCAGCCCCTCCCGACCCTAGTGTCATTCACGGCATCTATATCCTGAATGCATGCACGAATCAAGTCCATAAAACCTCACACAAGTGACTTTGACCGTGGGCAAGTCGCTGCCTACCGTAAATGCGGCCTGTCATTCGATGAAGTCGAGCGCAAGACCGGTGTAAACCTTCGGACCGCGAACCGCGTATACAACTCTTACATCTCCTCCCATCAACCGTCTCCGATCCATCCTCCGGGTCGTCCACGCATGCATCCGCCTGAAGAACGCCGCAGGATCCTAGGAGAGATCGATAACAACCGGCACACGACGTTTCAAGAGCTTGGAGATCTGACAAGGATGCTCTGCAACCACCATCCGCACGATAGCCGCGGAGGACGGGCTTCATCGACATCCTATGCGAAACGTCCTTAAGGTAACGGAGGCTGGGCGTTGGAAAGGCTTAGATGAGTCGAGGAGCACCTGGAGCAGGACTGAAGAGACGCGATATGGTCGGATGAGGTACCTTTGACGGCGGGGAGGGATACCAAGACGGTCATGGGTTACGCGGCGTGCTGGTGAGCAGTACAATCCTGGCTTCACCAAGCCTCAGGCGTCGAAATACATGGAGATAATGGCTTGAGGATGCATTGCCTACAACCACAAATCACCCCTCACTCGTTTCGACCTCAAAGCTCCCACACCCGAGCTTCGATACGTCCTCACAAAGCCCTTCCTCGAAAGGGCCGCAAACGGCATCAACGGGCCAAAATATGCCGAATGGATCGTGCGCGGTCCTCTCCTCGACACGGCACGTGTCCTTGAGGGCCGTGGGCGTCATCCTCTGGTCCAGGAAGACAACGCAAGCGTCCATAACAACGAGTACTGCGACATTACCCGAGCGGAGCTAGATTTGCAACGCTTCCCGCATCCTCCCTCCTGTCCGGACCTTAATCCGATTGAGAAGGCGTGGTTTGAGCTGCAGAATAGACTGGCGGACATGCAGCCTCGATCGCGCAAGTCTGATGACTTCTGGTTTGCTGCGGCAGAGCATGGGACGATATTCCGATGGATTACATCAACAAGCTCGTCGAGGGGATGCCAAGACGCCTGAGGCTGTTCAGAGGCGTGATGGGTGGCCTGCAAAGTACTAGTTGATTGTGTGCGTTGATTGAAGTGCTCGGACTCTTTCTAGCATGCGTGCATAGCTTTATATGAGGAATGCAAGACATAGTTTGACGAGGATGAAAGAGAAGAATGGGGTGCCCCATCGGGATCTCGGCGTTTCAAGGACATTGGATACTGTACAGTATAATAGTACCTCTATAGCGTATACCCACGTCAGTGGTTATCACTCACTGTTGTATTAGTCGGTGACTCCGATACGTACAGTAGCATATCAGGTTGACGGTGTTAGTGCCGCTGCCTTACTCCTTCGTTAGAACTGGTTGTCCGTTGCGTTTCTTTTTCGACTGGCTTATGGCTATGTGAGCTGGTGTTGTACTCGAGAGATCCCTACTGTAATGTACGCCTATTTGAGCTGTGGTAGCAGGTTAGTGAAGTGGACGGTCAGCGCTTGTCAGAGACCTCACGTTGGCGAACACGACCACGTGGTATTGAAAGCAAAATAAGGCGCGTTATCTAGGTTGAGAGCAATAATTGCTCCACTTGTCGTTACATCTTGTGAGTTGTGTGCTCTGTTGGGATTCAGCAGCCGAAGTAGTCGCGGTCTTGTTGAGACATACGAGTCCTTAAAGTAGAGCAGCATCATCAGTCAAACCGAGTATCATCATCTATATTCACCTCAATATTTCCACATCATGGCGCATCCTTTCCCGGCGACTCCCCCGCCTCTCCCTCACTCGATATCCAGTCCCCACCTCTCATCTCCAAAACCTCACACCCCGGCTACGAAAAACTACCATCCCTACCTGATCCAATCCACCTCCTCGTCCCTGCTCACCCGCTCAAACTCATCACCGTCCCAACCCATCAGCTCGCTCGGTCAACATCGACCCAGTCGGAGTATGTCGAGTCTGAGTCACGCTGCAGGACCGAACGTAGAAAAGGTGGAGAGCCCTCGACCTGGAATGAAGAGGAGCGGGGCGCTACCTACGTTTCCGGCCACCGCGGAGAAGACGGAGAAGGAGGTGGATGTTCCGGTAAGTCGAGTCATTCGCAGTGTTAGCTGACCCGCAGATCAACCCGAAGGTATGGACTTGTGAGTACAATTGCCTGAAGTGAGCTTACGTCTAGCTTCCGAGTTGGCTCAATACCTCGGTCATACGCTCCGAACAGGTGGCCCAGACGGAACCGGGCAGATCCTCCCGGCGCCTTTAGTAGAGGATATCAAGACATGGGTGCTGCGGCAGCAGGTCTCGGGAAGAGCGTTTCTGCGGAGTAATACCGACTGGGAGTGATTCGATCTCTCCAAAGCTGCACATGCTGGACTGACAACGCTGGTCGCTAGAGGCGCTCCTCGACCACCTCCCTTCCTCCCGCTTCTCCTCTCCATCTCCCGACGACTCCGCCGCTCCTCGCTCCAGAACCGCATATCCCGGACGTCTGGCACACGTAGGCTCTCGGCCGGCATCCCGGACGACGCTCAAGGCTCGGTCCTGCTCGAGGAGGAAGAGTGTGACGAGGAAGCGGAGGTCACCGGTGTACGTCGCATGGCGAACGCGTATGAGGCTCGAGGCTCGGCCTCCGAAGCAAGCGGCGACGAAGCGAGTCCAGAGAAGCTCAAAAGCCAATGGACCGGCGGCAGTGACGGGTGGAAGAGGTGGAAGAGTGACACGGGTAGTTCCGGTGGATACCTTCGGAAGAGTCGGGAATCAACCCTTAGCCAAGGAGTGGATGTCGAGGCAGCGGTGCGTGACGAGGTGCGAGAGTCGTCGCCAGACTCTGAGATCGCTACGCCAATGGAAGAGATCGTCGAAGAGCCGACGTTGAACGCCGTCATGGAGGACCCAGCTGGACCGAGTCCTCCTCCTCAGCCTTTGCCTGCTGAAGCGCCAATACGGAAATCGCTTACACGGCTCCGCTCCGACCGCTCGATCACCCCGACGCCAGATCGTTGTGTCCCCTCCGGTCTCGGTATATCACCTCTCACGCCGATCGATACACCGTCACCTCCTCACATGTCAAATATGGCGCAGCACAAGACGACCGGGATCAACCCGTACGCAGCGCTTCGCCGAATCTCGAGCCCGAATGGATCGAGATTGTCTTCCATGCGCTCGAGCTCATCGCCTGAGGACGCCGAGACTCGTTCCACCACCTCCCGTCGAGTCACACTCCGCCCTGATCCCGTTCATGGCCTTTTCCGCGATCCTCCTCAACAAGACAAGACCGAACGCGAGATGGAGATGGAGACGCAAGTCGCATCGCTTCTGGACCGTATCAAAGACCTCGAATCCCACCTCGATCGGATCAGTCGACCAGCATCCCCAGTCCGCCCGATGTTAGCGATCTTCCCGGAGGTCATACTCGACAAGCTCGGCTTGGGCCCGTTTGATCCCGATGACCCGCTTCCGAAGAATATTATCCAGCTGCCGGCTTACTTGTTCTTCGTTGGTGTGGGAGTGGGTGCTGTCATGGTGAGGGTGATCTTCGGGCGGGTGCGCTAGCGCAATAATACAACGTTCCTCCCGATACTCGACATCTTGTGGATACATCCTGTACATCTACCTTCATCTTTGTGCATTATCATTCGTAACGATCACAACCTTCTCCATGATATGCTATGACTTCTTGACGCGGAACTCTGCTGACGGCGGTCGTGAGGGGTCAATGCGCAGGGAACGTAACGCGGGGATAGGCCATTCCAAACCGCTCGAACCTGGGGAAGCACATGAGCTTTGTGAGAACGCACGTGTACATTTTCGTCAGCACGGAATCCGTTGCCCCACTGCCCGAACCCGACCCAATCTCGCACGTCATCGCCCGCGCAAGCGAACTGCGGGTCGTATAGTCTCCAAGCCCACTCCCTTCCTTTCGATCTCTCCATTCCAAAATGAGAGTTCTCAACCTGCTCCCATTGATGCCCCTCGCCCTCGGGGCACCCACCAAGCTATCCATCCCGGAACTCTCCATCGCGGAATGGCACTCGATCCAATCCGGCTTCGAGAACGGTCTCCGCTCACTCTCGTCTTGGAGCTGGGTCAAAGCTGAGGAGATTGTCGATGAGATCTCATCGGAACTCGACCGTGACGAACGACTCACCATTTGGGGTCAGCTCAAGGCCGATCCTAACAGCTTCAGCAAGCTGGTGAAGATCCTTGAGGTGGGTTTCCCCCCGATCGATCGGGAGATGTGCTCATAAAACGTAGTTTGAGGAGACCGCGATCAAGTATCTCGATGATGCGGATTCGTCGATCACTTTCTTTGTGAGTCACAGTAGTAATTTAGTGTTCCGCTGACTGGGCAGGCGCCAAACAACGACGCTTTGACTTCGCACCATGACCATGACCATGACCACGATGGTGACGACGACGACGACGATGACGACGAGGTTCTGATGGAAGTATGTTTTTTTAATTCTGAATCCATAACATCCCGCTCATTCCATCAGCTCATTCAGTCGCCATCCCTGGCAACCGTCTCCGCCGCTCTCGACTTCGACCCAACCCTTACCGTCTCCTCCGATGATGACGACGACAAAAAGAAGCGTCGCAGGAAGTACATCAAATTCATCGTCAGCAAGGTCCTTCAGTACCACGGTCTCCCCGAAGCTCTTACCGCCAAGGAGATTGCTCAGAATGTCACCATCGCTACCGCACTCAAGGCGGACGATGGTAGCTTCGGTGGACTTCAAAGGCGAATTCGAGTGGTCCCCCAGCTGATCCCGCCGTGTGAGTCATACTTATCTTTTTGAGTTCTGCTTACGCCGTGTCAGCGGTCAAGCTCAACTTCTACGCCAACGTCCTCGTTGCCGACATCAAGTCCCGCAACGGCTACCTCCACACTCTCGACCACCCCCTGATTCCCCCAGGCTCCATCTTCGAGGAGGCCTTCCTCTTCCCAGACACCTTCTCCACCCTCACCAGCGCCGTCCAAGGTCTCGACGCGCGCAAGTACATTGAGTACGAGTACGACAGGGAGAAATCGACGCCCGGAAACCCGGTCTTCCGCGGCCAGCCCCTCGTCACGCTCTTCGCGCCGACCAACTTCGCCTTCGGCCGTCTCCCACCCAAGCTCAAGCTTTACCTCTTCTCCCCCTTTGGCGAGAAGGCGCTCGCAAAGGTGTTGATGTACCACACCGTCCCAAAGACCCTCCTCCTCTCCGAGCTTTACTACACCGAGCAGGATTCCGACTTCTGGGGCTTCAAGGACCAGACCGAGGGGATGGAGCATTTCGATGAGACATCGTACGACAAGGACATCATCGTCAAGCCGGCTCTGCCCAACTCCGAGCTCCACGTCGAGATCGAGAGGAAGAAGGTTCTCCCCATTAAAGACGGCTACAAGACCATCATCAAGGTCAATGGCGTTTACGTAACTGTCATCGACGTGCCGGCCCGTAATGGTGCGATCCACGTGAGTTCCGTCATGCTAATCTTGATGACCTACTGACTTTGGGTCAGGTCATCGACCAAGTCCTCATTCCCCCACACAAGCACCACGATCACCTTGGCGTGGACATCTCGTCGGTTGACTCGTGGGAGAATTGGGAGCAGTGAGTGGCAGAAAGTCGTTCTAGGCTCTCGCTGACATGGCTAGGTGGCTCCCGGCCTGGCTCAACGAGGCGTAGGCGGTAAGAGATTTAGGTACAATGAATGATCCCTGCCTTGAGAGCAGCGCCGGAGAAAAGCGAGGGAGGTAGTGAAATTGCATATGCATTTACTGTACATTATAGGTCAATGATCCGTCTGAAGCAAGAGGGGCATGCTTAGTACGCTCGTGTCCGGAGCATTAGCATCATACAGCTGAGACAGTTGGGCGAGGAAGATGACGAAGGACGCTCAAACTACACGCCTGGCTCTGGACGATATCTGCTCAAGCTGTAAGATTCCACCTCAATCCCAGTGATGACATTTGAGCGCATGTCTACGCGACTTCCTCGTCGATCGTACCAAAGAACCTTCGAGACTTGACTCTGTATTAGGTGCCGTTATATGATGGCACAATGGAATGGCCCCAACATCATTCTCTCTCGTGATTGAACAACGGTACGATATGAACTTTGGGAAAACATGGGCACCCTTTAGGATACGGCCTTATATGCCAACTAGCTGTTTTTCTAGTGTTTTCTCTATTCCGTGCTCGTGGGCGGAGATGGCTGTTAAGGTGGTGAAGGCGAAATCTAACAGCGACTAGAAGAGCGTTTTGGTACCATCGGTACTATCAGTACAGGTCCGGTGACGCTAGCGAGGCACACAAATATCTAGTCGATAGAGGGGACTAATCACAATCGGATGGTAGCTCTTGTATCCTGTATCCGTCCACTGTCCGTACTTCGAGTACTGCTCGTTTCACGGACTTCACCGTCCAAAGCACACAGGGAATATAGGCGAAACTTTGTCTTCCCGATGGCGAGAAAGCCTGCTAGCCCGGGTGTGAAATACTTTGGCAATTTATGCCGTTCAGAAGCCAAGGAACGATGCACGCCCCATGTACATTATCTACATGTCGGAAGAGTGAGACGGAAAAAAAGGAGGACTGGCGCACTGCATCTTCACCCTGAAACCACTCACTTTACTTGCGAGGATCGGTTACGCCAAGGATGAGTGGACATATCAAGTAGGACGCAAGCTCCTTTTCGAGACAGTCTCCATACATCATGGTTCCTCCTTTATCCCTTTGCAACGTGAGCTGACGACCGAGCCAAGATTAAAGTGCTGCGCTCGTACTGTCTGTCTTTTCTTTATCTGTTCGTCTTGACAGATTTCAGTACATCAGCGCCTTCTATCACAAGCACCAACTTGACTATGATGATTAACGTCCCAGATACCCTAGACAAGAGCCAGGCTGTCCAAGAACTTCAAGCAGTCAAAGTCCTAGATCAGCGCAAGACGAAGACCGCTCCACCTCATGCTGATCTTCACGCAGACACTCCCATGCACCTATACGACATCAACTCAACCATCCCATTTCACATCCTCCAGACCTCACAAGTCCGTCTCGAGCCCTTCGTTGTCGGTTCCATCATGCTTCTGTCGTCGGTTCTGCTGATCGATACTAGCCTGTCAAGCATCTCAGTGGCGTAAGGTCGATCACCGCCGAGTCATGGCATGGGCTCGGTGATCTCGGCCCGTTCGACGACGGAAATGCCGCGCTCGAGGGTTTCTGAACGAAACACGAGAAACATGTTGTTTGATTATAGCTGTACATAAGGGTGGAGGTGTGCTTGCTTGCGGGCTAGAAGCTCGATGCATCGATACAAGGGTGAGATGAAACGAATCAAGACTCGTGTCTAGCAGACCATCCTCCCGCGTCTACCACGCTCAGTCAGGCACGACTTCTGAGGGGTTCATCAATTCCTCCCGATCAACCCTTTCTCTACCATTTGTTTGTCTTTCTTCTTCATGGTGCTCTACTCCCCGTGATTCCGTCTCTTGTCCTTGGTCCTTCGTAGTGTGGGCCAAGTGCGGGATCAACATGCTGGAAACTCTCCTTGTCGCCGTCTTCTCCCTCTTCCTCTGGCTCTGCCTGTCATCTCACGCGTCGACGCGTAAGAAGCATCATTGCGAGACATGCGGGTCCTCAGACGATACTCAGCCAGTCCATCTCCTTCCTGCGCCTTGGTCGACGACAAGGGAGGAGATCCAGACCGTGGAGGTTGCAGAGATCAAAGGTGTCCAGCCCATATCGGAATCGCTCAAGCGGCGAAACCTGGCCAAGGAAGTTGGGGCAGAGGTGAGCCTTGGACATAAACGCTCCTCTCGTGATGATCGCTAAGCGTGGGATCTGAATCAGAACTGGAGCGACGAGATCGAACAGACATCTGAATCAGAGAAACGACGCGACTTCCTTCGTGATCCCCCACCTCACTTGTCGGATGGCCTCACGCGAGTGAGACTCATTACTTTCGACTCGATGTCTCACTCCTGACGATGACGACTCAATAGAGAGGCACTAGGAATCGATCGAAAGGGAAAACTCCGTTTTGCAAACCATGTAGCCAGCCATTTGGGAGCGAAATGGCCTTGCAGCATGTCGGTCGCGTCTGCTCGAATCTTATACCAAGCTGATGTAGGGGAAGCATCGGACGGATGTTCATCATCTTCGCGAGACTGTACCGGTACGTAGCTTTGTCTCACAGAGAGAGGAAGGCGACGCTGACGTCAATAGGCCTCGGAATTGCCGGAGCACCCCTTGGTCGAGAAGCTGAAGTGCGACGTTTGTGAGATGGCCTGCGCGAGCAGGATCGGTCTTCGTCGCGTAAGTCGTCTAATCTTGGCTCGCAGTCTGGCTTAAGGTTGACCTCAATCTGTCCGCAGCATAAAACCCAGGAGCATCATTGGTCGCTATTGTGTACCAAATGCCTGATGACATTCACAACCGCGAAGGAAGCGGTTACGGTAAGTCGATGATAGCTATACTCTCTCTTCGCTGAGGTCTCGCAGCATTACCAGGAGTATCATGGCGCTCCTGAATTCGGACCGGGAGGGATGGATGTATTCCTCGACTACCTCAAGGTCAACTTCGCAACTGTGGCTCGACCGACAGAACCGAAGCCGGAATGTGGGTTCTGCGGTACGACCTTTGCCGAAGCATCGCAGCTCGAGGAGGTGCGTTTTCCATCTTCTCCCTCGGGAGAGTCGAGCCGACTCAGAGTAGCACCTCCAAGACCCGTTCGCCCACTGTGACCAGGCAACGGACGATCACTTCCCCTCCCTCCCATCTTCGAGATCACCCGAAACCTCGAGCTGGGCAACGGAATCTATTGCGGACAGCAACGACTTCCCGTCTCTTACGCCCAATGCCCTGCAACACGGTCCAGACATCGTGTCGCAGAAGCAGCGAAACTTCGAAACACGGAAGGAATCAGTCAAGATCCGTCAACCTCCCGCTCGGCCAATCCTCCTCGAGCCGCTGGTCGGCGGGATAGAGGAACAACTCCCTTCGTTCCTCTTCGGCAGCGCGCATACCGAGTTCAAACCTTTCGCAACTCCTGGCCCTGAAGAATTCACCTCTTCCTCGTCTCCGGAAGAGAACAATCCGCCGAAACTAGAACCAAAACCCGCTCCACCGAGAGCACCGATCTCAGCGTGGTCTATCACACCACAAACTGCCCGCCCAGTACCAGCAAAAGCACCGACACCAAAAACAGAACCGAACAAACCCGTCTCCACCTATCCGGATCTCGCAGCGATCGCGTGCAGACCGAAGGAGACGAAACAGAAAGACAAGGGGAAAGGGAAGGGGACGATCAAGGCGATCAAGAAACCCCTTACACCGCCACTTCAACCGATCTACGATGACGAATGGACGATTGCGCAGCCTGCTACTGTACCTGCTAGAGGGAGAGGAGGGAGAGTCATTCAGGAAGATTGGGGGATGGAGGCTATTAGGCAGGCTAATGAGGAGATGCAGAGGCGAAGGGATTTGATCGCCGCTGGAGAGGAAGATCCGTGCGGAGGGTGGTGAGACTTTTAAGCATGATGTTTCTTAGTGAAAAGGAAATGTAGAAAAGAAGATGGTGACGTCAGAGACGACCGAAATTGCATACAGCAAGCAGACGAAGTGTACTTCGAAAACCAATTAGCAATCATACCATGAGATGAAATTAAGCATTGTTCCATGTGAATACGCCCGGTGTGCGAAAAGCCGTGGTATAGAGCAAGATATACATCATTGACACCTGTGCTGCAAGTATTGATCACATGTAGTCTGGAAGATACCTCCTCTCTACCATCATCTCCTCACCACCCCTTACGTTGAGCTGTTGCACCTGCTGCACAGGTTTGGGCATGACTCGCTGCTGATGTTGCGGAAATTGTTCTTGTGCTCTGGGCTGATCGAGGGATGGGCTGTGACGCGCTTCCGCTGCCGCGAGACTGAGGAGATCGAGGTTCTGCGGCCAGGATGGGGTGAGGTACTGATCCTCCGCCGGCGAGTCCAGCGGTACGTTGCGAGAGATGGGGGAGTGCGAAAAGGGAGGCGGGCCGTTTTGCGGATACGGCTGCTCGATATTGGGCATGGCATGCGGAGCTTCGTTCTGGAATCCGGCCGTGGCGAGGTAGGGGTTGGATGAGAGGGAGTATGTCGTTGGCGGATAGATAGTACTGGTAGAGAACGTGGTTGCGTAGTTGCCGTAGCTGAAGGGTTGTATAAGATGTGGATGTGGCTGGGGAGGAATGTGATGCGGAGTTGGGTGCCAAGCTGGCTCGTGCGCATGATGATGGGAAGCAGATAAGGGTACCTGTGGAGGTGTCACAACTGGTCTCGGAACTCGAAGGATCTTGGCTTTCGGCATCGGCTTGCGCTTCCGCTGAGCGTAGGCATCCCCGTTCTGAGGCAGATAGTACTGTCCGTTTGCTGGAGAGCTGTCACCTGGAGGAGGACTGTTGTGCGGGCTCTGCACGTCGGGATCATCGGGAACAGGAAGCGTTTGGTCCAGCGAGTCCATGCGATGCATCGCCTCGGAAGACGGAAGCATGGTAGGCTCCGCCGCGGGCGACCGGTATCGTGGCCGCGCGAAGTGGTGTACGATTCGCGGACGAGGTAGGAAGGCGAAGCGTAGTGGTACAGGAGACGGCGTCTTCGACAGCGGGGTCAGACTCGACTGGATACTGTGCCTGTCGAATCGACCATCCTCCTCGTCTGACCATCCTCCGACGGTATCACCATCCGAGTCCACCTCTTTATGCCATCCCATAGACTTCGGTGGGTGATCTTCCTTGGAAGGTTTCGAGACTTTGAGCTTGACAGACAGTCTGCGAGGTGCCTCGTCCATCGGCTCCTTGATCGTCTTCTTCGGTGGCCTGCCCGGACCGCCTTTCCTCTTCTTCGTTGGCTTGGCGACCATCACCACCTCCTCGGGCAGTTCAGGCGAAATCACATCCGTCGCCTGATCCACCAATCTGACCCGGTCAAAGGGCGCTCCCTCGCGATCCTCGATAGCCTTCTCGATCCACGTTTGTACGGTCATACCTTCCTCTCCTTTCTCCCGCACAGTCTGCTGCAGCGATTTCGTCCGGAAACCTGTCTTGCCGGGTTCGAGCAAATGGGCAAGGTTACGCTTGCGGATACAATTGGAGCAGTTGCAGCAATCTCTGCAGAGTGGGCAAATGAAGGAGCGGGAATCTGGGTCGAAGCTGAAGTAGCTGTATCTGCGGGTCAAGCGTCAGCATGAATGGGTCGTCAAGGGCTGATAGGCAACCAACCGTTTGCAGCAAGTCTCGCATAAGCTGGCACGACATAATGGATCGACGTTGCGACACCTCATCTTGGCCTTTTCGGACTTGCGACGACATTGATGGCATGAGTCGCCGGGTATCAGCTGAGTGGATTGGTATCAGCTTGATCTGACGTTGTCTGGGGTGGGGTTGGACTTACAGAGTACGCTGACGGCTCAATGTCCGCCGGTGCGACAGGCCTTGAATCTCTCTCGATCAACTCTCCACGCTTTTTCATCTCCTCTCGCAGTTCCTTCTCCAGCCCGCCCCATTTTCGCCACCTGAAGTCGGATCCCACTTCACCGATCTCGAGGGGTTCGTCATCCTCCAGCTCTCCTCCTCGCCCAAAACCGAACCGACGTCGCCGAGCCTCGCCTTCCGCCCAATGACTGCAATCCTGATATTCCCCCTCTGCAATCCGCTTGGCTAGCTTCCGGTCGCCTGGTATCTCCACACATGCCATGCGCTGAACCTCGCCTGGTGCTGGGAGAGTGATGACATGACCCGAACGGTCAAAGACCGGTTTGCTGAACGTATCACGTCTTCGCTTGGGGGTCGGAGTGGGCTGTAGGAGAGAAGACGAAGACGCAGTACGAATGGTGCGTATGCCGAGGGTTGAGAGAAGCTCCTGATTACCAGCGATGCGGCGTAATCGGAAACCCTCATCTGACAAGACCATCATTATCAGAAGTAAGACGGAGAGATGATAACGACTCACAATCGTCTCCTTCATCCTTTTGATCGCTATCCGTGGCGGACGGGTGATCCTCCGCGTCCCCTCCATTGTGTCGGTTGTACACCGACGCGTGTCCGACCTCGACAGACTGTTTCGCCTTCCCCTTGGCAGATCCGCTGTGTGAAGTCTCCTGTGATTTGACCACGGACTGTATTGGCATGTCGAAGGCGGAGTAGAAGTTCTCCATAGATGGCCCTGAAGTATTCGGAGGCATGGCTGAGGGCATGTGTACCCCGGCGGATGAGATAGCTTTTGCTGGAGAATCTGAGCCGAATGATGAGATGTATTCATTGCCACGGTCCGCAGACATGGCGAGCTACTGCTGAGCACAATAGAGCCCGATGTTATGGTGACATGGATGGATGAGATTGTATTATTGACATGACGTGGCTTTGATACAAGATAGTTTGGTACTCGTACTCTACTCGTACACCACTTCCTTCGTCCAAGGTAAAACTCTGCTTGTTTCGCGAATTTCTTTTCTTTCTAGCACACAATCGACTTCCAGCATCCCGACAGTCTATGATAGATGAAACGAGATGCCGCCATAAAGGTCAACAGCCTCACCAGAACCTCTGTTGCTGATTTTCCTCTTCAGCCACAGCATGTCGGCCGACCACTTCATCCTCATCCCAAATGCTCGCCACCAGTCTCGACCACCCGATGTTCCTCTTCGCGCCCACTCGGCCACCCCGAATTCTACTCCCGAGCTTCATCGACAAGCTTCAAACAGTAGAGCCAATCAGGTATGGCAGGCACCACCTCCACCCATTCCTAACGGCATCAAGCGTGCCTTCGCCAGCGGGAAGAGCGAGAGCTCGTCCGTGCGGGAAGGGAGCGAAGATAGTGCTCGAACCTCTCACTCATCGTCTGAAGGATCCGACAGTTCGTCCATCAATATTGTAGGATATCAGCGCGATCTTCGGGCACTTTCAGCCGAAAGAACCGAACGAACCGTTTCCCTTGCTCCCGCGTTCATCACCGAGAGGAACTCAGGATGTCCACCGATAGCTCCAGGTCAGACTGCTCCTTCAGCTCCCACCTGAGGCGGGGTGAATCAACCATTCGTTCCGCCATCTTCATCACTCCGCTCCACGCCTCTTCCAGCTCACATCAAGGTTGAGCGATACACGCCCACCCCTGGACCTTCCCGTCTTCCCTATACGAACGGTACTATGGCGGTTTCACGAGCGGCCACACCGGTGAACACCCTTAGACAGCAGACCGGCAAGCTATGCCGCCTCCCCCTCTACCGGTTCATGTCAACGGAAAGAGGAAGATCGTCTATATAGACGATGACAGCAATCACGAGATAAGGGAACTTCACCATCAAGCGAATGGTCGTCATGCGAACGGGAGGGGCCGCTCTTGTCCATCCATGATTATCAAATGCGAATCATCAAATATTCCAGATGCCAAGCCGGACATTCCCATACCCATTCTACCGTTACCCCTCCCTTCCAAGCGCTTCAAAAAGAGCAGAATCTCCCGAGCCGTCCTCATCCGAGCAGAGCGACTACCTGTCTTCGCCCTTCCGCCACTTCTGACGATTGATGATCTAGTCAAGCAGGTCTTCTCGCATCAGAGTCTGTTGGAGCGGATCCGAGGACGGTTCGAGGAGCCGGCTGACAAGCCGGCCAAGCATTATGAGAAGCTTGAGCATGTGGGGGATAGAGTACTTGGGATGATCGTGACTACTTGGCTGCATGAGACGAGGCCGAGGTTGACATGTGGATCTGCAACGGTAAGCATTTTTCTCATCTGTCTTTGCCGTTCCTGATGTTTGATATATAACTGAAAGCCCACCTTGTCTCCAACGCTACACTCTCCCACCTCTCCGGGCTATACAACCTCCCTCAACGGCTCAACGGCGACCCAAACCTCCTCCCTGTCCTTCGAGCATCCACCGACATCCGAGCAGCCCTACTGGAAGCCTCCATCGGTGCCCTCTACTCCTCCTTCCCCGCTCCACTCCGTATCATCCAAGCTTTACCCGTCATCGACGGCTGGTTAAGAGAGATGTACGAACCCCTCTACGACTTCTTCCACAATTACTTGAAGACCGAACACGACCAGCATCACGCTGCAATCGGCGCGGATCCAGATGGGAAGGTCATCCTCTTAAGCGAAGAAAAGATGGCTAGGATCGATCAAGCTTCTTTGGGGATGGCGGCTTTGGTTCAGATGTATGGGAATAAGCTGGGGAGGAAGGTGAGGTATGAGGAGGAGAGGTATGAGACGAATATGGGGTTTTTATACAGGATGAGCTGTTTGGTGGTTGGGATCGAGTTGGGGGATGCGACGAGGTCGACGAAAAAGGCGGCGAAGAATGCGGCCGGGTGGGAGGCGGCGAAGAAGTTGGGTTTGACGGTGAGTTACGTAAATCCATGGGAGGAAGCAAGCTAATTGGATGGAGATGGACAACTGAGCGACAGAGCGACAGAGTCAAAGGGTGACCAGACCCTTTTTCCAGCGGTCGACTACTCACTTTCACCGAGCGATATTACGAAAACAAGTACGATTTCGACGAATGGATATCCCGCACATCATTCCAGCACTTTATACCTTACTTTTGCACGTCCAGGTAGCATCAGATCTTTCCTGTATGATATAGTAGATTCATGCCAATATGCATCTCATCGCCAGAGCATGATATTCCTGCGAAGAATGGTGCCAGCCGTTCTTACATAGGTCATGGGCATCCTCGCCGCACGCTCGCATCACCAACTCGCGACTTCACCCTCGAGGCGGTCGGACGATTGTTGCGAGATGACCTTCGCCGTGATGTCGCGGTGGAAGTCTTTCCAGCCGCTACTACTCGATCGCGAGCTGCTATTGCTGCAGATAAGCGGGATCGAAGAGCGATAGCCTGTTTCCCTTTTCATCCTCTACTGCTCGTCCCGCTGCCAGCTTCCATCCTCCAAACCTTCACCACCCCGCTCCGATCTCCGCTGACGACACAGCTTGAGAACGGCGTCTCCACAGTCCCAAGAGCACAGATGGCATCGTAATGCGGTCTAAGTGGTTGTCGTTGTGAAGCCATGCCAACATGACGTGACTCCCCTATGGACTGGCGGTGTGAGTTGGGCAGAATATAGTACAGCGTCGGGACAGTCGCAGCGCCTTGCCTGGACGTACTGTCAGTTTGACAATCGAACAGATAAGGAGAAAACCACTTGAAAGACACGTCCTTCTCCTTCGGCGAACCGCAAATGACGAACCCCTCGGAGGGTTTCGCAAGATCCCAATACCGAACGACCCGATCTTCTCCAGCGGTGATCATCCAGCCTGGACTCGAAGAAGGTAATGACTTTGCCTCGGGCACTGACATAAGGAGACCGATTTCCTCATCCTTCAATTGCAAGGAGGCAAAGCTTTGTCCTACCATCAGTGCAAGGACCGAGGGGGTCACGTTTGCGTCGACGGGTAGTCGAGCGGCGGCGAGCTGAGCGATGAGTGCCGATTTGCTTGGCACCAACTCGACCGAATCTGTCGGTGCGGATGATGAAGACTTCGAGTTTGGCTTTGTCGATCGAATCTCGTAGACCTCGACCAATTTGGTAGTCTCGACGTCGTATACCTCCATTAAGGGGCTGTCTTTGGTCGAAGAACGCTTGACCGAAACCATGACCCATCGACCTCGACCTCTGGATGGATGTAGCTGGATCGAAGTGATACCGCGACTCGCATGCCACGATTTCAGTAAAAGTCCGAAGCGAAGATCCCAAAGACTGAGGTTACCCGTTGCGGACCCAACGACCAGCCAATGTTGGGATGGGCAGACCGACGTGATCACATCAAGCTCAAGCGGATGCTGAAATCGCTGAGTGATCTCCATCGTACGGATGTCGAGAAGCGCGATGACCGAAGTTGAAGTGACGATGAGGAGCGACGATTCTATTGTTAGCAAATAGCGAAGAAGGTTGACTCACCAAGTAGATGTGACACGAAGGTGACATGACCATCTTTCTGATCCGTCCGCCAAGTGCGAATACATTCTACCCGCCCATACTTCGCAGATCCTCCACTCGAGGCTACGTGAACTCTAAGCACATGCAGCTGTCCATCTTCCGCCGCTGCCGCAAGACAATGCGTATCCTCTATCCGACACATCGCAGCCACTCTCCCTTCCATACGATATGCCAACCTCGGTTTCGCTGACACGCTGCGCTCGAGCCTCGCGATGTCCCAAATCAAGATATGCCGATCCTCGGAAGAAGTGGCAAAGAAAATCTGATCGGGCGAAGTGATGATGGATGTGACAGCACCGGTATGCTGAGTAAGATGAGCAATCATGGTGACTCCTTGAGGGTTCGTCGCTTTTTGCCGCGGTCCACGCTTTCGGTGGCTTGCTGTGACCCGCGGACCGAAATCGAGCAAGGGTTCTCGGTAGTTGTCTAGATCGACCTGTTCTAGAAAGGCCCGTACGCCGGGATCTTGACCTTCGTACGAGCTGCTGTACGGTGCGGCGGATCCGCGAGGAGTGGCAGATATGCCTACGGTGGGAGTACTCCGGCCCGATGGGGCATCATCATGAATCGATGTTTCCCCAACAGCATTAGTAGGCGTAGCGGCCACGGCAGCAGCAGCCTTGGAATCGATCTTCCTGCCTGATCTCGTCATCGCGGCGAGATCAAGCGAGGAGCCGAAAGCTGACTCTGACGGACTAGCATCAGGAGCAGGGACGACAGGATCGCCGAGCGGTCGATGGGACGCCCGAGACGGTGGATCTAGCGAAGCCAGCCGTTTACGAATCTCGCTCAGCGGATCATCGATGCCTTTCGCACTTCGACTTGCGAAGGATGTTCGACGGCTGGAAGTTTCGGCAAGCAAAGGTCGGAGTCGACGCAAGTCCGCTTTGAGGTCTATACCAACCGTTCGAGGACTGATGAAGACTGTTTGAGGGGTGACGCCCAGATCTGTAAGCGAGACTGATTTGCCAGCAGTCAGGTCGACCTCTTGCGAAGACGACTGATCTGCCGCTTCTCGTCTACGTTATGTCAGCGTTTGCATAAGGAAAGATGGTAGCAGAGTTACGCCTTTGAAGTATGTGCCTGCTTGACGATGAAGTCCTTCAACGCGACGATCTTCTTCTCCTCCTTCGCAGAGATACCCTTATCCTTGAGATAGTTTCTATCGACGCATCAGCGGTGATAAGAACTTAATACGTACGTCTCGGATGCCTTGGAGTCGCCAGCAGACTTGACCATGGTGGTCTTTGCGCTCGCCTTCTCGTGACGGATATTCCAGAAAGCAGGAGGTGAATTCTGAAGTGCGGCTGCTTTCGCAGCGACCAGAGTCGCTCGTGATAGCTATTTCGGTCAGTCAAGACAAGGTCAAGGTACCTACAGGTGCAACTAGAGCAGCCATGATTGATTCCTCATCAAGCTCCAGGACGTCCGAATGGAGCATTGTCCGGACACTTGGGTATAGGATGCACCAGACATCGGATGGAGGTAGATTGCGCGCTGCAGCAGCGAAAAACCCTGCGGAACCTATTGTTTTTAGTAAACCGCAAGACTGTATTCAACTCGTCGCTCACCTTGCCTAATCCAGGAGTTCGGATGACAAAGCAGTCCTCTAACAGCGAAGAAGACATCCCATAGTCTCATTCTCGGCAAAAGACCCAAGGAAGCCAGACTTGTCAAGGAAGATATGACTCTCGCTATGACCGCCTCCTCGGCATCTTTTTGTCAGCTGAGCCCAACAGACACACTCACCAGCCAAAGATTGCAGCATCAAAGGTAGAACATACTCCACGATCGCTCGGATACCGATGAACGCCCCGACGCCGACGACACCGTCAAAGAAAGCGAGACGGAGTAACCAGTCCCGATCGTTCAAGTATGTCATGATATGGCTGAGTACTGTCTCGCTTGACTTCTGTCGACCAAAGAAGAGGCACAAATCGGAGATCGATGAGAGCATAGCCCGCTTGACATGGCTTGAGCTGTCCACAAGCAGTGTAGTCGCTTGTTCTTCAACGACAGACTGGATCTCCAGCAGCATCGAATCGTAATCGGGCTGTTTGGTCAGCTCCGTCTCCCGCTGATATGTACATACCTCTATGATACCGGAAGAGTCAAAGTCTGACCGCGTTGTCTTGGCAGCTTGACCCAACTCCAGCAAGTTTATCGCGGCATCTGCGAGGCGGACGAGTCCACGTGCGTAGGTTGCCCGGACGAAGACATCGGAATCAATTGCGAGATGCCTCATTTGGGGAACGAGGTATTCGGGGATGAAGGTGGCGTTCTGAGTGGTGATTGAAGCAATCGATTCGACCTGTACGAGGAAGAAGGCATCGCATCGAGTGAAAGACTGGCTTACCACGATGATAAGGGTTCTACACGCTTCAGCGCGCACAATGGCGACATCGTCGGATAGCAACTCGACGATGAACGGTACGATCCGATCGACCTTGTCCTCATCGAGCAGGAATGGGCATAGGTTGAGGAAGAGTTGTAGGCCATGTAAGCGGGATGAGGGCCATAGACAGTTCCGTATAGAAGATGTGACGATGTTCAATAGGAGCAGGGCCGGACCACCTGATATTAGCCCTTATCCATCAGCTTCAACTTACTCTCATCGACACCCATGGTCGTGCCCTCCAGGTGTACCGATATCGAATCCCACTCATTCAGAAGCCGATCTACCTTCCTTCCTGGCTGAATTGCCGAACGCTGCAGGAAAGCCGCCTCTGTCGTCTCCGGAAGCTCGGAGAGGGAAGCGGCGTAGTCTTTGAAAAAGGTATAGAAGTATTCGGGGAAGATGGTACCGCGGAAGGAGGAGAGGATATGGTCGAAGCTCGGTCTATCCTCCTGAGCTCGCGATAGCATCTCGCTAATCATATTCTGCTCATCAGTGGTATACTCATGACCCCCGCTTACCTTGACATGTTCGTCCTGAAGATTGTCCAGGATCCCCCCTAGACCGACAGAGCCTTCCTTGTAGGCATACAGCTCGCTCAGGTTGAACACCGTCCTGCCATCCGTCCACATCTCAGCTAGCACACATCCGGCACTGAAGACATCCATCTGCTCTGTGACTTTCCCATTGCGTTTCCCCCATCCATCTTCCTGACTGGTCACAGCGAGTCTCTCCTTCGCAAGCTTGGAGTCCGAAGCGTAGAACCTCTCAGGGGCTATGTAGCATGTCCGACGACCGGAGGTGTCGAAAAAGAAGGAGAAATCGGAAGGGTCGTCAAGAGGGAGGTAGATGGGTTTGAAAGCTGATGAGAAGTCTGTGAGGAGGACGGTCAGGTCGGAAGTGATGAGGACGTTTTCGGACTTGACATCGCCATGAGCTACCTGAACATCCATCATCAGCTACTGCAACTTGTGCATTGATCCACTGGCTGCTCGCCTTCCTCGTCCGAGCATCCCGTAAACAAATAAGAAGCTGAAACGCTATCCACTTCTTCTCCACCTCGGCTAGATAGGGTTGTATACTGCCATATGATAAGCTTCTAGCTCGTGGCTTCGGGCAAATCAGCTCACCTGACTCGATCATATAGGTTCGACCCGGCCCACTGCCTGATCAGGTACCCCGCCTTTTCAGTCTCAACGAAGGCCTGATAGGTGTTCACATTCCCCATATCCGCAAGTGAATCCCGTTCATCTGTTCGTATAGTCACATGAGCCCCAGACCGGAAAGTAGGGAAGAAGGAGAAGATATTGATTCACTCTTGAGACGTCGTTGGATGACTCGAAGAGACATGGAGGCATCGGGCTTGATGAAAATCTTGAGTACGAGTGGACCGTAGGCATGTCGAGTCAGGATGGTTTTGAGGAACCTCGAGGATGACAAGCTGAAGTGACGAGCGTCAGCAAGATATCCCCAAAGCACTCAGTACTATACAAACCTTTTATCGTAAGAGATGTCGTTGCCTAGTTCGGCGACATACGAATCCAGAGCCGTAGAGCTAAAACGAAAGCTGTCAGGTGTACAAGGCGAAGGGGAGTAAGGAGGACTCACGCCCTAGCCATGGAAGAGATGTTACCCATCTCAATGACCTATCAGCGGGATTACACTGTCATCCTAATCGTATCGTCCCAAGGCATTCATTACATATCTAAAATTTCGAGGTAATGTCGTGAGGGAAGGGGTTGCTGATTCGCCGTTGATATCCGGCGGAAGCGGAAGTAAACTCGATTTCTGGCTTTTGCCTGGAACTCTTGCCCGAGGGGAAATGCAAGCACAGGAATGCTATCAGTTGACATTCATACGGATCAGTTAACAGAAAAGGACGGTTAAAAGAGCATCAAGTTATGAATGCCAATAGTACAGTATGCAATCCTATGTTGTGTCTAACTCTTCTCAGATTGCCAGCAACTGCGCATGAACCGGATCGACGACGTTTCTCAACGTATCAAGAAGTACCTCAGCACCTTTCTGAATACCCCAGAAGCTGACTTGGCGGATCCGCTTCGAGTTGGCGGCTTCGGAAGAAACGTGATGGGCCAAGGCTGCGTAGATTTGGTCGGAGATGGAAGTCATGAGACCGGCTATGGGATACGTGAGCGAAAGACAACGGCTAGCAAGGAAGGAGTATCTCACTATCAAAGAGCTGGTCGGAGGCCGCGATTAGCAGATTCACCACTACAGCAAACAATCATGCTTACTGTCCACGAGCCATCAAATTCACTCTGTGGATCAGTGTCAGCGGTAGCATACGTTGGTAAGTAGGCCCACCAGATCTGATGCAACCTGGCAATTTATCGGCACCAGTGTCCGGTTCGCACTATCGAAATCAGTCCATCGCTCTCGTCTCAAATCGCTATACGCACTTGATGAACGCCACGATTGGTCGAATGAGCGCGTTATTCCGAACACTCAGATCACTCGTGAACATCGGTACTGCCGCCTTCAGATCCCTAAACCGCAGATCGATCTCCACCGTCACCTGTCTCCTCTCTTGGCCCTCTCCGGCCTCGATGTATGGAGCGTTGGGTGCTCTTAAGGGCGGCCTTGCGAGACGATTATGACCGGGTATCACCCCTCGAGGGCTACTGGCAGCTTCCGCTGCTTCGGCAGCATCGGAAGCCTGCTGCGAAGTCATATGGTCTGGATGTGTGGCTTGATGCGCAATGTCTGCCACGTTTCGCCCGATCTCCTCGAAGATGGCTTTGATGTCGACCGTCTCGTCTGGGTGGTGTGGAAATTTAATGTCGAGAACAGCGTCCAGCTTGCCGGAAGTGATCCAAGACATGGGTCCGGTGTGACCGGTGGCGTATTTCGCATGCTCAATGGGGACGCCGTCTATTCGAAAGCGAGCCTAGGATCTGAGTTAGTGTTGTCCGGTTGCTGTCTAATGGAACGATTACCATGCGCTTGACCATGCCCTCCTCCTGACCCTGGGCCTTACCCAGCTTCTGAGGCATATGCAAGCTATACAAACAGTTATCCAGCTGACCCGTTATCGCCTCAGCGCTCAGGAGATCGTAGAACAGCCATTGCTTCCGCAGAGGACCGATCGCAGCATTGAACACCGAGACATTGTAGGGTCTTTGACCGCCAGGTTGGTAAATGGTCACGAGCGCGTCCTCGATGTGCAACGAATCCAGCTCGAAGTCGCCTGGACGAGTGGGGTGTCGGAAGTCCGCAGGCTCTAGGGGTTTGGAGCGATCCCACCACACCGATCGCCGATCTGCGAGTAGTCAGCCTCGTATCGACTAGAGATCTATGCGGAACTCACCGACCACGCCTCGGACGCCCTTGACCTTCGCGTCCTTGACCAAGCCCTTGCCATCGAACCACCTCATGAAGCTCAACGTCACCTCCACCTCCTCCAGGTTGATATCAAACATCGTATAGTTGTGGCTATCGGGAGCAGGGGGGATATCGAGATAGGTGTCGGGAGATAGCGAGGCTGAGAGGAGCGGGACGGGAGACGGAGGCATACCTGAAGACTTCCGAGTCTTGTATGCAGTCGTCTCCGCTGCGCGGTCCTCGGGTCTTCGAGAGATGTAGACGTTACGAAAGCTTATGGTAGATGCTCTCCACTTAGGGACGATGGCGGATTCAAAGCTGAGTACATGTCAGCTGCTGCTCAGCAGCTCCGACAGAGAGCAGGCAACGTGAAGTCAGCGTTTACCCACATCACTGTCATCCCCATTTCCGATGTCAAATAGTCCGATATCCACCTAGCGACAGTCTCCTGCAAGGAAAGCGAGTTGAGAGTAGCAAATACCGCAGATACGAAGGTCGTCCTGGGCAGCCAGGCGTCAGTCGGCGGTAAGCAGAGCTCACTTTACTCACGTTCCGATCACAATCCATAAAGCTGTTCAGAAGCGATATTGTCAGGATGTATGAACCAGACAAGCTTATATTGGAGACCGAGCACACTCACTGTTCCCGACCACAAAGAAGCTAGCGAAAGCACTCAAATCATCCATGTTAAATCTCCTCCATCCCCGTATGGTGAACCATCTCAATCGTATCCGTAACCTCTCCCACCAGCTCTTGGAAGCCGCCAACAATTCATCCTTTGTAGGTCGGTGTAGCGAATTCTGAGCGAGGGAGCTGGATTGATGGACGAGTCGCCGAATGAAGGGGGTGTAGTCCTGAGTATGTCCGGGAGGGTGTGAAGCAGTCGGAGGATTTGAGGTTGAGTGGGTGAGCGGGGGGCTCCGGAGGGATGGCTTCCCGCGATGCGAGGAGGAGTTGAAGCGATGAAAGGGTGGGAAGCGAGTTATACGTGTTTGGGATGAAGGCCGAGCGAAAGGTGTTGATGGACGAGCCAAGAGCGATGCTTGCCGTGTAAAGAAAGAATGTATGGCTAGATAGCGATCTGCTTTAGGTGGTCGAGCCGGTATTGATGATGGACCGGCTCGGATCGATGGCTGAAGACTGGATCGAAGGGTGTGCAACGATCGTGTGACTCGTAACATCTAGGTCATCAAGCTGGCAGCACTGCACCACACCGTCGGACCAACAGCGGCGAAGACACAAGAATGATATCTCTGGATATCGCAACTGAAACCGACAAGATTACAGAACAACAGATATCTGCAAGTAGCTCGGCGGACTTATTTTTGATCCACTCTTTTCCTTATCAATCGACGGTTATCCAATAGCCAGGTCATTATTCGTAGGCGGCTGAGCACGCAATGAGGAAATGCCAACCGCAATCTTGCCTGTGACTCGGGATGGGCCTTATACCCCGTACTCTTCATGATCCCCCTTTCTTCTTTCTGATCCGCTCTTCCGCCCAAATTTATCAACATGACGACTCCGCCTTCTCCTGCCGGATCGTCCCTCGCCACATCCATCTTCTCTCTACCTTCCCAAAAAGAGTCCGAAGCTGCACAACGTCTGGCTCGTTCTGCCAACTGGCGGTTCTCAACCCTCTGTGCGGCTGTAGATACGAAAGACCAATATGGAGCGAGCTCGACACCTATCTACCAGACTGCTACGTTCAAGGGGATGGGTGGGCAGTATGATTATACTAGGTCTGGAAATCCTACACGAGGGGGTTTAGGTAGGTTTCCTGTATACTTCGTTCTCGCGATAGGTTGACTGAGTAATTGCTGCAGAATCACACCTTGCCCGACTGTACGGAGCGACGCAGGCGTTCGCTCTGTCCACTGGGATGACATGCCTTGATATGATCCTACGACTCGTAAAACCTGGAGAGACGGTGCTGGCGGGAGACGACATTTATGGAGGAACGAATCGGCTCTTGACGTATCTGAGTACGCATGGGGGAGTTGATGTGCGGCATGTGGACACGACTCGAGTGGAGGAACTAGTTCCTCACCTTGGTCCGGGTAACCAGTGAGTCGCCATGCGATTCTGGATTTGAATTGATGCTCATGCTGTTCCGCTACTACAGGGTCAAGATGGTCCTGCTTGAATCACCTACCAATCCCCTCCTTAAAGTCGCCGACATCGCCCTCATCTCCTCAACTGTCAAGGCTGCCTCACCTTCCGCTCTGATCGTCGTCGACAACACCATGATGTCTCCTTACCTGCAACGACCGCTCGAAATCGGCGCCGATATCGTCTACGACTCCGCTACGAAATACCTTTCCGGCCACCACGACCTCATGGCAGGCGTCATCGCCATCTCCAACCCCGACATAGCGAAGAACATCGCATTCCTCGTCAACTCAGTCGGTTCCGGTCTGGCGCCATTCGACTCGTTCCTGCTTCTTCGAGGGATCAAGACCATATCAATCCGTATGGATAGGATGTTGTTGACTGCTCAACTAGTCGCGACGTATCTGGATACTCTTGGCTTCTTGGTACATTACCCCGGACTGAAGAGACATCCGAAGCGGGATGTGCACTACAGGCAGGCAAGTGGAGCAGGGGCGGTGTTGAGCTTTGTGACGGGTGACAAGGCGTTGAGTGAGCGGATAGTTGGTGGGACGAGGTTGTGGGGGATCAGTGTGTCTTTCGGAGCTGTCAACAGTCTAATCAGCATGCCTTGTCTCATGTCGTGAGTGCTGCCGTCACGGACCGCCAAGTCGACTAACGGAGTCCTAGTCATGCTTCTATCTCCGCCGCAATTCGAGCAAAACGTGGTCTCCCCGAGAATCTTATCCGCCTCTGCGTCGGTATTGAGGACCCTCGCGACCTCATTGATGACCTCGAGCACTCCCTCCTCTCTTCAGGCGCCATCGTACCGGACTACTCCCATTCTACCTCCTCCAATTCCCGCTCGGAAGAGCTCTTCGAGTCTGATCGGGAAGCTTGGATCTTTGACCGGGCTAAGGGGTTCAAGCGACCAGATGTAGGTGTGATGGATCGGCTGGTGAATGGCGTCAAGCTTGGCTTGGGATTGGGCATTGCTGGCAGCAAGACGGTTGATTCGGATATTACGGTCTCTGCGCCGGGGAAGGTCATCTTATTTGGTGAACATGCCGTAGTTCATGGTGTAGTAAGTGTGCTTGTTCAAAAGACTCAGGCGCACCGCTGATAAGGAGTAGACAGCTATCGCGACGAGTGTCGACCTCCGGTGCTATGCCGTCCTCTCCCCTCGTTCAGACCGCAAAGTTGGCCTCGAGGCATCCAACCTCGAGCTTGAGGCCGAATGGGATATCTCCTCTCTTCCTTGGAACCTCTTGCCTCTTGGCAATGATGGGACGAAGCGAGAAGCAGACAAGGAACTTGATCCACCTCTCCTCCAGGCGATCGAAGCCATTGTCAACTCCGACGAGATCACCAAGCCACAAATCGGTGCTCAGGTCGCTTTCCTGTATCTGTACATGGTCATGGCTGTGAATGAGGGCAATGCGTGAGTCAAGCTCTAGCCATCGCGGTCCTCTCCGCCGTGATCTGCTGGCAGTACGATACAAAGCTTACACGTATTTCATCTCAGTTTGGCTGTTACCTTCACAGCATCCTCCAACCTTCCCATTGGTGCCGGTCTCGGTTCCTCGGCTGCCTACTCCACCTGCGTCGCCTCCTCCCTTCTCCTCGCTCACGATCACATACCTGTTCCCACTCGAGCTCACGTTGCTCACTCGAATTCACCGATCCCGACTGATTTGCTCAACGACGATGAGCCGCGATTATCACCAAATGATGCAGACTTGGTAGATGGTTGGGCATTCTTGTCGGAGAAGGTGCTGCATGGGAATCCGAGTGGGATTGACAATGCGATATCTGTCCGAGGAGGAGCTGTAGCATTCACCCGATCAATGGGGGGAAAGCAAGGCGGTCTCAGGGGATTGCACGGGTAAGTCAACGGTTTCTCTCCCAAGAAGCTGTCCAAGCTGGATCGTAGATCTTCCCGGCTGACTAGTTTTTCCAGGTTCACCTCGATCCGCTTGCTACTGACCAATACCCTCGTCCCTCGCGATACTAAGTTACTCGTTGCAGGAGTAAGTACCAAACGCCTTGCCGAGCCCGAGGTGGTAGACCCCATCCTCGTTGCTATCCAAGGGATTAGCGACGAAGCGCGTGCGTTGCTCAGCGATGACCTGCTTGATCGTGCGCATCTCATCTCACGGCTTGAGGTGAGTTTGTCTTCCGACTCCCTGCCCAACGTCGAATTCCCTGGACCCATCACTGACGCTGTTTGATAGGCTCTTATCCGGGAAAACCAGATTCTTCTTGCTCAACTTGGCGTGTCACATCCTTCTCTCGAGATGATTGTCTCTGCCACTTCCTCGGAACCGTTCTCGTTGGCAACCAAGCTCACTGGGGCCGGTGGAGGAGGATGTGCATTGACCCTTATCCCTGACAGTATGTACGGCTTGTATTGTGTTTGGCATCTAGCTGATGGCTTGCCTAGACTTCCCTGAGACCTCGCTTCAATCGCTCATAGGAACCCTGCAAAACCTCGGCTTCCAACCTCACCTCACGACCCTCGGCGGGCCAGGTCTTGGTATCCTTGCGAGCTCGTCCTCTTCTGCAAACTCGGATGAGGTCCAGACGCCAGACGAAGGGGAAGGTATGGTTATTCCGAAACGGGCGGCATTACGAGGTGCAGGTGTGGATGGTCTGGGTCGATGGGCAGGTGGTACGAGCGGATGGTGCTATACTTAGGCTAGAGTGATATAGATGGCATCGACATCGTGAAACATTCTCTATAAACCAGCTGGCGTTTCTCATATATCACCACTCCCCATCATGCGGTAGCACGCCCTCTACTTCTTCCGTGCAGCTACCCCAAGCTTCTGAATCACATCGTAGCCCATCCTTTCAATGATGACGCTGGTGACATTAGGTCAGAGGTGATGGGTCGCCGTTCTGCCCGAAATCAGTGGAGATAAAGGGAACCCAAGATTTGATGATGATCAGCAAAGGAGGGCGAAAAGGGCGGAGATATAGCGGCTGATCAAGTTGTAGTTGCCACCCTTTCCCTCTTCGAAGTCTGCGCCACAAGTGAATTGCGATTGATGATGACGTAGTTTGTAGGAGCTGTAATGAATTGATATCGCTGGTAAAGGGCTACCCACTTCTTCGGCAAGGTAATTGGATTTGGGATAGGGATGGGGCCTCCACAGGGACGAAGGTAATCATGCTTAGATAGCCGTATTTCAGTGGCGAAATACCCAGGAATTGTTGCGCGAAGGTCGCACCCATCCGTTGTTGCCGCTTTTGTTGAGTGGAGTTTCCCATGATCGATGCTATCTCAGCAATACGACGTCTTAGCTCAGTCCGAATCCGATCTACCTCCCTCTATAGGTCACTTCTAGCGTCATCAGCCCGTTTCCCACCAGAGTCTCTTTCGGCAGAAATGGGGGAAAGGCACCTACCTTGATCCGTCGGACTTCCTCGATTCCCCGCTGTCGGACTCTCTCCTTTTTAGTGCCCGTCTTTGATGGATATCCCATCCTTTCACTTGGATCTCTTTCAGGCGGCTATACGGATATCTAGATCAAGTCGTTAGACTGTAGTATTATGTTTTGCTTTCGCTCTTCCTTCGCTGTATCTTCACAGTCGAAGTTGACTTTTTCGGAGTGATTGACGAGGGCATCGGTCTGGAGACGATTTCAGCATATCCATCAAACAATATCATCAGTAGGCGGTATGTCAGCTAGTCAATAATCGACCTCTCACTGTACCATATACGATACCATCCTCTCGAGCATCTCGAGCTCGAATCGTCTTCCCTCAGCAGCGAATACCTAGACAGCCATCCCAGGAAACGCTCATAATACACACCTCGCACTCCCTCCTGATCACACGACGACGAACCACCTTTCATTCCTTCGAGACATTAGCAATAGATTACCGAGACTCGTAAGTACCTACCTCCTTTCACGCAAGCCCAAACCTCCCTTTCACGAGTTCAGACATTCACTCCCACGCTCAGGACAAGGGGTAAATCCTTTCGAACGTTGAGAAATTGGGTCGCTTAGGATCGATCCGATGTACTGGAACATGTGCTAACTTTATCGTTCGCAGTGCCAAGTCGAGGACTCCGTGTCGCTACTGTCAGTCCCCCTGCACCGCGTGAGGCGATCGAATCGTGAGTGCGGTATCGGTGAGTGAAGGTTCTGCTCCAATCCCTCGAGCTAGGCCGTGATTTTCCCCTCTTCCTCGTTCCACGATTCTGGCCCTGAGCTGACTGTGTCTCATAGCTCCAGTCTGGAATCGAGGCGTGGACTCTTTGGGCTCTACCTGTGTCATTCTTGGTTGAGGGGTAAGTGAACGTAAACTCGTTACCCAAAGTTTCTTGGCAGACGTGGCGAGTTGACTGATGTGGCGCACCACAGCACACGTCTATTAACAACGTTCGTCAAAAACCCGCGGAAAGCCGAGAACTCACCCGTGCGCTATTTCTTCGCGGTTGACTTTGCCCCAGGTGAGGCTGTCGTCGTCCCCGTCCCCCCTCCTTTTCATTACTGAATGGTGGCGTCAGGCCAAAAGCTTAATTAACGTTAATTGCCGACGATCCGGATTCCATTCCTTCCGCCGATCAGACTCTAAGGTATTAGACTGACGGCGACTTCTCACTTTTGTCTAGATCTGCTCAAGTGAGTGTGGAATGCCGTTACCCACACCGAGCTTGGTCCTTGGTTCTTGTCACCTGTATGGAGCTCATCACTGAGCAATCTCCTTCCGACGGAAAGTGATGGAAAGACGTAGTTCTTTCCAGAACGCCACCTGTCTTCCAGAAGCGTAGTGGGGGAAGCCATCTCTTTCCCGAACATGTGGAGAGGCGTGCTGTCTGTGTTCCCTGTTCCGCCCTTCGTTCCTCGGCCTGATGTTCCTCATGCCGCTTTAATGATTACCGTGTTTTTAGGGTGTCGCCTCCACTTCGGCAAGCGAAAAACCACCTGCTCCTTGCTTGCGAGTCCCGCGCCGTGGGCTGGCGCGTCGCGATCTTTAGCACATGCTCCTGATACGCGTACGTCCTAAATGAGCCTTTACGACGCGTCATTGACGTTTTTTGCTCAAGGCGGAGATGGACGATCGATTAGGGCACCGGACCAATCCACCGGGCATCTCCCCGGCATTGTCACGTGTCGTACCATACCGTCGGCCCTTGAGTACCCATACTGGTATCCGCTCTGGCTTACGAATGACCACGTATAATCAAGTGGCGGCAGTACAAGGATCCGGACAGAACGAGATACCAGCCCGACCGGTTCATCAACAAATCCCACCTCCTCCTCTCGCTCCTTATGTCCGTCCCGAAAAGCGCTTCTTCGCGCCACAATCCGAGGATTACCGCGGACAAGATCCTCGAGACACCAACAACCCTTGGAGTAGGGCTCACCCTTCCATACCGCCGCCCCAGCGGCCGGCTCCACCGCATATCCCTCCACCACCTTTACATTCCTCCTTCAGACCGCCGTCACCGCCATCATCTCGGGGTAAAGAGCCTTTACCCCCCATAAATCCCGATTGGGCGGGACAAGCCTACTTTGCCACGCGTCGTGCGGAGGACATGTCGCGGTCGCACTCTCAGTCATCCCAACTATCGACTTTCAGCGCACCATCAGGACAGCCTTCGCGAACGGCGTCAACGGGGTCGGGGAATGAGGAAGAAGAACCGTTTGAATGGGCGCATGCCGCATCGGAGCCTGCGCCTGAAGCAGGCCAGATCCTGCAACGACCGAAGAGATCAAGAGTGCTCATGACGAATATCCAGCAGCAAGCTCTGAGCGTCCTGTGGAAAAGGGTAAGCGAGACCACGGCGGGAATATACGTTTCACAAGCTAATGAGGGGCAGACGAAATTCCCCTCAACGCAAGAGAGGGAAGAGATTGCCAATGAGATCGGCCTTACCCCTCGTCAGGTTCAAGTTTGGTTTCAAGTGAGTCGCGATACCTGTTCCTGTCATACGGGCACGGACCTGACGAGAGCGCAGAACCGGCGTCAGAACTTCCGTAAGGTCATATCGTCCCAAGCCGTGCCGGCCGACGCAGATCCGGCGGACTATGAAGATCTCCAGCAATCTCCCCGGTCACGCCGCATGTCTATCGACCAATCAAGCGATGAGCGGGTCTCTCAATGCGCTGCGAGTTCTTCATCGACCGGAATGTCATCACGGTCGATGCCGAGTGGGGTTTTTGGAGGGCCAATACCGCCTTCCGCTTCGGGAATGATGGGCGAGTCGACTCTTCCCATGTTGTATCTCGCTGAGGTTGTAACAGGCCTTCAATCTCGAGATTACTCGGGTCCATCGACATCTTCCTCCCGTCCAACATTCGACCAGAGTCCATCCAGCCCCATCAAGCGGAAATTGCCCGAGTCAAGCGTGCCCCGTGCGCAGCGAATCAGTTGGCAATCATCCTCTTCCGCAGGACCCAGATCCGGATTCGTCTACCCCCCTTCCTCATCCTCCTCATCCGGCGTCATCAGTCCCAGCTATGGCATAACACCGCTCACTCTTTCTCCTCCACCGACAGCCGAAAGTTCCCGCCCGTCCCGTCCAATTGCCCCCTCGCCACGTCGTATCGCATCTCTAGGTGGAATACGAGACCTTCCCCGTCCTAACTCTCCCGAAATACTGAGGCCGTCTCATCTCCCGCCTTCCCTCGCGGCCCTAGCTCTCACTCGACCAGTCGACCCGGCAGCTCGAGAAACAACCTCGAGTACATTACCGAGTCTCGATCTGTCATCTTCTGTAAATCCATCTCGGCCGACAATGATGCAAAGGAAGCAGAGCGGAACGAGTTCAACGGGGAGTCTCCCGACGTTCCGCGATCTGTTCGGGAATCGAAGGCAGGAACCGAAGCATTAGCTCTATCCTCTTGACCTTCGCCGACTTGCGCCGCCACCACCTCGCTTGAATCTCCTTGCCACTCTTCTCACACCCTCACACAAGCTCGTCCTGCGTGGTGACTTCACCTCGCCGCCTCATCGCCCTCCCTTCTTCTCATCGTCTTCTCATCCGCTTGGTAGCAAATCCACTCCATTGTGCTTATTCCCCGCATGATCGTCACCCACATGTTGATACCTTTCGCATATCTGCTCATAGATCTCAACACTGCCATCTTCCATTCCCAACCCTACGAAAAGTTGTATATAACCGAATCGTGATCGATCTTTTCACGCCTTTGTACCGTACACACTAGAGAATAAAGACTGCATGGCATGTATAGGCTTCTCGAGCCTTGCTTTGACAGAATAACGCAGTGCAAGATAGTTTCCGACTCGAGTCGACATGGAAACTACGGCGACGATGATGTCAATGTTGACGGACAAGAGGTAAATACAGTGCGAGAGGGGTACGAGAAATCGATGCTGTATCCTCAAAAAGTCGATTATGAATTTTGTCGAGATAGATCATGACCCCTGATCTCGAATGATCTGGCCAACCCGTTGCAAGAGCGCGACAAGGGACTCGTCGATCCCGGTCCCAATCCCATTGTATCCCGCGGCAGTCCTTTTGGAGACCGCTTTATTCTTGCCCTTCCTGCTTTTTGTCGGTGACGGTGTTGGCGGGTTGAGGGCTTGCATCGCCACTTCGACTGCGACTGCCACTTTCGACCGATCCAAAAATGTTGGCGAGATTTGCATCACGTATTCGACCAGATCCTCGGCTGACCTGCTCCTCAGCCGATCCCTCGGCTCGACCAAGAGTGAAGGAGAACATACGCGTTGGTCCCGAACCCTTCTCCAGATGCAGGTCCTTACACGAGACATCCGCACACCGTCCTCCTCCAGCTTCAGCCCTGCATATCACCGCATCAGGTTCTCGCTGAAGTCTGTTCGTTAGTATGATGGAAGATAATAAAGGTTTGTCAAGGCTGCCAAATGGGTCGGATCGCTTCGGGGAAAGAGAGATTGAGAATTTAGGTAAAGAGTTGGAGAGGATAGAGGATGTTGAGAGTTGAGGGTAACGTCGGAGAAGTGGCTGATAGGCGTGGAATGCCTGTCTGGCTCAGCATGTGTTAAGAAATGAGATACGCACGAATGTCTGGGCGGAGCTTGGTGAAGGGTTACCGTCTCCGATCGGTATTGGTTGATTCGCTAAAGTCAGACTAGGACCGCTCTTGTGAGCCTAAACCGGTTCGCCACATGAGTCGATCTTCTGAGGTGATCCAGCCGTTCAAGCGGAGGGTGGAAATCATACCTCGAGCGTTGATCGTCCGTTTGGTATCTCTACGCCTTAGAAGCGGTCAGCCACAGTCTTGACAAAGCCTTACCATCCCGCTTCCCATTGACCACCACTGTAATTCAGATCAGTAAGGTAAGTCGGCGCAGATCAGCACAGACCCGCGGCTGCTGGTTGGGTTCAGCTGATGTTACCGGAACAGCTGGAAACGGTGACTTACGAGATACTTCGTCGACTGCCATGCTGTCCGAGTCGATCTCGATGGGATCTTCTGGCGAACCGGCCGACTTGACTGTCGATGGTCCAGCTAACGAACATACCGGTGAGTTTACCACTCGCCACTTCCCGGACGTACCTGTTGCCGACCTTGGAATCTCTGTCGCAGTAGCCTCCCCCACCGCCTGCACCATCTCCACCATCATCCCCTCACTAGGCGTCGGACTACCCTCCACCGAGCTATCCCGTCCCCCTTCAGCAAGTCTGAGCCGCTTGACCTCCTTCGCCTTCAACCTCGCTGCGATCTGCTCCTTGAGCAGTCGGATGTTCTCTTCCTTCTCGGCGAGTAAACGTTGTGTCTCCGCATCGTCCACAACCTCAGGCTCAGACTCGCTGTCCGAGTCATCGAGGGTGATGACGAGTCGATTAGGCCGCTGAGCTACACCACCAAACACCCGCCGCTTTGAAGGTGGCGGCAGCGATCGCAAGGGGAGGGTTGTCGGACAATTCTCTAAATCCTCGGCATTGGGCCGCTTGATTCCGCGAGTCGCAGACAAGATGGGCAATGATGCCGATATCGTGGTGGCGGCAAGCAAGGGTGGCAGGATCTGAGTCGGGAGTGAGTCATCGACGTCCACATCATCCGTCCGTATTGACTGGAGATCCATTACCTCCCTCTCGAGATCCGCAACCTCCTGCTCGATGCTCTTTTCCGCCGTAGTTGGTGGCAGACCTTCCGAGAGGGTAGTGGAAGCGGTTACCGGGACATCGACATCCATAGACTCGCCATTCACTGGAGGAGCCTCCTTCGCCGCCGCTCGACGGAATTTCATGCTTTCTAGGGCTTTGCGACGGCTTTCGAGGATAGCATTCTTTGCGGCCAGCTCCACCTCGGCGGTTGTCGATAATGATGCTTCTGCATTGCTGTTGGGCAGGACCATTGACGCACGCTTTGCGGTCGGTATCAGTGCTTCGGAAGTCAAAAGATCGGGAAAGACCTCATGCGGTGCTGGGGAGAACGTTTTCGGTTCCATTGGCGATTGAGGTGGAACAAGCTCAGGAACGACATAGTCAAGTAGCACGGGAGGCTCCGGTTTCCTGCCCGGTACCCGCATTCCATACGGAGCGGCTGAGATACGTTCCCGAGAGCTTGCAGCGTTGACATCGGGAGATTTTGGCTGAGTAAGCACGTCTTGGAAGAGGGGAGTTCGGCGGGGGTGCGAGATGCGCGATGTGCTGGATGCGGAGGACGATTGCGGTGCTATGCTGTTCGATGCTGAGGGGATGGTGAAACTGGTTGCCGGTAATGCGGAAGTGACTGATGCCGAAAGAAACGCCAAGCTCGTGATCTGTTGGAGTAGCGGATTCGTGGGTGCTAGACTCGCCTTTCCCGACAGTTGGGTCGGCTTGAAGCTATCGATGGGTACCGCTGAAGATGACCCTACATTCGCTTTGACAGGCGGTTGATTCCCCTGCACCGCCATCGCCGGCGTCCAGCTCGAACTCGGAACCAACCTCTTCCCTTTACTCCTAGGCGGACTCAACCTCTCAATCAACCTGATTTCCGCGTCACTCTCCGAAGAATGACTCTTCTCCCTCGTCATCGTCACCGAAACCTCCACTTCAGGATTATTCATCGTCGCCGCTTCGGTAGGAGCATCTCTCGCTTGAAGCCAGAGAGCCTTTCGACGTTTTGTACCTTTGACGATCTCTTCGCATACGGCTGTAACGTATTTCGGTGTTGCGCCTCGTCGGATGAGAGCGTCGGGGAAGAATCCTTCGTATAGGAGATTACGGATGATGTCCATGTATTGTCGAGCTTCGTCAGGGGAAATGTCTGGGAGATGTCAGCGATGTACACTCCGGGTTGTGATGACGTTCACCTGGTGGAGCGGATGAGACGGGTCCAGGAGATGCTCCAGCTGGTGAAACAGGTTGATCCTCCGTTTCGAGCGACTCAACCCGAGTCGAGGGGCTACCAGAAAGATTCGTCGATATCCCAGAAAGTCTCCTAGGCCCATCAGGTGGTCTTCTCCGGTCCATCAAAATCGACTTGACAGGCGATATCGACCTCCTCCTAGGTGAAAGCCTTCTCGATCCCCTCATATCCCTGACCTGCGGCTGGAAGTCTTCTACCTCCCCTCTGTCCTCCATCGAGACCTCCTCCTCACTCTCACTGATCTCCCCTTCCTCCTTCTCATCCCCATCACCCGAAGTGATCTCCACTTTCGCCATCGGTCCAGCCAGAGCGGAAGAGATCGAACCGCTCCTCGAGTCCATTGTGGACGACTCGGCGACTCTCTTTGCCGTAAGAAGAGCTGCTGCGCGGAGAGAGGCGAGATTAGGACTGGGGAGAGGCGGGATCAGAGGCGGGTCTGAACGGTTTTCAGCGAGGGATGAGAGGGAAGGTTTTGGGTCTGGTCGGGTTGGGAAGAATGTTGATCGAGGGGAAATCGCTGGGACGGCATTCATGTTGGACAAGGTGGATCCCATCCGTGCGTCAAGCAAGGTGGAGGATTATCGACTTTTGCTTGGGGGTTGATGGGATGCTCATGAGAATTTAAGGGGACGCTTCTTTGGAATCCGGTGCTCGAGCATGTTATATCCTACACATCAATGAGTGGTTGTCGAAAGGGATCGTTAAAGAAGTCATCCAGTCGTGGCATGCGAGATGTATGACAGGTTTCAGAAACAGCCAAATGTTGACGATAAAGGAGGGATTTAATTCCTTTCACCACCCAATCAAGTGGCGCTCGGAGCCCGTAGCAATCACTGGATGAAAATTACGTCGTGTGCGATGAATGTCATTTGGCTATGTATGTATGACTTTGGAAGCTGAGCTATGTATGTTACAAGACATGATGTGGTGACTATGACATAATGATACTGGTGATTAAAGAATGAATGGAGTTGGTCTTGTGAAGAGCAAACAACCTTAACACATCCGTCCAGCAAGAGTGAAGTAACAGGCATAAGGGCATCACAATGCCCGGACAGTCCTCTTCCTCCCCCGACCGCGACTTGCACTCGAACCCGGGCTCGTGCTCGCTCCCTTATCACTCGTCTGTCGAGGTTCATCGCAATTGAGCGCCTTACCTCGCCTACACCGACCGCGTGGTTGTTCTTCGTCTTCCTCGTCGGACCCGTCCGCATCGTATGACCACTTGCGAGAGTGACCTGGAGGAGCGCTATCCTCAACTGCGGCAGGAGGGGACGGTGACGGCGATGCGCGACGACGACGGGAGCGGGATGCAGACCTGGAAGCCGATTGATTGAGCCATTCGTGCACCTGCCTTTCCTGAATCCGCTCGTCTGTACGAGCATTTCCTCCGACTGACGATGCGATGTCAAGCGGTATACTGCGGACCATCTGTTGCTTGGGAGACTGGTCGGGCTGCTCCGCCCTTACTGCTGATATCGGCTCCGCTTTCGCCGTCCCAGGAGCCATAGTAGGAGGATCGATTTTGGGGGTCGCAGAAGCAGCGGCGGCAGCTGGTGTCTGACGGCCTCGAAATGTTACGATGGACGGCATAGAAAATGGTGAGAAGGACGTCAGGTAGGCAGAGATATCCCAAAGGGCAGTGACAGTCGTGGCGATTGGTCGGAGAGGACGGGGAAGTTTTGGTAGCTGGAAAGGCGCAGTACGATTCTCCCGGTTCTGGCCGGAATTTGTCACTCGACGCAGGGCGAAGTAGGATGACGACGATTGCTGATCATCCGTGACCATATCGATATGCTCGGGATTGTCGGTAACGACAGAGGGGTCCATGGCTTCGGAGAAAGATATCGTGGACAAGGTAGGCGTAGCGCCGGGGTTATAGTATCTCACTGACGGGTCGGTCTCGGCGGCAGAGGTATTGGCGACGACTGCCACTCGGGATACTTCAGTGACCGCAGGAACAGCCTGCATGCCAAGACCTGTAGGCCGACTACCAGCTGTAGCTGGACTAGGTGAGGTCGCGACACTGGTGAACGCCTTGACGATGGGCACGACGCCGAATCCCACAATCGTCAAGTTTGCAAGAGCTGATTCGATACGTCCTTTCGGAGTCGTTCCTGCACCTGCATTTTCCTCGTCTTGATCGCCATGATTGTTATCGGCTGGTTTATCGATACGAGCGAGGGTCTCGAAATGACGGGTACGAGATCGACCTCGCTTGACTTCCTGGTCACGACCGTCTTCGCTTGTGCTCGCACCATCCTGGGTCTGTCCCTTATCCACAGCTCGGGCCCAGGTGAGGATATCCTCCCTGCTCCTCGACGAAGCTGCAGAAGCTACTTGTGCTGCCACAGGGCTTTGCGTGTTCTTGCGGGGACTGAACTGTGACTGTGACTGTTTGATCGCGAGCTGTGACTTGATTGAGCTGGGATGATTTGCGAGGGAAAAGGGACGCTGGGCTTTCGATGGCGAAGAGGTGACCGAAGGTGCTTTGATCGGCTCCGCTCCCTCATCTACTCCACTATCAGAAGTCGAGCAGAATACTGCGTCGACGTCCATTGGGGTGTCGGGCCCGCCCGTGGATTTGGCAGGCTTGATCGCCCCAAGTGCACGTGGATGTTCCCGAGGTGGCGCGAGGAAAGGCGAGAGCCACCCAATCGCGATGGATGGGGGTTTGCGAGCGAATGGAGGAAGAACGTTGCTGCTCTGTCTAGCCTTACGTTTGGTAGTGGGTATTAAGGGACCGGTTGGTTGAAGCGCAGGAAAGGAGAAGGCTCGTCGATCGCGAGTAGCGAGCTTCTGCCCAGTAAGGTCAATTGAGATGGCAGACGAGGGAAGGGCAGCGAGAGGTGGGCGGTGAAGGCGTTTCTTGACAGGTGAGCGAATGTGGGGGGTGTTGGACGAGTCATCGTGAAGAGAAGGGGCGGTGACGAAGTGGGGGGGAACCGCGGAAGTCACAGAAACCGGGTCAGATGGTGCAGGAGGTTGCGTATCTTGCAGTCGACATTCTTCAGAGCAGTAAGGCTTTCGTGGATCCCCCTGTGATGGTCAGTACTGATTGGATCGACATGGACGGCAAGCTCACGGTCCGCTTGGAGCATGTCAAGCACCATGCAACATCCTCGTCCATATCCATCGTAGCTGATCGCTCAGAAGCTGCAGATGGAATTCAGCTTGAAGACTTGAAGCGCATGAGAGTGACAAGGGACTGACCGTGATACACCTCAACGCTATGTGGGAAAATAACCACCCGAAACCCCCTGCCTTTCAACCCCGCACCTCCCTCGGTTATCTAATCCCGCTAATCCGTAAGATGTGAAATGCCAGGAAAGGAGTATGATAGCTTCAAGCTGGTGGGAGAGCCGTTGATGAGATGGGTGGTGGGATTGTATCTGAGTAAGATGATGAAGGAGCCAGGAAGCGTAATGAGCGGGATCGTTTGGAAAAGGATGGGTTAGAAGAAGAACAGGGCGTCAGCAAGCGTTCTGTTTTGTGCTGATCACGCCTGTGATGATGCGATCACGCCATACGTGAGGACGCTCCACGGTCCGTTGAGCGACGAATGATCCGCGCTCAAAGGGCGAAACTCAATCAAGACCAGGGAGGATTTCGGCTCACCTGTTGGGTCGGCGTTTACGAAGTCGGGGAAAGGAGGATCAAATCGTTGATAAGGGAGTGATGGAGTCGTCAAGGAGGGTGTGCTATAGCGGGTTTAGTCATTGCTAATAACGTATCGAGATTAAGCAGGACAAAGGGATTGGGATAAGGAGAGGCACCATCAGCCGAAGGGAGTCACTCACGCCAAGTCTGCCCTTCGCCAAGCTTCCCTGAAGCAAGTCTGGGGACCCTTGCCCCGTCCTTGCATCCAGAAAGGTTCGTCAAGAGAGGATTGAAGGTATGGTGGACAGTAGCGGGTACTCCTGATTATCCAAGATGAAGACCGAAATATCTTGTCCTGAGATAATCGGACTGGATGGTGATTTACGCCTCGCGGGACAAAGGAGGAGGAATCGATGGGGCAGATAACGGGAAGTTTTTTTCGAGGGGTGAATGAAAGATGGTCCGGGGGTTGGGGGGGTAGACGTCATTCAAACATATCGAAAGGAAGGTGACGTGCCGCGGTAATCGTAAACCGAGACCACGTCAAATCGGGTTCAGTCGAAACAACAGGGTATTGGTCAAGTCCGAAGAGGCGGAAGAGGAGTGCCGGCATAACCCCCCATGACAGAAGACGGGGAGGACTTAGAATTCCCTCTTTATGTCCGCTCAAGCCGAACCGTTGAACGCCACTGACCAGCTGATCAGGGGTTGAACTTCAATCGATAATTTGTACCTTTCATACTGAAGGAGCGAAAGTGTGTTGCGCAAAGATCGGAGGGAAGCATGTCAGGAGTGGAACTGCGGAGCTTTGGAGCAGGAATGCCACCCCGGCAGTTCTCCATTGGGAACCTATTAATAAACAACTCTTCAAACAACTGACCGTTCTCCCAAGGTGCATCGGAGCATATGGGGATGACCCCAGGGTGCATTCGGGGCAAACGAGGTCATCCTTTAACTCTCGCTCTCTCAGTCATAGTCCGGTACCTTAGTCCCTAGTCCTCTTTTCTGAGCCTCCTGGAATACGAGATCTGCGATAGCCACGTCTTGAACCCCCTGTCCAACCTGATCCTCGTCAGCTTTGTCCGACCTTGACTATTGGTCCACATACGCTCTTGAACACAACCACATCCCCCGTTGATATAACTCTCTGCCCGAGGTCAGGATCTGTCAATAAAGATGATAACTCGACCATTGCTTCTTCATGAACACCCGCTGCAATCAGATCTCCAGCTTCAGAAGCGCATCCGTCGCTCGTATCGACCACCACTAACCCAGCTCGACGGATAAGGTTTTCGTCGACTTCTCGCATTAAAGGTGTGTATGAGCCGACGAGGACGAGATGAGTACGGGAAGTGACATCGACGGAGTTGAATAAGGGTGTAGTGGAGGGGGTAAGAGTGAGGATGACGTTTGCGTTGTGGACCGCTTGACTTAGGTTGAACGTTGTCGCTGATTCGGTCGCTATTGTTTCCGGGAAAGTTGACACTCCGAGGGTGAAAGTAATCTTCGGGAAAGTAGTCTTGAGCTCGGATAACAGCGCCTTCGCTCGGCTTGTGGCCTGACGAACGACGACTGTACATGAGGTGAAGGAAGGGAAGAGTCGAAGGAAGATGCTTGCGTGAGCTTGAGCTTGAGCGCCGGAACCGAAGAGAAGGAGATTTGTAGGATCCCGTGCTGGAGGCAGAGTGCGCAGGAAGAGTGCTGAGCCTGCAGCAAGTCAGCTGTCAGCTCGAGCTCCGAAACTCGGCGGAGCAAGTGGAAGTAATAGGGTATGTTTCCATGAGACACGCTCCCGAGACGTACCGCAAGCATTTCGTAAAGCCGTCAACTTCCTAGCATTAACCAACGCCTTAACCTTCCCCGTCGTCTCATCCAGCACGACCGTCGTTGACGGTAATCCCCCTCCCCCCCCATTGGTAGGCACCGAGACGATCTTACATGTCATCCCACCCGCTTCCGCTACTCGAGCCGGCATGAACAAGCTCGTCATCTGCTCAGATCTCAGTGCAATCCTCGCTGGACCTTGCACAGAAGGTATACCATTCGAGGATCTGGCGGATGTGGCATGAAGGGCGAGGAAGGCATTTCGTTGTGATTGGACAGCGAGTTCTGGGTCAAGGGTCGAAAGTATGGACTCGACGTCGATAGAGGTGATTATGGTGATAGCGCTCGATAACGCTTGTGGTGTTTGGCTCGTCATCTTCGAAGCCAGTTGAAGGGATCGGTGATAAGAAGAACTCGTATAGAAATGAACTTCGAGCATGACCAGGACGAGGACATCTTGAGTGCGATAGGACAACACGTGACGTCATCTACTTTTCCTGCTCCTCTCCGTTTCGACTGCAACCACCTCGTCCTAGAGTAGCGAGCATTGACTTGAGGCGAGCACGGTCATGGACAGGAAATATGTGCCTCAAATGTTGCTCTGCGCAGAAGAAGTCATATTGGCAGGAGGTGCTCCCTTGACTTGCTTGGTCTAGCTGGGACACCTCTCTGCGCGTCGCATGGTTAAGTGAAACAAGACACGTCTGGAGCTCCCTGGATGGTTGCGCGACGGGGGGTGTACGCGGCTGACCTTTGCTAGGATCTGTTGAATAGATCATCGCAACTTATCTCGTATTCGAAGTCATGCCAGAACCTCGTTAATCTTTTCGCACTGAGGTGGTACTGCTTTGTCTCTCTTGGCTGGGTTATGTTGATCTACTGTCTCCCAAGTGAGTCTCGATTGCCCTACGAGAGCTCATTCTTTAAGCAGTGAATTGCCGCTGGACTAGATCTCAAAGATCTTGGCTCTGAGGCCCCTTCAACAGTGTATTAGCCGACTCTCCGTCATCACAGCTACTGCGACGATGATGCTCGCCACATCCGCTCATCTCGACTACCTTATGCACGCCCATTATGCCTCTCGATTCTCTACCAGCGGCCTCATTGGCAGTCGGCCGGATTCTCAGATCGAGTACGACGAGACGTTCTCAGCACCCAGAGTCATCACCGACATCGGGTTCCTCTCTCTTCACTTCCCTTAGCACGGCTTCCATTACTCAACCCGATTTTCGTCAGCTAGCCTGCCTAGTCGGACTTTAAATTGACCAAAAAGTGACGCAAGCATACTCGGCTCCACACAACACCTTACTGCACCACCCTCAAACCCTTCTCATGGAACATGTCACTTACGAACACTATTACCCGAAAAGGAAAATGTGACGTGTCGGGGGATCATTGAGGTCTTTGTCACGCTCAGCGATGCGTCACACGAGGATGGTGGTTCCTGGAGATTTTTACGTGGGGGTAGGTTTGCTTTTCCCTTGGTGTCCAGGCTTCAGAACTTCTCGGACGAGGCTAGCAACGGAGGCATACATGCACGTTGATCATAGGTTCATGCTTGGCCCCATGACCTAATGACCGATGAGCTTCACTCAACTTGAAACGCGCACAACACCAGTTTGCAGCGGACAGGGGAATGCCACACAGCGCTCGGATCCCTCCCTCCCCTTCCACACAAAAAGTACACAGAAAACCCGTAAACGCCCCTTCGATCGCTTTCTCGTCTGCGCAGGGAGGAAGGGATTGTACCGAAAACCAGGGAATACCCCTGCCTCGAGTACCGATTCTTCCCCAGCCGCCTTTTCGCCTTTGTCTCGTCCTTTTGTCGTACCAAAATCACAAGCACAGCACCCTACTCGTCGATCCTGAATAGCTTTTACGACCTGTCCCCTCAAACCCCACACCCGATCGCCCGGCCAGCAGGAGGCGTTCGGTCGGTAAAGAAGGGAAAGAAAAGGTTATTGGTTAAACGTGACGCAATATCCGGTATCTATTCGACCCTAAAGGATTTCCCTTACATCCTTCGTTTCGGCACATATTGCCAAATCACACCTCCCCGTTCTCCCTACTCATCCCCCTCCTACGGTAGACAGCACGGGACTAGCCACTGATCAGGTCCCTCGTCAGTTCCCTTCCTTTCCCTAGATTTTCAATCTTCCCTACCGACAACCTACCCCATCTCGTTGACGACCCATCAAGTCTCTTCTCACGGCTTCAAGGGTATTCTTCGGAGCTGGCTGTCGATCTTGCGCACTAGAACTTGGCTTTTGGGCTGTACGATACCCTTGACTCTACTTCCTGCCACCCTCTTCCACACCGACTAGCGTCTTCCCGTCCCATCACTCCTTCCTCCGCTCATCAGCGACGACCTTTCTCTTCGCTATCTCCAGTCGTCGGAGCACTACCCGCTCTACTGGACGGTACCTAGACGTCGAGCTGGTACCCCTATCCTCATCTCCCACTCTGACCTCAGCGTCCATCGCTGAAGCTCTCATCACGACCTCGAACCTCTACTCCCTCAGGCATTCCTTACAGCCTTCCTCGAGCCTAACTATCTCTTGGTCCCCTCCCCTCTCACTTCACGCGTCAATAGCTTCTCCCGCCCCCCGCATCCTACTATTGGACTAGCATTTGGGAGGACGAAGACGGAACTAAAATCAGGTAGTCATCGAGGTCAAGCCGACCTGTGAGTTCTCCTTCCTCAATCTCATTCACCATCATGAGCTTCTCGCATTTCATTTGAGCCCGGTTTCAGCCTTCCACCTGGATCATTCCGTCAGCCGGGTGAGACAATCTCTCCCTTCACTTCCCGTATGACGACCGGGCTTGACGGCTGGATGTCCGCACTTCCCTTTCCTCACACTATCCATACTTCATGGCTCCTAGCTATATCGTTCACCAAGCATTTCTTGTCTCTTCATTGTCGTCTTCTTCTTGGGCTTGTGGTCGTCTCACTTGTTGGATACTAGTATATCCAGCCTCGCTGATATCCAATCATGATAGCCAAACCTCCCTCGTCTCACATCCGAGCCTACTTCAAGGGCCTCTACTCGAAGAATCAAGCGATGGCAGGAGGGGTGATATATGAGACCCCCCAGTCTACACCAACTCAGGAGTTGATGACGGACTGGACATCGACCATCGCTGGAATGAGTGGTCCCCTACGAAGAGAGAAGGAGAAGTGAGCCTTCGCTTCGAATCTGGATCATCTCGCTGATGCATCCCAGCATTATGAGTGACTCCCGACACATGCCTTCACCCACCTATTCCCACCTCTCTCCTGTCGACTCAAATCATCCCCAATCATCTCCTTACACCACGCCGCAGACCATCTTAGGACCCACCTCGACCGCAACCTATCAAGTGGCATACCCTACCCTCTCTGGCTCCCACATGCCGCCCATGCCACTTCAAGCATCTCGGTACATCCAAAATCCTCATGGTACGACATACTACTCTGCAACAAACGGCGAGCATGAGATGTTTCAAACACCCGGATCGGCCTCGTCCAGAAACAAGCTTTCGCCTGCACGGTTCGCTGACCAGCAAAACTACACAGCTCAGTACGACCAGCAGCATCAGCAGCAAAGCGCCACTCCTCTCCTCACGACTACCTCGCTTGCTAGAGTGTATGACTCGACGATCCCGCAGTACTATCCGGTTGCCAGCGAGCCTCGGTGGGGTGACCAAGTCACACCTGACAAAGTGCGGGATGAGCCGGTAGGACATAAGAGGAAGAGGGAGAAGCCTGTCAAGGATACTCCCCCTTCGACCACCAAGTCCATGAAGACGCCCAAGCGAGTTAAGCCACAGCATCATGACGGCTCGGGGCGGGCAACGAAGCGAATCAAGGTCGAAGAGGGGCAGCAGCAACAGCAAACCCAGCTCCCGACTCCGCCATCGACCGGCCGAGAGTCGTCTTCTTACCTCAGCCTACCTCAGGCATTGCGCGTACCGGCTGCGGAAAAGATGGCTGCGATCGAAGAGGGTCCTGAAATCGAGTCTCAGTTCCGCCGAAGAGGTGTGGTCGTGACCCGCCATCAGCAGGAGGGTCGAAAGATCGGGTTGATGGGCGTACACCATGGCGAAACGGAAGCTCCATCGTCACCAGAGGAAGCGTACATGTCACCTCGCACCACGACGGTCCCATCGCTCAGTGTCAGCGTTTCGGGGCTAGCAACGCTCTCAACCGATGAGATTTTGGAAAGCGAGATGGCATGGCTTGAAAACGGTGGTCGCAACAGCCCACCATCGTCACCCGACATCGTTCAGATTCAGACACCCATCATGTCCCATGAAGCTGTCATCACCGATGAAAACGATTCACCCGCCACAAAGGAGGAGAAGGTTAGTAAGCGACTTCAAGCATTCGTCGATGGCGTCAAGGTCGAGGAGCCTTTGATCTGCACACGTATCGATATGTTTGGTCGAGTCGCGGTCAAAAAGAACGCTGCTATCAGGTTCCTCGGTCTCGATGGGTCGATTCGGCTTGTCGAGGAGACTCGTCATGATGAGGCGGATGTATGGGTCGAACGGCCGATCGCGAGTAGCTCGAGGACGATGCTCCGGCCAAGTTGGCCTGATGAAGAGGCGCCTTGGGCGCTTGCAGGCGGTAGTCGAAGGGAGAGGAGGCAAAGGGAGGAGACGGAGAAGGCGAAGATTCTGAAGCGGTACTTCGAAGCTGCGAGCGATGAGAGTTCGGACGAGGACAGCTATGCTCCTCTTCCGCCGGACAGGGGAAAGGGAAAAAGCACACTTCGTCTCATCCCTTCGAATGCGAGCGATACATCCGATTCACGGCGACGGCTCGGTACAGGGTGGGAGAACATCAACGCCGACGCAAAGGATGCCCTTCTCGCTGGCATTCGAGGTCGAGCATTACCGCCTGTCCTCCCCGGCAAGGTCGCTTGTCCATGTGGAGCGCAGACCGCGGCCGGCATGGGTTCGATGATCTCCTGTTCATCATGCAAGACTTGGCACCATCTGATATGTTGCGGGATCGAGGATGAATCACAGCTTGGTCCGCAATGGTGGTGTTCCCGATGTCAAGCGGAAGCGATCGCCATGTCCACTCCTGCGCTTCTCACTCCTCGAACAGCGTATGCTCAATCCGACGAACGGTCCTCCGCTTTCAAGGGCGAACACACGATGATCGCGCTGGCTCCTTCGCCGATGTTTATGAACGGAGCGACTTTCAGCCAAGCTGCAGCGAGTGCACGAACACCGCTCAACCGTGCTGTCAATTCGCCATCATCTCGAAATCACCGATCCCGGATCCTGTCATATGGGACCGACATGTGGGCGTATACCGAAGATGGTCCGCCGAGTACACCTATGCCGGCTCTGTCTGATCGGTACGCGACTCCACGAATCGATGACGCACCTTTCGATGTCACTTCCACTCCATCCCGACATCTCGACTTCAATTTCTCTCAACCCTCTCTGTTTTCCCTCACTCCTCTCGGCGGCCGATCCCGCCTGGCTTCAGGCATGCTCATGGACGGTACACCTTTCCGTCCGCGTGGTCCAAGCATTGCAGATGGTAGTATGCCTTCCCGGCACGACTTCTTCCGAGAGCTTAGCAAAGGTGGAGAACCGGCTTCACCGCAGACTCGGTGGCCGCATGGTTTACTGGGCGCACACAACGTTTCACCGTCGCCTTTCGGGCATCGAAGGAGTATGTCGGGAAATAAGATGAGCAGTCTGAGGTCGAGCTCGCGCAGTGGGCTTGGGTTCGGGGTGCAGATGGAGAAGGAGGAGTAACGGTGAGTCTACGTTGGAGAATGGAAGTTCGATCGATTGCTGATATTTTCGTCAGGCCGCTAAGAGTACTTGTCGCTAGCCTCCCATCATAGTTCATGCCCACGCTTCTCGTAATTACGCGCACGTCCATTTGGACTAGACGAACAGGGACGAGAGGGAGATAAAGACGAAGTCATGTGGTTGGGAGGATTTGCGTTCGTCATCTAGGATTTATATGCATGCTTGCCACCGACCAAGAGTCACGGAACACCGTTTTCCGGATCTCGGGCTGAATCTGATAGTCAACGAGAACTCGGCGAAGAAAGCCAAGGAGGGAAAATTCTGAAGGTCGCCATAGTGGATTGATAAGCTCGTGAATGATGTGGCAGTCACCTCCACTTTGCCAACAAATGTTTCTGAAAGAGCTTTTGTCTTCCACAAACGACATGGTGACGATGGATTACGACCCGAAATCTTCCGGGAAAGAAAGCTATATCCTCTGTGCCGACTGTGGTACCGTTATCTCCTCCGCCAATGGAGCTGGTCTCTGTACGTCCACCTACCAATCTTTCCACCTTTGTCAGCCATATCTAACAAGCTGCGACTGTTCAGGTGTGGGATGTTTACGGAACAGTGTGGATATCACCGATGGGATCCCAAAAGAAGCTACACTCATGTTCTGTCGAGGGTGCGAAAGGTTTCTCTCCCCTCCTCAGACATGGCAACATGCCCAACCCGAATCCCGTGAACTCCTCGGTAAGTCAATTCATTTTTCAAGTCAAGTCTCTTGCCGGAGTCTAAGCTAATAGTTTGCGTTGTATTTGGTTTGGTTTCTAGCAATATGCCTTAAGAAAATATCTCGACCACTCCAGAAAGTCCGATTGATCGACGCCTCATTCATATGGACCGAACCCCATTCCCGTCGTCTGAAAATCAAAATCACCATCCAGAAGGAAGTCTTGGCCCATACGGTCCTTCAACAAACTTTCATCTTGGCACTCGTCATACATACCGGTCAGTGTCCGAGTTGTACGAAATTGGCTGCGAAGAATACTTGGAAGGCTATGGTTCAGGTTAGGCAGAAGGTTACGCATAAGAGGACTTTTCTGTGGTTGGAACAGTTGATCTTGAAGCATAATGCTCACAGGTCAGTGCGAGGCTTAATGACTTGATTTGAGTGACCTGAACTTGACCAGAAGTGGATACCTCGTTTGAGTGCTTGCTGATGAAGTGGGCGCGTAGGGATACGACGAGCGTGAATGAGAAGCGAGATGGGTTGGATTTCTTCTATTCAGAAAGGAACTCAGCGATCAAGATGGTGGAGTTCTTGGCGGGGGTTGTGCCGGTCCGGTGGGTCCACGCTTGAACCTCTTCGAACTTAAGCTGACTTTATGCAGGACGAAAGGATCGGAGCAGCTCATCTCGTCTGACACCCATTCCGGAACAGCAAACTACAAGTTTACCTATTCGGTCGAGCTCGTACCGGTTTGCAAGGACGATCTGGTCTGTCTCCCTCGAGTACAAGCGAAAGCATGGAGTAACATCTCGTGAGTTGCACTTCGTACAGACACAACACCCTGACCCGTACTTACGCCTTTAGCCCCCTCACCGTCTGCTCCCGAGTCGGAAACACTATCCACCTCCTTGACCCCATGACCTTGCAACAAACCGATGTTACCGCTCCTATATACTGGCGACATCCTTTCGAATCTCTCGCTACCGTTGCGGACCTGGTCGAATTCATCGTACTCGATGTCGAGTCTTCCGGCCAAGTCAGAGGGAAATACGTCCTCGCCGATGCGCAAGTCACGCGAGCTAGCACGTCGAGCAGTACGAGGATGAATGATGATGATGGGATGGGCGATGATGGGATATACCATACTAGAACACATCTTGGAGCGATTCTGCAGCCTGGCGATACGGTCTTGGGATATCACTTGACGAACTCGAACTTCAATAGTGAGGCCTTCGAAGCGCTGGATCAAGGTCGGATACCCGATGTCGTACTCGTGAAGAAGACGTTCCCTAACCGGCGGAAGAAGGCTAAGCCGAGGAATTGGAAACTCCGGTCGATCGCTAAGGAAGCGGAAGACGCCACAAACGATACGACAGTTGTTGGTCGAGGTGCACTGGGTCGACGAGGTGGGGTAGACCAGAAGAATCTCGAGAGGGACTACGAGCTGTTCCTACGTGATCTCGAGGAGGATAAAGAGATGCGTGCGGCTATCAACCTCTATCGGACGGATCAGGAGCAGAAAGCGGCAGATGGGGATGTCAAGATGGGTTCGGTTCCTGGTTCGGGGCTGAAAGGTGGGAAGCGGAGGACAAAGAAAGCGGCCGTGGAGGAAGAGGAGTCTAGGGAGGTGGAAGGAGATGGATTGGTACAGGAGGACGGACATGATGGGGAGGATGAGACGGAGACTAACGGAGAGGGGGAGGAGGAGGACTTTCCGGAGATTGAGATGGGTGAGCTTTTGGAGCATTTCGAGGAGATGGATATGGCGGATGAGCTGGAGGGTGGGGAGGAGGTGAAGTAGTCCAGGGACAAGGGGCAAGCCAAACGAGTTCGGCAAATATCGCAAGCAGCATGCAGGACGAGAGTAATCAATGGAGTCGTTCCCGCTGGAACGGTCGCTCGCACATCCAAGCTATCGCAAGCGAGGTAGATTTGAGATGCATTGTGTTTTCCAGGAGACGAGTATGAACTTGAAATCGGCTATCATTCTCGACAATGCATGTTGAATGGGCAGTACTCCCTACTCAATCCATTGCTATCTCCTTGCAGTTCCCGGCCTCCCTCCCGCTTTCACCTCACTCTTCTCCTCCACCAAGAAAGCAGGCATCGTCGTCTCAACCCTCTCCTTCAACTTCCAACCCGCCTTCGGAGGGGTAGTCCGCTCAAACACGAAATGATCCACCACCCTCTGTTCCTTCTTCGACTTGACCCGTCCATTCGCGGTCAACATCGTCAACTCCTACTCCACCGATCCCCTCCAGTCAGCTCGATATCCTTCCAAGCTTAAAGGGGAGGAGAGGGCTGTCCTTACCTGTTGCGCATCGAACTTCGCACACACCTGAGCGACCTGCTTCCTCCCTTGTAGATCCAAGGGGGCGAGACGAGCCCACATGACTTTGGGAGGGGCATTCCATTGGATAAAGTCCCATGTCATGCGGGTACCGCTTGATATTACTTTTGTAGCGGATCGGAGTGCTTGGTCTAAGCTAATTCGTCGGAGATTGAGGGTGTCGCCTCTGGACCTTTCATCAGTTCCGAGAACCATCACATGTAGAACCAATTAGATCGAAAACAATCACGAGTAGAACCAATTAGAAATAATGGCATATTGAGTTACGAGAGCAGAGAGGATGTGAAGGAAAGGGTGGACGGAGACAGACTCACGAAGCTTGAGCAGTGTTGTACGCCTTGTAGACCTCCTCAGCCTCGTCCAGCATGTCGCTCGCCATATACGATGGCTTCCAGTTCAGAATTAATAACCGCTTGAACCACCTTAACTTCGGAGGAGGTGTGATCGCATCGCATTTGTACATCTCCCTTATTCTGACGAAGATTCAGCTCCTTCAGTACCTTGAGAAGTCGTTTCGGACTGAGTTGGATCGGATAGGGGAGAAAGAGGAGGTACTTACGAAGCGATCGTCACACCCAACTTCCCGAGATACATCTGATCCCCATAGATCGCTCGATTCCAAATGTAATCTCGACCTTCCTTCGTCCGTATAGCACGGAACCACCATATCGGCTTGAATCTCGGTTCAGTGGTCGACTCTATCCAAATCGATCCTATCAATACCTTCAAGCGGAAAGAGAGAGGGGAACCGAGGGGACGTGGCTTTACCGAGAATGGGAATGGGAACGGTCAGAGAAGTGATATCGACATTCTTCCCAGCTTTTTTGGCCATGTCCATCTGCCTTTTCATGTCTGCCAGGGAACGTTCGGCATCTTGTACTGTTGAGCCGGTGATTTTGGCTGTGCTTGGGCCGGTGGTCGTTGCGTGTCGGATGGTGTAAACTCCGGATGGTCGGTAGAATGGGGAGGTAGGAAGGCGGGAGGTACTACACGCTTGGAGACCGGTGAGAAAGGACATGGCTTTTGGCTGGGTGTCGAAAGCGACACCGAGCGATTTGATGTGATACAAGCCTGCGAAGACCGATCGAGCCAAGGATTTTCGTCGAAAGTCAAACCGTGGTGATGTGCCTGACTAACTTCGCAACTCTTCCGCCACGTGGTCGAGAATCTAATACCGATTTCCGGCATTGGGTTGAAGCTTATGAGTAGTGTATAATCTTCATGTCGTCGCCTGATTTTGTCGTCGCCTGAGTCACGGCTTCCTCTCACTGCTTCTCAGCCATTTCATCAGCTCTGGCCCACTCGGTCGTTAACCATCCTCATCAGGCCACGTCCAAACTCTTTGTCCATCCTTCACATTCTACTCATAGATCCCTTCCTCGCCGAGGCGTCCGCGTCACCTCTTCAACCCGGATTCTTTTCGCCTCCTTGAGTCTCGCCGCCGTTCACTGTCCAAAGTCATCTTGAACAGCAACCAGGCCTCAGCACTGATGTCAGCCCGACCTCCCGAGGTCAGCTTCGACGGCGACGGCCCATTCAACCCAATGGTAATATGGTACTGATAAAACACTACCTAACCGTAGATATCGACATCTTCCTCGCCAACTACCCTAGAACACCGGACAATCTCAAAGCCACCGCGAAAATCGACTTCTACTCGAACCGAATAGCTATGATGCCCGACAGAATGAGATACGAGGATTTTATGCGGAAATACGAGCGGGACTTGAGGAGCTGGCGGCTAATCAGTTGGTCGCCGCCCTTGGGATAGATCCTGATCCTGACGGAAGTGCAGCGGTTACATACGATGTTCGTCCTTCATCGGCGATATCGACGAGCGATAGGTGACGAGACTTCAGGGCTATTCCCTATCCGAGAACGAGGAGTAAACTACCTCGCTCAACCGCTTCAACCTTATGAAGCCAAACTTATGTCGTCGGATCCTGTCACCGTTGCTCGTCTACTACGGTCATGTACGACAGTGAGGTCTCTCAACTAGTGTCGGCTATAGGCTGATACACGCCAGATGTTATCCTTCTACGGTATCGAATTCAACTCTGGACGTCTACAACCTGCCTCGCACTCTCCCGAGCGATGTCAGTGGCAAACTCAATAGCTGTAGATCGTCGAGCTGATTTCAGATTAGTCAGGAACCTCCACCACCGCCCCCACAACCTCCTCCGCTTCACCCGTATCCTGAAACACCTATCCGAAATACCTCCACTCCAACCACACGCAGCACCCCTAGTCCTTTTCTTCGTCTCGTCACATAGCAAAAGTCTACTTGACTTTGGGGATGCTATGGCCGGAGACAGCTTGGAGAGGTGGTGGAGTAATTGTTTCCGGGATGAGGAGGAGAGAAAGGAGGTCAGAGGGATCGTGAAAGCGAGAGGAGGGTTGGGGAGAGTAAGTGGGGGAGGGAGGAGTTCGAGAGATGGTATGATTCGAGGGGGAAGAAAGGGTGGGTCGGGGAGACCTGAACGATAACGGATGGGGTACAGATACATTGGCATGCGGGTCGGTAACACTTCCAATAAATGGGGCTACGAGAGACGATGAGAGAATTGGCTCAGGGACCGTAGCCAGATCATACCGAATGCGACGTCAAACTTTCCGTGAGTTACAGATTGGCCTCCCCACCCGTAGAGATCGGCTCCTTTGCTGAGTCTGCGATACGTTTCAAGAAGTCAGCAAGAGTGACACGCGTCGGGGCCGCGCAAGTGTTCCTTTTGTATGTCGGACAACAACTGAAAATGCCACATCAACTGCTTTTCCCCTCATATACAGCTTTTGGTATCGCTCGTCTCATATTACTTGCTTTGTACTTCCATCGCATCTTTGCTCACTGCACCTGTCGTCATTCTTTACCTCCTTCCCAGTATAGTTCTTCAGCTCACCTCAATACACTTCTTCAGCCCATTCTAATGCCGAAATGCGACCATCCGCCCACCTAGCTGGCGGGTCAGTTAGCAACCTCCCGCTAAGCTCCATCAACGACGCTTCTTGTTCGCAGATTTAGCACAGATTGTAGACCCGTGATCTTTGGCACGGTATGCTCATCTCTCCTTTTGGGCTTATTGTTGAAATCGCCCTCTATGCCCTCAGGGGGATTCTCAGATGGCTACATATTAGGGGGATCGAGGTGTCATACTACTAAATGGTAACCGGCCAATTTAGGTAATCCTTAGATCACCAAGCCCTGCAATACTTCCAGTCCTCACAACGCCTTCTTCCCCGCCACGTCCGATGGTCCCAAGATCTCAACTGCCACGCCTACAACATCAAATATCGCCCTGCCCGCCAAAACTGCAAAG
>JAABUH010000082.1_pt1 | contig 134893 bp, 126 predicted proteins | sample 5559121 | NCBI WGS metagenome assembly JAABUH01 (sample SAMN10711871, study PRJNA513364) | rock metagenome | isolation source: Antarctica rocks | place: Antarctica: Victoria Land, Battleship Promontory nord | collected 2015-12-28
ATCTCTGTCTAGGTGCCTGACCATGGCGTCCGTTTCTTGATGCAGTCTCAAGTCTGCTATTTTGCACCTTGGCTAGACGCAAGTCAACATGCCTATATGTAACTAATAGCTGATTCTTGCACCAACTAAGTTGAGACATCTCTTTCCAGGAATAGTGTCGTGAATGATTCAAGAACCTATGATAATTTGGTACTTGGGATATCATGTACAGAATGTTGAATACGAGATGACTGATTATGTATCATAAACACGAGCGGTGGCTCCCGGACGCTTTCCACTGACACCGGCGGATATGGGTGTTGCTGCGCTTCTCACTTTACGATCATGCGCTCCAAGCGTCAACTCTTCCGGCTCAGTAACGCACAGCGAGTTTCCCCTGCATCCAAGACTCATGCCCGGTTCCATGAGACTGTACCTTTCTTGCAAGAAGCTCGCAACCCTCGATAGATGGAAATTTGATGATACGCGCGCGAGGAGAACATAAAACACGGCTGCTAAAACTAGCATGACAAAGCCGTCATAAAGGGTCATCTGTGGAGATCACAATGACATGCTCCTGCTGCATACTTGCTGAAGGGGGTGTCGAATTTCTTCCTTGAAGAAATCTTTCTCAATGGTTCCTAGTCCTTTCACAGTCTTCTCACTCTTTTCACCTCTTCTCGATTTCTTCCTTGCGATATCCAATGCCTCTGGTGTCCTTTGATGATGCTATTGACTCTCGTTTCACTCCTGCTAGCAGTCCACCTTCCTTTGCCTGCCATGACGGCCCCAAACCTGAACACCAATCAAAAAACCAGAAGGCCAACTTCTAATACACCCAACGCTGCTGCTTCCCTGATGCAGGTCCATTCTGCTTTTCTGTTGAATCCTTCAACCTCCAGCAAGCCCACGCTATTTCCCGCTCCACCCCCTGCAGCTCAATTGAACAGAACTTTATGTCATGGTAATGTGAACAGCGCAAGCTCCGGTGGCAGGGCCTTCAGAGAATCGAAGACGGGGAGTGCGACTCCTTTCAGAAACACCTCGCACCACGGTCAAGTGTGGCATATAAGCTTAAGCAGCTCAAAAACCACAGTGACCGTAATAAGCTGCTCAGAACCGATGCCGGAGAGCACGCCAGAACCAGAATGTAGTTGTCCGCAATTGCAGACAGCCACTATCTTTGTCACAGTAACTGCCACTGACTACCTAAGTTACCCAAGTTCGAGTAAAGTTGGGGGTCAGACGTTGCCCTCGCCCTTGATCACTTTTTCGGGCCACAACTCAGCTCTTAAATCGGGCTTGGAAGCATTGCCGAGTCCTAGGACGTCGTCTTCAAAAATTTCAATTCCTTTGCTTGTCACCACTAGCAGGTCCGATTATCATTCAGTTGACCAAGCTTCTTCTACGCACAATATTAGCCTGCAGCCAGCTTTGTTCTCAAATTATCCACCGGGCCCAACCTTTATCACTGGATCTAGAATTCCATCTATGCCTACAATGAGCGTTCCAATGCTTCCAACTAATTTTCAGTCGTTTGATAGTACAATATCAGAGCCCGCAAATACAATTCACATCGGTACAGATATGAATTCTTCAACCTCCTCGAGACCCTGTCGAACCAAGATCAAGACAAGCCCATCTCTACAAACAAATTTGCCAACAGTGAACTCGGAGACGCCCACTCCCACCAGTAATGACAACCTTGCTGGTAGCACAGAGTTCCCGGAGATTGTGGGAGGATCAACACTTAGCCATTTCAAACCTACATCCTTCGCTCCCCTACAACCTGCATCGGACGCCGGGCCAGGGAGCACCATATCACGCGAGACCTTTTCTCGTGGACAAGAATCCCGTCCTTCAACCCCTAGCTACTCTATCAACTTTCCTACAACTTTGGCTACAAGTGGTAGTAGCACTGCAACACCGTCGCAGCAAGTTTCGCTGCAGAGTTCTCTCAATCAGAGCTATATAGGCCAAACGTCATCATCGCAAAGCCCTCCACAAAACGCTTCTGCGTCTCCAGCAACGGTGTTCGTTTCCTCTTCCACAAAACCTTCAATCCCGGCCATCCCTCCAGCTTCTTCAATGCCTTCAGTATCTGATTCACCACCAATCAACCCCCAGAGCTCGGTCCTTCCCACAACTTCAATCTTGCCCCCGGCCCCTATTACTTCATCGAATATAACCGTGACTACACCTCCAGCTTCCCATCCGGATTCCGCCGGTCCCCCTTATGCCAACACAAGCCAAGCACTAAATCTCACAAATTTGGGCTCCATGAGTCATCTTCCATCTCGAACACACTATACGGTCTTTCCTACGCAAGGGCCCTATTCTCCGCCGCGCCCACCCAATGGCAGCCTCCACACCGTCATGTGCTTTGCGAACACAACATCAACTACACATATACTCGCAAATGTATGTCTGACCCCCATGCCCAAACCTCTTTTTCCAGAATTCCCCTACTAATGCGATCTCTAATGGCGCAGTACGATTCTCCACACCTCAGCCATCAAATGTCGAAGATCTATCGAGGCCTTAATTACACATCTTTCGCCCTAACGAATCAGTCTGATTCAATGTCTCCTCCCAACTGCATGACTTCCCCAGCCGGTGCCCCTCTCAGAAGTATTGCAATCCCCTCTGCTCCGTTCATCTCTTTCTCGCTCCGCTCCATCGCCCTTTCATGCCTTCAAGCTGAAACACTTCCTCAGTCCGCCTGCACGGTCTTCATGACCGGGACAAAGGCCGCAGGAGCACTGCCCAATGAAACGCCTGCTAACAATCAAGTCACGAAGAGGGTAACGATCACCGGGCCAGGCAGCGGAACTGCGCAAAGAATGATGAAAGTTGATCTAGTGGAGGAGGGCGCCGCAGACTGGACGGGGTTAAAGGATATGTCATTTTATGCGGAGATCGATGGAAAGCCAGCGGGCCTGGGAATTGACGATTTGGAATATGATCTCAAGACCAAGGGTTGTTTCTTTGACGCTGAGTGGTGAATAGAGTACTATAGCGTGTCAAATGTGTTAAAAATACCTGTAAATATTATGATAAATACTGTACATCTCGACGTGACAGCAACTCCATCTGGAACAAGAGGTCTTTGAGCAGTGACTTCCGTGAGCCCGTGGACCTCACACATATCGCAAAGTCAATTCGGATATAACCTCGTGAAGCCCTTTTCTGGCGGCTGCAGCCAGTTTCTCTCATCGTACACACTCTCTCCGTCAATGACATGGAAAGTATATATAAACCTACTTTTCCCGCTCAAGTTCTTCTCACTTTTATGTAGCAAGTTCCCATGAATCAGCACCAGCGTCCCCGCCTCTACCTCCCCAATTGTATAAACCTCCTCCTCCTCCCCTTCCTCCTCCAACTCCATCCCCTTAGGGAAGCTCCGCCCCTCCACCTCCGCAAACTCTGTTCCCCCACCCTCCTTCCTCACAAACCTGCTCTTCACCGGCGCCCTCTTATGCGAACCCTTTGCAAAACTCAGACACCCATTCTCCCGCGTTGCATCCTCCAGCGCAATCCAAAACCCAACCGCACTTGGCGGATCCGTGTACAAGAATGTGCTGTCCTGATGCGGCGGCACCGCGCCCCCGATCTCGGGCTGCTTGCAAATCACCATGCTCTGCAGCACTCTCGGGTCCTTGAAACCAAGCGAGCGCGCAATCCCCGCATGCAGAGGTGTGAGTGTCGCCTCTCGGAATGGGGGCGAAAGAGCATGCAAGTAGTGTCCTATCTTGTTTATAGCGCGCTCTTTGGGTTTTACGAGGGCGGAGGTGGCGGGGTCGAAGGCAGCTTCTTCGAAGAAGAAGCGAATTTTGTCGCCGGAGGTTAGGAAGTAGTCGTCGCCGACGTGGGAGCTGGTTTCGCCGGTGGAAAATTTGGTTAGAGGGTGGGTTTCTAGGGGGAAGGTGGTGAGGAGGTGGTTTGTTTCGGCGAGGAGGGCGGAGACGGTGGTGGGGGAGAGGGCGGAGGGGATGATGAGGTAGCCATCTGTGTCGTAAGTGGCTAATTGCTCTGGGGTCAAGCCCGAAGCAAGTTCCAGGGTGTTTGGTGAAGGGGAGACTCGTGAGGGAGCCATGGTGGTTGGATTTGGACTCGGAGCATCGACTTCGACATGCGTCGATCTGCCCCGCGTGGAGTTTTTGGAGAGTGTGGTAAGTTTAGGCTAATTAGGCAGATCTCGCTTGTACAGTAGTCTAGAAGTACGTTTGATCTGCTAGAGAGTACCTCGGATCTCTATGTTCCCGACTGTGGCTGTCATGGAAATTAGAGCTATGGGTAGAGAGGTAGGTATTCAAAGCTCTCAGAATTGCTTTCAAGGCTTTTCTCCCTCATGTACCAGTATGGAAGTTCCTCCTGATACTTCACTTCGTCTGCCGACTGTCATGGCACGCTTCGAGCGTGCTGGTCTGGTTCCACCACCTCATTCGATCGTGTAGGGATATTTGTTGGTTCCATTGCGCCTGCAGCAAAAATGAGTAAAGAGATTGAGCTCGAGAGCGACTCGGCGTCGCCGCCAACTGAGCATACATCTCCGGCGAGGAGTCCCAACCTCGACGCCACGGCGAATGACATTTCTTTCCGTGCTGTGGATGATGTCAATGTCAGCGTCAGGAATCTGTCCGTCAATATTGACGTTTCGCCCAACGGGATTGCAGCCTTGAAGACGTCTTTCGGAAGGAGGAAGGCCGAGAAACAGAAGGAGTTCAAAACAATCCTTAACGGAGTGAGCGCAACCATGCCGAGTAAGAGCCTGACGGCCATACTAGGTAGCAGTGGGAGTGGGAAGACAACGTTGTTAAACACATTAGCCTACAGGATGGGTGGCGGGAGGCTGAAAATCACTGGAGATATCTTGTATAACGGAAATCCAAAGATAACAAGCATTCGAAGCGCCTACGTTATGCAACAAGACGTTTTGTTGCCTACCTTGACGGTTCGCGAGACTCTCTTCTACGCTGCGGAGCTGCGACTTCCCTCGTCCACTTCTACGGAAGAAAGATATCGAGTGGTGGAAGAAGTGATCCTTGAGCTTGGCTTGAAAGAATGTGCAAATACTAGAATTGGGAACAACGTTCACAAAGGTTGTTCTGGTGGTGAGAAACGACGGACAAGCTTGGGTGTGCAAATGCTGGCAAATCCTTCAGTCCTGTTCCTTGATGAGGTCACAACAGGTCTTGATGCTACTAGTGCCTTCCAGCTGATACGAACTTTGAAAACGCTGGCAGCGAAGGGTCGGACGATTGTTGTTACGATACATCAGCCAAGGTCTGAAATATGGGGCCTATTCGACCATCTCATATTGTTGTCAGAAGGGTCGCCAGTATACAGTGGCCCGCTTAGCGAGTGTCTACCCTACTTTGAGGATTTGGGTCATGGTCTCCCAGCTTTCGTTAATCCTGCAGAGCATTTGGTTGACCTGGTAGCCGTCGATAGTCGGTCTACCGTGCTCGAGGCAACGTCTTCTACGCGGGTTGAAAGCATGAAACAAGCATGGCGAGATTCGGAATGTCGCATTCTCCACGATGTCAATGAGAAAGATAGAAGTCTTGTGGATGACCTTGCCAATGTCAAGTCAAAAAGCCAGAAGTCTTCGTTAATGCGGCAGGTGAAGGTGCTGACCGGACGGACGGTAAAAGTGACGTACAGAGATCCTATGGGAATGGCCGGTTCTTTGTTAGAAGCTACGAGCATGGCCATAATAACCGGCTGGATATTCCTCCACCTGGACGGGAGTCTGCAAGGCATACGCAGCAAAGAAGGAGCACTCTACACTGCTGCTTCGTTTCAAGGGTACCTTATCCTACTCTTTGAAACCTATCGGCTTACTATCGATATTCAACTCTTTGATCGAGAATATGGTGAGGGCGTGGTTGATGTTCCCGCGTTCCTGATCAGCCGCAGGCTGGCACGTGTATTAATTGAAGACATTCCTGTTCCGCTCATCTTTTCCGTTGTATACTACTTCATGGCGGGCTTCCGACCACTTGCAAGTCAATTCTTTACTTTCTTTGCCGTCACGCTTCTCAGTCAATATATAGCTGTCACACTCGCTACATTATGCGTGGCCTTTTCCAGAAATTTTGCCGGGGCATCGTTAATTGCGAATATGGCGTATACCATTCAGAGCTTGGCTTGTGGATATTTCGTTCAGTCAAATCAGATACCCGTATACGTTCGATGGTTCAAGGTATGTATGATACTCTTCTGCTTGTTCAAGTGGGATGCTGACAGCTTCGGCTGAAAGTGGACCGCCTACGTTTTCTATGCTTTTGGGGCGTTGGCAGCTAATGAGTTCGTCGGTCATACTTCAGATCCTGCAGGTCAGCTCTATGATTGTCCAGTCTCTGGTGGTACCGCGAACCCGGCTTGTAAACAATACACTGGGGCTTATATCATGGAGTCTCTTGGTTTTCCTTCCAATTGGATTATTAGACCGATCATCGTTCTCTTAGCATTTGTGATTACCTTTTACCTCGGAGCTGCTCTTATCCTGCAGTTTTGGAAAGTTAAAATGAGCATTTCGCGAGCCCGGAAGACCGAGGTCGATCAATCTGCTGGAAAGGAGAACTTGATAGCTCGTTCGTTGGAAGAAGTACGGACAGTGGATATCAGACTCCATAAATACAGCCTCGATATTCAGAAGCGCAAGCTTTTCTTCAAGAAGGCGACGAAAGTCTCGGTTTTAAAACCCATCAATACCAGATTTGAACCAGGTTTGTTGAATGTTATCATGGGGCCTTCAGGAGTATGCCTCCTTTCTCGCTATCGTATTTCCCGTTCAATTACTGACAATTATCAGAGCGGCAAAACTTCACTACTCAATCTAATGGCTCGACGTCTTCACAATTCTATATCAACTAAATACGAAACAGATGGGGACATGTTCTTCAATGGCGCAGTTCCTTCCGAGGGCGTGATTCGCTCGATCTGTTCCTATGTTTGCCAGGATGACGACTCCCTCCTCCCGTACCTCACTGTAAGAGAGAATCTCCGATTCGCAGCTGGGCTCCGACTACCTACCCATATGTCGAAAGAGGAGAAGATACAACGAGCAGAATCTGTACTACTGAAGCTGGGACTGCGCGACTGTGCAGATAATTTAGTCGGTAGCGAGCTGGTCAAGGGCATCAGTGGCGGCGAAAAGCGCCGTGTCACAATAGCCACGCAAATATTGACAGATCCGCGGATCCTACTCTTGGATGAGCCTACCTCCGGCCTCGATGCATTCACGGCGTCGTCGATTATCGACGTTCTAAAGGGGCTGGCAGAAGAAGGGCGAACCTTGATCCTCACTATCCATCAATCGCGGTCCGATTTGTTCAAGCACTTTGGCAACGTTCTTCTCCTCGCCCGAGGCGGCTCTCCTGCCTACGCCGGTAATGGCTCCCTCATGCTCCCCCATTTTGCCTCTCTAGGCCACGAATGCCCTACCGCAACAAACCCCGCCGATTTCGCCCTGGACCTCATCACTGTTGATCTCCAACACTCCACCAAGGAAGCTGCCAGCAGAGAGAAAGTCCGCTCCTTAATTATGGATTGGGATAAGACTCAGCCCGATATCGTCCGCTCAACCTCCCATATTGACACCCCGGCCCAGCTCGGCAGTCTTGCTCGCGCAATGACACCATTCCGCATCGCCTTCCCTCTACTCCTCCATCGCAGCTTCATTAACTTCCGCCGCAACCCTCCTTCCATCGTCGCACGCACAACCCAAGTCCTGGGCTTTTCCATCATTCTAACACTCTTCTTCGCACCTCTCAAGCACGACTATTACAGCGTGCAAACCCGGCTAGGCTTTATCCAAGAATTCGCCGCTTTGTATTTCGTCGGCATGCTTCAAAATGTCGCCGTCTACCCGGATGAAAAGCAAGGTACGTAAACATCAAATTGACCATCCTCCCAACACCCCATCTAAGCAACCCATCCAGTCTTCTACCGCGAACACGATGACGGCGCCTACAGCGTTGAAGCCTTTTTCATCCAATACACCGCCGCCGAGCTCCCCTTCGAGCTCCTCACCTCCCTCCTCTTCGCTATCCTCACCGTCCTCGCCGCCGGCCTCCCGCGCTCCGCAAGCCTCTTCTTCATCGTCGCCTTCAACTGCTTCGCCATCGTCTCCTGCGGCGAGAGCGTTGGCATCGTCTTCAACACCCTCGTCTCGCACACCGGTTTCGCCGTCAACCTCACTTCTGTCTTGCTCAGTGTCGCTACTGTGATGGGCGGCGTTATGAGCCTGAATATCCCTACGTTTTTGCAGGCGTGGAATCATCTCAGTCCGATCAAGTGGAGTTTGGGGAATTTGGCGCCGTATACGCTGCGCGGGGTGGTGTTTACGTGCACGGAGTTTCAGAAACTGCCGAGTGGAAGATGTCCGGTGGAGACGGGGGAGGATGCGCTGAGGTTGTATAATCTGGAGACGGATGCTGGGCTGAATCTTGTGGCGTTGGGGGTTTGTGTCGTTGTGTATCGGTTACTGGCATATGCTTTGCTCAAGGCGAAGAGGACGAGGTGGGCGTGGACGGAGAGGCTGGGGGGTAAAGGGTAGAGGATATGGGGGTTTGATGTGGTTTGGGCGATGGGAGAGATTTCGTCTTGCATATGTAGCATGGGTGTTTAAGGTGAGACCTGGCTTCTTGGGGACCAGGTTGGTTGCATTAAATTTAATCAAAGGACAACGTCCGGAAAAGAACATACAAGGCTTCGATGCCCTGGAACAGAAAGTAGATGTGGTTGCAAATGTCATCTTGCAAAAAGGGGCAAAGTGTTCACGATTGAAGACGGCTATCTTGGATCCAGCTGGCTGCATATGCGGGAAAAAGGAGATGACCGAATTCTCCTTCTTTCCCTAATTCGTAGATGACCGTACGTACGACAGCGGGAATTGCAAAACGCGTTGGGAAAGCAATGAAAATCCCTAGATTTCGGCTGTCGAAAGAAGCTCAAGAGAAAAAAAGCCACTCCCATGTATAACGCCTTGCCAGCATAAAAGCAGAGACCTCCGTAAATAATCGCACCGGCAATGCGGAAAAAGAAACTCAATCCTCCATTATCAACATTCCTCCATGACAATGCCTCGTAAGAGACATCTTTCATTGATTCAAACGCCGTAGGCCTTCGTGAGGCTCGGCGTGCTGCTCATTCACACCATGGGTGCGTATTTGCTGAGTATCCGTCCAAGTTGTGCCCCTTCGAGATCATGCGAATGCTCATGACTCTCATTCTTCCCGATCGTGATTGGGTATCAGCTCATAGCCCTCTTCCGAGGGTAGCAGTAACGCGGCGGCGGCAATCCCACCAGCCAAGAGCACCATGATGCTCCAACTGGCAGTGCATAGGATCCAGGAGGTATCTAGTTCCCAGCCAGGGAAGAAGCGGTCGTCGTTGTCGTAAAGGTATGCCTAAAGCACCCCACATCATCAGCTGCACAACCCCTCACCGATATCCCGCATCTCCCCTGTCCATAATCTACTGGGAGGTACCACTCACGACCAAAGCCATCCCAGTACACTGTATTACCCCCACCAAGAACAGCATCCCGCTCAATATCTTCCACCCACTTTCCCTCTTTTGCTTTCCGCCCCCAAGAACCACAATGTACGCTATCAGCGTTCCACCCTCACCAACTACAGCAAATGACATCAGAAAGCCGACAGAGCGCCACATGGAGCAAAAAAAGCGATCCTTGTGACAATCTGCTGGCTGTGGGAAGGATTCGCAAGTGTGCGTGAGGGAGGAACAGCGTTTGTGGAGGCCATAGGTATAGTGGATGTGTTCGCCGCTGGGCTGTCAGAGCATGGGGATTTTAGCGAGGATCTTGGATTGAGAAAGGATAGCTTCCACAGAATGGATAGGAGGTTGAATACCGTTTCACTGTTCCAGCTGATCCATCTGGGTGTTATGATGCTGGTCAAGGTCATAGCACACGCTGCGGGGCTCTTGTTAGCTTTCTCCTGCCAAAGCTCTCGTATAGTAAGATAAAGTAGAAGCTTACCGACGAGAAACACCAGCAAGGCAGCGCTGTAGACGATGCGCCGAGTCATGTTGTTGAAGCTTCCACTACTTTGTGGCTGGTGATTGAGTATTCTTGTAGTGACGAGTTCCGCCCCTCAATATGCTGCGGCGGCAGCGTGAATCTCAAACCCTCAAATTGTGAATGAATGGATCATATGCTCAAGCTGTGTGACAATGTAACCTCCCCAAGCTGGAATGCAATTCCCCTTGTACGGTCCCCGCAATATGGGGAAATGAGTGAGTGGTGCGTGGAGGATCGGAGGCAGACAGTCGGAAGCGAGGAACATGCTGCCATACCGCACCCCGCTAAGGATTCTCCGAGACTCATCACTCATGTTCAAGGGGACTGTGCACCGCCAAGATTCTTTACTTGTCATCAAATATACAGATCACGATTGTGCGACGAAGCTACGAAAGGAGACTAGGAGTGTCGTCGGATGTTTGCGATTGGCAGGATGTTGTGTGCGTGATCAAAGCCTGGGCTTTCCAAGGACGCCGTCGTAGATCAGATGACGGTCGTTGGTATCGCTTGATGACATGCAGAGATAGTTGCATTGACGATAAAGGAGGCATCGTTATCAGTGGAATGGAACAATCGTGATCACGGGCAGGAATATGATTTGGATAGGGCAGATCTGGCGGCCAATATCAAATCTTGCTTTTCAGACCGCCAGTACCTGCTGCATCAAGCTTTTTCTAGTCTCCCCATCAACCCGCACGAGGTCTCTTTGCCGGCCTCCGTACACCACTCTGACCTTCGAAATCGAACACATAACCAACTGCGCTTTCCTCTACCACACCTTTGGGTTCTCCTGGGTCTACTACCCCCACTTGGGCGCGATGCTCCATGTCTCTCACCGCAACACCATTCCTAACTTCGGGGTAAGTGGGCAATAAGTCTTTGTTGATGGCCCGAGGGCTTTCACCCCACCATTTATCTGCCATTGCGGCATATCTGCTTTTGCCTCTCCCCAATGTCTCCGCAGCAGTCCATCGAGCTTGAGGGTCCCACTTCAATAGACCCTTCAAAACGTTGACAGTCTCCAGGGTCGTCTCCGCTAGGAATCGGCGCTCAAGGTTATCAGGTCGTCCTGGTGCTAAAGACTCCCTACGCCACCTGATAAGCTTAGGGCATCCCATTGCTGACAGTGTCGCCAAGTCATCAGGCATGGGGGAACCAAGAAGTTTCACAATGAGCGACAACTGATCAATGGGCGTTTCTCCAGTAAGGCACGGAGCACTTTGTAACAGTTCGGCCAATACAAGTCCTGCCGACCACAAATCCACAGACGGTGTATAGTACTTGGTACCAAGTAGCAGCTCTGGTGCTCGATACCATATTGTAACTACTCCCGGGGTCAACGGTCGAAGGCTGTATGCTCGAGCCATGCCAAAATCGGCTGTCACGCATAAGCGAAAGGTTTCCACATCTAGTATTGCGCAACTGACCAAGCTTAAGAACCCCATTTGCGGTCAAGAGTATATTCTGCATCTTCACGTCACTAATTGCTAGGTGTTAACGTTTGATTTTCCATTTCTCCGTTTCTCCATTTCATGACTAAGACAAGCCATACCGATGAACGATGTCGCTTTTGTGGAGGTAATCCAGGCCTTCGAGAAGTTGCCGAAAAAGGCATTTGACTGCCTCCTATATCAGCTTATAATGTTTCGGCGGAATTTATGTTGAATAGCGAACCTTGACTTATAGTGAACTTGACTTGCAGCTCATCAAGGAGGTTTGCCAAGTCCTAGAATCTCGAGACAAACGGCACTTCCTCCACCCATAGGTGAAGGAAAAACAAGCCAGCTAGGTGCGCCAATAGTCTTATAAAGATTCAATTATCACCAACCTGCTCAGCATACTCCATGACCATGTATATCTCATCCATTGCTGTGTCCCCCACGGCTACATCCAGGACGTTGACAATGTTGTCATGCTTCAGAGAACGAAGGATAGAGATTTCGCGTAGGGCGGTAATTGGAACTCCATTCTGCCGTTCTTCATGGGATATCCGGACTTGCTTGAGCGCAACAACCTTTGATGTCTCCCGACTTCTGGCGCGGTAAACGACGCCGTAGGCTGAGATGAGTAAATTTGTTGCTCAATTACTGTAAACAGTAGGGGATACGCACTTCCTTCGCCGAGCTGGTTTAGCTTCACATAGGACTTAATAGAGATGCATTGACCTGCAGTGATGTGAGTACATATGTCCACCATTTATGGCCAAGTAGATCGACCTCGAAAGCCTGATTCGAGTCCAAGCTCAAGAGCTTGTCCCGTAACAGAAAGCCATTGCGGCAGACACAGGTTCTCATGCGATGCCTCCATTGCTATTTGAAGAGATTAATCATTCTTTCATCGCAGAAAAGCGTGTGTTGTAGTCAAATCAATACGATAAGGAAATGCTGGAGATTGAAGTTCCTAAAAGCGAAGTGCGCCAGCGGAATCTGCGGCGGAATCGATAAAAGCGGAATCTCGCCGCGTTTCCACGTCAACTCTTCACACCCGCGCACCAAATCCTTTTGCTGCTTTTAAAGAATGCCCATATGGGTGATGCAACAAGTCAACGTGTGAATAGCGCGTTGTCATCCCTCATCGATAATCTCGTCCTCTGCTCCTCCGAAGAAGACAAAGCTACAACAGATAAGAGACGCAACAATGCTTTAGGATGGGCAAAGGGTGTCATTAACAGGCACGTAAACGTTCGAAAGACTAAAAACAATTTCACTAATGTGCTATATAGCCGAGGAGAGCCTGACGTGGTGTCTGATGTCAACCATGCCTCTGATCTTATAAAGAAAAAGCGTAGGCGATTGGCATGATTGCGACTTCTTCAAGCTGATGAATCTAAGTGCTGCACGATCATGGCTCCCCGGACAAAGCCCTTCAATTCTCCAACCTCTACTCCCGGCTGCTCCTTCAACCTGTGGTAGCCCAAAAATGGGCAATATTGTTCTTACTATACAAAATAGCAGACTCTGGCACCGGAGACGTCGCATCTTTAAGTTCGGCCATTGCTAGGTCTGATGTAGGCCAATTGCCACAAAGAGAGGGGCCTGCAAGATCAGGACCACAGCAAAATGGCGATCAGCTACCAGCTTTTGACGATGCTTTCTCGTCTGCTGGGTTGGCAAGGTTGCCTACGCGAGATAATCGCCCAGAAAGCAAGGCTGAAGGTAGTGGTCAAACGGAACGGAGAAGCCTTGCTCAAAACGAAGGTGGCATTAAAGCACGTGAGGTAGCAGGATCAGACGTAGACCGGGGGAATCCTGAGAAGCCAACCGAGTCTGCCCTCTTACGTGACCTCCCTTTTACTCTTCAAGGCCTCTCATCGACCTGTTTGCCCTTTACCTCTCCCGCGTCTCTTACCCTTCCACCTGCTCTGCCGCTACCTCTAATCTCTCTCCTGCATACTTTAGCAGAGCCATCCTTGCTCTATCGCAGCCTCTCGGATTATATAGAGTCAAAAGATGAGGGGTTGATCGGCCAAAGTCTACGATCTACGATTGGCGGTGAGCTGCGTTCTTATCTTGGGTTAATCGCCATACTGGAGGGGGAAATCCGGCACGCAACCGCATCTATGGGTCCCAATGAGCCTCGAGGGGGGATTGGTAAGGCTGGTGTGACGCTTAAGAAATCCGTTGTGTGGACCAGGGAAGCTACGATGGGACTGCGACTGATGAGCCTTATGACAGAGGAGGCGAAGAGTACATGAAGCTCTGATATATCGGATCTCAAAATGCAACTGCTGACATCTTACAGGTAGAAAGGGCGGCCAACTGATCTCAATGATTCATTCGTTCTCAACATCCCATGGTGATCCCTTTGTTGGTGCTTTTGCAGAGCGCATGCTGGTCCATGTCACCAAACCTTTCTATGACATGCTACGGCAGTGGATCTATGACGGCGAACTGTCTGATCCTTACCACGAATTTTTTGTCATTGAACAGGACCCTCACAGCATCACGGAAAAGGACGCAGACCCTCGAAGGGCACCAGCCACCAGCGTGTGGGAAGACAAGTATAAATTAGACAAGGAAATGATCCCGAGTATTATCACTAGGGAATTTGCGAGAAAGGTCTTTCTTATTGGGAAAAGCTTAAACTTTATCCGTTATGGCTGCGGTGATTCTGCTTGGGTCGAAGCTTACTGCAAAGAGGCATCCAGAGAACTTCAATATGGTGATACCGCTACACTTGAGACGTCCATCGATAAAGCTTACACGGCCACTATGGCCCGTCTCATCCACCTCATGGATGATAAATTCCAACTCTTCGAGCATCTCCGCGCATTGAAGAAATACCTTCTGCTCGGTCAAGGCGACTTCATTGCCCTGCTTATGGAATCGCTCGCCTCGAACTTAGATAGACCTGCTGGTACTCAATACCGGCACACCCTTACCGCCCAGCTCGAACACGCCATTCGTGGCTCGAACGCTCAATACGATTCCCCAGACGTCCTACTACGCCTGGATGCTCGACTTCTTGCCCTCAGCAACGGTGAGGTTGGCTGGGACGTCTTCACCTTGGACTACAAAGTTGACGCCCCAGTCGATGTCATTATAACCCCTTGGGCAAGCCGCCAGTACCTCAAAGTTTTCCAATTCCTCTGGCGCATCAAGCGCGTCGAGTTCGCCCTCGGCAGCACATGGCGCCGCTGCATGACCGGTGCCAGAGGCGTCCTCGCTAGAGTTGATGACAAAATAAGTCGCGACTGGAAATTAGCAAGATGTTGCATCGCCGAAATGATCCACTTTGTCAACCAACTCCAATACTACATCCTATTCGAAGTCATCGAAGCCTCCTGGGACCAGCTCCAAGCCGCCATTACAAAACCGGACTGCACCCTCGACGATCTCATCGATGCGCACACCAAATATCTCAGATCCATCACCCACAAGGGCCTGCTCGGTTCCGCCCGCTCTAGCACCACTGGGACTAGAGAAGACAGCTTCACGAGCCAGCTGCACCATATCCTAAAAATAATGCTCGCCTACAGAGAAGCCGTCGACGGCCTCTACTCCTTCTCGGTCGCTGAGTTCACCCGCCGCCAGGAACTCGCCGCCAAAATCGAAACCCGCACCGCGCAGGGGAAATGGGGTCTTTCAGAAAAGGACCTCGACGACGAGCGGGCCACGTCTCCCTTTCCCCTCCCCACCAACACCAAAGAGCCCCAAACCCGTACCGACTCCCCCTTCCCCATTCCCATTGGTATCGCCACCACCGCCAACAGTGGAGACGACCAGATGCTGCCCACCTTACGCACGAGGCTGAAAGACCTCTCAACAGATTTCAGAGCTAAGGTCAATGTGCTGCTAGGGGATTTGAGCGCGCAGCCAGATGTGGATATGAAGTTTCTGGGCGTGGTGATGAATTTTAATGATGTTTATGTTCCAAAGAAGAGGAAGAGGGAGAGGGGGGGCGGGGACAGGAGGACGCCGGGGGAGAAGCTGGCCGGGGGAAGGGGGGGGGATGGCGGGGAAGTGAGATGATACCCACGATGTTTGTTTGTATGACGGGGTTCATGATGGAGTTTCCAGGAAATGGTAGTGAGGGACTGATAAATGGTATATCAGCACACCACGTCCCTTCCATAAGCGGCCAATTGGGACTTTCCGAACCGTGCCACGAATGTAGATTGCAGGGCTTGCGGAGGAACCTATCAGTTTTAGACAAGTTTTGAAACGGTTGACGTCGAAATATCCCCTTGTTAACCGCTTCCGCTATTAGTCCCGCTATCGCTATCGCTTTCACTCCTGCTCCCGCTCCCACTCCCGGAACTCCCGATATCCAACTCACCCCCAGACCCACTTCCACCACCGTCCACGCTCTCCGAACCTGAGCTTGAACTCTCCTCCGAACTCGACGTGTCACTATCGTCCGTTGCCTTTCCCTTCGACGTTTCCTCTTGGTCGCTGTCGTCGTCGCCGCTACTGCTGCTGCCGCTGCTGGAGCTACTGCTGGAGCTACTGCTGGCATCATCCGGCACGCCTGTTGTCCTTCTCTTACGCTTTCTTTTCTGCTTGCCGTTCTTGCCCACGGGACGTTTCTCTCCTGTGCATCCACCTATAGTTCTCACCTGGTTACCCGTGATCTCTTGCCCCTTTCCAAGTTGCTCCTTTCGGCTTTCCTCTTCCCCTGGCTCGCCCCGCTCACCCACGCTCCAAAGCACCGCCTCCGCCATCCTCCTCCTCTGCACCTTCTCCCACCAATTTTTACTCGCCACCTTCTCCCTATCCTCCCTCTCGTCCTCTACTCCCTTGAGCAACTCCTTAACCCTCTCCACTTCCCTCATATACTCCTCCTTCCTCCGTTCTCTGCTTTCTACCGCCTCCATATCGTTGTTTAGCCACTTCTCGTCCTCGTCCCTAATCGCTAGGGCTTGTGCGCGTAGGCGTGAACGCGCGGATTGCCCCTGTAAGCCGGAGAGATATGCGTGCAGCGCTGGTAGGTGGGATGATGGGATGAGGCTGGGTTTTTGGGAAAGAGGGAAGAGAGAGCGGAAGAGGTGTGTTTGGCGGATCTTGGAGAATTTCCACTCAGCGCGGTTGGCGTGGTAGGTTTGCAGGTATTCTAGTGTAGCTTTGTTCAAGGTTGAAGCTTCAGCAGGGGCTGAGTTTGAGGGCGCTTTGGAGAGTTGTGAGAGGAGAGTTGATTTAGATTTCTTGCGTTTCTTTATGGAATCTTTGTTGGAGATGGGAGTAACGGTGGCAGTGGGGTCTGAGACTGAGGCAGGACTGATGGATTTGAGAGCTGGGCTACCAGTCTTTGAGGGGTCGAAAGATGGATCAGAGGCGAGTTGAGTGGTAAGCCAGTTGTTGTAAAGGTCTTTGGTGCTGTCGGCGTCTTCGGTTTTGGTTTGAGGGGCAAAGGAGACGGATTTGGGTTTTTGAAGGGGGATTTTTCGTGGAGCTAAAGGTGAGACGCTGTTTTCTCGGGGAGCTGAGGCTGGTAAAGTAGCATCTTGGGTAGCCGTGACTGTAGACTTGCTTGGTTTTGATGAGGATTTCTTGGACTTCTTTGCCGGATTTGCGAACGGCGGAGAAATTGTGGTTTGCTCAGCACGGTCCTTGATGAGAAGTTTCGTCTTGTTGTTTTTGGAAAGAGCCTGGCCTACATGAACATTCACAATGGCCGGCTCGTCTTTGGCATTCTTGAGCGTGAGCCCTAGCTTCTTCCATGCTGGGACGTGCTTTTCAACCGTGGAGAAGGTTGAGGACATGTTCTTGACTGAGTCAATAGGTCGGTAGCTTAGCAGGTATCACCCTAATTGCATTCTTCAACCTGCCTTTCACTCAATGAAACGAGCAATCATGCAATGTTCCCGAACCTGAACTTGAAGGTAGATAAGTTCACCCGCAACGGTGTAGGGCTGAACGCCGCTCCGGATTTTAAGGCCGGGCCTAACTTCTGTGTATTCACTAGTCGTTGAGAACGATTTATTGGTAAGACAAGTACAGAGAAGCATAGAACGTATGTTGATCAACCTCAAGATCTAGTATCTACTGCTCATTGAAATTCCTGTGACACTCATGACCAGGCCTCCTGCTCATCTAAAGCTGGACTTCCAAAAAAACACATATGCCGCTTGGACGCCATGATATACAACGCTCGAACGCCAATGGAGTCCTACAATCAGTCCATCATTTCATCACACGCTCGTAGCTCTCTCCCTTGAATGAACCTCCACTCATAGATGTACGAACATTCCTTTTGAAGCCTTCTCTGTTACATCTCAAGTCTTCAGCGGCGTCTTTATTCAGGGGATCGGAGGCATTTGGCTCAAGAAATAGGAACTATGTAGATCAACGCGTTAGCATTAGTTTTTGCTTGGGCAGCTCATACCGTGGTGAAGTCCTTAGAAGTCTGACTATCATGACCAATCTTATGGGCCAGAGCCTTACCTGCAAACCAACAATGACAGCGTTAAGATTCAGCACAGGTTTCCAATCCTCCCTCAAGATATTTAGACAGACGTTCCCTTCCAAGTCAATGTTTGGGTGATATATCTTCTGTATGCACTTAACCTTCGGCGGATCATGTGGGAAGTTCTGGTTGATGGCGAAGTTGAAATGGAACGCCCCTCCCTTATACATGCCCTCATCCGGCTCAATCGTAAGCGTGAAGTTTAGGATGTCGTCAGGGTTTGGGAAGTGGGTTCGCATAGTACCGCCTAAGGACAGCTCCGATAGATCTGATAGAGTTGGTTGAGAGTCAGCGTAAGGGTCTTTGGGCGGTTCTTGGTGTTCGAAGGACGATGGCAGCCATACCCTTCTGGACTCGTAGTTGGGCCGCTGTGACTTTCTTCTTCTTTTGCCCGCCTTCAGCGTTCGCGGCGGCGGCCTGCTTCTGTTTCTGTAGTTGATGGTCAGCTTGATGTAAGCCTCGAGGACGCAAATGAGCGACTCAATAACATTAGGGGGCTGGCTTACCATAGACCATATCTTTAACATCCTAACACCTTGTTCTCTGAACAGCCTGGGCTGTTGCGCAAAGAGAAGGAGAAGGTCCAAGGGTGAAGGTCGAGGTATGTAGAATATGGGCAATCAGTTGACACGAATTCTAAAGTTGTCTCAATTATGCGAGTAGATCAAGAGCAAAGATACGTTCACAGTTTGTAAGGCCAGGTCGTCTTGTCCGATCGAATGTAGTAATAAAGATATGGAAGGCTCGAAATTGAAATCAGAACAGGCAAGTTGCCACGCGACATGTGTGACTCAGGTTATCACTACTGATCTGGGTTACGATACGTCCACATCATTTGCGCACTTCTGCAACAGAGATAGGTGGATGCATTCTTGCTAAGACTTTTCTAAGGGATCTGATCTCAAAGATACTCAAGTCACCCACATAACCAATGTGAACTTGACTCAACGCCCAGGACAGACAGATGTACAAACGCTAAATGAATGCCTGTACGGCAACATAGACAAGACAAGCTACCAGGGCGCCCCAAGCCCTCTTCATCTATCTCCGAGCGAAACATGCTAGGATGCCCGATTTGCCCAAGAACCAACAGCACCCAAGAAAGCGCACAAGTGCCAATCCAGCTGTGGCCCAAAGCAACGCCTGAAAGAAATGTGCAGTCCTTGATGACGCGCCGCTCTAGAAAATAGTTAGTGTGCCCTATACAACAATCTCGTAAGAGTATTTACCGTAAGACCAAATTTATCAAAAGAATCTTGGGTTATGACCACAGCAAGACCGGCGTTTGAGAAAATCCACGATAATACTAGTCGGGTTCTGAAGCTCTTGTACGAGTCCTCCAGAGTCTTCTTTTCTTCCACCTTTGGTTCCTGGAATGGCAGCAAAGCACGTTTGACCGTGACTTCGAACTGCTGATCAATATCGGCTTGCGGTTTGTCTGGCTCTTCTATAACAGCTGCTTTTCCATCCGCTGCTTTCGTGACTTGCGCTGAGGGTAGGGCGTCTGCCTTGTCGGAGCCTTTGGTGCCCCATGAAACATCGTGCCAGTTGCAGAAGGCATAAACGTTGAGGATGTTGACATAGGAAGACATGATTAACAGGTACTGAGGGAAAGAGGTGAACATATGCCACGGGTCGAGATACATAAATGAAGCCACAAAGTACAACCCGAATGTAGCTGCCAGAGCGATAAGTATGATACCAGAGCTTGTGGAAGAGAAGAAAGTCTTGAAAAACAGGTCGGCGCCGTGCTTCACGTCGATGGAGGTCTCCCCACTGCCTTTGCCAGTCAGAGCTCTGACAACAAGAAACATCGACAGGACGATCAAGTAGGTCTGAATGAGACCAAATACGACAAAGGATACAATGTAGGTCGACCGGGAGCTTTCACCACCATTAGCGTGCATACTTCGATGGAAACGGAGTGGAGTACTCACCCTTTAGGTCGATTACCGAGAGCAAGAATGAATTGGAGAAGGATAAAAGCCAGGTAAAGATACTGGAGCACCGTGTTGACTATTGGAGTAGCAGTGTCGCCAAACGGCCACGCTCGGCCACCGTTCGCCGGTGACCCTTTTTGACCTACGAGGTCCATGATTACCGTTGTAGTGAGCCAAAAGGCCGCTGTCAGAATCGGTCAATTCCTCACATTTCACATCTGGGACTACGGTTGCTTACCTAGAGAAAACCAAGCGAGGAGCACAGTAGCCATGTTATAAATCAATTGAAGGTGGAAGAAGAACATACGGAGGATGTTGTGGCTACTCTTGTACATTCTCCCAAAGTGCATGAGAGAATATATACTAGCCGCAAAGGAACCATTGAGCCATCGTCGACGCTGGCCAATGAATTCAGGTGCGCCCTCAGGAACGTCGGTTTCACCCTTGGAGGCCTTGACGTACGTTAGGTGCCACTTTGCCCCTGCTTTAGCAACCAATTCGAAACATAGGATCCTGTCTTCAGCCAAGAACATGTTCTTCTTGAAGATGTTCATAGTCTCGATACCCTTTCCTTTGTTTAACGCAGATGCTGTGTGATCACCGTGGAAATACTGATCTAGAGGTCTTCCCATGATAGCACGGAATCTGTAGGCGGAGAAGGCCCCGGGTAGCACACTAACATATCCGAAGGAACTCTCCAAAGGCTTGTCCAGAATGTTACTGATCTTGTACTCAAAATTTTGAGCCGCGACCAGCGGATTGATGAGATTTCTCCAACCCTTGCCCAGCATAGCATGGATTTCGCCGCAAGCTCCGCCAAGGTCTTTGTCGTTGTAAAAGGCCTCCCACAGTGCAAGCAGAGACTTGGGACCGGGTTTCGTCCCCGCATCAAGCAGAATGCAAACTTCGGGGTTCAAAATGAGGCCAAATGCATTGAAGAGCCATCGATGCGAGTTGATCTTCTTGCTGTTCTTCTGCTTGAGACAGAATATCATCTGTACAGGTGGAAGAGTGCTTGGACCATCATCCAATGGGCGAACAAGCATCTGGTTAGCTGTAACGGAGAGTTGCGTTGTATATTCAAACTAGCGTAGATCAGCTCCTGGTTATCTAGAACACAAATCTACCCACTCACAATGTGGGCCACAGTTTCTTTGCCATCTACGTCTTTCTTCATCACGCCATCTTGGTATATCCCAATTGTTGCCAGTACATCGAGCGTGTCTTTGTCACAAGGGTCGATCCCATCAAATACTAGACATACAACAATCTTCTGCCAAGCGGGTCCACCTTTGTTCCAGAATTCTGTCCTCTTGATGTTCACAATGTCTCGGACATTCTGCATGACACCATGCAGTGTACGAGCAGTCAGCACCTTATCTTCGTTATAGTATGTAATGGCAATGAGAAGTTCGGTGTGTCGATTGTACATTGCTGGACGAAGGTTGTAACCGTTTCTGAGCGTAAAGTCATTGGGGTCACAAGTAGCCGCGGTATCTATACACAGTCAGCTGTGGTCCTCCAAAAGCCGGCCCAGTAGATCTCGTACATCTCATGTGTGTAAACTCTTCGCTGCCACCCTCCAGATCACTTCGATACTTTGCCTGAATGGCGTTTTGAATAGCGCTGGGTACGGGGTAATCGACACTTAGGACGGAACCCTGAACGAGTTTGACTTTACGAGTAGCATAGCGCCGTAGATTGCTTCCAGCAGGCGCTTGTCTCTGCCGCCACGCTTCTGTTGAGCTGGTCTCACTCCTGGCGTACGGTGACGGTGCTCGTCCAGGTACGCCAAAAGCTGCTTGAGGATCCCGAAGAGACGAGCCATCGTACTGATCTTCCTCGAAATGCCCAGGTCCGCTGTATGGCGGTGCTGTTCCTCGACCGTCCCCGACATAGGATTCGGTCAAGCTATAGCTTGAATTTGGTCTAACCGGAGGTGTTCCAACAAGAGTATGAGACTCGTCGAAAGGTCCGCTGAAAGGTCCACCCTGATTGTGGTGCAGAAGAGCGCTCTCGGCTTCATCGTCAGACCCTTCTCCATTGTGTGGGGGCAAGTGATATTGCTGTTGGATGGAAATCAGTTACGGTCAAGTCATCGGACTGACGGAAAGGGGGACAAACACTGCCTGGTAGGGCATGGAGGCGATGGTCATCCCCGTAACCATCAGGTCCGCCAACACCTTGGTACGCCATGTTGTTGCTGGATGTTCTAGGCAGAACACCTCTCTAGGGGGAATTATAGTCAAGAGACCGTTTCGACAGCTTTCTTTAAGTGTGCGCTGGAGTTAGATGGAGGACGAAGGTGCTGGTTTATCAGAAGACACCAAAGTTGCACAACGCTAGAGGATTGTTGAAGCCGCCAGGGCTGTTTATGTAGGAATTACACTGGTCTGTGGGCGTCCTTTTACCGTGTATACAAGAAACTTCGCGAGGGTTGGCTCATCTGAGAGTTCAGGGGTTTCTTTGTTTCAACACACGCCAACGCTGCCAAGCTTACACCGCGAGCGGGAGAGATCAGCAGGAGTCTGGGGCACCGGATCCAGTGAAATAGACAACACAGTACCTTGTGTAGCCTTCCGTTGACTCGGGGTGTCTTTCAACGGATTCTAAATGTTCAACATTGAAAAGTATATCATATTTAAAGTCAACATATTGTTCTTCATTTTTACAGCCCTGCTGCGGAGGTGCCGTAGGTAGTCGTAATTCCCCCAATGATGTGGCGCCCTTGTGCACCCAGAATAGAAACACTCTATTCGTAGTGACTACTCCGTAGTGAGCTGAGAATTCTACGTCCCTCGTATCGAGAACATTTTACAACAATGCCTTCAACAGCTTCCGACCCTTCCATTATGACTATTCTACTGATAGATTCTTAGCTAGCAGATTAAAGAATCAGCGGGCCGAGGGGGCATGAGTACACCATGGCCCCGATTTGATAATCAGCAGAAGAAAGCTTCGTGGCAACTTCTAGGTTATGCCCATTTTCATGAGACGTCGTACGAGACTAAATGATGCATGATTAATTGGATGATTGAGAGAGAGCCAGTTGTCTGGTATGCTAGCTACCAAACGGCTGCTTGGTAGAAGTCGTCGGTGGATGGTGGATCCACGCATCCCTCACACTCACACATTCTACAGTGGAGAAATCATATCTACTTTGCGGTGGGAGCGGTTTCAATCGTTCCATGTGCAACAGTGCAAGAGAACAAGCCGCGGATAGGTGCATGTGGAGGTATGATAGAAGCAGGAAGGCGTAAAACGGTAAAACGGTAAAACAATACACCTGCACACACGTGACACTGCCAACTGGTTTCCAAATTCGGATAGCAAGCCGAACAACCACCAGCTGGAGCGAAACCGGAAACCGGATTAGTAATCTCGATACTTGACCAATCACCATACAGTATCCTACTATCCGAGTCCCTCCTCAAAAGTCTCTTTCTTTTCTCCTTCTCCTGCGCTACATATTCTATTCTACATCCGTACTAGCCCCGCTGCTCCTCATCCGTCCCTCAAAAGTCCCCTCCGTACCACCATCACCCGCCAACTATCGGCCTTCCTCGTCCCACCATCTTCGCAGTTTCACCGGCATACCTCCACCTCGTCGTTTACCAATTCAATATTAATACTTACGAAAAAAACAATCTGCAACTCCTCAAAGGCCATGCCAAGACTGGCTTCTGATCCACATCACTGACCCGTCCCATTCGGCTGCCCCTGCACGATCGGTTTATGCGCCCGAGCCGATTTCATTTACTTCCGTACAACCTCGCAGAAACACGCCGATGCGCTTCATGCAACTGGCTTGAAAGAGACTTTGTGGGTACCGTATGCCACGATAGGAGGCTCGATAGTCCATTCGTTTACGAAGTCCCACCGAGGGCGCCAATTGTCGTCGGATCCAGGAACCTTGTTTTTCTGCGCGACTCGAAGTCCTTTGTTCGATTATTGGGGCCAACTGCCTCCTATTCGACGCTGTAATCAACCAATACCGTCCCTCCTTTGGAACTGCCTTTGTTCTACTCTTTCTTACCATCTGCGCCGTGACATCTGGAAATATACTTCACAAAACAACCCTTCCTTTAAAGTGCTGTTTGGGAACTTGGGCACTTCGCCTTTACCATAATTCGAGCAGACAGTTCTCTCAATCCAATTCTTCAGACGGCCTTTTCTGTGCTGCACGACGATGGGTTTCTCGCCGTTTAGTAAGCTGATCACGTCCCATCAATCACATCTTTGTTAACAGTGAGGAACAGGGCTCGAGATATCCGCCCGGCATCTCTTCCGCCGTTGCCTTGACTGTGGTAATGACCGTCCATCATGCCCGAGTTGTGCCTCCGATGAAGTTTGCACACTTACCACCAAATCTTGTGATTCCTGTCCGCAAACTCAATGTACCAAGATTGGAGCTACAACGTCAACCACATCACCTCCAGCTCCAAGAGCATCACCCGCCGGTCCCATTGCTGGAGGTGTCATTGGTGGAATCGCACTAGTAGTGATCATTACATATCTGGTCTGGCGATTCTGTATTAAGAAACGACGGGAGCAGTTTGATGAAAATGGCTGGCCTGAAGGCGGGACGGGCATGGAGAAAACCGGAGAAGAGTTTGCAATGCAAAGAGATGCAAGAGCGTCCACTCATACGGTAGGCTCGATAGCCTCGACTGTCCTCACACGAGCATCGAACATAATACAAATTGCCTATATACCTGGGGTTACCAACCGATCCGTAGACGCATCTCCAGATCGTTTAGTGCCGCCTGTTCCACCTATCCCGGCAGCGTCGCCCTCGAATTCGACCGCCACCACTCCCCAACTTGGCCAGGATCAGCACTTCTTCATGCCGAGCGACCTGCGCGACTCAAGATACTCTGGCTACACAGATGAGGGTCGAAGCTCCTTTGCCCGCTCCAGCATGGCCCCAAGTATGACAAGAAGCAGCGTGGCGACCACGAACTATCAGCATAATGCTGTAATTAATCCCATTCCAGCTCAAACCGCGACTCGCGCCCAAGCAGTTGCCGTCAGCGTTAAATCAAGTGGGAAGAATAGTCCTATCGATACACCAAGATCTGTAACGCCCCCTGTTCCTTCAATCGATTATCAAAGACACGGCTCGATACGTCGCAATCCCAGTGGACCTATGGTTGCCCGTTTGGGCGTACCCAGGGCTGTTACTGTGACTAGAAGTCAGTCCAATAATGCCCTCAAAGCCACCACCACCGCCATCCCGTCTCCGCTTAGCATTCCCGCTCCCCGCAACAACCCCAGTCCGAGTAACAGTGAAGCCACACAAGGTTCATTGGCACCTTTACAGCGCCGCGTCTCTACACTTGATCCACATCGACATAATGGTGACTCTTCAACTTTCGACGATGCCTCCAGCGATGAAGACGCTGAATCGCCAGCTGAGCAGAGCCTGATGGGCCATGACCGGCTCAAGTCTCAATCATGGGGAAGTTCGGCTGGGAGTGTTGGGTTCCGGTCTCCTTCCTCTGCACCAGACCTAAGACACTCACCTTTACAACCATCCTCAAGCTCGACCCCGGATAGAATCGATCGTCTCGGAATAGCCGATGCTCGTCAACAAAGGCACACTAGATCCGGGAGCTTGAATCAGATTATCGAAGAGGCCACTCGACGTGCAAGCAGAGAGCCTAGGCATGGAGGGCTTGGAAGTGTCAGTGCGCAAGGCAACGTAGGAAGCCTAGCCAGTCGGAAGACAGAGGGACCGTTCTCGGACGCGAACGCAGCAAGAACACCCTAATAAATAGTTTCATTCTATGCCTGGCTGTATATTGAAGGAGTCTTTGGAGTTCGGGGGTATGGAAATGCCAACTTAGGGGGTGGGGGGGCGTATATGGATTGTCTTTTTGGCTTTCCTGCCATGTTATTTTTGACGTTGGATTGCCACTATGCACTATTTGGCGTTGGCCAGCTACAGGCTCTTACAAAAGCCGCAATATTACTTCTATTCTATCTATGTCTACTATTCTAGCGGTTGCTAGGATTCTAGGCGTAGGAATTTCACCTGACGCCTGGCATTCTCCATCAAATTCCGCTCAGGATTGGTGCTGTTCCGTTGAACGCAGATCTTCCATTCCCAAACCCAATGCCCCTGATGCCGATGCCCCGCGTGCCCCGCCATCAGGTCCACAACTGCGCCATCATCCGTGCTCCCAGTCGATCAACCTCATTGTTGTTTTCACGAACCCAACCTACTCCTCTGCTCAAGGGACGCTCCATAAGCTGCCGAAAGCCAGCTTCACATTCAAGAGCACGCGGCCTCACAACAGCTCGTACAATGGCGCCTCAGCTAGATAGCTATTTCAAGATGTAAGCAATCCTGGCTCCTCAGTGCTGACCTGGGAGGTACAAGGGCTTTATCTCTGACCAGGATGTGTTCTGTACAGAGTTGACAACCTCTCCGACTTTTTCATTGAACGCAAGTCCCATCCATTCCGCCCCCCACTTTCCACCCCACTAACCCAACTCACAGGCCTTCGCAAAGCCGTCGCCATCCCCTCCGTCTCCGCAGATGAAGACCGCCGTCAAGATGTTGTCAAAGTTCGCCTGTCCTACCCCTCGAGGTTTTCCTTCACTAAACCCCCCCTTCAAAAAAGATGTCCGAATTCCTCGTCTCCGAGCTCACTTCCCTAGGCGTCCATGTCGAATCCCGCCCTCTAGGCCCCCAACCAGGGAAACCACACCTCCAGCTACCCCCTGTCATCGTCGCTCGCCACGGTTCCTCTGAGAACAAACGCACCGTTCTCGTCTACGGCCACTACGATGTACAGCCTGCGCTGAAAGAAGACGGCTGGGCCACCGAACCCTTCTCTTTGAGTATCGATCAAAAGGGACGCATGTATGGGCGGGGAAGCACGGACGACAAGGGCCCCGTGCTAGGCTGGCTGAATGTGTTGCAAGCGCACAAGGAAGCCGGGGTAGGGCTACCGGTGAATCTGCTCATGTGTTTCGAGGGCATGGAAGAATGCGGCAGCGAAGGCCTCGACGAATTTATCGAGAAAGAAGCAAAAGCTGGCGGCTTTTTTGAAAAAGCAGACGCCGTCTGCATCAGCGACAACTACTGGCTTGGTACTGAAAAGCCGTGTCTCACCTACGGCCTCCGTGGGTGCAATTACTACTCCGTCTCCATTGCCGGGCCGGGACAAGATCTCCATAGTGGCGTCTTCGGGGGCACCGCTCAGGAACCCATGACGGATCTCGTGCGCGTTCTCGGCAAGCTAGTCGACACGGATGGGAAGATCCAGATCCCTGGGATAGCAGAGATGGTGGCGCCCATGACGGACGAGGAGAAGAAACTCTACGGCGATATCAGCTACACCATGGACAACCTCTATGAATCCCTGGGCAGCAAAACAGGCATCCACGCCTCGAAAGAGGAAACCCTAATGGCGAGGTGGCGATACCCATCACTCAGCGTTCACGGAATTGAAGGTGCATTCAGTGCGCCAGGGGGGAAGACGGTAATCCCAGCCAAGGTCGTGGGCAAATTCAGCATCCGGACCGTCCCAGACATGGTCAGCGAAAAAGTCGACGAAGCCGTCTTCAAACACATCAAAAGCGAATTCCAAAAGCTCCACAGCAAAAACACCCTCGCCGTCTCCCTGCAACACTCCGGCCCCTGGTGGGTCGCCTCCCCTCGGCACTGGAACTTCACCGCCGCCTCCCGCGCTGTCGAACAAGTCTTCGGCGTGAAGCCCGACCTGACCCGCGAGGGCGGCAGCATCCCCGTAACCATCACATTTGAGCAGGCGACTGGGAAGAACGTGCTGCTATTGCCAATGGGCAGCTCGACGGACGCGGCGCATTCGATCAACGAGAAGTTGGACCGGCGGAATTATATAGAGGGAACAAAGCTATTGGGCGCGTATTTGCACTATGTGGCGGAGGAGGAGATGGTGTGAGCGATTTGGGGGCGGAGGAGATGCGTTGGGATCGGCCGGATGGGATATGGGAGAAGAGAAAAGGGCGAATCTGTAGCTTGTAGCGGAGGCGATGATGGTGCGATGGACCGGGGGACGAGACAGGAAAGACGAGGAGATTGATCGTTGAGATGAAAATCCAAAGAAAGATCATCGAAAACTTACCCCAGTCTCCCGCCCCTCCTCCTCCCCCATCTACAAGTATTTCCAAACAGAGCCCAATCTCCCACCTCCAAAGCCCTTCCTTATAAGCGTCGAAGCTTCCCCACCTCCACAACCAAACCCCAAAGTCATAGGAACTATGATATCCTTTTATCTTTTCAAAGCCGAAACGATCGTGAAATAGGATGTGGGACTGCTGTTATAGCCAGGCGGTCGGGAGAGCTGTAAAAGAAAATTCGTATGTGGGAATTCCGGGGTTTCGAGAGCAATGCCTAACCCAAGGGTTGGATGAAACGGGTTATTGTATAACTCTGACCATTTTTTTCTCTCTTTCTCTACCCATCTAGCTACCTTTCTAAAACCCCCCAACCCCATCCTACCCTACCCTACCCTACCCAACCCACAGCGACCAGCAAATAATCTCATAAAGGAGCCTTGCCTCTAGTCATAGCAGAGGGAGAACAGTCCACCCTAATCGATACCGAGCTAAACCCCCTCCCACCCAACCAGTCCAAACCCCCCTAACACATATCCTCTAACCATCTAACCCCCCACCCCACTCTCACCCCATCCGGCAAACAATGATAAGAACAAAGATAAAAACGCAAAGCTTCCTTTTAGCAACCCCCCAGCCTGAAAAATGCACCCTCGCACAAATTAACAATTCTCTGAACAGCAAAAAGCCCGCTAAGACTGCAAGAAAACGAATAAAAACGTTCGTGACACCGTCATGCTCGTGCATCGTACAGTTCCATCTCACTTCCTTGCCCTACTTATATTCTTCCCTATTCCCTGTAACCGACTAGGCATTTCCCCGAAGTCGCCCAACTCTGTGTCTCGTATTCCCAGTCAATCGACATCAGACGCCGACAATGTTGCAACGACCGGTTTAGCGACGCAATTACCCTTTCCCTTTTCCACCATATATTCTGTCCGCTCCACCTTCCGCTGCAAGATCCTCGGCTCATCGCCCTTGACCGCCTCTGGCACATCGACGGTTAGTCAACACCTCTCCTCCCGCTCCCTCCCCTTCCTCTTGAACACACCGCCCAAATCTCCAAACCTCAGCTTTCCCCCCTTTCCCTCCCTATTAGGCGGACTACTTGGCGCCACCCCTGCCGGATCTACCCTCCGCTCAGAACTCGTCTGCAGCCGATACAAACTCTTCCCCGGCGTTGGCCCATCTCTATTCATCACAGGACTTCTCCTATGTGCCGCAGGAACCACCTCAACCCGCTGCCCGGAAATGCTGTACGCACCTTTCCTACCAGGGGATTTCCTGTGGTGGCGCGGGGCTCGGGGTGGGGCACCGGCTGAGTTGGTGTGCTTGTGGAGGGCATCTAGACTGTACATGCTCGAGCCTAGGGCTGCATCGCCGAGTAAGTCATCAGGTTCGGGCGTTGTGGGCGTTTCGGCTCCTGGTGCTTGGTTGCCGGGTTCCCACGCTGAAGATGACGAGCCTGGAGGGGTATCAGAGTGTTCGCCTGGAAATTCGTGGTCGTCTTCGTTGCGCGATCTGATATCCTCAGCCTTTGCAGATCCTGCATTCGAGGGCGCCGACGTGGCGTATCTATGTGAGCCTTGATGTATGGATTTTGGATGGAAGTAACCATTATCTAAACTCGCTGTGCTGGTGTTCTCTGATTGCATGCTTCCCTCAATTGTCGGTGTACCAGGCGAGCTGTGGCCAGTCTCATTCCTGATTCTCGCCTTCCGTCCCATTTGCTCAACCAGCTCTTCCCACTTCGGTGTCAAGGTCCCATTCGGTCGTTCTGCCTGTTCAGCACGATTGAGACAATCCTTCGTCTTCTGTCGCAATTCATGGCACAAAGAATCGAACTTGAATAGTTCTTCGCTCGTGGCCCCAGTATTCTCTGTTTCATGACTACCGTCGAGCCAAACATTTACTAGTGCAGCACACTCCCTGGCTTGATCAATTAAGTATGGTAGGCTTGGAAATCCTTCCCGGCTGGTTGGGGGTAGTCGGTGTAATATGGTAATGGGCGTGGCATATGAAGGCGGAATTACGGATGTTGCGTGGTCAGGACTAATGGCGCATATTGTGTCAACGAAGTCTCGGAACTCTTGGCGATGAGTGGTTAGGAAAATATTCATAGGCTCCATCCATGGCTCTTTACTGCCGAACGTCGTAAGGTTGGCAAGCGTTTGAAGAGCTTTGGTGATCAACGTCAGGGTTCTTTGAGCGCGAGGACGAGGGTGGTCTACACATGGGTTAGCGCTCCATGTGATTTGATGGAAACTACATTATGATTTCCACGAGTGGACTAACCTTTAAGCAAGTCAAACAGCTTAGGGTTCAGGACTGCGGGACAAAAGAAGCGTAGGAAGAGAAAGCCTGAGACGCTGCTGTAGGTCACTGTTCGAAGAAAATCGCCGTAACGATCTTCAGCACAGGCACGGATGTGCCGGAAAATCATACGCAGCTCTGAAGGGCATCGAGAAGCGGAGGCGGCTATCGCTTTCCATACTGTCTCCGTGAGAGCAATAAGGTTTCGCCAATTTCGTTCCAAGTCCTCAGTGTTGTGGACACGATTAGGGTCGACCTCACATTCAGGGTCGCTTTCGTTGATATCCCTCATTCTCTCATTCAGTGTTTCTTCTAAATACTCCTTCCCCAAGCGCCGCATATGAAGGTCAAGGGCCTTTGTCAAAAGCGAGTTGCCTCGGAAGAGCAGATTGGCTTCGATAGTTGCTGATTTGCCCAGATCGCGAACAAGCACTTCTCGTTCAATGCCAGATTCGACCGAGTCGTTCGAAGCTATTCGGTGTCCATACCGAAATCTGGATATAGGGGACTCCTTGTGGATATTGTCAATCTCGTCCTCCACGAGCGACATGATCCAGTCGCTTGCCTGGGCGGAGACCTGGAAAATGTTGAGCAGTAATTCTGAGAGTCTTCGCAACTCTGCATGAGCCCTTTGAGCGATCTGATTGGTCAGCCCATTTGAAAAGGCATGAAGGAGTTCCGACAAAGGGGCATAATCCTGGCCTGCTAGCACGACTAGTTCTTCTATGCGGACTTTCATAAGTATCTCGCCAACAACATCGTCAGTGTCATTAGGTACTGGCCACCATCTCTCCGTATCTGTAGCTCTTTCGAGATCATCGAGGCGGAGGTCGACCTTGCCGTATGTCAAATCTAACGGTGAGAGCTCGATATTGCCACTGATAGAAAGGGGGTTGATATCTTCGTGTACGTGGTCTACGGCGCTGTCCGGTATAAGCGTCCAGTCTATTTGCCCAGGGTTCCGCGTTCTTAAGTGAATGGAAGCACTTGACAGAACTGGAGGTAGATCGGTAAAGTCGAATTCCTCGCGCCAGAACGGATTACTGGTTTCTGTCTTGACTGCTGTCTTAGCTCTTATCTCTCCATCTAGTCTCACCTCAGCATAGTAGTTGCCCGGAATGGACTCTCTTCTAGCTGAACTCTTGTGGTGAGTGTTTGAACCGGATCCTCGGGAATGCTTGCCCTTGGTAGTGTACAGCTTGGCTTCCGTTATGCGCAGAGATACCATTCTTTCCACTCTAAACATATCGGCGACTGAGATGGTAGACGTATCACTGCCAGATTTGGCCTGACCAAGTTTCGGATCTGTTGGTATTTGCTCTGGACCATATAAGTCTGGAACAGTAAATGCCCTCAAAAGCACGAACCAGACCTCGAAAAGCACTCGTGACTCCATGGATAGATAGACCGTACCCTGAGCAGGCAGTGGATTGGTAGTTGATGTATATTGTGGATAAATTGCAAGAGAAAACTCGTCGTCCAACACTGAGGGATCCAATCTCTGTATGGAGCACCTAGACAGTGTAGAGAGAGAAATCATACTTAAGAGACCAACATCTGATTCCGTGAAGAGCTTGAAGTGCCCATTCTCCTGTAGCGTACACGATACCCTTTGCCAAGGATTCGGCCTGGTCAAGTTGTGTGTAGAGCCTCTGCTACTGCTTAATGGCGTGCTCGTGTCGGACCGAGCATACTTGTTCCACATTTTGATCTTGCCAACTTTGATGATGGCTGCGTCTTTAGGCGATATGATTGCGGAATTGCGTCGACGATCCCCAAGCCTTCGTTCGCTTATCATAGGTTCCTGTGGTTTCGTCATCTTATTCTGAACGCCTTTAGGTCGTATAGGTTGCCAGCAAAGCAAAGCAGCTAACCAAGAATCGAAAGCTTCTGGCACATGCGGACGGAGGTGAATGCCTGTTGTTGCACCACGAGGGGAGACATCAAGAAATGTTGATCGAGTCCCTCCATCATACAGTGTTCGAACTTGGCACCCTCGCAGATCCGAGATCAGCGTCTTTGCATGTGAAACATCTCCTTTGATGGTTTGATAAATGAGACTACCTGGTCCCACGTTGATAGCACAATATCCGGAAGACCAAGAGCCCGCACTTGACGTTCGAAAGGAGATTACACCAGCCATTCTGCCACAGGTGATTTTCATCAGGTTCAGAATCTTGGTTGCATCTGTCGCTGGGGAAGATTGGGGTAAACTGCGTTTTGCCGTGGAAGAGTTTCTAATCGGCGATAACGGCCGAGGCGGTGGTTTGGCGAGTCGCCGTCGGTTCGATTGGGACTCCGATTCTAGCGGTGGCGAAGGTATTATTGATGGAAAGCCTATAGAAGAAGTGTCTTCAACGAAGTCCCTGGCAGTAGTAGCTTGCAATGAGCCCACACGGTGTCGATGCTTCAAGGGCAACGGAGGGGACTTGTCCCGAAAACGCTCCTCCAGGGTCCGGGTCCTTGGCCGTTGGTGGGCTACTTTCAGGTCTGCAATGGAGGGAACCAGTACTTCAGAGCCAGGATTTGGTGTGACATCTCTGGTTTGGGGAGTGGTATCTGACGTTTGACGTAGATTGCGACGTACAGCGCGCCGAGGCGACGTACCCCTGGAGGTTGACCATACTCCTAGAGCTGACGCTGGTCTGGGAATGTCCGTGCCCAAAGGAAGGTCTGGAGTGACGGCCCGCACAGTTTGTGTGATATCATTAGGATGAATCGGGCCGTTTCTGTCTCCCGAAGATGCCTTGTCACCCTTCCATATCTGGCCAGACTGGCGACCACTGCTTCCGTAAACTCCAGAGTGACGCTTATGCCCGTTTCGTCGCCTACTCTCCAGCCGTGCCTCCACTGTGTTCTTGTCCATCTGTCTACCCTTCTCTCCGCCTTGCCCACGTTCTGTGTGCTTGTCTCACAGACTTGCTGATTGCATTCGTAGGGGGTCTCATGGAGCCTACTGGGGACGACAATTGAGCCAACGGTTTCTTGGATGCGGGTATGTTGTTACCATAGGAGCAGGGGGGGAGGGGGGGCAGGAGCGCTCAGGTGTTAGGCGCAGAAGCTCCAAGGTATGCCTGGGCTGACCGGACGTTGTAGTACCTGAGGAATTCAACAGATTTGCAAGTGCCACCTGTACTGCCCAAATTTCCGGCAACAGTCAGTCAGTTGCATAGAAGCTTGGGTACGAGCCTGGTAGACTTCAATCCGTACATGTACGTAAGATTAGCTTACCAGTAAAGGAAGCTGTCAACGTAGTACCAAGCCGCGGCCCATTGTGTTTGCAGGGATAGCCGTTACCCACAAGTTGCGTGAAGCAGGAGTCCCAGTGCTCTTGCTTTCCAGCACTCCGAGTCGCAAAGGCAGGAAGGCAGGAAGGCAGGGAGGCAGCTTGAAGTATTTCGGATGTCTTTCCCTACAGCACTAGGCACCGCAGTCCATTGGCGGACGGAACGACTGTGCAGGGCAGTGGCAGGGCAGCAGCCAACAATTCGCTATGAATCAATCATCATCCAAGGTATCATCTATCATCCATCATTCCGCCGCCTCTTTGTTGGTGTTTTGTCACTTGCATATATGTACGGGTCCAAGTATATCTGATAGGCACAGATTCCTTGGCTACGAATCTACACGGGGCTATCTTCACGCCAAGCTCTTCAATCGGCAAGCCGTCGCGTTACTTCCAGCGCTGTAGGGCCGTCTGTGCAGAGACTTGTAACCGGAGTTATTTCCACCTGCACCGGCGACTTGCATGAGTTTCGTCCTGGTCCCCATACCCAGGTACTGGGGATTATACTGCCGTTTACTGTGGTATATTGTTTGCGCCTTGCTTCATATGCTTCAACATCCGTACCGAAGTACAAGCCGCCGGTGGTCGCTGTACCGTTTTTCTTAAATCTGTACGGTGATAGTGCAGCCGTTAATATAAATAAGATCTTTACGTAATATTAACGTGAGACAATCGCTCTCATAGATATCGCGGGAATATGAGAACAAACACCCCCACAATGCAAAGTCCAGATAAAGTAGCTACGCACAGGCCACCAATAGTATCTAATAATAACGAATATTCTCCCCAATTGCGACGTCCGCTCGTGAAAGGGTTGAGCACTCATTTGAACGGATGTTCTACGGCGCCCTCATCCCCACCAACTGCACTCATAGGCTGGCTTCTTGCACCGCTCAAATCTCCGCTGCCGGTTTTCCTCAATGCTTGCCTCATAGTCTCGATAGTCAGTTCGCCGCCTGTTGGAGGACTGTGGCCCGAGAAAGGGCTTCCCGGACCATGGGCGCCTCGATTTGGAGAAGTCTCTGGTCCTTTGGAAGAGACCGATCCACTCATTACAGGGGAGCCACCCAAGCCGTGAGAAGAGACGGGTGAGCGTACAGGAGACGGCGAACGCCTGAATGGGGCCAAAGGAGCGCCAATGCTTGGAACGCCGGCTAAGTGGATCGAGTCACGGTCCCGGCTACCGGTGTAACCTTCTGCATGTTCTGCGTGCATGACATCAGCGAACGAAATGAAGCTGAGCCGGCGGACGTCGTTGGCATCTAAAGCGCCGTAATTTGAAGCCGCATCATCTTTATCTGGATGATCCACAAGGTCATCTTGCCAAGAGGTTCCTGCGGCCTCGCTTGTCCCTGTTCCAGTGACTGTTACCGCTGCTGGCTGGTGTGCGGAGTGCATAACAATCTCCACATTGTCCGGATTTAAGTGATCATCCGTGATAGCCGCCGAGGCAGAATCTAGGACTGGGGGGATGTGGTTTTCAGTAGTGATATGCGCTGGGATTGCTGGCGAAGCGGACGAGTACAGCCCATCTTCTTGGACGTTGCGTTCAAATATCTGCGAAGAGGCTGGAGAGGGTATATGGGGTGAGGAAGGTAGATTCCGCCCTGGAGAAGAAGGGGAGCCGTACGGATGTGAAGTAGGATCGGATGAGACGACACTGGCCATTCGTGGAGAATGCATCGGTGACGAAGGTCTCATGGTGCTGGTTGTAGCTGCAATTGCAGGAGATGCATTCGCCAAAGCTGCTTCCCGCTTCTTCTTGAGCTTGTCATCCTCCTTTTTCTTGCCCAGACCCCAGAACCTGCGCTTACTTGTCTTTGAATACAACTCCGAGCTTTCGAGAGTCACTTGCTCGCCATCAGGCTTTGTCGCTCGACTTGATGCGAGATTAGGGGTTTCCTGGAAGCCTTCTCCAAGCAAAGGTACCGAGGAAATCCGCGAGCCAGGCTCATCCCCAGTTTCCTTTATAAGATCTTTTTGTCTTGCTGACATTGTACCGCTGTTTCCCACGTAGGCCTCAACTTCTGGTTCTACCAATGTGATGGGATCTATGTAGCCGTAAGCACCCAACCAAAGTTCAACCCCGCTTGACACTTGATGGATAAATGGAGCGGGATAGAGAAGCGCAGGTAAATATTCGAATTGATGCATAGGGAAGAAAGGAGCCGCTTACCTCAGACCGGAGTTCTACCGTATTGACGTATGTCTCATTAGCAAAGGGGGAATATATGAACATCAACTTGAGCGCATGGTCACGCGCGGATCACTATAACCCAAACATGTAGCGCTGTCTGAGGTGTCCGAATTGGGGCTGGAATAGCCAAAACAAGCATATGCTAAAGTTTACTGATGGCACGGATGCTGGCTGAGGTTGTGCGGCCACGTCTCACTCAGGGCACCTGATGGAGCAGCTAAGAGATCAGGGTCTATGGAGCAGAGTGACGCTTATTGCAGGGGGTATTTTGACACACTGTCGCTTGCTCAGTACTCAGATATAGCGTGGGCAGGGGTGCAGGGCTAATCTTGACGCCGTCCTGCCCGAACAATCTACAGAGGACGGTCGTGAGCTTCTATCTTTTTTCCCGTGAACTAATGAGCCAGCTCCACCGAGTTCGAGCAACAACATGAATACCATTGTCCCTCGGCGGCCCCTTGCCAACAACCTGCCATTCCTCCTCCCATCACTATTGAGCTCAACATCACAAGTTACTCGGAGGCATGAGTCTTCGGCGCGCCGTACAACAAAAAGACTCCGAACAAAACCCGACCCGTCCTTCACCTCTTCCATCTCCCGCTTCAACGTCCAAGACCATATCGTCTTCAACCCTCCTTCCTCTTCCCCCTCGGTCTATCACACTCCTGCCGCCTTCCTCCCTCCCAACGATCCCCGCCGCCAACTCCTCGCCCAATCTCACTCTCACGCGAGCCCCTATGAGCAGCCCGACCGGCACTTACCTCCCCCTATCCGCAAGCCATACGAGAAGAAGTACCACTTGCGCGAGAAGGAGATCGAGGAGATAAGAGAGCTGAGGGGTTCGGATCCGTTCACCTGGACGAGGAAAAAGCTGGCGGAAAAATATGACTGTAGCCAGTTTTTTGTGGGGCTTATCTGTCAGGCGAGCGAGGAGAGGTTGGTGCAGCAGAAGAAGGTACTGGAGGATATCAAGGGCAAGTGGGGGATGAGAAGGAGGCATGCCAGGGAGGATAGGACGAGGAGGAGAGAGCTTTGGGGGAGGGATGAATAGGGGGGACGGTTCAGTGATTGGTTAATTACGGCATGGTGATGCTTATTCTGGCCAAGGCAGGTTCAAACCTCAGTATTCGGGTGCGGAGAGGGTGTGATTTGAGGTTCAAGGCTCGAACCATATCGGCGGAAACGGCCCACCCTTGTGGCGTGGAGTATCGTTCGGTTACTTTGGAGAGGTGGACACCATTGTGCATCATGGGCGAACGGGCAGTATCTTGTGTGACTATCTGTATCCAAAGGGTGACTTCAATTGTATTGTTGCGGCATATATTGGTGGCGTCCAAGCGTGCTCCAACTGTACATATATATATTGGAACCAAAGAATCTAGAATTTACAGCAAGGGGCTCCAGAAAAACTCTTTTCTAAGGCTAATCTCTATGCTTGAATTCCGTTGAGCTTCGAGCAACGCCAGACTTTCAGCTTCAATCAAAGAATTTCTTATACGCTGCCTTCTCCTTTTTAGCCTGTTCCGCAGCCTTCTTTTTCACAATCCCCAACTCCTTCGTGATAGCCGCGTCACCGGGAGCCAATTTCAGCGCGCTCTCAAAATCCTTCGTGGCCTCTTCGTCGTTCTTTAGTCCCTCATTTGCCAAACCTCTCCGGTAGTAAGCTTTCGCCCGGTCCGCTTCCGGGATCCTCGACAGGTCCAACGCATTGCTTGCGCTCTTCTGAGCTTCCCCAAATTGCTTTAGCTTGATCTGGAGCAATGCTGAGTTTGAGTGCAACGAGAAGCGGATGGAGGTTAGTTCTCTGGCGAGCTCTGGGGCATCGTTGTCTGTGACTTCGGGATACTCGTTCAGGTAGCGTAAACCTTTTTGGTACTTGTCAAGGGCAAGGTCCAGATCCCCGGATTTGAAGGCCTTGTTGCCAATGTTTTTCAATTCGTTGGCTATCTTGACGATTTCTTGACCTTTTAGGTCTTTGCCTTGATCCTCCGGGAAATCTTCATACGGGTCGCCAGTGCTGTCGACAATCTTTGCTTCTGAGACCGATTCGTTGCTAGATAGTTCACCGCAGTTTGTGATTGTGACATCTGGCTGTGGTTTGTCGGCCTGCGTTGCGAGGTTCTCGACTTTACGAATAATACTCTTTCCCGTCAAGACCTCGCCAAACACGACATGCTTTCCATCCAGGTGGGGCGTTGGAACAGTTGTCACGAAGAATTGGGAGCCATTAGTCCCAGGTCCAGAGTTGGCCATGGAGAGCAGGAACGGTTTTTCATGCTTTATCTCTAAGTTCTCATCCTCAAACTTTTCACCGTAGATCGATTCTCCACCAGTCCCATTGCCGGCTGTGAAGTCTCCACCTTGGATCATAAAGCCTTTGATCACGCGATGGAAAGTAGATCCTGAAAGCTTGTCAGCTGAAATACTTATCTACTTATAGTGAGCTGGTGGACTTTGATCAACCTTTGTAGCTCAATGGTTTGCCCATCTTGCCAACGCCTTTTTCGCCCGTACATAGGGCACGAAAGTTCTCTGCAGTCTTAGGAACAACTACGAAAATCTAAGCTTTTATTCCTCAATATTTTCGAGTTGAATTTTGAATACTCACCATCATCATACTAGAACCCGTCAGTATGAAATCAACGTAGTTCCAACAAACAAAAAGGCGAGATCCTTGACGGTAGGCTTACCAGTTCAAATGTCACTCGCCCTTCCTTTTTCTTTCCAATCTACACTTGTTAGGGCCTGCATGGAATTTTCCTTATCCATATAAAGCTCACCTGTATTTCCATAAATACGCGGCTGCGGGCTGGAAAAGCATTAGTGTGTGACAAATGGTTTACCATCAGCGTTGCCTTTACCTTTGGTGTCAGAAGCCATGATGTCGAAAATACTCAATAAACGAGAAGCAGCGTATCAGTAAAAGGCTTATGGTCTTGGGTTCGATGAATAAATGGCTTGCCCACGGCGGTTGGTAGGCGGTTCGGAACGCCTTTAGCCTCAATCTGATCGAAAGTCCTAGAATCTTACCGCTTTGAGCTAGCGACATGTAGGTAGGATGAACCAATGTGAAGCAATTCGCATCTGCACCGGTATGGTAAGGTACCTTAAATCTATAACAATTTACATCGTTGTCTGATCTGATGGAAGATGAACATCAGACTACTTGGGGGCTATTACGCTACATAAGAAGGCATGAAGAGATGTATAGCTAGGGTATGACCATCGTACAAATCCCCGCACCATGGCGAGGTGCGACATATCTAGTCGAATCTTTTTATTCTAACAATTCCGGAGGCATCTGGAATTCCTTAGTAGGCTTATCACTGTCATCAGCCTCGGTGTCCTTCTTTTTCTCTTGCTCCTTGGGTGGATTGGTTTGTATCTCAAGAGTGACCTAGACAAAACAGAATCAGTAAAAGATGGTAGTTCGCCCACGATTAATGAATCAATCGCAATACTTCAGCGCCGTGGCTACGGTAATCAACACTCACTGGCCCGTCGTTTCGTAAATCAACTAAGTACATCAGTAACGAAGTTTAAAGGATTGGAGGAGGTCGAGTACCCTGCATCATCGCTTGGAACACACCGTTCTTGACCTTTTCCGGCTCATGAAGTTCCTTCACTTTGTCAAAGAACCGGTCGTATAGTTCTCTGGCTTTTTCACCGCCTGCTGCTCCGTGAAAGTCGGGCTTGGAACCTTTCTTGGTCGAAGCTAATAGTGTAAATTGAGAGGCTGCCCAGCATATGAGAACCCGGTTGCTTCTTGCTCATATCTGATATCTAACTCACCACATAGTACCTCTCCTTTGATATCTTGTACACTGTGCTTCCACTTTGTTCCGTCAACTTAGTAATGTACATGCTGGATATCAAACATGATCGTACCGTTGAACCACCTTCATCTGGCCACATTTTGAGCTTCAGAACTTTTGCGGCCATTGATTCCACCTCTTTGATGGTGTCATCGGGAGCGACGGCGGCAAAAACCAGTATACCCTTTCCTATTGATGAGATCAAATGAGTGTCAACGGTGACAGAAGCCGACGCAACGCGTTGGAGTATGGCTATCAATATTAGAGAAGTTGAATAAGAAAAGAGCGATGTTCCAAGAGTACCTTTCATGATAGTACGTATGAATGTATATAGACCCGGTGCATCTGGGTGAACTGTATAGTATAGTGATGACACGAGTAGTATATCGAGAAAATAAACAAAAGCTACTTCTGTCTTAAGATGTGATAGAAGACGAGCTCAATCAGTTGAAGCTTAACGTCCTAAGAGCTGATAATTGTAAGCTAGAATGGCAAGTCTATTCTCCTCACCGGCTTTGAACTCATGATCAGTGGCGAATGACCTCGAAACCCTACTCGCCGTCCTCTTCTTCTACAACATATATTTGCCAATTTGGTGGAGGAAAGAAACTGTTGGTGACACAAAGGCAGGCCTTGGCAAAGCGCGAAATTGGCGACTCTACAGGGGTCCCCTACGCGCTTCGTCACATTGTCCAGTTACGGCTCCAAAGCGCAACGGTGGTAGGTGTTTGTAGCCTCTCGCATTCTACATCAACCACAATTGCTTCATGCATATCTTGCAAGCAACATCACTGGTTCCGCGATCAACTTGCAACCCAATCAAGATACTCAGTCGACAGTGTCATACCGACAACTACCCCTCCAAACTGAATGGGACGGCAGCCTCATTCCCATCCTCACTACCGACTCACACATTATGGCTCAACGAAAACTACAGCAAGAGATCGACAAGACCTTCAAGAAGGTCGCCGAGGGTATACAAGCTTTTGAGACTATTTTCGACAAGATCCAACAAACTACGAATGCATCACAGAAAGAGAAGCTTGAGGATGCCCTCAAGCGGGAGATCAAGAAGCTCCAACGGCATCGAGACCAGATAAAGACCTGGGCGGCAGGCAATGAGATCAAGGACAAAAAGCCGCTTATGGAGCAGCGGAAGTCCATCGAGAACGTATGTGCGGCTTGAAGACAAGGGAAGGTTAGATGCTGATACTCGATGTTGATGTAGCAAATGGAAAAGTTCAAAGCGGTTGAGAAAGAGATGAAGACGAAGGCGTTTTCCAAGGGGGGGTTGTCGGCTGCCGCAAAGCTAGATCCGAAGGAAAAGGAAAAGCTAGAAGTCTGCCAATTCCTGTCAAATATGGTGGAAGAGCTGGAGCGGCAGATTGAGAGACTGGAAGCAGAGGAAGAAGCTTTACAGGCTACTGTCAAGAAGGGGAAAAAGGACACCGGAAAGGCAGATCGACTTGCCGAAATAGGCAGACTAACAGAACGACATAAGTGGCATCAAGGGAAGCTAGAATTACTTCTACGGTCATTGGAGAATGGAAACGTCGACACAGATCAGGTTCATGATCTGGAGGAAAGTATCAAATACTACGTAGAAGAGAATCAAACGGTTGAATTTATGGAAGACGACACAATCTACGATGATCTGAATCTAGAAGAGGACGAGGGTGTCTTTGGGATGAACAACGACAACGACAGAGTCTCGTCACAGGACACCCAATCAATACAAGACGATCTGCCAGAAACGGCAGACGGTCGAATTTCTAGTGTAGGCCCCAGCAAACCGAAGTCATCGTCAATTTCAGAACCCCAAGTATCAGCCGCGAGGAGACCATCCAATCAGCTCAAGTCACCATTACCTGCCCTCGCGACACTACATACTCCTCTAGCTAGCGTTGCCAATGGTAGCTCGAACACTAACATGAAGCCAGCGCCTTTGCCGACTCGAGCGCCAGGTGAGACCTTGAAGTACGCTTCTGCTGCAGCAGCGGCAGCAGCCAGCGACAAGAGTGCTGTTGGTATAGCACCACTACCGCCGCCACCAGGAGCATCAGTAACGCCAGCCTTGAGTGCAAATACTGGTCTATCTACTCTCCCTCCAACGCCAGGTCCAAAAAGCAGTGCTACAACATCTCCCAGCGCTGTGCCATCCCTGCCAACAAGTGTCGGTCATACTCCTGCGCCAAAAGCTGCAGAACCTGTAGCAGTTAGCGCAGATATCTCCAATTCCAATCTGCCACCTCCAAAATCCCCTCCACCAAGCCAATTGAGTACATCAATAGCCGCAAACACTACTCAGGAAAATCCAGCATCGCCCAAGTTTACGGAACGTGTACCGATACCTTCAAGCTCGAGCATGCCGCCACCTGCTCAGCCTTCGACGAATGAACCAGTTGTACCCAGGGCAGAAGAACCTCAAAGCGACTCCCTAGTCCAAGAAAAACCTGCTTCAGAACAACCGAACGACACTACGCAGACGGAGCCTGAAGAAGACGAATCAGTCTATTATCTACCTCCCGGGCTTCAAGACCTAATACAATCTTTTGAGGCAACGAAGAGCCGTGCACCATCTACTCCTTCGCCATCTGTTCAGCGGCTACTAAGTGCATCGCATGCCACTTGTCCTGATTACTTGGATGCCGAAAAGCCTCGGCACTATAGGCCGCAAACAAGTTACAAAACACCACGGTATTACCCACAGGAACCTTTCATGACGATAGACGATCCTAGTCTATACAGTAAGATTGACACCGATACGCTGTTCTACATTTTCTACTATCGCCAGAACACCTACCAGCAATACATGGCAGCAAAGTCACTCAAGAGCCAAAGCTGGCGTTTCCATAAGCAGTACCAAACATGGTTCCAACGGCACGAAGAGCCAAAAACGATAACAGAAGAGTACGAACAAGGAACGTATCGATTCTTCGACTACGAGAGTACATGGTAAGAGACTTGGCTACTAGAACCTTAATTTGAAGTGTATCACAACAAATTGGATAATTTACTAACAAGTCTTTCGGATGTTTAGGATGAACCGTCGAAAAGCAGATTTCAAGTTTGCTTACAAATTCCTCGAGGACGACCTATAAATGGTGTGGTGTTTCGGTATTAAGGATAAATACACGGGCAGGTATGGCAGGTGGCTCCACTGCAGACTATCAGGTATCTGATAGCAAGCATTGCCCGCAATACTATTTCAGAAGTAGAATAATGTTGCAACTCTTCACTCGTCCGACTCGAGTGGTCGAGCTTCTTCACTCACAATTTCCCACCTTATTGACATTGCAGCTTCATGGAAGTTTTGCATGCTAACCATGAAGCTAACCAACTAATCTAGAAAGTGGACGACCCGCGGATGTTCGAGCGCTGTCAGTTGAGATTTTGGTATTGAGTACTGCCTTACTCTGACCGTTCATAAGGGACCACTCGTATCTGCAACTCAATCAACTCTAGTCGTCAGGCTGGAGTGTTCAGCCTGATAGCCTCTTACGGAAAGTTTCTCAAGCACTTCGCGCAGCATGGTTGGTAACGATCAACATGAACATTCGTTTCATTAGTCTTGAAATCTCGAATTATTATTATTTTTGGTCATTCAATCAATTGAATACCATGTTTCTAAACCCCGTCGACGAGAACTTCTGGGAGCTTTTGACCATTCGATACACTCTCGTCAACGCGGTAGACTGACAGATCATGGCTGTTTTCCAACTAATGCACTTCTGCCCCATTGCAAGGCGCAGACTTTCGCTAAGCCAAGGAGCCTTGGATATTCGTGTGAAGTGTGCCTTCAGCCTCGTGTCGGTGTGCTCTGGCGAGGCGCGACGAGGCAATCCGGCACCTACGCTAACCGCAATACGTCCACCGCCAGCCTTCTTTTCCTGATCGATGATGAAATGACACAACCACGTGCATGTTGGTAAAGCTGGATAAGAGTGGTGGTCTGCCCGGCGGTTTGCCTGCTGTCGTCCTGGGCGTCCAGACTTTAGAGTCGCAATGCCGCAGTGCTCACTGCCCGGCCCCGTCTACGACACAAGACAGCACACGGGATGTCTACGAGTTGAAGTACCTTCGGTGAGCCTCTCCGCGATCTCCTCTAAGATGGATTATTTGCTGAGATGTAAGCAGTCCTTCCACCGGGCGCCATGCTGCGCCCCATCTACTGTACCTCCATGAACTATCTGCATTGCAAGAGAGCTGGACAGCAACAGGAAAGCCGGTGAAGGCGGTTGAGCAACGCTTCGCTTGGCATTGGCCGGCTTCTATGAGCGATTTACTGTGTTTGCACATTGTCGTAAAGAGATCCTGTTCTTTGTTCGAAGAAATAAGGCTATCTTTGAGGCTGACCGTCACAAGTAGTTGTCACGTGCCTCGTTTATTGCCTGATGGCGCGACTCAACATCAGAATTGCCGAAACTCTTACAACGGTCCAACGTTGATGGTACCGCAGACTGCACACCACCTCTTTCTTGGGATCGCAATGCAATTGGCTGGCTCCATGGCCAGTATCAACTGAACATTGAGAGTTCCGTCTATTGGTGCCTTCTGGGTTCACAGCCCGCAATACAAGATCAGTTACTCCAGATGTCTTCCGTCTTTCGCTAGAAACAGGACATGTGGTTGGCTATGTCATCCCAACCTTGTTGCTATGGGTCTATGACCCGACAGATCCAGTACCCCTAGTACCTTGCTCACAGTGCTGGAAACCTCGATCCCAGATGTCCAGGTCTGGAAGCGCAGCTCACACAGCCATGGTCTGGATTCAACCTGACCCGACCGACTCTCGCCTTCCACGCATTGCATGTGAGATGGATTATGAGACAGGCTTGTGGACCTTGGCGGCCCGTACCGTCCCAGGGCTTCCAATCCTGTCCCCTTCGCCATGTGCTCCATTGGCCACCACCGTTCGCTATACTATGATTTCCTGCCTGAGTTCTCCATCACCTCTTATTTCATGAGGCGATGTATGCAGACCACGCAATCTTGACTTTGTTCTATGCATACTTCATGATCTGATATTTATCTTCCTCGGCAGCCCTCCCCGCGATCTTTCATTTCCCCGGCGAAGAACTGTCGCGACACTATTGGACCGGCCATCTCACGTGAACATGTGTTCCCAAGTTCCAGCAATTCTTGCGTATTCAAGCACGATATTTAAGAGGGAACACCAATAAGTGAAGCGTGAGAGCCGCCCATTCTCCCAAGGTACATAAGACGAACGGCTGTGTAGCATGTCGTCTCAAAACTAAAAGCAACTTTCCAAGCTTCTTCAATTTTGTACCATTGTTTCGCCTCCAATATAAAGCGTGAGCCCAACTCCTACAATGCTCTCGTTATCAAACTAACTTGAATCAGTTTTAGATTTTATCTAGACTACAATTTGTGGATTATCAGGACACACCACATACAGCGACAGGCTACCTCAAACAGAAGAAATGTCTTCCCACTACGGAACCCAACCCGTGAGCTATCCCATCTTGGTCATGGAACCTAGGCCGTCGGACTTACATCGAGGTACAGCTCAGCTACCCTTCCTATCCTCAAGGATACCCAACACAAAACCCATACGCCAACACCAATGCCCAGGCCTATCGCAGTACCTCCATGGTTCCAAACCTCTCCCAGCAGAGCAATAGCTCTCGTAGTTCCAACGACTCTGGGTACTCCAACCGACGACACTCAGGCTCGTCTTCCTCCTACGGCGGATCTCCTGAATACTCTCCATTGACCTCCTACCAACAAAGTGGCCAACCAAGCTACTTCCCCACGATCGCCGAAAATCCTCCCTCTTCCCCGTCCCATCATGACAAATCCAGCAAGACTTCGAAGTAGGACACACCTTCCCTTTTCTTTTCTTCTCGCGTACGCATGTTTCTTCCGCGCCTTCGATTCTCGGCTTCTATCCATCCAGGAAAGGGTTTCAGCCATGCCACATACTGTTGTCCCCGCTTACTCCGTCTCCCAATCCTCCTTTTGTTTCCTCTCCTACTGTTTTCCCTTTCCTTTCCTCCACCACCCTTCCTTCACTATCAATCCCCGCCCGACCCCCGAGCAACCCAACTAACCTCCCACCCCCCCAACAGTCCCAATCCCCCCGCCCCTATCACCACCACACCCAAAGCAACCCCCTACCACTGCCTCCACCCTGCCTGCCGCCGCCAATTCGCCCGCTCCTACGACCTGGCCCGCCATTCAACCACGCACTTCCCCGAAGACGCGCGGCGCTACGACTGCCCCGAGAAATGGTGCGGGCGCATCGGTGAGTTTGGGTTTACGCGCTCTGATCATTTGAAGGCGCATCGCCGGGCGGTGCATATGAAGGATATTCCCAAGGGGAAGAAGAGGGGGGGAGGGGGGTGAATGAGGGGAAGGAGGGGGGGAGTGGTGGGTTGGGTGAGGGGGGATTCTTTGAGAGTGTATTAACTTGTGGGATTATTTGTATGGCTTATGGGATTTTATGGTGGGCTGGATTTTGGGGGCGGGGGGGTCTCTGGGTTATGGTGTTGCTAGCGCTAGAAAGGCTTTCGGTTTCTTTCCTGCTGGGGGGTTTTGAAGTGCTGAGCCGACCTGGAGCTGGGGTGTTTTTCGGTGCTTTGGCCCTATACTGCTTTGATCCAGTACTGTTTGCGGTCGTGGCTTTTTATTCGATCGCAGTACTCTTCATTTTATACGATTGTTCGGTCATTCATAGTAAAAGTAGGGGTATTTGATTATCTAGGTTGTCCTTGTTATACAATTCATTCCTAGAGACGACCTTGGAGCAAAAGTGCATCCATTATATATACAGGGAAAATCTCAACTATCCGGGGTATATGTTAATCTGCGCACCAACATTGGGTGTGCCGGACCCGTCGTTCTTTCTTTTACAGCAATAGCGTTGCGGCACTTGAATGGGGTGGACCTTTCTCTCCAATTGAGCTTTGTCCATTCCTGATCCATTGCCAAAGCCTCGCGGAGTAGAGGTATTAGAGTCCTCTCCTTGCGATACTTCTTATAGGCGACGAAGTCATTATCCACGAGAGCTTTTGCGGATCTTAGAGTTTCTAGTCTTGGCCTCGGCGCATTCGTGTCGTCCATGAGTTGCTCAAGATGAGCTGAAAGGGTCTCTGTGTTATCGCCTAAGTCTTGCACAGTGGTAGGGGCATTCGAGCCTGGATGCTGAACCTCGTCTGGTTTATCTTCCTTTGTAGCTATGCCAACACCCACAATCACCTTTCCGGCAGCGTTCTTCCAAATATCCGCTCTATTCCTAGGCTGGGAGTTTGAACACTCGGGGTTCTCAAAGGTCAGGCTTTCCATGACAAGCCTCTGCATCGCAAAGGTCACGGCAGCATCCATACAGGCAGATCTCCAGATCACCCTACAGAAGTTGTACAAGCGGCTTCTCCAAGCCTGCCTGAAGAGCGATCCATACTCTTTCTGCCCGAGGCTTGTGCCTTGCTTAGTCTCGAAATATTCTATTACGTCGATAGCGAGATCGTGAGCCCTAAGTTGGCGGCAATGGGTGAGAAGGGTGTTTAAAGCCACATTACCCAGTCGAGGCACTCGCTTTCTTATTTCCTTCAGCAGCTCAAAAGCTTCCAAAGCGGATTGCCGCATGCCAACTTCGTCCAAGACTATGTTGGCTCCTGACACTGTGAGCCATCCTGGCGCATAACGGCTATCCATGCCTTGGAAAAAGGTGCTCATCTCGTTACTGCGATCAAGGTGGCTGGCTACTTCGTCGCGAATCGTTAGATCAACTACATCCCTCATAGTAGAGAATCTATCTAGTAGTTTCCTTGCTCGCATCTCATTTACGATTGTGGCTCTCGCCTCGCTCGAGTCGACGGCCATTAAGAGACTTGACCATGTCCTCGAGGTGAGGCTGAGTTTCCTTTTGATCATGTGTCGTAGGTTGTATGTGTAATTATAGAGGTCTTTTTCGGCGGCGGAACCGCATAGTATGATATTAAAAGTCTCTGGCTCGATCTGCATATGAAGATTCTCCATACGAGTATAGAGAGCCCGCGCTTTTACGATCATGCCGTGCCTATAGAAGAAAACTAGGGCGACATTGCATGCCCTCGCATTGAGAAGCCCCTTCATGCTTTCGTCTTGGAAAAGTGATTCGAACATAGTTGCAACGGCTGTGACATGTGATTTTCCCTTACCATAGATTTGACGTTGCACCAATCGATCCACCCTAGACGTTTCAAGATCCTCGACATACTTTGCAAAGGTGACAACAGACCAGTCAAGAGGTTCGGGAATTCGATCTACCCCTATCTGGCGAAGGGGCTTTCGGGAGTTGGACCAAGAGGACCAAGACGCCCGAGGATGTCCCGCAATAACTTGTGCCACCACTTTCTCTTCCTCTTTGGTGCTGTAGTACCGTTTGAGCAGCTCGAGCGGTTCTTGCCAGTCTTGCGACCAGGAACCTCTCATCCTCAAATATTTCCTTCTATGGTCCTTAAAGTCCCTATGTTTTCGACGGAACCTATTCAAATGATTCCACCTTTGTACGCACCCTGGTTGTTTACCATCGTCAGTCAACGGAGCCTGGCCCTGAGATGCGATTGTTGACACAACCTGTGGGGTTTGAGGTTGTATCTTTGGGATCTGCTGAGGTTGCTTTTCGAGACTGGCTACTGGCTGACGGGCCACTGGCGGAAGCCATGGGCCGTGTGTGACCGTAGGACATAGGATGGAGCCATCATTGTGATCTTGCTTGGTGTCCTTAGCCTTCGTGGATAAGCGGTAAGAGTGGTGGCCTCGGTTTTCGATATTGGAGGGTCTCCGCTTTTGGAATAGAAGTTGTATCTCATTTTGAGTCTGGTAGATTAAGAGCAGAGGATGATGAGCTTGAACAGCTGGTAGAGCGTCACTGGAAGTTACAACCAGGTGCCCGACGGACGATCTGTATTTTCCGAACACATAGCTGCTTAGGGACATGTGCTATGAAATCAATCGAATCTCGAAATTTTGAGTCGCGGAGCTCTCGCGGCAACTTCCGATCCAGGCAGCTAGCTAAGCCTAGCTTGCCCTTCGAATACGCGTAATAACCAGCAGTGGTAGCAAGTAGCAGCACGAAACTCTACGACCTTGCAATCATCCATAACACTAATCTTCTTGCCTTGATCAAGGGGTCTAGACACTCGGAAAAAGCTTTGATTCTCTCCTGAGCTTCTCAAGATGTCAGGTCAGTAGATGGACCAAGCTTCCGGCCACCAGAGCTAGAGCTGACCGTTTCAACATCTAGGTAGCGCCGGTTTCGATAGGCATATAACGATCTTTTCTGATCAAGGAAGGCTGTATCAAGTTGGTATGTGGATTAGACCTGGGTCTTCGTTGCAAAGCGGACACGATTGCCTTTGACTTCTCAATCTGTCCTAAGCCCATAGCTTACGGCCAGGTTTCTACAGAATATGCCTTCAAAGCAATCACAGCTGCAAATATTACATCTGTCGGCGTCCGTGGTAAGAATTGTGCTGTTGTTCTATCCCAAAAGAAAGTTCCGGTTAGTGGTCATCCTACTGTTGCCTTATTCCTAGATCCAAATTTGACAAAAATTCAATTTCAGGACAAGTTAATCGACCCGTCGTCTGTCTCCCACATTTTCAAGCTCTCTTCCTCTGTGGGCTGCGTCATTACTGGATCGATAGCGGATGCTCGAGCTTCGGTCATGAGAGCAAGAGGCGAAGCGGCGGAGTTTAGGTACAAGAATGGATACGAGATGCCATGCGATGTTCTGGCGAAGAGATTGGCCAACATCAACCAGGTTTACACTCAAAGGGTGAGTGTTGTTTCAGGAATTATTGCAACCACTGACACGAAAAGGCCTACATGCGTCCGTTGGGTGTGGCGACAACGCTTATTTCAGTTGACTCTGAATTTGGCCCCCAATTATACAAATGCGATCCTGCAGGATACTATGTTGGGTACAAAGCGACTGCATCAGGTCCGAAACAGCAGGAAGCATTGAACCACTTGGAAAAGAAACTGAAGAACAAGGAGTGCGCCGAGGGGAGCTGGGAAGACGTGGTGGAACTCGGCATATCAACCCTGAGCACCGTGCTTAGCGTGGACTTCAAAAAGGGCGAGTTAGAGGTCGGAATCGTTGGTGGACCAAACGTTGGCGGCAAGGAGGGGTCGGATCCTGGGTTTAGAGCATTCACTGAGGATGAGATTGAAGAGAGGTTACAAGCAATCAGTGAGAAGGACTAGCGGTGTGGTGTTTGGTACGAGAACGTGCAAAGAAACAGGTGTTAGGTGAGTAAGACGCTTCTGACTCTTAGCATGGATACCTTAGCCATCCAATTCTACGGTCGCGGATTCGGCAACTGACGCCATGCGAGCCATCCAGCTTCTCATGGGTTCGCAGTAACGAAGGCATCGACGAATGGGACCTCAGTATCCCCAGGTACCTTCCCTTCAGCCTCCACTAGCCGAATTTGTCCGAATAGGCGCAGTCTCTTTGTGGCTTGACGTCTTAAAGCCGCCTAAACATAATAACCCGAAACGACACAGCAACTTCACGCGATTAAACATGAATTTGGCGTGGCGACAGTAGGTTGGTCATCCAATGAGACGTGTTGTTTTTCTTCAGCTGCGCCTCGTGCCATGTGGTTTTGATTTTAGGTTCGCTGGGTGGACTAATATAGTCCGTTCCAGTTTAGCTGGCCCAGGAACCTGCATGCGCTGAGTTTGAGCCTTTCCATTTCTGCACAGATATTGATGACTTCCAGCTTGCATTGTCAACATCCATAAGCATTGAGCATTCCAGTTTTCTCGCAACGATATGATGCTGTCACTCATATCACACCCGCAATTGCGGCTGTTAATAGTTGCTGGACCAATCATTGCTCAACCCCTTAGATGGATAGGAACGGTTGGACAATGCACAAGTGAGATCAGTTTCCCCTTGACTTCTCTCCTTATACGAGCGTCATGATTTATACAAAGGAGCGTCGACGGGCGGTTTCGGGGGGCAAAAGTCAATCGCAGAGGTCCTGGGATGCCTAATTTAATAGCTGCCCGAAGAAAGACCAAACTAATGGCTGACGGACGTGAGTCTACTCCAGATCTAGGTACAATCACCGATAGTATCCACTGACAAAGTCTCAAGTCAACGAGGCACGAGCAATGAGGATCGCCGAGGTGATGAATGGGTTTCATATCCTTCAACGCGGCATCTCCGAGTTGCAAGTGAACGCACCTTCGGATGATTGGTTTGAAGAGGGCTACGAGATACTGCGTCAGTGTCGCGCCGAGGGCCACGCCGTTCTTGCCGCAGACTATGTAGCGGACCTGTTACACGTCCCCAGCGCTCCTGGAGAGCAGGAGAAACGACAATTGCAACGGTACAGAGCGTTCTGCTCCTTATGATACAAAAGACTAAAACTTTCCCACAGAGTACTCCTGGACGCCAGCGCGCGGCGGTTCCAAGCAAAAAAGATCCATCTGCGAGCATTGGCGGCTATGCGATGGGTTAATGGGCGTCATGCCGTTCTCCAAGGGCAAAACCCGCACCAAGGTCACACAGTTGCATTACAACGTACAGATCAGGCCCTGAGGACGGTAGGCAAGTTCAGTCGGCTAAGAAAGGGCCTCACTAACGCTGCATATCCAGGAGCTGGCTGCGGTAACAAACGAGAGAGTTTTCAACGATTTACGGATGGCGGACCAACAAGCCGGGTACTACCTACAAGACGACCCTTCACTGCAAAGGATATTCGCTTGGATAACCTCCCATTAAGAACCCGCCTCTCGCTTCGAAAACCTCCTTTCATTCCGACGGGCAAACTTGGTCAGCCATACGGCGTTTTTACGTGTTTCAACATCCTTCAGTCAGCAGCCAACGATCCTTCAATACATCGTTAATCTATAGGTTCGCATGCTTCGGCGTTTTCTTACCTTCTGGTAATGTTAGCCCATTTACTGGCAGGCCCAGATCTTGTGTTTTCCATCTTCACCAAATATGTATGGATCATTGTTAGTGGCGAATTTAGTGTGATACCTAAACGGTGAGATTTTCTTCTGCTCCGGAAGGCGAACACTAAACAATAGACATGCTATTCAAGGCAAGATGCTACTCAAATGCTTTAACTCATACATCGCTTCTACTGGCAATGATTATGCTGTGGCTGGCAAAGAGGGTCTTGTTACTCGCGAATTACACTTACTAATTGATAGAAACGGTGGTCATATAATCGTGCTATGAGAAAATAATGTCCTTTTGTCGTGCGTCTGCGGTTCTCCTCGACATGACGCTCCTCCAGGCTGATTCTGATAATACCCATGTTCTACTGCCCGTGACAAATATCGGTATTGCCCACGTTATGAGGATACCGCATTATATCTACGTCCCATATCTTTATCCAATCAGATTGTCCAAGAGCAAGCTTCCAGCAGCAATTGCATGTCAGTATGTAAGCACAATCATAAACCGAAGATTCGTACAGAGGCTGACTCAGTTGCAGCCACTCTCATTTGAGCACCCACAAAGGATCGTTTTGTATATCGGAGGCTGTTATCATAGACTGGGTGTAGTGTGTCAGCAATAGCTGATTGGGTTGGCTGGCGGTGGCATACGTTGACAACGATACTCGGTGTCATGATGAGTTAACCTTTGCTCAGCCACCTACCACACTAGTGGGAAAGGCTTTTGTCTTTATATCTTGAGCGACAATGTCCGTTGTGCAGCTACAGTATGTACTGTATGTCTGGGATTCCGCACTAAGCCGAAGGTAATTCTTGGCATGCACGTTCGCTTATCCATCTGTGTTTTCAGACCACTCTGATGTCCTGGCACACCCAGTCACCCACAGTCTCGATTTTCCAGGTGCGAAAACACGGGGGCTTCAGCTCAATTTCTTTCCCGCAAATGCAAGCACATGCCTATGAGCGAAAGAATTGGTCTGCTTTGCTTTTTCAACTAATTGCTATGCTCCTAAACTCTCGTTTTTTTCAGTTGACCATACAAGAAGCGCTCACTCATAATAACGCCGAGAAGGTACACCTTTGCAACGGTGTCGTGATGGTTTTAAGTGTTGCGAAGCAATAGCTGACCAGCAGGCCAGATGAAGGACCTATGGGTGGTCAGCAGTTAGGGTTCAGCCAAACAAAAACAAAGGGAAAGCCGCCCTTCCGGAGGGAGGAACGGACGGGACGGCTCCTTAGGGAAGGAACGCGCTGTACATCAAACGGCTGTTACAGTACGTGACACGATTGTCTAATTCCGACTTTTGAGATCCTGATACGTTAGAAGCCTGGACATGATGCGACAGACCGCCGCCATCAAGGCGACCTCGGGGACCAAAGTGCGTGATGCTGCAAGCTAAAGCAAGTCACCGTCATCTACCGACGGAGCTGGACTTTTCTTCGCTTTCGCCCCCACCATCCACCTCCGATCTCCAATCATAGCAAAGCATGGTCTGGCCTCAATTCTCGAGTCAGTAACGACCATATGATGTCGTACAAAACACGAAACTTTAGATCGTTCGACTGATTGGCAATACTTGGACGAATCTTGATCTCGAGGCGAAACAACGGTGAACCTTACCAATAAGAGCAGGTGCTTTGAATATCTGTGGGTCCGACGATGAGGGTGGTATGGACAGGAGGGGTCTGGAGGAAACATACCAGGCTCGCGTCAACCTCCCTTCTTGCAATTATCGGCAAGACTGAGTTGAAGGCAACCCCTGAGGATTACTGTACACTCACTGGGCTAGACTCTACGAGGCTAAGGTATGCTGTATATGTTCAATAATCTCAATGCGCTCAGTCGTGATATCGTGAGCCTTGAACACACTTTAATTGTAACAATGGAAAACGTCGTCTCGACACCACCAGACATTTTGGTGTCACAAGCAAATGATACACATAAGATTAGACCGAGCTACTGCGAAAACCCCATGAAAAAGGAAAGAAAGGCTTTACCGATCGATGTTAGCTTTCGAGATGGATTACGCCCCCATCTCGACCCCACACCACGTTATGCAGTTGTGGTTGCTTACCATGTCACACATGTCCATGTGTTATCCACCCACGTCAATGCTGCAAGGAAACCGCAAGGCCGCCTGCTGGCGGCATGGTAAAAAGAGATTGGAACGACCCTGAAGCATGCAGATAAGCCCTGCAGTCAAGGCTGAGGAACACAGGCCAGGAGGATGTATATCAATGTCTTTCTTCAATCTTGCAACCGTTTTTCTTAGCCAACTCTCAAGTAGTGCTGCTTGGGAATATGCCGTACGATAACGGGCCTATGATTCTTGGAATAACCTGGATGGAAATCGGTCTTGTGTTGATTGCAATAGCTGTACGCTTTTTTGCGCGCGTCAATGTGACGAAGAATGTTGGAGTTGAGGATTGGACGATGCTTGTTGCTGTGGTATGTACCCGTCAAACTTTTCTTCCGCGATCCGTCCACGTTTCCCTAAGTATATCAAAAACGAAGGAACGAGATCTATGGAACCATTTCTTCTGCTTCTTAGAAGGACCTCTCTGACCATATAAACAGCTACTCCAATTACTTGGCCAATCATTCCTGACCGCAATGGTCTACTGGGGCCTTGGCCGACACATCAGCACCCTCTCGCCTCAAGAGATCATGGAGTATGCCAGATGGAGTTGTCTATTCGAAATTCCGGGTGTTCTATCGACGTCTATTGCAAGAATCTCTGCTGCTATCCTACTCTGGCGCCTGTTTAGCGCCAAGATTTGGTTTCGATGGTATCTCTACTTGATGACCGCTCTGCAAGCAACGGCAGCTCTTACGCTCCTGATTGTATGGGGCGCGCAATGCAGGCCAATCAATGCCTTATGGGGCCCTGCGCCAGGGAGCTCATGCTGGGATCCTAATATCGAGCTGGCTATTGCTAGTGTTTTCCAATGTCAGTTTCTTTGATGATCTATTTCCGGGGTGTCCTCTGACCAGGGCCTATCTAGCTATCTGTACTGTCATCGATTTTACCTATGTTGTTCTTCCGATCATCATCGTATGGCACCTTTCCCTAAAACCTAAGATCAAACTCGTCTTAATGGGAGTCCTAAGCTTCGGCCTGCTGTAAGTCTCTTTCGCAAACATACACCCATCCATGAACATAACGCAGCTAACACTTTCCAGAGCCATGGTAGCCTCAATAATCAAAACCGTCGAAAACTCGAAAATCCTAGACCGAACCGATCCCTCCTGTAAGTCCACCAGATGTCCTAACAACTCTCACCTCCCCATCTACTAATTCACCAGCAGATAACCTCACCGCCGTCTCTATCTGGCTAATGACCGAGCAAAACCTCGTCATCATCGTTGGCTGCGCGCCCGTCTGGCGCTCGCTCTTCACCCGTAATTCCAGCAAACAGCTTGCATTTAGTTCCCTGCTGTCGAAATACTTCCCTCCGCACCCGCAAGTGCGGAATTCGGCTGAATATTTGGAGGCTTTACGTGAGGGCGACGGTGTGTCGAAAGCACGCAGCAGCCCTGAAATGCGAAACGACTCGAGCGATATTGAGGCCTTGGAGATGCCGCCCGACAAGGCCGAACTGGAGCGTAAAGACTCGATAGAATTACCAAGCCTGGACCTGATTGGGAGGCCGTCAAGGCGCGCGGGGAGTGTATGACATGCGCTGAAATGGGGTTGTGAAAGGTAACGGTTGTATTGGGTAATGAGGAACCGGTTTTGGGTTGCATGGAGGTTACGCATAAAGGATTTGGCGTAGGACTTGGACCAGAAATAACTCTAGAGATCTTTCACGCATTAGGTTTTTGTACGAATATTCAGTTGGTGAAGGGGATAATAGCATCCGGTGTTGGAAGCGTTGAGATCGGGCCTGGAACAAGAGGGGCTGGTTCTATGACCAATTCTCGGTTTAATCTTCATTCTCAATTAGTTTGATACGTGCCTCTTGAATATATATATATATATTTTTCAGACCCACCGGTCCTTTTTCGGTCTGGATAGATATACTTTGGTTGTGACTGGAGTAAGGTAGGCTGTGGGATCGTTTCGTGGACCCCCGACTCTCTAGTGCTAGCGTTACAATCCTTCCTATCCCCTTTCCTTTCCTTTCCTTTCCTCTTCTCATTCGAAAACCAGCTTTTGTGTCGCGCTCTCTTGTGTCTCAGACCTCTTTGAACTACTTGCCACAGCAATTGCTTGTTCGGGTTTGGTTTTGTAAAGGCTTGGAAGGATAGGAGCGGTTGGGGGGGGAGGATTGGGGATGTGGGACAGGTGGGGGAAAGAGGGAGGATGTTTCGATAGTAGCTCATCCCCCGATTCCCTCCCTCTCCTCGTGAAAACCGATCTGAGACCATAGCACTCCTCCTCCCCTTGCTTCTCCGTCACCATCGGAAGCGAAAGAGCAGAGGGGCATGTTTGAGGGATATGGGACAGGGAACATAAAGGTTATTGGCAAGAGTATCGAGGCTATAGAATAAGGGACACCGACTCTCATTAGTCCCCACCCTGTCGTTCTTCATCCTCATACTTCATCCCCCACCCCCTCCCTACCGCTCCGACCCCCCTCGACCCCACCCTCCCATCTCCTCGCCGTCCCCACCCCCGTCCCATTTCCCACCACCCCCGGTCTCAGCTTCGCCCCCTCACCATCAACCACCTCGTTGCTACCCGCCACTGCCCCCGTCCCATTCCCCGGTCCCACCCCGCCCGCCGGCCACTCCACCCCGTGCACGAGGATCATAAACTTCCCCGCCGCCTCCCCCTCATCCGGCACCCAAGTCCTGCCGCCCAACTGCGGCTGATTGCTGCATACGGACGCGATCCCGACCGCGACGCGGGCAACCTCGCTTAGCGTCATCATGACCTCATCGCCCTCGCTGCGCACGTCGATGTTAATGTTGCAGGAGTTGAGGCCGGAGAACTCGTGCGGGACTTGGAAGCCGACGGTGGGGGAACGCGAGAACATCATGGGCGCTTTCCACTTGTCGCCGTGGAGGAGGGTGGCGGTTTCGATGCAGGCGGCGACGTTGATGGGGTGCAGGGGGGATTGGGAGTGGAGGCGCGGTGCGAAGCATTCGATGATAGTGTTTCGGGGGGCGAGGTGGGCGAAGGGAAGGAGGTGGGGAAGGAGCATGATGAGGAGGAGATGTAGTGGCTGGAGTGGAGTGTTTGTGGTGGTTGGTGATGCAAATTTGGCAGCTGATGGGTGTCCGTAGGGTTGAGGTTGAGGGAGGTGAGGATTCAAAGGGCTGGTGGGCGCGTTGCGGCTGTACAAGAAATATGTAGAGGGCTGCTTTTGATGGGAGCTTCCCTTGGAGCCGCGCCAGGCGGGTCTATAAGTCGGAAAATGAAAATAACAAACTCGCGATTTGGTAGTTCTCGCATGTCGCTTGTGAAGAGAAAGCTGGGCGAGTTATTTAAAACATACTTGCCTTGATATCCGACGGTTTTTGAAACTCCAACTGTTGAATTGGCGCGACAGAGAGAAGAGATACCAGAGGCAATGGACTTCTATGTATAGGTGTGGGTACCGTCCTTATCCGGATTCCGCATATGCTTCGTTTAACATAAAGCCAAGTGAAAGAGTTAAGGAGAAGGACTGAAGCGTAATAGAAATTTGGTGCGACGTCCACTGAAGTGATGCGAGTTGGTAGAGTTGTAGCCTCATAGATGGCCACTTCCACAAAGGTGTAAAGGGAACCAATATCGACCATCAATTCTCATTAAACGTTTTTGCATCTAAAGTCAGCAACACCAATCTAGGATTTTCACTCACACACACCGCTCGCTTTCCAACATTCAGCCCCTTCTTCCAAATCACATCCTCCCAAAACCACCCTCCCACACCACCCACACCACGCCCGCTCTCTTCCCCTCTTCTCCCTTCCCAATATCTCGTCCGCCCCTTCCCTCTCATCCTCCCATTCCCTCACCGGGGCCCCCACTTTCGACCTCCTCCTGACCTTTTTCCTAACAACTCCTCCAATTCCTTCGACCTCCTGCCTCCAGTAACCACACTCTTCTTCCTCCTCCGCAGAAGAGCACTCCACTTCCACTTCCACAAACTCGGCAGCTAGACACTGCTCCCCCCGCCAACATTTCACGCCTTCGTTGCCTTCACCAATACCCGTGCCAAGCTTACTGTATAGCGTCCGCCATGTCCAAACGCGCTTGTAGGTGGTATCACCTGTGGCTAGTGGCGTGCCACAGGGTTGGCAGAGGTATATGGCTGTAACGCAGGTACAAGGAGCGCGGGTGGTGAGATGGGAGGCTGGGGCGGCGAGGCAGGAGGTGCAGAGGCGGCGAAGACGGTTAGGAAGGGCCGAAGGTGAGGGCGGCTTATGGGTGCAATTCTGTGCTTGAGGTTAGGCCGTAAGGGTTTGGGAGGGGCCCTATGGTTGGAGGATTACTCGGCATATGATCTGACCACAGGAGCGGCAGTCGCTGACCATATCTCGGGCACATGGACTGACTTTACCGCTAGTAAGCAGGTTGATTCCGCCGAGAATGTTCCATTTTGTGTTGTCGGTTTTTCTGGAAACAATGCGGGCATTGAGTTCTTCTTTTGAACAGCGAAGTGTCTGTCGTACTAGCTGCTCTCGGTATTGCAGGAGATTGGCGCGAATTTGGCGGCAGGTTTGAGAAAGGGCATGGAGGGTGTTCAGGTCGATACAATGGGCAAGTTGGGAGACAATGCTGCAGATGTTGGGATTAGCTTTTGTCGATAGGAAGCACATCTTTGGGAACCCACGGATAGCACCCCAAGGCGGCAGAGAAGCCATTGATATTAGGATTCGGTCTTTCAGTCTCGGTTTCCGTAGACTTGGCAGTTGTTGTCACCGAGCTGTCGAAGTGTAATCGAGAAGAAGCAAATCCGGCGGGTTCTCTATGACCAGCGTGTGGATCACATCCATCCTCATCAAGATCAAGTAAAACCACCATGATGCCATATATTGAAGATGTTTGGCTGCTGCCGCCTGCTCATTGGAGCTACAGTTGCTGCGTGTCCAGTCTAGAGAGAGGTTCAAAATCACTCAAGTACGGAGTAGTTCTACCTACCCTCGGTCCCGCCGCTTATCGATTAGGGTTATTCATAAGGACCTACCTTAGGCAGTTTTCAATTGCCCCTTATCCAAGGCTCTAAGTGGCCACATCGAAAGGCTAAAGCAATGGGTAACTTGGATAATTATATGTATGATAATACTACCTTACTACAAGCCTTTAGGTACCCTTGGTAGTACGCTTGTAGCTGGGGTATGCAACCCCCTGGACCGGTAGGTAGGCCGAGAATCATCCCCTCAACACACCATACCATTGCGCCGTCGCTATGCAAAATCATTTCTTCATATTTTACGTGCGCAGATTGCGAGCCTCTGTCCATACCCAATCCTAGGCCTTTCCCTTCCCCTTTGCCTGCGTACTTGAAGCCGTTCGATGGACATCATCTTGCGAGGTATCCCATCTTATACCAGGCTCCTCCGAAATCCCGGCGTCTTCTGGTATGCCTTTGATCTCGTTCTCAACTTCGGCACTTTCTTCACCAGCTTGTTTCTCTATTTCACCAACATTTTCGGCAGTAGTAACCGGTGCCTGATCCCCACTGGCATGTGTGGGGCTGCTGTTGGTGGTCTTCGCTCTCAGGTCACTCCAATACTCTAGATTGTTGATATGTTCATCTGCCGCATCAACAGCTTTTCGTAAATTGTTGACCTTCCGAGTGGATGCCTCCATTTCAGACTCATCGTCTCCTTCGTGGCCGTCTTGCTTTTCCGTAGCATCTTCGAGGGTTTGCCGAAGGTAAGCTTGAAGGTTCTGACGGGAGGTTTGGTAAATGAGACCAGCCATGATATCCGACATTCGGTCTCCAAGATAATATAATTCATCGCCTCCGTGCTCTACAAAATTCTTGACTGCTGCAATCTTCTCACGGTCAACTCTTGCTCTCTTGAGGACAGCCATGAGGGCTGCGAGATCACCAATTTCTCCAAATTCCACGTCACTATCGCTGTTGTCTCCATTGTAGCCAGTATTGCTTAAATAATTCGAATGGTGATTCGTAGTCCTGTCCACGCTAGATTCTCTACTCGGGTCCTGTTTGGCATGGATAGTAAAGTAGTCCGCATTTAGCATATGGGAGTCCTTAATAACGCCTTTGTTTCCATGTGATCTCAAAGGGTGTATCTTGATACGTTTCCTTAGCCATCTCCTCCGTCTGACGAACGAATGAAACCACGGATGAGAACCGTGCCAAGCAAAGCCTTTATTAAAACTAAAAGAATATTCCCAACCCTCTTCGTCTACGTCGTGCGACATGTCAGCATACCATGATCTCCAAGCCCATGCCCAGCTGGGGTCCGGCACTTGAGCATTGGTGATGTTGACAGCACTGTCCATGAAAGTGGAGGTTTGCCAAGGCGCAGGATCAAAGTTGAGTAATGACTTTGCAGAATATAGAGGAATGCCACAAAGGAACGAGCCTCGCTGGTTTTCATAGAGTATATCGATGGTGTAATCTCCCTCTCCCTTGGATGCAATTTCCCCTTTTCTGGATCTAAAAGGTATTCTGTCTCGTAAGCGACCTGTACGCACAGTCACACTATCTTTGCTATTCTTGCTATCTTCGTCACCTAATGCTGCCGGATCTTCGCCATTCTTCGTCCTTTCTTCCTGCCACTTTGCATATTTTCGGCGGGCTAATTCTTCTCTCAGTGTCACCTTGGTGCCTCGCTGACCCAAAGGTGTGTCAGTGGGAACCGATAGGACAGATTCTCCAGCACTTCGGTCTGGCTCGAATGGGGGTTTGGTAGTGTCGATAAGGTTGATGGTATGGTCAGAATCTTCTGCAGCGTGGGTACTGGTCCGGGCTGCTGCAGTAAGTCCAGAGATTGACATCTCGAGACTTGCAGGTAATTAAGGATATCATTCTCGTGCTTTTCCCATACTGCTAACGATGCGCTCTCCGCGGCTTCTTGGAAGCCACTGGGCTTCGGTCATATATAATGTGACTCGTGAATGAAGGTGATCGTTCATATATTCATTGCCAGTCAACGTTGTCAGGAGCTCCGAGTCTCGTTCTAGGCCTGTCGACAGTACGCTAGTAAAACATTGCGGGGCAACGTCATAGGGTCCTCCGCGAATCATTACTTCCCGGCTTTCTGCTTACTTCCGCCATAGAGGCACTTCAATCAGTACCACACACGGAGTCTCTGCCAAACCTATCTGAAAAATTCCTATCCTATTTCGCACTGCACTCTAATCTTTCGTCATGGCTCAACCAAGATCCAGGATACCTCTGCTGCTTGGGCTCACGGTAGCTGGTGCTGGTGGATACTACCTGTACGCTGCTGGAGGAGACATTAAAGTTGCTGAAAAGAAAGTCGAACGCAAGTCTACCACAGTCCCAATACGGACTCTACTGACGTTTCGGTAGACGATGCGGAAGCCGCTGCTGCTAGACTGAGAGGACAGAACTACTCCGCCAAGGAGGCTCAGAAGCAGGGAGAGGAATGGGCTCAAATAGCTGGCTCCAAGGTCGACCACACTGTTCGTGCCTGCATATGGTCTAGATCTGACCTGTCTCACAAACTGACGAGTGCCTCTAGGTCAACGATGCTCGTAAGTCGCTGCACGAAGCTGATGCCAAGCTCCTCCATAAGGCAAGCGAAGCCAATGGAAAACTTCACGAAGTCGCGCATGATTCAAAGGCTAAGCTTGAACAAATTGGGAAAGAGACACAAAAAGATCTCCACAAGACAGTTGAGAATTTTGACAAGACGGTTGAGAGGAAAACGGTCGAAGCGAAGAACGGGATTTCTAGTTGGTTTGGCTTTGGGGGCAAGTAACGCAGAGTTGTCATCAGCTGTACCCTTCTGGATTATTGACTCCTCCTTCAAGATTTGGCATCAAGGCCCAGCGGACTGTATCTCAATATGTACACATACACTAGCACATCTACTCACTTCAATGCTCTGTCTTTCCTGATGGCCTGGAGCAGTCTCCCACGAGGAGATTTTAAAAAACAGTAAACAGCAACCATTATTATCAGACCACCATTGAGTGGCTTTTGATCATGGAAAGCCAAGTCATATTTGACTGATTCCATATGCTCCATTGCCCAATTATTCTTACCATACAAACTTTGCGATTGAGCCTGAGTCTAGGATAATACTATTTCGAATAAACAGGGAGTCTATCTGTCCATTTGGATATATCTACAGAGACCAGTCATTTCCAATTGACCTCTTGCACCAACTGGTGTCCCATAATTTTGTTTTTATGTAAGCTACCAGAAAAACCTTTTCTAGGTCTTATTAGTGCAAGTAGTCACCTTTCTACACTCAGGCAGCGTCTATATTTTCTGCTGCGCTGGAACTCGCCGTCCTGCCCCACTGTCGCCATGAACAACAATTGCAAGATGATACTTGTCCATTCCCTCCGCAACCTTTATCAAAACCCCCGGCAGATGTCACCGCGCGTCCCACGCATCGCCTCGTCCCGATGGGAAGCTTGCCGAAGCATGCCACTCGGTTCCGTCCGACGTTGGTAAATTGTAGTACTCAAAAGCCCAACCCGTGATAACGCCACAACCTCTGATCTGCGCCTGCAAGCCACCGTTCGCCTGGCCAAAATCACTATCCGCCCAGCCGCCTCCATATACGTCGAAAGTTACGTAGAAAACTTTGTTCCAGGACGTGCAGCTGCCAAGACTGGTGGTAGGTGCCGGTGCTTGGTTGGCATTGGGTTGAACGATGTAGTTGACCCCGTTCTTATCTTGCATACTGTCGCCGTGCTCCCAATTCATAAACTTCGTGTAACTGGGGACATCGCAGCCGTCCATGATGGCACCGAGGTAGTAACTGCATTCATCTTGAAAGACTTGGAAGTTGAAAGGGCCCTTGGGCCATGTAGTGGTCAATGTTACGTGATCTGACTGTTCGCCACGTTCTGCTGAGCTGATTTGGAACAGAAATCCTGAATATTGCTCGCGAGAGTCGGCTGAGTAACGTAGTTGTTGTTGTCAATGCCATTGCAATTAGGGTTTGTTACTTGGCCCTTGTCCCATTCCTGCCGGATAACTAAGGGATCGACACTTAGGGTTGCAAATTCAATGCATCCTCAACGTGTTGAAAGAGGTATCACAGCCGTCGATAACGGTATCAAACCAATCATTGCATTGGTTTTTGCCGATAGAGAAGTTGTCATCCCATCCGATTGAGATGCTCAGGTAATCTAGAGAGTTGCCATTAAATGTAGCCGAAGTAGTTTACCCAGTCGATCCTGCTAGATTTTGGTAGCTTTAGCAGAAAGATGAGACTGCAGACATAGCAGCATCTCTCGACAACCACGTGTCTGAGGAAGACCCATTGCAGTCAAGGCTGGGAGGCAAAGGGAAGCTACCACCCATATTAGTTAGATTTTGCGGCGGTACTGGAACCGCAATTGAGGCAGCATTTCTTGCAGTCATTCCATAAATGATCATGTTCCCCCTTGCTGAGGATGGAACACTCGGCCGACGGAATCTGGTACGAAAAAGTCAAATATGGCTGCATTCTCTACCGGGTGAATTTGCGAAGTGTCATTTTGGTATGTGCTGTTGGAAGCTGTCCCAGTCGGACTCCCGGAACCTGTTGGATAATAGCCGTATCCTGACGAGTATGCTACCACGGAATGCATAATTGATAAATGTGTACCTGAGGAGCGAGCTATTGGGCTATGTGCTCCGGATGTCTCAACGGCCAAAGACCAAGAACGAGCACCTGTCGCAACAGATGGCCTCGCGGGGTAGGGGGCCGAAGCGCCCGTTACGTAGTTGGAAGAGCCAGATGTGGTGCTTGAGAGAGTTGAGCTTGTGCCATTTACTATCCAAGGTTTGACTAATTGCCGTGCCGGTTGAAGCCATAGATAGTGATTCGAATCTTCTCAATCTTCCAAATGTCTAGCATCTCTTGCCTTGACGGGCTTTGGGGATGGACCGCGCTTCTTGGCTTTCTAGAGGGAATGTACTTCGCTAGCACCAGCCGAATCGAGATCTGAATTAGCAACTTCATCGTTAAGCTGCGCGTTCAAGTTTTGCTGCAAAGTTTGCTGTATCCAGGAGCCCATTTCTCCATCTATAGTGTCTTGTGCTGCTACGGTGGGATTTTCTCGCCGTTTCAACTCATCGTGGTAAGGATCGTCATTTGTTGGCATGAAAGGCGTGTCCTTTGTTTTCATCTGGTAGAAAAAGAGAACATTTCGGCTGGTACCATTGCCTTTGTTCTCATCCACGCCGGGTAGGCAGTACAGGCCTCCTAGTAGATCAACATATGCATCATAGTCAATGAAAACAACTTGGTCCCCACCCCGCTGCACAGCTGCTTGAAATTTGCTGTTCATATCGTTGACCAGATCATTCAAACTTTGCCGTCGAGTTTAAGATACTGTCTCGAGAAAAGATTGATCCAGATGTGCCAGGAAACGCCGTTACAATTGTTTGTGGTTGCATCCAAAAATTGTGCATAGCCGGTGTAATATCTTTCAGTCATGTGAAGTTAGTCCAGTCATGTACGCACAAAGTAATATGATAACTACTCACATCGTGCCGCCAGAGGCCAACTTTGACTTTGCTGCCGTGATGAGGCTGTCCATGCTTGAAGCAAATTCCCGCCGTCGATGAAAGTTTGAATATTATCGAGCGTCTTGTCGCAATTGCTACTTAAAAATCCTTTAAATGTAAAGACGCAGTTGTTGAGGGCATCAGTAAGACCAGCATCGTTACCTTTAGTTGAGATGGTGATCATCTGTTGACCGCCGTCGAGGGAAGCGGCTTGATCGGTTATGGCAGGTATCTTAGCCCCAGAACAAGCGATGAATGCGAAGTCAGCATCCTTTGTATCTTTCCCTAACTGAACGTTCATAAGGTTAGGATATGCACTGCCGTACCGTGAACAACCGTGATCAAGGGGGTTGCCCGCTCCAATGCCTGCAGCGTAACTATGTCACTCGGAAATTTCAGTAGCTGTTACGCCCATTGGAATCGGTTGTGGCTAGGATTAATTGGGTGCCAGACACTACGACCAAAATATGCTGGCTCTCAGCGCTGAATCGCCGATAGGTGATACACCGGCAGGCGAGGTTGGGGGCGACTTAATTGCAGCCCACTTACTGATGAAGGTAAGATCATCTGGATCACTGGTTGAGCTGATGTCTTGGAAGTGCAGGCTGAACGCTAAGAGAATCAACAAGATAGCATAATTTATGGATGTCATAATTGATGTTTCTGGAGATCAAGAAGACGGATAAATTGTGCAACTGGGCTGCCAGCCAGCCAGGGATCGAAGATAATATGTGATACAGCGAGGGAGTAACGCCAAAGGAATGACTGAGATATTGAGCGTTCAAAGAAGATGGATTTTATAGAGATTAGAGGCTAAGAGCGAAAGCAGAAGGCTGTGTCGACCACAGCAAGGTACACGGAATGAAGACACGAAAAACGGGTTGTGTAAAGTAAATTGCCAAGGGCAGTATCTGCCGCCAGGATCCGCCATATGTTCCTGGATGCATACGGATCAGGTCATAGTGAAAGTACGACCTGGTCTTATTGGTGGATGAAGTTGTTGTTCTATCTTGCAATTTCATTGAAGGATGGATGAAGTAAGAAAGGTGAGTATTAACGGATTAGGTAGTTTATCTTATGCTTGAGTGAGAACACCTTACGGAGTAGACGGAAGGCTAAGGTAAAAATACCTTAGATATTGGGTGATAGGGCTGAGTATCTGCAGATCCGATTGGCCGAAGTACCATAAGTTAGAATTGACAACAGATACTTCATATCTAGATTCTCTAATAATATTATTGAGATTTCCATACAGTCTGCAGCGGCACGAGTACGGTATTATTTCACGGAATAGCCCCGAGCATTTGATATCTTGAAACTCTTCGTCGATCTAGCGGTCGTACTGTTTCATTCGTGTGTTGCTTGATGCAGACTTATGTTAGTAGCTGATGCACACGCTCAGCAGCATGCCCCCTCCCTACCTACTATAGTGCACAATCTTTTGCCTTGGAATCTCATACAGGCCACTATACTCTTTACCTCGGAGTTCAGTTCCCTAGGGTGCTCTGTCACGATTCTGCAGCTCGAGTCGTGAACGTGTAACTATCGTCCGTCCCATACCCGAGCATTGGAATTCGCTAACAGAAGATCAATCAAAACAACGATATATGGAGAATCTAATGATCATTCGATAAGTCTACGCGTGGCGCCTATGATGAGGGCCGTGAGGGTATCTTTTAACTAAAACTTGGATAGCTAATGGTTGGGTTGTAGTCAATTGGGGTATTGGTAGATTGTGTTCATGCCGGAACCACTATCATGTCTAAACCCTCGGACCCATATCGTCCAGCCCAAATCCGCCTCCACAAGGGTTCATAACTCCGGTCACCCAAGCATTATTGCCGTTGTTCCTATCCTTGAATCTTCTCCATGTGACAACTTTGGCTCCTTTCAATGAGGCTGCGGAACTCGTCCGAATAATGGCCAGAGCTGCCATAGGTTCACCACAGTTTCCTCCATGATTATGACCGGCGTTGTTTGTGGATCTGGCCTGACAAGCTATCAACGCTTGCTCAACGATGCCGACGATCTGTTCGTTCGTCCTATATTTTGTCACTGTCAGTGTGTCACTCGTTGGAGGGGTTCTCAGATTACCTGCCATGTAGCGAGCACATCATCCTGGAATTTAGCGACTGCACTATAGAAATATTTCCCATTCCGAGCGAAATCTACATCGATTTTAAGCCCGAGTTGTCCTGGATCGATCGTAATGACATGAACAACGAGACTTAGAAGGACAATCAACCGGAAAAATGGTAACCTGAAACTGGATATTCGTATCATCGCCGTGTAATCCTGTATGACACCTAGCAATCAAGAACAGATGCAAGGTTGAACGAGTGACTGTTGGAATAGAATAAGCCATATGGACACAAAAGAAGAAGTGAATGTCCATATATAAGCATGAAAAGCTATGTGATTGCCACCTTCCCCCCAATACTTCTTGTACACCAACAATCCCACTCGCCTATGATAAAGACTCCTTAATTTACAAATAGGCACTCAGTACGGCACTGGACATTAGCACTATAAGGTAAAGAACATGTGCTCTGCACAGTGGGGCTGTAAGCCAACATTGGGACCAATGACAGGAAAATTAGGTGGTAACATCAAGCCTCTTGGCCTCTGCCGCGCTTTTTCGAGGGCCAAACCAATTGTGTGAGAAAGGGTCAACCGATGCTAGTTGGCGCCACAAGATGGCAGTTCATAGAGACTTACCGATAGACCTAACTCTCGAATACGAAGAATCAAAAACTAGCATTCCATAAAGTAGTCTATCTTCTTATCATCTTATATAACAAGCGGTTATATCATTCCACTCCTCTTCAATTAAGGTATACCATTATCCTTCTCCGAAAAGAAATCATGGACACCTGGAAATCAAAGAAGAATCACTGAAAGGAAAAAGACATGAAAGTCGAAAGTTATATTCCACTCTTTTCTAGTAAGTATATAATGAATCGCCGCACTAAGCTGGCCATGGCTGCTGACATTGTGGTCTTATAGGATGTTTGACTTGGTATGGTGGGGTGTCAAGATATTACACGACATTCACCTTCCGATCCATTGTATCTTCGTGATCCAATCATTACAGAGGGATAATGTGTACAACACTGATAGAAAGTCGAAACATGCTGCTCAAGGTAACGCGAATTTACCCGCCGGCCTAATAGATTTAGCGCATCCGTCTAAAGATGGACGCGAGCATCCACCAATGAGCTTCATGCGGCGCTTTCAGGAGAGTGTCTTGTGCATGGTATCCCTTTAACCGCCACAAGGTCGGCCACCCCTATGATCTACAATGCTCGTAGGGGGACCCCACCAATGACTAAGCATACGAACACTTATTTGGATTCGGCGAGTCGGCGACAGCGCGGTTTATTAAGCACCCGTACCTCATCTGGTCAAGCTGCTACCAAATTTTGGCCTAGCTGTTGATCAAAGGGGGTGGCTGACCTTGTGGCGGTTAAAGGGATATCATCCAAAGATCTCTTCGTACTCTGGTCTCTGCAGTCTACTTATTTGTATCTAAGATTCTGAGGTGTAATCCTTGATTAACGTAAGATTTTCGACTCTTAACGGCCTGAGAGGTCGCAACCTTTGCTTTCACTAGTTCATAGACGCTCTTCCAAGAGGTGCAAAAAACACAATTTCAACACTGGAGGCAAAACAAATCCTACGGCTTGCTTTCTTCAAGAAGCATCATGCCATCGACCGTACCACCGTTAAACCAGGTTACGAGAGCAGTAGAGACGTCGTCAACTGCATCAAATAGGTCACAGAGCCTTGTTGGATTGCCGCCCGAACTCCTTCTGAGCATCTTTAAATTTCAGGATACCGTGATAGATGTCCTGCACCTCTGTAGCACCTGCAAATATCTCCACGAGATATGGCAGTCGGAATCGGAGACTATGTTAAATGCGATCCTCCCCCAGGAGATTACTTGCTATCAGGACGCTTTGAGCCTGGCCGAGGCACAAAGGACATTTGGTTTGATCGGGACCCAAAAAGCTATTGTTCGTACAGTGTTGCCCGACAAAGTGTCACCATTACCATGGTCGCAAACGTTGCGACCTCTTCCTCAGTCGTCCACCCAGATCCTATATTCCCGACTTCGCGCCAACGCTCGCGAAGCTGACTATGTCTGCTCTCTTGCCACGGAACGTGTCACCCCTGCACGTGCTAAGCACAATTGCAGTGTTCATCCACCACATCTCCTTCTCCACGAACGCCAAAGACTGATCCACTGCTGGTATTTCGCCAAGCTCTACACACTCTCCTATTTCTCCCCCTCGTTGCGTGAGAGCTGTGATGCTACGCTCACACGCATGAGCCTCGTGGAAGCGTACATAACGTGGGATTTAACATTCTGGCTGTGCGAGGTGGTTGACGTGGAGTACTCGGAGAAGCTAGGCATTTGGGACAACGACCTGCCTTTTGATCCGGTATACGAGTACATACAGGAAAACTCCGAAGTGCCGGAATGGGCTGAGGCGAGGGAGAACATCAGGGATTCGTATGTCAATAAAAGGAACTATGGTAGTGATCTGTATGAAACGGTGCTGCGGGGCCCGTGTGAAGTGTGCAGATTATCTTCCTGTAAGCCCAGGGAAGCGTCAAAGAAGCTATGGGAGTTATAGGTTTAGACTTGAATAAATGGAATATGTCATGGCAACCCGATTATTCTGCTCTCCTTATAGACATGATCGATGGCATTAGGCACATAGCTTTTCCCCAGTAATCTACAAAGACAATGTGCAACTGCGCGATAGGGTCCGTGCTGCCAGTATATTGCGTCCGAAGTAGGGGAAGTAAGCTATCGTATAATAATGCCTAAGGTTTTGTGGAATAAGATACAAGAAAGCGATGTCGAATAGGATGCCCAATAATCTGTCGCGTTACCCGTCAAACGCGACTCTCGTCACGCGTCAAACTACTGCTTATATGTTCACACTTTCAAAGGAAATCGCTACCGTTAAAGGTGACCACAATGGCTCCTGCTATAAAGAAATGCAATGCAAAGGCATTCACAAAGGAAGCCTCCAACGCACCTACTCCTGATATCCGAGCTTTTGGCAAGATCTCGAAATCGCAAGTGGAACCCCGTCCACATGAAAAGAGCAAGCTCGACCAGGGAAATTACTCAAACTTGAAGCCGGGAAACCCTGCTCTCAACAAAAATCCCAAGAAGAGAAAGTTAGTCTTGGTACAGGAACCGGTGCTAGCAGAAACATCCAATAAAGTCCGCATTCTATCAGCGAAAGCGCAAAGCCATAGAGACAGCGATGGCTCGATCACTTCGACTGCTGTACCGTCAGCTTTGTTGCCTTCAAATGCTACAAAACCTATCGCGCGCCGGAAGAAAGCAGTATTACGCTTGACGACAAATAACACCCCGAGCAAAGGGGATCGAACACGTCTCGAATCATTCATCCTCCAGTCCCAATTGTCTTCAACCCGATGCTCGTCCCCGTGTTCAAAAAGCACAGATACACCTCCGTCCTCTCCTATACCTGAATGCAGCCCCTGCCCCAGCTCTGGAGATCCGCAGGAATTACCAGATGAATTACAGGATCTCATAAATCTACACTCCTCTTTCCTCACAGCTTTGTCCCTCCACTACGCACACCATGGGTCATTGACGCCAGCAGATTTACGCATACTAAAGCCTAGCATCGAAAGGTCGTGGAGGAAAAGGAGGGTCTCCTTGGAAGATGTGAGGAGATTACTAGCCATCCAAGAAGGATTGGCGACCGATGATCCCCCACGGATCCCTGGCGTGCTCTCGCTATCAGACTACGGAACGGGAAAGATCTGCATTGAGATAGCGGACAACCGAAAACATCAAGGGATCCAAAGGCGCCTCATAAATGAGGAGTACCTCAATGCCCAATTCTCCAAAAACCTTTCACAGCAATGGTCCTTCTTCACCTCCACCCACATACCGACTCTCGATCCCAGAATCTTCATCGCCGCTCTGCCCCTTGCTCCAATAACCCGCTGTTCCTCCCTTACAAAAACCGGTCCCCTTCTGGCCAAAGGCCAACTCCGCCTCTACGATCTCAAAGCTGGCGCTATCAAAGCCCAACAGAGATCGAACACCCGAAATAACAACCCTCCCCATGACGCTTCATCCTGCGCCACAAAAGTCCCCATAACCTCCCGCTCCTCCAACCTCCTCTCCCGCATTCTCGCTAAACAACTCCATCAATCCACCCTTCCCGCCCCCCAATCTTCCGAAACGCTCGCCCGGAAATCCGCCCTCCAGCGCCTCCAGGAAGTCATCCCCGTGCTGGATATCCTTACAGCCTCCACAGCACGCTCCCTCCCGAATAGTCAAGCCTCGGACTCCGACACAAAAACGCAAACACTAACTGAGCCGAAGGCTTTACAAACTCACTCCTTCACAATGCCGACGCTGGTGCAGCATTTGCAGATGTCGCTCCGGAATCCGATTAGCAAGGAGGAAGCGGTGAGATGCGTGCGTGTTTTGGCGGAGGTGGTGCCGGAATGGGTGGGTGTTAGGGAGGTTGGGAGACTTGTGGGGGTTACGATGAGGGAAGGGGGAAGGTGTGGGAGGGAGGACGTGGAGAAGAGGATTGCGGAGACTTTGGGGGATTTGTGAGGGGTGTGGTGGAGGATTGGTGGGTGTTGCTTTGATGGTGGTGTGGCTTGGATATATCGCCTGAGTGATTTTGGAAGATGCTTGGAGTGGGGGTACAGGTTGGATAGGAGGCGTTGTTCACAGCTTGGAGCCACGCAAAGGGACTTATATCTCTAATGCACCATTCTTTTATGATTATCCAACAAGTACATTCTCTCCTTTATAGGCTTTCTCCAAGCAACCACCAAATATGCACACCAAACCCCCCGAGCCCTATTCCCCACGTGCCTGATCCATCCATTCCACCACACTCCAGCCAACCCACCTGCACAAGCGCCGCCTTTAACACCGTCACATGCAAATAACAAAACATCATCTTGACCAACCAAGATACCGCATCTATAATCTCCGGTATCCCGAACGCAAGAACATCGCTCGCGAGTAGCTTGGTCACTGCTCTCCTGTAATTTGTTGCACCACTCGCGTCTTCATGAAGTATAACGTGTTCGTCTAGGAGAGAGAAGGGAAGACGTTGCGCGGAGTCCTTGTTCAGGTTGAACTTTTTGAAGAAGAGGAAGAGGGACCAGCGGAGGCGATGGAGGAAGGGATGGTGGGTAAGTGGTGAGGGGGTGGGAGTGTTCGAGTCTGGGGGTTTGGTAAATGAGGCGTTTGTTGATTTAGCAGGTGAGGCGTTATGGTCGAACAAGCGGAGGATCGCCTCGGGGTTTCTGGAGACGTGGAGGGTTCGGGTTTTTTCATCCTGATTTCGGATCTCAGAAGTCATCAGTTCGGCAATGTGCGAGTGGCGCGCAAGGCGGGCGTAGAATAGGGGTGTGGTGATTTTGAGATGGATCGGATCTGGAGCTGGGGATTGGCGGAGGTGATTAGGGATAATGAGTTCTGGGCTAGAGCTGGTGGAAATGCCGGATTCGAAAAGGACAGGGACGGAGAGGTCTGAGTGTGAGACCAAGGAGTGGAGCAGGGAGCGGAAGGAGTAGGCGATTGCTCTTTCATCACTGGTTTCGTGACGTCCTATACTAGCTTGGAGAACCTCGGGTCTGTAAAAGACAGGCAGTTTCCGTTTGAAGAAGAGCTTGCCGGCTTCGTTTACGATCCTGGGGAATGTTACAAAACCAACCCACCACCAAGATGCGAGGAATTTGAATGTCTCCGAGCGGGTGAGTGAGGAAGGGTCGATGCTGTTTGTGGTTGAGAAGACACGCGCCACAAGTTTGGCATGGGACTGAGAGGAGGTGAGGGTGATGGTATTGTTGACTGGTTTGTTGCTGTTTTCGAGGCGGGATAGAGGGTCCTCGGCCATGAGCGAGTAGGAGCCTTTGCGGGAGTTGAAGGGGGAGACGTGGAAGTCTTTGGCCCATGACTTAACAAATTTGGAACGAGCTCTCTTTTCACCAACGAGAGGATCTAAGGCGCTTGATCCATCGGTGGTCCTTCGCTCATAGGACCCATCTTCGTTGGTGGCAGACAGCGAGTCTGGAACTCCAGTGCCGGTATCTTTCAGAAAGTACATCCGCCTTTCGTCAAAGGTATTATTTACCTCCAGTATCATTGCTTTCAGCTCTCTCTTTTCAGTGTAGAGATACCAAAACGATACAGGATTGAAAGAATGACCAAGAAACCGAGGTGCGGTGATTAAGTATGTAGAGGCATAATTCTCTAGATTTTCCCCCTATGTGGGTTTTTCAGCTTTGTGTATCGAACAGCTTTTGATTCAAGAACCCACCTCGGATTTGAGGTATGCTTCAAGTTTCCCCCTGAGCCCATCAATATGAGTCCCTCGACTGAGATGATCCTCGGCCTCTACGGTGAACCATGGCTTTGCAGCGGGCCTGGGATTTGGCGTCTGTCTAGGCATAGACTCAAGATCTGCGGAGAGAAACGATCCGACAGAACCTTGCCAGCCGACTGGAATGCCGACAAGGAGGTACGAATACGAAAACGAATGCTTCTTGGGGAAAATACGTGTATGGGTAGTTCGACATGGAAAGACGAGGGGCCTCATGGCTTGCGAATTTGAGAGGGCACCGTGATCCTGACGCTCCTTTCCGGACCTTAGCTTTGCCAAATCATGTCTGTTATGGAGAAGAAGAAAAGCTGCACCGAAGGCGAAAACGGTGGCAGCAGTAGGTATGATGTATGTGAACAAAGGAAACAAATGTAGCCAGAAAGTCCACAACCCAAAAGGAAAGGTCAACAGGAAATCACGTTTTGCTCCTGATCCATCGTACCAAAACCTGAACGACCAAATTGCAGCATTGGCCAAAATGACCGTGAAACGTTCGTCCATTAAAGTGGCCAATTTGGAAAACAATAACAACGTGTTGCAACTACGACCAAGCGGAAGAACATTTTCCGATTGCTTTCCGACCAATTCGCAATGGGATTTCAGCCATTTCTCGTTCCTTCGCCACTGGATGAAGACTGAAGGCCATCATTGTCCGAGAGTAAAGAATCCGCAGACTCGAGAAATCGCTTATCTGACAAGCGCTAGAATAGCGTAATTCTTAAAGTGAATCATCGCCAACCCTGCAAGGCGATTCATGATACTTCATTTATCTCTCTGAGTTTCGTAAAATTACTGTGCACTTCAAAGCACCCCCAATTGTATCTATATCTTCCTCCCTTCAAAAACCGTCCTTGACCACGCGTACTATACATCTACATTTGCAGCAATCACGACTGCATAATCCAGACCTCAAGCACTAAAGTATCATCAAGATGGATGACTGGGACAACGTCACCAAGATCGGAAGCAAGACGGGCGGCGGATCATCACAACGAGAAACCGTTGTCCGTGGAAAGGGAGCATTAAACCAGGCTCAACGTACCGGCGCAATTATTGGCACAGAAAAGAAGTTTGCCACTGGCAACACAGTAATGCTATCCACGTCCCAATTTCCCGTCTCCTTCAGAATCCCTGTCCCTAACATTCTACTCCTATAGATCAACAAGGCTGGCTCTGAAGGTCAACGTCTAACAAAAGTCGACCGCTCCGACGACATTGTCGCCCCCCAAAAAGTTGACCCGGAAATCGGCGCCGCGATCCGAAACCGTCGCGGCCAAGAAAAGTACAAAATGACCCAGGCAGAGTTGGCCAAGAAAGTGAATGCGCAGGCGAATGATATCAAACTGTTGGAGAGCGGGGCCGCGATCAAGAACCAGGGATTGCTGAATCGAGTTGCGAGGGTGCTAAAGATCTCATCAAAGAGCGGAAAGCCGTTGCCGGGCGAGGAGTAGAGCTTTGAAAGAGGATTGACGGAGCTTCAAATGGGCTGACGAGAGACGACGGGAAAAGCTCCTCATTTGGGCGGGGTTTGAGGAGTTTGAAGGCTACTCGAGTGATTGTTTGCATGCGATAGATAGCGAATGTCCAAGGCCCAGGCTCGATAGACTCTCTTGATCAATTGAAGGCTTTTAGACCACCCATTTCTCTCACCAATGACCTCGTTGACTTCCAAAATTCGATATATAGACTATTTGCTTGCCTTTACATTTAATACTTGTAGTTCCACGTAATAGACATTACACCACCTGAAGTCCAATCCATAGTCCCTCAGGCAAAAAAGATAGACGTGCGCAAGAAATCTTAACTTGTCGCATTTGTAGCCCCCAACAAGCTAGGCAAAATCCCATGATCCCCTATATTTCCTAACCCCACCTGCCCTTATGGCGCCTGCAGTATCGCAAAGTCGCACGTCCTAAATCCATACTTTGCTATAAATAATCCTATCCCCCTCAGTACGTTACTCACAACTCCGTACGTCAATCTTATGTGATCTGGTATCGTACTTTCGGTAACGATGTTGACTTGTCCATAGTAATATGCTGCGAAGCCATCCGGAACGGGGGCGTCGCCAGGGACGGAGATGATGCGGGCGGTTATGGAGGACAGTGCCTCCGTGAGGCAGAGAAAGGCACCATTGCGGGGGAGGAGGGCAGCCGGGTTGCGGTCGCTGAAGATGAGTGTCGTTAGAGTATTGGGAACGGGAAAGCGGATGGTTCGAGTATTGGTGATGGAGTTGATGTTGAGGCTGGGGTGAATGTGAGACTTGTGGGAAACGAGGTGGTATATGCGATAGGGGATACCTTGGAGATAACTGATTCGAGGCTTGACCGGGCCCGATTCTGATAGGGGGCACTGCTGTCAGTCCAAGGGCAATATGTAGAAACAGAAGAGGAGACAATCTACTAAGGAGCATTATTAAAACAATAAGATGGAGAAGGGAGACACGTAAAAAAAGACGACAACTGGTCTTTCTGTATAAGAGCTTCCCATATCAACCTCTTCCGCTGTCTCGGATTCATACTGCTCCAGGTCCTTGGGTGGAGATACGACAACAGCGGAAGGAAGGTATGAAACATCTCAATCTTGCGTCCGCTTAAACATAACGAATACCTCCGAGCAGACGCGTAAAAATTTGGAAGATGCAATTGCTTTTCTCCACTATCCCGTGAATACGGTTCTATATGGGTGGAACAGAACATGCTGCAGGTGTCAGGGTAGAATAAACAATACGGATCTGCAATGTGTAGTCTCTATCTCTTCTGTAATTTGATGCCTTGTAATCTTTGTACAAGCTTTGAATCAAATTCGCTGGTGGAAGGTGTTGATGTACAGAGAGGATGTCGCTGGCGTGGGGTGCGTCTTCCGCTGCTAACCCTAGCCCTATCTAATTCAACGGCTTGCCGAGGTACAGTACGTGGTGAAGACCAATGACGAACCCTCCCGATACTTTTTGGAGATGGCGCCTGTGAATCTTTTCTACAGTACCTTAGGTACTATTATTATTGTTATCAACCATGAATGCCCTTTGGGCATCCGCCACTTGTCGAACAGGACTATCATCCCGCATCCAGGCAACACCGCTTATACCCCTTTTCAGACCCAACCTCTACAGCAGTCAATTGCCCCGCACAACACCCTTATACTCCAGAACAATGGCTTCAATCAGGAAAATCACAGTAAAGAACCCGGTGGTTGAGCTTGATGGCGATGAGATGACCCGCATCATCTGGCAACAAATAAAGGACAAGTTCATCCACCCATACCTCGACATCGATCTTAAGTACTATGACCTCGGCCTTCCCTACCGCGACGAAACTAACGATCAAGTCACCATCGATGCTGCTGAAGCGATCAAAAAATATTCCGTGGGCGTAAAATGCGCAACTATCACTCCCGATGAGGCACGAGTCAAGGAGTTCCACTTGAAGCAGATGTGGCTGAGTCCAAATGGCACGATTAGGAACGCCTTGGGTGGAACCGTGTTTAGGGAACCAATTGTTATCCCCAGGATACCAAGGCTGGTGCCTGGGTGGAAAAAGCCGATCATCATTGGTAGACATGCTTTTGGAGATCAGTATCGGGCCAAGGACTACGTTGCCCATGGCCCAGGGACGCTTGAGATGGTATTCACCCCCGCTGGCGGCCAGCCCGAGCGCATCAAGGTCTACGAGTTCAAAGACGGCGGGGGAGTAGCACAAACACAATACAATACCGACGAATCCATCCGGGGCTTTGCTCATGCAAGCTTCAAGCTCGCCCTCAGCAAATCCCTCCCCCTTTACCTGAGCACCAAAAACACCATTCTCAAAAAATACGACGGCCGCTTCAAAGACCTTTTCCAAGAAATCTACGACGCCGAATACAAAGCCCAGTTTGAAGAAAAGAAAATCTGGTACGAGCATCGCCTCATCGACGACATGGTCGCTCAAATGATGAAGTCCTCCGGCGGCTACATCATGGCCCTCAAAAACTACGACGGCGACGTGCAATCCGATATCGTCGCCCAGGGCTTCGGCTCTCTCGGCCTCATGACCTCCGTCCTCATCACCCCGGACGGCAAAACATTTGAATCCGAAGCCGCGCACGGCACCGTAACGCGGCACTTCCGCGAACACCAAAAGGGCAACGAAACCTCCACAAACCCCATTGCAAGTATCTTTGCCTGGACGAGGGGACTTGTGCAGAGGGGTGTACTAGATGAGACGCCCGAGGTAGTAGCGTTCGCGGAGAGCTTGGAGAAGGCGTGTGTGGATACAGTGGATGCGGATGGGGTAATGACAAAGGACTTGGCGCTGGCGTGTGGGAAGATGGAGAGAGCAGATTATGTGACTACGACGGAGTATTTGGATGCGGTGGAGAGGCGGATGAGGGGCAATTTGAAGGAGAGGCTGTGACAGATAGAGGTGATGATCCTAGAACGAGGAGTAGTGGAAGGTAATCAGCAGTTTTTTGTATATAGATGTATATAGTGGATAGGATATATGAGACGTTGGGATATCAATAACAATAACGGCTTTTGGAGCACACCCTTTGAACATGAACGTATCTTCCCAAAATCGTTCTTTCACCAGAATGAAGCATGCGTCAAACGGAAAGGAGTCACCACCTTTCGCACATCGAATGCAACGTCATTTCATGGAATCAGCCATGACGCTTGTGCATCGTTATAGTACTGACCCAACAAGCAGAATCCTCGTAACCCCATTTTTCTAATTCATCTACAAGCCGCTCCCAACTCCCAGCCAAAAAAACGCCCCTCTCCCCCTTCTCTACCTCTTCACCTGCTCCTTCTCCACCTCATACATAAAATCAAAATACCCCTTATCAAAATGATGCACCCGCACATACCCATCCTCCCCACCACTGGCATACCCCCTCCCCTGCGGATCCACCGCAATCGTATTCAGCGGTCCGAAATGCCCCTTTACGCGCCCAATCTCGTCCTCGAAGATGCGGTGGTAGAAGCGTGCTTCGAATTTGCCTTGGCGGGAGGAGGTGGTGGTAACGTCCATGGCTGCTTGCCCGCCGCCGAGGATTACAAAGTCCTTTTTTGGGGTGATGGCGGCGGTGTTGAGGGGGGTATCGGAGACGTAGGTTTTTAGGATGTCGAGGTTGCGGGCGGAAATGATCTGGTGGTGTGTGTTAGGTTTGAGAAGCAAGAGGGTGGATAGGGGGGATTACCTTGGCGCTCTTGTCTTTGGATGCGGTGATGAAATAGGTTCGATCAGGCGCGCATTGCAGGTCCGTGACTTGCATTCCGTCCTCGTGAGCTTCGATGCTGTCCAGTAGTTCGCCGGTCTTTCCGTCGTATTGAGATACCCGCCCGTCTTCGTGCCCAGCGATGATGTATTTTGAAAGGTAGCTCCACCCCGCGACAGTTGCCTTGCTCTCCTCGCAGGTTATGGTCATAGTTCTCTCATCGCTCTGTTCGGCGTTGACGTCGACCTTGATAGGAAGCACCACGATCGTCCCAAGGAAACCCATTCGCTTTTCCGTCACTGCTAGTAGCTGGGTACCATCTTCTGAAAACTCCACTCGTTTCACTGCGGTATTAAAATCCCAGACTTTTACACATTTCCCTGATCTGATGTCCCATAGCCGGACCGTGTTGTCTGCGGCGCCACTTGCAAGGAGGGTGGTGGAGGGGTCAACGTCGACAGTCCACAGGGCTCCTTGATGGCCGTGGTATGTACCAAGGCGTTCGCCGTTTGCAGAGAACCAGGCGCAGATGACTTGATCCTTGGCTGTGGAGAAAAGAATGTCTCCGTCCTTTGTGTATCTAAATTACAGTTAGCGAAGCCGCACGCATGTAGGAGCTCGAAGTAGAGGCTGACTTTATTTGGGTCAAGGACCGTTCCTGGGAGCAGGAGAGTCAGTACATAAATGAATTCATAGAGATAGACTGTGCATCTTACATGGCCCTGCAGCAATATCGGCCTCATCTTGTAATGTGTTTGTTGTTGTGGAAAATCCTACAACCTTTCGCAGCAATGAGTCGTGCGCTTCGCTTCCGCATGTCAGAAAATGTTTAAAATCATAGACCCCTGCCCCCCACAAACACGCCCCGCCATCGCTGTTAAAGAAAATTCCCAGCGGACATTTTATGTAGGCGGAGGCGGAAGTTCAGAATCACGATGATAGAGTATCAAAATTTACTCTGATTGTATAGCAGCTGGGAGGGCCCAGAGGAAAGTTATAATGCTAAGCTGCAGGTCTGCTAGATCTCCGGAGCATACTCTTAATCGAATTGGCAAGACCGTTTGTTCTTCACACGATTTTGTTCGCCGTGTATCACCCCACCCTTTTACTACCGCAGCTCGTCCTCTACCAACCGCATCAACTCCCGATATCTCTTCCATTTTACAGGGCTCTACGCTGCTCCGTCGATCAATACGGAGCCAAAGAACCACAACCAATTACCGACAGATTCCACGACCAGCACTTAATCACGACGTTTGGGCTCCAAGTAGGAGGCAGTTCTCAAGCAGTGCTCCAACCATGATCGCAATGAAGATTGACGGCAACGCCATTGCCAAAGGTATCCGGGAGAAGATTAATGTTGATATCAAGGAAATACAAAAAACTAACCCGCGGTACAAACCCTCCTTGACGATTGTGCAGGTGGGGGATAGATCAGACTCTAGCACCTATGTTCGCATGAAGCTTAAAGCTGCCGAAGAAGCCAACATCATTTGCAACCTTGTACACTATCCGGAATCAATCACCGAACCTGAGCTCCTACAGCATATCACTCAATTTAACAACGACCCTTCAATACATGGCATCTTGGTTCAACTACCTGTTCCAAAACACATATCAGAGCATGCAATTACATCGGCTGTTGCCGAAGAGAAGGATGTGGATGGGTTCGGAGCCAGCAATATAGGAGAGCTTTCAAAACGTGGAGGGCACCCGCTATTCACGCCATGTACCCCAAAAGGCGTGATGGTGCTGCTGAAGGAGAGTGGAGTGGAGCTTAAGGGGAAGAATGCGGTAGTACTCGGACGTAGCGATATCGTTGGTAGTCCCGTTAGCTCTCTCCTAAGAAATGCAGACGCCACGGTCACTGTGTGCCATTCGAGGACGCAAAATCTAGAAGACTATGTGAAGAATGCGGATATACTAGTCGCAGCAATAGGGAAGCCGGGCTTTGTGAAAGGCAGTTGGCTAAAGCCTGGAGCGGTGGTTATTGATGTTGGCACCAACTATATCCCTGACGACTCGAAGAAATCTGGGCAGAGGCTGGTTGGTGATGTTGAGTACGAGTCAGCGGCGGAGGTTGCTTCGATGATCACTCCGGTGCCGGGCGGCGTTGGACCGATGACTGTTGCGATGCTTCTCCAGAATGTGATCAATGCCTCCACTACCTACTTCGAACGTCAAAAGGCAAGACACATTACACCTCTCCCTCTAAAACTCCAATCTCCCGTACCCTCGGATATAGCAGTATCAAGATCGCAGCGCCCAAAACCAATCACGATGGTGGCAGATGAGGTTGGCATAGCACCCCACGAGCTCGAGCCATATGGCGCTTCCAAAGCGAAAGTGGATTTGAAGCTGTTGGAACGGCTAGGCCATCGCAGAAATGGTCGATATATCCTTGTTGCAGGTATTACTCCTACCCCTTTGGGCGAGGGCAAATCTACGACCACGGTAGGCCTGAGTCAGGCACTCGCTGGACATCTGAACCGGATAGCATTCGCCAACGTACGGCAGCCAAGTCAAGGGCCAACTTTCGGGATCAAGGGGGGTGCTGCCGGTGGTGGGTTTAGTCAGGTCATTCCTATGGAAGAGTTCAACCTCCATTTGACGGGTGACATTCATGCCATCACTGCAGCAAATAACCTTCTTGCAGCAGCAATCGAAACCAGGATGTTTCATGAGTCCACCCAGAAGGATGGTCCTCTTTACAAGCGCCTAGTGCCAGCGAAGAAGGGGAAGCGCCAATTTCAGCCCATTATGTTTCGTCGTCTCAAGAAGGTTGGCATTACCAAGACGAATCCGGACGAGCTTACAGAAGAGGAGATCCACAGGTTCGCAAGACTAGACATCGATCCGGACACAATCACTTGGAGGCGAGTGTTGGATGTTAATGATCGTCATTTGAGGGGTATCACCGTTGGCATGGCGCCGACGGAGAAGGGTACGACAAGGGAAACAGGATTCGATATCTCTGTCGCTAGTGAATGTATGGCGATACTTGCCCTCAGCAGCGATCTCCGAGACATGCGAGAAAGATTAGGACGTATGGTAGTTGCAACCTCAAGGGGTGGCGATCCTGTTACGTGTGACGACATTGGCGCTGGTGGTGCTCTTGCCGCACTTATGAAGGACGCCATCAAGCCGAACCTAATGCAGACGCTTGAAGGGACTCCGGTTTTTGTACACGCTGGGCCATTCGCTAATATCAGCATTGGAGCCAGCTCGGTCCTTGCAGACAAACTAGCCTTGAAGTTGGCTGGGACGGAAGCTGACGAGAATCATGACGAAAAGACAGGCTTTGTCATTACAGAGGCTGGCTTCGACTTTACAATGGGTGGCGAGCGGTTTTTCAACATCAAGTGCCGTTCTTCGGGCCTCATACCTGATGTCGTCGTCGTCGTGGCGACTGTACGAGCTCTCAAAGTACACGGTGGTGGACCAGAGATTACCCCCGGAGGAGCGCTTCATGAGGTTTACCGGACAGAAAATATTGACATTCTCCGGAAAGGGTGTATCAACCTTAAGAAGCACATCTCAAATGCCAAGCAGTATGGCATACCTGTCGTCGTAGCCATTAACAAATTCGAAACGGATACCGAAGCGGAGATTGCTGTGATCCGAGAGGAAGCCCTCGAAGCCGGCGCAGATGATGCAATCCCGGCCAACCACTGGGCTGAGGGAGGCAAAGGCGCTGTGGATTTGGCTAAAGGTGTCGTTGCTGCAAGTGCAAAGGATAAGGACTTCAAGCTTCTCTACGATCTTCACGGAAGCGTTCAAGACCGGATCGAAAAAATCGGCAAGCTCATGTACGGTGCGGACAAGGTTGAGTTCAGCGACCTGGCGCAAAAGAAGGTCGATACCTACGAAAGACAAGGATTTGGCAACCTGCCTATATGTATAGCGAAGACACAATACTCCCTCAGTCATGATCCCGCGTTAAAAGGTGCGCCGACGGGCTTCACAGTGCCTATCAGGGATGTTCGGTTGGCTGTTGGAGCTGGTTACCTGTAGGTCAAGGTTGCTGATACAACATTAGCAGCTGGGCTAATTCACATAGATACGCCCTTGCTGCTGATATCCAGACAATCCCTGGCTTGCCAACTGCCCCCGGCTATCTCAACGTCGATATTGATCCCGAGACCGGCGAGATTGATGGCTTATTCTAAGTTCACATCATGCTCTATTTCTTCAACATACTTTCAACGTACTCGGCGGGGAGGGGTGGCTCAACGTGACCTCTAAGCATATTCAACAATGGCGCTAGGATTATATTGGGAGATACCATCAAAAGCTTAAGTGTTTGTTGATAGAAGGGGTGAAGAGAGACCATACACAAACTGATCGATATATGCCGCTCCCATCATGATATTTCTATGGAGTCTTGAAATGGCCTACTATTCCTTGATATTTAGGTGACTGAGCAAGCTTTGGCCTGATGATATCCACTTCAAGTACCACCAGTTTGGGTATGAGGATTTGGAAAGGTAAATACTGTAAGACGAGCAAGCCGCTCAGTCGACAGGAGCTGGGTGCAGGTTTTATGTGCCGGTATAGGAACCTCTAGAACAATAGGAATTTGGACAACTGATTCACTTCTGGCGTTCACTGTAGATAGAGCAGAGTTTACCTTCAGGCATTTCTCAGTGTTCCTGTCCGATACTGATATATTTTGGTAGTGAGAGTTCCTTAGCGGTAAATACCCACTGCCGTTCTTCTGATTGGCCAATGCGGCTAATCTGGCGTTACACATGCAAACGCCGGCCACCACTGCTTCCGTCGGTTTCAAAGACTTCACAAAATCTGCATTGCACAATAGTCAAGTCATTGTTCGGGGAATAGTACCAGGAGTCTTGTGAGACAATGAAGCAACCTATTTTAACGGGCACAGCCCCCGCTCGCTGCCTATGCTTGGCCAGCGAAATAGGCTGTCTACCACTGCTTCTACATTCCAATTCAAGGACTCTTTGGTCGCATCCGTCATCATGGACGACCATACCATGAGGAAGAGTTTTAATTACTCCACCGTCAAGGGTTACTTCCTGCAAGACGAACCTACCACTCCTGATTATGATAAATTTGACTACGTAGGCATTGTTTGGCTTGAAGCTTGCTTTGACCGCTAACATAAAGCGTAGGGATCGGTGAATTTTGGATTGATGAACAGTGCATTCGCGGGAGATGTGCATTTTGATCCTAGATGTGAGAAGACGCAGTGGCAGCGTTTCGAGAACGAGGTCAAGCGTCTCAACGAGGCGAGCCCTCCTGATGTGCAGTACAAAGTACTATACATAGCTCGTCATGGACAGGGCGTGCACAACGTCGCAGAAAGAAAACACACTAGGTCTGCATGGAATGTACGTTCATCAATCTTGTTTTCATAGCTCGTAAGTTAAGGCTCATCCACTTCCAAATAGGCCTACTGGTCAAAGCTCGAAGGGGACGAAGATCTCAAATGGGCCGATGCCGAGCTCACAGAACTCGGTCATCAGCAAGCCGAGACTGTACGCACTGCTTGGGCAGCACAAGTGGTAGAACAGAAGATGTCGCTGCCCCAGACATACTACACTAGCCCCCTCACACGAGCTTTGGAAACCGCTAAAATCACGTTTTCTAACCTCCCTCATCCCTCTAATCCGCCGGTCGTTGCCGTGGTGAAGGAGGTAGGCATCTCTTGTTCTCTTTGTTTCCTTCTGTTTTTCCGAAGGTACAAGGTATGTATTTCGCTAACTCGTATAGTTTCTTCGAGAGGTCATTGGAGTCCACACTTGTGATTGGCGACGCTCAAAGGTAGCCATCAACATGGAGTACCCTTCCTTTCGATGCGAGGCTGGCTTTACGATAGACGATGAGCTATGGTCGCCGGACACGCGCGAATCAAATATCGCAGTAGAAGCTCGCATGAAAGTGCTTCTTGACGATGTATTCAGTCATGATGATAGTACCTTCATCTCGTTTACAAGCCACGCTCTAGCAATTATGGCGCTTCTCCGGGTTCTTGGCCACAGGAATTTCAAAATCGTCACGGGGTCTACGATTCCGATACTTGTCAGGGCTGAGATCATCTCATAGGATATCTCCTATTAGATAGGTGTCTCTTGTGGGGTTTAAACCGGCTCTTACGCAGAACTTCTGCTTCCACAGTTCTAGCTTGGAAGGTTTGCTATTGTATTAGAGACATGGCAATTTAAGAGCTTCTGTCTGGACATCTTGCTAATGGGACGTTTCTAATGGAAAGGCTTCGATATCGGTAATATTCCCTGCAAGGATATCCAAATAGTAGAATTTCATTTCTTATTAACGTTAAATCTTCGTATGTGACTATCTGCGTCTATGTTGCTAATTGGAAGAAGCTTGAAATTGTTTGTTTTGTAGCCACTAAATCTGGCACTTGATAGCTATTTCATTTGCTCCAATCCCCCTATCTATCAAATGCATCCATATTGTTCGCCCTTTGTTCGCCCTCGTCCTTAGCTCTTCAACAAGAAGGTAAGAAAAAGTTTCAAAAAGCGCCACCATGCATTGTAATTCAGCTTGATATGGGGATATTTACACTTTTAGTGGGTTCCTCTATTTACTTCTGTGTGGTAGGCGTCAATTAGCCATTGGTAGTCGTCTCCAAGCACACTGGCCAACTCCCATGTGTTCGGCCCATCCATCCACTGCATCAAATATCTTGTCGTTGAGTATTCGGTCTTGCTATCCAGAATGCTGACTGATTGACGAGCTACTACTGTCGAGATCGGACCAGGAAGGTTTGTGCTCTGGGTTGGAAGTTGACCAGGAAGCTGGGTCTTATAAACGTTAACAGTGCTCTGAGGCTAGAGGGAGAGAGAACGATTACCTGAGCTTGCGCCATAGCCGGCTCGCTCACCGGCATCGACGTGACCCCCTTCTGTTTTTCCTGACCGCGACGTTAGTGATTAAGAAAAAAAAGAGCCGATAGCCAGAATAAACCACTAACATGCCAAATAACGACATGATCCCACGGTGTCCACACCTTCACCAGTTCACTGACCATGGCCAGATACAGCAATTTACTTGTCAACTCGTTCCTCACGCCCCTCATGCGCTTCTTATCAACCAGAGCATATCGCCACGGCCCGTCCGCCAACGTGAACCCTGTTGTTCGTCCAGATATGTACGCACCAGCAATTGGGATCGACGCTTGTCTCATACGCTCCATGAAGTCGTCAAATTGTTCGTTGTGAGGGACTTTCATGCTGGCGCTTGCGTTCTGAGCCGTGCCTTCGAAGATTAGCGTGAACGTTTTCACGCCGCTGGGTTCAGGCATGGTCTTTCCACCTGTTCGTCGAGCTTCCTGGCCAACTGGCGTATTCGACGACTCCAGATCACCGAGCTGCACAGAAAACGACCCCATCATCCCCGCCATCTCCGAAGGCGGAGGTGCATAGCTATCATCCCAAAGCGCAGGCCGGGCTTCTTGACGAGGTGGAATACTCTCAATCCCACCGGCACCTTCATCCGGCGTCCTCTCTCCCTGTTGGCGAGCTGCCTTGACCGTCGCCAAGAAGCCTCCCCCGCCGCGGGGTGCTGATGCTGGTGCGGAGGTTGGTCTGGAATGAATGTAGTGGACGTGGGTGTCGCGGTTGTTGATGGAGGCGAATTTGGCACCGCATTGGGGGCAGGGGTAGGAGGGCATGGTGGCGGTGTGGCGAATCAGTGGAAGAAAGAGGCGAGCTGGATAGTAAAAGGAGAAGATGGATCCACGTGACTAGCTGTCTCGTTAGAGGCCTAGACGTAAGACGTGCGTCGTGAGCTGCTATCGTGAACCAGAAGAATATCAGCCAGACTCTCAACCGGAACATCAGCGCCACCCCTTGATCTTTTGCTGACCGCTGAAGTTACAGACGGAAGATCAACCGCTTGAAAACCTGCCTCGGAGCCACGCTCAATTTCCGCTCAGAAACGAACGGCTCGGAGAACTTACACTCAGCAATCGCGCTTCTGTCCCGTTCTTACCACCAAGCTGTACGAATGATCACGTAGACAAAGCAGGTTCGAAATGCACGAGTTAGGAAGATGTCTGGACGTGGTTTGTACGAAGACGTGGTTTGAACAACGAGGATGGTGTGTACAAAGACGTGGTTGAAAGGAGGCGGTGCAGATAGAGGGGGGGGGGAAGATCTTCCGTCTTAACACTATCTGATGTTCACTATTGATTAGGCAATCTCTTATCTGAGAGTTTTGTGTTATGAATGATGGATTTGGGTATAAGCGCGGTAGTGAAGGGGAATGGAAGTGAAAGGGAGATAGGGGATAAGAAGGGATGGGAGTGAATGGAAGATGAGGGGGTGGTGTTGGAAAGCGTGCACGAAAACGTCCCTGTGAAAGTGTGGAGAAAGCGTTATTGCTGGAAGACCTGGGTGTTTGGGGTTTTAAGCAATTTACAAGCAGCAACGAGGAATAGCCGAGAGATATCTCAAGAAGGTGAAAGGGTTGAGAAAACCACCACAAATTGGCACTTTCAAGAAAGCTAGTATCACCATTACCACACCCCCCATTACCTCACCCACTCTCTCTTCCCAACCTTGCCAACTCCCCCTGCATAAACTCCTCCGCATTCACCAAATCCGTGCTCCCATACACCACTCTTCTCCTCACACCACCCTGCCCCCCTGCCGTACTCGTTCTCTTCGCCCACTCCTGCAGATTCCCATACTCGTCCATACTGCCCCCCCCTACCGTAAACACAATCGCTTCACTAAAACCCTGCCTCCTCTGTCCGAAGCTCGCTTCAACGCCTCTTTGTGCTAGGGAGGCACTGGCATGTTGCTGGCCGGGGCGACCGGCGGAGGGCATGGTACCCCGTGCATTTGCGGAGCGGGGGTCGAAGTAGAGATAGTCTTCTGTTTTTGCGATAGCGGAGGAGGAGGCGCTGGCGGGGTCCATCAGGGATTCGACAATTTTGGTGAGGGTGATGTCTTTATTTGCTGGGAGGAAGTTTTTCACGCCGCTAAGCAGGTTCTCGAAATTAGCCCCCAAGGCGCCTGCGCCGGCGAGGTGGTCGGTAAGGCGGCTGCTGAGGGTGGAGAAGCCGCGGAAGATGTCGTTGCCCCCAGAGGACTGGTTAGTGGGGGCGGTGGTCGAGGTCATCATGGTCATGCGGGTGATCTCGCGGACGCGTTTTACGTAAGCTAAGGCGGTAGTGTCGGAGCCAGACTTGGAGAGGGCTTCTTCGAAGCGGTCCATTTCAGCGCGGGAGATTTCGGATTCGGTGCTTAGGTACCAGATTACGAACAGGCGGAGTTTGTCGAGGGGCTCTTTGCCTTTATCAGGGTCACTTAGAAGGTCTAGGATTTGGGCTTTGGTTTGTTTCGTTATGTTTTCTTCGATTTCGAAGAAGTTGTCTAATTGGCGGTCCTTGATGCCTTTCAATAAGGCAGTAGCAATGTTCATGTGCATGTCCAGTATTGCTTTCCGCTCACGCAGCTCAGGCAGCAGGGTGATGGCGGCTTTGAGATGCGAGGCCGATGAGCTGGAGTCATTTTGCAAGTCTTCGATTGAGGAAGCACCGGTCTTCTTCGTAATCTCAGCGGCGTCTTCTTTGTATTTCTTGAGCTCAGTATCAATGTCTTCTGCAACTTGCGGGAAAGACATGCCAGCGTTTCGAGACCAGAAGAAATCATTTGAGTTTAGGTCATATGATCTTTTCGTGGTACCTTTGGCTAGATTATTCTCATCAATCGGCGTCTCGACTGTAATCCGATTCAAGTGCATCTTGAGTACATCGTGGACAAGACTCTGATATGTCCATGAGTGGGAGAGCATAGGGATTAGATCGACATTACGATCTACAATGACGAGCACAGGTCTTGAAGAGGGCGTTCCTGTGCCTGTTGTCTGGCGCTGACCGTGATTCGAGAACAAGTTATCTTTCGAGTTAAGGATGTGATCTCGAAGCTTGCGATCGAGCTTCGCTGCTATCACTTCTGCGGCTGCACCTCGCGGACAACGGATAATCGGTATCGAACCTACAGCTACTGTGAGTTGACTCTCCTTGCTGGTCTTGGTACTAGTTGAACTCACCCATTGTTACTACTACACTGAAAAGACCGCTGACTGTTCTGTCGACCACGGCATCTATCTCTTCATCTTTCGTCTGGGCACTATTGAGAGCCCAATATATCTCTTTCCCCATCGCCAAGCTGAATAAATCCGGCTCACCGACAATGAAGTTCAGATATTGATCGTATACTTGCGCTATACTCTCAGCGGTCGCTGCCTCAACTATTTGCGCCGCAAAATCTTCCATCAACGGCCGCGGTATCGAAGACAGAAAATTGATGTATGTATCGGAGTACAGACTTCGACTTAAGTCTTGGCTGATCAGGTTCAAGTTCATGACTGTAGGCTCAACCAAATATAGCACAGGCACATCCGGAATTGAGTGGCGGGATGAATTGATATTCCTTAGAAGCAACATCAGCTTGGCTTGGTCTCACAGGCTATGCACTACTGCTGTGTCTTAAGAAAAACCCACAAGTGTATTGTGACACCCCATCCGCGTAGGTCATTAACGCGCAATACGCTGCTTATCACATCTCGACCCAAGTTGTCAAACACAAGAACTTTCCATATCGGATCTCCATCCGAGTTCAAGATGGGGGTTGCCTGAGGTATAAGCCCGTTGGCAGCAGTTGGATCATGCTGTGTTGTGGACGTCACGACTGAAGCATGATTGAGGTTTAATATCCTCTCAAGCGATGCTGTAGCAGTATCATTAGTCTCGTAGCTGAAGTCTTGCTTTGTACATGGTAGGCCTACCTACTTGCCGGTCTCGGAGTGATTGCTGATGAGCTACCATGGTTTTTGAGAACCCTAGATTTTAGGTCCAAGGCCTGTCCATGTTCATCACAGTTATACTCCGTAATCAGAGCTTCCAGAAACAATTAATACGGTGTCGTTAACGTTGTCCTGTTACATCGAAGCTCCAATCTGTCATGTTCGTGTGTTTTGATTGTAGTGAAGTTTACTAGCTTCGGTAATGGCGCTAAACATAGACTTTAGCGTGGTACAAAAAGTTGACTGTCGCGCAGTTTTGTTCCAACCTACATCCTTCCTCAACAATCATGCTGCCTATTGTTCATCCACATAACCCCATCGTGAACCGACTAGACTGTTTGCTGATTACTAAATACATCGTGAAGTACTGAAAGGACGTGTTTTTGAAGGTTGCTCGGTGGAGGTAAGGTTGTGATTGTGGTGGTGGACTGGTGGTGATCTGTGGGGGTACACGCTTCTGATCTGTGATTCCACGCTGTCGTTCCTGTGGATGGAATCAAGTTCATTGGCATACCGGGGTTCTTGATTAAATCTGTGAGCTGCCAGGGAACAGTTGGAGTCGGCTATCGTTCTGTCAAGTCCACAACCTGAGATACTTGACTGCATTTCGATACGTTACCTCAAGCAGCGATATTACCAACGTTTGCAGCATAGCTACGGCCAGCCACTTCCACCAAACCTGCAGAACCCGTTTCAGACACATCACGTTTTTTCGGCTATTTCCGGGCCTTCACCCTGTGCGCAAGCAAAACCTGCCGCCTTACTGCTTCAGGTAACGCGTCAACTTTAAGCTAGCGCGTGGCCCTTTTACGCCTGGTTCAAAACAAACGTAGTAATAATGGATCCAAGACACCAGAATCATGAGAATGGCAATAATCAAGATAACCAGTCCATGACTGGAAATTATGGCTATAATTTTGCTCAAAATGATTCCTTCAACTCTTTCCTTCAGCCTGACCAAGAACCATCTTTCAACGCTCCGTGGGACGCAGAAGCTTTCTCCAACCCCCACGAATCAATCAATGGCTTCAATCAAGGAAACCATGGCTGGCATCAGAATCCCATTCAACCTTCAAACTTGCTACCTGTCTCGGATCATGGAGTGCACTCGAGACCTTTCGATCAAACGTATTCACGAAGCCCTGCTTCGTTCAATTATTCTGGTTTCCAGTCACACCCCGGTCATACGTTAGCAACGCCATCATACGATACTTCCCTGGGATATGGTCATCTTCCACTAAACGAGGAGTCCCAATTCGACTATAGCCGACCTCAATCGTTTCAACGGACATCGAACCAGTCCCAAACCATTTCTCCCCAGGCACTCCAAAATTACCCCACTTCCTTCACGCAGGATGCCCAGCATCAACGACAAGTAAGTTGACTATCCAGCGATACACCTGTACTTCGGTGTTGAATTGATGTTGATTCTTCCGCAGACACAGCAATCGAACCTTGACCCTGCGTTAGCTTTAAGAGGACCTTCCACAAAAGGGGATCTTCCTCCGCATGTCACTCGGCAAGAATGGAACTCAGTAGTTGCTGCTGTGCCAAAGGGGGACATCCAGGGAGACTTTCTTGTCAAGGCTCCAGCAGAATTTTCTAGCCGTACTAACTCTAAGCATCTCATTGGCTACACCTTTGTAGGAGCAAACTGTTTAGAGTTAGCTACTACTAAAGGTAGTGTTGCATATCCCAATATTATGCCTATTATTTATATTAATAAATGTACAGCAACCATTCCCAAGTATACCAAGCGGTCATCTAGAAATGAGATCAGACGCTTGCTTCTTCAGGGTAAGTAATTATTGCATCCAACAGTTATAAACTTTAACTGAATCAAAATGCAGAAAAAGGAAGTGGGCCTTGGGACCCTGCTCGTGAGCCTTTGGTGAAAAAGCTTAAGCTATCGGGTTCGAGGTCGTCGGGTACACGTAATATTACGCCTCCAGCGGGTCTCCGTCACCAATCTCTTGCAGGTTCCGAGTCATCGGCTGAGCCAACGAGTGAATCAGAGCCTGAAGAGGACTCTGACTATGACTCCGGGTCTGAAGAAGAGGTTGAGCCGGAGGAAGTATCACCGTTGCCGGCAAATCGTCCCAATGACCCCAGTAAAGCTACGGAGTACGACATTATTAAAGCAGTATGGGCCAAGCGTAGCGTGGCTCTGTCAAGCACAATAATACGTGCTGCTCTTGGCGAATACTGGGCCATCCTCAAAGCTGTCCGCGACAAATGGAAGTTAGAGATGACGGCACTAGGGCAAGCAGAGGAAAAGAAGAACCACACAAGAATGGTCGAGCACGAACGCCGGGCTTTAAATCAACGCCGACTCTTGGAATCTTGCGTGCGGCTCACTCTAAAATACGGCCATCGAGATATTGTTGAGAAGTACGTACCTTCCCTTAGCCGTCCCATTCAGTATCCTTTACAGCGTGTGCACGCCTTTGTTATGACGATTTGCACCACTTTATGTGATGCTTTATCCTCCTTTCTTATTCACATACGTGGGATACAGTTGTACAAATGCAAACAACCCGAATTATACCGGAATAGTACAAATTGAAAGGCCCTGCAATCTGCAGCCTTACAAAGTGCTGGCGATGTAGTACGCCATAACAGGCACGATCATGAAATTATGTCTTCTTCGCGCAATATTCACGATAGAAGCGCTGAAATATTCTTTCAGCCAAGTCATGCCGGTGGCAAATGAAACAAGAGCGAGCGGGGAAGCCCTCACGCTCTTCTATGATGCCTCCCAACGAGTGGTTTCCCCTCCCCTCTCATTGAATCAATGCTCATCTCAAGAATCGTGCGCTTTGGGATTCTGGAGACATATTTAGGCTTGAACTTTCTTTATGAAAAAAGTGGTACTAACTTGTCATTAGACTTGGAGAAAACCCCACGGTTAGCTTGATCTGTTATCAATTTATCCTTGATCGCTTCAAGTCTAGCGAATACACAGGGCCGTTCATAGCGAGCATGCTCGAGGTAAGCAATGAAGACACATAGAAACGGTGGGACTGCTAACGTTTTCTAGCTTTTGACACGTTGTGTAACCATAGATCAGGCAATATTAGAGAAGACTAAGCTAGACAAGGTACTTCCAAGAATCGTGAAGAGAGGTGATGGTCAAGGCAAACTCCTTGCGCAAAAAGTGTTGGACAGCGCGGAAGGAGCCACGAAGAAGAAGGCGGCAGATGGAACGCCTCCGCAACCCCAAGAGTTTAAAGGCACCGCCATGATCAGACCATCGACAAGCAATTCTCGGTCTTCAGATGCTGTCTCTGGAACGAAGAGACTGCGGGTAGAAGAAGCTTCAGGAATACAGTCGCTTAAGAAGCAGGCAACTTCAACTACACAATCGGGGCAAGCTGCTACCACAATAACAAAGGTGTCAGGAATTCTTGGTAACAAGCATCAACCCGTTAAGGTAGATGCAAAAGTAGTAGCCAAAGCCACCGCTTCTGCTGTCCCAGCGCCTAAAGTGAAAACCAACCATGTAATTGCAAAACCTTCAGCATTCTTCTCCAGTCTGCAGTCAGCGTCCAAAAAACCGGGAACCTCAAACGCTGCTCTTCAATCCACAAAGTCAAAAGATGCTAAGCTGACGTAAGTTATCCCGTTTTTATCAACCAAAATAGATCATTCTTGACATCTTAATAGGAACTTGTTAGAAAGCAGAGCAACAGCCATAGAGGGCTCTGCGGCTGCGGCTAAACCCTCTTTAATATTTGCCGAGACGATGGCGAATTTGAGCAAACCAAAAGAAGCAACACCATCAAAATTTGAGGAGGCTCGACCACCCGAATCACTGGAGGAGAAGCGAAAACGCCTTCGCAAAGAAGAACGTCGTAAATTGCGGGTCTCGTTCAAACCAGACCACAGTCTAGTTTCAATACGCGAGTTCGTCCACGATCCCGAGGAGGAAATGGGACATGAGGATAGCATGGTCCGCGATGTCGGTGATAGCAGGGGTGAAGGCCAGATGCTTAAGATGCACAAAGACCTCGACGTTATGGATGAAGATGAAGATAGTTCACCGGCTGAGGAAACTTTAGCACCCTGGGTTTCCCCATCACGTGAGTATCCTTGATACTGGCAATCCGATCCTTTACTCACATCTATCCAGTGGTTGATTTCAGCGTTGTTGCCCTGGAAGAGCTTGAGCGCAATTACACTACGCGTGGCGGCAAAGTCGAAATTAAAAGCCGAGAGCGTGAAGTCCAAGAGCAACGGGAGCTAACAACATTGATGGTCATCTACACTACATCTTCTGACATTCCACCGTCTCCTAGAGAGCCTTCCGATCCTTACTCAGGTGACCCAGTCATTGAGCAAACATTCGGTATGCCTAGTGACGAGACAAAGGTAATTTCTGGCCCGATTCAGCTAACATGAAACTGTACTGATATTATTTGTAGAGCCGAGAAGCTCAGTTCTATGCTGCCCAGAACCACCAATATCGTTCTCCTAACACACCAACAATGGTTGCAAAACCACAAGTGCAGCAGCCAGTACCTCCAGTGCCTGATATTGCCGCATTGCTGAAGATCATTAATGGTCAACAGCAACCTCAACCTCAACCACCTCAACAGCAACAGCAACAGCAACAGCAACAACAACCAGTGGCTCAGCCTCAATCGACTGGACTGGAAGCCATCTTTGCTCAGTTTGCCAACAATAATAATCAAGTCCCCCAAGTGTTAATGCCCCAACAGCCGAACACATCCGGATTTGACCTCCAAGCCACATTGGCAGCGATAGCACAGCGGGGTCAGGCTCCGCAAGGGTATGGCGTACCTCCACCACCGCCCCATGGTGTAGATTTGCAGTCTATCCTGGCACAATACGGAAAGGCACCTACCCAGACACAAGGTTACGGCTATCAAAGCACATATCAGGGTGAGAACGATCGAAAACGTCAGATGGATTACGATGACCAGAACGGAGATTATGGCTACAATAAGGGTAAACGTCAGAAGAGTGTTCCAGAAAAAAAAAAGGTAAGCTTGAAATTTTCCAACAAGTGGTGAATTTAGCTGACACAAGGTTGGATGACAGTTTTATGGCGTCCCCCGATTACCTTGCAAGTTCTGGCAAGAAGGAAAGTGTAGAAAGGGCGATGAGTGCACGTTCCTACACGATTAGAACTGCCTTCCTAGCCTCCTGTCTCAATTCTGATCTCGAGGGGCCCACAATCCCGTTTAGCATGTGCTGCAGAGCACCATCCAAGGGCATAAAGGGCGTTCTACTGAAGCATTAACATAGCGGCACTTGCTCGGCGCTCATGTTTGGGGTTTACCTTATGCTAATGCATAGGTTCGAGTTGCACAAACACGTAACAAAATTCTTCCCTTAGTTGCTGTATGATAGCTGTAGCTCCAAGGATGCCTGATTCTTAAATATTAAATAGAATGAATTTATTGCACTGGTTGCCATGGCATCAATCAAGCAGTGCAAACTGGATTATAGGGCTACTTTGGAGAAATCTCTCGCTCTACAATGAGATTGACCTTACCATGCAACGCCAACCCCCACTACCAGTCTCCTAAACCCTCTCGCTGATCCAAATAGCACCCCTACATCCCCCTCTAATAACTTTATTCAAGATTCCATAACCCTCCGCCTCCTTCGCCCCTTCCCCAACCGCCTCATCCAAATGCTCCAACTCCTCATCCCTAATTCTCTTCAGCGTCCCCACCAATTCCCTCACCTCCTCTCCAATTTCCTCCCCCCTCTCCTCCATATCCCGCATCCATTGCAACAATACCCGCACCTGCCCATTATAATGCCCCCCAATCTCCGTCTCCACAGCCTCCGTGCATGCCATCGCTGCTTCGCGACCTAGCATCGCGGTACCCCATCCAAGCGCAGTAGCGGCTATACTCCAGACGGGGTACATAGCCGTGGGACGGATACGGTGGCGGGCTAGGAGAGCGTTGAAAGTGGAGAAGTGGCCCGCTTCTTGGGCATACATGTGTTGCATTAAGGGGCGGAGATGTGGATGGGAAGATATGATGCGAGGGGTTTGAGCCGTGTAGATCAGGGTTGCGGCTAGCTCTCCGGCTTGATTGACGCGTAGAGCGCTTTCAAGGAATTGATGCTGTTCTCTTGATAAGGGACGCCGGCGTTTGGCTTTCGAGGAGGAGTTAAGCGAGTCTGGGGTGGGTTCGGTGGAGGGAGGAGCGGAGGAGGTGGTGATGGGTGCATAATGGATATGATGGCGGCTGAGGGCCAGCCGCGGAAGGAGAAAATCCGAGATTGGAAAATTGGATCGGAAAGCTGGCTTGTAAATAGAGCGTAGGGCACTGGCTGTACTCATTATAATTGCGCTCCTGGTTTCATCGATTCTGCAATTCCGAAATTGTTTGGGTACCTTAGATTTCCATTGCTATCAGATGAGATCATCAGCAGATTAGCCGGAGCGGGAGCTGCCGGAAAGTCAAGCGCGTTCAGCGCAATTAGCGCCGTAACTAATTGAGGCTCAACACTTCGCGCTCCCTTTCAGTCAATGAATGACATTAGACCGAAAGCAATAATGCCAAAGCACTGCACTAACTCTCCAGCCTCCCCATTCTCTTAGCTTTGGCCTAGTACTGCTTCACTTTGGGCTTTGAAAACTCTGCAATACAACACATTATCTGCGAACAACTTCTTGTATATCTACGACTACCTTACACTTATAGCTTTTCCCATATCTATATCACATACCGGGCTTACGAAGCAGGCTTCGTTGCTCATCACCAACTACATACCTCTAACAAAGCAGCAACTGAATAGGACTCATTTCTAGCGCAGAAATGGCGGACCTTGACGCAGAACTCCTCGCGCTCGCGGGTGATGATTCTTCTGGTGAAGAAACCTCTAAGCCCACCAACACTACTACAGAGGCAACCCCTCCACCTTCCGCAGCTGGCCCTTCCACAGCCAAGCTCAGCGACACTCCAGCGAACAAGTCCAATATGGCAGCAAAAGGCACCACCAAAGTTAATGGTAACGCTACGAAGGCTAAGAAAGGTCGGAAAGACGAGTCAGAGGAGGAAGGAGAAGCGTAAGCCTTCTTTCAGACTACATCCACCTTTCAGAAATATCAACACAGTACTTACACTACATCTCAGTTCATCGACGCCAGCGTCACCAAACTCACTCCAGTCTGCTCCGATGTCTGAATCCGACTCTGATGTCTCTCCTGGCTCCCCTGTTGACGATGACGGGCCCATGTTTCCTCTCGAGAATAAGTTCCATTCCCAAAAGGATAAAGATTATATCATGGCACTCTCTGAAGTCCAGCGCGAATCCATTCTTGCCGAGCGTGCCCAGATCCTTGAGCGCAAGCTGCAGGACCAACACCTCCGTCGTCTCCTTCAAGCACGTGGAAACGCAGAGAAGACAGACGACAAGAAGAAGCGTAAGGCTGGTAGCGCGGATCTGGAAGACGGCAATAGAAAGAGTTCTCGTCAGAAGACGACCCTTGGCGGTCGTAAGGTTGGCGAGACCTCAGATGCCATAGAGGCGTATAAGCGGCAGCGTGAGCAAAAAGGTGCGCGTGACGAACAGAGACGTCGTGAAGGAGAAGCACGCAAGGAGCGTAAGATTCGTGGCTCCATTGAGGATACATTCTCAGATGCAGACGCCGAGGGCGAGAGTGATGTCGAATGGGACAACTCTAAGCCTAAGGCGAGCTCCCCTGGGTTTCGCGACGCACAACCCGCAGATCAAATCGACTACGAGCATGTGCGTATCGGTCGCGAAAATTTTGCCAAAGTCTGTTTCTATCCTGGATTTGAAGAAGCTATCAAGACTTGCTATGTTCGCATCTGCATTGGAACTGACAAGAACACTGGAGAAACGGTTTATCGTATGGCGCATATCAAAGGTATGCCGATCCTGATGTAGTAAATGAGTATATCTGACGTTCGCTAGGTTTCACTGAGGGGAAGCCGTACGCATTGGAGGGCGTTAACGGCAAACCCTTCGTTACAAGCCAGTACGCCTTGGTCACTCACGGAAAAGCTGAGAAGGAATGGCCATTCTTGGCTTGCTCCAATTCGAAGTTTACTACGGCAAGTTAACCTTGAGGTCTTCCAATCGTACTTTACTGACCTCTGTAGACGGAGGTTGAGCACTACAAAAGGACTATGGCGGACGAAAATATGCCTCTTCCTACGAAACCTTACTTGCTCTCTAAGATTGCGGACATCAATGGGCTGATCAATCACCGCTTTACTAATGCGGAAATCGAAGAGAAGCTTAGGCGAGCAGGTGTTCTGCAAACCAAATTTGCCTCCATAGAGCGCCCTGCCCTCATCAACCGTCGCAAGAGCGCCGAAGCCCGTGGTGATGAAGCAGAGATTGCCAAACTGGACGCCGAACTCGCAGACTTGGACGGACCGAAGCTTGCATTTGGCACCACTCTCCTAAAAGCGCCACCCAAGCCTTCAACGACTGGCCCTAGCCAGCAAGACCGTCTGGCAGAGTTGAATCGTGCGAATCGCAAAGCCAACACCCACGATGTCCGTAAAGCGCAGCATGCTGAGAGAAAGGCCGAAGCCCTCGCACGTAAGGCGATTGAGCGCGGAGAGGCAGTACAGAACCCCTTTGCTCGTGTCAAGACTAGGGCGAAGATTCACTATGATGTCAATGGAACTAATCTCGCTCCGCCAAAGGCAACCCGTGCTGTGGACGATTTGTTCGAGGACAAGAGTAAGGACAACAGCCGAGCAGGAACTCCATCAAGCGTGCGCTCTGTCACTCCTGTGCAATCTGCGACACGTAGCCCACCTTCTATCAAGGGCCAGCTGCCTAAGATCGGCACTCGCTACATGGACGATGAGATCATGGCTGCAATGGACCTTGGTATTGAGATTGATATCTAAGGCCACAACATGCCTCAACGAGGTCACACTGGCACCGTGACAGGTGCGCATGGATTCAAGAGGCATTTGCAAGGCGGATCCTTCAAAGGAGCAGGGGCTGGCGATGGTTTGACTTTTGTATTGGGGCAGGGAAAGAACTTTGTCGTTCGAACATAGGGGCAGCATGACTTGTACGACATCAACCGAAAAGGAGCTGCATTAGGATCAGGGCAAGCGTAGGCGTTGGCAGGAGACGCGGATTACTTTACTCGGCTTCGAGAAATTGCATGTACCATACATATCAGCAGCATTTGACTACACGGTCTTTCAATGCACAATTTACACCACTGTCTCATGGAATAAGACAAATGTCTACTCTCTTGAATTCAGGGCAAGCTCGGTAAAAGGCCGGTTCCGTCCAGAGTGCGTTGGCATTTTGGCGCTAGGCGACTTCTGAGTATGGCACACAATGCAAAACCACGGGAACAAATAGCAAAACTACAATAGTAACCAGTCTTCAACCTTACTTTCTATTCACATCACTTTTATTGACCGTGTGACTCCCTCGACATTACTCTAGCCTTGCGCTCCAACGTGACTCATATCCACCTTATGGAACTACGACTGTACCTCTTACCTTCAGAACTGTATAGATCTTCATTACCAGATCCTTAACCCACAAACCCGAGTGCCACAATCACAGATACTACTTTCAAGTCATCTTTCTTCTAGAATTACCTTAGTAATACGCAGCGCGTACGACCTTCGCTATGCACGATCTACGGCGACAAGCTCTTGAGAGCAACAAGACCGTTTCGCGCAAGGCGAAGGCCCGATCGGGGCAGTCCTCGCCTGCCAATTCGCGACCCAACTCTGCCCCGCCCTCGCGCAGCGCCAGCAGGGCCGCCAGTAGACATGGATCCGATGAGGAAGAGGGAGGCGATGTCAGTGATGAGACGTCATTCAGGTAAGACTCCTGCTGCGCAGTCCTTGCCCCATCTGGAAGGCGTGACGCTTGCTTTGCGAGCTGTGGTTGCAGAATTGAAGGCTGACCGCGTGTCTAGCGTCAACTCCATCGATGAAATGCTTAGTGCCGAGAACACAGAGGTTTCGACAGAGGCGTGGAGGACGGAGCTTGGAGACCGGATTCAAGAGGTTATTGACCGAAAGCGTAGCAGCGTCCAGGGCCGCGAGACATGTCTTACAGCATATGTCCGAATTCTGACTGCACATTACGCTGAAGAGGAGATCCGTGGGAAGGAGGCTGAGCTTGCAACGGCATTTTTTAAGAGCATCAAGGCCGAGTCTAGTGAGAAGGAGACAGTCCTGGCCATAAAAGGCGAGCAAAACACGGCGCAAGCACCAAGTCTATGCTTGTAGCTAACGTCTTTCAAAAAGCTCTTGCAATGACATTCATTACCTCCCCATCTGACCAGATCTACGAAGCCGCTTGCACTCCTCTCGAACGAACAATATCCGAATCTTCATCCGTTGCCAGCAAAACAGCGGCAATCCATGCCCTCGGTACCTGCACCTTCTACGGCGGCGCCTCAGACCATGAGATTCTAGACAATATGGCATATCTTCTCACAATCATTGCTTCGGACGGCCACTTCATCAACGCTCCCGATGAGCCTGATCCGGTCACCGCCGCCCTTGAAGAATGGGGTTTCCTAGCCACCCTCATCGACGACCTCTCCGAGGACAGTGAAGAAGCCGTCGAGACCATCGCTGAGCAGCTTAACAGCACTCACCCTGAAGTCCAGATCGCCGCTGGCGAAAACATCGCCCTCCTCTACGAGAAATCCTACAAGCTCCTCACGGACGAAGATACTCTCGTCGACTACCCCGGCACCGACATTGTCTCCGATCCTGACGAGGATACCACCCTGCCGAAGCTCGCTCGCATCTACACCGCCTACCGCCGCACCGACACCCTCCTCACCACCCTCGCCGCCCTTGCCGCAAAAAGCACCCACCGCCTCTCCAAAAAAGACCAGAAATCCCTCCGCGCCAACTTCTCCGACATCCTCAACAGCGTCGAATATCCCGCCCGCGGACCACGCTACCGCAACGCTGTCAGCAAAGAGGGCAAGACCTATGGCTCGAGGATGGTAGTGCGCATCCACCAAGATGGCGTCATGCGTATTGACAAGTGGTGGAAGTTGCATCGGTTGCAGGCGTTGAGGAGGGTGTTGCAGGGGGGTTTTCTGGGGCATTATGAGAGAAATGAGGTTGTGTTTGAGAGTCTGCCAATTATGATTGTGAATGAGAGGAAGGGAGGAAAATAGGCGTGATGGCTATGCTGCAACGTAGCAATGAAATGGGAGTCAACCGGCAGTGATTGTTCGGCTGGTGGGCAAAGCATCGTGTGCAAAGCATCATGGGCACTCGTTGTCGGCGGGGGCATAGGAGGTTCAAGTTGGATGAATAGCATGCTATCGGAAGAAGTCACAGGCACTCCAAGACAATACGGATATACCAAGCTGCTGAGCTTTTACATGTTATCCCTACGTATCGGCTTCATCTTGAATGTCCTCCTTTGGAGGGTTTCCAATATTTTCGATATTCCGGGTCTCGAATACTCACTTACATTCGAATGGCTCACCCTCGCTTCCTGTTTTATCGTGAGTAAACATTGTCTTTGTCAAACCGCCTTAACCACCTCTTAATCCCTTGTCTCATCGCTCAAGCTTCTACACAATACCGCATCTAGTTCCCGGTGGGGGCTTTCGAGAGAGTCGTCAGTAGGGACGATCTATGCATGAAAGGGAGGGATTTCGGGGGGGGAATTGGAGGTAGTGAATGATCAAGAGTATTTCTCTGGATTTTGCGCTGTGGATTGTCCATATATTCAACCGCTTATACTATCATTGAGAACTCCTTCCCGGCCCCACTTTCACCTCTCCACCTCAAAAACCCTTTCGACCCCTTCCCACGTCCCTCTGACCCTCTCCTCCCAATATCCATCCCTTCCACTTTTCATTTTCCATATCTCCTCCCCACCCGCATCCGCCTCGATCCTCGTGAAAAACCTAGGAACCCACTCCCTCCCTTCCTCCTCCATCACCTTCCTCCGACTCCGCTGCGCCTCTTCGAGTTTTGTCTTCAGCTCCTCCGCGCTGTCGAAATCGTTCTCCTCCAGCGCGCGCTGGTCGGGCCGGAGCCGGCTGTCTGTTGGGGACAAATTGTCTTTCTCAACGAGCGTGATTTCATTCAGGGAGGCGGCGAAGGGGGTGAGGCCGTAGCGTTTCGAGACGTCTGGGGCGAGGGGGGAGACTTGCCAGATCGGGGTTTCGGAGGCTTTGGGGTTAGCGGGGTCGGTGATGGAGAGGGAGGTAGTCCATTTGCCTGCGAGGCCAATGGGAAGTTCGTCGCCGGCGGGGGAGTAGGTTTGGACGACGACGTCTTCGCTGCGACCTGAGAACATGCCGCGGGATTTGAAGGTGGCCGTAGCGTGCTCGCCGGTTTTCTCGTTAGTGATCGTCATGGCGCCGACGGGCTCGATGTATTTTTCTCCGGCGATAATGTTGCGCAGGAAGCTTGTGGGAGGGGCGAAGCTGAAGCGGTCGCCTGTGGTGTGGAGGACGACGCTTACACGGCCTTCGGTTACGAGTTCCGCGGACTTGCCCCAGAACTTTTGGGTAGGCATAGGGGACTGTGTAAACGACCATGAATTGGACTCGGCTTGGCAGGCCATGCGGACCGGGCGATGGGACACTTTTTCTGCAATGAAGCGGAAGCCGCGATCTTCGCGGACGAGCTCAAAGGTTTCGCCAAGCATGGGGTTGAAGGGTTTGCGGATAGCGCGCTCCTTGACACGGGAATTGGAAAGGTTGGAGATGGCGAAGGCGGTATAATATAGCAGACGTTCGACGCTCGTCTTGGAGGGGTTTGCGGCTTCGTCAAGCAGGGTGGAGTATTCGAGTTGTTCAGAGGCGCGTTGAAGGAAGGAGAGGGGCTCGTTGGCAGATACCGGCATAGATATGGTGGAGAGGTCTTTGCCGACGTTTTTGCGAAGGAAGCCGATAAGACTGGGAGGACTGACTGTGGGAGAGGGTACAGCGGTTCTTCGTTGGATTATGTTTGATATTGGCAATGGTGTGAGGGTTTTCGGCTTCGAAGGGAAGGCTGAAGTTTTCGATTCTGGGGTATCGTTGGTTATATTCAGGTTTGCTGGCCCGTCCACATCACTTGCAGATGCCGAATCCTCTCCGTCGCTAACCAGACCATTCGCGCTTGGTTCGCTTTCGTCGTCGGTTTCCTGATGTATTGCCAATAATTGCGAAGCACTTCCCCCATCAGCATCAAAGAATTCCTGAGTCCCTTGTGAATCCATGCTGTGTCGGGAGACAGCCGATATTTGAACGGGAGATTGCCTTCGCTTGCTTTCCTCAATGAGCACTGCAAAGTCGGCTACAATGGAGTCAAGGTCTCTCAGTAAAGCCATGCAGTGGTCGTGTAAACTTTCCTCCTGGTGGCTTGGCAGCGTGGCGCTTTCTGGAGCTAGAGAGGCCATCTTGCAAGGTTGAGGAGGTGTGTTACTTGTACCCGAAGGTGTCGAAGGTTGTGAGGAAAAGCTGCGCCTGAACATGCCTGGCATGGTCCTTTCACTGCTTGGTTTGCGCTTCCAGAACGGTCTCCGTTCGCCATCATTGAAGTATCCGGCACTTTGAGTCTGCTCTGGGGGACTTTCGGATGCACTCGAGGCCATAGAGCCTGGGTCGGAGTTTGTAGGCTTAAGGGTAGCCGGCGGAGCATGTTTTGGGTCTGTTTCCTGAGCTATGCTCCGGGCTGCATCTCGTGAACCCTGTATCCTATCTGCCAAGCTTTGGACCTTCGCCAGGTCGAGCCCTTCTCCTACGTCAAGACGTATCAAAGACTGCCGCGAACCAGGCACATCTATTTGCGGCCGGAATGCGCCTGACATAGAGTTAAAGTTTGTCCTTGCAATCTCCAAAGCGTTTTTCCAAGCCTCAAAGTCCTTTTGATTGATAGCTCGTAGATGCCATATTTCCGCCCCCGAATCAATAGAAATCTGCCTGGTTGCAGCGTTCGCTCCTATAGCGGCCAGAGACAGTGGTACAGCTCCTCTCAAAGCTAAGGTGTTTCGATTGTGGTAGTATGAGAGCGTTGATGTGTTGTAGTCAAGAGAGAAGAACCTTCGAGCGTATCCTTGGTGGCGTTTCCGGCGTCTTTTCTGTAACATTCCAGTAAAAAAGTTCGATGTTGTACTACTTTCAGTGGCTCCAGGATTTCGAGGCCGCGATTCCATGCAACCGTCTAACATCTCCGTTGTATTTGAGTCATTTCGGTTTGTTGAGTCCGAAGATTCATACTGCAGTACTCTAGATGCGGACCTATGCCTGCGAGTGGTAGTAGTCGCAGCAGACGATCCTTGTACGTGGTGCATATGGTGGTTTGTTTGTGGAGGAGAGTTGGTTGGATATGTCAGAAGAACGACGGTCACCGACTTTGAGAGTTGTTTTGCAAAAGTATTGTCAAACACAAGTGCGTACATGCCGCCTTCGCCTTTGGGTACTTCATATTTCCCCTTGGACACCTTGTTGGCATCGCAAATTCCATACCAGAACACAGGTCTTAGTCCAATGCTCCTCAGCTTCTCGGTAGCTGTAGAGGACGCGTTTCGTGATGTATGCGACTCATTCAGCGTGTCATCAGGACGTATAGCAGGAGTTGGTGGTGGTTCGAAAGTTAATGAAGGAAATTTGAGAGTCGGCGCGCTGCCATGGCCAGGGTGCTTGAAGATACCAAAGTTAATGGACTTTTTCTGTGGTTCAATGTTGAAGAAGATTGTGTGTTCGGCTTCAACCTCCACCCAGCGGACGAGATATGACCTTCTGCGGTAAAGGTCAGCTTCAAGGCATGTAATATGCAATGAACTGAGAAAGAGCTTACGAATGGATTTCAAGATGCTCCATTATCGCGTTACCGTCTTTTACTCATGTAGTTTGCTTCATGGAGTCTTGTACATGATGGTGCAGCTCCAAAGGATCAGTCTGACCAGCTGGCTAAAGTACCGTAGCTCAACGGCGGTGGAAGGTCGGCCAGCCCGCCGCGCGAGACACCGATAAAAGCCTCAGAAGCTCGGACATCGGGTGATTACTTTTCCTGCAATTCCCGGAAGCACCTCGCTGATGTTAGAAAAAGAAAGTTCAAGAATACAGATACGGTGTCTTCTACACAGTAGAGCTGGTGGAGCACGGTTGAAGCTGACTCAAGGTTGTGGGCCTGAGAAATTCGAAATCCCTATCCATTTCGAAACACAAAGGAAGCTCTCCGCCAGCGTAAGGCACAGGGCTGGCTAGGCCGAAGCGGGCATGGCGGGTTTTGGTCCAGGGGTTACTTCTCTCCTGTTCCAACTCCTGGACATTGTAAACGTCAAGGACAAACTTTCAGGACCTTCCGATACTATGGCCTCAGTCATCTTGAAAAACACAATACTTGGCGTTGAAAGCACAATCGGCTACAAATTTAAAGACTCGTCCATCGTATGGGAGGCAATGCAAGCCGCCGGCTCTGGAGTGTTCTTGATTGGCGACAGACGCATTCCTGATGGTAACAAGCGCCTTGCCGTTGTTGGGGATACCATTCTTAAGCTCGCGCTTGTGGAAGAATGGTACAATGGTGGAGAGCCCAGGGGTAATGAGACTCGATCCGGGCAGCGTGGCAGAGGAAATCACTAAAGTGCGCCTTAGGAAGAGCGGGTCAAATGGTCTCCTACGTGGGATCCAACACAAATCTTGACAGAGTTGGTCGAGAGAACGGGCTTGATATGTATATCAATACAAACCCGGCGCAGGGTCGTACTATTTCGCCGATCACCATGACCGCTACCGTTGAGGCAGTCCTTGGAGCTGTATATCTTGACAGTGGTATGGATGACGTCAAGAAAGTCATGGAGAAATTGGGTCTGAGAGCCTCTTGAGATGGAGAGGACAGCGGCACACTGGTAATGTTGATGATCCCAACCCCAGAATTGAAGCGCCATGCGAGTTAATGTGACCCATGCACTTTCTAGCTTTTGCCGCCGGGCTCTCCGATCATGCCCATCGTGGTCATCTGGCTAGGTTATATTAAAGTTGCTGGTCAATGCAGAGCCTGGCTCCCTGTTCAAAATCTTTTGACTGTATTTGGTGAACATTACCATCCATCTCTCAGGGGATCTTTGCGCTTGGAGCCAAGCACTGCCCTGGCTTCCAACTTGATTTAGCCTTGCCAGATGATCCCGACGGTGTTCGGGCGGAGTGCCCGGTGTCCGAGGCTCTCTTTGCCTGAGTCGCACGAACGTTGGAAATCGGTATGGATAGGTGTTTTGTTATGGGACCTGACTTCTTACTTAGTTGTCAGCTTCGTCGGTTCCGGATCTTCAGCGTCTTTTGAGGGCTTACGGTGCTGGCCAATAAGTGACCGTTCTACTAGGCGAATTAGATGTTACGGATGTTCTTGCCTGCAAATTTCTGGTATACAGACTGCTCATTCTTTTACCCACTATTTATTTTCCACAAAGGGCGTTCCCAATCCAATCCTGTAGCGCTACCTTATCTTATAGAGAAATGGCCTCGCTCATATTTACTCAGAAATAAAATTCCACTGTTGTCTTGCGTGGTACTTTTCATGATTTATTTCACATCATTGTCCCTTTGCTAGCTATTGATTTGCTTTCTGTTCTTCTCGAAACACAAAATAGCACCACGCATATGGACGAAAATAGGTTTTATCTAATGCGCTATGAGAAATGCAAACTCGGGAATGATTACCATGAGCCACTTTATCTGAGTTGTGAATTAGGTATGTCAAACTCGGGCACATGAGAAAGCGAAAATCCTTATGATTCTACTACAAAAACATCCTTCACCAGCAGGCATCCTCTATCACAGAGTTCTCTAGTCTGCTGCCACATGGTCATGGTTGCTATTCACACTTTCATTCAGAATATTATTGAATAGTGGAAGAAGGTAGAATCTGGATACTCGGACTTCGACGGGCTATTCGCTGCTTCATTCGCCCCGTTATCTCTTATTTCACGCAAGTATCTTATAAATCCTAGGTTTCATGACTCTTAACAAAGATTCGTTAACTGATCAGCAGTTTTCCAAATTCACTGCTGCAGGTAGCAGAAAACTTGCAATTTGAAAATTTTTATTCCTGGTAAGCTCTGACTCACTAATATATAAGACTCGAACCCTCCCTGACAAACAACCTTGAGAAAACAACCTCGAAAACAACCTCGCGAAAACAACCTCGAGGAAACCACGTGGTTACCTTCAACGTCAAACCACAACGTGCACAAACTTCCTCGAAACAAAATATCGAAACACGACCCTGGCAAATCGCTATCCGAAAAACACGGCACATAATGGTATTGTAAGCCAACATTGTAAAACTGATGGCGCCCTTACTAAACTCTACGAGAATGGCGAAGGAGGCGGTTTCTACTCGTGCTCCTCTTATAACGAAACCCGCGTCATCCAAGCCCTTCCGTCATCAAGACCTACCACGACTCAAGATCTCTAAGCCTGATGATCGTTGGCCGACAAAATTGAATCCTCAATACCCTTGCCACTGTCTCTCTACTGCCGCCCATTCTATTTTCGAGGCTGCAATTTCCACAGCTATCCCCTATTACCATGTTATTACCGAGAGCCCAAGCGGCCCTAAAGACGTGCCGATTGCCCCCTGGAAGAGTGACTTAATACGATACCGTATTTCCATCGCGCGGACACTAGCTCTGAAAGAATTAGAGAAGCAAACGGGCGTGGTCATGCACAATAAGCGCGACAGCAGTACAGAATTCTCGAGCCATGTGCAGCCGTGGGCGGCGGCATTCCTCCATCGCGCAGCAATTAATGCGGGCAACGAAGCATTTAAAGAGATAGACGAGAGGGAGGGTGCGGTAAAACAAGAAGGGAGTCAAGACTTACCGCCGTATACCTTTAGGCGTCCTGGAGCGTTATACTGTAACTCTTTTATGCGCCAATACCCTTGCCTTTGCAAAGACGCTACTGCCAACAAAATCGCCGATTTGGTCTTCGAAAATTTCCTAAAAGATGTGCCACCTCATGCTGAAAAGCATTCGGCGATGTGCTGGGTCAAGGGGCGCCTGAATGTTCGTGTTGCAACAGCAACAGTACATGCCTTGGAGGAGATCGCCGAACCAGGGGATGAGAAGCACAAGTGTTCGGCTTATGGCCGGCCGCCGCATATGTTACAGTGGATGTATACGACAGTGAAAGCCGCGTGTGAGAAGGCGGTAGCCCAAGAGTTTGACATGATCAGGAAAGAACTAGCGAAGAAAAAATCTAAGGAAAAACATCTGGCTATTCACACTGACAGGGCCTTACCCGGTAGTTCGCTTAATCTTGACTCGAGTTCGACCATTGTCTCGACACCTGGATCGTCTCGTTCCACCATGACGCTACCAAAGGCCTATGAACGCGGCATCAGCATGGAGACCTACTCCAAAACACTTAACCCCTTTGCGGAGTCTGTGACCCTAGCGTTTCTCAAGCATCTATTCCCCGCCAGCAAACGAGAACTCACTGACTCCTGGATGCGCGATTACTTCGATCCTGCCGTCACTGACGCCAGAAAACGTGCACTCGAAGTGATTGCGAGATATGACTCAATCGCTGACCAAGCTGGAATCGTTAACACTGGGAACGCTATGCACGAGTATCTGTGGAAGACATCTTTCATGACATTTGCGATCAGCAAGGCAGCAGATAGGGCAGTAGCAAAGCTGGGGATAGACAAGGGAGTGTATGCCGGAATCTGGGGAAGCAAGCCACTCATGGCTGAAAGTACCTCTCACCTGATGGCGGCCCAAGGTTTGGTAGATTTTGCTAAGAAGGTTGTTATCAACGATACAAACCCCAAGGACGGTAGTGGTGAAGGAAGGGCAGTGGTCTTGCAAGAGGTGGTAACTAAGGGCGCTTCCTCTTTACATTAACGCAGTTTTCCGGCAATCTCGGTGCTAGTAGGTTTCACAGTACTACGGCATGCCAAAAATAAAAGGAGAGCGAATATGTAGTGGAGGATTGGCTTCGGGGGAGTTTGTTTGGTCGTTGCTTATTTGATTCTAGATACTTCGGTTCTCTGCACGCGATGATTTTATTAATACTAACGGATAGGGGAAGACTGTACATTTGAAAAAAAAAAGAGGGAATTTGTAATAACTGCCTGAAATTTCTTGAAGCATGACGTGACTGGTTACTGGTATCACATGCGCCCAATCTGATTTTCTGTATGGAGGGCGTGTACTTAAAGGAGTGCCCATAGTCCGAGTTGAAAGACCGTATCTTTTGCGAGGAACTAACAAAGCCTAACCATCCCACTCGACAACTTGGATATATCGAAAAAATCCCTGGTTACAACCCACGCAAACAGCCAGCTACCATTCCCAATCGCAAAACACGTACGATATTCAAAACTGGAAAAAAGCAATCACCTCAACCCCAAACAACTGCTTTGTCCTGGTTGTTGTTGGTCTGTCCATGGGTCAGTTTCTTTACTGAGTTGGCGTGTTCTGGTGTATATATGTAGATGCTTTGGAGGGAAAGCTTGAACGTTGTCTAAACAGCTTGCGCTATGCTAGGTAGGTAGGTTGCCTTGGTGTTGGGCAGCGAACAAAAGCGTTTGAGGATATATGGGATAGCTCCCCACATCCATGGGTGCCGTTCTCCTTCCACTATCTTCTTTCCATCATCCTTCATAATCCTCAGATATAACACTCTTCCCACCCATGTGTATCCTTTGTCTTCATGTTTATATTACTGGCAATCCCTTCAAAGGTGCAATTTTTCTATTCCCCAGAAGAATACCTACTGTGAGTAGACCGCGAAAGCGACCGTGAATCCATGGGAGTAAGAAGGGGCGACACTCTGTCATACTTGGGATCACAGGTTGAATAAACTTTCAAAGGTAGATTTGCAAGACTTTGTATTATCAAGTTAGATGTTCTCTACATAGCTCTTGAGAAAGAGAAAACCTTTCCTTTCCCGTCCTGACTTTCTGCCTCCCACATCAAAAAATCTCCTATCATTCAAGTCCTCTAACCACCCGCCGGCCTCCTCGTCTCAGTCCCCTGCCTAATATTCTCCGTCACATCATCATTCCCCGGATTCGCCTCCTCATACAGTTGCTGCTTGGTCTCCGGGCCCCCTGGCCCCTCAAAGTCTCGTGCTTTCGTAGGGCTATCTCAGTATCAGCATCCGGACAATCCCAAAATCTCCGTGACCCTAAGGCAAGCTCACTGTCCACTTCCTCCTTTCTCCCCGGGTTTCGAAACAAGATCTCCACCCTCATCCACAGGAATCTCGCGGTTGTCGCCGGCGCCCGAGGCAGCAGAGCCGACCTTGACTTCGCTGCCGGGAAATTTGGCGGTTACGGATTGATCGACGCCGGATTCGATTGCTGGGAAGGGTAAGTAGAGGAAAGTTTGGAGGAGGCCGGGGGCTTGACGGACCGGAATCGCTGGAGTTGTGACCTTGCTTGGCTCCACGGGAATTGAGATCACGCTCTGCTTCTTGGGCGAGGGCTAGGGGGTCCTTGCCTTCGTACTCGGCCGACATGATTGGTGGGGTGTGTGGGCGTATGGATGTGACTGTTTGGGTGCACTTGTAAGAGGTAGTGAGCAGTTGTTAAATGTGGTAGGATTGACAAATGAAGCTACATTGTGAATTTCATCCAACGATGTCATAGGCACCGGAGATGATGTAATGCCCAAGATCAGACTCAAATCCACCCGAGATAGCGCTTCTCGAAGTCCAATCATCTCATGTTTCGCTCTCGCGCTTGAAGCAACCTATCAAACTCTTCTGAAGCCTTCTCTGGTTATGGATCCCCTTTTACGATGATGAGAGTCTCCATCATCGAAGATCTGGTTGCTCCGTCAAATCACTCCTAACCGTTCCCTCTTTGGGAGACAAATAGTTGCTAATGGTAAGTAGGGATACTTTCATCCATTGTGCAGCTGCAGGAGTGACGAGAATTGTATACTGGGGATGTACGAGACGAACAGATCCAATTCTTACTGGAAGTTCATACATACCTCAGACTTGGTAGGCGTTTGGTAAGGAGGCTAGGGTATTTTATATGGAAAGAATTGCTTATCCGATTGCATTAGCTTCATGTGCACAACGCAAGGGAAGGCGATATGAAGTATGGATAACGCGTTAGCATCATTCCAAAGATCTACCAACATGTTCGGAGTACCAAGACTGCCGGATCTGTAGTCCTGAGTATCTAACCTGCCATCTCCGCCTCCTTGACCTACTGCAATAGGAAGTTGAATATGGGACAACCTGACAGAGACATATTCCGGTTTCCCGTCAACTACAATGGACATATTCTGGTGCGGCAGGAATAAGTACTAGAGATTGCAATAGGAAGCTCACAATGGATAGATTGCCCACACAGGCGATCGCTCTCTGCAACAGTAGGCGAATGAGACGGTTTTGGATATGATCTCACCATCTACTGTCTTTGCTGGTGATGGTGGTGTGGAGGAAACCTTGCCTTGGTGACGGGGCATGGCAGATACTGCAGGAACATAAGACGTGGAACGCCCCTTGGAAGTTACCGGTTTTTTCATTCACTGTTGGAAAGATCTGAGAGGTTCTCGGAGTACGTATCCACTTTGATCAAACTCAGTGCACTCTCTCACTTTTCACCAACGATCTCCACTTTCAGCAATTTCTACTGCCATGATGCTGTCATTCTCTTATCTACCCTGCCTATTGACCGTTATTACAGCTATTACTGGAGTTCAGGCGGCTCCAGCTCCAAATTCCGAGCTCACCGTCCTCGAGAGCTTGGCCCAAATTCCGCAAGGATGGCGCCAAGGTCGTGCTGCGCCAGCGTCAAAACCACTCCGCTTCCGCATTGCAGTCAAGCAGGAAAACGCTTTTGCCTTTGAGCAGCATGTTATCGCTATCAGCACGCCCGACCACCCTCAATACGGCGAGCACATGCATCGCGATGAACTCAAAGCTATGCTACGTCCAAGTGCCGATGCCTCTCAAGCTATCCTGGGCTGGCTGCTTGCTGAAGGGGTGAAGCCTGCAGACATTGAAGACGACGGGGATTGGATCAATTTCTTCGTTCCAGCCACGGAAGCTGAACGAATCCTTGATACGAGATTCTATTACTATTCAAATTCGATCAACGACATTGAGAGTATTCGAACCCTTCACTACTCGGTACCACGCAACTTGCATCGGTATATTCATATGATTCAGCCTACCACTCGTTTTGGTCAGATGCGTCCTGAGCATTCGACGGTCAGCGAACACTTCGTTGTTGGTCCTGCGAGGAACTCGGTTGAACAATATAAAGGAAGCTCCCTGAACACGACATTCTGCAATACCACCATCACACCGCAATGCCTCCGAGACCTCTATCACGTAGGACACGCCAGAGGAAGTACTCGCAACGGCGGCAAGATCGGTATCTGCGGATATCTAAAGGAGTATGCCAAGTTTAACGACTTTAAAACTTTCACCACCAAATACGCACCATACGCTGCCTCGGAGAATTTCACCTACGTGCTTATTAATGGCGGACTGGCAACCCAGAATGACACCGTGGATGACGATGTCGAAGCCAATCTTGATGCGCAATACGCCTACCCTCTTTCCTACCCAACGCCTGGTTACTACTACAGCACTGGTGGGCTTGGCGAGCTTGTGCCCGACCTCGATCAACCAACTCAAGCCAAGGACCAGAACGAGCCATACTTGGATTTCTTGCATTACATCCTGGCCCAACCAGACCACATGCTACCCACGACACTAACCACATCCTATGGTGAAGATGAACAGAGTGTTCCCGAGCCATGTAAGTTTGTTCTCTTGGCTTTGATCGATGCTTCCTGACACTGGAATTCTAGATACGAACATGACATGCAGTTTGTTTGCTCAGCTCGGCGCTCGCGGCGTCTCCGTCCTCTTCTCGAGTGGTGACACTGGAGTTGGCAGTGCTTGCCAGACCAATGACGGCAAGAACACCACCCGATTCCTTCCCACCTTCCCAGCTGCCTGCCCATTCGTCACTTCGGTTGGTGGCACCTACCATGTTGCTCCGGAGCGGGCCATTGGTTTCTCGTCAGGAGGGTTTTCGGACAGATTCCCCAGACCTGCATATCAAGAGGCCGCTGTCACAGAGTATCTTGGTATCTTGGGAACGCGGTGGAAGGGTCTGTACAACCCAGCCGGTCGTGGATTCCCCGATGTCGCTGCTCAAGCGTACAACTTCACAGTCGTGGATCATGGGAAGGAAATTCGTGTGGGTGGAACAAGTGCCTCGTCGCCCACATTTGCTGGAATTGTATCACTCCTTAACAGCGCCCGTCTCTCCAAGAACAGGCCGCCCCTAGGATTCTTGAACCCGTTCATCTATTCAGTTGGTTACCAAGGGCTGACAGACATCGTGGACGGCGGGTCTAGAGGCTGCACCGGCAAAGACATCTACTCTGGCCTGCCCACGCCGTTTGTCCCTTATGCCAGTTGGAATGCAACGAAGGGATGGGATCCGGTGACAGGCTACGGCACACCAAATTACCCCGAGCTGCTGAAGCTGTCTGAGAGGTACAGGTGAACGGTATTCATGGTGGCGGGGTGTGATCATAGCGTGGGCCAACCAGTACTTGTATGTAGATTGATACGAACCCAGCACTTTCGAGGCCTGTAGAATGGCAGGGATTACTTATCTCGGTAAACATGCCGCAACCTTTATGGGTCCCATAAAGTCCAGTGAGCTCGTGCTGTGATACGTCTGATGAGTGTAGAAGTCCACTGTTCAATGTCATGTGCTAGATATGTTGACTTCTGAGCAGACGTGTAGAGTAGATATAGTACGGAGGTACGGAGGTATCGTACGCGTCGGCGAATTGCCCCGCCCGGCCTAGTGACCCCCCGAACGGGGAAGGCGTCGTAAAGGACCCCGTTACTTCGCCCGGTGCCGCTTTTATTTACTTTTCCATCTTCCACATATAAACTCCTCCCATCCCCTCGCCGGTTTCCTGCCATTCTGTTAACCTCGATCACTGTCGCACCGGACACGCTGCCTTATCTCGGACTCGGGGGTCAGACCGCTCTTGGCATCCCTTTCAACCCGCATCACCGTTCGATCCGGCGATCGCGGTTTGGGTTACAGATCGAGCATAACGGCCTGTCAACTTGAAGGAGTCTCGCCCAATTCATTTACAAGAGGGTGTGCCAGAGGATTAATTCATGCACTGCGCCATCAGCATGTCCGGGATCAAGGCTCAGCGAAGCCTCGCCTTTCAGCGCCGCGACTGACACTGGGATTTCTGTCCTCTTCACCCTCCAGATTATATCTGTTATGAGCGTCAGGCGTTGCGCTTCTCTTCGTACCGGTTGCACGCTGAGATGCCTCGAAGCTGGCCGTTTGCGACGGTATCTGAGCCGGGGAAACATCTGGCGAGCTGTGTGGGAAGGCATCCACACCTCGGGCGTGCTATCTGGGCACTAATGGTCTGGAACGGAAATCCAGCCTTTGGCGCCGAGGGCCTGTGATCGAGCCAGCGCATGTCAAGCCCTCGTCGAGGCCGATTGATCGAAGGGTTGAGGGATGCGCTTTGCCATTCCCGTCATATCGCCGGTCTGGAATCCTGCATCCTCATCTTCGCCGTTCACTCGATTGGTCACAACCTCTGATGAGTGAGGGGATAAGGGGGCTGTGCTGGCCCCCAGCGCGATGATCAGACAGGGCATGCACTGCGCCATCAGCATGTCCGGGATCAAGGCTCAGCGAAGCCTCGCCTTTCAGCGTCACGACTGACACTGGGATTTCTGTCCTCACCCTCTAGATTATCTGTTACGAGCGCCAGGCGTTGCGCTTCTCTTCGTACCGGTTGCACGCTGAGATGCCTCGAAGCTGACTGTTTGCGACGGTATCTGAGCCGGGGAAACATCTGGCGAGCTGTTTAGGAAGGCATCCACACCTCGGGCGTGCTATCTGGGCACTAATGGTCTGGAATGGAAATCCAGCCTTTGGCGCCGAGGGCCTGTGATCGAGCCAGCGCATGTCAAGCCCTCTTTGCCATTCCTGTCACATCGCCGGTCTGGAATCCTGCATCCTCATCTCCGCCGTTCACTCGATTGGTCACAACCTCTGATGAGTGAGGGGGACAAGGGGGCTGTGCTGGCCCCCAGCGCGATGATCAGACAGGGCATGCCCTCGTATTCGTCCGTCGGGGGTGGTTGGGGAATTTAGGAACAGAACGCGCAACGAACATCTTCTAGTCCGGAAATGTTGATTGGTGTCCGCGTCTTTAGCGTCGGCGTGGTAATGAATTATGCCTTCGAGGAGGTTGGGCAGGAGGATCCAACTGAGCCGCCTTTGTTCTGTCTCCAGGATCTCGCCCCCCAGGGCAATTCTATATGACCTCGACCTTTCGCCCCGTCAAAGCAGAACCTTCACAAGACCACATGAACACTCGCAATTACTGCTAAGCATTTCAAGCTTCACCGGTGAACACCGCCATTCCTGCGATGTCCAGGCCATCTCGTCCGCGCTTTCGTTATCCCCCAGGGTTCCTCGGTGGAAGTGGATCTCGAGGTGAACAATGCCGCTCCTGTGTTTACACGCGGTCTAACGTTCGCCATAGAATCACCGATCATCATCGTCGACGATGTCAATGATGAGGGCGATTTGATTAGCTATTCAGAGTATACGGCCGGCCCCGAAGTACGCATTGATCTCGGAAATCCTATCGGAAACGTGGCGACCTCCCGGCCCAAACCCAGAGCCCATCTCGACAAGCGTGAAGAGAACGACCATATCTCCTCCACGGACATATCAAATCACAGGCTCGCACACCCCCTCAACCCTCGGCAGCTCTCCCGTACAGCAAAAGCGCAACGATGCAAGAAAAGAGCAAGGCAAGCGGGTCCGGAAGAGAAGAGGACACAATGGGCTGAGGGGCGGAGGAAAGCAGTCACAAGGCGCAGGACGAGAACGGCTAGAACGGACTCTGCCGTTTTCGGCTTGCCCGCTGCCGAGGGCCGCCGTTTTCTATGCCCCATTTGCTTCGAAGACGACATTGAGGTCGTGGGGCTCTGTGGTCACGGTTTCTGCAGGGAGTGTCAGCAGGAGTGGAGAGCTATGAGCGGGAGCTGTGCGATGTGCAAAAGACCGATGGAGGAACCAATTCGTCTTTTTGCCTGATACTGAGGAAGGCTGGGGAGATTGCAGGCCTCTGCACGATTCCTTGACGGGCGGCAGGCACGTTCAATGCTGTTGTTTTGACAGTACTTCGTCCGTCGTCTTTCCAGGCGTCAGTTTCAATGCAAACAAATTGTACTGGACTCTGTGGGTGGAACACTTACACGACCACCCGTTCGCGTTCCTATGACTGTCAAAGCAGAACATCCACGCAATTCTCTGAATTTCTCCTGCCCATATGGTTTTCTACCCTTGCTCCCCATGTGCTATCTCAGTTTGCAGTGGAAAAAAGTTGTGGGCAAGTATCCCATGTTGTGATGTTTCCGAGGGCGAGGTTGTTCACCCTCGGCACAACCTTCCTTATCATTGAGGGTCTTGGCATACTTCATCATTCGTGCTGGGCTAGGTACGACGCAGCGATTATTGTGTTGGGTGCTTTATTCGATAGGGAATTTCGGTGACTGAATCAGATACAGGAGCGTCCTTTTCTAATACGATTTCTGTCCCATGAACCTATGCACTCTAGCCAATGAAGTCAAAATGGAGATAGTGCTAGAACGCAGACAGATATCACGCAAATGAACAACGGTCCACTTATCGTGTGCTTACCTGGTCTGTATTTCTCGAACCTCTATCTGAAGAGGGCAATGAAGCTGTGAATGCTTTCCTGCACGAATATCCCTGGTTACATTCCCACTGCCGCCATGTTCCTATTCCCTCCCTTCCACCTCACTCCCCCCGGAAGTAAGCAAGACTGCGCTGAGGCTTCAGTATTCAACCTTGAATCTTCTTTTAAGACTGCTTCTATTCAATACTCAGATGCCTTGAAGCACAAAGAAACAAAGAGCGTAAGATCTACATCGACCATCCGTGCTTTCATCTCTTTCAATGTGTTGGAATGCCTTTTCAAAAGATGTGGACCCATCGATGAAATTTGTCATCTTACACCCTAACAATTTGATTCCACGATAGTCCGTCGTCTACGCTCAATGTCTCAAGCAATTTCTCCTCCGCAATCAACTCATCTAGATTAACTCTCCCAAGGTACAACAGCGGTCGGTCAGACGATCAATTGCTACATCGCTTCCTTCTAAATCTGCTATGAAATGATCTGGCTGACCAATAACCTGAACGGGCACTATAAGCGCGCTGTCGACATTCAAATCGGTAACATTGAAGAGATCATCGGCAGCAATGTCTTCTGCAGGGTGATCCGCTTTCATACCTGGCAAGCCGCTGAAGTTTGATGGTGAACCCTTTCTGAGGGTCGACGGGCAATCCTGCTTGAGCCTGAGAGCTTTCTTATCGCGACCACTGCCGAAGCTGGACCACTGTCTGTCATTTTAGAACTCGGACGTTTTTTCTTTGTCACGGTGACAAGTCATAGCCTTCGTCGTACGTCCGTCAAGGGAATTCATCCTTCACCCTAAAAGACACATCCTGCCAAAGCCCAGGTTTACTTGAAGCTGGAGGATTCTGTTGCCTAGACTCGCATAAGGATGCATCCTCGGCGCCTACAACGTCGGGGCGCCTTTTCTTTCCGTTCGACTTGTCAGTAGTGTCATTTTTTCTAGGCGTTCCACCAGCAGAGCCAAGTTGACTGGAAGGATGTAGGCCGCGGAAGATGGCTTCGCTCTTCCAGTGTCCTGCCCAACGCCAGGCCTCGTAGAAGTCAAATGTCTTCGATTCAGCTAACGGTACGTCTATTGTCATGTTTATCGAGGTATGCTCGAATTCTTTTTGATTTGGTCGCGGTATTCTTCTGAGGGTTCGAGGGATTGTCACTGGCGGGTAGTGTATCGTCCGAAGGGAGTGAATTAGCTTCAAGAGATTTTAGTTCAATTTGCGCAAGCGGCCTGGCGGAGTGAAAAGCCGTTCTAGATATCGCGCAACGGAGTGTCGTTAGTGATCAACAAACGAACAGGAAGGGCGTAAAGCACGGGGAGGATGCAGGGAAATTATTTGAAATACCGGTGGAAGTTCGAAAGACAAACCAAACGTACAAAAATATATAAAAACAATATATGAAAAGATACAAATCCTTTTATTATTTAAAGCGCAGCAGAGTATCAATTGATGGTCAAGATGACATTCACTTTTGGCGTCTTGGGTCGTCACTCGTCAATCACGTGCCTGCCGTGACCGACCGAGAACATTTGAACCTCTTTTCCGGCAAGGGTCTTTCGTCCTTGCAGAACGTTTGTTTACCTTACGAGTACACGACTTGTTTGACACAGCTCACGACATCTTATCTCGAGATATACATCAGACATACATCAAACGTTCTCGGTACCCTAAACACAAGCACGCTCTCAGCTTTCACCATTCCTACACAGGCTCGCGTGGTGAAGAGCTCTGGCCCAAACTCTCGCGTCTCATCACAGAGTGTACGGTCCACTGTTCTCAACCTTCCAAACGACATCAGCTGCCTCTGTCATTGCAAATCCTTATCCCTCCAGTAACATGCAAAGAAGTAAGACGTGTGCCTTGTCAAATATACAATGAAGGCTGAGCATATCACCAGAAACACCGAAAAGAAGATCCATGTGGCATGAATCTCGAAAAGACTCCTTTATTAAGGCTCCCAAGACTCAAATCTTAGATAAACCCCGCCAATGTCCAGGATGCCCAAAGACTTTTAAAAGATCGGACCATGTTCGAAGTCATGTGGAACGCATGCATCCGGCTCTTGCTCCTTCTCTTAAAAAGATCGAGTGCGAGAAGTGCGGCGTGCGTGTCACCAGGCCATGTTACCTTTCTAATCATGATTGCTCGTCGAATTCTCGCTGTATGTATGTTCCTTCGAATTGGATTTTGTCTTTTCTGATCCGCAATTCCATCAACAGCTTCCTCGAAACGCTGCGAGCATTGTTGTGTAAATTTATGTTCCTTGTCTTCTCTCAATCGACACCAACAGTCAAGAAATCACAGCGAGGTTGTAGAACGATCTATGAATCAAAACTTGGGTCTGGCTCCCAAAGAACGTAAGTCGAATTCTTGAGATATCGTTCTGGTCTAACGACATAAGCCTTAGATTCCTCATTACCTGAACCCTCCTCAAGGCTCTCTATCACGCCTGAAGACGCGTCAAATACGTCAAACTGGCCTGCACCTGCGGCAGACCAGGCTCCTATGCTGTCACAAGATTCAGGTGCTATTGTGAGTCAATATTACAGCACAAGCTACCTCTCAACAGCGCCGGAACAAGCTCCACTATTCTGCTTGGACCTCAGCCGAGATCTGATGCAGCCGAGCCCGCTGTGGCTGTCTGTGGCTCCCCCCGTGCAAGCTCCTGCCCTCATCGAGCATGGAGCGGTCGTCTACCGTGAAGACCACATTAGCGATGTTTTGACGCAAGCTCCGATCTTCTCCCAAGACCCTGCAGGAGCTGCTAGTCAAATTGGTTGGGCAGACCCATTTGGATCAGAGCCAGCTACTAGTTACCCCATTCGCACAATGAGGGTTCGAGAGCCTGCTCCAATCTTCTCTCAGGACCCAGGCATAGTCCCTACGGAGCAGAACAGCATATCCTACATTACGGCTACTTCAGTGCATGATCATATCAACCGCTCTGCCTACCTTCCAAGTTTCGAAATTCTATCACAACCCGGGTGGAATTCCTAGTCAATGCAACGGCATAGGCTATCTTGTAGCTCCACAGCTAAGCCTTACATCTTTAAAAGGTCGACCTGTGACTTTGAAATCATTTGTTCACACTGGTTATATTGCGGATGGCTCGGAACAGGTTACAACCTTCTCGCGAAACTAGTCAGAGTTCAACCACAATAGACTAGATACACACGTGATTCAACGACAAGGGACCTTGACTTATTGCCGAACAATACATCCTGTCACTTGAAATAAATCGTCTTGAATGAAAGGATAGGACGATGGTTTTTGTGAGATTGAGATTCGTATCGAAATGTCTCGTAGTAATAGCCAAACGAGGTAAATCAATCAACCCTTGTATTCATAATTGAAACCAATCTTCGAAGTGGTCATATTGCGAACTTGGGCCTTGAGTTCAGACGAGTCCGGTAATATCATTTTTGCAAATTTGCCCAACCGTTTCGGGACTGCAAACACCATGGTAACAGCGTAACCCTCAACGATTTTGAAGCAAAGTCGACCATCTAATACAGTCCTTGCATAAGTAAGCCTATGTTCATGATGCACTCAAGAGATAGATTTACAATCCTCCCTCCTCGAACTTCACCTCCACGGCCTCCATCAAAAGCTCATCCGCAGATATTTCCAACAGTATATCACCCTCTGTAGGCTGCAGCGATCGACAAAGATGTGAGCCTTTGTAGAATAAAGCCCTCGAACTGTTACTCCATAATTGAACCACAAGCGCTTCTCGTTCTTGTTCTCGTGGGTGAAGAAAGAATCCGGGAAGCCGTTGCGTGGAATCCAGCACTGTGTATGCTCCCTGTCCAGACCATGGGAACGCGGACTCAAGAACCTCCCGAATATGCTACTTTCACTATTAGACGATGCGAAACAAACAGACAAACGAAGATTGCTTACGATGTCGTCGACGACGTTGACTCTGCAAAAGTCCAACCCGTCTGCAGTTTTTCGAGGGAACCCCTTTCTGGCGAAGTCCTCAACTCGCTGACCAAAAGTCGATCCTTTCTCTACAACAAACCCATCGGCATTCAATGCTTCTCTCGAGAGTCCACCGTTTATAGAGACAAGAGTCGCAGCAGCCATTGCTTTCGTAACATGGTGGACGATGGCGGGGCCCGCGACACGGACCCAGGCGCTAATAATTGACGTGTGCTGCAAAGAGCCGCTCTAATCGGTGCCGTCGTGAGCTCAATCGCGGACATCAGTGACAAACCGAGAGGCAGCCAGATAAAGAATTACCACACATCTCGTGCCGAGAGTGGGTATAATTGAGGATATGAAGGTTCTGTTCACGTAAGGATTGAGCAGCATGCCCCCAGCAAACTCGACGACCGTCCTTTACCATTGGCGCCAGGCAGCACCCGTTCGATTCAAGAACTCAAGGACCCACGCAAAATCGTTACCTGCTGTGGGTTCGAAGGAACGTGCCGCGGCGTATGAGTCGAGGGTCTGTAGAAGGACGGCCAATACGTGAAGGATGAGAGCTATTCATGAACCGCCATCAGCGATAGGCTCTTCAGAGTCTTGACCTGATACATCGGATTCTTACAGTTGGTCTTCATGAGGGGATGAGATTCTAATTCGAGGACACAGGCGGTCGCCGTTGCCAACAAGGTGGTCTTCGTCAATGAAGGCAAGATCGTTCTACGATATGCCTTACTTTCTGCTTCAAAAGGGAGAGGTGAGACCGCTATGAACATCTCAGCTCATGGAGCCGAAGTCGGTGGCTGAAGCATTCGAACGGTGGTCGGAGTGCCCATGCAGTCAAGGATCGCAGTGCCGTTGCAATCATCTGAATTGGTGACCGGAGAGCGCATGCAGCCATGAAACTGATGATTGGGGCGCCGTTGCAATCACCAAATTGGTGACCGGAGAGTTCATGCAGTTCAGGATGAACATGGCTGGGGGCTTTTTAATTAGAAGCTTGGACGTAGCTCTAGCTTGAGACCGGCATTCGTTGGGGCCCATTGGTTTAGACTCCCTTTTCAGCTTGTCCATCACTTCGTCAATGTGCTTGGTTTTCTCTTGCTCTCTGCATTTCTCCTCTCCTGCGTGTTTTGTTGCCTCGTCTTTGATACTACAAAATACGTTCGATCATTGGCCGCCCTTTTCTGCTCTACTCGCCTCCTGCTATACTATACCTATGCCAGAGCGGGCGCCAGCCGAGCGTCCCGTCAATTAGCTCTCACCGCTCTATGTGATGTTGAGAGAATGTCGAGCCTTGTTGGACGAAGCTGCGGGGCCGTCCATAGCTGTAAAAAATCGGCCCCCTGAAAAAAACCCTCAGGTACTGACCCACAGTAGGATTTCCAATCCTCAGCCACGATAGACTCTGCCTGCTCTCTAACTCATGATGATGGTAACACCACTTCCCTCGCAACATCCCCGGCCACCACAGCTTCGGCGTGCGAATGTCCTTCCGAATTACTCATCCCTACTTATTTTGGCTGCTTGGAAACAAACGAGGACGCGCATCTGCTCCTTGAAGCTTGCTTTCGGGGAGTTCTGCATCGTTCACGTCGTGGACCTCGAGGTTATGCCCCAACTGTTTGGAGCGGTTGCATATTCGTCTGGGCGCAAGATACCTCTGCTGTCGGTTGTTGGAACGATGGACTTTGTTGGACTCCTGTCGGTCGCGACGGCGATTTCTGGATCAGTCGTCAGAAAACCATGGACGAGGGACTGATAAAGAAGACATTAAGCGTCGTGGCTCAAGGATGCTTCCATCACATTGTGTCCTATTACAACTCTCGAAGCACTGTGAAGGAAACCCTAAAAGCGCCGTCCCAGGACATGATCCTTCGAGATTCGCTTCACAACTCCACGACGTATTCCACATCGACCAAAGGTTGTCAATTCCCGCACCCAATATTCAAGGTAAATCTGGTCGACGACAACGCTGAGGATGAGATGGGTAACTACAGCTCGACATCCTTGCAACCCAGTGAGATGCCTCCCGTTAGACTTACCGAAGACGAGTACAACGCTTACAGTCATAAATGTCATCGCGGTGGGTTACGGATCATGCGGCGGGAGGAGTAGATAGAGCTAACTGTGGGGTCGGAAGAAGGGGGTAGCTGCCTCGTGCGATGTACGATAATAACATGCTTTGCCTTTCAAAGACCAAGCATAAGACCAAAGAGTCGGGAAAACCATATTGTAATTCACGGAGTAAATCGCTATTCTTGCATCTATCATGCATTTCTCTTGTAGGGTCCATGTTTCCCTGACCGTCACAATGAGTACGGCAATAGGAGCAAAAAGTGCTTTGAGGAAAAAGGGGGGAGAGAAGAATGATGAAAAGAAGGAAATGGAGGAGAAGAAGGAGAAGGAGAAGCATAATGACCTAGCCTTTGTCTATCAAGCTTGTTCAGATTGATTACAATACATCTTGTTGTCTTCAACATGATCTCTTACATGTAGATTCGTCTCCCACAACGAAAGAGAAACTTCAATGATTCAAAATTCACATCAAAGTCCCAATTCAGAAAATATGAGGTTGATGAGTGAACAACTTAAAATGCCGGAAGGACACTAAAGATCTATTATAGATAGTGTTCCCAATAATAAGGTCTGCACGCATGAGGGCCGAAACTGAACTTTAGATATTTCCAAAAAGGTGCCTGTTTAATAAAAGATCGATGTGCTTGAGGTTTCGTCGCTGCTAAAGTCTCGGCCAAAGGTGAATGGTCTCACCTACGAAGGTTTGTTCCTCCGAGGCCATCTGCTATTGCATTGTAGATGTTCCAAGCAAACTCATTTTCCGACCTCTAATCCTGTCTGCATTCCCATGCTTACATCAACTGGCCTGAAACTGCTATTGCAGCTGCTAGGATTTCTGCTTAGCCTTAGCGGCCATCTTGTCTTTTGCCCATTGACTAACAGCCGCCAGCGCATCTTGGGCGTCATTTTTCCGGTCAAGGAGGAATCCCTGGATCTCGGCGGCTGAAAATATATTTTCCGACAAGCGCGTCGCGAATGCTTCCGCCATATCATCAAGTTCTGCGGGAACAGCAGTCTCATAGGGTGATCTGTACATTCGAATAAAGAGACGCCTTAACTCTTCCTTCCTTGGCAGGGTAAACTCGATTTTCAAGTCAACTCGACCATCCCTAATCAGAGCATCATCAAGCTTCTCTGGGTGATTTGTCGACATGATGAGAACAACACCCTCTGCGGATGCAACCCCATCCACGGCATTAAGAAGGCCAGAAAGCGAGATACCTTGATCTACCTCTGGTCCGGGATTGATCTCCATGATGCTGGACTCGCGCTTTTTCCCGGAAATTGTGCTGGTCCGCCCTCGCACAATACTCGTGGCATCAATATCCTCGAGCAGAACCATGCAAGGGTCAGACATTGCCTGGAATAGCCGTACAAGGTCGTCATCCGTAAGCGTAGGATCACTCAGTAATATGTAATGAATCGTTAACCTGAACTGTCCCGCGAGTGCGAGGCTTAGGCTCGTCTTGCCGGTGCCAGCGGCGCCGTGAAACAGATGACCTCGGCGGTAAGGTATGCCACGGTCGTAATACCAGCGTCGAGTGTTCGGATGCAAGAATTCGGCAATATCACGCTGAATTCTGGATTTTTGATCCGCATTCAAGATGACCGTATCCATAGGTCTGGAACGCCTAGAAATTTTACCGGCCCAAGGTGCTCGAAGTCCTGTTCGCTGTTTTTTATCTAACGGAAGACGAATTTCGGTGTAGGCTTCCTGCATCCTACACTCCCTCTCGCGACTGCGCTGTATAAGATCTTTGATTGGTTTGGTGGACCAACCAAAGCACTTCAGTATAATGTTAAACTCTCTTGCAGACCCTTCTAACAATGAAAACTGTTCTTTGCTTCGACCAATCCAGAACGGCTTTCCATCGTGCCAGCAGAAATATGTTTGGTAGTCCGGTTCGTATGTGAGAGGTATGCCGAGTTTCCAATCATTAAGATCAAATTTGCTGTTGGGGTCGATGTTGCTTTTTACTTTATTCCAATCATCCCGTGGAACCCTTGTGGTGGTCCTGGCTATCAGGGAACGTGAACTTTCAAACATCCTCTGCTCGATAAGGTAATCTAGAACACCGAAATAAAGGTCGTCATAGGATCCAATAACAATTGTTGGTAGAAAGTATCGCTGAGCCAGTGCCCAGATGTTCTTGCTCGCAATCATGAATGTCATCCACGCGATGTAGAGAAAGAGGCCGACTGAGAGGAAAGCATCAGCTTTGATGCCTAGAATGCTCATTGACAATTCGGAGATGACATCGTAGCCTGGTACGTATGTCTCGAATATGCGAGTAGATGACTTTGCTGTTCGCGGCTCGATGATTCCTTCAACATATTGATGAGATATAAAGAAGAGAACGAAGACAACGGAGCAGAGCAGGATAGCCGATATGATCAAGTTGCCAGTGTTCATAGTGAATTCACTTTGGGCCGCTTTGTACTTCTTTCTCAGGCGAGGAGAATATTGGACTGATGTTGTTCAATTCTGCGTAGGTTATAGTGGTGACAGAGAATACAAAGCTTTGCGAAAGGTGTTCCCCCTGCTGAACCCCAACAGCGAGCGGTTCAATGTTCACACCAAGAAGATATCAGTGGCCCGAAATAAGAACTGAGAGCGCCGATTCGAAAATTGCCAATCCGCACGACTTGCAGCAGCGCCACAATTGAATAGACTGTTAATGAACGTCAGCTAAGACTATACGCGTTAGGGAGCAGCGGAGCAGGACAACAATAGCTAGGCTAAGTCCGCCGTTTCACGGCTCAAATCAGCCGCAATCGGTAGCTTTTACTTGCAACTTCTAATTGGTGATCGGAGCGCTCATGCAGCCATGAAATTTGGTGATCGGTGAGCTCATGCAGCCATGAAATTGGTGACCGGAGAGCCCATGCTCAAATCAAAAACATCTGCATGAGATCGAGCCGTCGTTGAGACATCCAAGCGAATCATGAGCATCAACGGCCAAGTGCTGATACCAGTCGCCGTTTCTTGTGTGTCAGGCCACACTAATACCTTCTCATCTCATGCAACTCCGTACTCGCAGCTATCACCTTGTCCATGCAACCTAATAGCGCGTCAGGCAGCTTAGACCCGATCCTGATAGGAGGTAACCCTCAAACAAATGATGCATTGGAAAAGAATGGCCCCTTTGCCCCGTTGGGGCTTGAACAACAGTTGCTTGGTTGCCCCTTATTGCTCTGATAATCGACCAATCAAAAGCCGAGGTTCAAGTAAGAAACGAAGTGGAAAAGGTTGCGGACAGAGTGCAGACTAATTCTTGGGTAGAGAAAAGACCTAACAGCAACACCGTCAACGAGCTGGAAGATTCACCAACATATACTTCAAGACTTTGGCCAAAGCACCGACAAACATCTCTAGTCTACTTTTAGTGACGGAGCGCGACATCCAAGAAATTATCACCAGGCAAAAGCTCACACAATGTCTTTCCCTGCGTTCACGTCTTGCTATTGCTTGTTTGGAGTCTCGCAAACATAGAGAAAGCAATCACAATCGTTGAAGAAGATGTTCCCTGGAGGCAGATTTGCTCATTTCTCAATACGTTGGCAAAGCACGAAGCTATGACGTCGAAGATTTATGCAGATGTATTTCCCGGACAGGAGTCTGATCGACCATTGCCAGAGGATTTCGTTGTGCGCGGCCAGATGTATAGTCTGTGGTATTATCCTAGGGCTTGGTTTGAGGATGCAAATATTGATGAAGAAGAGCGCTTGCTGGAACTACCGTCTACGACTGCATCACGAGTGGAAAGAATACTGTGGCTTGGAATTCGCATCGCATCGGTATGTCCGACCTTTGCCTAGTACGGGAAGATAGCGCTGACATACTTCAGTTTAATCGATGGATACGTTATGACAAGAAGTTCACAACGTTTCAATTGGGAGAATAGAGTCTTGATGGACTGAGTTAATTCTGATGCTCATGTGGCATGTACAGGACAAGCTAGCTGGCTCCAGCTGGTCCTCCCAATAGAAAGAGCAAGTAAGGACAGCCAAATCTCGTAGAGCCGTGACTATCGCCAATACTCTAAAGGCGAGGGTGATCATGTCGGATAGGGGTGCGGCCTACCAAGCTTACTGCCCCCCCCCAAGCCAAGCTCTCTACCCTATCGAGCTCTCCACTTCGCCAAGCTGGTAAATCTTAGTATTTGGTGCAAGAGTGCTTGCGCCAGCCAACATTTGAGCGGTCTCCATATTCGTGGTAGAAGGACCACCATCTTTCTCGGAGTATAGCCTTGAACACTGTTGGAGTACTGTGTATGTGGCGATGAGTTAAGCGCTCTTCTATCTTGCACAGTAGCTGAAGCAGGCTCGGCCTAATAACTGTTATTCTTGAGCTGCAGAGTGCATCAGATTTTTTCCGTGCATGAAACAAACCTTCGGGTCTTCTGGTGACACGCTATTAGCATTCAGTGCTACCTAAATATACTTCATCAAAAGTCATGACAGCATAACCGAAACATTCCCGCCTGTCATGACTAAGCCGGTTGTTGTCCCCGCTAGTGCCAGGTGGCGCAGAGATCACGCGCCAAAGACCAGGACCTCCCGTTTTCAACCTTTCCCTCTTACTTCTTCCAACCTACCTGTATTTGCATTTTTCTGGCAAAGTCCTCGATAAAGTTATCTATCCGAAATCTGTTCTGAATATAGCAATGGAAACCCTACATCAATTCATAGGTGGCAAAGTTGCGGACTGGCAGGTTCTAATGGCCACCTGTAAATTAACACCTCGCTTTCAGGAGCAAGTTCGATCTACGATTCAAACATATCAGGAGACAGCAAATCAACAGAACTTGGAGGTTGCCGAATCTGGTAGAAATCTTCTGGCGCTCAGGAACGTAATTGATGACCACTGGCTGCAACTTTACGGAGACTCGAGCACGTCAGCTCGCATATTCGGGCACATGTTGATATTCAAAATGTTCTTGCATCGCAAATTGCTTGAAGACTACGTCGGAACACCTTATGTGGTCAATGAGAACATTGTCTGCTTAGGTCGAATCAAATCCACATTAGAGGATCGTCAACAAGCTGCTTGCGAACTTGGCATACACCAGGATCAACTCGATGATATTTATCGACAACGTGTTGTTCTTGTTCTTGATGAGCTCATGCTCGATCGAGCTCATGTAGAAAGCAAAATGCGAGCAGCTTTAGCAAGAGATGGGCGATCGGGTAGCGACATTCAACCGTTGATTAATCGTGGTGATTGGACAAGCTTGGCTGCTGCGGTAAAGAAGGATCAACTTCTTACTACGAAATTGTTGTTCAAAGATGATCACACACGGAGAGTAATTCAGCGTGGTATCAACCGGGTTCAAAAGAGGTACTTCCGCGAGCTTGTTGATTCGTCGACATTCGTCATCAGCAAGCATGCCAGCAAATTGTCTGTTAAGGCGAGGAGCCCTGTTATTCCGGATCCGGCTTCAACAGCACCTCCTCCGTACGCTGATCCATGGGAGGAAGACGAGAGCAACTGGTCGGTTGGAGGAGGCAATGGTCAAGAGACAACCCCTGAGACCGGAGCGAGGAAGTCTATCAAAGGGTTCTTCTCAAAGGCACCAGTGTTTCCGTACTTCAAGGCTTCTTAATTCATGTGTCGATGCGCGATGTTGAATTCTACGATTTGTGAAGAATGCTGATTCGAACGAGATGGTGAAGAACAACTGCTACATAGAAATAAATGTTCCCTAACCGCAATCTGAAAAGCTTACGAGATTGACTGCTATTGCACCTCACTGATGCCTCATCCCTTTGCCATGGCCCATATGGGGATGTCATCGAAACTTACAAACCCTTAGTGTGGCAGGCATATGGGGCAACTGCGTATCGTTACTCAAGGCTCACATCATCCTTTTGCTCTATCGTCATCCTTCATGTCTATAGGAAACCAATATCCCGACGCCGAGTCGGTGTTCCTCATTCAGTGTTTCCGAGTAACTACCGGCCGTGCTACTCAGATAAGTGAATCCCTTGGCATTGCTATCATGCCACGCAATAACGCTCTGATGGTGAATGCAATGCAACAAGACAGGGGACATCAGAGAAGGCGGGGAGGCTACGAGGTGCATACAATCTAATTGCTGCCACAACCAAAATAAGCCACTTGCAGGTTTGCCAAGGGGCTGAATTTGTAGGACTGGAGCACTTATAGAGCCGAAGGGGAGCTATAGTTTGCAATAGATCAGCCAGGCTTATCACTCTCAATCGCTTCAAGCTAGGCAATTTGTTGAGTTTATCCGTCCCTGATCTACCGTATATACTAATGAACATGTTGCAGATAAGCGCTACAATATCAGTATTCCCCCGAACATGGCAACAGCATCCAAGGCAGCTGGCTTTCTCAGCGAGCACGCCATAGCCAACCTTGAAGACGTAATTCTTATTCTCGATACCAGTTTGAAATCGATCGCCGTAACTACCGCAGTGGGAACACTTGGAGTCGCGGCTTGGAATGGGGCCGATGTTGCCGCCGCCTTCGGTCGTATCTTGAGAGGAAAGTCTCAGACAGGGGACGTAGAGATGGCAAGCGGAGCGTTGAGAGACAGCGGAAAAGATGTAGAGAGCGCGGTATACAAGGCTGGAGAGTCCTTGAAAAATTTACACGAGGTAGGGGCAGGCAATAGGTTGGAAGAGATCGTCAAAATGGCTGAGAAGAAGCCGGAGGGAAAGTGATATAATTAACATGCACGTTCATTTCGAGTTTATTTGGTGCGAATTTCTGAGGAACGAGACGAGACTGTTTATGATTCAACATCTAGAACTGAGCATTCTATCAACAAAGAATTGTTAAAGACATTGACCTCAGTAGCATTCTGCACGCCTATACTGCCTTTGAGACCTCATGCAAACGTGCCCGACGGCGCGGTGTGTTTCACAGATGCGGGCCGACTAAGTCTGTGAACGGCTCAAGCCGAGCCCGAAGTAGCCAGAGAACAACATCATTGTACCAGCGCTGTTAGGAATCGAACCCTAATATAATTAAATTACCCAACGACTCGCCAACAGGCGTCCGCCCCCGGACGAGGAACATTTCGCTTCGCGTCCACAGTGGAGGTCAGCACGGGTTTCGAACCAACGCACGTCCCGGGGTAACAATGGAACTTAACACCTGCGGCTAATAGCGCTGGCAGAAGAGAAAGATAACATCGAAGTCCCTCCCCCAGTTCTTCCATCTTTAGCGTATGTGACAACTGCATTCACATAGTGACGTACCCATAGGTGGCATTCCCACTTATCGGATGCTTACGACTGCGACCCTGTGCAATGAGATGTCCAGAAGAATCCTTCACGCCGATCTCGATGCAATTCTCGATGTGACTTCCAAGTGACGCTCATTTGTAATTAACCCAGTACTTCCATATTATGTACCAGACGAGTTCAATTCTCGGCGGCATGGTTTAGTGGTGTTCACATTAATAGCAGCTAGGCTTATTCAGGCTCCCCACCTGGGGAGCTCAATTTGGCAGAAGGCCGATGTGACAAGATAGACCGATGTTATTACTGGTAGATCAAACCAGTTTTTGTGGTTACAGTACCTTAGCGTGGTTATGTAGTATAAATCCAGCTCCGAGGCTTCCCGCTTGTTGCTCTACCTTATGTTGACCTTATCGATTTCGGACCACATGGAAAGATAATCACAAGTACTGGTTTAAACCAATTCCTGCGGCTGTATCACCTAAGGGGTCATGCAGGGAATACGTCAATGTCTGTCACATTACCTACGTTATCATGGGGCTAGTTCAAGAAACAAGAACCAATTGCTCTACTAGCCACGACGGATGAGAGTTCCCGTTCTCTGCTAGCCACGACCAATATCCTAGGCCCATGGGGTTGCTGGAATAAAGCAGGAAGCAACGTCGATTCAAACCACGACTTTGATTTTAGCGATTCGGGACTTCAAGTGCCTTCGACATATGCCCCGGCTATGAAGCGTATTGTCACTGGCACGATGGCAGGCCATTCTGGGTTCATTGAACCCGATCATTGCTCGCGTTAGGATCTTCGTTAGTGGACACGATACTGCTGAAGTGCATAAAGCCGCTCCACTAAGCCGATCAAAGATCTTATTGAGCACTGCCGAAGGTGGGATCATGAGAAGCAGAAAGCCTGCACGGAGCTCCACGTTATGGCGGAAGATTTCGCGGCGCGATTACCGGAATCTACCTTCTCAGGCGCTGACATTCAGGGGTTCCTCTTGCTTAAGAAGTGGGATCTAGAGGGGGCATTGGCGACTATGAATCACTGGGCAAAAAATAAACTGGCCGCCAAGGGTAAGCAGAAGCCAGAGGACACGGCTGAGGACTGTACGAGTAGTCCTGGCTCCTCCCCGCCACCACGCTCCCCACCTCATCGAGCTTTCGCCATGGTCCCCTCTTCACCAAATTCCCCTACCAGCCAAGCTCCTCCCCCAATCAAGCTCCCCACCCCATTGAGCTCCCACCAAGTTTCCCTACCCATCAAGCTTTCCCCCTCACCAGGCTCACCAGCCCACCGAGCTCCCGCCAAGCTCCTCTCTTCACCAAGTTCCCCTACTCATCAAGCTTTCCATCCCTCCAGGCATCAATGCCTGTGCTATTCGCTTCCCAGACGAAAACGTTGCCACTGATAGTTGCTTCTCGGTCTCGAGGTCCTCGACATGAATGGACAAGTCTTCCACCAAAGCAGGCTTGAAGGCGATGACTGCATCTCCTTTGCTTTGCAGGTAGCCTCGGTATGTAAACACCAGTGGCTGGTCGGAGCTTTTGGGGCAATTGGATCCTGCAGCACCTTCGCGAAGTACTCCCAGATGGTGAGCGTAATAAGCGGCAGCCGCAGGCCAAGCCGTGTTGATCATTCTGTTTGCTCTCTGGGAAAACCAATGTTCACGTAGCTCGGCGATCAGCAATAACAATATCCCTAATAACCCTGCACATCTTATTCCACAGTCTATCCACTATTTTGATGACCTGTTCTTTCTCGATTGCTCTAAGAGGATCTACAATGTGCTGATCGCGAAGGCTGATGCCCAATTCAATATTGGAGACCGTCATGAGATAGGCTAGTCGCAGAGCGGACATTTGATCAACACATTCAAAGAAGAGTAAGGAAACATTGCTCCTGATTCGGGAGCAGAGCAAGAAAACATTGCTCCTGGTTCGGGAGCAGAGCAAGGAAACATTGCGCCTAGTTCCGGAGCAAGGCAAGGAAACGTTTGCTCCTGGTTCGGGAGCAAGGCAAGGAAACGTTTGCTCCTAGTCGAGGAGCAAGATTAACTAATCAAGTTCCCCGGACCCTCTTTCACGTCTCCATGCTGTCTTACATTACGATACCCTTTCTTGGCTGCGCCTCAGCACGCCCGGCTGAGATGCCGCATCCGTATATTCAGTATCATTGGTCGAGCATCTTTCGCTTCCTTTTCTCTGTTGGGTGTGCTTGTGTGAATCGCTGATCGGCGACTCTGGTCAAATCAGATCGGGAGGGATTATCAATGCGTATGTCCGTCTCTATAACTATTCAGCCTTTCTCATGCAGCTTGTAAAAATTATTCCGGATTTTTTCTGCCTTTTTTTCAGTGCGGTGTACGCCTCGTTTCAGGCAAAGTCACTTGTAAATCGAGAATCTCCTTGTTTCGATCATTGGCGATGCCTGAGCCTTCTCAGCCGCACAACGCCGTTCATACTGAAACCTTGGGAGGGCTCCAACTGAGTACTTCTCAAGAGGCCGTCGATTTTGAGTCTTCAGATGTACTGTACGCTGAGGATGCATATAAACTGGGAGTACTGCATGGCGGGAACAGTAATGAGACTGTAGAGGTGATTTCTGTTACGATGGCTCACGTCCTAATCATCTTCTTAGGAGGTCATACAGCTTCCCCCTTTATCTAGAAAGATTGTTCGCTTCTCAACCGCTCAAACCATGAAAGATGATCTTGACATCAAACCATGGCTTCGGACATTCGGGATCGTTGTTCTCCATATCGGACGCAAATACCACGATTGTTGGGATCTTGTTGTCTACGACGTGCCTTTACCACACAAAATCCATTTGAAGACCGATCAGTTTACGATTGAGGACGTTGACCCAACACAACCATTCTGTCGCGAGAGAGAAGTATACGGTACCTTCATCGCAAGAAAGAAGGCCTTGGATCGCTTCTTAAAAAACGCGCTGCACGCAGACTCTTCTACAGAGGATCGCGGCGCTGCGTCGTGCTATTGTCAAATTGCGAGAAAGAATGGCCTCATCGCTCGGCTTGAGATGTTGAAATTCTATTTCCTCTTCAAGGCAACATCATCGACATCCTCTATTCGAAGCGCAACCTGCTGACGATCTCTAGACCTCTTCTCCTACGCTCCAAGAAGCCTATGCACGAAACGCTCTCATCATCTGCTTGAACATGCTGGGAGACTTCGAGTCTCCTGTCGCTCATGAGCTTATCCAACGAGACCTGGAAAATTGGTGTCAACAGATCATGGATGGTGTAAAACATCTGCATGAGCTTTCCTTGCCCTTCCACCTTCAGGTCACCAATCGGAAGGATCGAGCAGAAATACAACTGCAAATACTTTTCTTGCTTCGCGAACTGTATTGCGTCTCTGGCGGCGATTTGGCACGCGATCGGAGCAAATTCAACCCAGGCTTGACAGACCTTACACCGTTGGACAACTTGATTCTTTATGGTCTCGCCTGTGGAGTTCAAACGCCTACCGCGCAGCAATTCGGTACATGCGATCCCTTTGGACTACAAAAAGCCCTCTCAAGATCGCGGATTTTTGTCAAGGTCACAGATCTCAACCAAATTCGCTCGACAACTCTCAAAGGTGTTCAGGAATGGAGCTCAAACCTCAATAGATCCTTGCCAATTGCTTTTCCAGACTTGGTATGAAATTATAATCCTATCCAGTGAAATGACGCTGACAAGCAACGAAGGGTCTTCCATCACAAGTGCTGAACGAATTTGGGTGTCGACAAGTGGGAGACATTCAAGTGTTTCGGTCAGTGATCAGCTCTCAGAGACCCACAATACCAATGCTAACGAACGCAGTGCGCATACTTACCACGAGCTTCCGTCTCTGAGCCGTCCTGAGAACGACGTTCTTTTAATTCTTGCATGGAGTTCTGACTGTCACGATCGAGCCCTCCTGGCACTTCGAGCGTGGGCGATATCAGAAGATGGCAAGCGGCTGTATTCGAGGCTGGTCCGCGACCTTCGTTCTGAGAAAGCGCCTGCTCAGATTATGTTAAGCTTAGTCGCCTTTGTGTCCCTTTTACGACTCCTGCCCTACGGGTCCGATAAACCTTCAGCCGAAGCAAATTATCTCTGGGACTTCCTTTCGCTATTGAAAGGCTTCCCCTGCAACAATATACGAGCGACCCTGGAATGTATGATCTGGTCCGTTTGGAAGGCAATATCACCTGGGGTTAATGCCACTGAAGGTCAAAAGGTCTTTCGAATCCTAGCCCATGTCGTTGATCCACCTGAATTTGTGTCGGAGCGTGATGATGAACATTCGGTTATTTATTGGAAGCGCAGATTCAATCCCCTCCGTATTAATGATGAGGCGCTTTCAACCATTCCTGAAATCCTGGAAAAGCTCGGAATAACGGCCACGTCAGCCCTGCCAGCGGAGGGAGAGACAAGCACACACATCAAACCCCAGGCTGCAAGTGATCGTTTTATACAGACTGAAGGGAGTGAATCTTCACGAGATCTACTGCGAAGGATGGAAGAAAAAGGCAAGAAGAAAAGAGGGTGTTGGGGCGCGTGGTGGTCTTCAGAGGTTGGGATATGGTCTGTATTGTGTTGAGAGGTTTGTCTGCATAGTATCATCTGGGTTGACCGTCAGCCCATATTGGTGTCAATAATTATCCTAATGAATCAGCAGGGACGAGATATACTGCTTACCTCAAATGACAAAGTATCGGCAGTAGTCTCAGATTTTCGAATGTTCTCGGTCTTTGGATTAGACGTTGATATATGTGATGTATGGGATGGATATAGTGATAGATGGTAGACAGTTTCCTCGCCAGTAAACGTTTACGCTTCACTTGCAAGAGGTGCCTCGTCCTCTATTTCGTCAGGGGAAGTACAGTCATGTGTTTTCGTACAATATTCTCGCTGTGAGCCAGGTGCTATAAAGCGTTAAGCTCCTTCGGGATTGTGTTAAGCCCCTTCGGGTCAACTGTGGCTTATGTAATTGACTGTTCGCCGGCACACAACCCTAATTTTCGAATTTTTGACCTACCACCTTCAAAAATCCACCAAAATTCAACCACATGGCTGCTACTTACGCTATCATCGAGGATCGCATTCAAAAGGCTATTACAGCATTAAACACATGCAAAAATGTTACTCGGGCGGAGGTTGCATGCGAATTCGATGTTCCCGTGCAAAGACTACGATCCAGGCCTCATGACGATAGTGCCTTCAGAATGACTAAGCTTTGATAAGGCAAGGTATCGAGAGGTAAGGAGAGCCCCTCGGTCAACGTCTTCTAGCGATAATCATGCCACCATGACCAAAGGTCATTCAACCCCAGCCAACGTCTCACAGAGCCTCAGCCTTTCTGAAAGAAATTCTAAGCGTAATTAAATCGACAAGGCCCTCAAATTATTCCATTAAAGCTAAGATACTGTTAGGGTCAGAAACCCGCCCAAGCGTGACGCGAAACCCACCGAGGTTTAAACCAGTGAAAGCTGTCCAAGCTTCGAGTCAAGAACGCAAGCCGATGAACCTCGGGTCATATCGCACGATAAAGGAGTGTGAACAATTGGTGTGCAGAGATAGGCGTATTCAGTCACTAGAAGAAGAGAACAGAGCTCTGAGAGCCCGCCTAAAGAGCTGTTCGAAGCAATATCCTTGTCCTCTCTGCGAGAAATCTTTCGCCAGGTCGGATGGTCTTTACAATCATTTGAAAGTCTCAGATGAGAAGCATAAAAAACTTGCTCAAAAGCAATGCGACCAGTGTGGAAAAGGGTTCACGAGATGGGACTACTTTCGGAAGCATATGGAAGTACACGAGCAAAAGGCATCAGAGTTCACAGATGACCTGAACTCGGAATCCGATGCATGTACGTGTCTCGTTGCTGCACCTTTTTGCCATTTGAGTCGAGCATATGCTGATCTTCTGTAGCGACCCCTTCCCCGAATCCTGCGTCAACTGAATATGAGCCTCAGGAATGTGCATCCAGCGCTACGACCTTGTGAGTGCTTTGGTCCCATAAGGTCGTTTCCGTAAGGACTGACCGTAGCAGAGCTGTCAATGAAGGCTCAATTCCGGGAGTGACACGGTCATTTGACGACTGGGCAACGAGTTACGACTCTGTCATTGTGCAGGCCCCTATATTCTCGAACAGTCCGGCTCGTGCGCTGGATTCCACAGCTACTGCTTACACAGCCACACCATTCTTCAACGATGATCCCACCATCATGCAGGCCCCTATATTCTCGAACAGTCCCGCTCGTGCGCTGGATTCCACAGCTGCTGCTTACACAGCCACACCATTCTTCAACGATGATCCCACCATCATGCAGGCCCCTATATTCTCGAACAGTCCCGCTCGTGCCCCTATATTCTTGAACAGTCCCGCTCGTGCGCTGGATTCCACAGCTACTGCTTACACAGCCACACCAT